>Ga0180220_1000082_pt1 | contig 182339 bp, 151 predicted proteins | sample eDN5th37CBELigBY_FD_151335 | JGI IMG/M metagenome (GOLD analysis project Ga0180220, IMG submission 151335) | Enriched backyard soil microbial communities from Emeryville, California, USA - eDNA 5th pass 37_C BE-Lig BY (version 2) (version 2) | ecosystem: Environmental > Terrestrial > Soil >... | reverse complement strand
CCGGAGTGGACGAACCTCTGGTGTTCCGGTTGTCACGCCAGTGGCACTGCCGGGTAGCTATGTTCGGAAGCGATAACCGCTGAAAGCATCTAAGCGGGAAGCGCGCCTCAAGATGAGATCTCCCGGGGCACAAGCCCCCTGAAGGAACCATCAAGACTAGGTGGTTGATAGGTCAGGTGTGTAAGCGCTGCAAGGCGTTGAGCTAACTGATACTAATGATCCGTGTGGCTTGACCATATAACCTCAAGTGGCCTTGGACTCGGCGACGCGTCGATGATCCCAAGCCTTGATTACGTCCCAAGTAACTATGCGAGACAGGCGCAAGACTGCGCTGCTCCAACCGTCTCCCTGGTGAAATTAGCGCTGTGGCACCACCCGATCCCATCCCGAACTCGGAAGTGAAACGCAGCTGCGCCGATGGTAGTGTGGGTCTTCCATGCGAGAGTAGGTCATCGCCAGGGTCTTTATCCGGAACCCCCAGCCACGGCTGGGGGTTTCTTCTTTTGCGCGGCTGGAAAACAATGGGCCGGGAACCCAACGGAGTTGCCGATGAACCGCACCAGGCTCGCCGCCTCGCTTGTCATGTTCGCCGCCCTGCCCGCGCTTGCCGCCACCGCCCAGGAGAAGCCGGCGGCGGTTTCCGCGGAGGCGTGGCAGGTCCACCAACGGGCGATCGTGCTCGACACGCACCTGGACACGCCGGCGAACTTCGGCCGCCCCGGCTGGAGCATCCTCGACGACCACGCGCGCGACGGCGCGTTCTCGCAGGTCGACCTGCCGCGGATGAAGGAAGGCGGCCTCGACGGCGGCTTCTGGGCGGTCTATACCGGTCAGGGGCCCCGAGACGCGGCGGGCAACCGCGCCGCGCGCGACCGTGGACTGAAGCGCCTGGTGCAGATCCGCGAAATGCTCGCCGCGCATCCGGATTCGTTCGAGCTCGCGCTGACGGCCGACGACGCGGTGCGCATCGAGAAATCCGGCAAGCGCGTGGTTTTCGTCAGCATGGAGAACGCCTCGCCGCTGGCCAGCGATCCCAGCCTGCTGGAGGCGTACTACCGGCTCGGCCTGCGCATGGTCGGCGTCGCCCATTTCCTCAACAACGACTTCGGCGATTCGGCGACCGATCCGAAAGGGCCGGAATGGCACGGACTGAGCCCGAAGGGGCGCGAGCTGGTGGCGCAGGCCAACCGGCTCGGCATCGTCCTCGACGCTTCGCATTCCAGCGACGACGTGCTCGACCAGCTGCTGGAACTGTCGAAGGCGCCGATCGTGCTGTCGCACAGCGGTTCGAAGGCGGTCTTCGACCACCCGCGCAACGTCGATGACGAGCGCCTGCGCAAGCTGGCGGCGAAAGGCGGGCTGATCCACGTCAATGCCTACGGCGGTTACCTGATCCCGGCGCCGAAGATCCCGGAGCGCCAGGCCGCATTGGACGCGCTGGAAGAGAAGTACGGTCCCGAAGGCGAACTGACCGAGGAAAAGATCCAGGACTGGCTGCGCGAGCAGGCCCGGATCGACGCGAAATACCCGGTGCCGAAGGCGAGCCTCGACGACTTCATGCGCCACCTGCTGCATATCCTCGACGTGGTGGGGCCGAAGCACGTCGGCATCGGCGCGGACTGGGACGGCGGCGGCGGCGTCGACGGGCTGCAAGACGTCTCCGACCTGCCGAAGATCACCGAGCGCCTGCTGCAGGCCGGCTACAGCGAACAGGACATCGACGACATCTGGGGCGGCAACCTGCTGCGCGTGTTGCGGCAGGTACAGGCGAGCGCCGGCCAGGCCGACGCAAAAGCGGACTGAAGTACCGGATGTCGCGGTCTCTGCAGCGGCCGTGCCGCATCCGCGGCGCCCTGCGGGAAGTCGTCCGTCCCCTGGCGTTGCATGGCTTCGCTGGCGGCCCGGCAGGCGGCGGCGCGTATACTGGACCGGCCCGCAGATAGCGATAACATTGATTTCCCGTTGCCATGCCCGTCTACAGCATCCACAGCCGCAGGTTGTACCAGCAGATCGCCGATCAGCTCCGCGGCATGATCGAAAGAGGCGAATACCCGTCGGGCAGCTACCTGCCGCCCGAGCGCGAACTGTCGCAGCAGTTCGGGGTCAGCCGCACCTCGCTGCGCGAGGCGCTGATCGCGCTGGAAGTGATCGGCCTGGTCCGGGTGCGGGTCGGCGACGGGGTCATGGTGGTTGCGCAGCAGAAGGCGGGCGGCACGGCCCAGCCGCACGTGATCGACCAGGCCATGCACAGCAAGCCTTGGGAGCTGGATCCCGAACTGGAAGGCGAACTGGGCGTGCCGGACCTCGATGCCGAGGTGCCGCCGTTCTCGCTGCTGCAGGCGCGACGCCTGGTCGAACCGGAAGCGGCCGCGCTGGCCGCGGAGAACGCCAGCGAGGACCAGCTGGCCGGGATCCGCGAAGCCTACGCGCGCAACATCGAGGACAACCGCAACGGTTCGACCACCCACCCCGGCGACCGCCTGCTGCACGTGCGCATCGCCGAGGCCAGCGGCAACCCGGCCTATGCGCTGCTGATCCGCCACCTGCTGGGGCACAAGTATGGTTCGATGTTCCAGCGCCTGCAGCAGCTGTACACGACCAAGGACATGCCGCGCCGTTCCGAAAGCGAGCACGCGGTCATCGTCGAGGCGATCTGCGCGCGCGACGCCGCGGCGGCGCGCAAGGCGATGCGCGCGCACCTGGATTCGGTGATCCGGATCTTCTCGCGCAGTGCGCCGTGATGGGGCGCGGCTAGCACCGGGTGCCGTTCCAGGCGCGGCTGCCGCGAATTGTCCGGCCAGGCGTCGAGAAGAATCCTACCCATTCCCTGCGGGTTCGCCGCCTGGGCGGCCATGAACCAAGTGTGCCGGTCGTGGGATGCGAAAAAGTCCGGCCCGAATCGTTTCGGGCCGGGAGTTGGTGGCGGCTCCAGGTCGAGCCGCCACATTCCACTGCATTACCGGGTGACCGTCATGCGGATCTGTTCCGCCACCTTTGGCCGCTTCGCATCGGTGGTGTCGAAGCACGCGTACGCGGTGTAGGTGCCGGGGGCCATGCCCGCCGAGTTGACGGTGATACTGACGTTGCGGCGTTCGCCGCCCTTCAGCGACCCGGAAACCGGTGAAGGCATGCCCAGCCACGGAGCGCCGCACTCGAACCTGCCGCTGATGTCCATGGCAAGGCCCTTGTGGAAGACATAGTCGCCCCAGGTGGTGCCGTCCCTCGGCAGGAGCAGGAGCCGGTAGAGATCGTCGGCGCTGCCGGAGTCGGTGGCAAACCAGCTCCAGCGATTGGCATAGGTGCTTGTCGTATTCACGACCAGCCAGTAGCGACCGGGCGGCAGGCGCAGGTTCTGGCCGGCGGCCGCCAGGTCCAGGCGGATATTGCTGTTGACCCTGTCGCTGGGCGAGCTGATGGTGATGCCGACGGTTGCTGGCGCCGCGGTGTAGCTCCAGATGGCCTTGTCGGGCGACTGCAACGGGTCTCCTGCCGGCTGGTCGCCGCCATCCCGGAAAATGCTCCAGGTGATGCTGGATGCCGTGGTTTCAAGCGGCAGGCGGGACGCGACGAAGCCCTCGGTGTACAGGGACGTGATCGTGGTTTCGGACTGAAGGTCGAAATTGTCGCTCCCGAACTGCGCCTGTTGGCCCGCAGGGCTGAGGTCGCTCCAGATGTTGCTGGCGAACGCCGTTGCAACCGTATTGTGCGGGGCCGAATGGAGTTTCTGTTCAACGGGGGAGTTGTTCAACTGGAACTTCAACGTACCGCCGCCGTCGTTCACCATGTCGAACCGCGCAAGGCCGGTGGATCCCGCCTTGACGGACACATCGACCGACGGCGCGTCCAGAACGACCGCGGGCGGCGGTACGGCAATGGCCACGGGTAGCGACATTTCGGGCAGAGTGGTATTCCCCGTCGGCTTCACCATGACGTTGCCGAAATAGAAACGGCTGTCCGGCACCAGGCCGCCGTTGTCGATGTGGATGCTGACGGTCTTCGACTCGCCCGGATTCAGGGTGAACTTGCTTGGAGTCACGCCCCCCTTGAACTTGCGGACAGCCAGGGTCCATTCCTGTGCGTGGGGCAGTGTGCTGCGGAAGGTGCGCGTGAATGTGCATCCGTTCACGTTGCCGCAGGTGCGCGTCGCGATGCTGGGCAGGTTCAGGGCTGGAATGTCGCCGTCCTTGCGCGGGTTCGCCGCGACGAAGTTCGCCGTGGTTTCATTCATCACCAGCCCGGCCTGGGCGGCCTTGTCGACGCGGATGCGCCCGCTGCCCATGTCGAAGGGCGTCGCCTGCGTCGTTCCATCTTCCTTGTAGACAACGGTCGTGGCGGTCAACGCGAGGGCCGACTTGATCTCGGCGGGCGTCCAGTCCGGATGCAATTGGCGGAGCAATGCCGCCGCGCCTGCATTGTGCGGCGAGGCCATCGAGGTGCCGCTGTAGATGCCGATCGCCTCGGCGGGACCATTGACGGCCGCCAGGATATCCACGCCGGGCGCGGTGAGATCGGGCGTGATCAGGTCGTAATTGTCGGCAGGCCCGCGCGAACTGAACTCCGCGAGCACGTCCGGCTTGTTGGTGAAAGTGACCGATGCAAGTCGCGCGGTCGCGCCCGGATGGGCTTTTGCCCAATCACGGATCGCATCGCCGTCGGCCTTTGTGATCGCAAGCACGGGGACCGTCGTTCCGGTCACCAGCGGATTGACCATGCCATCGACGTTGTTCGAGATCACGACGGCGACGGCGCCCGCGGCGGTCGCGTTGTTGACCTTGTCCACGAACGGGCAGCCCGCGCGCCGGACCACGGCGATCGCTTCCTTGAACGTATCTGCAGGGAAGCCACTGCAGCCGTCGTTCGCGGTGTCGAACCCGGCGCTGACGATGAGCGGCCCCTCGATGGGTCCGGTGGGCTGCACGCTGCTCGGCGGAATGTTCGCGACGATCGCCTTCAGCGAATCGGGTACCGTTCCGGGCCCCGTGATCTGCAGCCCGAAGCCGATGTTGCCGCGGCCGTGTTGGGCGGCGGCGGTCGACGCCGTCCACGGTTCGACATGCCCGATCCAGCCCGGGTCGGGGCCGTCGTTGCCGGCCGCGGTGGCGACATAGATGCCCGCATCGGTGGCATTCAGGAAGGCCAGCGAAACCGATTCATCCCACGGATCTTCGCCGCCGCTGATGGAGAAATTGATCACGTCCACCACGCCGTCGGCGATCGCCTGGTTGACCGCGGCAACCGCGGCATCGGTGGGGCAGGAGCCCCCGCGGCACACGTCAAACGCCACGATGTTCGCGCGCGGGGCTACGCCCGAGATGTGGCGGACGTCGAACATGAACATCTGGTCGCGGTGGTTGCCCGCGGCGGTCGAGGCGGTATGGCTGCCGTGGCCGTTGTTGTCGAAGAAGCCCGGGTCGCCGTCGAAGTCATCGATGTAGTCGTAGCCGCCGATCAGCTTGTCGTTGCAGTGGCCCTCGTCGACCCCGCCGGGGGCGCAGGTGCCGAGGTAGTGGCCCGAACCCAGCGGGTTCTTGTGGACGTAGCCGTCGAACGGGTCCACCGCGGCAAACGAGGGGCTGGCGTAGTTGATGCCGGTATCCAGGATGCCGACCACGACGCCCTCGCCACTGGCGGGGAATCCGGCTCCCGACCCCGTCCAGTTCCAGACATCGCCCGCGCCGATGAGCCAGGGGCCGACGTCGGTATTCAGCTTTTCCAGTTTGACGGGCTCGACCAGCTTGACGCCCTTCATCTTCCGGACCTTCCCGGCCTCGGCATTCGACATGTTTGCCACGACCGCGTTGAGCGCGTGCTGCATGCGCCGCTTGACCTGGAGCTGGTGGCCGAGGGCGCGGCCGATCGTGGCCTCGTGCTCGGCCTGGCGGCCTTGCAGGTAACTCACGTAGTTCCGGGCTTCGCGGCCCTTCACGTCGAGGCGCGCCTTGCCCTTGGCCCGGGCCGGCCTGGGATAGCCGGGGACGCTGCCGTCGTAGCCGGCGAGAGCGTCTTCCTCGAACACGACGATGAACTCGCCGGGCACGATCCTGGAACCGTCCTGGCCAGTTTCGTACACCCCTGACGCCGCGCCCTTGCCCCGGGGCAGGGCGAGCGTGGCGGCGCCTGCAAGCCACGTGGACCCGGCAAAGCCGGCGCCCCCGGGAGCGGTAGAGTTCTCGGGGGCGGCGGCGCCTGCGGGGGATGCTCCGCCGGGCGTGCCGGTGCGCATGCTGGCAAGCGCTACGCCGATGGCGGCCACGAGCACGACTGCTCCACTGGCCGTACGCCCACGGGGGCTTTTCAAGAACTTGTGCATCGATCACTCCAGATGATGGTTGCCGAAGGGCTTCCTCCCCTTTACGCATCCCCTACGCGATCTTTAGCCGCGGCAGGAAGGGAGGCGCGAGCAGCACCGGACGACGCAGGCCCTCGGGTGCGGCTACCCGCCCAGAATCGTGACAACCGCAATCATTTGCATCCGCTGCGGGATTAGTTTTTGATCAGCACGATCAGGTTTTGATGAGAAACCCTTGCCTGACGGGGTTGCTCGTGCTCAAGGGGCTACCTGCAGCGCCGGCGGAATCCGGCGTTCGCCAGCCAGGCTTTGCGTGCGAGTCAGGGCCGCACGCCAAGCGACGGCATCGCCCAAGGCGTGATACAGGCGCAACTGCACCAGAGCTGCGTCGTAGGAACCGTCGGCACGATCAGCCACGCTGTCGGCCAGGGTCCAGGCACGTGCCGGCACGGACGCTCCGCGCGGCCGGCTCGACATCAGCCAGGTCATGTGGCTTTGCACGGCGAGCAGCCGATAGACCGGCACGTGGCCGGCTTCGGCGAGGATTTCGGTGTTTTCGTAGGCGACCTGCGCGGCTTCATGGCGGCCCTCTGCCGCGGCCAGTTCCGCTTCGGCAAGGGTGGCGAAAAGGCGTGGCGCGAATCCCGGGCTTGCTGCCGCCAACTCCGCAAAGGCTTCGGCATCGGTCCGTGCGATGGCGACCTGGCCTTGCGCCAATCCGCAACGGACCAAGGTCAACCAGGGCTGCCCTTTGGTCGCCAGCGGCATCGGCTGCGGTTCCTTCGCTTTCAGCCGGTGCAGCGTCCGACGCAGGCGGGTACAGGCCGGTGCAGGATCACCGCGCTGCAAGGCCAGTTCGGCGAGCCCGGCGGTCGCGATGGCTCCTGCTTCGTCGGCCCATGACTGCCCGGCATGGGCATCGGCGATGGCCGCGGCCTTGTCGAACGCCTTGCCGGCTGCCTGCCAGCGGCCTTCGACGGTGGCCAGCCGGGCTTCGGCCAAGGACGCGGGCGCGGTCAACTGGGGGTCGTTCGCCACCCGTTCGGCCAGCACGCGGACGCGCTCCGCCGCGGCGGTGGCCGCTTCCATGTCCAACAGATCCAGATATGCGTCCAGCATCAGCGTCCAGGTCGCCGACTCCATGGGATTGCCCAACGCCGCGAAACGGCCGGCGGCGCTGTGGAGATAGGGCAGCGCCTCCGCGGGCTGAGCGCGATCCATCGTCCGCAAGCCGACGTTGAAATCGATCATGGCCAGCCCTGGCAAGTGCGTGCTGCGCTCGAAGTTCCAGCGTGCGCGGGCGTAGTGCTGCGCAGCCAGGTCGTACTGGCCGCGTTCGGCTGCGGCGTTGCCGAGGTTGAGGCTGATGCCGCCGGCAAGCGCCGGCGCGCTGCCGCCCTCCAGCAGGCGCGCTGCTTCCTGCAGCCGGGCCTCGAGTTGCCTAGGCTGTTCGAGGATGCGGTGGACGACGGCAAGAGCATTCAACACCTGGGCGCGGAAGACCGGATCTTTGCCGGCCGGCGTTTCCGCCAGCAATCCGTCGAGGATCCGGGCCGCAGCCGCCGGATCCGGCTTCCGAAGCTCGATGGTGGCCTGGGCGAAGCGAAACTTCGGATCGCGTCGCCATTGCGGCGGAACCCGCTTGATCAGCGCCTGGGCGGCGTCCAGTTCGCGATTGCGTATGGCGTCGTCGATTTGTTGCAACAAGAGCAGGCGCGCCGGATCTTGCGGAGGCCCGGTAGGGGCCTTGCGTCCCAACCGGACGAGCATGTCGTCGACGGCGAGTCGGGCCGCTTCGATCACCTGGTTGGCCTCTCCCGTCCCGATCATGGGCAGTTGCGTGCCGTGGACGGTTTCCAGGGACACGGTCCAGCGGGCGCCACGCTTGCGCGCGTTCGCGGCCAGCACCAGTTTTGAGCCGGTGGCCTCGACCAGGCGGTCGAGCTGCTTCGGGTTCGTTGATTCCGCCTGCGCCCCCACCAGCGTGATCACGGTTTCGCTGGACACCATGGGCTGACCGGCGGTCCTGAAACGTTCGACCATGAAGTCCATGACGCCATAGCGAGCCCATGCGTCGTCGGGTCCGGCGCTGACCTGCACCGGCAGCAGCAGGGCAGCTTCACCGCTGGCGAGCGGGGCGGCGGGCGGCGTCGAGGGTTTGCGAAGGAAATACAGTCCAGCTGCGCTGGCGGCCAACACCAGCATGGCCACGACCCACGCCATCGGCGAGCCCATTCCCCGCTTGCCGGGGACTTTGCTGCCGACGGCGGCTTCCGCGGGCGCGGCAGGTGCGGTCGACGCGTTCGTGCCCCTCCCCGGGGTGGCGTCTTCAGGTTCGAGCGGTCCCACCCAGCGATAGCCGAATCCGCGCGCGGTGCCGACGTAATGCTGTTCCTGGCCGGTGTCGCCCAGGTAGTGGCGTATCTGCAGGATGGTCTGCGGCACCACGCCCGCCGACAGGTGCTCGGTTCCCCAGACCGCATCGAGCAGTTCCTCGCGCGAAACCGCCCGGTCCCGGTGCTCAATCAGGTACAGCAGGCACTTGAAGACCTTGAGTGGCAGTTCCGCCTGCTCGCCTTCGCGCTGGAGCAGTCTTCGTGCCGGATCGAGTCGGAAAGGGCCGAAGCGGTAGATCACGAGCGCCTCAGGAAGCCAAGGATCCTCGCGGACATGTTCTTTCCGACCTGGGGAGGGAGTTGTGCTCCATCAGGTCGCGTCCTGCGCAGACAGGTGGAATGCCGTCATCGTGCATGCCCGTGACGCGTGGTGGTTCAGGCGAGCGGCTACCATAGCGCCCGCGGCCCTATATTTTGCACGTCGCACGTGCCGGTCAGTGCCATGGTGACGTCCAGTTCCTTGCGGATCAGTTCCAGCGCGGTGGCCACGCCGCGTTCGCCCATCGCGCCGAGGCCGTAGAGGAAGGCCTTTCCGATCAGCGTGGCACCGGCGCCCAGCGCAAGCGCCTTGAACACGTCCTGGCCGCTGCGCACGCCGCCGTCCATCCACACTTCGCAACGGCCGCCGATGGCATCGGCGATGCGCGGCAGCGCGGCGATCGACGAAGGCGCGCCGTCGAGCTGGCGGCCGCCGTGGTTCGACACCACCACCGCGTCGGCGCCGGCGGCGACCGCCGCGCGCGCGTCGTCGGGGTCGAGGATGCCCTTGACGATCAGCTTGCCGGGCCACAGCGAGCGCACCCATTCCACGTCCTTCCAGCTCAGCGTCGGATCGAACTAGCTGGCGATCCATTGCGCCAGCGTGCTCAGCCCGCCGCTGCCCTTCGGCAACGCATCGGCCAGGTTGCCGAAGCCCTTGTGCGGCGTGCGCAGCATGCCCAGCGCCCAGCGCGGCTTGGTCGCGATGTCCAGCGCGTTGCGCAGGGTCAGTTTCGGTGGGACGGTCAGGCCGTTCTTGATGTCGCGGTGGCGCTGGCCCTGGATCTGCAGGTCGGCGGTCAGCATCAGCGCCGGGCATCGTGCGGCCTTCGCGCGTTCCACCAGCGATGCGGCGAAGCCGCGGTCGCGCATCACGTACAGCTGGAACCAGAACGGCCGCTCCACCGCGGCGCGCACCGCTTCGATCGAGCAGATCGACATCGTGCTGAGCGTGAACGGCACGCCGAAGGCCTGGGCCGCGCGCGCGGCGAGGATTTCGCCGTCCGGGTGCATGATCCCGGTCAGTCCGGTCGGCGCCAGGCCGACCGGCATCGCCGCCGGCTGGCCGAGCATCGTGGTCGCCAGCGAACGCCGTTCGACGTCGATCATCACCCGCTGGCGCAGTTTCAGCGCGTCCAGGTCGGCGCGGTTGGCGCGGATCGTGTTTTCGTCGTAGCTGCCGCGGTCCACGTAGTCGAAGATCGCGCGTGGTGCGCGGCGCATCGCCAACCGGCGCAGGTCTTCGTTGTTGGTGATGGCGGTCATCGGCGGCTCACCGGGCCGCGGGCGCGGCGCGTCCCGCGCGATGGCCGAAGGCGCCGTACAGCGCGACCGCCACGAAGCACAGCGCGGGGACCACGAACGATGTCGCGGTGGAATCGGTGGCGTCGGCGATGCGGCCCATCACCCACGGCATCACCGCGCCGCCAACGATGGCCATGACGATGAACGAGGCGCCGCGCTTGGTGTTCGCGCCCAGGCCCTTCACGCCCAGCGCGAAGATCGTCGGGAACATGATCGACATGAAGAAGAACACCGCGACCAGGCCGACCACCGATGCCCAGCCGATGCCGGCCATCACCAGCCCGCACAGCAGCACGTTGACCACGGCGTAGATCGCCAGCAGGCGGGCTGGCGCGATTACGCCCATCAATGCGGTGCCCAGGAACCGACCCGCCAGGAATGCACCCAGCGCGATCGCGAGCAGGTAGGCGGCGCGCTCGGAACCGATGCCCGGAACGTGCTCGGTCACGTAGTTGATGAACAATGCGCCCACGCCGACCTGTGCGGCCACGTAGAAGAACTGCGCGACCACCGCCCAGAGAAAGTGCGGCTGTTGCAGCAGCGGCCTGGCTGGCGCCGCACCGACGGCTTCATAGTCGTGCTGGCGGATGTCCGGCAGGTGCGTTCGCCAGATCAGCAACGCCAGCAGCACCACGACCACCGCGATCACGACGTAGGTCGCCTGCACGCCGTAGCTGCCGGAAATGCCGACGGAAGAAGCGCCGAAGAACAGCTTGCCGCCGATCAGCGGGGCGACGAACGAACCGAGGCCGTTGAACGACTGCGACAGGTTCAGGCGGCGCTCGGAGTTCTCCGGCGCGCCGAGCACGGTGACGTAGGGGTTGGCCGCGGTCTCCAGGCAGGCCAGGCCGCAGGCGATCACGAACAATGCGAGCAGGAAGAATTCGAACGTCCCGGCGCTGCTGGCCGGCACGAACAGCAGCGCGCCGGTGGCGAACAGGCCCAGTCCAAGCAGGATCCCGGTCTTGTAACCCTTCGCCTGCATCAACATCGCGGCCGGCAGCGCCATGATGAAGTACGCGCCGAAGTAGGCCGCCTGCAACAGCGTGGAACGCGCGCGGGTGATGTCCAGCGTTTCCTGGAAGTGCTTGTTGAGCACGTCGAGCAGTCCGTAGGAAAAGCCCCACAGGAAGAACAGGCTGGTGACCAGCACGAACGCGATGCGGTAATGCGCGGGATCGGCATGGGTGCCGATGCGCAGCGGCGAGGTGTCGGCGGGCAAGGCGGGCATGGATGCTCCTGGTTCAGTCGTGGTCGCGCGGGTTTGCGTCGGTCAGGCGGAAGATCATCGTCATCGGCGTCCACTTGCCGCCTTCCGGCGTCCATGGCGTGGGCGCCTGGAAGCGCCACATCAGCGCCTCCCATTCGGCGATGCGCGGGTCGTCGCGTTGCGCCGCGGCCATGCGTTCGGGATCGAACACCGCGTCGTCGGTGTCCATCACCATCACCATGCGCGTGCCGAGGCGGAAGATTTCCAGCTCGCGCACGCCGTGCACGCGCAGGTGGGACAGCACTTCCGGCCACACGTCGCGGTGGCAGGCCTCGTATTCGGCGATCAACGCCGGGTCGTCCTTCAGGTCGAGGGCAAGGCAGTGGCGCATGTTCGGTGTCCTAGAAGGTTGGCGCGGCGTCGAGCAGCGCCAGCGCTTCGCCGGCCATCGCATGCGACGATCCGCTGGCGGCGGTCGGATGATCCTCGCGGCCGCGCGCCCAGGCGTCTTCCATCGCGAACCAGTCGATGGCTTCGGGCTCGGCGCCGGTTTCCAGCGCGACTGCGAGGCTGGAGAAGAAGCGTTGCCAGCGCTGCAGGTACAGGCCGCCGACCAGGCCGGCCCATTCGCGGTTGGCGTAGTCGTGCAGGCCGTTGTCGTCCGCCGCCGGCCGCGGACCCCAGACGGTGAGGATGCTGCGCGCGTCGTATTCGAATTGGGCGCGCTCGGCGTCGTCCTTCGCCGCGGCGCGGGCCCGTTGCAGCCATGGGCCGAGCAGGAAATGCGCGTGCGTGGCGAGCAGGCGATCCAGCAGGCGCATGCCGTCCAGCCAGTGCGCGGCGAGCCTGGCGAAGCCGTCGCGGTCGCGTTGCCGGTAGCGCTCGGCGATCCGCGGCAGCAGCGCGCGGCCGTGGTTGGCCAGGCACTGGCGCGCGACGTCCACCAGGTCCAGGCGGTAGGCGTCGCTGCCGCGCAGGGGTTCGGCCACCTGCAGCAGTTCGCGCAAGGCCCGCACCACCTGTTTCGGATCGTAGGGTACGGTTTCCGGAGACCAGGTCGCCGCGGTGGCCACGTCCAGCGCGGGGCGCGCGCAGAACAGGCTGTCCGGCGGTTCGCTGTAGTCGGCGATCTCCAGCCGGTAGGCGCTTTGCGCCAAAGCGCGCCACGCGCTTTCGGCGTGCGCGTCGGCAGCGCCGTAGCGGAACCGCGCGTAGCGCGCGAACCAGCCGGGCAGGTCGTCGATGGGCGTTTCGCGCCAGGCGAGTTCGTTGAACAGCTCCATCGCCGCGGCGTCGCGGTAGCCGCCTTCGGGCATCCACGCGATGCCGCGCAGCGCAGTACCGGACTTGGCGCGCGCCGCGTGGAAGCGTTCGAGCCAGACCTGCGCCTTCGCGCCCAGGGTCGTGTGGCCGCCGAAGTTGGCGATGGAGCCGAAGGCATACGGCGTGCCGTTCCAGTCGCGCTCGCGATCCGGCGCCGGCTCGTAGCGGTCGGACAGGCCGTCGACGACGAGCATGCGCCCGCGGTCGACGCCCTGCAGCAGTTCGGGCGAAGGGTTCTTCTGCCAGCCGAGGATCACCCAGATGGCGCCGGGATGCGCGCGATCCAGTGCCTGCTGCACCGCGCGCGCCGCGTCCGGCACCTGCACGTCGCCCTTCCTGCCGCCTTCGTGCAGCAGGTCGATCTTGAAGAAGCCGGCATCGCCGAACAGCGCCTGCTGGTGGCGATAGAAGGAAGCGGCCACGGCGGCGAACGGCGGCGAAGTCGGATCCAGCCAGTCCGGCCGGTCGAATCCCGCCCACTTGCCCTGCGGCGCGATGCGCGCTTGCGGATTGCGTTCGGCGAATCCGGCGGGCACGGTGCCGAAGTAGCCCGGGAACACCGGTTCGATGCCGAGCGCGCGCGCGCGCCGGCAGATCTTCCGGCCCAGCGCGATGCGTTCGTCCAGCAGCCGCGCGGATACCGGGCCGCCGAAGCCGGACATGTTCTGCAGCAGCCACCACGGCTGGTGCGCGGGTGCCGGGATCCATGCCCGCGCCTCCGCATCGCTGTAGCCGAACTCCTGCAGCATGCGGTGGTAGACCGCTTCCTGGCCGACGGTGACGAGCATTTCCGTGGTGCCCTGCAGCGCGGCGAGGTCCAGCAACCGCTGCCAGTCGTTCCAGTCGCGGTACGGGCCCGAATAGCCGTCGTCGGTGTCGTTGAGCAGGTAGCGGTGCGGCAACTGCGCGCGCATCGCGATGCGCCGCGCCGGCAATGGCAGCCGGGCGGGCAGGTCGAGCTGGATGCCGGCCCAGGAAAGATGCGCGTCGGCCACGTATTTCAGGTACCAGTGCAGGCCGGCGAGGCCGGACAGCACGCGGTTGCTGCGGATCAGCAGGTGCCGGCCCTGGCCTTCGATCTCGAAACGGTCGGTGCCATCGTTCGCGGCGAGCGGCTCCCAGGCGATCTGTTCGCAGTGATCGGGCAGCACCCGCTCGAGCGCCTGGCGCAGGGTCCGGGCATCGGCGGCGGCGCCGGTTGCGGCGCTGGCCCCGGACCACCAGCGCGCGCCGGCGACGGCCACGCCCGACAGCATTGCGCCCTTGAGCAGGGTGCGGCGGTCGGGGTTTGCCACTCGATCCACGCGCACGCCCCGTTCAGGTCAATGCGCGGTCGAGGTGGGTGTAGCCGCCGTCGACGAACAGCCACTGCCCGGTGACGTGCGACGCGCGTTCGGACAGCAGGAACACCACGGTGTCGGCGATCTCGTCGGCGCGGGTCATGCGCCGGCCCAGCGGGATCTTGCCGGTGATCGTCGCCAGCTTCGCCGCGGGATCGGGGAACGACGACAGCCACGATTCGTACAGCGGCGTCATCACCTCGGCCGGGACCACCGCGTTGACGCGCACGCCGTCGGCGGCGAGCGCCGCGGCCCATTCGCGGGTCAGCGACAGCTGTGCGCCCTTGGCCGCGGTGTAGCCGCTGGTGCCGCCCTGGCCGGTCAGCGCGGTCTTCGACGAGATGTTGACGATAGCGCCGCGCGCCGCCTTCAACGCGTCGGCGCAATGGTGCGCCAGCGTGTAGTAGTGGATGAGGTTGCGTTGCAGCGAGGCGACGAAGGCGTCGGGGCCGGCATCGAGGCCGACGTTGTCGTTGACCCCGGCGTTGTTGACCAGGCCGTGCAGGCCGCCGAATTCGTCCAGCGTCGCCCGCACCGCGTCGCGGCAGGCGTCGGCGTCGGCCAGTTCGACCTGCAGGAAGCGTGCGCGCGGTTGCAGCGCGCGCAGTTCGCGTTCGAATTCCACCGCCAGCGCGCTGCGCCCGAACACCACCGGGATCGCGCCCTCGCGGGCCAGCGCCAGGGTGATCGCGCCGCCGATGCCGGCGCCGCCGCCGCTGACGATCACCGGCTTGTCGCGCAGGTTCAGGTCCATCGTCCGCTCCCGTCGGAAATCATCGCGGCACACCATAGCAGCGCGCCGCGTTGCCGCCCTGCAGCGCGGCGCGTTCTCCGGCCGACAGCGCGGCGCCGGCCCAGTCGTCGACGACCGCGGCGACCGCGGCGTAATCGGCGCGCAGCAGGCACACCGGCCAGTCGGAACCGGACAGCAGCCGCTGCGGGCCGAAGGCATCGAGCGCGGCGTCGAGGCAGCGGCGCAATGCGGCCGCATCGGCGGGCCAGCGCGCGGCTTCGGTGACGAGGCCGGACACCTTGCACAGCACGTGCGGCAGCGCGGCCAGTTCGTTCAGCGCGGCGCGCCAGCGCGCGTCGTCGTTGCCGATCTCGGGCTTGCCCAGGTGGTCGAGCACCAGCCAGTGGCGGTCGTGGCGCGCGCAGAAGCCTGCCGCCTGCGCCAGTTGCGCCGCGCCGCGCACCAGCACCTCGTAGACCAGGCCGTGCTCCTGCGCCGCGCGCACGCCGCGGTCGAAGCGCGGGTCGGCCAGCGTTGCGGCCACGTCCGGGTCGTCCTGCAGCAGGTGGCGCACGCCGGCGAAGCGCGGATGCCGTTTCCAGTGGGCGAGGCGCGCGCCGGCGTCGTCGGCGAACAGGTCGACCCAGCCGACCACCGCGGCGATCCACGGATTCGCCTCGGCCAGCTGCAGCAGGAAGTCGTTCTCCGCCTCGTCGGCGCGCGCCTGCACCGCGATGCAGGCGTCGACGCGCTGCGCGTCGAGCAGCGGCTTCAGGTCGGCGGGCAGCCAGTCGCGCCGCAGCACGGCCATGTCCGCGGTCATCCACGGATAGTCGGCGCCGCGATAGCGCCAGAAGTGCTGGTGCGCGTCGATCCGGATCATGGCGGCGAAGCTTCGCAGCGCATCGTCGCCGGCTCAAGCCGCCGCGGCCGCGGCGGATGCGAAAAGATGGCGCCGGCGGCTTTCCGGCTTCATCGTGATCGAATAGCCCGGCGCGGCCGGCGGCATGTAGGCCGCGTTGCGGATCACGCAGGGATCGACGAAGTGCTCGTGCAGGTGGTCGACGTATTCGACCACGCGGCCTTCGCGGGTGCCGGCGACGGCGATGTAGTCGATCATCGCCAGGTGCTGCACGTACTCGCACAGGCCGACGCCGCCGGCGTGCGGGCACACCGGCAGCCCGTATTTCGCGGCCAGCAGCAGGATGGCGAGGATCTCGTTGACCCCGCCGACGCGGCACGCGTCGATCTGCACCACGTCGACCGCGCCGCCGGCGATGAACTGCTTCCACATGATGCGGTTCTGGCACATCTCGCCGGTCGCGACCCGGACCGGCGCGACGCCGGCGCGGATCCGCGCGTGGCCGGCGACGTCGTCGGGGCTGGTCGGTTCCTCGATGAACCATGGCTTGGCGAACGCCAGCGCGTTGACCCATTCGATCGCCTCGTCGACTTCCCAGATCTGGTTGGCGTCGATCATCAGCTTGCGGTCCGGGCCCAGCACCTCGCGGGCGATGCGCACGCGGCGGATGTCGTCGTCGAGGTCGCGGCCGACCTTCAGCTTGATGTGGTCGAAGCCGGCGTCCACCGCCTGCTGCGCGAGCCGGCGCAACTTGTCGTCGGGATAGCCGAGCCAGCCGGCCGAGGTGGTGTAGCAGGGATAGCCTTCGCGCTGGAGCGTGGCGATGCGTTCGGCCCGGCCGGCTTCCTGCGCGCGCAGGATCCGCAGCGCCTCGTCCGGGGTCAGCGCATCGGCGAGGTAGCGGAAATCGATGCAGCGCACGATCTCTTCGGGCGACAGGTCGACGACCAGCCGCCACAGCGGCTTGCCCGCCGCTTTGGCCCACAGGTCCCAGACCGCATTGACCACCGCGCCGGTGGCCAGGTGCATCGCGCCCTTGTCCGGGCCGATCCAGCGCAGCTGGCTGTCGCCGGTGACGTGGCGCCAGAACGCGCCCATGTCGGCGGCGATGTCGGCCAGCTTCAAACCGACCACGCGCGGGCGCAGCGCCTCGATCGCCGCGCAGCAGATCTCGTTGCCGCGGCCGATGGTGAAGGTCAGGCCGTGGCCTTCGAGGCCCGCCCGCGACGTCTCCAGCACCACGTAGGCGGCCGAGTAGTCCGGATCCGGGTTCATCGCGTCGGAACCGTCCAGCTGCTGCGACGTGGGGAAGCGCAGGTCCTCGACCCGCATTCCCGTGATCACCATGTCGAGCGCGCTCATGCCTGCACCGTGCGCTGGTCCTGCTCGCCGAGGCCGTCGATGCCCAGGCGGATGCGCTGGCCGGCGCGCAGGTACACGGGTTCCGGCTTCTGCCCCAGGCCCACGCCGGGCGGGGTGCCGGTCGAGATCACGTCGCCCGGTTGCAGGCTCATGAATCGGCTCAGGTAGCTGACCAGGTGCGCCACGCCGAAGATCATCGTCCGGGTGTTGCCGTCCTGGTAGCGGTGGCCGTCGACTTCCAGCCACAGGCGCAGGTTCTGCGGGTCGGGCACTTCGTCGGCGGTGACCAGCCACGGCCCGATCGGGCCGAACGTGTCGCAGCCCTTGCCCTTGTCCCAGGTGCCGGTGCCTTCCAGCTGGAATTCGCGCTCGGACACGTCGTTGACCACGCAGTAGCCGGCCACGTGCGCCAGCGCGTCGGGTTCGTCGATGTAGCGCCCGCCGCGGCCGATCACCACGCCCAGTTCCACTTCCCAGTCGGTCTTGCGCGAACCGCGCGGGATTTCGACATCGTCGTTGGGGCCGCAGACCGCGCTGGTCCACTTGCCGAACACCACCGGCTCGGCCGGCGGCGTCGCGCCGGTTTCGGCGGCGTGGTCGGCGTAGTTCAGGCCGATGCAGACGAACTTGCCGATGCGGCCGACGCAGGCGCCGAGGCGCGGCTGGCCTTCGACCAGCGGCAGCGTCGCCGGGTCGATGGCACGCAGGCGTTGCAGGCCTTCGGGCATCAGGGTTTCGCCGGCGATGTCGGCGACGTGCGCGGACAGGTCGCGGATGCGGCCGCCGGCGTCGAGCAGGCCGGGCTTTTCTTCGCCGCGTGGACCATAGCGGAGGAGTTTCATGGTTCTTCGTCTCTGATATCTTCTGTCTGATCATCCCGGACGCGGCGAGGGATCCGCTTTCGGGCGCAGCGATGCGAAAAACGCATCCCTCGCTGCGCTCGGGATGGCGACGTCCCCATCAGTTCGCCCAGCCGCCGTCGATCACCTGGCAGGTGCCGGTGGTGAAGGCGGATTCGTCGCTGGCCAGGTAGACCGCCAGCGCGGCGATTTCCTCGGGCTTGCCCAGCCGGCCCATCGGCTGGCGGGCGATGAAGCCCGCGTGCACCGCCTCGGCGTGGTCGCCTTGCGCGCGCGCCTGTTCGGCGATGCGCTGGCGCAGCGACGGCGATTCCACCGTGCCGGGGCAGATCGCGTTGCAGCGGATGCCGCGGGCGACGAAGTCGGCGGCGACCGACTTGGTCAGGCCGATCACCGCGGCCTTGGTGGTGCCGTAGGCAAAGCGGTTCGGCACGCCCTTCACGCTGGACGCCACCGACGACATGTTGACGATCGAACCGCCGCCGCGCGCCAGCATGCCCGGCAGCAGGGCGCGGACCAGCCGGTACATCGCGGTGACGTTGAGCTGCCAGGCGAAGTCCCAGTCGTCTTCGCCGCAGTCGAGCACGCTGCCGGCGTGGACCACGCCGGCGCAGTTGAACAGCACGTCGAAGGGGTCGCCGGCGGATTCGGCGGCCAGCGCGGCGATCGCGCCGGCATCGGTCACGTCGAGGCGGCGGACCCGGATCTGCGGCGCTTCGGCCTGCAGCGCGCGCAGGGCGTCCTCGTTGATGTCGGCGGCGAGCACGCGCGCGCCTTCGCGGGCGAAGGCCAGCGCGGTGGCGCGGCCGATGCCCTGCGCGGCCGCGGTCACCAGGGCATGTTTGCCGTGCAATCGCATGGTGCGGGTCCTTGGCTCCCCATCGGAATTCTTCTGGCGGACAATTATTGGTCCAGAGGCTGGACCAATGCTAGCCGGAACCTGACGGAAATGGAACGCCGTCCCCCCCCCCTGCCGCTTCAATTCCGTGCTGCGGCACGGTATTCGTGCCCGGCCCGGGCCTCGAAGGCGATGCTGGCCCCGTCGCGGCGCACCGCGACCGGCCGGCCGCTGGCGGCGTCGCGCAATTCGACCGTGCCGTCCTCGAACAGCGTGCTGCGCACCGCAAGCGGTCCCTTGCGCCCGGCATGCAGCACGATTTCCTCGGCCCGGCCGCGTCGCCAGCGGATGTCCACGGTCACGTCGCCGCGCGCGCGCAGCCCGCGCACCGCGCCGTCGGCCCAGGCCGCGGGCAGGGCGGGGAGGATGTCGATTTCCCCCGCCTGGCTTTGCAGCAGCATTTCCGCCACGCCGGCGGTGGCGCCGAAGTTGCCGTCGATCTGGAACGGCGGATGGGTGTCGAACAGGTTGGGCAGGGTGCTGTGCACCAGCTGCTCGCCGAGCATCTTGAAAGCGTGGTCGCCGTCGCGCAGCCGCGCCCAGAAATTGATCTTCCACGCCTTGCTCCAGCCGGTGCCGGCATCGCCGCGCCCCTTCAGCGTCACCCGCGCCGCATCGGCCAGCGCGGTGTCGCGCAGCGGCCGGATCCGCGCGCCGGGGTGCAGTGCGTACAGGTGCGAGACATGGCGGTGGTCGTCCTGCGGATCGTCCACGTCCTCCTTCCATTCCTGCAACTGGCCCCAGCGGCCGATGCGCAGGCCCGGATCGAGCTTCGCCAGCGCGGCTTCGAGCCGTCCGCGGAAGCCGGCGTCGACGCGCAACGCGCGCGCTGCCTCGAGGGTGTTGGCGAACAGTTCCGCGACGATCTGCTGCGACATCGCCGCGCCGGCGGTGTAGTTGCCGTGTTCCGGCGAAAAACTCGGCGTGGCGACCAGCGTGCCGTCGCGCGGGTCGACCTGCAGCGTGGCCAGCCAGAATTCGCTGGCGCCTTTCAGCCGCGGATACAGGCTGTCGCGCAGGAATCCCGCATCGGGCGCGAAGCGCTGCTGGTCGACGACCTGGTTCATCAGCCAGGCGCCGGCTTCGGGGAACCAGAACGCCGTGGCCCAGTCGATCACGCCGGTGTAGCCCCACGGGTTGGTGATGGTCTGCTGCACCCAGCCGGGCGCGCCGAACATTTCGCGCGCGGTCACTTCGCCCGGCGCGCGCATCGCCTCGACGTAGCGGACGAAGGGCTCGGCGGTTTCGGCGAGGTTGGTGGTTTCCGCCGGCCAGTAGTTCATCTGCAGGTTGATGTTGACGTGGTAGTCGGAATCCCACGGCGGCTTGACGCTGTGGTTCCACACGCCTTGCAGGTTGGCCGGCAGCGAGCCCGCGCGCGAAGCGGAGATCAGCAGGTAGCGACCGAACTGGAAGTACAGGGCTTCCAGCGCGCGGTCGGCGCCGGCATCGCCGCTGGGATAGGCCTTGAGCAGGGCATCGGTCGGCTTGTCCGGCATGCGCTGGCCTAGCTGCAGCGACACGCGGTCGAACAGGTTCCGGTAGTCGGCCACGTGCGCGGCGCGCAGGGCATCGAAGCCCTTGGCCGCGGCGCGGTCGATGTCGGCGGTGATGCGCGCATGCGGGTCTTCGCCGCGATAGTCCGGATATTTCAGCGCGTAGTCGGTGCCCGCGGACAGCAGCACGACCACGCTGTCGGCACCGCGCACGCGCAACAGGCCGTCCTTGCCGGTGACTGCGCCGCCCCGTGCGATGACGCGCACCTGCGCTTCGAACACCAGCCCGTTGTCGGCCAGCTTGCCGCGGATGGTCAGCCGGTCGCCGTCCGCGCTGGCGCGATAGTCCTGCCGCGGCGATGCGTAGCGCAGCGCGAACGACACCTGCCCCGGCCTGTCGGCGGAAAAGCGCGCGGCGATCACGTGGCCCGGATGGCTGGCGAAGTATTCGCGCCGGTGCCGCGTTCCGCTGCTGCGGAAGCGCACGCCGGCGACGGCTTCGCCGATGTCGAGCGTGCGCCGGTAGTCCGCGGGTTCGGCGTCGATGCCGTCGAAATCGAGGTACAGGTCGCCGAAGGTCTGGTAGGTGCCGAACGACACTTGGCCGGTCTTCAGCAGGCTGGCCACCCACTCGGGATCGGCCTTGCCCCTGGCCGCGATTTCGCGGCGAACCTTGTCGATGGCGCCGGGGCGCGGCGATTCCCAGTTGCCGTAGGTGTAGCCGGGCGCGCCGGGGCCGCCGGTCCACAGGGTCTTCTCGTTGAACTGCAGGTGTTCGTGCGCCGGATCGCCGAACACCATCGCGCCCAGCGCGCCGTTGCCGATCGGCAGGGCCTGGGTCTCCCAGTCCGCGGCCGGGGCGTCGTACCACAGCATCGGGCCGTCGCCGGCGAACGAAACACCGGGAAGGAACAGGGCGGCGAGCAGCAACGCCCGGGCGAACGAGAATATCGAGGACATGCGGACTCCGGCAGGAAATGGTCCAGCCAATGGACCAATGCTACGCTGGGCGCCCCCGTCACGGAACAGGCCGAGCGATGCGCACGACCACAGCAAGACTCCGGGAAGCGACCCCGAGGCATGGTCGGCGCTTGCCGGCCTTCGGCATCGCCCTGTTGCTGGTGGCCGGCCTTGCGGCAGCGGCGGATCCCGACCGCCCCGCGTTCGCGCCGATGCCGGAGATCTACCGCGACGGCTGGATCGACTTCAACAAGAACGGCCGCCAAGACGTGTACGAGGACCGCGGCGCATCGATCGACGCGCGCGTCGGGGACCTGCTGGCGCAGATGACCTCCGACGAAAAGACCGCGCAGATGGCCACGCTGTACGGCTACGGCCGGGTGCTGAAGGACCCGCTGCCGACGAAGCAGTGGAAGCGGGCGCTGTGGAAGGACGGCATTGGCAACATCGACGAGATGCACAACGGCTGGGGCGATGGCGGCAAGGGGCCGTATTCGCGCGACATCCGCCGCCACGTGTGGGCGATGAACGAGGTGCAGCGCTTCTTCGTCGAGCAGACCCGGCTGGGCATCCCGGTGGACTTCACCAACGAAGGCATCCGCGGCGTCGAGGCGTACCGCGCCACCAGCTTCCCCATGCAGATCGGCATCGGCCACACCTGGGACAAGGCGCTGGTGCGGAAGATCGGCCGCATCACCGGGCTGGAAGCGCGGGCGATGGGCTACACCAACGTCTATGCGCCCATCCTGGACGTCGCCCGCGACCAGCGCTGGGGGCGCATGGAAGAGGTCTATGGCGAATCGCCGTACCTGGCCGCGCGCCTGGGCGTGGAAATGGTCAAGGGCATGCAGCAGGACCACGCGGTTGCGTCCACCGCCAAGCATTTCGTCGTGTATTCGGCCAACAAGGGCGCGCGCGAGTTCATGGCGCGCACCGACCCGCAGGTGGCGCCGCGCGAGGTCGAGGACGTGCACGTCGCGCCGTTCGCCGCGGCGGTGCGCGAAGCCGGCCTGCTGGGGGTGATGGCCTCGTACAACGACTACGACGGCGTGCCGATCGCCGGCAGCCATTACTGGTTGACCAAGCGCCTGCGCGACGAATTCGGGTTCCGCGGCTACGTGGTGTCGGACAGCGACGCGGTCGAATACCTGCACAACAAGCACGCGGTGGCCGCCGACGAGAAGGACGCCGCGCGCCAGGCGGCCGAGGCGGGGCTGAACATCCGCACCAACTTCACCCCGCCGGAGGACTACGTGCTGCCGCTGCGCGAAGCGGTGCGCGACGGCTCGCTGCCGATGTCCGTGGTGGACCGGCGGGTGGGCGAGATCCTGCGGGTCAAGTTCGTCCTCGGCATCTTCGACCGCCCCTACATCGAAAGCGCCGAACCGGCGCTGCGCCTGCTCGATTCGCCGGCACACCGCGAGGTCGCGCTGCAGGCCACGCGCGAAAGCCTGGTGCTGCTGAAGAACGCGGGCCGGGCGCTGCCGCTGCGCAAGAACCTGAGGAGCGTCGCGGTGATCGGCCCCAATGCCGACGACGACCATTACGCGCAGCGCCACTACGGCCCGTCGGGCGGCGACACGGTCACCGTGCTCGAAGGCGTGCGCGCCAAGCTGGGCGACGGCGTCGACGTGCGTTACGCGAAGGGCGTCGAAGCCTCCGGCGCCAACTGGCCGAAGATCGAAACCCTGCCCGAGCCGCTCACCGCGGAAGAGCAGGCCGGCATCGATGCAGCCGTGCGCGCGGCCACCGGCGCGGACGTGGCCATCGTCGTGCTCGGCGACGGCGAGAACACGGTCGGCGAAAGCAAGTCGCGCACCAGCCTGGACCTTCCCGGCCGCCAGCTGGAGCTGCTGCAGGCCGTGCACGCCACCGGCACGCCGGTGGTGCTGGTGCTGGTCAACGGCCGGCCCATGTCGATCAACTGGGCCGACGCCAACGTGCCGGCGATCCTCGAGGCCTGGTTCCCCGGCGACCAGGGCGGCACCGCGATCGCCGACGCGCTGTTCGGCGACTACAACCCCGGCGGCAAGCTCACCGTGACCTTCCCGCGCACCGCGGGGCAGATTCCGTACAACTTCCCGACCAAGCCGTATGCGCAATCCGAACTGGAGAAGTCGCGCACCAACGGCGCGCTGTATTACTTCGGCCATGGCTTGAGCTACACCACGTTCGCGTATTCGAACCTGCGGATCGGGCCGAAGCGGCAGCGCCTCGGCGGCAACGTCGAGGTCAGCGTCGACGTGCGCAACAGCGGCGCGCGTGCCGGCGACGAAGTGGTGCAGCTGTACACGCGCGACCTGGTCGCTTCGGTGACCACCTACGAAAAGAACCTGCGCGGCTTCGAGCGCATCCACCTGGCGCCGGGCGAAACCCGCACCGTGTCCTTCACCCTGGGGCCGGACGACCTGAAGCTGTGGAACCGGCAGATGCAGCACGTGGTCGAACCGGGCATGTTCCGGGTCATGGTCGGCAGCGGCTCGGAGGACATCCGCCTGCAGGCCGAATTCGAAATCGTGGCAGAGTAGCGGCAGGGAGGCAGGCCCGATCCGGGCCCGGCGTCGGCAACGCCTGCCCGAGGGGTGTCGGACTATCGGCCGATTGCCATCAAAAATACATTAAAATCAATGCGTTATGCGTCTCGCCGGGATGCTGGCTGTTCCAGCAACGCAACGCAAGGGAACTCCCGGGCGCATTAGCAGTCGAAGCCGCAGACTGCTAAGATCGCCGACATGAGCCAGACTCCGACCGCCACCGCCCTGGTGGCCAACAACCTCCCGATCCCCAGCGCGCTCGGTTCGCTGGAAGCCTACATCGGCGCCGTGCACCAGATCCCGGTGCTGTCGGTCGATGAGGAACAGCAACTGGCGCGCCGCTACCGCGACCACGAAGACCTCGACGCCGCGCGCGAACTGGTGCATTCGCACCTGCGCTTCGTCGTGCACGTCGCCCGCGGCTACAGCGGCTACGGCTTGCAGCTGGGCGACCTGATCCAGGAAGGCAACATCGGCCTGATGAAGGCGGTCAAGCGCTTCGACCCGGACATGGGCGTGCGCCTGGTCAGCTTCGCCGTGCATTGGATCCGCGCCGAGATGCACGAGTTCATCCTGAAGAACTGGCGCATCGTCAAGGTCGCCACGACCAAGGCGCAGCGCAAGCTGTTCTTCAACCTGCGCAAGTCGAAGACCCGCCTGGGCTGGATGAACGCCGAGGAAGTCAGCGCGGTGGCGAAGGACCTCAACGTCTCCGAGCGCGAAGTGCTGGAGATGGAATCGCGCCTGTCCGGCCGCGACATCGGCTTCGACGCGCCCGACGAGGACGACGACAACGCGCCGCCGGCCCCGGTGAACTACCTGGTCGCCGATGGCGAGGATCCGGCGCAGGCCTACGAGCGCAACGACAGCGAGGCCGACCAGCTGGAGCTGCTGCGCGAGGGCCTGGCCGGCCTGGACCAGCGCAGCCGCGACATCGTCAAGCGCCGCTGGCTGGACGCCGACAGCAAGGTCACCCTGCAGGAACTGGCCGACGAATACGGCGTCTCCGCCGAGCGCATCCGCCAGATCGAGGCGAACGCGCTGAAGAAGATGAAGGCGCTGTTCGTGGCCTGAGCGCCCCGCGCGACGGATGCAAGGAAAGGCCCGGGAAACCGGGCCTTTTCGTTTCGCCCCGTTGCCGCGGCCGCTAGGCGCGCCTGTCCGTGGGCGGATTGCCGAAGATGATCCGCGCCGCGCGCTGGTAGCTCCAGTACGCCCATGCCCAGTTCAGCAGCACGACCAGGCGGTTGCGGAAGCCGATCAGGAAAAACACGTGCGCGGCCAGCCAGAACCACCAGGCGGGCAGGCCGGAAAGTTTCAGCCGGCCCAGGTGCACGATGGCGGCCATGCGGCCGATGGTGGCCAGGTTGCCGAAATCGCGATAGCGGAATGGCGGCGGCGCGGACGTCCCGGCCAGGCGTGCGCGGAGAACGCGGGCGACGTATCCGCCCATCTGCTTCGCGGCGGGCGCCACGCCGGGTACCGGCCTGCCGCCGCTTTGCACGGTGGCCAGGTCGCCGGCGACGAAGATGTCCGGATGGCCCGGCACGCTCAGGTCGGGTTCCACCAGCACGCGTCCGGCACGGTCCAGCGGCACGCCCAGCGAGCGCGCCAGCGGCGAGGCGGCGACGCCGGCCGCCCACACCACGGTGCGCGCGGGCACGAAATCGTCGCCGAGGCGGTAGCCGGCGCCGGTGATCTCCGAAACCGGGACGCCGGTGACGACCTCCACGCCCAGCCGTTCCAGTTGCCGGCGCGCCCGGGTCGACAGATCCTCGGGGAACGAGGACAGCACGCGCGGCCCGGCCTCGATCAGGCGCACGCGCGCCTCGCGCGGATCGATGCGGCGGAATTCGTTCTTCAGCGTATGCCGGGCGATCTCGGCCAGGGTGCCGGCCAGTTCCACGCCGGTGGGGCCGCCGCCGACGATGGCGAAGCTGAGCCACGCGGCGCGCGCCCGCGGGTCGGTTTCGGCTTCGGCGCGCTCGAACGCCAGCAGCAGTTCGCGGCGCAGGCGCAGGGCGTCGTCCAGCGTCTTCAGGCCGGGTGCGTGCGCCGCCCATTCGTCGCGGCCGAAATAGGCATGGGTCGCGCCGCTGGCCAGCAGCAGGCAATCGAAGTCGAAAACGGTGCCGTCGGCCAGCGTCAGTTGCTTGCGCGCCGGGGCGATGTCGCGAACTTCGCCCAGCCGCACTTCGACGTTGCGTTGCCTGCGCAGGATGTGGCGCAGCGGCGCGGCGATGTCCGGCGCCGACAGGCCGGCGGTGGCCACCTGGTACAGCAGCGGCTGGAACAGGTGGTGGTTGTGGCGGTCGATCAGGGTGATGCGCAGCGGCGCATCGGCCAGCGCGCGGGTCGCCCACAGGCCGGCGAAGCCGCCACCGACGACGACCAGGTGCGGAAGCGGCGCGCCGGCGTGCATGGCGTATCAGTACAGGTCGACCGGATCGATGTCCAGCGACCAGCGCACCTTGCGCGCTTCGGGCAGTTCGTACAGTTGCGGCACGGCGCGGTCGAGCGTGCCGTGCAGGGCGCGGCGGTTCGGCGACGACAGCAGCAGCTGCATGCGCTGGAAGCCGGCGCGGCGCGGCATCGGCGCGGGCATGGGGCCGTGCAGTTCGAGGTCGCTGCCGTTGGATGGCTGCGGCGCGATGGTCGATCGCGCCGCCTGCAGGAAGCAGTGCACCGCCTCGACGTGCTGCGCTTCGGCCCGCAGCAGGGCCAGGTGCGCGAACGGCGGGAAGCCGGCGGCCTCGCGCTGCGCGAGTTCGCCGTCGGCGAAAGCGTGGTAGCCGCCGGCGATCAGCGTGTTGAGCAGCGGATGCCCGGGGTGGTGGGTCTGCAGCCAGACTTCGCCGGGCTTCGACGCGCGCCCGGCGCGGCCGGCGACCTGGATCAGCTGCTGCGCGAGTTTCTCGCCGGCGCGGAAGTCGGCGGAGAACAGGCCTTCGTCGACGCCGACCACGACCACCAGGGTCAGGTGCGGCAGGTCGTGGCCCTTGGCGAGGATCTGCGTGCCGACCAGGATGCCGGCGCGCGCGCCGAGCGCATCCAGGTGTTTCTCCATCGCGCCCTTGCGCTGCGTGGTGCCGCGATCGATGCGCACGACGGGGAAGCCGGGAAACCGCTCCGCCAGCACTTCCTCCAGCCGTTCCGAGCCGACGCCCTGCGGCTGCAGCGCCAGGCCGCCGCAGTCGGGGCAGGCTGGCGGCGCGGGCTGCCTGTAGCCGCAATGGTGGCATTGCAGGCGCCGGCCGCCGGCGTGCACGGTCATCGACGCGTCGCAGCGCCGGCAGTGCGCGCTCCAGCCGCAGTCGTGGCACAGCAGCACCGGCGCGTAGCCGCGGCGGTTCTTGAACGCCAGCACCTGACCGCCGGCGTCGAGCGCCGCGCCGATCGCGGCCAGCGTTTCCGGCGCCAGCCCCGCGTCGAGCGGCCGCTTGCGCACGTCGGTCACGCGCACCGCCGGCGGCCGCGCTGCGCCGGCGCGGCGCTGCAGGCGCAGGTGCGCGTAGCGGCCGCCGCGGGCGTTGTGCAGCGTTTCCAGCGACGGCGTGGCGCTGCCCAGCAGCACCGGCACGCCGAGCGCCTTGCCGCGGACCAGGGCGAAGTCGCGGGCGTGGTAGCGGATCCCGTCCTGCTGCTTGTAGCTGGCGTCGTGTTCCTCGTCGACGACGATCAGGCCCGCGTCGGGCAACGGCACGAACACCGCCGAACGCGTGCCGACCACCACGCGCGCCTCGCCGCGCAGGCACGCGGCCCAGGTGCGGGCGCGCTCGCCGTCGGACAGGCCCGAATGCAGCGCGTGCACCGGCACGCCGAGCCGCGCGCGGAAGCGCGCCAGGGTCTGCGGGGTCAGGCCGATTTCCGGCACCAGCACCAGCGCCTGCCTGCCCCGCGCAAGGCAGTCGGCGATCGCGTGCAGGTAGACCTCGGTCTTGCCGCTGCCGGTGACGCCGTCGAGCAGCAGCGCGGCGAAGCCGTCGGTGGCGCGGATCGCGTCGACGGCGGCCTGCTGTTCGTCGTTGAGCGCCGGGCCGGGCTGCGGCTCGGGTGCGATCCGCGAAGCCGGGATCGCAACGCGTTCGGCCAGCCCGCGCCGGGCCAGCGCGCGCGCGGCGCCGCGCCAGTCGTCCAGCAGCGTGGCGAGCGCGTCCTCGTCGCGCGGGCCGTCGCGCAGCAGTTCGGCCAGCCGGCGCGGGCGCGTGCCGCTGCGCAGCTTCCCGATCCCGCCGCGGCCTTCGGGGGTCAGCGTCCACGCCCAGGCGTGGGTATCGGGCAGCGGCTCGCCGCGGCGCAGCGGCGCGGGGATCGCGGTGGCGAAGACCTCGCCCGGCGGCGCGTGCGTGTAGCGCGCCAGCCAGCGCAGCGATTCGAGCAGCTCGCCGGCCAGCAGCGGCGCGTCGTCGAGCAGGGCCAGGGCGTGGCGCAACTCGCCCGCGGGCCCGTCATCGGGGACCGTCGCCACCTCGGCCACGAAGCCGGTCAGCTCGCGCGGCCCGAACGGCACGCGCACGCGCCGGCCGACGTCGCTCGCTGAAGCGGTTTCGCCGTGCGGCGGCAGGTAGTCGAAAGCCTGCGGCAACGGCAACGGCAGGACGACGCGAAGGCGGAGGGAGGCGGGCACGCAGGAAGTTTAGCCAGTCCCCCCGGCGGTTCCGCGGGGCGGGGCCCCGGGTGCTTGCGCGGCATAGCTGTGACCGCGATAGCAAAAACCGGTGCAAGTGCGCGCCGTTGTTGGGGATTCGCGCTTATCCACACGAACTGTGGATAAGACTGTGCATCAAGCCTTTGCTCCACGCAGCGGAAGCCGGAAATCAGGCATCTTTTTGGGGTTGGCGAAAAAAACGCCAATCACGGATTTCCCTTGAAAATCAATATCTTGATTGTGAAACGAAGCTGAAGCACGGCACTGGCCCGGACTTTCGCCGGCCCGCGTGACGATTTCATGTGTGCTGTGCACAACGCATCCGAAAGGGCTTGACACCGGTGCGATTCAAGCCCTTGCCGGGCCTGGGGAACGTGGACGGGACGCAGACCCGGCCCCGGCTATGATCGACCGGCATGAACCCGATCCAGCGATTCCCGTGACCGAAGTCCCCGCGGCGGCCATCGCCGCCTTCCTGCGCGGCGTCGAGCGCCGCGGCGCCGTGTTCGCCGAGCTGCAGTGCGGCGATGCCGACACCGGCGATGCCGCCCTGGCCGGCGCGTTGCGCGCCTTCCGCAACCTCGCCGCCGGCCTGCCGATGGCCGAATGGCCGCTGCGCTTCTGGTCGCTGCTGGCGGCGAGTCCGCAGCTGCGCCAGGACGCGCCGCTGCCGCAATGGCCGCCCGCGTTGCGGGCGCTGGCCGGGATCGCCGCGCGGCCGCGCGCGGCGCTGCTGCTGCGGCTGGCTGCCGGCCTGGACGAGGCCGCCGCGGCCACGGTGCTTGGCCTGGACGAAGCCGGCTACCGCCAGGCGTTGGCCGACGCCTGCCCGCGCGACCCCGCCGGGCTACCGGATGCGGCGGCGTGGCGGGCGCTGGCCGAGGACATCCAGCGCCAGTTGCGCGAATTGCCGCCGCTGCGCCTCGTGCGGCTGGCGCGGTTGCGCGAAGAAGCGCTGGCCGCCACGCGTGGGCCGCAGCCGCAGCCGCAGCTGCAGCCTTCGTCGCAGCCGCAGCTGCGGGTCGCGCCCGCGTTCGCGCGCGGACCTGCCCGCGGACCGGGTCCGCGCTGGCGCTGGTGGGTCCTGCCGTTCGCCGCGGCCTGCGCGGTCGCCGCCCTGGCGGCATGGCGCTGGTGGCCGCAAATCCATTCGCTGTCCGCGCCCGTCCCGCCGCCATCGCCGATCGCCGAGTCCGCCCCGAACGGCGTCTTCGCGCTGGCGGAGCCGCCGGCTGTGGCGAGCGAAGAACTGCCGCCGGCCGAGGCGCCCGCGCCGATCGCCGATCCGGCGCCCATGCTCGCCGTGGATGCCATGCCGCTGGACGAAACCGAAGCGGCGATCGTGCGGCAGGCGGACTTCCTCGCCTGGTTCGTCGCCGTCGCGGAAGTGGCGGCCTCATCCACCGGCGCGCCGCAACCCGCGCGGGAGGGCGGCAGTGGCGTCGTGGAAAGGTTGCCGTTGCCGGCCGACCCTCGCGAACTGCACGCGCAACGCGCCGCGTGGGATTCGCTCGACGAAGGCGAACGCGTGCGGCTGCGCGAGGCGGCATTGCGCTTTGCGATGCTGCCGATGGCGCGGCGCGAGCAACTGCACGCGCAGTTCGACGCGCAGGACGGCATGGAGAAACGCGGCTGGCGCCTGGGCCCCGCGCTCGGCGCGGACTATCCGCGGTTGCACGCGCTGCTGGCCTACGCGCCGGCGGACGAAGCCGGCGCGTTGCCTGCGGCGCTGCGCTCGCTGGACCCGGCGCAGCGCGAGGCGCTGGCCACGCTGGTGCAGCGCACGCCGCCGCAGGGGATCGACGCCTTGCGCCGCGAACTGCTGTCCACGGCGCCGGCGCAGCGCGAAACGTGGCTGCGCCGGTTGTCGGCGGAGTGACGCGTTCAGCCGTGGACGAAGCTGAAAACCAGCAATGCGAGTGCGGCGATGCCGACCAGCACGCAATAGACGCTGCCCAGCACGAAGAACCTCAGCAGCGTCGCCGGCCAATCCTCGCCGTAGACGCGCTTCTGCATCAGCAGCAGGTACGCCGGCATCGCCCACCACAGCAGCACGTTCACAAGCCCGACGGCGGCGGCGGCCCAGGCGGCATGCGGCGCCAGCCAGCCGCCGAGCGCCGCCAGCAGGCTCATCGCCAGCAACGTCAGCAGCAACCAGGCGTGGCTGTACAGGGCCACGGCCAGGTGCTCGAGGTAGAGGCGGCCGGAGCCCAGGTAAACCAGTTTCAGCAGCAGCGCGAACAGCGGCACCAGCACGAACAGCGCCTTCGGCACCGCGCCGAGGTAGGCATGCGTGAAAAGTTCCGGGTCTTCGACGAAACGCGGGAAGTTTTCCTTGGCGTGCGCGGCCTGCGCGGTCAGCCAGCGGTTGACCGAGGCCGGCAGCCAGCCGATGCGGACCGGGTTCTTCGCCGGATCCCACGCTATCGTCGTGCCGATGTCCGGCCGCGTGCTTTCGGCGGGAACGCCACTGGCCGCGGCCCGCTCCAGCGCGGCATTGCGTTCGTCGGCGATGCGATTGACGGTGGCGACGGCCTTCTCGAGCTGCTTGCCGCCGCTGCCGATGGCGATGGTGTTGGCGCGCGCCTCTTCGAGAGCGGCCAGCGCCTCGCGGCGCAGGCGCTCGACTTCCGCGGCGGTCGGCGCGTCGCCGAAGCCGTTGACGACGCGCACCGGCACGCCATTGAACTTGGCCACGTCGCCGCCGCCGCCGGCATGCACGGCGAACTGCGCGGCGACGATGGTCAGCACGCTCAGCACCACGAACAGGCGCAGCGGCGCGACGTAATCGACGCGGTGGCCGGCGATGTAGCGTGCGGCGACGCGGCCCGGGAACATCAGGTCGCGCAGGGTGCGGAACACGCGGCCGTCGAGGTGCCAGAACGACTCGAAGAATTCCTCGATCGCGTGCCCGGCGTGGCGCAGCGGACTGTGCACGGATTGCCCGCACTGGTGGCAGAACTTGCCTTGCAGCGGCGTTGCGCAGTTTTCGCAGTGCGAAGGCGCGTGCGTCGCGGGACTCTCGGCGGGCGTTTCCACGGCGTTTTCCCGAATCCGGCAGGACGGCGGTTAAGATAGCGGCCTTGCGCGTCCCGGCGCCAGCGCATCCGCGCGGCCGCAGTCGCGATCCCGGTCTTCCGCATGTCTTCCCCGCCTCCCGCAAACGCGTCCTTCGCCGGCGAAGTGCGCAGCACGGCCCGGCTTGCGCTGCCGCTGGTGCTGGCGCACCTGTCCACCGGCCTGATCGCCTTCGTCGACAGCCTGATCGCCGGCCGCCACGGCACCGCGACGCTGGCCGCGGTGACAGTCGGCACCGCGCTGCTGTGGCTGCCGATGATGGTGCCGATCGGAACCCTGATCTCGCTGACCGCGTCGGTGTCGCAGCTCGACGGCGCGAAGCGCGAGGGCGAGATCGGCCCGCTGTTCCGCCAGGCGCTGTGGCTGGCGCTGGCGCTGGGCGCGCTGATGTTCGCCTTCCTCAGCCTCGCGCCCCTGCTGCTGCGGCCGTTCGGCATCGACGACGGCATCGTCCCGGGCGCCGCCGCATTCCTGGGCGCGGTCCGCTGGGGCGTGCCGGGGCTGGTGCTGTTCTTCTGCATGCGCTACCTCAGCGAAGGCATGCACTGGACGCTGCCGACGATGCTGCTGAGCTTCGGCGGCCTGCTGCTGCTGGCGCCGCTGGGCTACACGCTGACCTTCGGCCGCTTCGGCGTAACGGAGATGGGCGCGGCCGGGCTCGGCACCGCGTCCGCGGTCACGATGTGGGCGCAGGCGCTGTGCTTCGCCGCGTACCTGTGGCGCTCGAAGCGCTTCGCGCGGCTGCGGCTGTTCGCGCGCTTCGAGCGGCCGGATCGCGCGGCGATCGTGCAGTTGCTGAAGACCGGCCTGCCGATCGGCGTGACCATCCTGATGGAAGGCAGCCTGTTCATCGTCACCGCGCTGCTGATCGCGCGACTGGGCACGGTGCCGGCGGCGGCGCACCAGATCGCGATCAACGTGGCGCAACTGTGCTTCATGGTGCCGATGGGCGTGGCCGAGGCGACCACGGTGCGGGTCGGCTACGCACTGGGCGCCGGCGACCCGCGCGGCGTGCGCCGTGCGGCGAAGGCCGGCTACGCGATCGTGCTCGGCACCCAGGCGTTGTCGGCGACGCTGCTGCTGTCCGGCCACGACGCGGTCGCGGCGATCTACACGCGCGACGCGGCGGTCGCCGCGCTGGCCGCCTCGCTGTTGCTGTACGCGGCGACGTTCCAGTTCCCCGACGGCATCCAGGTGCTGTCGGCCGGTGCGCTGCGCGGGCTCAAGGACACGCGCGTGCCGATGTGGCTGGCGGTGGTGTCGTACTGGGGCCTGGGCATGCCGCTGGGGGTGGGCCTCGGCTTCGGCCTGGGCTGGGGGCCGCAGGGCATGTGGACCGGCCTGATCGCCGGCCTCGCCGCCGCTGCGCTGCTGCTGGCCGCGCGCTTCCACAACAGCAGCAGGCGGTTGGTGCGCGCGCGGAGCGTGCCCGATGGCGCAGTGACTTCAGGGGCATGAAAGCGTAGCCGGCAGACGTTAAGCTGGCCGCAGTTCCCGGAGTACCCCATGAGCCAGCCCGTCCCGCCCGTCCCGTCCCCCCGCCGCAATCCCGTGGCCGCGTTCTTCGTCGGCCTGTGGGACGTGATGAACTTCACCCGCCGGCTGATCCTCAACCTGCTGTTCTTCGGGCTGCTGTTCCTGTTCGTGGTGGTCTTCCTGTTCGCGGTCGGCAGCGGCGGGGTCAAGCCGCTGCAGGAACGCACCACGCTGGTGCTGGCGCCGGAAGGCAGCCTGGTCGAGCAGTACAGCACCGACCCGGCCACGCGCGCGCTGGCCCGCGCGCTGGGCGACAAGCGCGCCGAGGAAGTGCAGCTGCGCGACCTGCTGCGCGCGCTGAAGGCGGCGAAGGACGACAGGCGCATCGAGCGCGTGCTGCTCGACGTCGACGACCTGCAGCCCTCCGGCTTCGCCTCGCTGCGCGAGCTTGCCCGGGCGCTGGCCGAGCTGCGCGCCGCCGGCAAGCAGATCGTCGCCTTCAGCCAGGGCGCGGGCCAGGCGCAGTACCTGCTGGCCGCGCAGGCCGACGAGGTCTACCTCGACCCGATGGGCGGGCTGCTGCTGGAAGGCCTCGGCCGCTACCGCCAGTACTACCGCCAGGGCCTGCAGGAAAAGCTCGGCGTCGACGTGCACCTGTTCCGCGTCGGCGAATACAAGTCCGCGGCCGAGCCGTACATCCTCGATGCCGCATCGAAGGAAGCCAAGGAAGCCGACCTGTACTGGATGGGCGACATCTGGCAGCGCTACCTCGACGACATCGCCAAGGCGCGCAAGCTCGAGCCCGGACAGATCGCCGCCGGCATCGACACGCTGCCCGACGGCGTGGCCGCCGCGGGCGGCGACCTCGCCAAGTTCGCGCTGCAGCAGAAGCTGGTCGACGGGCTGAAGACGCGCGAGGAAGTCGAGGCGTTGCTGGCCGAACGCGGCGTCGCCGACGAGGATTCCGAATACGGCTTCCGCAGCGTCGACCTGGCCGGCTACCTGCTGCAGCTGGACGCGCACCCGCAGCTGGGCAAGCGCAAGCAGGTGGCGGTCGTGGTCGCCGCCGGCGAGATCAGCGGCGGCGAGCAGCCGGCCGGCAAGGTCGGCGGCGAATCGACGTCGGAACTGCTGCGCGAGGCGCGCGACGACGACAACGTGAAGGCGGTGGTGCTGCGCGTGGATTCGCCCGGCGGCGAAGTGTTCGCCTCCGAGCAGATCCGCCGCGAAGTGGTGGCGCTGAAGCAGGCCGGCAAGCCGGTGGTGGTGTCGATGGGCGACCTGGCCGCGTCCGGCGGCTACTGGATCAGCATGAACGCCGACCGCATCTACGCCGATGCGTCGACGATCAGCGGCTCGATCGGCATCTTCGGCCTGGTGCCGAACATCACCCGCGGCCTGGACAAGATCGGCGTGCACACCGACGGCGTCGGCACCACGCGCTTCGCCGGCGCGTTCGACGTCAGCAGGCCGCTGGACCCGGACGTGGGCCGGGTGATCCAGTCGGTGATCGACAAGGGCTACGCCGACTTTACCGGCAAGGTGGCGAGCGCGCGCGGGAAGAGCGTCGAGGAAATCGACGCGGTCGGCCGCGGCCGCGTGTGGAGCGGCGCGCAGGCGAAGGAGCGCGGCCTGGTCGACGAGCTCGGCGGCCTCGACGCGGCGATCGCCGACGCCGCCGCGCGCGCCAAGCTCGGCACGCCGGACGACTACCGGGTGCGCTACATCGAGCACCGGGTCACGCCGCTGGAGCAGTTCGTCGGCGGCTTCGCCGGTAGCCGCGTCGGCGCGGCGTGGCTGAAGGATTCGGACTTCGCGCGCGCGCTGCTGGCGAAGGCGATGCCGGAAACCGAGGCGCAGCTGCGCTTCGTCGAGAACGCGCTGCAGGACCGCGACGGCACGCCGGTGAAGGCATTGGCGTATTGCTTCTGCGGGCTGTAGGATCGTCGCGACGAACCAGGGAAGGGAACCCGCCATGCTCAAACCGGTTTTTGCATTGCTGCTGGCCTTCGGCCTTTCCGTGCCCGCGTTCGCCGCGGACGATGCGCCCAGCGATGCTTCGTTGCGGCAGCTGCTGGAAGTCACCGAGTCGCGCAAGCTGTTCGATTCGAACATGCAGCAAATCGACGCGATGATGGAATCCGCGATACAGAAGGAACTCGCGGGACGGCAGCTCGATGCCGCCAGGCAGCGTGCCGTCGACGAGTTCCGCAGCAAAGCCGTTGCCCTGATCCAGCAGGACATGAGCTGGGAAACGTTCGAGCCGTCGGTGCTGGATATCTACCGGAAATCCTTCACCCAGGAGGAAATCGACGGGATGCTGGCGTTCTACCGCAGCGAAGCTGGGCAAGCCGTGATCCGGAAGCTGCCGCTGGTCATGCAAGGCAGCATGCAGATGGTGCAGGAGCGGCTGGCCGTCGTCCTGCCCAAGCTGCAGGCCCTGCAGCGGGATCTCGTCGCCAGCATGCAGGAACAGCCGGCGAAGTGACCGGATGAACGCGGCGCGGTAGCTATTCCGTCGCCGCGTCGATCTGCTTGCGCTGCGCTTCCGCGGCTTGCTTCACCGTGTCCTCGACCGCCTTCGCCTTGTCGATCGGTTCGCGGATCGCGTCGCGCATTTCGGTGTGCTGTTCGGCCTTCGGCACCGGCGGCTGGTCGGTCGGTGGCGGTGCCGGGCGGCACGCGGCCACGGCGAGCGGGATGGCGAATGCGACGACGGGAAGCGCGAAGCGGAGCGGCGGGTTCATGGGCGACCTCGCGATGGCCTGACGATGGCTTGGCGCTATGCTACGCCGAACGGAGGAGGCGTAGCATGGCCATGAATCGCTGGCGGCTGGACGGACAGATCGCGCTGGTCACCGGCGCCAGCGCCGGCATCGGCCTGGCGATCGCGCGCGAACTGCTCGGCCTCGGCGCCGACGCGCTGCTGGTGGCGCGCGACGCCGACCTGCTGGCCGAGGTGCGCGACGACCTGTCCGACGAATTCCCCGACCGCCTGGTCGCCGGCCTGGCCGCCGACGTGTCCGACGACGAGGACCGCCGCGCGATCCTCGACTGGGTCGAGGACCACGCCGACGGCGGCCTCAACCTGCTGGTCAACAACGCCGGCGGCAACGTCACCCGCGCCACCGTCGACTACACCGAGGACGAGTGGCGCGGCATCTTTGAAACCAACCTGTTCTCGGCGTTCGAACTGTCGCGCTACGCGCACCCGCTGCTGTCGCGCCATGCCAGTTCGGCGATCGTCAACGTCGGCAGCGTGTCCGGCATCGCCGCGGTGCGCAGCGGCGCGCCGTACGGCATGAGCAAGGCCGCGCTGCACCAGCTGACCCGCAACCTCGCCGCGGAGTGGGCCGAGGACGGCATCCGCGTGAACTCGGTCGCGCCGTGGTACATCCGCACGCGGCGCACCTCGGGGCCGCTGTCCGACCCCGACTACTACGAGGAAGTGATCGACCGCACGCCGATGCGGCGCATCGGCGAACCGGAGGAAGTCGCCGCCGCGGTCGCCTTCCTGTGCCTGCCGGCGGCCAGCTACGTCACCGGTGAATGCATCGCGGTGGATGGCGGTTTCCTGCGCTACGGATTCTGACTGGGTTGGCGGCAGCGGGTCCTGCCCGCTACTGCAAGGCGCAGGTGCTCTCGTTGACGATGCGCTGCACGCGCTCGAACTCGGCCTTGTTCTTCTCCGCGTTCTCCGCCCGGCCGAAGCGCCACGCGACCTCGGTTTCGCCCAGGCGCTGCTTCCACGCGCCGCACAGCGCGCCATCGGGCACGCGCGCGCACTGGTCGCGCTTCATTTCGCAGGCTTCGCCGGCGCCGCGGTTCGGGTTGCCGTCGAGGCCGACGGTGCGCAACGGCACGCAGCGCGGCGCGGGTTCGGCGTCCTCGCTGATGTAGCGGCCGTTGTCGTAGGTGTGGCATTCGAACAGTACCGGCGGCGGCAGGCGATCGCCCGCGTCGGCCGGCGGCGGCGCGGCGGCTTGCGCCGGCAGGTCGGCCGAATCGAGGATGCGGTATTCGTCCGGGTTGGCCGCGTACGGGTCTGGCGTGGAGGCGAACGAACCGGGCGCCGCCGGGGCGGGCATCGGCATTGCCGGCGGCGGTGCGGCGGCCGGCGCCGCCGGCAGGCCCTGCATGATCTTCTTTTCCTGCTTCATGCCCTTCGGGCAGGGCATGTTCTGCACGGTCAGCGCGCCGTGGGCGTCGGTGCAGCGGTAGATCGCGACTTCGTCGGCGGAGGCGGTCGCGGTCGCCAGCAACAGGGCGGCCGCAAGGTGGATCGCTTGCTTCATCAATACGTCCCGCAATCGTTGGCCATGCGCGCCTCGATGCCGCGCTGCTCCAGGTCCAGTTCGCGTCGTTCGCTCTGCAGCGCGCTGTTGTAGCGGCGCAGTATCTCGTATTTGCGGTCGGAGAGTCGCGCGCAGACTTCCTCTGGCGGCAGCATGTGGCAGGTGTCGCGCACCCAGGTGCCGGCGCCGTATCCCGCGGGCGTCGGCACCACGGCGTGGCCGCTGCCGCCGCTGTGGTAACCGCCGCTGACATGGCCGTTCGCGATGCGGATGTGGCCGCGGCCCGGTTCGGTCACCGGCACCCGTGCCAGCGTCGGGTAGCCCAGCGTCCACAGCGGCACCCAGCGCGGATTGCCGGTGCCGTCGTCGCTGGTGTAGCGCGCGCCGGTCTCGGCGTTGGTGCATTCGTACATCGGCTGCGCCGGTGCGCGCACGATCACCACCTCGCGCACGGGCGCCGGCGCCGGCGGCGCGGCGACGGGCGGCTCGGCCGGCGCCGGCGGCGGCGGCGGATCCCGTGGCCGGGTCAGGTTGCGTACCTGCTGGGTTTCGCCGGGTGCGCACGGCGTGTCGCGCAGGGCCAGGCTGCCGTCCTTGCCGACGCAGCGGTAGACGGTCACGTCGCCCGCGTGCGCGGCGCCGGGCGCCCACGCGGCGGGCGCGAGCAGCGCGAGCAGGAGCGCGGGGCGGAACGACTTCGGCATGTGCGCATCTTGCGCGCGACCGGGGCGGCAGGGAAGCGATCCGCCGCCGGCCGTTCAGCTATCCGGCGCCTGCGTCACTTGGCGCGGGTGTACTCGATCATCATCGTCTTGGCTTCCTTGCCGTCGCGGGTTTCGTACATCTCCATGACGTGGTGGTCGGCGTCGACGATGCGGATCACGTTGCGCACCGTGGTCGTCGCATCGGGCTTCATCGGGTCGGCCATCTGGCCGCTGAAGGTGTAGGTCTTCGTCGCCGGGTCGTATTCGCCGTCGGCGGTGAACATGCCGGTGGACATGCTGTCGGTCCACAGCGTGGTGTACTTGCCCCTGACGTTGTCGTAGCCGGTCAGGCCGAAGCCCTCGAACGCCTGGCCCGCCCACGATCCGTTGAAGGTGGTGCGGATCTGGCGACCGCCGAAGATGGCTTCGCTGACGTCCTTGCCGGTGGATTCGGCCGGCGGCGCGGACGGGTCCATCCACACGGTCTGCTTCGAATCCCAGGTGCCGGCGAAGTGTTCGGCCAGCTGTTCGTGCTGCGGGCCGACGGCGGCGGCTTTCTGCCACGCCTCCATCATCGCCTGCATCGCGGCGTCGGGGGCGGACGCGGCTTCCTGGGCATGGAGTGAGGGAACGAAGAAGCAGGCGCACAGCAGCGCCGTGAGGCCGGGCTTGTTCATGGCATTGCTCCACGGGAAGGCGATCGGGATCGCCGGGAGCGCGATGCTAGACCCGCGACCGGTGCCGCGCATGCGGCATCGCGGCAGCCGCGTCAGGCCCGCAGGGCTTCGCCGGTCAGCGCGTCGCGGATCGGCGTGGCGCGCTGCAGGCCGCCGGTTTCGCCGGCGAGCACGCCGTCGATGCGCGACAGCAGCGTGGGGTCGAGCCCGTCGCGCCGCTGCGGCGCCGGCTGGCCGGCGAGGTTGGCGCTGGTCGAGACCAGCGCGCCGCCGAAGGCCTGGCACAACGCCACCACCGGCGGGTGCGCACTGACCCGCACGGCGATGCCGGCGTGGGCGCCGGTGATCCAGCGCGGCGTGGCGGCGCTGGCCGGCATCACCCAGGTGTGCGGGCCGGGCCAGTCGGCGCGCACCGCGTCGAGGCGGTCGGCCGGCAGGGCGTCGATGTCGACGAAGGGCCGAAGTTGCCCGAAATCGGCGGCGATCAGGATCAGTCCCTTGTCGACCGGGCGCCGCTTGATCGCCAGCAGGCGCAGCACCGCGGCCTCGTCGCGCGGATCGCAACCCAAACCCCAGACGCCCTCGGTCGGATAGGCGACGACCGCGCCTTCGCGCAGGCGGTCGGCGGCTTCGTCGGTGGAAAGCGGGATCGGCATGCGGCGATTCTCGCACCGTCGCCGGATCAGCGTGGCGACGGGCGCCCCTCGCGGGCGAAACGCCAGAACGCGAACGCGGCCAGCAGCGCCAGCGCGAACCAGGTCAGTGCGTACGACAGGTGGCTGTTGCGGAACTTCACCACGGTCATGCCGCCGCGCGGCCATTGCGGGGCGCTGGCGTCGTAGTCGGCGTCGACGAAGTAGGGCGCGATGTTTCCCAGATGATTTGCGGCCGAGATGGCCTCAACGTCGCGCGAGAACCAGCGGCCGTTAGCCGGGTCGTTCTTGCGCAGGAAGCCGCCGCCGGGTTCGGTGACTCTCAGAAGGCCGGTGATTCGTCTGTATCCAGGGGCCGGATCGACCATCTTCTGCTCGAATTCCCGCTTGTAATCCGGGGGCACGAATCCCTTGTTGACCCAGACAATCCAGCCCTGCTCGGTTTTGTATGGCAGGAGCATCCAGTAACCGGGGCCCTGCTCGGTCACGGCCTGTGTGTAAGCGGGCATCCACGCATAAATTTCGCCATACAAGTAGACATGGCGATATTCGTTGCCCTTGGCGTCGAACGCAGCCCATGTCTCCGGGCCCGGGGCCTCCGTTGGCACGGCGTGGACGCGGCTCTCGACGCGCTCGATCAGGTCCAGCTTCCACGCCAGCCGCTTCACCTGCCACGCGCCCAGCGCGCAGAAGCCGGCGAAGGCCAGCGCCAGCGCGGCGAGGACGACGGCCCGCGCGAGGCGGCTGCGTGGCGGATTGGCGGGTTCTTCGACCATGCGTTTTCGCATCCCGGAAACGGGACGAGCGGGTTTCCCCGCTCGTCCCATGCTACTCGCGTATCGCGGGCCCGCGGCTCATGGCAGGTTGTGCGCGTCCTGCGGCGACATCGTCGGCATCATGTTGACGTTGAGGTGGTGCATGACCCACAGCGAACCGCTCAGGGTGATGACCACCAGCACCAGGGTGAAGATCAGTGCCAGCATGTTCCAGCCGCCTTCCGACTTCGCGTTGAGGTGCAGGAAATAGACCATGTGCACGACAATCTGCACCGCGGCGAAGGCGAGGATCGCGATCGCGGTGGCGGTGGAGCCGGGGATGACCTTGCCCATCACCAGCCAGAAGGGGATCGCGGTCAGCACCACCGACAGCAGGAAGCCGGTGACGTAGCCCTTCAGCGTGACCGGGGCATGGCCTTCGCCATGGCCGTGGCCGGCGTGGTCGTGGCCGCCGTCGATATGCGTGTCGTGGTGCTCGCTCACGGCAGGACTCCCATCAGGTAGACGAAGGTGAAGACGCCGATCCAGACCACGTCGAGGAAGTGCCAGAACATCGACAGGCAGAACAGGCGGCGCTGGTTGGCGGCGGTCAGGCCGAGCTTGCCGACCTGCAGCATCAGCGTGACCAGCCAGACCAGGCCGAAGGTCACGTGCAGGCCGTGGGTGCCGACCAGGGCGAAGAACGACGACAGGAAGCCGCTGCGCTGCGGGCCGGCGCCTTCGTGGATCAGGTGGGCGAATTCGTACAGCTCGATGCCGATGAAGGTCGCGCCGAACAGGCCGGTCACCGCCAGCCACGCCAGTACCGCGCCCTTCTTGCCAGACTGCATCGCGATCATCGCGAAGCCGTAGGTGATCGACGACAGCAGCAGCGCCGTGGTGTTGACCGCGACCAGCGGCAGGTCGAACAGCTCCATGCCGGTCGGGCCGCCGGCGTAGCTGCGGCCGAGCACGCCGTAGGTCGCGAACAGGCAGGCGAAGATCAGGCAGTCGCTCATCAGGTACAGCCAGAAGCCGAGCAGGGTGCCGTTTTCCGGGTGGTGCTCGCCGCGGGCGTCGTAGAAATGCGGGTCCGGGGCCGCCGGCGCGCCGCCGGCCAGGGTGGGGGTCGAAATGTCAGACATGGGTGGACAACGCCTGGGTGCGGGCATCCTCGGTGCGGGTCACTTCGTCCGCCGGGATGTGGTAGTCACGGTTGTAGTTGAAGGTGTGCGCGATCGCCGACACCAGCAGCGCGGCGAACGAGGCGACGGCGACGATCCACATGTGCCAGATCATCGCGAAGCCGAACACGGTGGCCAGTCCGGCCAGGACGACGCCGGCGGCGGTGTTCTTCGGCATGTGGATCGGCAGGAAGCCGCCGGTCGGGCGCACGTGGCCGCGCTGCTTCATGTCCCACCACGCGTCGTTGTCGTGCGCGACCGGGGTGAAGGCGAAGTTGTAGCCGGGCGGCGGCGACGAGGTCGACCACTCCAGGGTGCGGCCGTTCCACGGGTCGCCGGACACGTCGCGCAGCCGTTCGCGGTTGCGGAAGCTGACCACCAGCTGCACCAGGAAGCTGGCGATGCCCAGCGCGATCAGCACCGCGCCGAACGCGGCCACGACGAAGTAGGGCTGCAGCGTGGCGTCGTCGAAGTGGCTCATGCGCCGGGTCACGCCCATCAGGCCGAGCACGTACAGCGGCATGAAGGCGAAGAAGAAGCCGATCTGCCAGAACCAGAACGAGCACTTGCCCCAGAACGGGTCCAGCTTGTAGCCGAACGCCTTCGGGAACCAGAAGTTGACGCCGGCGAGCAGGCCGAACAGCACGCCGCCGATGATCACGTTGTGGAAGTGCGCGATCAGGAACAGGCTGTTGTGCAGCACGAAGTCGGCCGCCGGCACCGCCAGCATCACGCCGGTCATGCCGCCGAGGACGAAGGTGACCATGAAGCCGACCGCCCACAGCATCGGCGGCTCGTAGCGGATGCGGCCGCGGTACATCGTGAACAGCCAGTTGAACACCTTCGCGCCGGTCGGGATCGAGATGATCATCGTCGCGATGCCGAAGAACGAGTTGACACTGGCGCCCGAGCCCATGGTGAAGAAGTGGTGCAGCCACACCAGGTACGACAGGATGGTGATCACCACGGTCGCGTAGACCATCGAGGCGTAGCCGAACAGGCGCTTGCCGCTGAAGGTGGCGACGACCTCGGAGAAGATGCCGAACGCCGGCAACACCAGGATGTACACCTCCGGATGGCCCCAGATCCAGATCAGGTTCACGTACATCATGGCGTTGCCGCCAAGCTCGTTGGTGAAGAAGTGGGTGCCGGCGTAGCGGTCCAGGGTCAGCAGCGCCAGCGCCGCGGTCAGCACCGGGAACGAGGCCACGATCAGCACGTTGCTGCACAGCGAGGTCCAGGTGAACACCGGCATGCGCATCAGGCTCATGCCCGGCGCGCGCATCTTCACGATCGTCGCGATCAGGTTGATGCCCGATAGCGTGGTGCCGACGCCGGCCACCTGCAGCGACCAGATGTAGTAGTCGACGCCGACGTCGGGGCTGTAGGCCAGGCCAGACAGCGGCGGGTAGGCCAGCCAGCCGGTCTTGGCGTATTCGCCGACGAACAGCGAGATCATGGTCAGCGCCGCGCCGCCGACCGTCATCCAGAAGCTGAAGTTGTTGAGGAACGGGAACGCGACGTCGCGCGCGCCGATCTGCAGCGGCACCACGTAGTTCATGAAGCCGGTGATCAGCGGCATCGCCACGAAGAAGATCATGATCACGCCGTGCGCGGTGAACACCTGGTCGTAGTGGTGCGGCGGCAGGTAGCCCATGTTGTCGCCGAAGCTGATGGCCTGCTGCAGGCGCATCATCAGCGCGTCGGCGAAGCCGCGCAGCAGCATCACCAGGCCCAGCACGATGTACATGATGCCGATCTTCTTGTGGTCGATGCTGGTGAACCAGTCGCGCCACAGCGTGCCCCACAGCCTGTACTTGGTGATCAGCGCGAGCAGGGCGAGGCCGGCGACCGCGGTGCCGGCGAAGGTGGCGAGCAGGATCGGCTCGTGCAGCGGCAGCGAATCGAGTCCGAGCTTGCCGAGGATCGGGTGGAGGGTTTCGGTAGGTTGCATCACGACACCAAAATCTTTCTGGAAATCTGTCCGCGCGGGCGCGGCGATGGGTTCGGCATCCGCGCTCAGTGCGCGCGTTCTTCCGCCGCGGCGCGCTCCGCACCGGCGTGCCCGTCGCGGCCTTGCATGTCCATGCCCTGCATCGGCATGCCGGCATGCGCCATCCCGCCGTGGCCGCCATCGCGGCCGGCCATGTGGTCCTTCGCCATCACCGCGTCCATGCACGGCTGCGCCGGGTCGACGCAGCGGTTGAGGATGGCGTGGAACAGGTCGCCGTCGATGCTGCCGAAATACTGCACCGGCTGCGGCCGCACCGACTGTTCCTCGTACGGGTGCGCCGGGTTCTTCGGCGCCGCGTCCAGTCCGGCGAACGTGGCGCGGTCCAGCGCCGGGCCGCCGGCCTTGACCTTGGCGACCCACTGCTCGAAGCCGGCCTCGTCGACGCCGTGGAACTTGAAGCGCATGCCGGAGAAGTTGGCGCCGCTGTAGTTGGCGCTGAAGCCCTCGTATTCGCCCGGCGCGTTCATCACCGCATGCAGCTTGGTCTGCATGCCGGGCATGGCGTAGATCATGCCGGCCAGCGCCGGGATGTAGAACGAGTGCATCACGGTGGTCGAGGTGATGCGGAACTCGATCGGCCGGTCGACCGGCGCGGCCAGCTCGTTGACCGCGGCGATGCCCTGTTCCGGGTACAGGAACAGCCACTGCTTGTTCAGTGCGGCCACTTCGACCACCAGCGGCTGGGTGCCGGCCGGGATCGGCTTGTCTTCGGCGATCCGATCGAGCGGGCGGTACGGGTCCAGGGTATGGGTGGTGATCCAGGTGATCGCGCCCAGGGCGATGATGATCACCAGCGGCGCCGCCCAGATCACCAGTTCCAGCTGGGTGGAATGGTCCCAGTCCGGCTTGTAGGTGGCCTTGGCGTTCGAGGCGCGGTAGCGCCAGGCGAAGAACAGGGTCAGCGCGATCACCGGCACGATGATCAGCAGCATCAGCAGGGTGGAAACGACGATCAGGTCGCCCTGCTGCCTGGCGATGTCGCCGGGGGCGTTCAGCAGGATCGTGTTGCACCCGGTCAGCGGCAGTAGCGCGCTGGCCAGCAGCAGACGGCGGCACAAGGTCTGTACGGTGTTCATGGATGGGACGATGGAAGCAGGGGACGTGCCGCCGGTGGCGGCGTCGGGCCACGGAATTATAGCGCTCGGGACCCGCTTTTTGCTGCGCTGCGGTAGAATTCCGGCGCCAATCCACGGCCCGGCCGCGTCGCGATGGTCGAATTTGCGGGATGCGCGGGCTCTGGTATAGCGTTCCATCAACCGGTCCGGGACCGGATTCGCAGCGTCGTTGCGGCGTCCCGACCGTCCACCCGACGCGGAAATCCCGATGCAGACCACGCTCCACCCGAACCACGGCCCCCTCACTTCCGTCCACGGCGGCACCTCCGGCCACGAAGTCGCGCCGGGCGAAATCGCCGTCGGCGTGGTGATCGGGCGCGCGTCCGAATACTTCGACTTCTTCGTCTACGGCATCGCCTCGGTGCTGGTGTTCCCGCAGCTGTTCTTCCCGTTCGTCGACAAGCTGACCGGCACCCTGTACTCGTTCGCGGTGTTCGCGCTGGCGTTCGTCGCCCGCCCCATCGGCACCGTGCTGTTCATGGCCATCCAGCGCCGCTGGGGCCGTGGCACCAAGCTGACCGCGTCGCTGTTCCTGCTCGGCACCTGCACCGCCGGCATCGCCTTCCTGCCCGGCTACGCGTCGATCGGCGCCGCCGCGATCTGGCTGCTGGCGTTCTTCCGCTTCGGCCAGGGCATCGCGCTGGGCGGTTCGTGGGACGGCCTGCCGTCGCTGCTGGCGCTGAACGCGCCGAAGAAGAAGCGCGGCTGGTACGCGATGCTGGGCCAGCTGGGCGCGCCGGTCGGCTTCATCATCGCCGCATCGCTGTTCGCGCTGCTGGTCGGCAGCCTGTCGCAGGCCGACTTCTTCGGCTGGGGCTGGCGCTATCCGTTCTTCGCCGCGTTCGCGATCAACGTGGTGGCGCTGTTCGCGCGGTTGCGGCTGGTGGTCACCCGCGAATACGAGCAGGAACTGGACCGCGCCGACCTGGAGCCGACGCCGGTGCTGGAGCTGTTCCGCGCCAAGGGCCGCTACGTGGTGATCGGTGCGTTCACCGCGCTGGCCAGCTTCGCGCTGTTCCACATCGTCACGATCTTCCCGCTGTCGTGGATCACGGTCTACACCGACCAGCCGATCGGCGAGTTCCTGATGATCCAGGTGTTCGGCGCGTTCCTGGCCGCGGCCGGCATCGTGTTCTCGGGCCTGGTCGCCGACAAGCTGGGCCGCACCAAGACGCTGGGCGGACTGGCGGTGGCCATCGCGATGTACAGCGGCTTCGCGCCGCAGCTGCTCGGCGCGGGCCAGCGCGGGCAGGACGTGTTCATCCTGCTCGGCTTCATCCTGCTGGGCCTGTCGTACGGGCAGGCGGCCGGCGCGGTGACCGCGAACTTCGGCAACAAGTACCGCTACACCGGCGCGGCGCTGACCACCGACTTCGGCTGGCTGATCGGCGCGGCCTTCGCCCCGCTGGTGGCGCTGACCCTGGTGGCGAAGTTCGGCCTGCCGTACCTGGGCGCGTACCTGCTGTCGGGTGCGATCGGCACGCTGGCGGCGCTGGGCGTGAACCGGTATCTGCGAGAGAAGAAGGCGAGGGAGAAGGCGGCGAACGGCAGTACGTCGGCCTGAGGATCGATGGTCGCCATGAAAGGATCGGCAATTGCCTTTGCACTGTTCCTTCTGGCGACTACACCACGCGCTTCCGCGTCTGTGGACGAACGCGTAGCCCAGATTCCCGCAGACTTGGCTCTCGTGGAAACGGCGAGGCCATATCGCCTGCTCGCCTTCCAGGTGTGCTCTCCGGAACACTGCTGGAACGACTTCTTCTTGCAGGAGCTCGGCATGGACGAGGCCCCTGATGTCGTTTGCTCCGTTCCGATCACGGAGTTCAACGGCAGTTCGGACGTCGTTGTTCAGTCAGCGCGCAGGCCAAGCGACTCCGTATCGGAACTGGAGCTTTCCCTCGTGTCGTCTCATGGCATCTTCAAGCCTTACACGGTCGCCCTGAAGCTGGAACGAGGGTGCAAGTACCGGCTCTCTCCTGCCGTCCCGGAAGCTGCATGACCCGTAAGGCGGGTTAAAACCCGCCCTACCGCCGAAGCGCAGGGCGGGGCTTGACCCGCCATTCCGCCCGCGCGGACCATGCGCAGGTGTCCGACGCCGTCCGCAAAATCATCCACATCGACATGGACGCGTTCTACGCGTCGGTCGAGCAGCGCGACGATCCCTCGCTGCGCGGCAGGCCGGTGGTGGTCGCGTGGCGCGGCGCGCGTTCGGTGGTGTGCGCGGCGTCGTACGAGGCGCGCAAGTTCGGCGTCCGCTCGGCGATGCCGGCGGTGCGCGCCGAGCGGCTGTGCCCCGACGCGGTGTTCGTGCCGCCGGACTTCGTCCGTTACAAGGCCGTGTCGCGGCAGGTGCGCGAGATCTTCCTGCGCCACACCGACCTGGTCGAACCGCTGTCGCTGGACGAGGCCTACCTCGACGTCACCGCGCCGAAGATCGAATCGCCCAGCGCCACCGCCACCGCGCAGGCGATCCGCGCGCAGATCCGCGAAGAGACCCGGCTGACCGCGTCGGCCGGCGTCGCGCCGAACAAGTTCATCGCCAAGATCGCCTCGGACTGGAACAAGCCCGACGGCCTGTTCGTGGTCAAGCCGGCGCAGGTCGAGGCCTTCCTCACGCCATTGCCGGTCGGCAAGATCCCCGGCGTCGGCAAGGTGATGCAGGGCAAGCTGCAGGCACTGGGCATCGCCACCGTCGGCGACTTGCGCGCGCATCCGCTGGAGGAACTGCAGGCGCGCTTCGGCAGCTTCGGCGCCGCGCTGTATCGGCGCGCGCGCGGCATCGACGAGCGGCCGGTGCAGCCCGACCAGCCGGTGCAGCAGATTTCCGCCGAGGACACCTTCGAGCGCGATTTGCCGCTCGGCGAATTCGACGATGCGATCCGCCGCCTCGCCGAGAAGACCTGGCTTTCGACCAGGAAGACCGAGCGCGTCGGCCGCACCGTGGTGCTGAAGCTGAAGACCGCGCAGTTCCGCATCCTCACCCGCAGCCACACGCCGGAAACGCCGCCGGCATCGCTGCAGGAATTCACCGAGATCGCGCTGGCGTTGCGCGAGCGCGTCGACCTGCCGCCGTCGACGCGTTACCGGCTGGTCGGCGTGGGCCTCGGCAACTTCCGCGAGCGCGACGAAGTGGTGGAGCAGGCGGGGTTGTTCGGCGAATAACCCTTCCCCCGCATGCGGGGGAAGGGGCCCGGAGGGCGGATGGGGGCGCGAGCGCAGCGAGCACGCTTTTGCTCTCGCCGAGTGTATCGAGAGCCAAAGCCGACCCCTCACCCTCGGCGCTACGCGCCTTTCCCTCTCCCGCAAGCGGAAGAGGGGCTGAGCACATCACTTCGCGCTGTAACGCAAGGTCACGCCATACTCGCGGCCCGGCTGGTTGTACCAGGCGATGGTTTCGTATTCGCGGTCGAACACGTTGCGCGCCTGCGCCTGCAGCGTCCATTCGTCGTTGATCGCCCACGATGCGCGCAGGTCCAGCGTGCCGTAGCCGGGCAGCCGCGTGGTGTTGGCGACTTCGTCGTAGCGGTGGCCGGCGCCGAACGCGGTCGCGCCGATGCGCAGCGCGCCGAAGCCGCGGTCGATGTCGATGCGCGCGGTATCCCGCGGGCGGCGCGGCAACAGGTTGCCGTCGTAGGCGCCGCCGCTGTCGTTGCGCGGGTCGGTGTGGCTCAGCTGGGTGGAAACGTCCCAGCCCCACAGCGTCGCGTCGACGGTGAGTTCCGCGCCGCGGATGCGCGCCTTGTCGATGTTGTTCGGCAGGAAGATCGCCATGTCGTAGGCGACCAGGTCGTCGACGCGGGTCTCGTAGGCGTTGAAGGTCCAGCTCCAGCCGTCCAGGTACTGCGAAACGCCCAGGTTGAGGCTCTTCGAGGCCTCCGGCTCCAGGTCCGGATTGCCGAAGAACGGGTAGTACAGGTCGTTGAAGCTCGGCGCCTTGAAGCCGGTGGCGTAGTTGGCGCTCAGCGTCAGCCCGTTGCCGAACGCGTAGCCGTAGCCGGCGCTGCCGGTGGTGTGCGCGCCGAACTGGTCGTTGTCGTCGCGGCGCACGCTGGCCTGCACGCGGTGCGCGCCGAACTGGCCCTGGTATTCGACGAAGCCGGCGGCGTTGTCGCGTTCGGTGCCGTCGAACGGCGTGTCGCTGTCGATCTCGTCGCGCTGCCAGTCGGCGCCGACGCTGAGCAGCTGGCCGTCGGCGAAGGCGTAGTCGCCCTGCAGCGCGGCCTGGTTGCGCAGGGTGCCGAAGAAGCCCACGTAATCGTCGTCGTGGTAATCGTCCGAAACGTCGCGGTTGCGGCCCACGGTCAGCGCCAGCCTGAAGCGGTCCGACGGCGCGAAATCCAGCTTGCCGCCGATCACCTGCTGGCGCACCTTCGAGCGGTTGGTCCAGCTGCCGTCGAATTCGTTGTCGCCCTGCGCTTCGAGGAAACTGGCTTCCGCGGCCAGCGCACCGGTGAGCTGGTAGCCGCCGCGCACGCTGAGCGATGCGTTGCGGTAGCCGTCGCGGTCGGGCTCGTCGGCGAAGCAGCCCGCGCCGAAGGGATAGGCGGCATCGCCGGCGGTGCCGCGGCAGGCATCGATGCCGTCGGTGCGCTGGTAGGCGCCGTCGGCGCCGATCCAGCCGCGTTCGCCGCGATAGCTGAAGCCGCCGCCGGCTTCCCGCAGGCCGTTGCTGCCGCCGCCGAGCTTGAGGTGGCGGCTCAATCCCTTGCTGTCGCGGCGGGTGAAGAGCTGGATCACGCCGCCGATCGCTTCCGAGCCGTACAGGCTCGAACGCGGGCCGCGCACGATCTCGATGCGCTCGATCTGTTCCAGCGGCAGGTCCTGCAGCGCGGGCAGGCCGGCGGTGGCCGAGCCGACGCGGACGCCGTCGATCAGCACCAGCACGTGGTCGGCCTCGGCGCCGCGTAGGTTGAGCAGGCTGATCTTGCCCAACCCGCCCTGGTTGGACAGCGAGATGCCGGCGCGGCCGTTGAGCAGTTGCGCCAGCGACTGCGCCTGGCTGCGTTCGATCTCCTCGCGGCCGATCACCTGCGCCGGGACCAGGCTGTCCTCGACCGCGACGGCGGTGCGGGTGCCGGTGACGACGACTTCGTCCAGCTCGGTGGCGTCGCCGCCGCTCTGCGCGGCGGCGATGCTGGGCGCAAGCGCGATCGCGAAGGCCAGCGCCTGCGCCGGCGTGCGGGAACTGAAGGGGGAAACCCGGTAGTGCATGGCGATGTTCTCTCCGTTGCGCACGACCCGTACGCAAAGCGATGGAAGGAAGTCGCGAACGGAGGAAACACCGGATGGCGCGAAGGAGAGCCGCAGGCGCGGATCGCCGCCGCAATGCCCGCCGCATCGCAACCACAGGCTTCCAGGCCGGTCTCCGGGCTTGCGGGTTGAAGCGCGATCGCTTCGGCCTTCGCGCCTTCCCATGCGGTTGCACAGTGGCGGGTTGCGAAGGCTGGACTCGCTTACCGTTGCGGGGGCAGCGCCGGAATCGTCGCGATGCTCGCCGAGCATGCGGACCCACCGGCTTCCCGTTTCAATCCGCGGCGAAGGGTTCGCCGCGGATCACCTTGAAGCGCGGCAAGTGTAGCCGATCGCGGGAGCAGGCGGCTATTCGTGCTCGTCGTGGCCGGCGCCGTCGTCGACGTCGTCGAAGAAGCCCGGCGAAGGCGCATCGTCGGCATCGCCGACGTGCGTGGTGGTCACCGGCGCGGCGGCCGGGCGCCCGCGCGGCGGCGGCAGCTGCGCGGTGGCGATTTCCAGTTCGGCCAGCAGTTGCTCGCGCCGCGCTTCGGGGATCTGCTGCCAGTGGCAGCCGGTCAGCGCGCCTTCCAGCGAGTACAGCAGGTTCAGGCTGGGGCGGAAGCCGGCGCGCCTGATCTTGACGAAGGCGCCGACCGGGCCGGCCGCGGCCAGGTCCTCCGGCGTGCGCAGCCCGACCTGGCGCAGCCACGCGGCCGATTTCGGGCCGATGTTGAGCAGCTTCAACGCAGCGACTCCACGAAGATGCCGGCGATCGCTTCCAGCCCGCGCTGGTCGTCCTCGTCGAAGCGGCCCGGCACCGGGCTGTCGAGGTCGAATACGCCGATCAGTTCGCCGTCCTTCTGCAGCGGCACCACCAGTTCCGAACGCGAGGCCGAATCGCAGGCGATGTGGCCGGGGAAGGCGTCGACGTCGGCCACGCGCTGGGTCCGGCGCGTGCGCGCCGCGGCGCCGCACACGCCCTTGTCGAGCGCGATGCGCACGCAGGCCGGCTGGCCCTGGAACGGGCCGACCACCAGTTCGTTGCCGTCGTGGAAGTAGAAGCCGACCCAGTTCAGTTCGGGCAGGGCGTGGTAGACCAGCGACGACAGGTTGGCCGCGTTGGCGACGCGGTCGCTTTCGCCGTGCAGCAGCGCGCGCGCCTGTCCGGCCAGCTGCGCGTACTGCTCCGGCTTGCTGCCGCTTAGACTCTGCGAGGTGAACATTCCGACAGTGTAAGCCCGATGGAGCTCCCCGGCATCTACGTGACCGGCACCGATACCGGCGCCGGCAAGACCGTCGCCAGCGCGGCCCTGCTGCACGCGTTGCGCGCGCGCGGCCGGCGCGCGGTGGGGATGAAGCCGGTCGCCAGCGGCTGCGTCGCGACGGCGGACGGCTGGCGCAACGACGACGCATTGGCGCTGCAGGCGGCCAGCGATCCGGCGCCGGCCTACGGCGACCTCAATCCCTACGCGCTGCCGCTGCCGGTGGCGCCGGAAATCGCCGCGCGCGAAATGGGCGTCGAGATCGAACTCGCCGTGATCCGGGCGGCGCATGCGCGGCTCGCGATGCACGCGGACACGGTAGTCGTCGAAGGCGTCGGCGGCTGGGCCGCGCCGCTGTCGGCGCAACTCGACCAGGCCGGCCTGGTCCGCGCGCTGCGCCTGCCGGTGCTGCTGGTCGTGGGCTTGCGGCTGGGCTGCGTCAACCACGCGCGGTTGAGCGCGCGCGCGATCGTCGCCGACGGCCACGAACTGGTCGGCTGGATCGCCAACGAAGTCGATCCCGCGATGGACCGGATCGACGAGAACTTCGAAATCCTGTCGGCGCGGCTGGAGGTGCCGTGCTGGGGGAGATTGCCGCATTCGCCGCGGGTGGGCGCCGGAGAGCTCGCGCGGCACCTGCGTTGGTAGGAGCGGCGTAAGCCGCGAGCGCGGGATTATCCGGTCCTGAAGGAAACCCCCGCGAAGCGCGGACATGGCGGTCGCGGTTCACGCCGCTCCTGCACGGGAATCGCAGGCATAAAAAAGCCCGGCAGCGTGGGGCTGCCGGGCCCGTTGCGCGGAGGGAGGGGGGCCGCGCAAATCCTGGTGAAGCGTGCCCTGTCGGGCGCTTACTTGGCCTTCGCGGCCTTGGTGGCCTTGGCCACGCTGGCCTGGACCGTCTCGCTGGCGCTCTCGAACTGGTTCTTGGCCAGCTGGCCGAAGGCTTCGCCGGTCTTCAGCGTGACGCCGAAGACTTCCTGGCCGGCGGCGATCAGGCGCTCGGCGTTGTCCTTGGCGACCTGCAGGCCCTTCGGCCACAGGGTCTTGTAGGCCTCGAGGTCGCGGACTTCGGCCAGCTCGTCGATGTACGCGGTGGTCGCGTCGACGTTCTTTTCGAAAGCCTTGAGCTGCACGCCGAACACGGTCTCGGCGCTTTCCAGGGCCAGGCGGTTGGCGCGCGAAGCGGCGGCCGCGAACTGGTGGGTGAAGGTGCTGAACTGGTTGGTGAACTGGGCGGACATGATTCTGTGCTCCGGGGTGAAGAGGCGTGCCTCTATGTTGCGTCGCAGCATAGACCCGGTTTTGTTGCAACGCAATAAGTCGCGTATGGTTATCCGACGAACGGTAGGCGTTCGTTAAGAATCAGGGGGTTGCAACCGTTTTCCTGCCTGTTCAGTCCAGCCGTGGGCGGTCTGGCCGGGCGGTCCGGACAGGGTCCGCCCGGCAGAAGCGGCCTACGGCCCGCGGTAGCGGCTGCCGGCGGTGCAGGTTTCGTGGACCACGACCTCGCTCAGGCCCGGCAACGCCGGCTTCAGCTGCGCCCAGATCCACGCGGCGATGCGTTCGCTGGTCGGGTTTTCCAGGCCTTCGATGTCGTTGAGGTAGTGGTGGTCCAGGCGCGCGAAGACCGGCGCGAACGCCGCCTTGATGTCGGCGAAGTCCATCACCCAGCCGGTGTGCGGGTCGATCTCGCCGGAGACATGCAACTCGATCTTGAACGAATGCCCGTGCAGGCGCGCGCACTTGTGCCCCTCCGGCACGTTCGGCAGGCGGTGCGCGGCCTCGATGTGGAAGACCTTGAAGATGTCCATCGCGCGATTCTCGACCCCGGTGCGATCCGTCGCAACGTCAGCCGTTGCGGCTGGCGCCGTGGCGCTGGCCACGCTGTCCCTGCTGGCCGCGACGTTCGCCGCCGCCGTGTTTCTTCGGGCCGGCGTGCGCATGCCGCGGCGCGTCGCCGTGCGGACGGCGTGCGTGCACGGGCTTGTTGCCCTGCGGCTTGCGCGGCGGGCGCTGCCCGCCCGGCTGTTCGGCCTTGCCCGGCGCGCTGTTGCCCCAGCGGATCGGCACCTGCGGCTCGAAGCCGGGCACGTCGCGGATCTCCATGTCCTGCTTCAGCAGGCGCACGATCGCGCGCAGGTACTTGGCGTCGTCCTGCCCGACCAGCGACACCGCTTCGCCCTGCGAGCCGTTGCGGCCGGTGCGGCCGATCCGGTGCACGTAGTCCTCGGCGACCATCGGCAGGTCGAAGTTGATCACCTTCGGCAATTCGCTGATGTCGATGCCGCGCGCGGCGATGTCGGTGGCGACCAGCACCGGCACCTTGCCGGCCTTGAATTCGTTCAGCGCGCGCTGGCGCTGGTTCTGGCTCTTGTTGCCGTGGATCGCCGCGGCCTTGATCCCCGACTTCTCGAGGAACAGCGCCAGCTTGTCGCTGCCGTGCTTGGTGCGGGCGAACACCAGGGTCTGCACGCGCGCGTCCTGCGCCAGCAGGTGCAGCAACAGGTCGCGCTTGCGCCCGGTATCGACCGGATGCACGCGGTGGGCGATGGTCTCGGCGACGGTGTTCTGCGGGGTGACCATCACTTCGCGCGGGTCGCGCATGAATTCCTTCGCCAGCTGCTTGATCGGCTCGGCGAAGGTCGCCGAGAACAGCAGGGTCTGGCGGTTCTGCCGCGGCAGCTTGGCGAGGATGCGCTTGATCGACGGCAAAAAGCCCATGTCGAGCATGCGGTCGGCCTCGTCGAGTACCAGCACCTCGATGCCGGACAGGTCGACGCTGCGGCGCTCGAGGTGGTCGATCAGCCGGCCCGGGCAGGCGATCACCAGGTCGACGCCGCGGCGCAGCGCGTCGAGCTGGTTGCCCATGCCGACGCCACCGTAGATGGTCGTGCTGGGCACGCGCAGGTACTTGCCGTAGCCGCGGATGCTGTCGTGCACCTGCACCGCCAGTTCGCGGGTCGGGGTCAGCACCAGCGCGCGCGGCTTGCGCGTGCGGTTGGGTTCGGCCGCCAGCTTCTGCAGCAGCGGCAGGCCGAACGCGGCGGTCTTGCCGGTGCCGGTCTGGGCGCCGGCCAGCAGGTCGTGGCCGGCGAGGGCCAGCGGGATGGCCTGCTGCTGGATCGGGGTCGGGGTGGCGTAGCCCTGTTCGGACAGGGCGCGCAGCAGGGTGGGCGCAAGCCCGAGGTTTTCGAACGACATGGGGTGGAGCTCCAGTGGGTCGCACGCGAACGCCGCGCCCGCCGGCAAGGCGGATGTCGCGATCGAGGCGATGCGATGGCTACCCGAAGCGTTCCCGATGAACCGCGCTGCGAGAGGGGATGGACGGCGGAGCCGGACGGCGGGCCGCGCTTGCAGGGCGAAAGGCGTCGGGAGGGCTGGCGGGGCGTTCAGCCCTGCCGTTCGGCCCGTGGGGGGCATGCCGATGGGAAACGACGGCCGCCTGCAAGCGGCGCGCATTGTACCCGACTTTGGGCGTATTGACCGGTTTCCGCCGGCAAGCTGCGTATGATGTGCATGTGCAGAAGGTAGATCGTCGAAGCTCGTCCATGAACATCCGCGTCCTCAACCGGCCGATCGACCAAGCGTCGCGATTGCGCGTCGTGCAGAACCATTGCGACGCGCATGGCTGCACCGGCTGCCTGGTGCGGCACCTGGCGATCTGCAGCGCGCTGCCGGCGGAAGAAGCCGCCGCCCTGGAGCAGCACGCCGGCGACGTGGTGGTGCCCGCCGGGCAGGTGCTGGCGCGCGAAGGCGACACCCGCCGCTACGTGTTCACGGTGACCTCCGGCTCGCTGCGGCGGATCCGTTTCCTGCCCGACGGCCGCCGGCTGGTGGCCGGGTTCCTGATGCCGGGCGACTTCATCGGCTTCAGCGGCGCCACCCGCTACCGCCATTCGATCGAGGCGATCGAGGACAGCGTGCTGTGCGCGTTCTCGTCGCAGGACATGCGCGAGCTGTGCGACCGCTACCCGGAGCTGGAGCGCGAACTGCTGGAGCGCGCCTGCGTGGAACTGGACAACACCCGCAACAACCTGATGTCGCTGGCGCGGATGACGCCGGTCGAGCGCCTCGCCGGGTTCCTGCTCGACATGGCTGCGCGGCGCAAGCGCCAGGGCCTCGACGAAGCGAGCGTGGCCCTGCCGATGACCCGCGCCGACATCGCCGACTACCTCGGCCTGACCGTGGAAACCGTCAGCCGCTGCTTCACCAAGCTGCGCAGCCAGGGGGCCATCGCCACCGACGATCCGCAGCACGTGCGGCTGCTGCAGCCGGAAGCGCTGGAGGCGCTGGCCGAAGCGCGCGGCTGATCCGCCCCGCGCAAGCGCCGCGGGTGGCGCTCCCGCGAAGGACCACGCGCCCGTGGAGCGCGCCTACGCCGGGACCAGCTTGCCGTCGATGAGGCGATAGCTCGCGTGCACGACGCCATCGGGCAGTTCGTCGTGGCAGACCAGCAGCACGCTGCGCGTCCCGCTGGCGGCGGCGATGTCGCGCAGCAGTTCGTTCGCGGTGTCGACGTCGAGGCCTTCGGTCGGCTCGTCGAGCAGCAGCAGCGGCGCCTCGCGCAGCAGCGCGCGCGCCAGCGCCAGGCGCCGCGCCTGGCCGGCGGAGAGCGTCGCGCCGCGTTCGCCGATCCACGCGTCCAGTCCGTCCGGCAACGCGCGGATCGCGGCATCCAGTTTCGCCTGCTGCAGCGCGCGCCACAATCGCGCGTCGTCGGCGTGCGGATCGCCGAGGCGCAGGTTGTCGCGCACGCTGCCGGCGAACACCGGCGCGTCCTGCGGCAGCCAGGCGCTGCGCGCGTGCCAGTCGGCCGGGTCGAATCCGCGCAGGTCGATGCCGCCATGGCGCACCGAGCCCGACTGCGGGTCGCGCAGGTGCAACGCCAGCGCCAGCAGCGAACTCTTGCCTTCGCCGCTGTCGCCGTGGATGGCGATGCGCTGGCCGGGGGCGATGCGCAGGTTCGCGCCGGCCAGCACTTCGCGCTCGCCGTCGTGCCAGCGGAAATGAACCTCGCGGAATTCCAGTTCCGCCTGCGGCAACGGCGTTTGCGGCGCCACCGCCGGATCGGCGACCGGCGGCGCCTGCATTGCGAGCGCTTGCAGCCGGTGCCGCGAAGCCTGCGCCGCGCGCAGCGACTGCCAGGCCGGGCCGACGCCGGCGGCGGCCTCGAACGCCGCCAGCGCCATGAAGAACAGGCCGCCGGCGGCGGGCGCGGACAGGCGGCCGGCATGCGCCGCATCGAGCAGCAGCCACAGCAGCGCCGGCAGCGCCAGTGCGACCAGCGCGGCATGCAGCGCCGTGCCCAGCGCCACGCGACGCGCGCGGGAGCGTTCCAGCGCCTCGAGTTCGCGGCTGCGCGCTTCGACCTGCGCGATCCAGCTTGCGCCGGCCTCCATCGCGGCGAGGTCGGTCGCGCCTTCCAGGCCTTCCAGCACCGCGCTGCGCATCGCCGCGCGCGCGCGCGCGGCCCGCGGCTCGAGGTCGTGGTTGCCGGCATCGACCAGCAGCGGAACGCCGAAGCCGAGGGCCAGCAGCACGCAGGCGAGCAGCACGCCGGCGTCCGGCAGCGCGGCCAGTGCCACCGCCACGGCGACGGCCGCCAGCGTTGCCAGCGCCAGCAGCGGCCCCCACGCGCGCACCAGCAGGCCATCGAGGTTGTCGACGTCGGCGACCAGCCGCGCCACCAGGTCGCCGCCGCGATGCCGGCCCAGGCCCAGCGGCGCCAGCGGCAGCAGCTTCGCGAACAGCCATGTGCGCAGGTCGCGGGCGATGCGCAGCGTCGTTTCGTGGCCGCTCAGTTTTTCGAAGTAGCGCGAGAGGATCCGCGCGAAGGTCAACGCGCGGATGCCGGCCGACGGGCCAAAGAAATTGAAGGCGGTCGCGTAGCCGGCCAGCGCCGCGGCGGTGAGGAAGTGCCCGGCCAGGCCGAGCAGGCCGGCGCCGGCGAGCAGCGTCGTCAGCAGCAGCGCGACGGTCAGCGCGATGCCGCGCCAGTGCCGGCGGAAGATCGCGTTCATCGCGCCACCTCCGCGACACCCGTCGCGGCGACCGGTTCGATGCGGCCTTGCGGCAGGCGCAGCACGCGCCCGGCCATGCGCATCGCCGCGGCGCTGTGCGTGGCGAGCACCAGGATGCACCCGTGCGCGAAGCCGTCGAGCGCGGCGAGCAGCGCGGCTTCGGTGTCCGGGTCGAGGAACGCGGTCGGTTCGTCGAGCAGCAGGACATCGGGTTCGCGCAGCAGCGCGCGCGCCAGCGCGATGCGCCTTGCTTCGCCGCCGGACAGGCCGAAGCCGCGCTCGCCGATGCGCGTATCCAATCCCTGCGGCAGCTTCGCGGCGAAGCGCAGCACCTGCGCGGCTTCGGCGGCGGCGTGCACTTGCGCGTCGCTGGCATCCGGCGCGGCGACGCGCAGGTTGTCGGCGATACTGCCGTGGAACAGGTGCGGGCGCTGCGGCGCGTAGCCGATGCGCAGCGCCGGGTCGCGGCGGATTACGCCGGCTTCCGGCGGTAGCCAGCCGGCCAGCGCTTCCAGCAGCGTGCTCTTGCCGCAACCGCTGGGACCGGCGACGGCGATGCGGTCGCCGGGCCGGAGTTCGAAGGGAAGATGTTCGAACACGGGTCGGGTGGCGCCTTCTGGGCGCAGCGCCAGGTCGGCAACGACAATGCATCTGGTGGGAGCGATGTCAGTCGCGAACGGGATGCCGACGCTCCCTTCCGCCGGATCGACGCTGGTTTCGAGGCCTTTCGCCGGCACTTCGTTCGCGACTGACGTCGCTCCCACGGGCGAGGTTTCCGGTGCCAGGCGTTCGATTTCGTCCAGCGCCGCCAACGCCGCGGCGCGGTCGTGGTAGTGCGCGGCGAGGCGGCGCAGCGGCGCGTAGAACTCCGGCGCGAGCAGCAGGCAGAACACGCCCATGCCCAGGCTCAGCGGCGCGCTGCGCAAATGCAGCATGCCGAGGTAGGTCAGGCCCAGATAGACCGCGACCATCGCCACGCTGATCGAGGCGAAGAACTCCAGCACCGCCGACGACAGCAGGGCGATGCGCAACACCTTCATCGTGCGTTGGCGCAGGTCCTCGGCGGCTTCGCGCACGCCGTCCAGTTCGGCGTCGCCGCGGCCGTACAGGCGGATCAGGCCGAGCCCGCGCAGGCGGTCGGCGAAGTGGCCGCCCATCCGCGCCAGCGCCTGCAACTGGCGGCGGCTGGCCGCTTCCGCGCCCCAGCCGGCCAGCATCATGAACACCGGGATCAGCGGCAGGGTCAGCAGCAGGATCGTGCCGACGACGCGGTCGACGACGAACGCCGCGACCAGCAGCACCAGCGGCACCGCGGCGACTTCGGCGCGCGTGGGCACGTAGTTGCCGAAGTAGCGCCCGATCGCATCGACGTGCGTACCGGCCAGTTCCGCCAGTTCGCCGCTGCGTTGCCGGCGCAGCCAGCGCGGGCCATGCCCGAGCAACCGGCGGAACAGGTCCGTGCGCAACTGCTGGCGGATCCGTGCGACCGCCGCATCGGCGCGATCGCGCGCCAGCCACGCCAGCGCGGCGCGCGTCAGCGCGACGACCGCGAGCCAGACGAACGCGGGCAGGGCCTGTCTGGGCGCAGCGCCTTCGACGAACACGCGCTGCACCGCGATCGCGATCGCCGCCGCCTGCGCGACCAGCAGCCAGCCGGCCAGCACCTGCGCGGCCGCGGCGGCGCGCAACGGCGCGTTCCCGGGCGCGCCGAGGGCGGCCAGGCGTCGCGAAGGCGTCGGTCGTGCGTTTTCGCTGCCGTGCTGCGTCGCTACGCCCGCGGTCATGCCGGCAGGCTGCCACAACCCAGCGCCGACAGCGCGCCGTGCAGCGCCGGCACGCGCATCAGCCACGGCGCCGACAGGGTCAGCAGGCCGGCGAGCAGCACCACGCCGGCGGCGGCGCGCCGCCAGCCGGGGCGGTGCAGCCAGCCGGACAGGCGTGCGCCGGACCAGGTCAGCGGCAGCATCACCGGCAGCGTGCCGAGGCCGAACGCGGCCATGGTCAGCGCCGCGTCGCGCGCGTTGCCCTGCAGCCATGCGGCGGTCAGCAGGCTCAGGCTCAGCCCGCACGGCAGCCAGCCCCACAGCATGCCCAGCGCGAAGCGCCGCCAGCCTTGGTCGGCCGGCAGCAGCGCGCGCTGCAGCGGCTGCAGCTTCGACCACAGCTTCGCGCCGGGCCTGGCGAGGAAATCGAAGCGCCCGCCGCGGTCGAACAGACGCAGCGCGACCAGCACCAGCACCCCGCCCGTGGCCATGCGCAGGCCCAGCGCCAGCCATTCGATGCGAAGCACCTTCAGCAGCCCGCCGCCGATGCCGCCGGCCAGCGCGCCGGCGGCGACGTAGCCGGCGACGCGGCCCAGGTTCACCTGCAGCGCCGGCAGCCAGCCGCGCGAGGCCGAGACCGCGGAGAAACCGGTGGCGATGCCGCCGCACATCGCCGCGCAATGCGCGCTGCCCAGCGTGCCGGCGGCCAGCGCCGCGAGCAGCACCAGCCCGTCAACCGGCATCGCGCGCGTTCCGTTCGCGGGGCCGGCCGGAAGGCCTGTCGTCGTCCTCGAGGATGTCCAGCGCCGGCGTGTCGAGGTCGTCGAACTGGCCGCGCCTGACCGCCCACACGAACGCGGCGATGGCCACGCCCAGCAGCACCAGGCTGATCGGCACCAGCATCAACAGGATGTTCATGGCGCTGCGCTCATGGCGCGGTCCTCCCGGGGCGGACGCGGGTCAGCCGCAGCGCGTTCGCGGTGACCAGCAGCGACGATGCCGCCATGCCCAGCGCGGCCACCCACGGCGTGGCGTGCCCGCTGATCGCCAGCGGCAATGCCAGCAGATTGTAGGCCAGCGCCCACGCCAGGTTCTGGCGGATCACCCGGCGCGTGCGCCGCGCCAGTTCGATCGCTTCGGGAATCCGCCACAGGCCGGCGCCGGTCGTCACCAGGTCGGCGGCGCTCTGCGCCAGCGGCGCGCCTTCGCCCATCGCGATCGACACGTCGGCGCCGGCCAGCACCGGCGCGTCGTTGAGGCCGTCGCCGACCATCGCCACCGTCCGGCCTTCGTCCTGCAGCTTGCGCACCATCGCCAGCTTGTCCTCCGGCGTCTGCCGCGCGTGCGGCGCGGGAATCGCCAGCGCCGCGGCGAAGCGGCGCACCGGGCCCTCGGCGTCGCCGCTCGACAGGTGCAGGCGCAGGCCCTGCTGGCGCAACGCGGCCAGCGCCAGCGCGGCGTCGGCGCGCGGGTTCTCGCGCAACTGGAAGCAGGCCACGCCGTGCTGGCCGTCGCCAAGCCACAGCCGGTCGTCGTCTTCCGCGCCGCCCGCGGCGAAGTCGGCGCGCCCCAGCCGCCAGCTGCGTCCTTCGATCGATCCCTGCACGCCGCGCCCGGCGTGCGTGGCGACGGCGCTGGCGGGCAGGCCCTTGTCGAACGGCGCGAACGCGATGCGCAGCGGGTGGCCGCTGTCGCGCTCCAGCGCGGCGGCGATCGACAGCGCGCGGAACGGATCGAAGTCGCCGAAGGTTTCGATGCCGTCCAGCGTCGGCTTGCCGTCGCTGAGCGTGCCGGTCTTGTCGAAAACCACGTCGCTGGCGCGGGCCAGCGCGTCCAGCGCTTCGGGCCGGGTGGCCAGCACGCCGATCTTCGCCAGCGCGCCATGCACGCAGGCCAGCGCCGCCGGCACCGACAGCGACAGCGCGCACGGGCAGCTGATCACCAGCACGGCGAGGGTCACCTCGAACGCGCGCCCGGGCATGTACTGGCGCCAGAACAGCCAGGTCGCGAACGCCACCAGCAGCAGGCCGGCGACGAAGTGCGCGCCGACGCGGTCGGCCAGGCGCGCGACCGGCGGGCGGTGCGCCTGCGCGCGCTCGACCAGCGCGACCAGTTGCGACAGCCGGGTGGCCTGGCCGACCCCGGTGACGCGCAACCGCGCCGGGCGCTCGCGGCACTGCGTGCCGGCGTAGACCGGGTCGCCGGGCGCCTTCGCCACCGGTTGCGCTTCGCCGGTGAGCAGCGCTTCCTCGAAGCTCGCTTCGCCATCGAGCAGCGTGCCGTCGGCCGGCGCGTTGTCGCCGGCGGCGACGCGCACGACGTCGCCTTCGCGCAGCGCCGACGCCGGCACCGATTCGCGGCCGCCGTCGTCGCGCTCGCGGACCGCGAACACCGGCCGTGCCCGCGCCAGCGCATCGACCTGCGCATTGGCGGTGTTGCGCGCGCGCTGCTCGAGCATGCGCGCGGCCAGCAGCAGGAACACGAACATCACCGCGGCGTCGTACCAGACGTGCGCGCCGCCGCGGAAGGTCTCCACCAGGCTGGCGAAATAGGCCAGCAGGGTCGAGCCGGCGATCAGCAGGTCCATGCCGACGCGGCGCCGGCGCAGTTCGTTCCATGCGCCGGCCAGGAACGGCCAGCCCGAGTAGAACACCACCGGCGTCGCCACCAGGAAGGTCAGCCAGCGGAAGAAGTCGCGGGTCGGCGCCGGCATCGCGTTGGCGGTGTCCAGGTACAGCGCCTCGGCGAACATCATCGCCTGCAGCGCGCCGAGCCCGGCCACGCCGAGGCGCAGCAACCAGCGCCGGCGTTCGGCGCGGCGCGCGCGTTCGATTTCCTCGCCGGCGGCGAGGTAGGGCCGGTAGCCGAGCAGCGCCAGCCGCCGCAGCAGCGGCGACAACGCGGTGCGCAGCGGGTCCCACGCGATGCGGATGCGCCCGGTCACCGCGTTGGCGGTGCAGTCGATCACGCCCGGTTCGCGGCTCAGCGCGCGGTCGATCAGCCAGGCGCAGGCGGCGCAGCGCATTGCGTCGGTGAGCACCACGATCTCGCGGCCGCCGTCGACCGCGCGGCTGTGCTGGTCGAGCAGTTCCGCGCGGTCCCAGTCGCCGAGATCGGGGACGTCGTCGCCGACGCGACCGGCGGCCGCGCTGCGCAGGCGGTAGTAGCCGCCCAGGTCGTTGTCGCGGATCCAGTCGGCGGCGGCGGCGCAGCCGTGGCAGCAGAACGGTTGCGCTTCGCCGTCGACCTGCAGCCACACCGGCGGATCCGGTACCGGTTCCCCGCAGTGGTGGCAGGCGATCGCGGCGCCGGGCTGTTCCAGCCTGCCCATGGCGTCGCCTAGTCGTCGCTGTCCAGCGCCGGCGCCAGGCGCGCGGCCTGCTGCCCGCGCTCGAGGCGGCCGCGCAAGCGCCAGCTGCCGTCGGCCGGTGCCAGCTGCACGCGCCAGGCGTGGCCGTTGTCGATCCGCGCATCGGCGCGCCAGCCGAGCGTGCCGGGCTGCAGCTGCAACTGCAGGTCGGCTTCGGCGTGCAGCGGGTGTTCGAAGGTCGCGCGCAACGGCGCGGCGCGATCGAAGCCGGCGCTGGCCGGCAGCACTTCGACCACGCCGTCCGCGACCCGGAGCACCGCGAGCAGTCCGCGCTGGCGCGCGGCCTGGTCGGGGCCGAGGTCGGTGGTCTGGATCTGCGAGACGCGGCGGACCTCGTCGCCGACCGCGTCGTTGCCGCCGCTGCGCGCGGCGACCACCACCAGGCCGACGCCGACCACGATCGAGGCCAGCGGGATGCCCAGCACCAGCCACACCATCGGTTCGCGCCAGAAGGGCCTGGCGTCTTTCTTCGAATCGGGGCGGCTCATCGGGTCGGTCCGAAGAAGCTGCTGTCGACGGTCTTGCGCGCGTCGCCGTCGGCCTGCTCGACGACGAAGCGGATCTCGTGGCGGCCACGAGTGCCGGCCGGCGCGACCGCGACCACCGGCAGCGAAACCACCTGCTCCGCGCCGGCCTCGACCAGCGCGTCGCCGCCCTGCACGGCGATGCCCGCGGCGTTGGTTTCCACGCGCACGCGGTAGCGGTGCGCGGCGGTGTCCTTGTTGGCCAGCTTCAGCATGTAGCCGTTCTCGACCGTGCCGTCGGCGGCCTCGCGGTACAGCGCGTTGCGGTCGCGCAGCGCTTCGACGATCAGCGCGCTGCGGTGGGTCACGCCCCAGCCCCAGCCGGCCAGCAGCGCGGCCAGCAGGGCGCCGTAGACCAGCACGCGCGGGCGCAGGATGCGGGAGCGCTTGCCCTCGATCGCGTTCTGCGTCGAGTAGCGGATCAGGCCGTCCGGGTAGCCCAGCTTCTGCATCACGCCGTTGCAGGCGTCGATGCAGGCGCCGCAGGCGATGCACTCGTACTGCAGGCCGTTGCGGATGTCGATGCCGGTCGGGCAGACCTGCACGCAGATCGTGCAGTCGATGCAGTCGCCCAGTTGCTCCGGCGCGAACTTCGGCAGCGGCGCGAACGCGGCGGCGGCGCCGGCGCCGCCGAAGGTGATGGTGCCGTGCGCCTGCAGGCGCTCGTCGGCGGCGCTGGGGTTGAAGTGCGCGCGCACCGCGTAGTCGTTGGCGGTTTCCAGGTCGAGCAGGCCGCGTTCGCGCTGCAGCACGCTGGGGATGCGCTTGCGCGGCCCGCGCGGTTCGCCGCGCATCGGGTCGTAGGCGATCAGCAGCGTGTTGCGGTCGAACATCGCGCTCTGGAAGCGCGCGTACGGGCACATGTACTTGCACACCTGCTCGCGCAGGAAGCCGGCGTTGCCCCAGGTGGCGAGGGCGTAGAAGAACACCCAGAAGGTTTCCCAGCCGCCCCACCCGAACGGCGCCAGGCGCGAGGCCAGGTCGGTGATCGGGGTGAAGAAGCCGACGAAGGTGAAGCCGGTCCACAGCGCGAACAGCGCCCACAGCGCGTGCTTGGCGCCCTTGCGCAGCAGCTTCTCGCGGGTCCACGGGCCGGCGTCGAGCTTCATCCGCTTGTTGCGGTCGCCCTCGGTCCAGCGCTCCATCCACAGGAACACTTCGGTCCACACCGTCTGCGGGCAGGCGTAGCCGCACCACAGGCGCCCGGCCAGCGCGGTGAAGAAGAACAGCGCCAGCGCGGCGATGATCAGCAGCAGCGCCAGGAACAGGAAGTCCTGCGGCCAGAAGGTCAGGCCGAACACGTGGAACTTGCGCGCCGGCAGGTCGAACAGCACCGCCTGGTGCCCGTCCCAGCGCAGCCACGGGAACAGGTAGAACATGCCCAGCAGCCAGAACACCGCCGCGGTGCGCAGCCGCGCCAGCGGGCCGGAAACCTCGCGCGGGTAGACCTTGCGTTCGCTGACGTAGAACGAACCGCCGGCGCCGGCGTCGTCTTGGGTGCGTGTATTCATTGCGGGGGCAGGCGCTGGTCGCGGCCGACCGCGCGCAGCAGGATCCAGGTGAACAGGCTGGACGCCGCGGTCGCCAGCCAGAAAACGAAGAAACCCAGCGTGTAGCCGAGTTCGCGGGTGATCTGCAGCTGCGGGAAGGTGATGTCGCGCAGTTCCAACGGATCGATGAAGGCGAAGAAGACCATGGTGCAGACGCCGGCGCTGAAGAAGCTCGGCCACAGGATCGCGCCGATCCGGCGTACGCGCGGACCGGCGTCGTCGAGGGGAGGTTGGCGCGGAACGTTCATGGGCCTTGCGCGGTCTCCGGGGCGGGTGGGTGCGACAGCGACCACACGTAGGCGGCGGCCAGCCGCGAGCGGGTTTCGCCGAGCAGTTCGCGGTGCGCCGGCATCGTGCCCTGGCGGCCCTTGCTGACGGTCTGCACCAGGCTTTCCTTGCTGTTGCCGTACAGCCAGTAGTCGTCGGTCAGGTCGGGCGCGCCGAGCGCCTGGTTGCCCTTGCCGTCGACGCCGTGGCAGGCCACGCAGATGCCGTCGTACAGCTTCTTGCCGCGTGCGGCCAGATAGTCGTTATACAGCAGCGACGGGTCGCGCAGGGTGCGCACGTAGGCGACGACGTAGTCGACCGCGTCCGGACCGCCCATGCCGGCCAGCGCCGTGCCCCACTCGGGCATCACGCCCTGGCGGCCGTCGAGCACGGTGGTCAGGATCGCGTCCGGATCGCCGCCCCAGTGCCAGATGTCGTCGGTCAGGTTCGGGTAGCCGATCGCGCCCTGCGCGGTCGAGCCGTGGCAGGTGGCGCAGGTGTTGGCGAAAATCTGCCGGCCCAGCGCCAGCGCCTTCGGGTTCTGCGCCAGCTTGTCGATCGGCTGGCCGGCGTAGGGGCGGAAGGTCGCCTCGAGTTTCTGCGTGGCCAGCGCCTTGTCCGCCGCGTGCTCGGCCTTCGACGACCACTTGCCGTAGCCGGCGATGCCGCCGAGGCCGCCGAACCAGAAGATGTAGCCGATGGCGAAGGCCAGGGTCAGGTAGAACAGGTTGATCCACCAGCGCGGCAGCGGCTTGTTGTATTCGGTCAGGTCGCCGTCCCAGACGTGGCTGGTGTCTTCCGGCGCCGGGTCGCCCGGGTGCCGCCGCGACGTCCACCACAGCAGGGCGCCGCAACCGGCCAGGTTGATCACGACCAGCACGATGACGAACCATGTCCAGCCGGTACTCATGGCCGATTCCCCCCATTGTCGTTTTCATCATCCAGCGGCAGGCGCGCGGTCGCGTCGAAGTCGGCCTTGTGGCGCGGATTCCACGCCCAGACCCAGCCGCCGACGAACAGCGCCAGCAGGATCGCGGTGACGATGCCGGAAACCATGCTCAGCCCCCCTTCGGCGCGTGCTTGCCCAAGCCCTGCAGGTAGGCCACCACCGCGTCCAGTTCGGTCTTGCCCTGCACGTCGGCCTGCGCCTGCTCGATCTGCGCGTCGCTGTACGGGTCGCCCAGCGCCTGCAGTCCGCGCATCCGCTTCGCCACCGTGGCGCCGTCGACCGGGTTGTCGGCCAGCCACGGGAAGCCGGGCATGTTCGATTCGGGCACCACGTCGCGCGGGTTGATCAGGTGCACGCGGTGCCAGTCGTCGGAATAGCGCCCGCCGACCCGCGCCAGGTCCGGCCCGGTGCGCTTGCTGCCCCACTGGAACGGGCGGTCGTACACCGATTCGCCGGCCAGCGAGTAGTGGCCGTAGCGCTCGCTCTCGAAGCGCAGCGTGCGCACCATCTGCGAATGGCAGTTGTAGCAGCCCTCGCGCACGTACACGTCGCGCCCGGCCAGCTGCAGCGCCGGGTACGGCTCGACCCCGGGCAGCGGCTCGATCGCCTCGGCCTGGAACATCAGCGGCACGATCTCGGCCAGGCCGCCGAACGAGACCGCGGCGGCGATCAGCACCGCCATCAGCCCGACGTTGCGTTCGATCTTCTCGTGGGAGTTGTTGGATTCGCTCATGTCCGGTCCTCAGGCGCGCGCTTCGGAAGCATCGGGAACCAGCACCGGCTGCGTCGCCGCGCTGCCGGCGGCGTAGGTGCGCCACACGTTCCACGCCATCAGGCACATGCCGCTCAGCACCAGCAGGCCGCCGCCGAGGCGGATCAGGTAGTACGGGTAGGTCGCGTTGAGCGCCTCGACGAAGCTGTAGGTCAGCGTGCCGTCGGCGTTGGTGGCGCGCCACATCAGGCCTTGCATCACCCCGGCGATCCACATCGAGGCGATGTAGAACACCACGCCGACGGTGTGCAGCCAGAAGTGCGTGTCGATGGCCTTGACCGAGTACATCCGTTCGCGGCCGAGCAGGCGCGGCAGCAGCGCGTAGATCGAGCCGATCGAGATCATCGCCACCCAGCCCAGCGCGCCGGCGTGCACGTGGCCCACGGTCCAGTCGGTGTAGTGGCTCAGCGAGTTGACCGTCTTGATCGACATCATCGGCCCCTCGAACGTGCTCATCATGTAGAACGACAGCGACACGATCAGGAACTTCAGGATCGGGTCGGTGCGCAGTTTGTGCCACACCCCCGACAGGGTCATGATGCCGTTGATCGCGCCGCCCCACGACGGCGCCAGCAGGATCAGCGAGAACACCATGCCCAGCGACTGCGCCCAGTCCGGCAGCGCGGTGTAGTGCAGGTGGTGCGGGCCGGCCCACATGTACACGGCGATCAGCGCCCAGAAGTGCACGATCGACAGGCGGTACGAGTAGATCGGCCGCTGCGCCTGCTTGGGTACGAAGTAGTACATCATCCCGAGGAAGCCGGCGGTCAGGAAGAAGCCGACCGCGTTGTGCCCGTACCACCACTGCACCATCGCGTCGACCGCGCCGCTGTACACCGGGTACGACTTGAACGCGCCGACCGGGATCGAGATGTTGTTGACGATGTGCAGCAGGGCCACGGCGATGATGTACGAGCCGTAGAACCAGTTGGCCACGTAGATGTGCTTGACCTTGCGGATCGCGATGGTGCCGAAGAACAGCACCGCGTAGGCGACCCAGACCACCGCGATCAGCAGGTCGATCGGCCACTCCAGCTCGGCGTATTCCTTGCCCTGGGTCAGGCCCAGCGGCAGGGTGATCGCGGCGGCGACGATGACCGCCTGCCAGCCCCAGAACACGAATGCCGCCAGCTTGTCCGAGATCAGCCGCACGTGGCTGGTGCGTTGCACCACGTGCAGGCTGGTGGCGAACAGCGCGCTGCCGCCGAAGGCGAAGATCACCGCGTTGGTGTGCAGCGGGCGCAGCCGGCCGTAGCTCAGCCATGGCAGGTCGAAGTTCAGGGCCGGCCAGTACAGCTGGGCGGCGATCAGCACTCCGACCAGCATGCCGACGATGCCCCAGACCACGGTCATCACCGCGAACTGGCGCACCACCTTGTCGTTGTAGGTCTCTCCGGCGCCTTGCATGCGCGCTTCTCCCCGCGGCTGAGATGGCGTGAAGCATAAAACCGAAGCCGGCCGTTTGCCATTGATCCAGATCAAGGCCTCATGGAACCCTCCGGCGGATCATTTCCCGGGCCGGCCGCCCGTGGCCGGTTGCCGCGCGGCGATTGCGGGAACAAAATCGCCTGGCGCCAAGCCGAAGGAGCTCCGCCATGCCGGACATGACCGTCGTCGAGTTATCGCGCCTGCAGTTCGCCCTGACCGCGCTGTACCACTTCCTGTTCGTGCCGCTGACCCTGGGCCTGTCCTTCATGATCGCGATCATGGAGAGCGTCTACGTGATGACCGGGCGCGACGTGTGGCGGCGCATGACCCTGTTCTGGGGCGCCCTGTTCGGGGTCAACTTCGCCATGGGCGTGGCCACCGGCATCGTCATGGAGTTCCAGTTCGGCACCAACTGGTCGTACTACAGCCACTACGTCGGCGACATCTTCGGCGCGCCGCTGGCGATCGAGGGGCTGATGGCGTTCTTCCTCGAGGCCACCTTCATCGGCCTGTTCTTCTTCGGCTGGAGCCGGCTGTCGAAGGTGCAGCACCTGGCGGTGACCTGGCTGACCGCGCTGGGCGCGAACTTCTCGGCGCTGTGGATCCTGATCGCCAACGGCTGGATGCAGAACCCGGTCGGCGCGGTGTTCAACCCGGACACCATGCGCATGGAGGTCGGCGACTTCATGGCGGTGCTGTTCAACCCGGTGGCGCAGAGCAAGTTCGTGCACACGGTCAGCGCCGGCTACGTGTGCGGCGCGGTGTTCGTGATGGCGATCAGCGCCTTCTACCTGCTGCGCGGGCGCCATGCCGACCTCGCCAAGCGCTCGATGGCGGTGGCCGCCAGCTTCGGCCTGGCCGCGTCGCTGAGCGTGGTGGTGCTGGGCGACGAGAGCGGCTACGTCACCGGCGAGAACCAGAAGATGAAGCTGGCGGCGATCGAGGCGATGTGGGAAACCGAGCCGGCGCCGGCGGGCTTCAACCTGTTCGCGCTGCCCGACCAGGAAACCCGCAGCAACCGCGCGCAGGTGCACGTGCCGTGGGTCATGGGCCTGATCGGCACGCGCTCGCTGAACACCGAGATGCCGGGCATCGACAAGCTGGTGCAGGGCGCCGAGCAGCGCATCCGCAACGGCCAGGTGGCGTACGCCGCGTTGCAGGCCATGCGCGCGGGGAAAGGCGGCGAGCCCGACGAATCGGCAAGGATCGCCTTCAGCGAGAACTGGCGCGACATGGGCCATGCGCTGCTGCTGAAGAAGTACCGCGACGACATCGGCAACGCCACCGACGAGGAGATCGCGAAGGCCGCATGGGACACGGTGCCGCGGGTCGCGCCGCTGTTCTGGCTGTTCCGGCTGATGGTGCTGCTGGGCTTCTACTTCATCGCCTTCTTCGCCGTCGCGTTCTGGCTGGCGACCAGGCAGCGGCTGGACAGGCACCGCTGGTTCCTGAGGCTGGCGTTCTGGAGCCTGCTGCTGCCGTGGGTGTCGATCGAGGCCGGCTGGCTGATCGCCGAGTACGGGCGCCAGCCGTGGATCATCGACGGCGTGCTGCCGACCTTCCTCGCCGCGTCCGGGCTGAGCCTGTCGCAGGTCGTCATCAGCCTGGTCGGCTTCGTGGTGGTCTACACGGTGCTGGCGGTGGTCGAGGTCTGGCTGCTGCGCAAGCTGGTGCTGAAGGGGCCGGACGAAGTCGCCGGCGCGGTTCACGCAAACGACATGCCTGCCGGCGGCAACGGCGCGCCGCTGGCCAGCGCCTGAGCGGAGGGCGAGACGATGGACGCAAGCATGATTCCCCTCGACTACGCCACGCTGCGCCTGGTCTGGTGGCTGCTGCTCGGCATCCTGCTGATCGGCTTCGCGGTGATGGACGGTTTCGACCTCGGCGTCGCCGCGCTGCTGCCGTGGGTGGCGCGCGGCGATGCCGAGCGCCGCGTGGTGCTGAACGTGATCGGCCCGGTGTGGGAAGGCAACCAGGTCTGGCTGATCCTCGGCGGCGGCGCGATCTTCGCCGCGTTCCCGGCGCTGTACGCGGTCAGCTTCTCCGGCTTCTACCTGGCGATGTGCCTGATCCTGCTGGCGCTGATCCTGCGTCCGGTCGGCTTCAAGTTCCGCAGCAAGGTCGCCGACCCGCGCTGGCGCGCGCTGTGGGACTGGGCGCTGTTCGTCGGCGGCGCGGTGCCGGCGCTGGTGTTCGGCGTGGCGATGGGCAACGTGCTGCTCGGCGTGCCGTTCCACTTCGACGCGGACCTGCGCCCGGTCTACAGCGGCGGTTTCTTCGGCCTGCTGAGCCCGTTCGCGGTGCTGTGCGGGCTGGTCAGCGTGGCGATGCTGGTCACCCACGGCGCGAGCATGCTGGCGCTGAAGACCGAGGGCGCCATCGCCGGCCGCGCGCGCCGCTACGGCAGCGTCGCCGCGGTCGTCACCGCGTTGCTGTTCGCGCTGGCCGGCGCGTGGGTGGTGCTGGGCCTGCCCGGCTACGCCGTGGTCGGCGCGCTGGATCCGGCCGGGCCGTCGAATCCGCTGAACAAGCAGGTGGCCGTCGAGGCCGGCGCGTGGCTGGCCAATTACAAGGCGATGCCGTGGACCGCGCTGTTCCCGCTGCTCGGCATCGGCGGCGCGCTGCTGGCGTCGGCGTTGCTGTACGGCGGCCGCGCCGGCTCGGCCTTCATCGCCTCGGCATTGTCGATCGCCGGGATCATCCTGACCGAAGGCCTGACGGTGTTTCCGTTCCTGCTGCCGTCGTCGGCCGATCCGCGGTCCAGCCTCACGCTGTGGGACGCATCGTCCAGCCACATGACGCTGTTCATCATGCTGCTGGCGGTGCTGGTGTTCCTGCCGATCGTGCTGGCCTACACCGCGTGGGTGTTCCGCGTGCTGCGCGGCAAGGTCGGCGACGCCGGCCTGAAGCAGAACCCCAACGCCTACTGAGGAGGAGCCGTCATGTGGTATTTCGCGTGGATACTCGGCGTGGGTCTCGCCGCCAGCTTCGCCATCCTCAACGGCATGTGGTACGAGATGCGCGAATCGGACCGCGCGATGCGCGACGACGGGAAGTAGGCCGCGCCGGCCCGTAGGGCGGGGCAAGCCCCGCGCTACGGGACGAGCCGCAGCGTCGTGCGCGTGCCGCCCCCCGGCGAGGGCGAGAATTCCAGCTGCCAGCCGAGGTGTTCGCACAGCCGCGAGATCAGCGCAAGACCAATCCCGCCGCCATCGCGGCCGCCGCGCGCGACCTGGGCGTAGAGCCGGCTGATTTCCTCCGGCGACATGCCGTGGCCGGGGTCGTCGATGGTCACCGTGGCGTCGGCGTGCAGGCGGATGCGGATCTCGCCGCGGTCGCTGTTCTCGATCGCGTTGCGCAGCAGGTTGCCGATCGCCGCCTGCACGATCGGCAGCGGCGCGACGACCTCGCAGTGCGGCGGCGGTTCCAGCGCCAGCGACAGGTCCTTGCCGCCGGTCAGGGCGCGGTGGTCGTCGACGATCTCCGGCAGCAGCTCGTCCAGCGCGAAGCGGTCGCTGGCCGTGGCCAGCCGCGACGGGTCCTTGGCCAGCACCAGCAGCAGCGACACCAGCTGTTCGACGTCGCGCGCGGCGCGGCGCACGCGCTGCAGCTGCTTGCGCGCCGGCGGCGGCATGCCGTCCTGCTCCAGCGCCAGCTCGCTGGCGCCGGCGATCACCGAGAGCGGGGTGCGCAGTTCGTGGCTGGCGCTGTCGATGAAGGTGCGCTCGCGTTCGACGAATTGCTCGTTGCGCCGCAGGTAGTCGTTGAAGGCGTCGGCGATGACCTGCAGCTCGGACCCGGCGTTGCCGCCGATGTCGATGCGCTGCCCCGACCGCTCCGGCCGCAGCGCGCCGATGCGCTGCGCCAGCTGGCTCAGCGGCTGCAGCAGCCGGCGCATCCCCAAGGCCATCGCCGCGCCCAGGACCAGCAGCAGCAGCGTCGCCGGGACGATGATCATCAGGTTGTACTCGACCTCGTCGCGTTCGAACTGCCGGATGTCCATGGCCAACGCGTAGCGGCGGCCGTCGGCGTCGCGGACCAGGACGACGTATTCCTTGCCGCCGAATTCGATGTCGTCGTGCAGGCCGGGGCCGAGGCCGCGCAGCGGCGGCGGCAGCGCGTCGCGGGCGCCGTCGAAGACCACGAAGCCGGCGGTGTCGTCCCAGCGGTAGCCGGGTTCGGCCTGGCTGCGCTGGATGAAGTGGTCCAGTTCGACCGTCAGCAGCGACTTCCAGACGATGCGCTCGACGTATTCGTTGATCGCCAGGCCCTGCGCGATGATGCCCACCGTCATCGCCGCGGCGAACGCGATCAGCCAGCGGACTATGCGCTGGCGCAGGCTGCTTGTCCTAGCCATGGGCCGCCGGCGCCGGGCCGGGCGCGACCAACCGGTAGCCGATCCGGGGCAGGGTCTGGATCAGCTTCACCGGGAACGGGCCATCGACGCTGCGGCGCAGTTCGTAGATATGCGAGCGCAGCATGTCGCCGTCGGGCGGCTCGTCGCCCCACAGCGCGTATTCCAGGCGCTCGCGCGTCACCGCCGCGGGGCTGGCCTGCATCAGCACTTCCAGCAGCTTGCGGCACGCCGGGTACAGGTGCAGCGGCGTGCCGGCGCGGGTGACCTCCAGCGTGGCCAGGTCCATGCGCAGGTCTTCCACTTCCAGCACCGGGTTGCGGCGGTGGCCGCGGATGCGCGCCTGCAGCGCCGACAGGCGCACTTCCAGCTCCGGCAGCTCGAAGGGCTTGGTCAGGTAATCGTCGGCGCCGGCGCGGAAGCCGGCGATCTTGTCCGGCAGTTCGTCGCGCGCGGTCAGCATGATCACCGGCACCCGCGAGCCATGTTCCTCGCGCAGCCTGCGCAGCACCTCGGGGCCGTCCATGCGCGGCAGCATCCAGTCGAGGACGATCGCGTCGTAGCGCTGGGTGGTGGCCAGGTGCAGGCCGGTGACGCCGTCGGGCGCGGCGTCGACGACGTGGCCGCGCGCCTCGAAATAGTCGAACAGGTTGGCGACGAGGCTGCGGTTGTCCTCGATGACGAGCAGGCGCATCGCCGGTTCCTTGTTGGCGCCGTTGGGGGCCGGGGAGCGTGTCATCGCGGGTGTCGTAAATCTGTCGAAGCCGCCGCCATTCTGCCGCAACGGCGGCTGAAGCGAGGCGGCGGCCTTAACGCGGCTCCGACGGCGTTCCGACCGGACTCCGACGGGCGCGCGCCGAGCATGCGCGGCATCCCACGCTTCCGCCGCCTGCATGCAGCCCGCCATCTCCGGTTCCCTCGCGCTTCCCGGCGCATGCGCCATCGATGGCATCGGCCGTTTCCGCCCCGGCTTCTGGCTGCGGCACCTGGGGCTTCCGTTCGTCGCGTACCTGCTGCTGATGCTGTGGCTGGCCGGGCTGCACGGCGACCTGTGGCTGGCCGACCGCGTGTACGCGCTGGAAGGCCATGCGTGGGCGCTGCAGCGCAACGCGATCACCGAGCAGTGGCTGCACCTCGCCGCGCGGCGTGCCAGCACCGCGGCCTGGCTGTTCGTGGTGCTGGCATGGTCGTTCGCCTGGGTCCGTCCCGGATTCACGGCGTGGCGGCGGCCGCTGGGCCGCCTGGCGCTGTCGGTGCTGCTCGCCACCGGGCTGGTGTCGTGGATGAAGTCGTGGACGGGCGTGCATTGCCCGTGGGAGCTGTCCCGTTACGGCGGCGGCCAGGCCTGGCACGACCTGTTCCACACCATTGCGGCGAACGCGGGGCACGGCGGGTGCTTCCCCGCCGGCCACGCCAGCGCCGGCTATGCGTGGGTGGCGCTGTATTTCTGCTTCGCCGACCTGCGTCCGCGCCGGCGCTGGATGGGCCTGGCGGTCGGGCTCGGTGCCGGCATGGCTTTCGGCATCGCCCAGCAGTTGCGGGGCGCGCATTTCCTGTCGCACGACCTGACCGCGCTGATGCTGTGCTGGGGCGTCGCGGTGCTGGCGTATCGCCTGCTGCCGGCGCGCGCGGAGGCGGTGGCATGAGCGCCTGGCCGCTGGGTCTTGGCGAATTCCCGCGGCTGCGGCGGGCGCTGGCGGCGTGGTCGGCGTGGCGCCCGCGCGTCGGCACCGAAACGCTGGCCGTGCTGGCGAGCCTGTTCTTCGCCTTGGCCTGCAACGCCCCGTTCTGGCAGGCCGCCGCCGCGCATGCGCCGGGGCAGTGGCGGTTGTGGCTGGCGCTGTTCCTGCTGCTGGTGGCGCTGCACGGCGTGCTGCTCGGCCTGGTGCTGAACCGCTGGACCGCGAAACCGCTGCTGACCGCACTGTTCGTCGCCACCGCGTTCGCCGCGCACTTCATGGCCGCGTACCGGGTCTACCTGGACCCGGACATGATCCGCAACGTGCTGCACACCGAGTGGCAGGAATCGCGCGAACTGCTGACGCCGCGATTGGTGCTGCCCTTGCTGCTGCTGGCGGCGGCACCGGTGGCGCTGCTGCGGCGCGTGGAGATCGTGCGCCGCGGCTGGCGCGGCGCACTGGGCCTGCGCCTGGCCTTCCTCGCCGGCATGCTGGCGCTGGCCGCCGCCGGCGTGCTGCTCGCCGGCAAGGACGTGGCGGCGCTGATGCGCAACCACACCGAGGACCGCTACCTGGTGACGCCCGGCAACTATGTCTACGCGCTGGGCCGGGTGCTGTTCGCGCAGCCGCCGGGGAAGAAGGCGCCGCTGCTGCCGGTCGGCGAGGACGCGAAACAGGCGCCGCGCGCGCCCGGCGCGAAGCCGCGCCTGCTGCTGCTGGTGGTCGGCGAAACCGCGCGCGCGCAGAACTGGGGCCTGGACGGCTACGAACGCCAGACCACGCCGGAGCTGGCGGCGATGGCCGACGTGATCAACTTCGCGCAGGCGCACGCCTGCGGCAGCAGCACCGAGGTTTCGGTGCCGTGCATGTTCTCGCCGTTCGGCCGCCACGATTACGACGAGGACCGCATCCGCACGCACCAGTCGCTGCTGCACGTGCTCGACCGCGCCGGCGTCGGCACGCTGTGGCGCGACAACCAGACCGGCTGCAAGGGCGTCTGCGACGGCTTGCCGATCGACCGGCTCAACGCCGCCACCGACCCCGAGTTCTGCAGCGGCGACCGCTGCATGGACGAGATCATGCTGAAGGGGCTGGCGGAGAAGCTCGACCCGGCCGCCGGCGACCGCGTGGTGGTGCTGCACCAGCTGGGCAACCACGGGCCGAGCTATTACGACCGCTACCCGGCGGTGTTCCGCCGATTCACCCCGACCTGCGACACCGACGAACTGAGCGACTGCACGCGCGAGCAGATCGTCAACAGCTACGACAACGCGCTGCTGTACACCGACCATTTCCTCTCCCGGAGCATCGGTTTCCTGCGGGCGCAGTCCGATGCCTACGACACGGCGCTGCTCTACGTGTCCGACCACGGCGAATCGCTGGGCGAGAAGGGCCTGTACCTGCACGGCGTGCCGTACGCGATCGCGCCGGAGCAGCAACTGCACGTGCCGATGCTGATGTGGTTCTCGCCGCAGTTCGCCGCCGCCGCGCGGCTGGACCTGGCCTGCCTGCGCGACGAGGCCGCGAAGCCGGCCGACCACGACAACCTGTTCCCGTCGGTGCTGGGCCTGTTCGACGTACGCACGAAGGCCTACGACGCGTCGCGCGACCTGTTCGCGGCGTGCCGGCGCGGCTGAGCCGGCTCAGCCCGGATTCGCGTCCGCCGGGTTGCGCTTCGCCACCACGGTGGTCGCGGTCAGGTCGGCGCTGACGTTGCCGAGCGTGGCGAACACGTCGGGCAGGGTGTCCACCACCATCAGCATGCCCAGCGGTTCCAGCGGCAGGCCCATCGATTGCGTCACCGGCAGGTTGGTGGTCATGAAGATGGCCTGGCCGGGCAGGCCGACCGAGCCCATGCTGATCACCACCGACATCGCGATGCCGGCGACCACGTGCGCCGGCGGGATGTCGATGCCGTACAGCCAGGCGACGAAGAAGGCCACGCCGATGTACTGCACCGGGCTGGTGATGCGGAACAGCGACACCGCCATCGGCAGCACCAGCGAGGTCACCTGCAACGGATAGCCCAGCCGCACGCGCGCACTGTCGATCATCGCCGGCAACGAGGCCAGCGACGACTGCGTGCTGACCGCCACCGCCTGCGCCGGCAGGATCGCGCTGGCGAAGCGGCGGAACGGTTCGCCGCCGAACACGCGGGCGACGACGTACAGCAGCAGCGTCACCGCGACATACATACAGCACAGCATGGCGATGTAGCCGGCCAGCGCGCCGAGCACGCCCGCGCCGACCCGCGCGCAGACCACCAGCGCCAGCGCGAACACGCCCACCGGCGCCGCCCACAGCACCCAGCGCACGATCACGATCATCGTGTCGGCGATGGTCTGGACGAAGTCGAGCATGCGCGTGCGGCGCTCCGCGTCGATCCGGTTCAGGGCGAAGCCGAAGAACAGCGCGAACGCGACCAGCGGCAGCATCGCGCTGTTGGCGGCGGCGGCGATCGCGTTCGAGGGGATGATCGAGGTCAGCGCCTCGCCGAGTCCGGCCGCGGTCGATTGCGCGGCCACCGGCTCCATCGCCGACTTGATCGCGGCGAGTTGGGTTTCGTCGCGCGGCAGCAGCGAGAGGAAGGCCGGGGCGAAGAACGCGGCGAAGGTCGCGGCCAGCGTCAGCAGCACCAGGAACACGACCAGCGCATTGCGCGCGACGCGCCCGGACGCGGCGGCGTCGCTGGCGGCGTTGACGCCCAGCACCACCAGCGCGGTGACCAGCGGCACCACGGTCATCTGCAGCGCGTTGATCCACAGTTTGCCGATCGGCTGGACGATGCCGGCGATCGTGCCTGCGGTGTTCTGGTCCCAGAAGTACAGCCCCAGGCCGGTGGCGGCGCCGAGCAGCAGGGCAAGCAGTACGCGGGCGGTGGTCGACATGCGGTGCGGTCTCTCGTTTCGGTCGTGCGGGGAGTGTGCCGTATCCGGGTTTGCTTCCGGAAGCCGTCTATAAAGCGCAACGGAATCATTGTAGGAGCGGCGTAAGCCGCGAACGCTTTTCGTCCGCAGGTAAAGCGTTCGCGGCTTACGCCGCTCCTACAGCGGGAACGTCAGCTTGGCGTGCGGCGGAAGCGGTAGATCAGCGTACCGACCGCGAACGCCGCAGCGACGGCGAGCAAGCTTTGCCGGTTGGCGCTGGCCAGCAGCGCCAGCGACAGCAGCAAGGCCGCGACCGGGACCAATGCACCGCCACGCAGGCGCCACGCATCGGTGCGGCCGGCGAAACGGCGTTGCAGCCGGATCACCGCGCCCGCGGTGCCGATGTAGGCCAGCAGGCGGGTGATCGTCGACAGCACCGCCAGTCCGACGAACGAACCGGACAGCGCCAGCGCCAGCGCGATCGCGAACTGCAGCAGGATTGCCGCGGTCGGGGTATGGAAACGCGGATGCAGCACGGCCAGCCCGCGCGGGCCGTAGCCGTCCGCGGCCAGCGCCTGCAGGTAGCGCGGGCCGAACATCATCGTGTTGCTGTTGGTGCCGAGGATCGACACCACCGCGCCGAAGGTCAGCAGCAGCGCCGCCCAGTGCCCGGCGAAACCGGCGGCGGCGTCGGCCAACGGGGTCTTCGACGCGGCCAGCCCCGGCAGCGTGCCCTGCGCGACCAGTTGCACGCTGACGTAGACCGCGGTGACGGTGGCGACCATCACCATCAGCGCGAACGGCAGCTCGCGGCGCGGGTTGCGGTATTCGGCGGCGGCGGCGGGGGCGTTCTCGAAGCCGGCGTAGGCGAACAGCAGCAGCAGCGCCGCTTCGCCGAGGTTGTGCAGCGGCGGCACGTCCAGCGGCGGCAGCGCAAGGCGCCAGTCCACGTGGGCCAGGCCGACCGCGACGAACACGAGCAGCGGCACCAGCTTGGCGATCGCCAGCGCCACGCCGGTGCGCGCGGCCGAGCGCACGCCGATCAGGTTGATCGCGGTCAGCAGGCCGAGCGAAGCGACCACGATCAGCACCCGCCACGCGCCTTCGCCGGCGGCCGGGTGGAAGTGCGCCAGCGCGGCGGCCAGGCCGTTGCTCAATGCGGCTGCCGACGCGATCCGGGTCAGCCACAGCATCCAGCCGATCTGGAAGCCGGCGAACGGGCCGAAGGCTTCGCGCGCGTACAGGTAGCTGCCGCCGGCCTGGTCGAAGTAGGCCGCGGCCTGCGCGTAGCACAGCACCAGCAGGGTCACCACCACCCCGGCCAGCAGCACCGCCCACGCGCTGTACGCGCCCATCAGCGCCACCGTCGCCGCCGGCAGCAGGTAGATGCCGCTGCCGATCACGTCGTTGATCGACAGGCCAACCAGTTGCCAGCGGCCGACCGCGCGGACGTAGCCGGCCGGGGACGAAGTCATCGGGATTCTCCTCTGTAGGAGCGGCGTAAGCCGCGAACGATTCGCCGGCAATCTGGACGAAAGGCTTCGCGGCTCACGCCGCTCCTACAAGGAGGAATCATGGCAGCTGCCATTCCATCTTCAGCCGTTCGTATTCGGCTTGCGGCAGCAGCACGAACACCGGCTTCCGCGCCGGGTCCAGCCAGGCCAGCAACGCCTCCATCGTCGCCGGCGCCATCGCGGTGCAGCCGGCGGTCGGTTCGCCCGGCGCCTTCCACAGGTGGGCGAAGATGCAACTGCCCATGCCGGAAACGTTCCGCGGGTTGTGGCGGATCACGAAGCCTTCGCGGTAGCGCTGGTCGCCGTTGGCGTGCAGGTCGCGGCGCATCGGTTCGGTCGAGTCCTTCACCGCGTCGGCGCCGACGTCCTTCGCGTCGACGATGCGGTTGTACAGCGGCGAGCCGTCGACGTCGATGCAGTACTGCGATTCGCCCAGCGCGAGGTAGGGCAGCCGGGTGTCCGCGTCCGCCGCGTAGCCGAAGGCGTCGCCCAGCGCGAACACGCCGGCCGGCGCGCGGCCATCGCCTTCCCGTTTGACCGGCGCGCCCTGCGGGCCGTCCGCCTGCCGCGGGTGCAAGCCGATGCCCCAGGCCACGCCGGCGCGCCCGACGGTGATGTCGGCCGCGGCGCCGATGGCCTTCCAGCCGTCGCCTTCGCGCCCGTAGCGTTGCAGCGTGCCGGTGTTCGAGTCCCAGTCCGGCACCAGCACCAGCACCAGCTGTTGCGCGTCGTCCCACGGCAGCGGCGCGGCCGTCGCCGGCGCGCCGCGCGCCGCGCAGGACGAGAGCAGGGCGGCGAGGAACAGGGAAACGACGGCGCGTGGCTTCATGCGGCGATCACGACTCCAGCAGGTGCTGGATGCGCTCCAGGTTGATGCTCAGCCGGCTTTGCCGCTCCGGGTTGGCGCGGCAAAGCAGCACGAACAGGAAGTCGAGCAGGTACTGCAGCGACGAACGGTACAGCAACTGCGCCACGTACGGCGCGGGGTCGTGCGCGGAGATCGCCAGCGCGGCGTCGGCGTGCGCGCGCAGCGGATTGGCGGTATGGCGGGTGATCGACACCACCTTGCCGCCGCCGGCCTGGAACTGGCGGCTGAGCTGCGACAGCTCCGGCAGCTGGCCGAATTCGGAAAACACGATCAGCACGTCGCCGGAGCGCGCCGCCGACAGGTTGGCCATCATCAGGATCGCGTCGGCGTGGTGCACGGTGAGGATGCCGAGCAGCGACAGGCGCATCGCGAATTCGCGCGCGAACAGGCCGTCGTCGCCGAGGCCGCAGACGAAGACCTTGCCGGCCGCGTCGAGCAGCTGCACGATCGGCTCGATGCGCTCGCGCGGGTTCAGCAGCCGGGTTTCCTCCTCGGCCGCGGCCTTGCTGTGGCGCAGGTCCTCCTGCAGCCGCGTGTAGTCGTCGGCGGGCGCGGTGGCCTCGGGCGCGATCGCCGGATGGCCGTTGCCGCCGCGCGCGACCGCTTCGCCGATCGAGTACTTCAGGTCGGGGTAGCCCTTGAAGCCGAATTTCTGGCTGAACTTGACCACGCTGGACTGGCTGATGCCCAGCGCGTTGGCCAGCTGCTGCGACGAGTAGTCGCGCAGCAGCACCGCGTTCTCGAGGATGAAGTCGGCGATGCGGCGTTCGATCGCCGACATCTGGTCGCGTTCGGAGCGGATGCGTACCAGGGGAGGCATGGTTCGGTCTTGGTCTCCGCGCGCCATTGCTACGAGGGGTACTCCGGGTTGCCGTTCCTGCCGCGGCGGGGGGTCTGCCGTCGCTTCCGCTTTCCGGGAAAGCGGGTCCCTCACCGGGTCCGGAACGATGGGTCCATTAGAGCATTTCCAGCCCGCGGATCTCGCGGATGCCCAGTCCCGGCGCATCGGTGATCGAGATCTCCGACTCGTCGAAGATCACGCCGCCCTCGACCGGGTTGTACTGGCCCAGCGACGGGCCGTCCAGGTCGGCCTTGGTGATCACGTCGGCCTTGGCCACGCCCAGGTGCGCCGCCGCGGCGACGCTGATGCTGCTCTCCAGCATGCAGCCGATCATGCATTCCACGCCGTACAGCGAGGCGATGTCGGTGATGCGGATCGCGTTGGACAGGCCGCCGGTCTTCATCAGCTTGATGTTGATGATGTCGGCGGCGCGCATCTTGATCAGGTCGATCACCTCGACCGGGCCGAACACGCTCTCGTCGGCCATCACCGGCGTGTGCACGCGGTCGGTGACGTACTTCAGCCCGTCGATGTCGCGCGCCTTGACCGGCTGTTCCAGCAGTTCCATCTCCACGCCGGCGTCCTCCAGCTGGTGCATAGCGAACACCGCCTGCTTCGCGGTCCAGCCCTGGTTGGCGTCGATGCGCAGCAGCGCGCGGCCCTCGACCGCGGCGTGGATCGCCTTGACCCGCTCCACGTCCAGGCCGATGTCCTTGCCGACCTTGATCTTCAGCGACTCGAAGCCGCGCTCCACCGCGGAAATCGAGTCGGCGACCATCTTGTCGATGTAGTCGACGCTGATGGTGATGTCGGTGGTGATGACCGGGTCGCCGCCGCCGAGCAGCTTGTACAGCGGCGCGTCGTAGAGCTGCGCCCACAGGTCGTAGACCGCGATCTCGACCGCGGCCTTGGCGCTGTAGTTGCGCTCCAGCGAGGTCTGGATGGTGCGGGTGATCTGGTTGAGGTCGGCGATGTCCTGGCCGATCAGGCGCGGGCGGATGATCTTGTCGATCGCCTCGATGATCGAACCGTGGGTGTCGCCGGTGATCACCGCGGTCGCCGGCGCCTCGCCGTAGCCGACCCGGCCGTCGTCGGTCCGCATCACCACCACGATGTCCTCGACCGCGTCGACGCTGCGCAACGCGGTCTTGAACGGGGTCTTCAGCGGCATGCGCAGCATGCCCAGGCGGATGTCGGTGATCTTCATCGGGGCGGTCGTTATGGGCGGATGCGTTGGATGTTGGTGATGCGGTCGACGTAGGTGTCGGTCCCGCCGGCCAGCATCGGCTCCAGCGGGGTGACCGAGACGCCATTCAACTTCGCGCGCAGGCGTTCGCCATTGGCGCCCAGCCACGACGCGCCGGAGGTGTCGTGGATGACCCAGGTGCGGTCGCCTTCGTGGCCGATCACCATCATCACGTGGCCGGGGATGTAGATCAGGTCGCCGGGCTGGGTGGCCTTGACCAGGGCGAGGCGCTTCGCGCGGTCGTCGTCCTCGCCCAGCGCGATGCGGTTCAGCGCCGGGCTCACCGCCTGGTCGCTGGTGTTGCGCGGCAGCTCGACGCCGACGCTGCGGTAGACCTCGGAAACGAAGCTGCTGCAGTCGCGGGTGCCGTAGCCGTTGCCCCAGCCGTAGCGTTCGCCGAGGAACTTGAAGCCCTGGCGCAACAGGTTGGCCTGGGTCAGCGGCAGGTAGCCGGTGGCGACATCGGCGCCGCGCGGCACCAGTGCCGGCGAGAACCGCAGCTTGCCGTCGTCGTCGCGCACCGGCAGTTCGACCACGTACGCGGCGTACGGGTCCTGGCCGTTGACCGCTTCGCGCGGCGGCCAGTCCAGCAGCGGCAGCCTCAGGCCCATGTCCAGTTGCAGCGACGACACGCGCGGCTCCTCCGGCGTGTGGTTCGTGCGCACGTTGGCGCCGGTGACGACCAGATATGGCCGGTCGCGGCCGTAACCGAGCACTGCCTCGCGCGCGCCTTCGGCCACGTACTGCTTCTCGACCCATGCCGCGTAGTTCGGCGAAACGACGAACCACCAGTTCCCGTCGCCGCTCTCGTGGACGATCGCGACCGGCGTGCCGGGGAACAGCGCCGATTCCTGCCAGCGGTCGATGTCGTGGTCGTCGGCGCTGCGGAACACGCGCAGCCGGTCCGGCACCGCGCGCAGGTCGGCGCGGCGCACGACCAGGCCGAAGCGCGGCGCGACGCTTTCGGCGACCGCGTCGAGGCGCAGGTTCGCCCGGGTGGATTCGGCCAGGCGGGCCAGGTCGAGCGGCTGGCCGCGCTCGTCGAACAGCGGACGGTCGAACGACGGCGCCAGTTTTTCGATCCAGCCGCGCACCTGTTCGCGCGGCAGCGCCGCCGGCAGCCGCGACAGGTCGTGCATCGACTGGTCGACCGAATACAGCCTGGCGTTCTGCGCGGCGATGGCCTTGCGGTCGAGGACGATGCGGTCCGGATGCGCCAGGCGCCCGATCCAGTAGCCGGGCTCCAGCTGGTCGCTGCGGATGCCGAGTACGCCGGTGTCGCGGGCCGGCGCCGCCTCGCGCGCCGCCGCCGGCGACGCGACCAGCAGGATCAGGGTCAGGAAGAGGACGGTTCGCATGGCGTCAGCCTGTCAGCAAACGGGAAGGCGCGGCAATGGGGCGGCCGGGCGGTTTAAGAATATTAATTTCTTATACCACGAAATATTGGAATAAATTATTGACCCCCGGTTCAGCCCATGTTACACAGGCGTTATCCCCGGATGAGCACCTCCGCGTGAACGCCAGCAGCGGTCCGCCAGCCAGCTCGTTTCCCCCGCGACCGCCGACCGGCGGTCGCGTCCGCGTCCGGCGGCTGCCTGCCCATCGGGCCGGCGATGGCCGCCGTAGACGCCATTTCCTTTCCTGTTTCGCGGGTCCGACGCTCGATGCGTCGCCCGCCGCGACGACCGCGCGCGCGGATTCGCGCCGCGGCCAGTACCACGACCAGCGGGACCACGGCTTCGAACGACGAATGCTGCCGGCCGGCAGCGGCTGATGCACGGAAAACGGCGAAACAACCACATCACTTGCGCAGGAGAGAACGGGGATGAAAGGCAAGACGATACGTAGGGCGACGCTATCCATCGCGCTGGGCGTGTGCCTGGGTTCGATGACGCAGATGGCGATGGCGCAGGCGGTGACCGGCGCGGTCGCGGGCCGCGCGACCGCCGGCGAGACGATCACCGTCACCAACACCGCCACCGGCGCAAGCCGCACGGTCACGGTCGGCCGCGACGGCACCTACCGCGTGGCGCAACTGCCGCCGGGCAACTACATGCTGAAAGCGGGCAGCGGCGAACCGATCGCGGTGAGCGTCTCGCTGGGCGGCACCACCTCGGTCAACCTCGACAGCAGCGGCGCGGTCAACCTGGACACGGTTTCCGTCGTCGGTTCGCGCGTGGTCAACCGCGTCGACGTGTACAGCACCGAAACCTCGACCAATATCTCCCGCGAGGAGTGGGCGCGCCTGCCGGTCGACCAAAGCCTGTCCTCGGTCGCGTTGCTCGCGCCCGGCGTGGTCGCTTCCGGCGCCACCTTCGGCGGCCTGACCTTCGGCGGTTCGTCGGTGGCCGAAAACGTCGTCTACATCAACGGCCTCGACGTCACCGATCCGTACCGTCGCCAGGGCTTCTCCTCGGTGCCGTTCGCGTTCTTCCAGGACTTCCAGATCAGGACCGGCGGCTACAGCGCGGAGTTCGGTCGCAGCACCGGCGGCGTCATCAGCGGCGTGGTGCGCTCGGGCGGCAACGAATTCCACGGCGGCGTCGAAGTGACGCTGGAACCGGCGGACTGGAGGGCGCACAGGGAGGACCACTTCCACTCCGACGGCACCATCGACGAGCGCGACCGTACCAGCCGCGATGCCAGCCCGTTCTTCAAGACCAACGTATGGGCGTCGGGTCCGATCGTGAAGGACAGGCTGTTCTTCTTCGCCATGTACGAAAAGCGCGACGCGGACTCGAAGGACATCGATACCGACGAGGCCTGGATCACCAAGAGCGACAACGATTTCTGGGGCGCGAAGCTCGACTGGAACATCACCGACGACCACAAGCTGGAGCTGCTGGCCTTCTCCGACAAGGCCGACTCGGTCACCGGCGACTATGCCTATGACTGGGACAGTGCCCAGCTGGGCAACCTGTACGGCGAAAGCTCGGCGGGCTCCGGCGGCGACAACTGGTCGGCGACTTACACCGGCCACTTCGGCGACAACTTCGTCGCCAAGGCGATGTACGGCGTGAACAAGCGCAGCGCCACCAGCGGCACCCCGCTGGATGGCGAGTGCAGCAGGTTCGATACCGCCACTTACGAAAACGCATTCGGCGAATTGCCGGTGAGGGTCGGTTGCCATCCGAGCAACAGCAGCATCAGCAGCCGCTTCGACGAGCGCCGCGTGTCCCGCCTGGACTTCGAATGGACGCTCGGCGATCACCTGATCCGCTTCGGCGCCGACCAGGAAGACATGGATTCCAACAGCTCGGTCGTGTATCCGGGCGATGGTTGGGGCTACACACCGCTGCCCGCCACGCCCGGCAATTCGTTGCCGAACGACGCCGTCATCCCGGACGGCGTCACCGCGATCGTCGACGCCCGCCACTACATCACCGGCGCCCCGGTCACGACCAAGGCGCAGGCGCTGTACGTGGAAGACAACTGGAGCGTGACGTCCAAGCTGCTGCTGAACCTGGGCCTGCGCTTCGACAAGTTCACCAACACGCTGGCCTCGGGGGCGACCTTCGCCAAGACCGATTTCAGCGACATGATCTCCCCGCGCGTCGGCTTCAGCTTCGACATGAAGGGAGACGGCACCACCAAGCTGTTCGGCAACGCCGGCCGCTACTACCTGCCGATCACCAACAAGCTGACCGACTACTTCGGCGGCGGCACCACCGACGAGCACGACTACTACGTGCTCGAGGGCTGGCAGCAGATGAGCCACCCGACCACCGGCGAACCCTACCTGCTTCCGATCCTCGGCGCGAAGCTCGGCGATACCAACACCACCGGCAACGTGCCCGCGCCCACCGACATGCGCACCGCCGTTGCCCGCGACCTGAAGCAGGTGTTCCAGGACGAATACATCCTCGGTTTCCAGCAGGCGCTCAGCAAGACGTGGTCGTGGGGCGTCAACGCCACCTATCGCGAAGTGAGCCGCGCCGTGGAAGACGTGCGCATCACCCACGTCGAGGGTTGCCCGTGGTACTCGGGCGACTGGCCGATCATCAACCCGGGCGAGACCAATACCTTGTGGTGCCCGGACACGAACGACTGGGTGACGTTCGATTCCTCGAAGGACGGCTACGTCAAGAGCAACGGCGACATCATCGGTTACAAGAAGCCCAAGCGCACCTACAAGGCGGTGGAATTCCAGCTCGACCGCGCGTGGGACGACAAGTGGGCCTTCAACGCCAGCTACATCTGGTCGAAGAGCGAAGGCAACGTCGAAGGCCCGGTGAACTCGGACACCGGCTACGCCGACACCAACCTGGTGCAGTACTACGACCACCCGGCCGTGAACGAACGCTATGGCGTGCTGTTCAACGACCACCGCCACCAGATCAAGCTGCGCGGCAGCTACAAGCTGGACGACATGTGGGCCTTCGGTGCCACGGCCTCGGCGATTTCCGGCGGCCCCATCACCGCGTTCGGCGTGCGTTGGCCCGGCGACAACCGCAGTGCCGGCGGTCCCGGCGAGTTCAGCGGCGGCGGATCCGGCTGGATCTGCGTGGCGAACTGCGCGCCTTACAGCTACACCACCGCGCAGCTGGAATACACCGGGCGCGGCGCGTTCGGCCGCATGCCGTGGGTGGTCAACCTCGGCGCCAACGTAACCTGGACGCTGCCGGTGGAAGGCATCGACCTGAAGGCGCGCTTGTCCGTCTACAACCTGCTCAACCGGCAGACGGTCGTCAACGTGCACTCCCGCTACGAAAGGACGCCCGGCGAAGAGATGCCGTACTTCGGCCAGGGCACGGTGTGGCAATCGCCGCGCTACATGAACCTGATCGTGACCTGGAACTTCTGATGCGGCAATGCGGTTTGCCGTGCGAAAACGCCCGCCGCCGGACCTCCGGCGGCGGTTTCGTTATGCTGTCCGCATTCTCCGCTGGCGTGAGGATCGCGGGAGTGGAAGCCGGATCGGTCCGCAAGGCAATGCGGCTGGCGCTGGCCGCGGCGCTGGTGGCGTTGCTGTCGTCCTGCGCCACCGGCCGCAATCCGCTGGCCAAGTGGGAGCGTTCGCGCAATTTCAACGAACGCCAGCCGATGCTGATCGTGCTGCACTACACCACCGAGGAGTCGGCCGAGAAGAGCCTGCACACGCTGAAGACCGCCAACAGCAAGGGCCCGGTCGGCGTGCATTACCTGCTGGGCCGCGACGGGCGCATCTACCAGCTGGTGAAGGACGGCAAGCGCGCCTGGCATGCCGGCGGCGGGCGCTGGGGCACGATCACCGACGTCAATTCGGCGTCGATCGGCATCGAGATCGACAACAGCGGCCACGACCCGTTCCCCGACGTGCAGATCGCGCAGCTGATCGTGTTGCTGCGCGACCTGACCACGCGGCTGCACATTCCGCCGACGCAGATCATCGGCCACGAGGACATGGCGCCGGCGCGCAAGATCGACCCGGGCCCGCTGTTCCCGTGGAAGCGGCTGTACGACGCGGGTTTCGGCGTGTGGCCCGACGAAAGCGCCGGCGATCCGCCGCCGGGATTCGACCCGTGGCTGGCGATGCAGGCGTTCGGCTATCCGCTCGAGGACCGCGCCGCGGCAGTGCGGGCGTTCCACCACCGCTTCCGCGGCAGCGAGGGCACCGAGCTGGACGAGCGCGACCTGCGCATCCTGTACGCGCTGACCAGGCCGCCGGAACCTGAACCGCCATCGCCGGCGCCGGGTCGGGCGGAACCGCAGCCACAACAGGAACGGATTGTGGAATAGTTACGATGCCGTGACCGGCGAAACCTGGGGGTTCACACAAAAATGATAGGGGAGAATCGCAAATGAGCATTCGACAGCATTCGCCGCGCCGCGGTCGCCTTGCCGCCGCGATCGTGCTGGGTCTCGCCGTTCCGGGCATGGCCCTGGCGCAGGAACAGACCGCGCAGGAACTGGACCAGACCGCGCCGGCGCAATCCGCCAGCTCCGCGACGTCGCAAACGCGCACGCTGGAAGCGGTGCAGGTGACTGGCTCGCGCATCAAGCGCACCGACATCGAAACGGCGCTGCCGGTGACCATCATCCAGAAGGCCGACATCGAGGCCCAGGGCATCACCTCGGCCGAACAGCTGCTGCAGCAGTTGAACATCGCCAGCAACGGCCCGGACAGCCTGGCCGCCAACAGCGGCATCGCGCCCCCGGGTACGCGCGGCAACAACGGCGTGTCCGGCGCCAACCTGCGCGGCCAGGGCGCCGACGCCACGCTGGTGCTGCTCAATGGGCGCCGCGTCGCCACCCATGGCCTGGCCGGCCAGGTCGTCGACCTGAATTCGATTCCCTTCGCCGCGATCGAGCGCGTCGAGGTGCTGCGCGACGGCGCCTCGGCCGTGTACGGCACCGACGCCATCGGCGGCGTGATCAACTTCATCACCAGGAACGACTACCAGGGCCTGACCCTCACCGGCGGCGCGGACGTCACCCAGGAAGGCGGCGGCAACATCTACCAGGCCAGCATGCTGGGCGGCTTCGGCGACCTCGACACCGACCACTGGAACGTTTGGGTCGCGGTGAACGCGAAGAAGAACGACATCCTGCGCGGCAACCAGCGCGATTTCGCCAACAGCTTCCAGCCCGATCGCGGCCTGTCGCCGGATACGCGCGGCACGCCGTTCGCCACGGTGTTCAACCTGGCCGGCGGCATGGTCACTGGCGGCCTGATCGATCCGGAAACCGGCCTGACCAAGACCGCGGTCAACATCCTCGACCTTCCCGGCGGCGCCGGCTGCGAGAACGGCGGCGAGATGATGGGCCCGTACGACGACCGCATCTGGGCCGGCGCTTCGTCCAGCTATGCCTGCGCCTGGGACTACGGCCGCGCGCGCACGATCCAGCAACCGGTGCAGACCCTGCAGTTCGTCGGCCGTGCCACCTTCAAGATTTCCGACAACCATCAGGCCTTCTTCGAAGCGATGGGCTCGGACGTGACGTCCAAGCGCCATTTCGAAGCGCAGCAGATCTCATCGAGCACGACGGGTACCGCAACGTCGCTCGACGCCTACCCGCTGAACGATCTGACCCAGGACACCTACGACATGGTGTACGACGCGTTGGCGGATTACTTCGGCGAGGACAACCTGGTCTACGGCAACCCGATCACCTACCGCTGGCGCTGCCTCGCCTGCGGCCCGCGCCAGATCGAGACCACGACGCGGGCGCTGCGCCTGGTATTCGGCCTCGAAGGCACGATCGGTTCCTGGGACTACACCGCCGGCCTGTCGCGCGCCAGCAGCAAGGCGACCTCGAAGCTGGGCGACGGCTATTACTTCACCCCGCAGCTGAAGCAGATCCTGGGTAGCGGCCTGCTCAACCCGTTCCTGTTGCCGGGCCAGGACCAGTCGCCGGAAGCCTATGCCGCGCTGGCGGCGGCCTCCGCGGCCGGCCTCGACCTGTATACCGGCGAAACCAGCGTGACGACGCTGGACGCCAGCTTCTCCGGCGGCCTCGGCTTCCACCTGTGGGGCAGCGAGGAGGTGCAGGCGGCCGTCGGTACCGAACTCCGCCGCGAGGAGTACGAGTTCAGCGGCGCCCCCGAATGGGAGCTGGGCAACGCCTATGTCTTCGGCGCACCGGGCGATGCGTCGAACTACCTTGCGCCGCAGGAGCGCGACGTGAAGGCGGTGTTCGCCGAGTTCTACCTGCCGGTGTTCGACAGCCTCGAACTGAACCTTGCCGTGCGCCACGACGAATACGACGGCTTCGGCGGCACCACCAACCCGAAGTACTCGTTCAAGTACCAGCCGGTCGACTGGCTGGCCTTCCGCGGCTCGTACAGCACCGGCTTCAAGGTGCCGTCGTTCGCCCAGCTGTTCCGCGGCGTCACCGCGACCCAGTACACCGGCCTGGACCTGACCGATCCGGCAACCTGCCCGGGCGGCATCTACAACCCGGACGTCGCCGGCTGCAACGTGCAGGTCCGCCCGGACATCCTGACCGGCGGCAACCCGAACCTGGATCCGGAAGAAGCCAAGCAGAAGAGCGTCGGCGTGGTGCTGGCCCCGACCAGCAACTTCAACATCAGCCTCGACTGGTGGGAAATCGAGCGCATCAACACGATCCGCGGTACCAGCCTGTCGTCCCTGCGCGACAACTACGACCTGTTCGAGTCGAACTGGATCCGCGATTCCGGCGGCCAGATCGTCGCGGTCGACACGCGCTACGTGAACACCGGCGGCACCAAGACCAGCGGCATCGAGGTCGACGCCAACCTGACCGGCGAACTGGCCGGCGGCGATTGGCGCATCCACCTCAACGGCAACTACCTCGACAGCTTCCAGAGCAAGGAGCGTTCCGACCTGCCCTACGGCCCCAATACGGTCGGCAAGTACGAACGCTGGTTCAACCTGCCGCTGAAGTGGAAGCACACCCTCAGCTTCGGCTGGGCCAAGGGCGACTGGGCGCACACCCTCACCCAGGTCTACCGCGACGGCTACGAGGATTACCTGCCGCCGGGCATCCGCAACGGCAGCTACACGCCGCCGGACTGGGATCCGAACGTGGACGAGTACATCACCTACAACTACAGCGTCAGCTGGACCGGCATCCGGAACCTGAAGGCGACCTTCGGCATCCGCAACCTGCTCAACACCGATCCGCCGTTCACCGTGCGCTACCTGGACGACGGCGACGGCGCCGGTTGGGAGGCGCGCATCGCCGATCCGCGCGGCCGTTCCTTCAACATGCTGCTCGAATACAGGTTCGAGTGATGCCGTCACTCGCATGACATGACGCGCAACCCCGCCGCCGCCGGGCAACCGGCGGCGGCGTTTCGTTTCCGCTGCCGGAAGCCGCGCGAGCGGTTCCGCCCGAATCGTGGATCGATCCGATGAAACGCCTGCTGCTTTCCCTCGCCCTGCTCGCGCCCGTCGCCCAGGCCGCCGTGCCGAAGGCCGAGTTCGATGACGCCGTGCGGCAGACCTTCGAGCGCTACGGACTCCCCGGCCTTGCGGTCGGCGTGATCGAGGACGGCAAGGTCGCCTACGTGAAGACGCTCGGCGAACTGGAAGCCGGCAAGGGCGAGCCGGTCGATGCCGACACCCTGTTCAAGATCGCCTCGAACAGCAAGGCGATGACCACGGGCGTGCTCGCGCGGCTGGTCGACCAGGGCAAGCTGAAGTGGGACGACCCGGTGACGAAGTACCTGCCGCAGTTCCGCATGCACGACCCGTGGGTCACCCGGAACATGCAGGTGCGCGATCTGCTGATCCACAACAGCGGGCTGGGCGCCGGCGCCGGCGACCTGATGTTCTGGCCGGAGCCGAACAAGTTCACCCGCGCCGACATCCTCAACGGCCTGCAATACCTCAAGCCGCGCTACAGCTTCCGCAGCCGCTATGCCTACGACAACACGCTGTACGTGATCGCCGGCGAAGTCGCCGCCGCCGCGGGCGGCAAGCCATACGAGCGGCTGGTGCGCGAGGAGATCTTCGAAAAACTCGGCATGGACCGCTGCCAGGTCGGCGAATGGAACACCGCGAAGGTCGGCAACGTCGCCCAGCCGCACGCGCGCACGCGCGAAGGCAACCGGCCGGTGCGCGTGGACGGCGAAATTGCGCCCAACCAGACCATGATGGCCGCCGGCGGCATCCGTTGCAGCCTCAACGACATGCTGAAGTGGATGTCCATGTGGCTCGATCCGGAATCCGGCTGGCTCAGTGCCGAACAGCGCCGCGCGGTGTGGAGCGCGCAGATGCCCATGCCGGTGTCGCGACGCATGCGCGAGTGGGACAAGAGCCATTTCTCGGCCTATGGCTACGGCTGGCGCCTGTCCGACGTCGACGGCGTGTGGAAGGTCGCGCACACCGGCACGCTGATGGGCATGTATTCGTCGCTGATCCTGCTGCCGGACAAGCGTGCCGGCATCATGATCATGACCAACGGCCTGGGCGAGGACGCGCGCACGGTGCTCGGCGAAGTGCTGACCAAGCACTTCACCGCGCCGCGGGAAAAGCCGACGGTCGCGTATTACGCCGATGCGCTGGAGAAGGAATCGGGCGGTCCCGCCGCGCCCTCGCGTGCCGCGGACACATCGAACCGCACCGACGCGACGGCGGCCGACCTTGCCGGCCTGCTCGGGGTCTACCGCGACCCGTGGTTCGGCGAAGCGAGCGTCTGCGAAGCCAACGGCCGCATCGAATTCAAGTCGGAGAAATCGCCGACGCTGGTCGGCAAGCTGTCCCGCGTCGGCGGGCGCAACCTGATCGCCTGGGACGACGACAGCGACAGCTACGAAACCTGGGCGGATTTCACCCCGGGGCAGGGCGGCGCGCCGGCGAGGCTGGCATTGTCGCTGGCCGATCCGGACGCCGACTTCAGCTTCGACGTGCACGACCTCGACTTCGCCCGCGTCCGCGACTGCCCGAGGACGCGGCTGTCGCCGGCGACCGAATTCGCGCAGACCGACCTGGTCGACATCGCCACGCTGGCGCCGGGCATCGTCCACGACATCCGCTACTACGGCGAAGACAACTTCGTCGGCACGCGCGTGCGCGGCTACGAGGCGCCGAAGTGCTACCTGCTGAGGCCGGCGGCGAAGGCGCTGGCCGCGGTCGAGCGCGACCTGCGCAAGCGCGGCTACGCGCTGCGCCTGTTCGACTGCTACCGGCCGCAGCGCGCGGTGGACCACTTCGTCGAGTGGTCGAAGGACCTGGCCGACACGAAGACCAAGGCGAAGCATTACCCGGCGCTGGACAAGCGCGTGCTGCTCGGCGACTACATCGCGGCCGTGTCCGGCCACAGCAAGGGCGCGACGGTCGACCTGACGCTGATGAAGTGCGACGGCGTCGCGTGCGCGCCGCTGGACATGGGCACCGACTTCGATTTCTTCGATCCGCTCGCCAACACCGACGATCCGCGGATCACGGCGGAGCAGAAGGCCAACCGCAAGCTGCTGCTGGACGCGATGGCCGGGCGCGGCTTCGCCAACTACCCGATGGAGTGGTGGCACTACACGTTCAAGATGCAGCCGCCGGCGGAACTGCTGTTCGACGTGCCGGTGAAGTAGCGGGTCCGGTTCAGGCCGGCGCGATGCCGGCGACGACTTCGCAGGCCACGCCGAGTTCGGCGAACCGCGCGCCAAGTCCGCCCGGCGACGTGCGGAACGCATCGCCGGGTTCCAGCCAGGCCACGCGCTGGCCGCGACGGGCCTGTTCGGCGACCAATGCGACGCAGGCCTCGCGGTCCTCCGGCGCGGGCAGCCGCGTCGCGTCCTTGCGTGCCAGCGCCAGCACCTCGGCCGGAATCGCGGCGCCGAACACGACCACGTCGGCCTGGTTCATCGCGCGCAGGGCGTCGAGGGTCAGCTCGCCCGGCCTGCCGCTGCCGGCGCCGACCAGGCTGGCGCTGCCGGTTGCCGACACGTCGGGCTGCCGCAATGCCTCGTCGAAGGCACGCAACGCCGCGTCGCGCTGGCCCGAGCGCAGCAGCGTCGCCACCGGCCCGTCGATGACCCGGTCGAACCAGCGCCGGCGTTGCGCCAGGTCGGGCAGGCGCTGGCGGATCGCGTCGCGGTGTTGCGCGAACAGCGCGGCGAATTCGCCCAGCGCGTCGTCGAACTGCGCTTCCAGCCGTTCGCGCAGGCGCCGCGCCAGCATCGGCGCCGCGCCGCCGGAGGAAATCGCGACCAGCAGCGGGTCGCGGTCGACGACCGCGGGCACCTGGAAGCCGGACAGGCCGGCGTCGTCGACCACGTTGGCGAAGCGGTGCCGGCGTTCGGCCTCCGCCGCGACGCGCGCGTTGAAGCCGGCATCGTCGGTGGCCACCACCACCAGCCAGGCCGCGTCCAGCCAGGCCGGGTCGAACTCGCCCCCGCGGCGGCGCAGCCGGCCTTCTTCGACCCAGCGCGCCAGCGTCGCGTGCAGCGCCCGCGCATGCACCTGCACCCGCGCGCCGGCATGCAGCAGCGCCTCGACCTTGCGCAGCGCGACCTCGCCGCCCCCGACCACCAGCACGTCGCGGCCGGCGAGGTTGGCGAACATCGGGAACAGTGGCATGCATCCTCCGGGGTGGCGCGGACGGGCTCGCGGCGGGTTTTGCCGCATGGCAACATGAGGGGACTCCCACCGATCGCTCCGCGCCGGAATGCCCCGCATCCTGCTGCTCAACGATACCGAAAAGCCGCTCGGCGAACTGCGCGACGCGCTGCAGGCCGGCGGCCACGAAGTGCTGGTGGCCACCGGGACCCGCGCGCTGCTGAAGGCGGTCGAGGAACAGCAGCCGGACGTGGTCATCGTCGACGTCGATTCGCCGTCGCGCGACACCCTCGAGCAGCTGGCGCTGATCGACCGGCATGCGCCGCGCCCGGTGGTGGTGTTCTCCGCGGACGCCGACGAGCAGCTGATCCGCGCCGCGCTGGGGGCCGGCGTCACCGCCTACATCGTCGACGGGCTGGCGCCGGCGCGGCTGGCGCCGATCATCCAAGTGGCGCTGGCCCGCTTCGAACAGCAGTCGCACCTGCGCCGCCGCCTCGACGAAGTGCAGCAGAAGCTGCAGGACCGCAAGCTGATCGACCAGGCCAAGGGCCTGCTGATGGACAAGCGCGGGATGGGCGAGGCGGAAGCCTACGCCGCCCTGCGCAGGCAGGCGATGCAACAGAACCTGAAACTGGCGGACGTGGCGCGCCGGATCATCGCCATGGCCGAGCTGCTGGGATGAGGCAAGCATGACGCTCGACAAGCCCCGCCGTCGCCGCGTCCTGCACGTCGGCTTCGTGCCGCTGATCGACTGCGCGCCGCTGGTCGCGGCGGTGCGCCTGGGCCTGGACGGCAAGCACGGCCTGTCGCTGCAGTTGCACCGGCAGGCGTCGTGGGCGGCGGTCCGCGACAAGCTGCTGTCGGGCGAACTGGACGCGGTGCACGCGCTGGCGGGACTGGTCTACGGCGTGGAAACCGGCATCGGCGGACCGCGCGGCGAACTGGCGATCCTGATGACGCTGAACCAGAACGGGCAGGCGATCGTGCTGTCGTCCGGGCTGGCGCGGGAACTGGAGCGGGGCCGGCCGTTGCGCGAACTGCTGTCCGCGCTGCCGCGCATGCCGGTGCTGGCGCAGACCTTCCCGACCGGCACCCATGCGATGTGGCTGTACTGCTGGCTGGCCGCGCAGGGCGTCGATCCGCTGCGCGACATCCACGGCCTGTCGATGCCGCCGCCGCAGATGCCCGCCGCGATGGCCGCCGGCGACCTCGACGGCTATTGCGCCGGCGAGCCGTGGAGCCGGCAGGCCGAGGCGCTGGGCGTCGGTAAGCGCGTGGTCCGCAGCGGGCAGATCTGGCCGGGCCATCCGGAGAAGGTGCTGGCCTGCCGCCGGCAGTTCGCCGCGCTGGAGCCGGAAACCGCAACCGCGCTGACCGCCGCCGTACTGGAAGCCTGCCGCTGGCTGGACCAATCGCCGGACCATCGCCGGCAGGCCGCGCAATGGCTGGCGCATGCCGACATCATCGGCCTGCCCGCCGGCCACCTGGCCGCATGCCTGCTGCCGCCGGCGGACGAAGCCCCCTCGACCTGCCTGCGTTTCCATGCCGACGGCCAGGTCAATTTCCCGTGGATTTCCGATGGGCGCTGGTTCCTGCGGCAGTTCCGGCGCTGGGGCTGGCTGGCCGGCGCCGACGCGGTGCACGACGACGCGTTGCTGGCCGAAGTGCATCGCCTCGCTAGCTACCGCGCGGCGGCGCAACGCATCGGCGTGCCGTTGCCTGTGGAAAACAGCCGATCCGGCCCGCCGCTCGACGATCCGCAGCGGGAGTAGGTGCCCTCGCGTCGCGCCGAACGGTTGCTGCGACGCACAACACTGGTGCAAGGGCGCACGCCCGCCGTGCAACTTCGCCAAGCGGAGCGATCGCGTCGCCACCGGCCGCCGCCCGGCATCCCAATCCAAGTCATTGAATTGACGGGTATCGCGCCCGCGGCCGCCAACGGCCGCGGAGTTGGCACGCCGATTGCATTGACGTAATCGCCGGGCGCAACGGCGCGCGCGGCGGACCCTCCCCCGGCAGGTGGCCAACGATGGCGTGCCTGCGCAGACAACGGCGTCTTTCCGGTGCGAACCGGAAGGCGCCGTTTTTTTGTTTTCCCGCTTCCTCCGCAACGCCCCCACCACGAGCCGCGCCAGCGTCCATCGAATCGTCACGAGGAGAATGCAAATGGGTTACGTCGTCCCTTCCGACCTTGCCAAGAAGATGATCGACGCCGGCGAGGCGAAGATCTTCATGTCCGTCCGCGACACCCTGATCCGCGCCTACATGGCCGGCGCGATCCTGACCCTGGGCGCCGCCTTCGCCGTCACGATCTCGGTGCAGACCGGCGTGCCGCTGGTCGGCGCGCTGCTGTTCCCGGTCGGCTTCATCATTCTCTACCTGCTGGGCTTCGACCTGCTGACCGGCGTGTTCACCCTGGCGCCGCTGGCATGGATCGACCGGCGCCCCGGCGTCACCGCCGGCGGCGTGCTGCGCTGCTGGGGCCTGGTGTTCGCCGGCAATTTCGCCGGCGCGCTGACCGTGGCGCTGTTCATGGCCATCATCTGCACCTACGGCTTCAGCACGGAACCGGACGCGGTCGGGCAGAAGCTCGGCCAGATCGGCGAAGCGCGCACCCTCGGCTATGCCGCGCACGGCGCCGCCGGCTGGCTGACCATCTTCGTCCGCGGCGCGCTGTGCAACTGGATGGTGTCCACCGGCGTGGTCTGCGCGATGGTGTCGACTTCGGTGTCCGGCAAGGCGGTCGCGATGTGGATGCCGGTCATGCTGTTCTTCGCGATGACCTTCGAGCACTCGGTGGTCAACATGTTCCTGTTCCCGGTCGGCCTGATGCTGGGCGGCGGGTTCTCGATCGCCGACTACTTCCTCTGGAACGAGATCCCGACCGTGCTCGGCAACCTGGTCGGCGGCCTCGCCTTCGTCGGCCTGGCGATCTACGCGACCCATGCGCGCACCGCGCCCAGGCGCCAGCCGGCGGCGCAGGAACCCGAGTCCGTCGGCTTCGCCGCCGAGCCCGGACAGGCCTGAGTCGCGGTCGCACGGAGATTCCCCGATGGACGGAGCGATGCAACCGCACTGGCACGACATCTGCGCGCTGGACGAGATCTGGCCCAACACCGGCGTCTGCGCGCGCATCGGCGGCGTGCAGGTCGCGGTGTTCCGGCTCGGCGACGGGGCCGGCGGGCGCCTGTTCGCGCTGCAGAACCACGACCCCTTCTCCGGCGCCAACGTGCTGTCGCGCGGCCTGCTCGGCAACCTCGGCGAACGCCTGGTGGTCGCCTCGCCGATCTACAAGCAGCACTTCGACCTGGCTACCGGCGAATGCGTCGAGGACGCCGGCGTGGCCCTGCGCACCTGGCCGGTGCGCGCCGCCGGCGGCCGCGTGCAGGTCGCGGCATGAACGGGACGCCGGAGCGGAGGGCCCGCGGATGAAAAAGATGAAGATCGTCGTCATCGGCATTGGCATGGGTGAGCCGGGAAAGGCCGCATGCCTTGAATGGCATGCGGCCCTGGCGAACGCCCGGCCATGGATGGTCGGGCAGGGGCATGCCGCGTGCACCGAAGTCTCGCCATGGACGGCCGCATCGACCAGCAATTGCGAGGGCGTGCCATGCGAGTGATCGTCGTTGGCAATGGCATGGTGGGCCACAGGTTCGTCGAGGAACTCGTGGCGAAACAGCTGCCCGGACTGGAGATCGTCGTGCTCGGCGAGGAGTCGCATCCGGCCTACGACCGCGTGCACCTGTCGGCGTTCTTCGCCGGCGGCAGCGCGCAGGAACTGTCGCTGGTCGAACCCGGCTTCTACGAACGCGAGGGCATCGAGCTGCGCCTCGGCGCCAAGGCCGTGGCGGTCGATCGCCAGCGTCGCAAAGTGAAGCTGGCCAGCGGCGAAACCATCGGCTACGACAAGCTGGTGCTGGCCACCGGTTCGTATCCGTTCGTGCCGCCGGTGCCGGGCCGCGACCGCGAAGGCTGCTTCGTCTACCGCACCATCGACGACCTCGAGGCGATGGCCGCGTGGGGCGCGAAATCGAAGATCGGCGTCGTGGTCGGCGGCGGCCTGCTCGGCCTGGAGGCGGCCAAGGCGCTGAAGGACATGGGCCTGCAGACCCACGTGGTCGAATTCGCGCCGCGGCTGATGGCGGTGCAGGTCGACGACGGCGGCGGCCGCGTGTTGCGCGCGAAGATCGAGGCGCTGGGCGTGGCCGTGCACACCGGCAAGAACACGGTGGAGATCGTCGACGGCGCCGGTCTCGGCGTCGGCGGCCGGCATGCGATGAAGTTCCTCGACGGCGGCCAGCTCGAGACCGACATGATCGTGTTCTCCGCCGGCATCCGCCCGCGCGACGAGCTGGCGCGCAACGCGGCACTGCCCCGCGGCGAACGCGGCGGGGTCGTCATCGACGACCGCTGTCGCACCGCCGACCACGACATCTACGCCATCGGCGAATGCGCGGTGTGGGAAGGCAGGCTGTTCGGGCTGGTCGCGCCCGGCTACGAAATGGCGCGGGTGGCCGTCGACGACATCGCCGCGACCGGCTTCGCCCGCGCCGGTTGCGGCGAGTCGCGGTTCGGCGGCGCGGACACGAGCACCAAGCTCAAGCTGATGGGCGTGGACGTGGCCAGCATCGGCGACGCGCACGGCGCCACGCCGGGCAGCCGCATCTGCCAGTACAGCGACGAACGCAGGCAGGTGTACAAGAAGCTGGTGCTGTCCGCCTGCGGCAGGCACCTGCTCGGCGCGGTGCTGGTCGGCGAGGCCGAGGAATACGGCACCCTGCTGCAGATGATGCTCAACCGGATCGAACTGCCGGAATCGCCGGAGTTCCTGATCCTGCCCAGCGCGGACGGCGCGGCCCGGCCCGGCCTGGGCGCGGAAGCGCTGCCGGACGCCGCCCAGGTCTGCTCGTGCAACAACGTCTCGAAGGGGCAGATCCGCGCCGCGGTGCGCGACGGCGCGGCCAGCATCGGCGCGATCAAGAAGTGCACCAGGGCCGGCAGCAGCTGCGGCGGCTGCGTGCCGCTGGCGACGCAGGTGATGAAGGCGGAAATGTCCCAGCTGGGCATGACGGTGAACAACCACGTCTGCGAGCACTTCCCGTATTCGCGCCAGGAGCTCTACCACCTGGTCCGCGTCGGGAAAATCCGCACCTTCGACGAGTTGATCGGCAGGCACGGCAAGGGCCTGGGCTGCGACGTCTGCAAGCCGGCCGTGGCGAGCATCTTCGCCTCGTGCTGGAACGCCTTCGTGCTGGAGAAGGACAAGGCGGGGCTGCAGGATTCCAACGACTACTTCCTCGCCAACATCCAGAAGGACGGCACCTATTCGGTGGTGCCGCGCATCGCCGGCGGCGAGATCACCCCGGACAAGCTGATCGCGATCGGCGAGGTGGCGAGGAAGTACGGCCTGTACACCAAGATCACCGGCGGCCAGCGCATCGACCTGTTCGGCGCGCAGGTGCACCAGCTGCCGCTGATCTGGCAGGAACTGGTCGACGCCGGCTTCGAATCCGGCCACGCCTACGGCAAGGCGCTGCGCACGGTGAAGAGCTGCGTCGGCTCCACCTGGTGCCGCTACGGCATGCTCGATTCGGTGTCGATGGCGCTGGCCATCGAGCACCGCTACAAGGGCCTGCGCGCGCCGCACAAGCTCAAGTCCGCGGTGTCCGGTTGCACCCGCGAATGCGCGGAGGCGCAGTCCAAGGACTTCGGCGTCATCGCCACCGAGAACGGCTGGAACCTGTACGTCTGCGGCAACGGCGGGATGAAGCCGCGCCACGCCGAGCTGCTGGCGGGCGACCTCGACGACGAGACCCTGATCCGCTACATCGACCGCTTCCTGATGTTCTACATCCGCACCGCCGACCGCCTGCAGCGCACCAGCGTCTGGCGCGACAACCTCGAAGGCGGGCTCGACTACCTGAAGGACGTGATCGTCCACGACAGGCTCGGCCTCGGCGCCGGGCTCGAGGCGGAGATGGCGCAGGTGGTCGGCAGCTACGCCTGCGAGTGGAAGCGCGCGATCGAGGACCCGGAGACGCTGCGCCGCTTCCGCACCTTCGTCAATGCGGACGGCGGCGACGAGAACGTGGCGTTCGTGCGCGAGCGCGGCCAGATCCGCCCGGCGCGCGCCGCGGAGAAGCGCGCGAAGGCCATCGACGCGGTGCTGGTCGGGGAGGCCGCGACGTGAGCGCCGCGCGGCACGAGGTGGTGCTGCTGTCGGCCGGCCCGGGCGACCTGGAGCTGTTGACGCTGAGGGCGGTGAAGGCGCTGGCCGCCGCCGACGTGCTGCTGCTCGACGACCTGGTCGATCCCGGCATCGTCGAACTGGCGCCGCGCGCGCGGGTGCTGCGCGTGGGCAAGCGCGGCGGTTGCCGTTCCACGCCGCAGGCCTTCATCTGCCGGCTGATGCGCCGCTACGCGCTGCAGGGCGCGCGGGTGGTGCGGGTCAAGGGCGGCGAGGCGCTGCTGTTCGGGCGCGCCGGCGAGGAGATCGGCTTCCTACGCGAAGCCGGGATCGGCGTGCGGGTCGTCAATGGCGTCAGCGCCGCGTTCGCGGCGGCGGCTTCGCTCGGCGTTTCGCTGACCCATCGCGAGCACTGCCACGGCGTCACCTTCGTCACCGCGCATACCCGCGACGGCGGCGAGCCCGACTGGCGCGCGCTGTGCGCCACCGGCGCCACCCTGGCCATCTACATGGGCCTGCACCGGCTCGAATCGCTGGCGCATGGCCTGTCGCGGCACCTGCCGGCGGACACGCCGGCGGTGGTGGTGCAGGCCGCGTCGTGCGCGGACGAGTCGCGCGTGCTGACCACGCTCGGCCGCCTGCCCGCGGCGGCGGCGGCGCTGCGGCCCGGCCGGCCCGGGGTGGTCCTGGTCGGTGCGGCGCTGGCCGAAGCGTGGGCTGTCCAAGGCCTGCCGGTGCGGGCCGCGAGGGCCGCCATGGCGGCGTCCTGAGCGGGAAAACCCGGCGGCCGGGCGTCGTGCCGGGGTGCGGCTTTTGCACTGCAGCAAGCCTTTGTGGAGTTCGCTGGTAAAGTTCGTCTGGATACCGGGGTTCCTACGCGAGCGATGCCAGAACAAGTCTTCCTCCCCAGCGGGACTTTTTTTTGCAGGCAAAGTGTTAGCGCTAACATTTCGCTAACGGAGGCCTGCCCGTGAGTGCCGTGCCGCCGGACGCCGCGCGCGCGAATCCGCTGTTCGTTGGCCTCGACGTCGGCACCCAGAGCGTCAAGCTGGTCGCCTACGACCCGGCCGCGCGACGGGTCGCCGCCACCCACGGCCATGCGCTGGAACTGATCGCCCACGACGACGGTAGCCGCGAACAGCGCGCCGAATGGTGGATCGACGCGATCCGCGCCTGCTTCGCCCGGCTCGAACCCGGCCAGCGCGCGCGCGTCGCCGCGATCGGCGTGTCCGGCCAGCAGCACGGCTTCGTGCCGGTCGACGCAGCGGGCAGGGTGCTGGCCCCGGCCAAGCTGTGGTGCGACACCTCGACCCAGCTCGAATGCGACGAGATCATGGCCGCGGCCGGCGGCACGGCGCGCAGCATCGCGCTGGCCGGCAACCCGATCCTCGCCGGCTACACCGCGTCGAAGCTGCCGTGGACGCGCAAGCACCGCCCGGAAGCCTACGCGCGGCTGGACGCGATCCTGCTGCCGCACGACTACGTCAACTTCTGGCTGACCGGCCGGCGCTGGATGGAGCACGGCGACGCTTCCGGCACCGGCTGGCTCGACGTGCGCGCGCGGCAGTGGTCGCAGGAGCTGCTCGCCGCGACCGATGCGGGTCGCGATCTGTCCGCGTTGCTGCCGCCGCTGGTCGCGGCCGATGCCAGCTTCCCGATCTCGGCGGTCATCGCCGAGGAACTCGACCTGCCGCGCGACGTCATCGTCAGCGCCGGCGGCGGCGACAACATGATGGCGGCGATCGGCACCGGCAACGTCGAACCCGGCGTGCTGAGCATGAGCCTGGGCACGTCCGGCACGCTGTTCGCCTACGCCGACCGCCCGGTGGTCGACGCCGGCGGCGGCTGGGCCGCGTTCTGCGATTCCACCGGCGGCTGGCTGCCGCTGGTATGCACGATGAACTGCACCGTCGCCACCGAAGCTGTGGCGAAGCTGTTCGGCTTCAGCGCGCGGGAAGGCGACGAGGTCATGGCGGAGTCGAAGCCCGGCGCCGGCGGCCTGACCCTGCTGCCGTTCTTCAACGGCGAACGCACCCCCGACCTGCCGCAGGCGCGCGCCGAATGGCACGGCATCGACATGGAGAACTTCAGCCGCGGCAACGCCTACCGCGCGGCGATGGAAGGCGCGACCTTCGCGCTGCGCTACGGCTACGGCCTGCTGCAGGCGGCGGGCATGCGATTCAGCGCGATCCGCCTGACCGGCGGCGGCAGCAACAGCGCGGCGTGGCGGCAGATGGTCGCCGACGTGTTCGAACTGCCGGTCGACGTGCCCGAGAAGACCGAGGGCGCGGCGTTCGGCGCGGCGCTGCAGGCGCTGTGGGCGCACGACCACGCCGGCGGCGGTAACGCCGGCATCGCCGGACTCGCGCGCGAGCACGTGCGCTGCGAACCGTCGCTGTCGGCGCGGCCCGATCCCGCCGCCGTCGCGGCCTACCGCGAACCCTACCGCCGCTTCCTGGACCACCTGGAAGCGGCCAGGCGCCATTACGCCAACCGCCCCGGAGCCGGCGCGGCCTGATCCGGAACACGCATCCCCACCCCATAGCAGCGAGCACCACCATGAGCACTCCCTTCATCGGCAAACGCGAATACTTCCCCGGCATCGGCCCGATCGGCTACGAAGGCCCGGGCTCCGACAATCCGCTGGCGTTCAAGGTCTACGACGCCGGCAAGAAGGTCGGCGGCAAGACCATGGCCGAGCACCTGAAGTTCGCGGTCTGCTACTGGCATACGTTCACCAACGCCGGCCACGATCCGTTCGGCCCGGGCACGCGCAGGTTCCCGTGGGAAGGCGCCACGCCGATGGCGACCGCCGAGAACAAGGTCGACGCCGCGTTCGAGTTCATCAGCAAGCTCGGCGCGCCGTACTACTGCTTCCACGACGTCGACCTGGCGCCGGACGCCGAGGACGTCGGCGAATACGAGAAGAACCTGAAGCACATGGTCGCGCTGGCGAAGGAGCGGCAGCAGGCCACCGGCATCAAGCTGCTGTGGGGCACGGCGAACCTGTTCTCGCACCCGCGCTACGCCAACGGCGCGTCGACCAACCCCGACTTCGCCGTGGTCGCGCGCGCCGCGGTGCAGGTCAAGGCCGCGCTCGAGGCCACCGTCGAGCTCGGCGGCGAGCACTACGTGTTCTGGGGCGGCCGCGAGGGCTACGCCTCGCTGGTCAACACCGACATGAAGCGCGAGCTCGCGCACTTCGCGCGCTTCCTGGGCATGGCCCGCGACTACGGCCGCAGCATCGGCTTCAAGGGCTACTATTTCATCGAGCCCAAGCCGATGGAGCCGATGAAGCACCAGTACGACTTCGACAGCGCCACCGTCGCCGGCTTCCTGCGCGAACACGGGCTGGAGAAGGACTTCAAGCTCAACATCGAGGCCAACCACGCCACGCTGTCCGGCCACACCTTCGAGCACGACCTGCAGGTCGCGTCCGACCACGGCCTGCTCGGCAGCATCGACGCCAACCGCGGCAACCCGCAGAACGGCTGGGACACCGACCAGTTCCCGACCGACCTGTACGACACCGTCGCCGCGATGATGGTGGTGCTGCGCCAGGGCGGCCTGGTCGGCGGCCTGAACTTCGACGCCAAGGCGCGCCGCGAGTCGACCGACATGGAAGACCTGTTCATCGCCCACATCGGCGGCATGGACGCGTTCGCGCGCGGCCTCGAGGTCGCCCATGCGCTGCTCAACGATTCGCCGTGGGAACAGTGGCGCAAGCAGCGCTACGCCAGTTTCGACGGCGGCGCGGGCAAGGACTTTGCGGACGGCAGGCTCGGCCTGGCCGACCTCGCCGCGCTGGCGGTGAAGAACGGCGAGCCGAAGCAGGCCAGCGGCAAGCAGGAGAAGTACGAAAACCTGTTGAACCAGTATTTGCTGAAGGTTTGATTTCGCGATGCAAGAACCCTTCCCCCGTTTCGCGGGGGAAGGCCGGGATGGGGGCGTGCGTCTCCGCGTCGGCACGGCTCGTCGCCGCGCGACACGCGCCCCCACCCCAACCCTCACCCGCGCGCGGGGGAGGGGGTTGTTCCGGGAAGGAGAGGGGCATCCGCACCCAGCGGATGCGAGGGTTCCCATGCAACGAGGGAAGCACGGCATGTCCAGCGCAACGCTTGAGAACGCGGCAGCGGCCCGCAGCCAGGAAAACACCCGTTTCATCATCCTGATCAGCCTGGTCGCCACCATCGGCGGCTTCCTGTTCGGCTTCGACAGCGGCGTGATCAACGGCACCGTCGACGGGCTGAAGCAGGCGTTCCGCTCCGATGCGGCGGTCACCGGCTTCAACGTCGCCTCGATGCTGCTCGGCTGCGCGGCCGGCGCGTGGTTCGCCGGCACCCTGGCCGACCGCTACGGCCGGCGCACGATGCAGTTGTGGGCCGCGCTGTTCTTCCTGGTCTCGGCGTGGGGTTCGGGCATCGCCACCTCGTCGGCCGAGTTCGTGGTCTACCGCGTGATCGGCGGGCTTGCGGTCGGCGCGGCCAGCGTGATGTCGCCGGCCTACATCTCGGAAGTCGCCTCGGCGCGCTACCGCGGGCGGCTGGCGACGGTGCAGCAGATCGCGATCATCGGCGGCCTGTTCTTCTCCTTCCTCAGCAACTACCTGCTGGCGAAGGTCGCCACGTCGTCGCTGGAGAAGCTGTGGTTCGGCTACGAGGCGTGGCGCTGGATGTTCTGGATGGAGATCGTGCCGATCGTGGTGTTCGGCGTGGCCCTGCTGTTCATCCCGGAGAGCCCGCGCTACCTGGTCGCGCGCGGCTTCCGCGAGCGCGCGCGGCAGGTGCTGGCGAAGCTGTACGGCAGCGACGAAGGCGCGCGCAAGCTGGACGAGATCGACGCCTCGCTGGCGCGCGACCACCATCGCCCGCGCCTGTCCGACCTGGTCGACAAGGCGCGCGGGCGCGTCCGCCCGATCGTCTGGGTCGGCATCGGCCTGGCCACGTTCCAGCAATTGGTCGGCATCAACGTGGTGTTCTACTACGGCGCGGTGCTGTGGCAGGCGGTCGGCTTCTCCGAGAGCGACGCGCTGCTGATCAACGTGATCTCCGGCGCGCTGAGCATCGGCGCCTGCCTGCTGACCGTGGTGCTGATCGACCGCATCGGGCGCAAGCCGCTGCTGTGGATCGGCTCGGTCGGCATGGCGGTCGCGCTGGGCCTGGTCGCCATCGCCTTCGCCAGCGGCAGCCTCGAGAACGGCAGGCTGGCGCTGTCCGACGCGATGGGCGTGCTGGCGCTGGTCGCGGCCAACCTCTACGTGATCTTCTTCAACCTGTCGTGGGGCCCGGTGATGTGGGTGATGCTGGGCGAGATGTTCCCGAACCAGATCCGCGGTTCCGGCCTGGCCGTCGCCGGCCTGTTCCAGTGGGGCTCCAACTTCCTGGTCACCTGGACCTTCCCGATGCTGCTGGCCGGCATCGGCCTGGCCGCCGCCTACGGCATCTACACCGCGGCCGCGGCGCTGTCGGTGTTCTTCGTGCTGCGCTACGTGCGCGAGACCCGCGGCAAGGAACTGGAGCAGATGGAGGGCTGAGCGATGGCGCTGTCAGTCTTGCGCCGCGGCCGGCGGCGGGGCGACCGAATCCCGCTTGACCAGCTGGTGCGCGACCACGTGGTCGATCATCTTGCGCGCCTCGCCTTCCTTGCGGCGGATGCCGCGCAGCAGGACGTCGATCGCCGAATCGGCCATCGAGGCGATCGGCTGGTGGATCGTGGTCAGTTCCGGCCACACCGTGGTCGCCGCGGAAGTGTCGTCGTAGCCGACCACCGACAGGTCGCGCGGCACGTCAAGGCCGCGCCGGTGCGCCACCGAAACCACGGCCGCGGCCATGTCGTCGTTGCTGGCGAAGATCGCGGTCGGCGCCTGCCTGCGTTCCAGCAGCTTCTCCGCCGCATCCAGCCCGGAGCGGTAGGTGAAGTAGCCCTGCGCGACCAGCGCGCGGTCGAACTCGATGCCGGCCTGTTCCAGCGCGGCGCGATAGCCGTCGAAACGCAGCGCGCTGGCGGTCTGGTTCGGGTTGCCCTTGATGAAGCCGATGCGGCGGTGGCCGAACGCGATCAGGTGCTCGGTGATTTCCTTGCTGGCGCGGAAATCGTCGATGCGCACGCAGGAGATGTCGTCGTGGAAGCGGCCGGAAGCGATCGCGACCACCGGCACGCCGGCGCGGACCAGTTCCGTGACCACCACCTTCGACTCGCACAGCGGCGGCGGCAGGATCACCCCGGCCACGCTCTTGACCAGCGCGCGCGCGGCGTTGCGCTCGGCCTCGGCGTCGTATTCGTCCCAGGCGTCGATGACCAGCTGCGCCGCGGTGCGGGTCGCGCCGCGCAGCGCGCCGACCAGCAGCTCGCGCAGGTAGGCGCCGCTGGGGTTGGTGTAGATCAGGGCGATGCGCGTGCCCTGTGCCGCGGCCAGCGAACTGGCGGCCAGGTTCGGCGTGTAGCCCAGTTCGCGCACCGCGCGCATGACCCGCTCGCGGGTCGATTCGCGCACGTTGCCGGTGCCGTTGACCACGCGCGAGACGGTCATCGGCGAAACGTTGGCGAACGACGCCACCGCGTCGATGGTGACCGCTTGGCCCTTGCGCCGTACCGATTTGCGGGTGGTCTTCTTCGCCAATGTCCTTTCCTTCGGGCGCCGGGCGGCCTTGCATCGCGCCCGTCCGCCGGTCCCCACGATCCCATGCAGCCATGGAAATTTGCCCCATGTTAGCGATAACGGCAACGGCCGGCGAACGCCTGCGCCGGGCCTGCCGCCGTGCCGCCGCCTGCGCTGCGCTGCTGCTGGCCGCGGCAGCGCCCGCGCTTCCGGCGCAGGCCGAGGACGGCTACACGCTGTGGCTGCGCTACAAGCCGCTGCCGGCGCAGCAGGCCGAAGCCTGGCGCGCCGCGGCGGCGCAGCTGGTGGTTGCCGACGCCACGCCGACGCAACGGGCGACGCGCGAAGAGCTGCAGCGCGGCCTCGCCGGCCTGCTCGGAGCGGCGCCGGAACCGTCGCCGGCGGCGACCCGCGACGGCGCCATCGTCGTCGGCACGCCCGCCTCGCAGCCGGCGATCGCACGGCTCGGGCTCGACACCGCCGCGCTCGGCGACGAGGGCTACCTGATCCGCAGCGTGGAGATCGACGGCCATGCGGCGACGGTCGTGGCCGGCAACAGCGACCTCGGCGCGCTGTACGGCGCGTTCCGTTTCCTGCGCCTGCTGCAGACCGGCCAGGCGCCGGCCGGGCTCGACCTGCGCGACGCGCCGAAGGTGAAGCTGCGCCTGCTCAACCACTGGGACAACCTGAACCGCCACGTCGAACGCGGCTACGCCGGCGAATCGATCTGGGACTGGCACAAGCTGCCGGACTACCTGGATCCGCGCTACACCGACTACGCGCGCGCCAACGCTTCGATCGGCATCAACGGCACCGTGCTCAACAACGTCAGCAGCGACACCGCCGACGTGCTGACCGCGCCGTACCTGGAGAAGGTGGCGGCGCTCGCCGGCGTGTTCCGCGCCTGGGGCATCCGCGTCTACCTGGTGCCGCGGTTTTCCGCGCCGATCGAGATCGGCGGGCTGAAGACCGCCGACCCGCTCGATCCGCAGGTGCGGCGATGGTGGCGCGACAAGGTCGACGAGATCTACCGCTACGTCCCCGATTTCGGCGGCTTCCTGGTCAAGGCCAATTCCGAAGGCCAGCCCGGCGCGCAGGACTACGGCCGCAGCCACGCCGACGGCGCCAACGTGCTGGCCGACGCGCTGGCCCCGCACGGCGGCGTGGTGTTCTGGCGCGCCTTCGTCTACAAGAGCGAGAACCGCGACGACCGCGCCAGGCAGGGCTACGACGAGTTCGTGCCGCTCGACGGCGAATTCCATCGCAACGCGATGGTGCAGGTGAAGAACGGCCCGATCGACTTCCAGCCGCGCGAGCCGTTCCACCCGCTGTTCGGGGCGATGCCGAAGACGCCGCTGGCGATGGAATTCCAGATCACCAAGGAATACCTCGGCTTCGCCACCCACCTGGCCTACCTCGGGCCGATGTACGAGGAAACGCTGCGCGCCGACACGTACGCCAGGGGCAAGGGCTCGACCGTGGCGAAGGTGGTCGACGGCTCGCTGTTCGGGCACGAACTGACCGCGATCGCCGGCGTCGCCAACATCGGCACCGACCGCAACTGGAGCGGCTCGATCTTCGACCAGGCCAACTGGTACGCGTTCGGCCGGCTGGCGTGGGATCCGCAGGCGTCGTCGCGCGACATCGCCGAAGACTGGGTGCGGATGACGTTCTCGAACGACCCGGCGCTGGTCGAACCCGTCGTCGGGATGATGATGCGTTCGCACCAGGCGGTGGTCGACTACATGACCCCGCTCGGCCTCGCCCACCTGATGGGCACCGGACACCACTACGGTCCCGCGCCGTGGGTCGCCGACCTCGATCGTCCCGAATGGAATCCGGTCTACTACCACCGCGCCGACGCGGGCGGCATCGGCTTCGAGCGCGGGCCCGGGGGCAGCAATGCGGTGGCCCAGTACGCCGCGCCGCTCGCGCGCGAATTCGCCGATGTCGCCAGCACGCCGGAGCCGTTCCTGCTCTGGTTCCACCACGTGCCGTGGGATCACCGGATGAAGTCGGGCCGGCCGCTGTGGGACGAACTGGTCGCGCATTACGACCGCGGCGTCGACGAGGTGAAGGCGATGCGCGCCACGTGGCGCGGCCTCGGCGGCCATGTCGATGCCGAGCGCCACGCCCAGGTCGCCGCCTTCCTCGCGATCCAGCAGAAGGAGGCGCAGTGGTGGCGCGACGCCAGCATCGCCTACTGGCAGAGCCTCAACGGCCTGCCGTTGCCGGCCGGGCACGCGCCGCCGGCGCACAAGCTCGACTACTACGAGTCGCTGTCGTTCCCGTTCGCTCCAGGAAACCATTCACGATGAACAAGACGTTGGCACTGCTGCTGGCAGCAATGGCCCCGTTCGCCGCGCGCGCGGCCGATGCGCCGCTGCTGCACGAGATGTTCCAGGACCACGCGGTATTGCAGCGCGACCGGCCGATCCCGGTCTGGGGCCGGGCGCAGCCCGATGCGGACGTGACGGTCTCGCTCGCCGGCAAGCGCGTGCAGGCGCGCGCCGATGCGCAGGGCCGCTGGCGGGCGGAACTGCCGGCGCTGCGGGCGGGCGGCCCGTACACGCTGACCGCGCATTCCGGCGGCGCCACGCAGACGGCGAGCGACGTGCTGGTCGGCGACGTATGGCTGTGCTCCGGGCAGTCGAACATGGAACTGCAGGTCAAGCGCACGCTGAATTCCCGCGCCGAGATCCAGGACGCGGACAACGACCGCATCCGCCTGCTCAAGGTCGGGCTGAAGGAAAGCGTGGCCCCGCGCGAGCACTTCGAGTTGCCGGTGCGGTGGCAGAAGACCACGCCGGCGGACGTGCCGGAATTCTCCGCGGCCTGCTACTACTTCGCCCGCGAGCTGCAGAAGTCCGTCGACGTGCCGATGGGCCTGGTCAATTCGTCGTGGGGCGGTTCGCGGATCGAGGCATGGATCGGCGCGGAGTCGCTGCGCAGGCTCGGCGGCTACGACGATGCGCTGGATGTGCTCGCGCAGTACGCGGACGATCCGCTCGCGGCGGCCGCGAACTGGGGCGAAGTCTGGGCGAGGTGGTGGCGCGGGCGGCCCGGCGTGGCGCCGGGCGACGAGCCGTGGCGCGCGGATTACGCGCCCGGCAAGTCCGCGCCGGATGAAGCGTGGCGCGCCGCGCCGCGCGAACTCGGCGCATGGGAAGGCTGGGGCGTGCCGGAGCTGGCCGAATTCAACGGCATGCTCTGGTACCGCACCACGCTGGGGCTGAGCGCGGCGCAGGCCGCGCAGGACGCGGTGCTGGAACTGGGCACGGTCGACGAGGTCGACATGACCTGGGTCAACGGCCGCGGCGTCGGCAGCGCCTACATCGGCGAACCGCGCAAGTATCCGCTGCCGCGCGGGCTGCTGCACGAAGGCGACAACACGCTGGTGGTCAACGTGCTGGACACCTACGTGTTCGGCGGCATCACCGGGCCGTCGTCTTCGCGCGTGCTGCGCTTCGCCGATGGCACGTCGATCCCGCTCGATGGCCATTGGCAATACCGCATCGTGCCGGACACGGTCGGCACGCCGCCCCTGGCGCCGTGGATGTCGGCGTCGGGCAAGACCACGCTGTTCAACGGCATGGTCGCGCCGCTGGTCGGCTACGGCCTGCGCGGCGCGCTGTGGTACCAGGGCGAATCCAACACCGGCCAGCCCGCGGCCTACCGCGACCTGCTGCGCGCCTACCGCGACGACCTGCGCGCGCACTTCGGCAAGGACCTGCCCCTGTTCGTCGTGCAACTGGCGAACTTCGGCCCTGCGCCGACCCGGCCGACCGAAAGCGGCTGGGCCGAACTGCGCGAGGTGCAGCGCGAAGTCGCCGCCGAGGACCCGCGCACCGGGCTCGCGGTCGCGATCGACATCGGCGACCGCTACGACATCCATCCGGCGAACAAGCAGGAACTCGGCCGCCGCCTGGCCCGCGCCGCGCGCCGCGTGGTCTACGGCGAGAAGATCGCCGAGACCGGCCCGGTGCCGTTGTCGGCGAAGCGGGAAGGCGACGCGGTCGTGGTGGCGTTCGGCGACGTCGCCGGCAAGCTCGTTGCCTATGGTTACGACAAGCCGATCGGCTTCGAACTGTGCGGCAGCGGGCCGGGCTCGTGCCGCTACGCCGATGCCGAAATCCGCGGCGCCGGCGAAGTCGTGCTGCGCGCGCCGGTCGCGAACCCGACGCGCGTCCGCCATGCCTGGGCCGACAGCCCCATCGTCACCCTGTTCGACGGCGACGGCCTGCCGGCCGGGCCGTTCGAGCTCGAGGTTCCCTGACCGCATTCCCCGCGAGCGCATCCATGAGCAAGAAAACCGGCAAGAACGCCGCCAGCGAAACCGCCACCCACGGCTCCGCGCGCGACCGCGAGATCGTCGACGCGAAGGTCATCGTCACCTGCCCGGGGCGCAACTTCGTCACCCTGAAGATCACCACGCGCTCGGGCGTCACCGGCCTCGGCGACGCCACCCTCAACGGCCGCGAGCTCGCGGTCGCTTCGTACCTGCAGGACCACCTGGTCCCGAACCTGATCGGCCGCGACGCCGGCCGCATCGAGGACATCTTCCAGTTCTTCTATCGCGGCGCGTACTGGCGGCGCGGCCCGGTGACGATGAGCGCGATCGCCGCGGTCGACGTCGCGCTGTGGGACATCCTCGGCAAGATGGCCGGGCTGCCGATCTACCGGTTGCTCGGCGGCCGCTCGCGCGAGGGCGCGCTGGTCTACGGCCACGCCAACGGCCGCGACATCGCCGAGGCCAGCGACGCGGTCGGCCGTTTCATCGAGCAGGGCTTCCTCGCGGTGCGCGCGCAGTGCGGCGTGCCGGGGGTGAAGAAGGCCTACGGCGTTTCCAGCGCCAGGGGCTACGAGCCGGCCGAGAGCGAGCTGCCGGCGGAGACCGTGTGGAACACGCCACGCTACCTCGAAGTGGCGCCGAAGCTGTTCGAACGGCTGCGCAAGGACCACGGCAACCACGTCGAGCTGCTGCACGACGTGCACCACCGGCTCAGCCCGATCGAGGCGGCGCGGCTGGCGAAGAGCCTGGAGCCGTACCGCCTGTTCTGGCTGGAGGACGCCACGCCCGCCGAGAACCAGCGCTCGTTCGAGCTGATCCGCCAGCACTCGGTCACGCCGCTCGCGGTCGGCGAGGTGTTCAACTCGATCTGGGACTGCAAGCACCTGATCGAGAACCAGCTGATCGACTACATCCGCACCACGATCGTGCACGGCGGCGGCATCAGCCACATCCGCCGCCTCGCCGACTTCGCCGCGCTGCACCAGGTGCGCACCGGCTTCCACGGCGCCACCGACCTGTCGCCGGTGACGATGGGCGCGGCGCTGCACTTCGACACCTGGGCGCCGAACTTCGGCATCCAGGAATACATGTTCCATACCGGGGAAACCGACGCGGTGTTCCCGCACGACTACGAATTCCGCGACGGCCGCCTGCACGTCGGCGACACGCCGGGCCACGGCGTTGCCCTCGACGAGAAGCTGGCGAAGAAGTACCCGTATTCGCCGAAGCAGCTGCCGATCGCGCGGCTGCAGGACGGCTCGATGTGGGATTGGTGAGACCGATGCGAACCGCAGGATTCGCATTGCTGTCGCTATTGCTTGCCGCGCCCGCCGCATGGGCGCAACAGGCGGTCGCATTCGACTGGTTCGAATATGTCGGCAAGGATGCGGCCTTCGAACAGCCGCTGCCGCCGGGCCACTACCGCAACCCGATCCTCGCCGGCTTCCATCCGGACCCGGGCATCGCCCGCGCCGGCGACAAGTACTACCTGGTCAACTCGACGTTCGGGTACTTCCCCGGCATCCCGGTGTTCGAAAGCGACGACCTGGTGCACTGGCGGCAGATCGGAAGTGTCATCGACCGGCCTTCGCAACTGGACTTCGACGGCCTGCAACTGTCGCGTGGCGTGTTCGCGCCGACCATCTCGTTCCACGGCGGCACGTTCTACGTGCTCAACACCGCGGTCGACAGCGGCGGCAACTACATCGTCACCGCGAAGGATCCGGCGGGGCCGTGGTCCGAGCCGGTATGGCTGCCGACGGTCGGCGGCATCGACACCTCGCTGTTCTTCGACGACGACGGCAAGGCCTACCTGCTCAACAACGACGCGCCGGAAGGCGAGCCGCTGTACGACGGGCATCGTGCGATCTGGCTGCGCGAATTCGACCTGGAGAAACTGCAGCCGGCCGGCGAAGCGAAGGTCGTCGTCAATGGCGGCATGGACATCGCGCAGAAGCCGATCTGGATCGAAGGCCCGCACCTCTACAAGCGCGACGGCTGGTACTACCTGTCCTGCGCCGAGGGCGGCACCGGCCCGCAGCATTCGCAGGTGGTCGCGCGCAGCCGCAACGTGTGGGGGCCGTATGTTCCCTACGAGCACAACCCGATCCTGACCCAGCGCGACCTGCCCGACGATCGCGCCGAACCGGTGACCAACGCCGGCCATGCCGACCTGGTCGAAGGCAGGGACGGCCGGTGGTGGGCGGTGTTCCTGGCCAGCCGCAACTACGGCGGCACGCACTACAACACCGGGCGCGAAACGTATTTGCTCCCGGTCGAATGGAAGGACGGCTGGCCCACCATCCTCGAGCACGGCCGCGCGATCCCGCGCGTGGCGCCGGCGCCGTCATGGGTGCAGGGCGCGGCGCGGCAGGCGCCGCTGAGCGGCAACTTCGCCTGGCGCGACGAATTCGACCAGCCACGACTCGACCGCGCCTGGCTGCGGGTGCGCGTGCCGAAGACCGCGTGGGCCGATCTCGCCGCAAGGCCCGGTGCGTTGACCATCCATCCGCTGGCCGAGAACCTCGACACGCTGCGCAACCCTTCGTTCCTCGCCCGTCGCCAGCAGCACCTGGTCTTCGAGGCCAGCACCGCGCTCGACGTGCCGGCGCGGCCCGGCGTCGCCGCCGGCATCGCCGCGTTCCAGAACGAGGCGCACTGGTACTTCCTCGGCGTGCGCCGCACCGCAGGCGGCAAGGCGCAGCTGTTCCTGGAAAAGAGCGCCGGCAAGCCGGCCGAGACCATCGCGACGGCCACGCTCGCGGCGGGCAAGACGCTGAAACTGAAGATCGCCGGCAACGAAGGCGCGTATTCGTTCGGCTACGACGACGGCGACGGCTGGCGATGGCTGCGGCAGGGTGAAGACGGAACCATCCTCAGCACCGACGTCGCCGGCGGCTTCGTCGGCGCGACGCTGGGGCCGTACGCGCGCAGCGAGGAATCCGAGTAACCACGGGAGCGGAGATGGGCATCGTGATCAAATCCATGGCGGCCGGCATCCTCGTCGCATTGTCGTGCGCCGCATCGGCGCCGGCCATCGCGCAAGCGGCGGATCCGAAGCCGGCCTACCTCGACACCGCGCGCGGCTTCGAGGAACGCGTCGCCGACCTGGTCGCGCGACTGACGCTGGAGGAAAAGGCCGCGCTGATGCAGCACGACAACCCGGCGATCCCGCGGCTCGGCATCCCCGCCTACGACTGGTGGAACGAGGCCCTGCACGGCGTGGCCCGCGCCGGCGCGGCGACTTCGTTCCCGCAGGCGATCGGGCTGGCGGCGACCTTCGACGTGCCGCTGATGGACGAGGTCTCGGAAACCATCAGCGACGAGGCGCGCGCCAAGCACCACGAAGCCCTGCGCCGCGGCGAGCACGGCCGCTACCAGGGCCTGACCTTCTGGTCGCCGAACATCAACATCTTCCGCGACCCGCGCTGGGGCCGCGGCCAGGAGACCTACGGCGAGGACCCGTATCTCACGTCGCGCATGGGCGTCAGCTTCGTCCGCGGCCTGCAGGGCGACGATCCCAAGTACCGCAAGCTCGACGCCACCGCGAAGCACTTCGCCGTGCACAGCGGCCCCGAGGCCGACCGCCACCACTTCGACGTGCATCCGTCGAAGCGCGACCTGTACGAAACCTACCTGCCGGCGTTCGAGGCGCTGGTCAAGGAAGGGCAGGTCGCCGCGGTGATGGGCGCGTACAACCGCGTCTACGGCGAATCGGCCAGCGCCAGCAAGTTCCTGTTGCAGGACGTGCTGCGCCGCGACTGGGGTTACAAGGGCTACGTGCTGTCCGACTGCTGGGCGATCGAGGACATCTGGAAGCGCCACAGGATCGTCGCCACCGTCGAGGAAGCCGTCGCGCTCGCGGTGAAGAACGGCGACGACCTCAACTGCGGCAACAGCTACGCGAAGGCGCTGCCGGCGGCGGTGAAGCAGGGCCTGATCACCGAGGCCGAGCTCGACGCGTCGCTGCAGCGGCTGGTCGCCGCGCGCATGCGGCTGGGCATGTTCGACCCGCCGGAGGACGTGCGCTGGGCGCAGATCCCGTACTCGGTCAACCAGGCACCGGAACACGACGCGCTGGCGCGCCGCGCCGCGCAGGAATCGATCGTGCTGCTGAAGAACGACGGCATCCTGCCGCTGTCCAAGCGGCTCAGGCGCGTCGCGGTGATCGGCCCGACCGCCGACGACGTGATGGCGCTGCTGGGCAACTACTACGGCACGCCGGCCGACCCGGTGACCATCCTGCGCGGCATCCGCGAAGCGCTGCCGGATGCCGAGGTGGTCTACGCGCGCGGCGTCGACCTGGTCGAGGGGCGCGACGACCCGGCGGCCACGCCGCTCATCGAAGCGCAGTACCTGCGACCGGAGCCCGGTTCCAGCGAGCGCGGCCTGCGCGGCGAGTACTTCCGCAACAAGGACCTGTCGGGCAAGCCGGTGCTCGTGCGCGTGGACCCGCAGATCGCGTTCCGCTGGGACCGCGGTTCGCCCACCGACAACCTGATGGCACGCGGCGAGGCCGGTCCGGACAACGCCGTGCCCAACGACGGTTTCGGCATCCGCTGGAGCGGCCAGCTGCTGCCGCCGGTGAGCGGCCAGTACCGGCTGGAGGCCGCGGCCAACGACGGCATGCGCCTGTACCTGGACGGCAAGCGGCTCATCGACCACTGGGAGGATGCCGAGCGCCTGCGCGCGGACAGCGTCACCGTCGCGCTGGAGGCCGGCCGCGCCTACGACATCCGCCTGGAGTACTACGAGAACGAGCGCGATTCGGCGGTGCGCCTGGCCTGGGCGCGGCCCGGTGCGCAGCCGCCGTTCGAGCAGGCGCTGGAAGCGGCGCGCAGCGCCGACGCGGTGGTGTTCGTCGGCGGCCTGACCGGCGACGTCGAGGGCGAGGAGATGCGCGTCGACTATCCGGGCTTCGCCGGCGGCGACCGCACCGACCTGCGCCTGCCGGCCACGCAGCGCAAGCTGCTCGAGGCGCTGCACGCGACCGGCAAGCCGGTGGTGGCGGTGCTGACCACCGGTTCGGCGCTGGCGATCGACTGGGCGAAGCAGAACCTGCCGGCGATCCTCGTCGCGTGGTATCCCGGCCAACGCGGCGGCAGCGCGGTCGCCGACGTGCTGTTCGGCGACGCCAACCCGGCCGGGCGCCTGCCGGTGACCTTCTACAAGGCCGACGAACGGCTGCCGGCGTTCGACGATTATTCGATGCGCGGCCGCACCTACCGCTATTTCGCCGGCGAACCGCTGTATCCGTTCGGCCACGGCCTGTCGTACACGCGCTTCGAGTACGCGAAGCTGCGCCTCGACGGCCGCCGCATCGACGCCGACCGGCAGGCGACCGTCTCGGTCCGCGTGCGCAACGCGGGCGACCGCGCCGGCGACGAAGTGGTGCAGCTGTACCTGCGCCCGATCGAGCCGCGGCGCGAGCGGGCGGCGAAGGAACTGCGCGGCTTCCAGCGCGTGCACCTGCAGCCGGGCGAGGAGCGCGAACTGTCGTTCCCGCTCGTGCCGCGGACCGACCTGCGCGTCTACGACGACGCGGCGGGCCGCTACGTGGTCGACCCGGGCGAGTACGAGGTGCAGTTCGGCGCGTCGAGCGCGGACATCCGCGCGACGCAACGGTTCACGGTGAAGTAGCGCATGGGGGTAGGCCGGCTTTCCGACGCCACCCTCGCGGCCGTGCCCGCGAGCGTCGCGCGCCCGCGCTACGACCGCGCGGCCACCCGCGTCGGCATCGTCCACTTCGGTCCCGGCGCGTTCCACCGCGCGCACCAGGCGGCGTACCTCGACGACCTGCTCGCCGATGAGCCGGACTGGGCGATCTGCGCGGTTTCGCTGCACAGCACCGAGGTACGCGATGCGCTGCGCCCGCAGGACGGGCTGTACACGCTGGCCCTGCTCGGCGAAGCGACGCGGCTGCGCGTGATCGGATCGATCCGCGAGATCCTCGCCGCGCGCGACGAGCGCGGCGCGGTGCTGGCCCGGCTGGCCGACCCGGCGGTGCGCATCGTCACCCTGACCATCACCGAGAAAGGCTATTGCCTGGCCGGCGACGATCTCGACTTCGCCCATCCGGAAATCGTCCACGACCTGGCGATGCCGGACGCGCCATGCAGCGCGATCGGCTTCGCCGTCGCCGGGCTGTCCGCGCGCCGCAGGGCCGGCTTGGCGGCGTACACCGTGCTCAGCTGCGACAACCTGGCCGACAACGGCGGCAAGCTGCGCCGCGCGGTGCTGCAGTACGCGCGCCGGCTCGACGCCGGCCTCGCCGGCTGGATCGAGCGCGAGGTCGCGTTCCCGCGCTCGATGGTCGACAGCATCACCCCGGCGACCGACGATGCCTTGCGCGGGCGCGTCTCGGCGCAGCTCGGCTGCGGCGACGACTGGCCGGTGCAGCGCGAGGCCTACGCGCAATGGGTGATCGAGGACGACTTCCGCAACGGCCGCCCGGCGTTCGAGAAGGCCGGCGCCACGATCAGCGACGACATCGCCGGCTACGACCGCGCCAAGCTGCGCCTGCTCAACGGCCCGCACTCGGCGCTGGCCTACCTCGGTTCGCTGATGGGCATCGAAGCGGTATCCGATGCGATGCGCGAACCGGCGCTGGCTGGCTTCGTCGAAACGCTGATGCGGCAGGACATTGCGCCCAGCCTGGGCGAACTGCAGGGCTTCGATGCCAGTGCGTACATCGATGCGATCCTGCAACGTTTCCGCAATCCCGCGATCCGCCACAAGCTGGCGCAGATCGCCTGGGACGGCTCGCAGAAGCTGCCGGTGCGCATTTTCGGCACGATCGCCGACGCGCTGGCCGCGGGCCGCGGCATCGACGCGCTGTGCCTGCCGGTCGCGGCGTGGCTGCATTTCGTGCGCCGGCAGGCCAACGCCGGCGTGGCCCTGGTCGATCCGCTGCACGACGTGCTGGCGTCGATCGCCACGTCATGCAATGGCGATGCACGGCACGATGTCGATGCCTTCCTCAAGCTCGATGCCGTGTTCGCCGGCATCCGCGGGGAAGCCCGTTTCGTCGCGGCCCTGCGCAACGCCTATGCCCGACTCGGCGACGCCACGCCGCAATCGGTGATGAAGGCACTGGCATGGGGAGGGACATGACCCACCAGTGCCATCCATGCGCTCGCGATGGCAATGATCGAAACAGTCTCGATCATTGCCGCAGGAACCAGGACCCCACGCCCCTGGCGCTGACCAGGCGATGGAAGGCTTCGTCGTGCGCGGTGAGCTTGCCGATGGCGGGCGATTCCGGCTGCGGTGCGGAAGTCGCGCATGCCGCCTGCAGCAGGAGGCCGGGACCAGGATCGCGCGGAAGATCGATTGCGTCTGAAACTCCATGCGGTGGTCGATTGACACGATGCAGCAAGCATTTCCACCTGGAAAAGGCATCATTGGGCAATGGAATGGTAGCGCTACCATCCGATTCGCGCGTGCCGGCAGGCACGCCGAATCCGCAACAGGGAACCGGACGAGACGATGCGCAACAAGAACGCGATGCCGTGGCTGATCCTGCTGTTCCCCGCGACGTTGCAGGCACAGGACCTGCGCCTCAGCGAGCAGGAATATTTCGAGGCGCGCGGCGCCGAAGTGCTGGTTTTCGCAGGCAAGCCCGGCGGCCTGTTCAACGACGCCAAGACCGGCGGCGTGGAACTGGTGCACCACGGCGAACGCACCGCCACCAATGGCGACGTGCGCCTCAACCGCACCCCGGAGCAGTGGGATGCGATCGCCGAACTGGTCGAACGCAAGGTCGACGCGCAGCGCCAGCGCATCGAGACGAAGATGCGCTACCCGCAGTTCGACTTCGACTATCGGGTCGAGGTGCAGGCCGATGGCGACGGCGTGGTGCTGCGCGTGCTGCTGGACAAGCCGCTGCCCGGGGCGCTGGAAGGTCGCGCCGGCTTCAACCTGGAATTCGTGCCGGTGGCGTATTTCGGCAAGAGCTACCTGGCCGATGGAAAAACCGGGTTGTTCCCGCGCCATCCTTCGGCGCTGATGGATACCAACGCCAGTGGCGCGACCGAGCCGCGTGCGTTCGCCAGCGGCCGGCGCATCGTGCTGGCGCCGGAAGACCCGATGCATCGCATCACCGTCGAGTCCCGGGGCGACACGCCGCTGCAGTTGTACGACGGGCGCAACAAGGCGCAGAACGGCTGGTACGTGCTGCGCAGTCCGTTGCCGGCGGGGAAGACCGGCACGGCGGTCGAGTGGAAGGTGAACGTCGACACCGCGCCCGACTGGCTGCGTGCGCCGGTCATCGCGCATTCGCAGGTCGGCTACCACCCGGCGCAGGACAAGGTCGCGCTGATCGAGCTCGACCGGAACGACACGCCGAAGGCCAGTGCGCGACTGGTGAAGATCGAAGCCGACGGCGCTGAAAGGGCCGTGTTCGAAGGCCCGGCCAGGGACTGGGGCCGCTGGTTGCGTTACCGCTACCTGCAGTTCGATTTCTCGCAGGTGCGCGAAGCCGGCCTGTACCGCATCGATTACGGCGCGCAGCAAAGCGGGGTGTTCCGCATCGACGCGGATGTCTACGCCGATGTCTGGCATCCGACCCTGGACGTGTACCTGCCGGTGCAGATGGACCACGTGCGGGTGCGCGAAGGCTATCGCACCTGGCACGGCGCATCGCATCTGGACGATGCCTTGCAGGCGCCGCCGGACTACGGACACTTCGACCTGTACGCAATGGGCGCACAGACGGACACGAAATTCGCGCCCTTCGAGCATATTCCCGGCCTGAACAAGGGCGGCTGGCTCGACGCGGGCGACTTCGACATCCGCACCCAGACCCAGTACCACCTGGTCGGCTCGCTGGTGCAGGTGTGGGAACGGTTCCGTCCGGAGCGCGACACCACCACCGTCAGCCAGTCCGCGCGCTACGTCGAATTGCACCGGCCCGACGGCAAACCCGACCTGCTGCAGCAGATCGAACACGGCACGCTCTACCTGCTGGGCCAGTACCGTGCCGTCGGCCATGCCATCCACGGCATCGTCGAAGCGCACCTGTACCAGTACCCGCACCTGGGCGATGCGCTGAGCAAGACCGATGGCCTGGTCTACGACAGGTCGCTCGATCCGCATGCGGCGCAGCGCCGGCCCGGCAAGATGTTCGTGCCCGTCACCCAATCGCCGTCCCCGGAGCGGCTGGTGACCCGGCGCGAAGGCGAGCGCAGCGGCGAATTCGACGACCGCTGGGCCTTCACCACCCGCGCTTCGGCGCTGGATTACGGATCGGCCGCGGCCCTCGCCGCCGCCAGTCGCGCACTGCGTGGCTACAACGAGGCGCTGGCGGACGAAGCGCTGCGCACGGCCCGCAAGGTGTGGGACGAAGAGCAGTCGCACCCGCCTTACCCCTACCATTTCGGCAACACCACCGGCGGGCGCCTGACCGACGAGGAGTTCAAGGCCGCGGTGGAACTGCTGTTGACCACGAAGCAGGACAAATACGCCAAGCGCGTGGCCGCGCTGCTGCCGGACGTGGGCACGCGCTTCTTCGGCGACAACGTCGCGACCGCGGTGCGCGCGTTGCCGGCGATGGACGCCGCGTACAAGGCGAAGCTGCGCGAACTGGCGCAGGCCTATGTCGCCGGGTTGCGCAAGAGCCAGCAGGAGAACCCCTTCGGCGTGGTCATCACGCGCGCCGGCTGGGCCGGCAATGGCGCGGTGGTGGAACAGGCCATCGCCAACGATTACCTGCGCCGCGCCTTCCCCGACCTGCTGGGCGCGGAAGATGTGTATCGCGGCCTGGGCTATCTGTTCGGTGCGCATCCGGGCGCCAGCCATTCCTTCGTTTCCGCCGTCGGCGCGAAATCGCAGCTGGTCGCCTACGGCATGAACCGCGCCGACTTCTCCTACATCGCCGGCGGCGTGGTGCCGGGCGTGCTGGTGCTGCCGCCGGACCTGCCCGAGAACCGCACCAACTGGCCGTTCTTCTGGGGCCAGAACGAATACGTGGTGAACCTGGGCGGCAGTTATCTCTACCTGGCCAATGCGGTGCGCGAAATGCTGGAGGAAAAGTGAAGGCCGCTGCTGCGACGGGCATCGGGCATCGGCGCCACGCGCCATCGGCCTCGCGGCGGATCGGCGCGAAGCGGCAAGCTTCCCTGCAGGCAATGCGCGCATCATCGTCCCGGATGGTGGCGCCAACACGAGGTTGCGCATGTTTCCCACACTGACCCGCCATGCCGTCGCCGACGGCGCACGCTGGGCGCTCGATGGCCGTTACCTGCCACCGGATTTCCGCCTTGCCGACTGGTTGGCGCTGCCGCCGTCCGAAGCGCGCGCGGCCCTGTCGCGCCTGCGCTGCGAGGGAACCGCGAGCGCGCCGCTTCTGCCGCCCATCGAGGACGCGCAGGAGGCATGGGCCAGCGGCGTGACCTACCTGAGCAGCCGCCTGGCGCGCGAAGCCGAATCGCAGAGCAGCGACGTGTACGTGCGCGTCTACGATGCGCCGCGCCCGGAGCTGTTCTTCAAGGCCTGCGGCTGGCGCGCCAGGGGCCACGGCCAGCCGATCCGCATCCGCGGCGACAGCGCCTGGAACGTGCCCGAACCGGAACTGGTGCTGGTGCTGGATGCGTCCGGCAACATCGTCGGCTACACGGCGGGCAACGATGTCTCTTCACGCAGCATCGAAGGCGAGAATCCGCTGTACCTGCCGCAGGCCAAGGTCTACGACGGCGCCTGCGCGATGGGCTCGGGCATCCGCCTGTGCGGGCCGGCGCAGTTGCGCGACCTGCCGATCGCGCTGGACATCGTGCGCGCCGGCGCCAGCGTGTTCGCCGGAAGCACCCGCACATCGCAGATCAAGCGCACGCTGGAGGAGCTGGCGGAGTACCTGTTCCGCGAACTGGGCTTCCCGCACGGCGCCTTCCTGTTCACCGGTACCGGCATCGTGCCGGGCGAAGACTTCAGCCTGCAGCCCGGCGATGTCGTGCGCGTCGACATCGGCGGGCTGGTGCTGGAAAACCCGGTGCGATAGCCCGTGGACACTGCCCCAAACCACGCGAGCACCGCCCGACGCCGGATGCGCGCGCCGGCGACTGCCCGCGCCTGACGCCGGATAGCCAATGGCCGCCAACGACTTCGATCCGGATTCCCTGCTCGGCGACGGCTCGGCCATCGCGGCCACGCGCACCTCGGGCGAAGGCCCGCGCGGGCGGCTGCCGATCGACGAGCGTGCGCTGCTGGACCAGCCCAGCGGCCACCTGTTCGGGTTGAGCCTCAACGCCGGCATGGGTTGGCGCGTCGACGAAGTCATGCGCGACCCATTCCTGATCGTCAGCACGCAGGGCGGCCTGCGCGCCGAGGACGGCCGGCCCGTCGCGCTCGGTTTGCACACGGGGCACTGGGAGATCGACCGGCTGGTGCGCACCGCCGCCGAAACCTTCGCCGCGAACCGGGGCTTGCCGTTCTCGGTGATGTGCAGCGATCCGTGCGACGGCCGCTCGCAGGGCACCACCGGCATGTTCGACAGCCTGCCGTACCGCAACGACGCGGCGATCGCGATGCGGCGGCTGATCCGTTCGCTGCCGCAGCGCCGCGGCGTGCTCGGCATCGCGACCTGCGACAAGGGCCTGCCGGCGACGATGATGGCCCTGGCCGGTTGTTCCGACCTGCCGTGCGTGGTCGTGCCCGGCGGCGTGACCCTGCCGGCGCGCGGCGGCGAGGATGCCGGCACCGTGCAGACCCTCGGCGCGCGCTATGCGCATGGCCTGGTCACGCTGGAGCACGCCGCCGAAATGGGCTGCAAGGCCTGCGGTTCGCCAGGCGGCGGCTGCCAGTTCCTCGGCACCGCGGCGACCTCGCAGGTCGTCGCCGAGGCGCTCGGCATGGCGCTGCCGCACAGTGCGCTGGCGCCGTCGGGCGAGCCGGCGTGGATCGACATCGCGCGGCGTTCGGCGCTGGCGTTGATGCACCTGGCGCGGCGCGGCATCCCGCTCTCGGAAATCCTCACGCGCAAGGCGTTCGAGAACGCGCTGGTCGTGCATGCGGCGTTCGGCGGTTCGACCAACCTGCTGCTGCACGTGCCGGCGATCGCGCACGCCGCGGGCATCGCGCCGCCGACGGTCGCGGACTGGACCCGCGCCAACCACGCCACGCCGCGCCTGGTCGACGCGCTGCCGAACGGCCCGCGCCACCACCCGACCGTGCAGGTGTTCATGGCCGGCGGCGTGCCCGAGGCGATGCTGCACCTGCGCGAGCGCGGCCTGCTGCACCTCGATGCATTGACCGTCAGCGGACGGACCCTCGGCGAGAACCTCGACTGGTGGGAACGCAGCGCCGAACGCGCCGCGTCGCGGGCGCGGCTGCGCGAACTCGATGGCGTCGATCCGGACCGCGTGATCATGGGCGCGGACGCCGCGCGCGCCGCCGGCCTGACCAGCGCGCTGGTGTTCCCGGTCGGCAACCTCGCGCCCGAGGGCTCGGTGATCAAGGCCACCTCGATCGATCCGTCCGTGGTCGACGCCGACGACGTCTATCGCCACACCGGTCGCGTGCGCCTGTTCGCGGCCGAGCACGCGGCGATCCGCGCGATCAAGTCCAGGGGCGGCGACGCGGTGAAGCCGGGGGAAGTGCTGGTCCTCGCCGGCTGCGGCCCCGCCGGCACCGGCATGGAGGAAACCTACCAGGTCACCTCCGCGCTCAAGCACCTGCCGTGGGGCAAGCACGTGCCGGTGATCACCGACGCGCGCTTCTCCGGCGTGTCGACCGGCGCCTGCATCGGCCACGTCGGCCCCGAGGCGCTGGCCGGCGGCCCGCTCGGCAAGCTGCGCGACGGCGACTGGGTGCGCATCGAGATCGACCGCGGCCGCCTGCTCGGCCGCATCGACTTCATCGGCGCCGACCCCGGGCATCCGCTGACCCCGGAGCAGGGCGCGACGCTGCTCGCGCAACGCGACGTGCATCCGGCGCTCGCGCCGCATCCGAAACTGCCCGCCGACACCCGGCTGTGGGCCGCGTTGCAGGCCGCCAGCGGCGGCACCTGGGCCGGCTGCGTCTACGACGCCGACACGATCATCGAAACGCTGCGCGCGGGCCGGGCCGAGCTCGCGCGCCGCGGCAAGGAGCGCAAGGAATGACCTCGATCCTCATCATCCTCGCCGCGATCGCCCTGCAGATCTTCCTGACGGCGAGGAAAGTCAGTCCGTTCCTGTCGCTGCTGTTCGTCGCGATCCTCACCGGGCTGTGCCTGGGCATGTCGCCGCAGCAACTGCTCAAGGCCATCGAGACCGGCGCCGGCAGCACCCTCGGCGGCCTGGCCCTGGTCATCTGCCTGGGTGCGGCGCTGGGGAAGATCCTCGAGGAGAGCGGCGCCGCGGAACGCATCGCGGGCACCCTGGTCGGCGCGTTCGGCGAGAAGAACATCCAGTGGGCGGTACTGCTGACCGGCTTCCTCGTCGGCCTGCCGCTCTACTACAACGCCGGCTTCATCATCCTGATCCCGCTGATCTTCGGGCTGGCCAGGAAGACGGGGTTGCCGCTGCTGTACATCGCCATCCCGACCGCCGCCTCGCTGAGCACCACGCACGGCTTCCTGCCGCCGCACCCGGGCCCGGTGGTGCTGGTGAAGGCGTTCCAGGCGGACATGGGCAAGACCCTGCTGTACGGCCTGCTGATCGCGGTCCCCGCGGTGATCGTCGCCGGGCCGTTCCTCGGCAAGTACATGAAGCGGATCCCCGCACCGGGCTCGGCGCTGTTCTCCACCGCCACCGAACCCAAGTCGCTGCCGGCGGCCTTCCCCTCGTTCTTCTTCGCATTGCTGCCGGTGTTGCTGATCGCGGCGTCGGTGCTGGCCGCCCGCCTGCTGCCCGAGGGCTTCGCGCGGACGACGCTGCTGTTCGCCGGCGATTCCAACATCGCCCTGCTGGTGTCGGTGCTGGCGGCGCTGTGGTACTTCGGCGTGCGCCGCGGCGTCGACATGGACACGCAGACGCGCTGGGTCAACCAGGCCATCTCCGGCATCGCCGTCATCGTGCTGATCATCACTGCCGGCGGCGTGTTCAAGCAGGTGCTCACCGACAGCGGCACCGGCGACTACATCTCCTCGTTCAGCCGGGCCTGGCACATGCCGCCGCTGCTGTTCGCGTGGCTGGTGGCGGCGCTGCTGCGGGTGATGATCGGCTCGGCGACGGTGGCGGGCATCACCGCCGCGGGCGTGGTGTCGCCGCTGCTGGCGACGACGGACGTGTCGCCGGAGCTGCTGGTGCTGTCGGTGGGCGCGGGCAGCGTGTTCTGCTCGCACGTCAACGACTCGGCGTTCTGGATGTTCAAGGAGTTCTTCGGCGTCTCGATGAAGCAGACCTTCCTGTCGTGGACGGTGATGGAAACGACGATCTCGGTCATGGGCCTGGTCGGCGTGCTGCTGCTCGACGTGGTCGTGTGAGCGGAACCGGAGGGTGGGGCAGGGCGGCTGCCCGTCCCTGCCGACCGCGGGCGGGCCTCAGCCCCGTCGCGCCGCCTCGATCGCGGCGATGTCGATCTTCCTCATCTGCATCATCGCGTCGAAGGCGCGCTTGGCCGCGGCGCGATCCGGATCGGTGAACGCCTCGGTCAACGCACGTGGCGTGATCTGCCAGGACACGCCCCACTTGTCCTTGCACCAGCCGCAGGCGCTTTCCTGGCCGCCGTTGCCGACGATCGCGTTCCACAGGCGGTCGGTTTCGGCCTGGTCGTCGGTCGCGACCTGGAACGAGAAGGCCTCGTTGTGCTTGAACGCAGGCCCGCCGTTCAGGCCGAGGCAGGGGATGCCCATCACCGTGAACTCGACCGTCAGGACATCGCCCTGCTTGCCATCGGGATAGTCGCCGGGCGCGTGATGGACGGCCTGCACCGCGCTGTCGGGAAACGTTTCGGCGTAGAACCTCGCGGCATCCAGCGCGGTGCCGTCGTACCAGAGGCAGATCGTGTTCTTGCTGACCATGTCGGCCCTCCCAAACCCGGGCGGAGACGTGCATCCAGGCTGCGCAGGCAGCCGGGTTGCTCTCGTGCCCATACATACCACGGGATGCGTGCAGGGACGATCATGCCGCGGCGCAATCCGCGCGCGGCGCTGCCCGCGGTCCTTGCATCCGGCTTCAGGGGGCCGTCGCATTGCCCGCCGCGCGCTGAACGCGACGGCCGGGATTGATGGCCGGTTCACCCGCCTGCGCCCACGCTGGCGCTGCGTGGTCGAAGCGCCGCTTGCGCGCATGTCCCGCACGCGCGATGCGAAAGCGCGCTGCCACGGCATTCCCAACCAAGGAGCGTCGCATGAACTTGCGCAAACCATTTCTGATCTGCGTCGCGGCGGCATCGATGGCGCTGGCCGCGTGCGCAACTTCCCCCGGCCGTGGCGGCAGCGGCTATTACGGCGGCTGCCACGACTGCGGCACCGTGACCCGCATCGAGCCGGTGGGCCAGCCCACCCGCGGCGTCGCCGGCGCGGTGGTCGGCGGCATCCTCGGCGCCGCGGCGGGCCGCGAAATCGCCGACGACAAGAGCGAGGGCCGGCGCAACACCGCCACGGCGGCGGGCGCCGTCGCCGGCGCGGTCGCCGGCAGTGCGATCCAGCGCAGGGCGAACGGCGTGCGCTACAACGTCTACGTGCGCATGGACGACGGGCGCGAGGTCGCGGTCACGCAGGGCGACATCGGCGGCATCCGCGAAGGCTCGTACGTGCGCGTGTACAACGGCCGCGCGACGCTGCGCTGAGCGCGCCCCCGCGCGCGGCTCGCCCGGAAGCGGACGGCCCGGCCCGCCGCGGCTAATGCTCCCGCGGTACCCGCAACACGGCCTCCAGCGCCGGCTTGGGCTTGCGCTCGCGGTCGAACAGCAACGGATAGTTGCTGCGGTTCGGGATCGGGTAGTCGTTCTTCCACGACATGCCGTCGTGCACGCCCCACAGGGTGACGCGGGCGATCTTGTCGCGCTTGCGGTGGAACAGGCGGAACAGCTCGGCGTAGCGGTCGGCGAGCCGCTGCTGCACGTCCGGCGGCAGGCCGTCCTTGTACGGGTCGAGGTAGCGTTCGAACTCGGGCAGCTGGAATTGCGGGTGCAGCAGGCCGGTGCCGATGACCTGGCCTTCCCGGGTCAGCGGCAGCACGTCGACGTCCAGCTCGGTGATCATCACCTTGAGGCCGAGCGCCGCGTACGCATCGATCGCGGCCTCGATGTCGGCCAGGCCCGGATAGTTCAATCCCCAGTGCGCCTGGATGCCGATGCCGTCGATGCGGATGCCGTGCGCCTGCAGCATCTTCGCCATGCGCACGATGCCGTCGCGCTTGGCCGGGCGCTCGGCGTTGAAGTCGTTGTAGTACAGCTCGGCATCCGGCGCGTAGCGGTGGGCGAATTCGAACGCCTTGCGCACCAGCTCGTCGCCGTCGCCGATGGCCTTGACCCAGGCGGTGTCCGCGCGGTACGCGCCGTCTTCGCCGATCACTTCATTGACCACGTCCCAGGCATCGACGCGGCCGGCGTAGCGCCCGGCGACGGTCTCGATGTGCCGGCGCATCCGTTCGATCTGCGCCGCGGGTGCGTTCGGTTTGCCGTTCGCGTCGGAGAAGAACCATGCCGGCGTCTGGTTGTGCCAGACCAGGGTATGGCCGACGACGAACATGCCGTGGCGTTCGCCGAATTCGACGAAGGCGTCGGCCGCGGAGAAGTCGTAGGCGTCCGGTTTCGGACTCACGACCTCGGCCTTCATCACGTTCTCCGGCGTGACCGAGTCGAAGTGGCGCAGGACCAGTTCCCGCGAAGCCATGTCCCGGCCCGAGACGATGTCGTCGTTGACCGCGACGCCGACCAGGAAGTCGCCGGCATAGGCGTCCTTCAGCGTGGCCGCGCCGTGCGGCGCACACGCGCAAAGCACCGTCGAGACGACGGCCAGCAAGGCGGCCAGATGCGCGTTCGCCGCCATCACAGCCGGTACGCCTGCTTCGGCAGGCGATAGGCGAGGTCGGTGGCGAGTTCGGCCGCTTCGTCCTCGTCGATCCGGTGTTCCGCCACCAGCTTCGCCAGCACCGCGCAGTCGATGCGCCGGGCCACGTCGTGGCGCGCGGGGATCGACAGCAAGGCGCGGGTATCGTCGTTGAAGCCGATCGTGTTGTAGAAGCCCGCCGTGCCCAGCGTCTGCTCGCGCAGGCGCCACATGCCCTCGGGCGAATCGTGGAACCACCATGCCGGGCCGAGGAACAGGCACGGATAGTGGCCGGCCAGCGGGCCGAGCTCGCGCGAATAGGCGCTTTCGTCCAGCGTGAACAGGATGAATCTGAAGTCCGGCTCGTTGCCGAAGCGGTCGAGCAGCGGCTTCAGCGCATGCACGTACTCGGTGCGCAGCGGCAGGTCGGCGCCGACGTTGCGGCCGTAGCGTTCGAACAACGCCGGGTTGTGGTTGCGATGGCAGCCCGGGTGCAGTTGCATGACCAGGCCGTCGTCCAGGCTCATCGCCGCCATCTCGGTCAGCATCTGGGCGCGGAACAGTTCGGCTTCGTGCGCGCTGGACTGGCCGCGCACGACCCGGTCGAACAGGGCGCGCGCTTCCCGTTCGGAAAGATCGGCGGTCGCCGCGGTTTCGTGGCCGTGGTCGGTCGACGTGGCGCCCATCTTCGCGAAGAAGCCGCGGCGGTCGCGGTGCGCGCGCAGGTAGCCGTCCCAGGTGTAGACGTTCTCGCCGGTGATCTCGCCGAAGCGTTCCAGGGCGCCGGCGAAGTCCTCGTGCTCCGGATCGATCACGGCGTCCGGGCGGTACGCGGTCAGCACGCGGCCGCTCCAGCCGCTGTCGCGGATCGCCCGGTGGTGTTCGAGCGTATCGAGCGGACCTTCGGTGGTGGCGATGACTTCGATGTTGAAGCGCTCGAACAGCGCGCGCGGCCGGAATTCCGGCGTCTGCAGCGCGGCGGTGATCGTGTCGTAGTACCGGTCGGACGTGGTCGCGTCGAGGCGCTGGCGCAGGCCGAACACCTCGAAGAAGACGTGGTTCAGCCACAGCGACGAAGGCGTGCCGCGGAACAGGTGGAAGTTGCCCGCGAACGTGCGCCACGCCTCGCGCGGATCGACGTCGGCGCGCGAACCGTCCCGGCGCGGGATGCCGAGCGCGTCCAGCGGCACGCCCTGGCTGTAGAGCATGCGGAACAGGTAGTGGTCCGGCACCAGCAGCAGGTCGGTGGCGTTGGCGAACGGTGCGTTCTGCGCCCACCACGACGGATCGGTGTGGCCGTGCGGGCTGACGATCGGCAGCTTCGCGACCTGCGCGTACAACCGGCGCGCGATGCCGCGCTGCGCCGGGTCGGACGGGAACAGGCGGTCTTCGTGCAAGGCCAGGGGCTTGGGGGAGGCGTTCATGAATGCCGCCGTTCTTCCGGATTGATGCGGATTGTGCCCCTCTCCCGTTGCACGGGGCGAGGGTTGGCGCGGGGTGGGCCGGCAAGCCGGACCGCGCGCTTGCGCCCGCGTTTGCCCCCCTTCCTGCCTCCCCTGCAAGCGGGGAAAGCGATGTTGGTCGGCGCGGTCATGCCGGAAAGCGTGCGGCCAAGGTTCGGCATGGCCAGTCATCCGACGCCGGGCGCGGCCACGGTGCGGGGTAATGCCGCGCTTCGAGGGCGACCGGTCCGTCGCCCTCGACGAAGCCGGCCGGTTTCCCGGTCGACGGCACGACGACCGGTACGGCGATACGCATTCCGGTACGGTCGCTGTCGGGCAGGAACGGCTGCGCGTCGTGTTCGCCCGCCTGCGGTGCCGGGGCATGCAGCGACAATTTCATTGTCGCCATCCCTTGAAGCCTTCGACCAGATGCACGCGCCACAGGTCGCGGTGCGAGGTCAGGTACAGCGTGCGGCCGTCGTCGCCGAACGTGCAGTTGGAAATCTCGGTGCCGGTGACGATGCGGCCGAGGCGGCGGCCGTCCGGCGCCATCACCAGCACGCCGCCGGGCGCGGTGGCGAAGATCGTGCCGTCGGCCGCGACCTTCATCCCGTCCGGCAGGCCCGGCGCATTCCCGGCGAGCAGGTCGGAGGCGTCGGCGAACACGCGCTTGCCGACGACGTCGCCGGCGGCATCCAGCGCGTAGGCCATCCAGATCGGCCGCTTCGGGTCGGAGTTCGCCACGTACAGCGTTTTCTCGTCCGGCGACAGCGCGATGCCATTGGGGAAACCCAAGCCGTCATCGACCAGGTGCACCGTGCCGTCGCGATCGATGCGGTAGACGCCGTTGCGCTTCTGTTCCTTCACCGGCGAGTCGTCGAGGCCGGCCAGTCCGTATGGCGGATCGGTGAAGTAGATGCTGCCGTCGCTGCGTTCGACCAGGTCGTTCGGGCTGTTCAGGCGCTGCCCCGCGAAGCGGGAGGCCAGCGTCCTGCGCGCGCGGCTGCCGAGGTCGAGCCGCACCACCGCGCGGTTGCCCGAGTCGGCGACCAGCAACGCGCCGTCGCGGGCGCGCGCCAGCCCGTTCGCGCCGGCCTCGCGCAGGGCGGGATCCGGCTTGTCCGCATAGCCCGACGGGCGCGCGAACACCGACAGGCCGTCGCCGGGCGACCAGCGGTACAGCGTGTTCTCCGGCACGTCGGTGAACAGCAGGTAGCCGCCGTCGTCGGCGAGCCACAGCGGGCCTTCCGACCAGGTGAAGCCGTCGGCGAGCTTCTCGAACCTGGCGTCGGCGGCGACGATGGCGTCGAGCGCGGGATCGAAGCGTTCGATGCGGCCCGGCGCCGCGGACGCATCGTTCTTCGCCGGCCCGTCCACGCCGCGTACGTAGCCGCGCAGCCAGGCGAGGGCAGGGCGCTCGCTGCCGTCCTTGCGCACCAGGTTGGCGCCGTACGACCCGCGCCACAGGCCGGGGCGGAAGCCCCACAGGGTAATGCCGGCGACCGCCGGGTGTTCCCAGAACACCGGGAATACGCGCCGGTAGCTCGCCAGCTGTCCGGCATCGCGCTTGCCGTCGATGTCCAGTTCGGTCACGTAGATCGGCAGGCCGCTGGCGGCCAGCAGGTCGAGGCTGGCCTTGTGCACCGGCATCGGCGTTTCGGTGGTGGTGGAGAACGAGTGCGCCTGCACGCCGATGCCGTCGAGCAGCTGCTCGCGGTTCAGCAGGTCGACGATTTCGCGGTAGCGCTTCGCGTCCGCCGGCGTGTTGGTGATGCTGTAGTCGTTGATCAGCAGCTTCGAGTGCGGGAAATACCGGCGTGCCATGCGGAACGATTCGAGGATCCAGTCCCAGCCGCTGGCGCCGGCGCCGCCGAGCGCCTCGAGGTAGTTGCCGCCGCCTTCGTCGTCCTTGCTTGGCGGGTCGTGCAGCGGCTCGTTGACCACTTCGACGAAATCGGCGTCCGGATAGCGCTGCGCGACCGCGGCGAACCATTCCTCGATTTCCTCGCGCTGCTCGGCCGGCGGCAGCTTCTCGATCCATTCCGGCTGCTGGTTGCCCCAGACCAGCACGTGGTAGTGGAACGGGAAACCGTGCTCCCTGGCGAACCTGTACGCGGCATCGACGCCGCGCCAGTCCATCACGTCGCGCACCGCCTCGACCTCGCCCCACTTGCCGGCGTTCTCCGGCGTGACCTTGTTCCAGTACGAGGCGAAGTCCTTCGCCTGCGGCGGACTGTACGCGCTGCCGAGGAATTTCCCCTGTCCCGCGGCGAGCGGGGCGCCCTGCGCGAGCAGCGCGGGCGGCAGCGCGGACAGGACGGCGGCAAGCAGCAATGCGTTTGTCTTGTTCATGGTCACCGTCCCCTCCGACGGTCGATTGGTGGTCAGGCGGAAGCCGGCGGGTCTTCCAGTCGCGCCGGCTGCAGCCGCGGCGCCAGCAGGTGCACCAGCAGCAGCGCGAACAGGTAGGCCGAGCCGGCGATCAGGAAGATGCGCGCGTAGCTGCCGGTGTACTGCAGCTGCGCGCCGGCGAAGTTCGACATCAGGATGCCGCCGACCGCGCCGGCGAAGCCGCCGATGCCGACCACCGACGCCACCGCGTGGCGCGGGAACATGTCCGAGGGCAGGGTGAACACGTTCGCCGACCAGCCCTGGTGGCCGGCCATCGCCAGGCCGATCAGCGCCACCGCCGGCCACAGGCTGTCGATCCGGGCGACGAACGCCACCGGCACCACGCACAGCGCGCAGACCAGCATCGCGCCCTTGCGCGCACGGTTGACGTTCCAGCCCAGCTTGATGAAGCGCCCCGCGATCCAGCCGCCGGCGATGCTGCCGGCATCGGCCATCAGGTAGACGACGATCATCGGCAGGCCGATCTTCGCCAGCGACAGGTCGAATTCCGAGGCCAGGTACTTGCCCAGCCAGAACAGGAACAGCCACCACACCGGGTCGGTGATGAACTTCGCCGCCACGAAGGCCCAGGCCTGGCGGTGGCGCAGCAATCGCAGCCACGGCAGCTTCACCGTCGTTTCCGGCGGGTCGCTGCGGATGTGCGCGAGTTCGGCCGGCGCAAGCTTCGGCTGTTCGTCCGGGGCGCGGTACCACAGCCACCAGACCGCCAGCCAGGTCGCGCTGAGCACGCCGGTGAACAGGAACGCCGGTTGCCAGCCCCACTTCGCCGCGATGACCGGCACCAGCAGCGGCGCGAGGATCGCGCCGATGTTCGAGCCGGCGTTGAACACGCCGACGGCGAGCGCGCGCTCGCGGCGCGGGAACCATTCGGCCACGGTCTTCACCGCGGCGGGGAAGTTGCCGGCTTCGCCCAGGCCCAGCGCGAAGCGCGCGGCGGCGAAGCCGAACGCGCTGCCGGCCAGCGCGTGCGCCATCGCCGCCACGCTCCACACGCTGATCGCGATCGCGTAGCCGATGCGCGTGCCGAAACGGTCGATGATCGCGCCGGCGCAGAGCAGGCCGATGGCGTACGCGGCCTGGAACGCGGCGACGATCCAGCCGTACTGGATCTCGTTCCAGCCGATCTCGTCCTGCAGGAACGGCGCGAGCACGCCCAGCACCTGGCGGTCGACGTAGTTGATGGTCGTTGCCGCCAGCAGCATCGCGCAGACGCGCCAGCGGTACATGCCGATCCGCGTCGCGGGCGCGGCGGCATTCATCGCCTCGCCCCCAGCCGTGCGTGCTCGCGTCGCAATACGTCGCGCATGGTCCTCTCCCGAATGCTTCATCGCACCGCCACGGACGTTCACGGGGTTTGCCCGGACCGGCAGCAGGTCCGCCAAGTTGGTAGCGCTATCATTAACACAGACACGCCGGCCGCAGCTACTCCGGCCAGCCGCGCGGCACGGCTTGTGCATTGCCGCATGAACGGCGGAATTCCAGTGTCGCGCGGTGTTTCCGCGGGTTGCCGGAGACGGGCCGGGCCATGCTGCTATGCAGCGTGCGGGCAAGAAATGGTAGCGCTACCATCGCGCCGGCATGGCCCCGCCGATCCGGGGTCGTGATCGCGTTGCGATGCACAGCAAAAAAACCAGCCGGCCGGCACGCCGCGAAGACATGACGCGGGCGCCGGCCACCGGAACGGACCACCAGAAACTGGAGGGGAGTACGGTGCAAAACGAATATGCGAAAACGGCGTTGTCGCGCGCGCTGGGTCTGGTCTTGCTGGGCATGGCCAGCGGTACGGCCTTCGCGCAAACCGCGGAACCGGCCGCTGCGCCGGCGACGCAGGCCGATCCGGCACAGACCGAGCAGGCGCAGGCGACCGAGCAGAAGGTGACCGAACTCGACCGCGTGATTGCTACCGGTTACCGGCAGAGCCTGCAGTTCTCGACCGAAGCCAAGCGCGAGGCGACCGGCTTCACCGACTCGATCTTCGCCGAGGACATCGGCAAGTTCCCCGACACCAACATCGCCGAGTCGCTGACCCGCATCCCGGGCATCCAGCTGGACCGCGACGTCAACGGCGAAGGCCTGAACATCGGCATCCGCGGCCTGCCGCAGAGCTTCACCAAGACCCTGATCAACGGCGGCGAGGCGGCCACCGCCTCGATCGGCCTCAACCGCGGCAACCAGAACCGCGAGCTCGACCTGAACCTGTTCCCGACCGAATTCTTCAACAAGCTGACCGTGTACAAGTCGCCGCAGGCCAGCCTGCCCGAAGGCGGCATCTCCGGCGTGGTCGACATGCGCAACGTGCGCCCGTTCGACAACCCCGGCCAGCACCTCAACTACACCGCGCAGCTCGACTACAACAGCATCGGCAAGGACGTGAACCCGCGCGGTTCGCTGATCTGGAGCTGGACCAACGACGCGGGCACCTTCGGCGCCCTGGCCGGCGTGTCCTCGGTACGCAGCACGATCTCGGTGCAGGGCTGGGAGTCGATCGGCTGGATGAACCCCGGCCTCAACTACCAGCAGTGCGGCATCGCCGCGCCCGAAGGCGTCGACCCGCTGACCACGCGCCCGGCCGAATGCAACCCCGGTGGCGGCGGCAGCCTGCAGATGCCCGATACCGTGCCCGGCACCGACGATCCGCTGGACGCGGCCTACCTGCTGGCGCAGAACCCGGGCCTGAGCATCGACCAGATCACCGAAGCGCTGTTCCCGCGCCTGGGCCGTCCCGTCGACATGGCCGGCGACCGCAACCGCGACGCCTTCATCGGTTCGCTCGAATGGCGCCCGAACGAGGACATGTACTTCTACCTCGACACCTCGTACGTCAAGGCGACCTACGAGAACGACCGCGTCGACATGAACCTGGTCGGCCGCACCTTCGGCCCGGTCGGCTTCATCCCGACGAACATGCAGCTGGACGCGAACAACGTGGTCACCAGCGCCACCCTGCTCAACGCCCAGTTCTTCCTCGAGGCGCGCCCGTACCGCGACGAAGTGCAGTACTGGAACTTCGGCCCGGGCGCGACCTTCTGGTTCGGCGAGAACGACGACATCAAGCTGGACATCTCCGGCAACTGGAGCCGCAGCTGGTTCTTCCGCGAGTCGCCGACCATCCTGGTGACCTCGCCGCGGACCACGCTCGAGTACACCAACAACGGCCAGCCCGCCTGGACCACCGGTGGCCTGGACCTCAACGACCCGAACGCCGGCTGGAGCTTCGACGGCGGCCGCGTCAACCTGAACAACGAGAAGCGCGTGACCGAAGCCGGCCGCATCAAGGCCGACCTGCAGTTCGGCGAAGACCGGCGCAACGTCAAGGTCGGCGCGTCGCTGGACAAGTTCCACCGCACCATCGTCGGCTTCGACAACAGCGCGGCGTGGCAGGCCAACGTGTTTTCGCTGATCAACGCCGGCAACCTGCCGCAGTACCTGCGCCCCGGTCCGCTCGGCTTCATCACCGCCGACTTCGCCGCGTTCATGGACGCGACCGATTACCAGACCTACTTCGACAACGCGCCGGAATCCAACACCTCGCAGTCGGTCGGCGCGGCCTCGGGCGGCGTGGACGAGAGGAACTTCGCCGCCTACGTCGAATTCAACGGCGAGGCCGAGGTCTGGAATCGCAACCTGCGCTTCAACGGCGGCGTGCGCTACATCGACACCGACCAGGACATCAGCGGCCCGGTCACCCTGGGCGCGGTGCGCGAATGGCAGACGCTGTCGAGCAGTTACGACGAGTGGCTGCCGTCGTTCAACGCGGCGTGGGACGTGGCCGAAAACTGGGTGCTGCGCCTGGCCAGTTCGCGCACGCTGACCCGCCCGAACCCGCGCTCGATGCTGCCGGCCACGACCTTCTCCGATCCGTCGGCCGAGATCGCCGACCAGGGCAACCCGAACCTGGCGCCGTACCTGTCCACCAACTTCGACCTGGGCCTGGAGTGGTACACCGGCGACGAAGGCATGGTGGCGCTGAGCATGTTCAACAAGCGCGTATCCGGCTACACCTTCCAGGGCATCAACGTCATCCCGTTCCGCAACCTGGGCATCCCGCTGGAAGCATTGTCCGCGAACCAGCTGTCGGCGCTGAACGCCAACGGTGGCCTCGACGCGCCGATCAACGTGCGCCAGCAGGTCAATGCCGACGCCACCCTGGACATCCAGGGCTGGGAGTTCATCTGGGTGCAGCCGCTGGACTTCGTGTTCGAAGGCCTGGGCTTCATGGCCAACTACACCGACATCGACCTGGAGCCGGTGGGCCAGGAAGCCGACCAGCTGGCCGGCAACCTGTTCGGCATCTCGCCGACCATGTGGAACGCCACCGCCTACTGGGAGAACGACGTCGCCTCGGTGCGCCTGTCGTACAACTGGGTGGAAGGCTCGGCGCAGCGCGCGCTCGGCAACAACGAAGGCGGCCTCAACTACGCGCAGTACTTCGGCAAGGACCGCGGCCAGCTGGACTTCTCGGCCAGCTACACGCTTGCCGGCCTGCCCAGCAAGCCGCAACTGACCTTCAACGTGGTGAACGTCACCAACGAGGAACTGCGCAACTACCTGGCGTTCCCGAACGTCCCGGGCGAGGTGTACAACCCCGGGCGCACGTTCCTGCTCGGCATCCGCGGTACGTTCTGATGCCTGCCGCCACGCAATAGTCCCTCCCGGGGAACGGCAGCGGCCCGCTCCGGCGCGAAAACGCCGGGCGGGCCGCACCGTATCCGCCGGCGCGGCGGATGCATCGCCGATAATCCGGAAAATTCCACCACCAGCAAGCAAACGGCGGCCATGAGCAACAACCCCGAAATCCTCTCGGTCAGGGAAAAGGTCGGCTACAGCCTCGGCGACCTCGCCGCCAACCTGATCTTCCAGACCCTGGTCAGCTTCCTCGCTTTCTTCTACACCGACGTCTACCGCATCCCGGCCGATACCGCGGGCACGGTGATCTTCACCGGCGGCCTGCTCGGCGCCCTCGTGTTCACCCCGATGATGGGCTTGATCGCCGATCGCACGCGCACGCGCTGGGGCAAGTTCCGGCCATGGATCCTGTGGACGGCGGTGCCGTTCGGCGCGATCGCGTTGCTGGCGTTCAGCACCCCGGACCTGGGCGAACAGGGCAAGGTGTTCTACGCGCTGGCTACCTACACCCTGCTGGTGCTGGTGTACGCAGCCAACAACCTGCCGTATTCGGCGCTGTCGGGCGTGATCACCGGCAACATGGCCGAGCGCAACAGCATGTCGTCCTACCGCTTCGTCGCGGTAATGGTTGCGCAGTTCGTGATCCAGGTGCTGTTGCTGCCGCTGGTGCTGATTCTGGGCGGCGGCGACAAGGTGCAGGGCTTCCACAACACGATGATGCTGTTCGCCGTCGTCGGCACCGTGTTCTTCCTGGTCACCTTCTTCACCACGAAGGAGCGCATCGTCCCGACGGTGGAGCAGAAGTCCAGCGTGCGCCAGGACCTGGCCGATCTGACCCGCAACCTGCCGTGGATGCTGATGCTGCTGGCCACCGTGCTGGTGTTCATCAACCTGGCGTTGAAGGGCGGCATGTACGTGTACTACTTCAAGTACTACATGGATGCCGACAGCCTGGCGCGGTTCCTCGATGGCATCGGTTTCAACGCCTTCATCGCCGGCCTGAATTCGCTGCTGACCGGCATCGGCCTGACCGAATTCCAGTGGCCGAAGGACGCGCCGACCTCGGCCTTCAGCCTGTTCAGCGCCTGCGGCATCATCTGCATGATCATCGGCATCGGCTTCTCGAAGAGGCTCGCCGACCGTTACGGCAAGCGCGACGTGTTCGGCGGCGCGCTGTTCGTGTCCACGCTGTGCCTGCTGGCGTTCTGGTTCTTCCCGCCGACCGGCGTGGGCAGCGTGATCATGGCCTACATCCTACATGGCTTCTTCTACGGCATCACCGTGCCGCTGCTGTGGGCGATGGTCGCCGACGTGGCCGACTGGTCGGAGTGGAAGAACCACCGCCGCGCCACCGCGATCACCTTCTCGGCGATCCTGATCGGCCTGAAGCTGGGCCTGACCCTCGGCGGCTCGCTGGTGGCGAAGATCCTGGCCGCCTACGGTTACGACCCGGACCTGGCCGTGCAGTCGGCCGGCGCGGTCAACGGCATCAAGCTGGCGGTCAGCGTCTACGCGTCTATCCCGTTCCTGCTGTGCTGCGTGCTGCTGTTCTTCTACCGGATCGACAAGAAGACCGAAACGCGGATCGAGCAGGAACTGGCGGCGCGGCGCGCGGGCGCCGCGTAGCCGCCGCAATTCCTGTCGCAAGCCCGTGAGATAGCGCATGTCCGAGAAGCTCGATCCCGCCGAACTGCAGCAACTGGCCGCGAAGGCGATCTCGCCGCCGCTGGTGACGCACATCCACACCGCCGACCCGTCGGCGCACGCGTTCGAAGGCAAGGTCTACATCTACCCGTCGCACGACGTCGACGCCGGCATCCCGTTCGACGACCTCGGCAGCCACTTCGACATGCGCGACTACCGCGTGTTCCGCCAGGATTCGCCGGACGCCGCGGCGGTCGATTGCGGCGTGGCGCTGCGCATCGAGGACGTGCCGTGGGCGCAGCGGCAGCTGTGGGCGCCGGACGCGGCGGCGAAGGACGGCAAGTACTACCTCTATTTCCCCGCGAAGGACCCGGACGGCATCTTCCGGATCGGCGTCGCGGTCGGCGAGCGCCCGGAAGGCCCGTTCGCGGCCGAGCCGGAAGCGATCCGCGGCAGCTATTCGATCGACCCGGCGGTGCTGGCCGACGACGACGGCGCGCATTACATGGTGTTCGGCGGGCTGTGGGGCGGGCAGCTGCAGAGCTATCGCGGCAACGCCTACGACGCGGCGAACGCGGAACCGGCCGACGACGAACCGGCGCTGGGCCCGCGCATCGCGAAGCTCTCCGCCGGCATGAAGCAGTTCGCCGGGGCGCCGCGCGAGATTTCCATCGTCGACGAACACGGCGCGCCGTTGCGCGCCGGCGACCACGCGCGGCGCTATTTCGAAGGGCCGTGGCTGCACAGGTACCGCGGCAAGTATTACCTGTCGTATTCGACCGGCAACACGCACCTGTTGTGCTACGCCACCGCCGACGACGTGTACGGCCCGTACACCTACCAGGGCGTGATCCTGACCCCGGTGCTGGGCTGGACCACGCACCATTCCATCGTCGAATTCGGCGGCCGCTGGTGGCTGTACTACCACGACTCGCTGCTGTCCGGCGGCGTGACCCACCTGCGCAACATCAAGGTGGCGGAACTGCGCTACGACGCGGACGGCCGCATCGTCACCCTGCATCCCTACGGCGAGCCGCATGCCGGGTGACGCCGCGCTGCGTCCGTTGGCGCCCGGCCCGCTGCTGCGCATCGGCAACGGGGCGCTGACGGTCGATATCGCCCCGCAGGCCGGCGGGCGCATCGCGCAGATCGCCCGCGACGACGTCGAATGGCTGGTCGGTCACGGCGACGACAACGCGGCGGCGATCGCGTGGGGCTGCTATCCGATGCTGCCGTGGGCCGGGCGCGTCCGCCGCGGCGAGTTCGAGTTCCAGGGCCGGCGTTACCGGATCCCGCCGAACCTCGGTGCGCACGCCGTGCACGGGGTCGGCTTCGTCCTGCCGTGGCGGGTCGAGTCGCAGGCGCCAACGCACGTCGAACTGTCGCTGCAACTGCCTGCCGACGAAAGCTGGCCGTTCGGCGGCAGCGCGCGGCAGCGCTTCGAAGTCGAAGGCGATGCGCTGAAGCTGCAGCTGTCGCTCGCCGCCGCCGGCCGCGCGATGCCGAAGCCGGTGATCGGCTGGCATCCGTGGTTCCGCAAGCCCGGGCGCCTCGAATTCGCGCCGAAGGCCGTCTATCCGCGCGACGCCGAAGGCATCGCCACGCTGCCGCTGGCCGCGCCGCCGCCGGGGCCGTGGGACGACTGCTTCATCAACGAGCAGCCGGTGGTCCTGCACCGCGAAGGGCAAAGCCTGCGCCTGGCCTCGGGCTGCGACCATTGGGTGGTCTACGACCAACCCGCCCACGCCACCTGCGTCGAGCCGCAGAGCGGCCCGCCGGACGCCTTCAACCTGGCCCCGGCGTCGTTGTTGCCGGGCGAGAGCGTGTCGGCGTGGTTGCGGATGGAGTGGGGTTGACGCCGCAGCTGGGGATACGGCTCAGAGCTGCAATGGCATCGGTTACGATGCCCGCACCCATCTTGAAGGCAGTGCCATGAGCGAATCCATTGCGGAACTGCAGGCCGCCCTGCGCCAGTTCGCCGAGGAGCGCGATTGGGACCAGTTCCATTCGCCGAAGAATCTCGCCGCCGCGCTGTCGGTCGAGGCGGCCGAACTGCTGGAGCATTTCCAGTGGCTGACCGAAGAACAAAGCCGCGACTTGCCGGGAGACAGGCGGAACGCGGTGTCGGAGGAAATCGCGGACGTCCTGCTGTACCTGCTCAGGCTATCGGATAAACTCGGCATCGACCCGGTCGATGCATCATGGCGCAAGCTGCAGATCAATGCGGCCAAGTACCCCGTCGACAAGGCGAGGGGGAGCAGCAGGAAGTATTCCGAACTCTGACGGGGAAACGGGGGCGCGATTTGATCGTCTACCAGGGAACCAAGGCCAAGTTCCTCGACGACCACGACAATCGCGACATCGAGGACGTCATTGCAACGCGCTACCTGCAGCGCACCGGGCGTTACGCGCCGCATGCCGAGATGCGCTCGTGGAAAGCGTCCCTGGGCGAGATGGCGAAGGTACTGCGCGACCGCGACATCCCCGACGACATCGGCATCGGCGTGGAGTTCGGCATCCCGCAGACGTCGAAGCGCATCGACTTCATCCTGTCCGGGTTGTCAGGCGAGGAAAAGCCGAACCTGATCATCGTCGAACTGAAGCAGTGGTCCGAGGCCGGGCTGTCCGGCAAGGACGGCCTGATCTTCGCCCGCCGTGGCGGGACCGGGCCGGCGCAGGAAGGCGCGCATCCCTGTTACCAGGCATGGTCCTATGCCGCGTTGCTCGAAGGTTTCAACGAGGCGGTCCACGAAGGCGGCGTGGCGCTCAATCCGTGCGCCTACCTGCACAACTATGTCCGCGACGACGTCATCGACAACGGCATCTACCGGCCGTATATCGAGATGGCGCCGCTGTTCCTGAAGGGCGAAGAGGAGCGCGCCCGGCTCCGGGCCTTCATCAAGCGGCACGTCCGCAAAGGCGACAATGCCGATCTGATCTTCCGGATCGAGAATGGACGGATCAGGCCATCGAAGATGTTGGCCGACAGCATCGCCGGGATGCTGAAGGGGAACAGGGAGTTCGTGCTGGTCGACGACCAGAAGGTGGTCTTCGAAACCGCGATCGCCGCTGCGGCGAAAGCATCGGCGAAGCGGAAACAGGTCGTGATCGTCCGCGGCGGGCCCGGCACCGGGAAATCGGTCGTCGCGGTCAACCTGCTGGCCCGGTTGACGGGGCGCGGGCTGGTCAGCAAGTACGTATCGAAGAACGCCGCGCCGCGCGCGGTGTACGCGGCGAAGCTGGTTGGGTCGGAGCGGCGTTCGGTCGTATCGAACCTGTTCGTCGGATCGGGCGGGTTCATCCATGCGGATGCGGATGGATTCGATGCGCTGATCGTCGACGAGGCGCATCGCCTCAACGAGAAGTCCGGCCTCTATGGCAATCTGGGCGAGAACCAGGTCAAGGAAATCATTCACTCCGCCAAGTGCGCGATCTTCTTCGTCGACGACGACCAGATCGTCACCCTGTCCGACATCGGCCATGCCGGCGAGATCGAGAAATGGGCGAAGCGATTCAATGCCGAGGTCACGCAGCTCGAGCTTGCCTCGCAATTCCGTTGCAACGGCTCGGACGGTTACCTCGCATGGCTGGACAACACGCTGGGCATCCGGGAAACGGCCAACGAGGATTTCGATCCCGGAGCCTTCGATTTCCGTGTCGTCGATTCGCCAGTGGAGCTGCATTCCCTGATCGCCGAAAGGAACGCGAACAACAAGGCGCGGGTCGTGGCTGGCTATTGCTGGGATTGGACCAGCAAGCGCGATCCGCGCGCATATGACATTTCATTCCCCGAATTCGGCTATGCCAGGCGCTGGAATCTCAACAGGGATGGCAGCCTCTGGATCATGGCGCCGGACTCCATCGATGAAGTCGGCTGCATCCACACTTGCCAGGGACTGGAACTCGACTATGTCGGCGTGATCATCGGTCCCGACCTCATTGCCCGCGACGGCGGACTGGTCACGCGTCCGGCCGCGCGCTCCAGGATGGACCGATCCATCCGCGGCTGGAAAGCGTTGGCGAAACGCGATCCGGGCTCGATCGAGCTGCGTGTAGACCGGATCATCCGGAATACCTACCGGACCCTGATGACCCGCGGCATGAAGGGTTGTTATGTGTACTGTACGGACGATGCGACGCGCGACTACCTCAAGGCGCGCATTTCGCCGCACTGAAACGAAAAACCCCGCGCAGGGCGGGGTTCTCGGTGCCTTTCGCTGGTGGCTAGGGGCGGAATCGAACCGCCGACCTCAGCATTATGAGTGCCGCGCTCTAACCGTCTGAGCTACCTAGCCGATGCGAAAGGGCGCGTATTTTCCCGGACCGGGCGCCACCGCGTCAAATTCGGCCGGTTCAGGCCGGGTAGGTTGAGCCTTTCCCCGGGCCGTGGCACAGTCGCAGCCAGTAGATTTTCAGGAGTCCGCATCGTGATCGATCCGGACGGCTACCGGCCCAACGTCGGTATCGTGTTGATGCGCCAGGACGGGCGGGTTTTCTGGGCGCGGCGGGTGCGCCGCGACGGCTGGCAGTTCCCGCAGGGCGGCATGAACACGGACGAGACGCCGGTCGAGGCCATGTACCGCGAATTGCGCGAGGAAACCGGCTTGCTGCCCGAGCACGTCGAGGTGCTGGGCGCGACCCCCGGCTGGCTGCGCTACCGCCTGCCGGAGCGGGCCATCCGCCGCAACGAACGCCACGTCTGCATCGGCCAGAAGCAGGTGTGGTTCCTGCTGCGCATGGTCTGCGACGAGGCGCACCTGCGCCTGGACGTGACCGAGACGCCGGAATTCGACCACTGGCGCTGGGTCGACTTCTGGTACCCGCTGGAGCACGTGGTCATGTTCAAGCGCGGCGTCTACGCGCGCGCGCTGTCGCACCTGGCGCCGATGGCGGCCAGCATCGCCGCGATCCAGGCCATGCCGCTGTGGCTGGGCCGCGAGCCGCGGCCGGACCCGCGCCGCGCGCGCCGGCGCGGGCGCAAGCGCCCGCAGCGCCGGCAGGACGGGGCCGCCGGACAGGACGGCACGGGGCCGGACGGGAAGAATTGACAATCATTCTCATTCCTAGTTGAATGGGACCGGGCCGATCCGGCCCGCCCGCCAGTCCCCGCCGTCCGTCCCATGTACGTCTGCATCTGCAATGGGGTCACCGACCACCAGATCCGCGAGGCCGCCGCCAGCGGCGTGCGCACTGTCGCCGAACTGACCATGCGCACCGGCTGCGGGGCGACCTGCGGCGCCTGCCTGGAAATGGCCGCCGAGATCCTCGACGAGGTCCACGCGAAGCAGGAGTTCCCGCTGCAGGTGCTCTGCGCGGCGTGAGCGGCCGCCTCTCCCGCGGAGAGGCGGCGAAAATGAACACGATTCGCGTTACGTCGTGCGTTCGCGCGAAGGGTTAAGCTGCGGCGTCACCACCGACGGAGCGCGGCCGATGAAAGGCGATCCGAAGATCATCGAGTACCTCAACAAGGCGCTCTACAACGAGCTGACCGCGATCAACCAGTACTTCCTGCACAGCAAGATGCTGAAGAACTGGGGCCTGAAGGAACTGGCCGAGCACGAGTACAAGGAATCGATCGACGAGATGAAGCACGCCGACTGGCTGGCCGAGCGCATCCTGTTCCTCGACGGCCTGCCGAATTTCCAGGCGCTGGGCAAGCTGCGCATCGGCGAGAGCCCGCGCGAGGTGATCGCCTGCGACCTGGGGCTGGAGATGGAGGCGATCCCGTTGCTGCGCGAGGCCATCGCCTACGCCGAGCAGGTGCAGGACTACGTCAGTCGCAAGCTGTTCGCCGACATCCTCGATTCCGAGGAAGAGCACGTCGACTGGCTGGAGACCCAGCTGGACCTGATCGCGCGGATCGGCGAGCCGAACTACCTGCTGACCAAGCTGGAAGAGTGATCCGCGTCCGCGCCGGCCTTCGCGCCGGCGCGCGGCAACTGCGCCATGTAGCCGAGCAGGCCGACCCGCGCGCGGGCGTACTCGGCGATGATCAGCGCCACCGACACCGCCGGCCGTTCCAGCCGCTGCGCGCGCGCGCCCAGTTCGATGCGCTTGGCCGCGGCCGACAGCGCCATCGCGCCGACGTTGGCGCTGGACGATTTCAGCGTGTGCGCCGCCTCGCGCATCGTTTCCAGGTCGGCGACGGTCGAGGCCTTCTCCAGCTGCGCGATCAGCCGCGGCGCATCCTCCAGGAACAGCGCGATGATGCGCGCGGTTTCCTCGCCGGCGATCTGGTGCAGTTCGTCCAGCATCACGTGGTCCAGCACCGGGAAGTTGCTCTGGATCAGCGCCGGGCGGTTGCCGGCCGGCGCCGCCGCTGCCGGTGCCGCGGCGATCAGCTCGTCGATGGACGGATCGATGCTGACCGCCTGCTTGTCGACCGGCGCATCGTGCAGCAGCCAGCGTTGCAGGCAGTTCTCCAGCTGCTCGCGCGACACCGGCTTCGACAGGTAGTCGTCCATGCCGGCCTCGAGGCAGCGCTGGCGGTCGCCGGACATGGCGTTGGCGGTCATCGCGATGATCGGCAGGCGCGGCGCGTCGGGGTGGCGCGCCTCGAGTTCGCGCCAGCGCCGGGTCGCGGCGTAACCGTCGAGCACCGGCATCTGGCAGTCCATCAGCACCAGCCGGTAGCGGCCGCTGGACATCAGTTCCAGCGCCTTCTCGCCGTTGTCGGCGTGGTCGCAACGGTGGCCGAGCACGGCCAGCAGCTTCTCCGCGACCGCCAGGTTGACCGGGTTGTCCTCGACCAGCAGCAGGCGCGGCGGGGTGTCGTCGGGAGCGTTCGGGAAGTGGAATGCGTTCGGCGCCACCGGCACCGGCTTGATCGCGACCGGTTCGGCCGGCGGCGCCGGCTCGGGCGCGGGAATCGGCGTCAGCGAAGGCGCCGGCGCAGGGGGCGGCGGTGCCGCAGGCGCAGGAATCGGGACTGGCGCGGGAATCGGGACCGGTGCGTGCTCCGGCTCCGGTTCGGGTCCGGGCGCCGCCTCGCGCGGCGGCGAACCGGACAATGCCGCGCGCAGGTCGGCTTCGTGCGACAGCCGCGACAGCAGGGTGTCGGCATCGCGCAGTTCGTCGGGGATCGGCTCCTCGCCGTACAGCCAGATCAGCCGGCTCGCGCCCAGCGCCGGATTGCGCGACACGCCGCGGTGCAGCGCGCGCGCGCCGCCGGGCAGGCCGGACAGGTCGGCGATGATGTAGGCATAGGTGCCGGCGCCGTGGGCGCCGCCGGCGCGCAGTTTCTCCAGCGCCTCCTGCGTGGTCCCCACCGTGGTGACCTGCAGGCCCCAGGTCGGCAGCAGGAAGCCCAGGCGCTGGCGCAGGCGCGGGTCCGGGGTCACCAGCAGCGCGCGGCCGCCGCCGGTCGTGCCCGGCGCGATCTGCAGGTCGCCGATCGCCTTCAGCAGCGGGATCTCGAACCAGAAGGTCGAGCCGCGCCCGACTTCGGAAACCACGCCGATGCGCCCGCCCATCAGGTCGACGATGCGCTTGCAGATCGCCAGGCCCAGGCCGGTGCCGCCGTACAGGCGGGTGGTCGACGCATCGGCCTGGCTGAAGGAATTGAACAGCCGCGATTGCGCCTCGGGCTCGATGCCGATGCCGGTGTCGCGCACCTCGAAGCGCAGCAGGTGCTGCGACGTGGTTTCGCCGAGCCGGCGCACCGCCAGCGAGATCGAGCCGCGGTCGGTGAACTTGACCGCGTTGCCGATCAGGTTGCCCAGCACCTGGCGCAGCCGCACCGGGTCGCCGCGCACCAGCAGGCGCACCGCCGAATCCAGCTGCAGGTTCAGGTTCAGGCCCTTGCTTTCGGCGGGGCGGTACATCAGGTGCAGCACGCCGTCGACCAGCTCGCGCAGGTTGAACGAAGTGGTTTCGAGGACCAGCTTGTTCGCTTCCAGCTTGGAGTAGTCGAGGATGTCGTCGACGATGCGCAGCAGTTGCCGCGACGAGGCGCTAGCGGTGGCCAGCATGTCGCGCTGGTCCGGCGCCAGCGGCGCGTTCGCCAGCAGGTCGAGCATCGGCACGATGCCGTTGAGCGGGGTGCGGATCTCGTGGCTCATCGTGGCCAGGAACTCGCCCTTGGCCAGCACCGCCGATTCGGCCGCCTGCTTGGCCTGCAGCAGTTCCTTCTCGAGCTGGCCGTGGCGCTGCAGTTCGCGGCGCAGGCTGTCGCGTTCGGATTCGGCCATCGCCAGCCGGGTCAGCATGCCATCGCGGACGGCTGCGCTGCGCTGCGCGAGGATCGCGGCGACCAGGCCCAGCAGCACCGCGGCGACGCCGGCCGAGGCGGCCAGCAGCAGCCACGGGCCATCGGCGGCGCGGGACAGGTCGAGCAGCGCCCCCGCCGCCGCCAGCAGCGCCGCCATCCAGGCCAGCCATGCGAAGACGGAAGCGCGCATCGGTCGGCGTCTTCGTGCCTTACAGCACGGCGTTGTGGAAATCGAAGCCGAGGTCGCTGCCGACGCCCTGCACCAGATTGCCCTGGATGAAGTCCACGCCGCCCAGCCACATCGCCGCCGCCGCCTGCGGGTCCTCGACCTGCTGGCCGATCACCTGCAGGCCATGGCGGTGCGCCAGGTCGATGATGCCGCGCAGCTGGTCGCGCAGCACCGGGTCGTTGTGCGCGGTGGCGTAGCGGTTGGACACGCGCAGGTAGCCCAGCGGCAACTGCGACAGCAGGGCTTCCGCGTCGTGGCCGGGTTCGTACTGGCTGAGGCAGAACTGCACGCCGGCGGCCATCAGCCGCTGGCAGAACTGGCGCAGGGTGACGGTGTGGATCAGCGCGTCGGCCAGGCGCAGGTCGATCACCAGCGACGACGGCTCCACGCCGCGCGCGGCGATCGCCTGCAACAGCCAGTCGGCCGAATCGTCGCGCGCCAGCGAGCGCGGCGACTGCGAGACGAACAGGCGCAGCGACACGCCTTCGGCCTGGTTCTTCGCGAGCAGGTCCAGCACCAGGGTCACCACCCGGCGGTCGAACTCGACGATGCGCCCGGCCAGTTCCGCGGCCGGCACCGCCTGCGCCGCCGAAACCAGCGAGCCGTCGCTCTGGCGCAGGCGCAGCAGCACCTGGTACTGCGCCGCTTCGCTGCCGGCCACCGAGACGATCGGCTGGAACGCCAGCTCCGGCGTCGCCTGGGCCAGGGTCGTGGTCATGGCGTCTTCGACCGGCGCCGGCGGCGCGTAGGCGGCGACATCGCCGGTCTGCTGGCGTGCCAGCAGCGCCGCGCGTTCGGTCGCCTCCAGCGCGCTGCCGCTGTCGACGAAGCCCTGTGGCAGCGCCGCGTAGCCGACCACGCCGCGCAGGCGCAGGGTTTCGCCGTCGCGCAGCATGAAGGCCTGCTGGGTCAGGCCGTCGCGCAGGCCGTGGGCGAACGCCTGCAGCGCGTCCGGCGCGAGGCCGCTGGCCAATGCGAGGAAGTTGTTGTCGCTGAGCCGGGCCAGCAGGTGCGGCTGCGCGGCTTGCGCCAGGCGGCGGCCGGCCTGGCTCATCAGCTGCTCGAAATTCGCATAGCCATAGCGCTCGCGCAGGCTCGACGCGCTGCCGATCTCGATGAAGAACAGGCCGGCCACGTCCTGCCGCTTGATCGTCGCGGCGAGCTGCTGCAGCACGAAGGTGCGGGTGGGCAGGCCGGTTTCCGGGTTCAGCGATTGCGCGGCGGCTTCGGCGACCACCGGCGCGCGCAGGCGCGCGCGCAGGATCCGGTTGGATACCGCGGCGATCAGGTGGCGCGGGCGGATCGGCTTGGTCAGGAAATCGTCGGCGCCGCTCTCCAGCACTTCGTACTGGCGCTCCGGGTCGGGGTCGCCGGTCAGGAACACGATCGGCAGGTGCAGGTATTCGGGCTGCTGGCGGATCAGCTGGGTCAAGTCCATGCCATCGCGGCCCGGCATGTGCAGGTCCATCAGGATCAGGTCGGGCTGGAACTTGCGGATCGCGTCGAGCACGCCTTCCGACTGCATCTGCACTTCCGCCTGCATGCCGGCGCCGTGCAGCACGCTCTGCGCGAACAGCGCCTGGCCGCGGTCGTCCTCGACGATCAGCACGCGGTACGGCGACTGCGCGTCGCCGCTGCCGTCGCCGTCGCCCGAAGCGGCCGGCGGCGAACCGGCATCGCCGCCCGCGCTGCCGTCGGCATCGCCGCCGCCCTTGGGCGCGCGCGCGGCGGGGCGCTTGGCCGCGGTCTTCGGCAGGGCTTCCGCGGTCGCCGGCGCGGCGGGCATCGCCGCCACGGGCGCCGCCGCGGGTTTCGACGACAGGTCCACGATGATCGGCGAATCCGGCGCGGCCGGGGCGAGCGTGGCGGCGATGGTCGCGCGCTCGACGGCGCCGGCGAGGACGGGTTCGATCGCGGTCGAATCGATCGCGGCCAGGTCGGCCGCGATCGCGGCGTACGCCGAATCGAAGTCGGGCTGCGGCGCCGGCACCGCGACGGGCATGGTCAACGGTGCGGTGTCGACGCTGGCGGCGGGGTATTCGGCGTACGCGGTTTCGATGCGCGCCGGCGGCGCGTCCTGGTCGGTCCAGCGGCGCCAGAAGCGCGCAGGCGGGGTCTCGGCACGCAGGCGCGAGCGCGACGATTCATCCTGCGATCGTGATGTGGATTCGTTGGCAGGCATCCGGCTTCCCCAAGCTTGGCCCCATTATGCGATGAAGTTCACGCTGAGGGGAAACCTCCCGGCGAGACTTCAGTCCGACGCGGCCGGCGCCTCGACCGGACTGCGGAACAGGGCCCGCAGGCCGCGGACCAGGCGGCGCCACACCCACCACACGGTCAGGGCCGCGAGCACGCTGACGGCCAGCACTACGACCAACGCGATAACCGGGTGCGCCCAGGCCAGCGACAGGCCGCCGACCACCACCGCATCCTCGGCGATCGACGCGGTCCAGTTGCTGACCGGCTCCGGCGAGGTGTTGAGCAGCGCGCGCGAACCGGATTTCAGCAGATGGCTGGTCAGCGCCACGCCGGCGCCGGCGGCCAGCACTCCCGTGCTCAGTTCGCCGTCCGGCGACAGCGTGGCCGCGGCGAGGAAGGCGCCGGCCGGGATCCGCGCCAGGGTCTGCACCAGGTCCCAGCCCGAATCGACGCCGGGGATCTTGTCGGCGAAGAATTCGGCCAGCGCCAGCGCGCCCGAGGTGCCCAGCACCCACCACGACTGGGTGACCTGCAGCGCCGGCGGCAGGTCCAGCCAGCCGAGGGCGCCGGCCAGGCCGATGCCGAACACGGTCAGATAGACCCGGATGCCGGCCATCCATGCCAACAGTATCCCAATTACGAAAAGATGCGCTTCGGACATGGCGGCAAATCCCCTAGACTCGGCGACGGGACGCGGGTCGCAGCGGCCCGAGTATAGGGCCGCAGTCTGGCTGCTGCCTGAGTGGGCGCGCGCATCGGGGCAGGATGGCGTGCGCGGGGAAACCGTGATCCGGAGCCATTCGACAGACCGCCGATGCTGAACCAGCCGCCGCCGCATTTCCGGATCGTGCAAAGCCGCGTGTCGTCGCGCGGCCTGTTGCTGGCGTGCATCGTCGCCGCGTTGTGGCTGGCCAGCGTGGTGGCGACCTGGCTGTGGGCCGGCCAGCTCGCCGCGCCGGGCTTGGGCGATGCCAGCCGGCGCCTGCACGCGGCCGAGCGCGAGCTGCGGACGCTGCGCGCGCAGGTCGAGGAACTCGACCAGCGCAGCGCGACGCTGACGCGCTCGGACCAGATCAGCCGCCAGGCCAACCGCGAGCTGCAGGCGACGCTGGCCCAGCGCGACGAGGAACTCGCCGGCCTGCGCGCCGACGTGGCCTTCTACGAACGCCTGGTCGGGCCGACCGCCAAGCGCCAGGGCCTGAACGTGTTCTCGTCCGAGTTCGCCAGCGCCGGCGGCAACGTGTGGAAGTACCGCATCGTGCTGACCCAGAACCTCAATCGCGGCGCGATCAGCGCCGGGCGCATGCGCTTCACCGTCGAGGGCATGCACAACGGCAAGCTGGCCAAGCTCGACTGGGGCCAGTTGCACCAGCAGCCGGGCACGCCGGAGCAGCCGTATTCGTTCCGCTACTTCCAGCAGCTCGAGGGCAGCGTGATGCTGCCGGCGGGCTTCGTCCCGCAACGCGTGCGCGTGTCGCTGCGCGGCGACGACTTCGCGATCGAGCGCGATTTCGACTGGAAGGTCGACGACGCGCGCACCTGATTCCCCTTCGCACGACCCGTACCGGAGCACCGCCATGTTCAAGCACAAACCCATCCATCGCCACGGCGCCAACGTCGATACGCTGATCGGCGCCAAGGTCGTGATCCGCGGCGACGTGGTGTTCAGCGGCGGGCTGTACGTCGAGGGGCGGATCGAGGGCAAGGTGCTGGCCGAACCGGACCAGCCCTCGCTGCTGATCCTGGCCGAGGAGGGCAGCATCGTCGGCGAGGTGCAGGTGCCGACCGTGGTGATCAACGGCCAGCTGCACGGCGACGTGCACGCGACCGAACGGGTCGAACTCGCGCCGAAGGCGCGCGTGCTCGGCAACGTGCACTACAAGGTCGTCGAGATGAGCGCGGGCGCGACCCTGACCGGCCGCCTGATCCACGCCGATGCGGCCGGCGCCGAGGCCACCCCGCTGTCGGTGGTGCCGGCGGCGCGCGCGGACGCGGCGCACGGCTGACGCGGCGGGCTTGAGCGGCATGCAATGCCGCGTTCCAAAAATTTCAAGCGCGCGGCGCCTCCGCGCCGGCTCGCGGCGGCGGCGCGTGGCTTAGAATCGCCGGTAGAAATCTTCTCCCGGCCCCCCCATGAACTCCGCTTCCGTTGCCGCCGCGCCCGCGCGCGGCGGGTTCGTCGTCTTCGCGCTGTCCCTGGTCTACGTGATCTGGGGCTCGACCTACCTGGCGATCCGCTTCGCGCTGGAGGGCGGTTTCCCGCCGTTCCTGCTCGGCGGCATCCGCTTCGTGCTCGCCGGCGCGCTGATGTTCGCGTTCCTGCGCCTGCGCGGCGTGGCCGCGCCGACGCTGGCGCAATGGCGCAACGCCGCGGTGATGGGCGTGCTGTTGCTGTTGCTCGGCAACGGCATGGTCAACGTCGCCGAACAGAGCGTTTCCTCCGGCATCGCCGCGGTCGTGGTCGCCTCGGTGCCGCTGTGGATGGGCATCTTCGCCGCGCTGCGCGGACAGCACCCCAGCCGCATGGAATGGGCCGGCACCGCGATCGGTTTCGCCGGCGTGCTGTGGCTGAACGCCGGCGGCATGCAGGGCGGTTCGTTCGCCGGCCTCGCCGCGCTGCTGGTCGCCTGCGTCGCCTGGTCGTACGGATCGGTGTGGAGCCGCGGCCGCGACCTGCCGCCGCCGTTCATGGCCGCCGCGGCGCAGATGCTGTGCGGCGGCGCGGCGATGCTGCTGGCCGCGCTGCTGACCGGCGAGCGTTTCGCGGCGGCGCCCACGCCCGGCGCGTGGGCCGCGTTCGCCTACCTGGCGGTGTCCGGTTCGCTGGTCGGTTTCAGCGCCTATGTCTGGCTGCTGCACCACGTGCGCCCGGCGCTGGCCGGCAGCTACGCCTACGTCAACCCGGTGATCGCGGTGCTGCTGGGCGCGTGGCTGGCGCGCGAGCGCTTCGGCGGGCACGAACTCGGCGCGATGGCGCTGATCGTCGCCGGCGTGGTCGTCATCTCGGTGGCGAAACTGGGCAGGCAGGCGACGGAGAGGCGGGCATGAGCGCCGGCGTCGACCGCAAGGGGCTGGCCGCGATCGCCTTCGCCTTCGTCATCTGGGGCGTGGTGCCGCTGTACTGGAATGCGCTGAAGATCGTGCCTTCGTTCCAGATCATCGCCCACCGCATCGTCTGGAGCGCGCTGCTGGTGCTCGGCTGGCTGGCGCTGAAGAACGGCATGGGCTGGTGGCGCGAGATCCGCGCCAAGCCGAACGCGTTGCGCAACCTGGCGCTGAGCAGCGCGCTGATCGCGTTCAACTGGGGCCTGTACATCTGGGCGGTGAACGCCGGCCACGTGGTCGAAACCAGCCTCGGCTACTTCATCAATCCGCTGCTCAACGTGGTGCTCGGCGTGCTGGTGCTGCGCGAACGCCTGAACGGCCCGCAATGGCTCGCGGTCGGCTGCGCCGCGCTCGGCGTGGCGTGGCTGACCTGGCAGTCCGGCGCGCCGCCGTGGATCGCGCTGGGCCTGGCGTTCTCGTTCGGGCTGTACGGGCTGGTGCGCAAGCTGGTCGCGGTCGACGCGGTCGGCGGACTGGCGGTGGAAAGCCTGTACCTGCTCGCGCCGGCGCTGGCGTTCCTGGCGTGGAGCGAAGCCGGCCACGGCGGCGGCTTCGCCGGCGGCTGGGGCCTGGGCATCGACCTGTTGCTGGTGGTCGGCGGCGCGGTCACCGCGCTGCCGCTGGTCGGCTTCGCCTATGGCGTGCGCCGCATCCCGCTGTCGATCGTCGGACTGATGCAGTACATCGCGCCGACCCTGCAGCTGCTGATTGGGGTGCTGATCCTGGGCGAGCCGTTCGGCCACGAACGCGCGGTCGGCTTCGCCGCGATCTGGCTGGGCCTGCTGCTGTTCGCCGGCGACGGCCTGTGGCGCTCGCGCGGCGCGTTGCGCGTCGCGGCGGAAGGCGCGACGTCGCGCTGATCCCGCGGTCGGTCCCGCGGCGCAACATGACCAACGTCGGTTGCGGCCGGAAGGTCGCGACCCTAGGCTCGGGCTCCTCATCCGTACCGGAGTCCGACCATGCGCCGCCATCCCCTTGCCATCGCCACGCTCGCCGCCCTCGCCATCGGCCTGGCGGCCTGCGAGCGCAGCCCGTCCTCCGCCGAAACCCCCCCCGCCGCGACCGCCGCGGCGGCAACGACGATCGGCATCGACCTGGCCGGCATCGACCAGGCGGTGAAGCCGGGCGACGACTTCGAGGCGCATGCCAACGGCGCGTGGGCGGCGAAGGCGACGATCCCCGACGACCGTTCCAGCATCGGCGCCTTCCTGGTGGCGTTCGAGAAGGCCGAGCAGCGGCAGAAGGAACTGGTGCAGGGCCTGGCCGCGTCCAGCCCCGCCGCCGGCAGCGACGAAGCGCGCATCGCCGACTACTACAACGCGTTCATGGACGAGGCCGGCATCGAGGCCAGGGGCATCGCGCCGCTGCAGCCGGAGCTCGACGCGATCGCCGCGATCGCCGACAAGACCGCGCTGGCGGCGAAGCTCGGCACCGATCTGCGCGCCGACGTCGATCCGCTCAACGCCACCGACCTGACCACCGACCGCTTGTTCGGCCTGTTCGTCTCGCAGGGTCTCGACGACCCGTCGAAGAACATCGGCTACCTGCTGCAGGGCGGGCTGGGCATGCCCGACCGCGACTACTACCTGTCCGGCGACAAGGAAATGGCCGACCTGCGCGACAAGTACCGGGCCTACATCGCCGCGCTGCTGCGGCAGGCCGGCATCGCCGACGCCGAGGCGAAGGCGAAATCGATCTACGCGCTGGAAGAGAAGATCGCCAAAGCGCACGCGCCGATCGCCGACACCCAGGACGTGCACAAGGCCAACCACGTGTGGGCGCTGGCCGACTTCGCCAGGCGGGCGCCGGGACTGGACTGGAACGCCTATTTCGAGGCCGCCGGGCTCGATGCGCAGCCGGCGCTCGACGTGTGGCAGCCGGATGCGATCGGCGGGCTGTCGAAGCTGGTCGCCAGCGAACCGCTGGACGCGTGGAAGGACTGGCTGGCGTTCCATGCGCTCGACCGCAACGCCGCACTGCTGCCGAAGGCCTTCGCCGACCTGGCGTTCGGCTTCCACGGCACCGCGCTGCAGGGCACGCCGAAGCAGCGCGACCGCTGGAAGCGCGCGCTCGGCGCGGTCGATGGCGCGCTCGGCGACGCGGTCGGCAAGCTGTACGTGGCGAAATACTTCCCGGCCGCGTCGAAGCAGCGCATCGAGCAACTGGTTGCCAACCTGCTGGCGGTGTTCCCCGAACGCATCGACAAGCTCGACTGGATGAGCGCCGAAACCAGGGCCAAGGCGAAGCAGAAGGTCGCGACGATGAAGGTCGGCGTCGGCTATCCGGACGCATGGCGCGATTATTCGTCGCTGGAGATCAGGGCCGACGACGCGCTCGGCAACGCGCAGCGCGCCGAACTGGCCGAATACCGCCACCAGCTGGCCAAGCTGGGCCAGGCGCCGGACAAGGGCGAGTGGTGGATGACGCCGCAGACGGTCAACGCGGTGAACCTGCCGCTGCAGAACGCGCTGAACTTCCCCGCGGCGATCCTCGAACCGCCGTTCTTCGACCCGAACGCCGACGACGCCGCCAACTACGGCGCGATCGGCGCGGTGATCGGCCACGAGATCAGCCACGGCTTCGACAACCTCGGCGCCGAGTTCGACGCCGACGGCCGCCTGCGGAACTGGTGGACGCCGGCCGACGCCGAGCACTTCGAGGCCGCCGGGCAGAAACTGGTCGCGCAGTTCGACGCCTACGAGGCGCTGCCGGGCCTGCACCTGAAGGGCGAGCAGGAACTGGGCGAGAACATCGCCGACCTGGCCGGGCTGGCGGTGGCCCACGACGCCTACCGCAAGTCGCTGGGCGGCAAGGAGGCGCCGGTGATCGACGGCCTGAGCGGCGACCAGCGCTTCTTCCTCGCCTATGCGCAGGCGTGGCGTTCGAAGATCCGCGACGCCGCGCTGCGCGCGCGCATCGCCACCGACGTGCACGCGCCGGCGCGGTTCCGCGCGCAGATCGTGCGCAACCTCGACGCGTGGTACCCGGCCTTCGACGTGCAGCCGGGCCAGCAGCTGTACCTGGCGCCGGAGCAGCGGGTCAAGGTCTGGTAACGGGCTTCCTGCTTTCCCGCGAGGGGCAGGGCCGGGAGGGGCAGGGCGTTCCGCCGCGACGCGGCGAACTGGAATCGCCCCATCCCCGCCCGATCCGTCCGGCTCGCCGCGGCGAGCCGGACGTCAGGATGGCCTGCGCGGCACGGCCCTCCTTCCTCTGAGAAAGGGAAGGTCCGGACTCGCCGCAGTCGCGCGCCAGCCATGGCGCGTCGCCCGCGGCGGCCCGATGGCCGTTCGGCCGGCCCCGCCCGGCGGCATCAGGCCCCGCGCAGCGCCTCGGTCACCGGCAACCGCGCTGCGCGCAGCGCCGGGAACAGGCCGCCGACGAAGCCGATCGCCAGCGCCCACTTGATCCCGGTCCACAGCACGCCCGCCGAAACCTTGAAGTCGAAGGTCAGCTGGCCGACGCCGCCGGCCAGGGTCGAGGCGGTGAAGCCGTTGAACACCAGCCACGCCAGCGCACCGCCGAGCAGTCCGCCGAGCAGCGCCAGCAGCATCGTCTCCAGCATCACCGCCACCACCACCGGCACGCCGCGGAAGCCGATCGCGCGCAGCGTGGCGATCTCGCGCGCACGCGTGGCCACGGTGGCGAACATCGTGTTGAGCGCGCCGAACACCGCGCCGATCGCCATGATCGCGCCGACCACCATGCCGATGATGCGGATCACCTTGGTCATGCCTTCGGACTGCTTGCTGAAGTAATCCAGCGTGGTGCTGGCGTCGACGTCGAGGCGCGGATCGGCCGACAGCGCGGCCTTGAAGCCCTTGAACGCGCTTGCGCCGGTCAGTTTCGCGGTCACCGAGGTGCGCGAACTGCCGCGACGGTAGGTGGTGGCGACGATCTCGGCGTCGGCCCACAGTTCCGAATCCATCGCGTCGCCGGAATGGAACACGCCGACCACGTCCCACGACTGGTTGCCCAGCTTGATCCGCTTGCCCGGTTCCAGGCCGGCGAACTGGCGCTGCGCGCCGGTGCCGGCAACCAGCTCGCGGCGACCGCTGGCGAACTTGCGCCCGGCAACGATCTTCACGTCCGGCCGCACCATCCACGCCGCGTCGCCGACGCCGCGCAACTGCACGCTGCCGTCCTCGTCGGGCAGGCCGCCCTTGAGCGGCAGGTTCGCGGCGACCACCAGTTCCGGCGAGACCAGCGCGCGGCCCTGCGCATCGCGGGCGATGCCCGGCGCTTGCGCGATCACGGTGACGCTGTCGTGCATCAGCGTCGACATCACTTCCGCCGCCGATGCGCCGCGCAGCACGATCGCGCTGTCGGCGCTGCCGCTCTTGCGCAGCGTTTCGCGGTAGCCCTCGGCCATCGCCAGCAGCGCGGCCAGCACCGCGACCACGCCGGCGATGCCGACCACGATCACCGAGGATGCGCCGATGCGCTGGCGCAGCGTGCTCAGCCCGACCTGGGTCACCGAACCGGCCTGGCGGCCGCGCCGGGTCAGCAGCAGCCACAGCGCGAATGCGGCGGCCAGCGCAAGCAGCACGAACCACGGCGAAACCAGCCAGATCGCGATGCCGGCGACGGTCACCAGGAACCACAGCAAACCTCTGAGGAATTTCATGACGTTCTCCTGTTCCTATCGGCCGGCCAGTGCATCGACGATGTTCAGGCGCATCGCGCGGATCGCCGGCAGCGCGCCGACCAGCAGGCCGATGCCGACCATCAGCGACAGGCCCAGCAGCCAGCTGCTGGCGCCGACCGGCGGCATGTTGATCACGCCGCCGCTGCCCAGGGTCAGGATCGGCCCGAGCAGCGCGGCCAGGCCCAGGCCGAGCACGCCGCCGATCAGGACCAGCAGCACCGATTCGGCCAGCACCAGGCCGAGCACGCTGCCGTCGCGGAAGCCGATGGTCTTCAGCACCGCCAGTTCCGGGATGCGCTCGCGCACCGCCTGCGCCATCGTGTTGCCGGTCAGCAGCAGCAGGGTGAAGAACACCGCGCCCATGATCGAGCCGACGATCAGGCCGATGTCGGCGGTCTGCTTCATCCACGACGCCGCGGCCGCCGCCTCGGTCATGGTCTTGGTTTCGTGGTCCGAGTTGGCCGACAGCGCGTCGATCGCCTTGGCCACGCGGTCGGCCTGGTTGGCGTCGCGCACGCCGCTGACGTACCAGCCGACCTGGCCGCGGTTGTACGGCGTCGATTCGTCGAAGTATTTCCACTGCATCAGGATCATCTGGTCGTACCAGCCGCCACTGGCCTTGTCCTTCGGCTTCATCACCCCGACGATGTCGAAGGCCCAGTTCTTGCTGCCGTCGCGGTTCGGGAAGATGGTCGAGATCAGCGGCAGCCTTTGCCCCACTTCCCAGCCGAAACGCTTCATCAGGCCCTCGCCGACCAGCACGCCGGTGCGGGTGGCATCGAATGCCTCGCGCTGTTTCGGGTCGACCTCGATTTCCGGGTACAGGTCCAGGTAGTTCGGCGCCACCGCGAAGCTGAAGATCTGGTTGTGCGGGTCCTGGTAGGCGCCGCCGAACCAGTTCGCATAGGTCACCGCCTTGACTCCGTCGGTCGCGGCGATGCGCGCGTCCAGCGATTGCGGCAGGGTATCGATGAACGACAGCCGCGACTGGGTCTGCAGGCGCGAAGCGCCCTGCGCGCTTTGCCCGGCCTGCTCGAAGCTTTCGCGCACGCCGTTGAGTAGGCCGAACAGCAGGAACGCGGCCAGGATCGATACCAGGGTCAGGATCGTGCGGGTCTTGCGCCGGAACAGCTCGGCCCAGATCAGGTGCAGGTATTTCATGATGCGGTTCCTTTTCCGGTCGTCATCCCGGACGCGGCGCGGGCCATGCTTTTGCGGCGAGGCGGACCGGACATCGGAGCGGCCGGCTTCGCCGTTGGAAAGCGCTTCCCGCTGCGCCCGGGATGGCGAGTCAATAGGCGTGCGCGGCCTGCTCGACCAGCGTGCCCTTGTCGAGGTGCAGGGTGTGGCTGGCGTACTCGGCCGCCTTCGGGTCGTGCGTCACCATCACGATGGTCTTGCCGTGCTCGCGGTTCAGGGTCTGCAGCAGGCCGAGGATCTCCTCGGCGCTCTGCCGGTCGAGGTCGCCGGTGGGCTCGTCGCAGATCAGCAGGGTCGGGTCGGAGACGATGGCGCGGGCGATCGCCACGCGCTGCTGCTGGCCGCCGGACAGTTCGCTGGGCTTGTGCGACTTGCGCTCGGCCAGGCCGACCAGGGTCAGCGCGATCTCGGCGCGGCGCTTGCGTTCGGCGCCGCCGAGGCTGGTCAGCAGCAGCGGCAGTTCGACGTTCTTCTGCGCGGTCAGCATCGGCATCAGGTTGTAGAACTGGAACACGAAGCCGACGTGGTTGCTGCGCCACTGCGACAACTGGCCGGCGCCGAGGCGGTTGATGTACTCGCCGTCGACCTCGATGTCGCCGGAGGTCGGCGAATCGAGCCCGCCGATCAGGTTCAGCAGGGTGGTCTTGCCGGAACCGGACGGGCCCATCAGGGCGACGAAGTCGCCGCGCTCGATGTCCAGGTCCAGGCCGTGCAGCACGTGGACCTTTTCCGGGCCGCGCTGGTAGGTCTTGCTGAGGTTGCGGATCGAAACCAACGAAGACATGACGTTACCTCGGTGTCGTTGCGATGTTCGGTGGGTGCGCCCGGGCGCATCCTTCGGTACGACGGACGGGAAGCCCCGTTTTCGACACCCGTCCCGGGCGGTTGGCCGCGGCGGGGCAATCCCCGCGCGCGGATGTTTCAGTCGGCCGCCGCCGCGACCGGTTTCACTCTGGCGCCGTCCTCCAGCTCCGCCGGCGGGTCCAGCACCACGGTGTCGCCGGCGGCCAGGCCGTCGCGCACCTGGCGGTCGTTGCCGAGCGCCATGCCGGTGCGGACCTTGCGCCGTCGTGCCCGGCCTTCGTCGTCGACCACGAAAGCCACGTCCTCGCCGTCGCGCTCGACGATGGCCGCCGCCGGTGCGCGCACGCCCTGCGGCGCCTGCGCGGCCTGCGGCTTTTCGGCCTCGAGGAAGCTGACGTTGACGCCCATGTCGGGAACGATGCGCGGGTCCTTCTGCTTCAGCGCGATGCGCACCTTGACCGTGGCCTTGCCGCGGTCGGCGGTGGGAATGATCGCGATGACCTCGGCCGGGATCTTCCAGTCGGGGTAGGCGTTCAGCGTGGCCTCGACCGGCATCTTCGGCTGCACCCGGCCGATGAAGGCCTCGCCGACGTCGACCTCGACTTCCAGCGAATCCATGTCGACGATCGTGCCGATGCCGGTGCGGGTGAAGCCGCCGCCTGCCGACAGCGGCGAAACGATCTCGCCCGGCTGCGCGGCCTTGGCCACGACCACGCCGGCGAACGGCGCGCGCACCACGGTGTTGTCGACGCCGAGGTCGGAAATGGCCAATGCGTCGGAAGCGACCCGGGTGTTGCGCTGCGCGGCCTGCAGTTGCGCGCGCAGCGTGTCGCGCTGCGCCAGCGCCTGCTCGTATTGCGAGCGCGACACCAGCTGCTGGCCGGCCAGTTCCCGCAGGCGCGACGCGTCGGCCTCGGCCTGCTTCAGCTGCGCCTGCACCCGGGCGACCTCGCTGCGCGCGGCCAGCAGCTGCGAGGCCGACAGCCGGCGCTGCGCATCGGCGTCGATCGGGTCGAGCGTGGCCAGCACCTGGCCTTCCTCGACGCGCTGGCCTTCCTCGATCAGCACCTCGCGCACCTTGCCGGTGATCTTCGCCGACACGGTGGCCATGCGCCGCGCGACCACGTAGCCGGTGGCGTCGAGCACCGACGCCGCATCGCCGTTGCCGATCGCCGCGACCGTCGCGGTGCGGACCTCGAGCGGTTTCGCCCGCGCGAACGCGAACCAGCCCAGCGCCGCCAGCAGCAGCAACGCGACCGCCGCCAGAGCGATCCACCGCCCGCGTCGCGACGGCGGCGCGGGCGGTGGTGGTTTGCGGTCGATGCGCAGTTCCTTCAGCAGTTCGGCGGAAGCGTTCATGCAGGATCCGGGCGGTGGGGCGAAAGGCGAAGTGTGACTGCATCGCGTTGCCCTGCCAACCGCCGCGGCCGGTCGCGCGCGGTCATTCGCGGCCCACCGCGCCGGCTTGCGGCCAGTCGCTGTCGCCGATGCGCTCGAGTTGCATCTCGATGAACGGCACCGGCAACTGCCCCGGCAGCGTGCGCAAGCCGGTTTCGTGCCAGGCGCCGTCCTTGACCGTGGCGACGTAATGCATGCGCATCGGCCCGGCCGGCATGCTCCAGGCGAAGCCGTCGGCGGTGGTCTCGAACGGCGCGTCGACGACGTGGCCCTGGGCGTAGGAGCGCATCGAGTAGCGCTTCGTGTCCGGGTCGTAGGAGATCACCGCGAAGGCGTTGAACGCGGTCGCGCCGTCCTTGTCGTAGCTGCGGCCCTCGATCAGCTTCACCGTGCCGTCGAGCAGCGGGCCGATGCGTTCGGTGTGGGTGGTGGTCAGCTTGGTGCCGTTCGGCAGGTCGATCGTGGCGGTGCCGCGCCACTGCCCGTCGAGCGCGTCGAGCGCGGCCATCGCCTCCTTCTGCGCGGCGACGCGCGCGACGTTGTCGGGCGGCGGCTGTTGCGCGGCGGCCGTCGCGACGGCTGACATCAGGGCCAGTGAAGCGGTGCGTGCGAAAGCGACAGTGCTCATTCCCGGGTCTCCGCTGGTGGTGGGTGGTATCGCGCGGTCAGCCCGCGCCGATCAGTTGCTGCAGCGCGGCCAGGTGCCGCTTCAGCGCATCGTTGCCTTGCGCGGTCAGCCTGTACCAGGTGACCGGTTTGCGTTCGACGAAATCGCGGCGCAGCTCGACGTAACCCTCGTCCTCCAGCCGGCGCAGCTGCGCGCCGAGGTTGCCGTCGGTCAGGTCGAGCTGCTGCTTGAAGCCGGCGAAGCTGACTTCGCCGTGCCGCGCCAGCAGCACCGCGATCGCCAGCCGCGCGCGGTGTTCGAACGCGGGATCGAAGCCGGTGAACGCCTGTTTCACGCCCGCCCGCCCTGCGTGCGCGCGCGCCGCGCCGCCAGCCCGGCCCAGGCCAGCGCCACGGCGATGACCACGCCGGCGATCGTCCAGGTGTAGGGCAGGGCGAAGGCGGTCAGCAGCGCGTACGCGGCCAGCATCAGCAGCCCGGCCCACAGCAGCGAGCGTTCCAGGTGCACGCCGGCCAGCGCGTACAGCAGGCCGGTGGTGAACAGGAAGCCGGCGCCGCCCTGGCGCGGCGGGACGCGTTCCAGCAGCAGCGGCAGCATGGTCAGCAGGTAGGCCAGGCCGCCGATGCCCCAGTGCAGGCCGTAGCGCCGGCCCAGCTCGCGGTCGTTGATCCCGCTGCGCCGCGCGTCGCGCTCGCCCAGCCACCAGCTCAGCGCGCCGCCGCCGAACCCGGCGACCAGCCAGTACGCGCCGAAGATCCGCGGCAGGTGCTGGCCGAAATCGACCAGCGGGAAACCGACCGCGATGATCGCGGCCCACAGGAAGAAGATCGCCGGCACGCCGGCGGGGCGGTCGCGGCGGCGGACCGCCGTGGCGATGTAGTCGAGGTCCTGCTTGAGCTGGTCGTTTTCGGTCATGGCACGGGCCCGCAATGGGAGTTCACGTACAGAGTACTCTAAAAAATAGAGTAGTCAACTGCCAAATGTCCGAAACCCCTGCCGGTCGTGCCGCGGCGTGAGCCGGCCGCCGGTTCGGCGTACGCTGCCGCCTTCCAAACCCGAGGGGAAGGCCATGAAGACGGAACGTCCGCGCTGGTTCTGGGTCGTGTCGGTGCTTGCGCTGTTGTGGAACCTGGTGGGGCTGGCGATGTTCTGGGTGGAGGTCACGCTGTCGCCGGCGGCGGTGGCGGCGCTGCCGCCCGAACAGCAGCTGATCCACGCGGCGATACCGCAGTGGGTGTACGCGTTCTTCGGCATCGCGGTCATCGCCGGCGTGCTCGGCGCGCTGGGCCTGCTGCTGAAGCGGCGCTGGGCCGCGCCGCTGCTGCTGGTTTCACTGCTGGCGGTGGCGGTGCAGATGGCGTCGGCCTACGCGACCACGCCGGTGTGGGCGCTGACCGGCGCCGCCGGCGCGGTGTTCCCGCTGGTCCTGGTCGTGATCGGCCTGCTGCTGTGGCTGTTCGCGCGCAAGGCCGCGGTGCGCGGCTGGATCGGCTGACTCAGCCGATCCAGTAGCGTCGCTTCGGCCCGGGCGAGCCGGGAACGGTCGCGAAGTCCTCGAGCACGCCGCCGTTGCGCTCGATCGCCTTGATCGAAGCCCGGTTGTCGTCGTCGCAGGTGACGAGGATGCGGCGTATCCCGAGTTCGCCGCGGGCGATGCCGACGGCCTTCGCGAGGATCGCGGTGGCGTAGCCGCGGCCGCGGAATTCCGGGACCACGACGTAGCCGATGTGCCCGCCGAAGCGTTCCAGCGCGTCGTTCAGGTGGTGCCGGATCGACGCGCGGCCGACGATCCGCGCGCCATCGAAGGCGAACAGGAAGGTCGACGGGACGTGGTCCGGCGTCGGCAGGCCGATGCCCAGCCGCTGTTCGCGCAGCCGTTGCAGGTAGGCCGCGAACGCCATGCCTTCGTCGTGGTAGTGCAGGAACGTCGGACAGCCCGGCGTCGTCGCCCGGTGCGCGCGCAGGAATTCGGCTTTCTCGTCCGGGCGCGGCAGCCGCAGTTCCAGGCCGGGATGCAGCGCCGCGCCGTGCATCAGCCGGCGCGCGCCTTCAGCAACGCATAGGCCGACCGCAGGCCCAGCGCCTCGCCGCCGGTCGGGCGGCCGGGGCGGTCGCTGTCGTTCCAGGCGTAGGTGTCCAGGTGCGCCCACGGCGTGCCGGCCGGCACGAAGCGTTCGAGGTACAGCGCCGCGGTGACCGCGCCGGCCATGCGCGAGCCGGCGTTGGCCAGGTCGGCCGGGTGGCTGGTCAGGTAGCGCAGGTACGGGCGCCACAGCGGCATGCGCCAGACCGGGTCGCGGGTCGCGTCGGCGGCGGCCAGCCATTCGCCGGCCAGCGCATCGTCGTTGGCGAACAGCGCCGGCAGGTCCGGGCCCAGCGCGATCCGCGCCGCGCCGGTCAGGGTGGCGAAGTCGACGACGAAGTCGGGCTTCCGTTCGCCGGCGCAGGCCAGCGCGTCGCACAGCACCAGCCGGCCCTCGGCGTCGGTGTTGTCGATCTCGACGCTGATCCCGGCGCGGGTCGCGATGATCTCGCCGGGGCGCAGCGCGTTCGGGCCGATCGAATTCTCCACCGCCGGCACCAGCACGGTCAGGCGCAGCGGCAGCCTGCGCGCCATCGCCAGCCCGGCCAGCGCCAGCGCGTGCGCGGCGCCGCCCATGTCCTTCTTCATGTGGCGCATGCCGTCGGCCGGCTTGATGTCGAGGCCGCCGGTGTCGAAGCACACGCCCTTGCCGACGATGGCGACGTGCGGATGCGCCGCGTCGCCCCACGACAGCGAGAGCAATCGCGGCGCGCGGTGCGAGGCGCGGCCGACCGCGTGGATCGCCGGGAAGTTCTTCGCCAGCAGTCCGTCGCCGCTCACGACCTCGATGGCCGCGCCATGCGTTTGCGCCAGGTCGCGCGCGATCGCCTCCAGCTCGTCCGGCCCCATGTGCTCGGTCGGCGTGTTGACCCAGTCGCGCACGCGGACGCAGGCGGCGAGCACGTCGAGCGCTTCGGCGTCGGCGCGCTCCAGCACCAGTCGTGCGGCTTCGCGCGCCGGTTTCTTGTAGCGGCTGAACCTGTAGGCGCCGAGGCCCCAGCCCAGCTGCAGCGCCGCCGCGCGCGCGCCGTCGCCCGCTGCGTTCGCCGGTTTCCAGTCGCCGGCCGGCAGGCCGTACGGCGCATGCGCATACGCATACGGATCGAGCGCGTCGCCGACGCCGATCGCCGCGCCGGCGACGCCGTTGGCGCCCGGCAGCAGCAGCAGCGAGCCGGGCGCGGCGGAAAACTTCTGCGCGTCGATCCACGCCTGCGTCGCCGCCGGCTGCGCGTCGCGCCACGACGGGAATCCCGTCGCGTCGAGCACGTGCAGCGGCAGCGCGTTGGCGGCGTCGTGGGAATAGGCGGCGGGCAGTTCGCTCATCGGATTGTCCGGAATCGGCTGGCCCTTCGACGTCGCGCCTGCGGCGCTGCGCCCGGGGCGAGCGGGGGTGGGAAGTCAGTTCGGGTGCGAATCCAGCCAGTCGGCCAGTTCGGCGAGAGAGGAGAACTCGAGGTCGGGGCGCGGCACGCCGTCCGGCCAGGCCGCGACCTCGCCCGCTTCGTTCGGCCGGTTCAGCCAGCAACTGCGCAGGCCGGCGCGCGCGGCGCCGAGCGCGTCCAGTTCGACATGGTCGCCGACGTGCAGCACTTCGTGCGGCTGCAGGTTCAGCTGCGCGCAGGCGGCGTGGAAGAACGAGGCCTCGGGCTTGGCCGCGCCGTGTTCGCGCGAATGCAGGCGGGCGACGAAGCGGTCGGCCAGGCCGATGCGATGCAGGTCGGCGTTGCCGTTGCTCAGCGACGCGAGCGGCACGCGCGCGCGCAGCCGGTCCAGCGCCGGCAGCGTGTCCGGGTAGAACTCGACCCGGTTGCGTTCGGCGTAGAACACCTCGTAGGCCTCGTCGAGCCGGTGCAGCGCGCCGCCGCTTTCGCGCAGCGCGATCTCCAGGGTCAGCCGGCGCAGCGCGCTCAGGTCGTGCAGCAGCTGCGGGTTCTCGGCGAACACGCGCTCGCGCAGCGCGCGCATCGCCTCGATCGGGAACATCCGTGCGGTGGCCGGGCTGTGCTCGCGCAGCCACGCGTCGAGCACGCGCTCGATGCGCGCGCCGACCGGCGGGAACGGCCACAGCGTGTCGTCGAGGTCGAGGGTGATGGCGCGGACGGTAAAGCTCATCCGGGGATTTTACGGCACCGGGGCCATGCCATCCGGTCCGCGGCACGGCGCAAATCGCCAGGCCCGTCCGGATCGCTGCGGCCCCCGTTCGCGATTTGCGTCGCTTCCGCGGCGCGGGAGGCTGCGATCCGGCCTCAGCGCTCCGACAGCTCGGTCGCCGCCTCGGCCGGCAGGGGCGCGACGGCCGGCGTTTCGGCCTCGAAGTCTTCGTCGACCAGCGGTTCTTCCGGCAACGGCCCGCCGGCCGTGTCGGCGTCCGCCCCGGTCGCATCGGCGAAGCCGCCGACCGCCGCCTGCGCGCCGGCGAACAGGTTCGCGACCGCGCCGACCATGCGCAGCACGCGCGGGCCGTTCAGCGCGGCCAGCGGTTCGGCGCGCCCGGCCAGGAAGCCGGCGACGAGGCCGGCCGAAACGATCCGCCACGGCGTCCAGCCTTCGCGCCACGCGCGCCTCACTTCGCCCCAATGCTGCAGCGCCTGCCGCTGGCGGCCCTCGAGCAGGCGCTCGCGGCGTTGCACGCGGCGTTGCAGGGCAGCGAACTTCACGTGGCGTCGTCCTCGCCGCCGCCGCCGATGCCCAGCTTCGCCAGTTGCCGGCGGGTGGCGTCGAGGCGGGTGTGCTCGAAGTAGCCGGCCATCTTCCACGCGCCGAACGCGGCGATCGCCAGGCTCAGCCCCGCGGCGACGCCGATCGCGCCCAGCCACGACAGGCCGAGGCGCTGCAGCAGCGAAACCAGCGCCGCCATCAGCAGCAGCCACGACGAGGCGGCGAACACCACGACCACCGCCAGCCACAGCAGCGCGCGCACCAGCGCGGCGCGGGCCAGCGCCAGGTCGGCGGCGACCAGGCCGCGCAGCGCGCGACCGGCGTCGACCGCGCTGGCGAAGCCGGCGCGGCCGGCGTCGCCGAACTGGCGCAGGCTTTCCTCGAGCGAAGGCGTCGGCTTGCGCTCGTCGTCTTCGCCGGACGGCGTGCCGGGCGTGTCCATGCGGGGCGGGGGGCCGCGGCGGCCGCTTACTTGTCGCTGCCGCCGCTGCGCGCGAGCTTGGCGACGATCCAGCCGGCGGCGAAGGCGACGCCGAACGAAACCAGCGGGCGCTCGCGGATCAGCTCGGCGGCGCTGTCGATCAGGTCGCGGCCCTTGTCCATCAGCGCGTCCATCTGTTCCTTCGCGGCGGCGCCGCCGGATTCGGCGGCGGCGATGCCCGACAGCGCGCTGTCGGCCAGTTCGGCCTTGACGTTCGCGCGACCCAGCTTCAATTCGTCGCCCGCGGCCGAAGCCGCGCCCTTGAGCGCTTCGCCCGCGGCCGAAGCGGCCGACTTCAGGTGCGAGCCGGCCTCGCTCAGGTTGCTCTTCACGGCATCGGTGGCGGTGGGGGTGGTGCTCATCGTCTTCTCCTGCGGTGGATGGGACGCGGCCAATCTAGCAGGTCGCAGCGCAAGCGGTCGTTATCGGTTCATTGCATCGGCGCGGTCCAGAGCCGCCCGCCGCGCAGCACCTGCAGCACCAGCTGTTGCGGCTTGCTGTCGAAGCTGGCGCGGAAGCTGGCCAGGTCGCTGAATTCGCCGCTGCTGGCGGCGACGATCAGGTCGCCGGCGCGCAGGCCGTTCTTCGCCGCGCGGCTGCCGCTGGCGACCTTGTCGATCTGCACTGCGCCGGCGATGCGGTTGCTGCGCAGCCGCTGGCGGGTGTTCTCGTCGAGTTCGCGCAGGCTGGCGCCCTGCAGGCGCGGGTCGAGGCTGCCGCCGTCGAGCTGGCGCACGCTTTCCTTCAGCGTCGCCGACAGCCGCAGCGGCTTGCCGTCGCGGCGCACGTCCAGCGCCACCCGGCTGCCGACCGGCTGCAGGCCCTCGAAGTTGTGCAGCGCCGAGGCGTTGTCGACGCGCTGGCCGTTCGCGCCCAGCACCACGTCGCCGGGCTGCAGGCCGGCCGCGGCCGCGGCCGAACCCGGCCAGACCCGGGTCACCAGCGCGCCGCGCGGCGTTTCCAGGCCCAGCCCCTTGGCCAGGCGCGCGTCGACGTCCTGGGTCTCGACGCCGAGGCTGCCGCGGCGCACTTCGCCGGTGGCGAGCAGCTGCTGCTCGACGTCGCGCGCCAGGTTGATCGGGATCGCGAAGCCCAGGCCGATGTTGCCGGCCATGCTGCCGCGCGGATTGAAGCTGGCGGTGTTGATGCCGACCAGCTCGCCCTGCAGGTTGACCAGCGCGCCGCCGGAGTTGCCGGGGTTGATCGAGGCGTCGGTCTGGATGAAGTTCTGGAAGCCGGCCACCGGGATGCCGCTGCGGCCGACCGCGGAAACGATGCCCGAGGTCACCGTCTGGCCGAGGCCGTACGGGTTGCCGACCGCGACCACGAAGTCGCCGACCTGCAGGTTGTCGCTGTTGGCCAGCGGGATCGCGGTCAGGCCGCCGGCCGGGATGCGGATCAGGGCGACGTCGGTGTCCGGGTCGGAGCCGATGAATTCGGCCTCGACCGTGCGCCCGTCGGCCAGCGTCACCGACACGCCGTCGGCGTTCTCGACCACGTGGTGGTTGGTCAGCACGTAGCCGCGCTGTGCGTCGATGATCACGCCCGAGCCGAGCGCGCGCTCGACCCGCTCGCGCGGCATGTCGGGGATGCCGAAGAAGCGGCGGAAGAACGGGTCGTCGGCGAGCGGCCCCAGCGGGCTGGCCACGCGCACGGTCTGCTGGCTGTACACGCTGACCACCGCCGGCAGCACCCGCTTCAGCATCGGCGCCAGCGACGGCAGGGCCTTGCCGTCGACCGCGGTCGGCAGGGGGGCGACCGCCGGCGCCGTCGCCGGCGCGGCGGGGGCCGGCGCGGCCTGCGCCGGCTGGTCGAAGGTTTCGCGCAGGGCGGTGGCGGCGAAGCCGCCGAACGCGGCGGCGGCGGTCAGGGCGAGCAGGGTTCGGGTCGAGCGCTTCATCGGCATGGCGGGGCGGCGGTTTCCGGGCGGGAATGAGGGCCGCCGGCCCCGAAACCAAGAGGTGCGCGGGCCCGGCGGCAAGCTGAACGAGTCTGCGTATCGACCATTAAACCCGCGATGAAGTTTCGCCCCGGGACCGTCGCGGCCGGGCGGATGCAGCTTCCCGCCGGATCGGTTGACAGGCCGGCGCCCCCGGCGTAGTTTGCGAATCTCGCGCCGCCACTACATATTGGGGTTGGGCGTGAAACAAACCCATAAGGAATGGGGTTTACGACAGACAAGGGACAGTCTGGGGGGGCGAAGATGAACAGCGGAAACACAAGGGTTTTACCGGGCGTTCGTCACAATTCGGCAACCCATCCGGGCAGCCCGGCAGGCGTGGAACATCCACGCCGGCCCGCGGCGCCTTCGGCCCGTTCCGGGCATTAGCCCGGGCGCGGCGGCGAACGGCATACGGATTTGGTCGGCAACAACAAGTAATGGTCGGTCCATCGATCACCAACAGGGAGAACGACAACAACATGAGCACGGTGCGTCTTGAGGCAGTGAAAAAGGAAGAAGCGGCGCGGGTCATCCCGATGCAGCCGGCCTCGCAGGACATCTGGGACAAGAAGTACCGGCTGAAGACCAAGCAGGGCGAGCCGATCGACGCCGACATCGACGGCACCTACCAGCGCGTGGCCCGCGCCCTGGCCGATGCCGAGCCGACCGAGGAAAAGCGCGCCTACTGGAACGAACGCTTCCTGTGGGCGCTGCGCCGCGGCGCGATCCCGGCCGGCCGCATCACCTCCAATGCCGGCGCGCAGGCGCACAAGCCGGCCACCAGCACGATCAACTGCACCGTGTCGGGCACCATCGAGGACTCGATGGACGGCATCCTCGACAAGGTCCACGAGGCCGGCCTCACCCTGAAGGCCGGCTGCGGCATCGGCTACGAGTTCTCGACGCTGCGCCCGAAGGGCGCGTTCGTCGCCGGCGCCGGCGCGTACACCAGCGGGCCGATGTCGTTCATGGATATCTACGACAAGATGTGCTTCACCGTGTCCTCGGCCGGCGGCCGCCGCGGCGCGCAGATGGGCACCTTCGAGATCTCGCACCCGGACGTGAAGGACTTCATCCGCGCCAAGCGCGAGGACGGCCGCCTGCGCCAGTTCAACCTGTCGCTGCTGATCACCGACGGCTTCATGCAGGCGGTCGAGGACGACGCCGACTGGCCGCTGGTGTTCCCGCTGAACGTCAAGGAGAAGGCCGACGTCGACCTCGAGGACGCCGACAAGGTGGTCTGGCGCGACTGGCCGACGCACCGCAACTACATCGTCCGCGACGACGGCCTGGTCGCCTGCAAGGTCTACGGCCACATCCGGGCGCGGCACCTGTGGGACATGATCATGGTCTCGACGTACGACTACGCCGAGCCGGGCTTCATCCTGATCGACCGCGTCAACGAGATGAACAACAACTGGTGGTGCGAGAACATCCGCGCGACCAACCCGTGCGGCGAGCAGCCGCTGCCGCCGTACGGCGCCTGCCTGCTCGGCTCGATCAACCTGACCACCTTCGTGCGCAAGCCGTTCACCGCCGAGGCCAGCTTCGACTGGGAGGAATACAAGGAAGTCGTGCGCGTGTTCACCCGCATGCTCGACAACGTGGTCGAGGTCAACGGCCTGCCGCTGGAGCAGCAGCGCAACGAGATCCTGCGCAAGCGCCGCCACGGCATGGGCTTCCTCGGCCTGGGCAGCACGCTGACCATGCTGAAGATGAAGTACGGCAGCAAGGAATCCTGCGAGTTCACCGAGCGCATCGCCCGCGACATGGCGGTGGCCGGCTGGGAAACCGGCCTGGCCCTGGCCGAGGAGAAGGGCCCGGCGCCGATCATGGACGAGGACTTCGCGGTCACCGCCGAGATGCTGCGCAAGCGCCCGGAGATGAAGCAGGACGGCTGGAAGGTCGGGCAGAAGATCAAGGGCCGCGTGCTGCACGCGAAGTACTCGCGCTACATGCAGCGCATCGCCTCGGTCGAGCCGGCGCTGGTCGACAAGCTGGCCAAGGTCGGTTCGCGCTTCACCCACCACAGCTCGATCGCGCCCACCGGCACCATCAGCCTGTCGCTGGCCAACAACGCCAGCAACGGCATCGAGCCGTCGTTCGCGCACCACTACAGCCGCAACGTGATCCGCGAGGGCAAGAAGACCAAGGAAAAGGTCGACGTGTTCAGCTACGAGCTGCTGGCCTACCGCGAACTGGTCAACCCGAAGGCGATGCCGTTCGCCGAGGACGCCGACGCCAAGTTGCCGGACTACTTCATCAGCGCCGACGACATCACCCCGAAGGAGCACGTCGACGTGCAGGCCGCGGCGCAGAAGTGGGTCGATTCGTCGATCTCGAAGACCGCGAACGTGCCCACCGACTACCCGTACGAGCAGTTCAAGGACATCTACCGCTACGCCCACCAGCAGGGCCTGAAGGGCTGCACCACGTTCCGCTTCAACCCGGCCGCCTTCCAGGGCGTGCTGGTCAAGGAGGCGGACCTGGAGAACACCACCTACCGCTTCGAGCTGGAAGACGGCAGCGTGGTCGAGGTCAAGGGCAACGAGCAGATCGAGTACGACGGCGAGCTGCACACCGCCGCCAACCTGTTCGACGCGCTGAAAGAGGGCTACTACGGCAAGTTCTGAGCGGGCGGGAGTGCGCCCCTCCCGCGTTCGCGGGGGAGGGGAAGGCCGAAGGGCAGGCGAAGGGGCGAACGCAGCGGGCCTGCTTTCCCCCTTCACGCCGGAGGGGTATAGCATCGTCGTCGCGGCCGTCCCCCATCGGCCAGTCGGAGGTTCCAATGGCTAACGAAAAAGGTGTGGCGGCGACGCTGACCGAGGTCGCCGGGAACGTGAAGGATCGGGCGGTGGTCAAGGCCGCCGAGATCGGCGAGGCGGTGGCGCACAGCGAGGCCGTGGCCAGGGCGGCGAAGGTCGCCAAGGAAACGGTGGCGAAGGCGCAGACCCGCCTGGCCAAGGCGAAGAAGGTGGTCGAGAAGCGGACCGTCGCGGCGAAGAAGGCGGTGAAGAAGACCGTGGCCCGGGCGAAGAAGAACCTCGCCGCGGCCAGCGCCGGCGCCAGGGCCGAGGCCGCCACGTTGAAGGCGAAGAAGACGGCGAAGAAAGCCGCGGCCAAGAAGGCCGTGGCGAAGAAGGCCCCGGCGAAGAAGGCAGCAAAGAAAGCGGTGAAGAAGGTGGCGAAGCAAAGCCGCCGCCAAGAAATGAACGACCCCTCTCCCGCCCGCGGGAGGGGGAAAGGCGCGAAGCGCCGGGGGTGAGGGCACGGCTCCACCCGCGAAACCAACAACCAGCGACAACGCAACAGGACACGCACGCAATGGCCGTCAAGATCGACAAGAAAATCAAGGGATACGCCGTCGTCACCCCGGAAGACAAGGAAAAGGCCGTGCAGGGCGCCTCGGTTTCGATGGCGCAGGCCGAGGCGGAACTGCCGAAGGCCGACATCATCCAGATGCACGAGCGCATCGAGCGCCCGGAGGTGCTGATCGGCAGCACCTACAAGATCAAGTCGCCGCTGGTGGAGCACGCGATGTACGTGACCATCAACGACATCGTGCTCAACGCCGGCACCGAGCACGAGCTGCGCCGCCCGTTCGAGATCTTCATCAATTCCAAGTCGATGGAGCATTTCCAGTGGATCGTCGCGCTGACCCGCATCATGTCGGCGGTGTTCCGCAAGGGCGGCGACGTGACCTTCCTGGTCGAGGAAATGAAGGCGGTGTTCGATCCGCGCGGCGGCTACTTCAAGGCCGGCGGCGTGTACATGCCGTCGCTGGTGGCCGAACTGGGCGCGATCGTCGAGGACCACATGAAGTCGATCGGCCTGATCCACGACCCGGAAATGAGCGCGCACCAGCGCGCGATCCTGGCCGAGAAGCGCGCGCAGTACGAGGCGCGTTCAAAAAAAAACTCTGACGTGAGCGAAACGCCGGTCGTCGTGACCGGCGCCGTCGAGGAAATCGCCGTCACCGGCGAAGGCGCCAGTTTCCCGCCGTCGGCCAGCATGTGCGGCAAGTGCAACACCAAGGCGCTGGTGCTGATGGATGGCTGCGCGACTTGCTTGAATTGCGGCTACAGCAAGTGCGGGTGATTGTCGGGCCCATTGATTGACGTCCAGTCCTCGAACTCGGAATTGGATGTCAGTTTTGCTCGGATCGTCTGCTCGGGGGGGCAATGTCCGAAGCGTCACACGTAATCGATTGGGCTGGCACCGGGGCGATGATTTCCGGTATTGCTACGGTCATCGCAGCGTTGGGTACATGCGCACTGGTCTATGTCGGCTGGAAGGGCTTGTCTACATGGCGAAGCCAGATCGGAGGCACTCGCAAGCTAGAGTCAGCTCAAGACCTACTTGCAAAGATCTATGAAGCGCAAGCGGTCATGGAGTTTGTGCTCGGCCCTTGGATATCACCTGCGGAAATGCAGCGAGTCGAGAAGGCGGCGAACGAAACAGAGGCCGACTACGAAATACGAAAGGTTTATGGGGTCGCCAATGTCCGATACTTGGATCACGCTGAGACATTCAATCAGCTGAGGGCCCTTAATTTCGTTGCTCGAGCCCGTCTAGGGGATTCTATCTACGATGCCGTCAAGGCGCTGGTAATGTTCCCTAACTACATATTCACAGTTGGGTCTCGTGTCACGCGCGAGAAACAGAATCTCGCACGGCTTGAGCGACAAGTTGAGCTTGGCCTGCGCGTGGATGGTGCGGCCTATCAACAAGCGCAAGAAAGATATCAGCGTGCTTACGACATCTACTATGGTCTTGATGAGGTAGAGAGCTTAGAAGTCCAGCTCGCTAATAAGGTTGCCGAAGCCGAGAGGCTTTTGCGCGCCGAAATTTCGCGATTCAAATGATGTAACGCGCGTAAGGCGGGTTAAAACCCGCCCTACCGGGTAGGGCGGGTCATGACCCGCCTCGGGGTGGGTGGCGGGAACCGCCACGCGAGGGAAATTCCTACATCACGCCACTGCACGCGCCGATGCCGCGCGCCCGCGCCGCCGGCCACCATCGCGGCATGCCCAACTATCGCCGCATCCACGTGCCGGGCGGCACGTACTTCTTCACCGTCAACCTGCTTGAACGCCGGCGCACCCTGCTGGTCGACCGCATCGACCTGCTGCGCGAGGCCTTTCGCGCGGCACGTGCGAAACACCCCTTCACCCTGCTTGCCTGGGTGATCCTGCCCGACCACCTGCACTGCATCTGGCGCCTGCCGCCGAACGACGACGCCAACGCCGAACGCTGGCGCCATATCAAAACCCACTTCGCCCGCGGCATTCCGCCTGGCGAGCGCCTGTCGCCGCGCCGCCGCATGAAGGCCGAACGCGGCATCTGGCAGCGTCGCTACTGGGAACGCATCGTCCATACCGACGACGACCTGCGCGCCCATATCGATTACATCCACATCAACCCGATGAAGCATGGCCATGTCGAACGCGTGCGGGATTGGCCGCATTCTTCCTTCCATGTGTACGTGTCGAAGGGGCTGCTGCCGTCGGATTGGGCAGGCACGTCGCCGGTTGCGGCGAAGGATTCGAAAGGCGAGGCGAAACCTGCGCGGCGTGGCGGCGGGTCGTGACCCGCCCTTCCGTGTCTCAAAATGTGCGTAAGGCGGGTTAAAACCCGCCCTACCGGTTCCCCGTTTCGAGCGGGAAAATTCCGGGGTTTCCGTGCGCTGGCGCGCCGTTGCCAGTCAAGGATGACGGCAAATGCCGGATTGATTCTGATCAAAGCATTCCGGGGCGATGTTCATTACCGTGGTGTCGCGCGGGGTTGGCGCACTGCGGCGGCTGCAGGTGATGCGGCGATTGCGCCAATCGGTGTTCCGGCCGATGCCGGAAGACTGTTTGAGGCAGCAAGCGAACGGGCAGGCGCGCATGCCGATGATGGCGGGTGGATGTATTTGCCCGGACTTGGTGAGTTACCCGATCAAGCCGTGTAGCGTCCGGAAAGGAGGCGAAAATGAGCCCCGTACTGCGCGAGATCCTGATGGAGCCGGTGGGTTGGCTGGCCATCGGCGGCAGCCTGGTCATGTTTGCGTTGGTGGTGGGCATACACTTGTACGTCCGCAAGCAGATTCGCCGGGCAGAGCGGGACCTGGCGGCGAAACAGGATGCCGAAAAACGCGCGTAAGACGGGTCAATGCCCGCCCGACCGGAACGGGTCGGGCGCCCTGAGGTTGCCAACTGGGCGCCTGGAAGTCGCTACTACCTAAGTGGGGTTCTGCAGCCATGTACCTCAAGCCGCGTTACACCGTCGCCTTCCTGATTCTGGCCAGTACGGCGCTCACGGCGCTGGGACTGCCGGCGGGCACGCGCATCGGCATGCCGGCGGCGAGTCTCGCCTCGGGGGTGGCGGCGTTGTCGCTCATGGCGTCCGCGGCCGTTCTCGGCGCGCGCTGGAAGTTCGTCGAATCGGTTTTCGGCGGCCTCGACCGCGTCTACGTCGTGCACAAATGGCTGGGCGTCTGGGCGCTGGGCCTGGCCTCGTTCCACCTGGTGTTCAAGGCGGGCATGCCGGGCTGGGAGACTGCCGTCATACTGCCGTTGCCGGATGGCTGGCCGCGATTCCTTCGCCAGTTCTCCTTCGTCGGCCTGATGTTCATCGTGCTGCTGGCCTTGAATCGCAACATCCCCTATGGCGTGTGGCGATGGTGGCACAAGCTGTCCGGGCTGCTGTTCGTGGTGGTGGCGTTGCACTGGCTCAGTTTCAAGCAGCCGATCCCGTTGGATAGCGCGGCCGGCATCTGGCTGGCTGCGCTGTCGGCAGCGGGGGTGGCGGGCGCGTTCTACAAGCTTCTGTTGTACCCGCTGCTGTCTGCGCACGCCGAATACCAGGTGGTCGGCGTGCGCTCCGGCGGGGCGGCGATGCATCTGGAATTGGAGCCGGTACGGAAGGGCATCGATTTCCAGCCCGGCCAGTTCGGCTTCCTGCGCATGAACGTGGAGGGCATGCGCGAACCGCATCCGTTCACCATCGCGTCGGGCAGCGGCGGGAAGGGCCGGGTCTGCTTCGAGATCCGCAGCCTGGGCGATTTCACGGGCAAGCTGGTCGCCACCGCGAGCGTCGGGATGCGCGCGGACATCTATGCGCCGCACGGGCGGTTCCTGCGCCGGCAGGAGGCGCGGCGCGAGGTCTGGGTCGGCGGCGGCGTCGGCATCTCCTCCTTCATCGCCTGGCTTCAGGATCCCCGCGCCGGAAGCTTCGACAAGGTCACGCTGTTCTATTTCTACACGCCCGGACGCGATTTCCCGGAAGTGCCGGTGATGGCGTCCATGGCGCGCGAGCGCGGGGTGGAACTGGTGCCCGTCGCGGGCGGGCCGTCGGATCCGGCGTTCGTTGATCGCATCGGCAGCATCTGCCAGGAAACGGCTCCGGCCGAGATCGACGTGGCGTTCTGCGGCCCGCGCGGCCTGCTGGCGCAGGTAAGCCGGACCCTGCAGGCGAAAGGGGTGCCCGGTGCAAACGTACGCCACGAATTTTCCGAATTCCGATGACGATTTTTTGAACGCGCGTAAGGCGGGTTGAAACCCGCCCGCTTTCATGCCATCGCCTTGTGCGACTCGAACGGCAGCAGTTGCGCGCCTTCGTGGACGATGGCGAAACCCGCCGCTTCCATGTGTTCGCGGTCGGCATCGACCAGCACCAGGATGTTGCCGGCTTCGATTTCCGCGCTGAACTTGCGGCGGATCGGATCGGGCACCGAAGCGCCGACCAGCGCGGCGATCCAGCCGCCGATGGCCGCGCCGACCACGATGGCCGCGATGGCGCCGGCCCAGCTGATGCCCGGCGTGGACACCAGCATCGCCGCCACCCCGGCCAGCAGGCCGGTGGCGGCGCCGTAACCGATGCCGCGCATCGCCGCCGGCAGCATGTCGGTGTCGGCCTCCTTGCGCGCGTTGCGGATCGAATGCAGCTCGATGTCCGGGCGTGCGACCAGCAGCAGGTCGCGGTTGTCCACGCCTGCGCGGCGTGCGGCCCGGAGGGCGGCCTGGGCGACGGCCAGGTCGGGTGCGCAGAACACGTGCCGGATCTTCATGTCCGCCTCCCGTGCATACAGGGAGGCTTCCGCGCCGGAAGCCGCCCCGGGACTGGAAACCGTTCGCATCGGGCGCAGCGGAGCGCCGCTCCGTGAAGTCGAACCACCCGTTTTGCGAGGATGAACGGCCCTTCGACTTCGCGCCTTCGGCGCTACGCCCAGGGTGGTCGGGATCTCGGGGCAGGTTCTAGGCCCGCGGCCGTTATGCCGGCGTGACGGCGGGAATCGCGCGCGGGCCGGCGCGTCCGTGCCGGATTTCCCGGCGAATGCGCGTTCCGCGCTGCGGCATGGCCCGGGCCAAAGGGAAAACCCGCCGTGCGGCGGGCCTTCCCGATATCGCGGCGACGACGCGCGCCGGCTTACCAGAACGTCGCGTACAGCGCGACGAGGATAGCGATCACCGCAAGGCTGGCGACGTTGAAGAACGGCGACGTCGCGTAGCGGACGCCGTCGGTGCGGATGCGGTCGCGCGCGGCGCCGCTCTTCGTCGCCAGCGACACGACGACCGCCAGCGCCAGCGCCAGCAGGAACACCAGGCCGATCCGGTCCATGAACGGCAGCGCCGGCCACGCCAGCTTCAGCACGATCGACAGCGCGAACGAACCGATCGCCGCGGCCAGCGCGCCGGCCTCGTTGGCGCGCTTCCAGAACAGGCCGAGTAGGAAGATCACCACGATGCCGGGGGTGAAGAAGCCGGTGAACTCCTGGATGTACTGGAAGCCCTGGTCGAAGCCGCCCAGCAGCGGCCTGGCGGTCAGCACCGCCACGGCGATCGCCGAGATCGCGGCGATGCGGCCGACCCGCACCAGCGTCGCCTGCGATGCGTCGGCGCGGCGCTTGGCGTAGAAGTCGAGGGTGAAGATGGTTGCCACCGAATTGATCTTCGACGCCAGCGACGCGACGACCGCGGCGACCAGCGCGGCGAACACCAGGCCGAGCACGCCCGGCGGCAGCAGGCCCATCATCGTCGGATAGGCGGCGTCGGGCTTGGCCAGGTTCGGCGCCAGCACCACTGCGGCGATGCCCGGCAGCACCACGATCACCGGCATCAGCAGTTTCAGGAACGCGGCGAACACCACGCCCTTCTGCGCCTCGCCGATGTCCCGGGCCGCCAGCGCGCGCTGGATGATGTACTGGTTGAAGCCCCAGTAGCTCACGTTGGCGATCCACATGCCGCCGACCAGCACCGACAGCCCCGGCAGGTCCTTGTAGAACGGGTTGGAGCGGTCGAGGATCATCTCGAACTTGCCCGGGTGCTGCGCCCACAGCGCGTTGAAGCCGGCGACGACGCTGCCGTCGCCGATCTTCGCCAGCGTGATGCCGGTGACCAGCAGGCCGCCCAGCACCAGCAGGGTGACCTGCACGATGTCGGTCAGCGCCACCGCCTTCAGCCCGCCGTACAACTGGTAGGCGAGGGCGAAGCCGCCGAGCAGGGCCAGCGCCAGCAGCTGGTCCAGGCCGGTCACCTGCGCCACCGCGATCGAACCCAGCCACAGGATCGAGGTCAGGTTGACGAACACGTACAGGCCCAGCCAGAACACCGCCATCAGCGTGCGGATGCGGCCGCCGTAGCGCTCCTCGAGGAACTGCGGCATCGTGGTGATGCCGTTGCGCAGGAATATCGGCAGGAACCACTTGCCGACGATCAGCAGGGTCAGCGCCGCCATCCATTCGTAGGACGCGATCGCCAGGCCGATGGCGTAGCCGGAGCCGGACATGCCGATGATCTGCTCGGCGGAGATGTTGGCGGCGATCAGCGAGGCGCCGATCGCCCACCACGGCAGCGCGCGGCTGGCGAGGAAGTAGTCCTCGGCCGACTTGCGGTGGCCGCCCTTCTCGCGCGAGACCAGCTGCGCGAGCACGAAGATGCCGGCCAGGTAGGCCAGCACGATGCCGATGTCGAGTGGAGTCAGGGTCATGCCGTGGGTTCTCCGGAAGGAAGGCGGATCGCGGGTTCAGCGGGCGGGCGCGGCGGCGGGATCGCCGGCGAAGCGCGGTTCGGGCAGGCCGCGCGCGCCGGCGGCGAGCGCGAACAGCGCGCCGGCGCGGCGGTCGCGTTCGCGCGCGGCCGCGTCCATGCCGTCGTGCGCGCTGGTGACGTAGAGCGTGCCGAGGCCGCGGCCGCCGAACGCGGGCCGGGTCGGTTGCCGGGTGGGGAGGCGGACCACGCGGTCCTCGCGGCCGTCGGCCAGGTAGCGCACCACGCGCGCCGCGCCCCATTGCGCGTTCCACAGCGCGCCCTCGGCGTCGACCGCCGAGCCGTCCGGCTCGCCCGCGTGGCCGGACAGGTCGACGAAGGTCTCGGCCGCGCCGATCGCGTCGCCATACGCGCAGCGTTCGATGCGCTTGCGCGGCGAATCGCAGAAGTACATCGTCGCGCCGTCCGGGCTGAAGGCGATGCTGTTGGCGATGGCGACCTTCGGCAGCGGCAGCGCTTCGAGGCCAAGGTCGGGATTCAAGCGGTAGAAGCCGCCGACCGCGCGCCTGTCGCCGCCGTCGCGCGGTTCGTGCAGCGTGCCGAACACGAAGCGGCCCTGGCGGTCGCAGGCGCCGTCGTTGGCGCGCGTGTCGAGGCCGGGCTCGATGTCGTGCAGCGTGCGCAGCTCGCCGCTGTCGAGGTGGAAGAACGCCAGTCGCGACGCCAGCGCCAGCAGCAGCCAGTCGTCGGCCTCGCACAGCGCGAACGAAGCCAGCCGCTCCGGCAGCGCCCAGGTGCGCACCGCGCCGTCGGCCGGGCGCAGCCGCCACAGCGTCGCCGCGTGGATGTCGGTCCAGTACAGCGCCTGCGCGCGTTCGCACCACAGCACGCCTTCGCCGAGCTGGTTGCCGGCGTCGAGTACGACTTCGGCTGCGGCGCTCACCGCCGGCCCCCGTCGACGACGAACGCCCGGGCGGTGCGCCTGCGGCTGGCGGGGCCGGGATGGCCGGCGCGGTTTGGATCCGTGCCCATCGCCGTCACCATTCGGCCACGCTGCCGTCGGCATGCCGCCACACCGGGTTGCGCCAGCGGTGGCCCTCGATGGCGCGTTCCTCGACGTAGGCCTGGTTCATCTCGATGCCCAGCCCCGGGCCTTCCGGCATCGCCACGTAGCCGTCGCGGTAGTCGAACGGCGCGCGGTCGGCGAGGTAGTCGAGCAGGTCGTTGGCGGCGTTGTAGTGGATGCCCAGGCTCTGTTCCTGGATGAAGGCGTTGTAGCAGACCGCGTCGAGCTGCAGGTTCGCGGCCAGCGCGATCGGGCCGAGCGGGCAGTGTAGGGCGAGGGCGACGTCGTAGGCCTCGGCCATCGCCGCGATCTTGCGCGTCTCGGTGATGCCGCCGGCGTGCGAGGGGTCGGGCTGGATGATGTCGACGCCGCCGGCCTGCAGCACGCGCTTGAAGTCGTAGCGCGAGTACAGGCGCTCGCCCAGCGCGATCGGCGCGGCCGAGATCGCGGCCAGCTCCGGGATCGCCTCGAGGTGTTCGGACAGCACCGGCTCCTCGACGAACATCAGCCCGAACGGCCGGAGTTCGTGCAGCAGCACCTTGGCCATAGGCCTGTGCACGCGGCCGTGGAAGTCGACGCCGAGGCCGATGTCGGGGCCGACCGCGTCGCGCACCGCCTGCACGTTCTCCAGCGCGCGGGTGACCTTGGCGTGGCTGTCGACGAACTGCAGTTCTTCGGTGCCGTTCATCTTCACCGCGGTGAAGCCGCGCGCCACCGCTTCCTTCGCCGCGCGCGCGGTATCGGCCGGGCGGTCGCCGCCGATCCACGAATACACCCGGATGCGCTCGCGCACCTTGCCGCCGAGCAGTGCGTGCACCGGCACGCCGAGCGCCTTGCCGTGGATGTCCCACAGCGCCTGGTCGAGGCCGGCCAGCGCGCTCATCAGTACCGGCCCGCCGCGGTAGAAGCCGGCGCGGTACAGCACGTTCCAGTGGTCCTCGATCCGTCGCGGGTCCTTGCCGAGCAGGTAGTCGGACAGCTCGTCGACCGCCGCGGCGACGGTGTGCGCGCGGCCTTCGACGACCGGCTCGCCCCAGCCGCTGATGCCGGCATCGGTGTCGATGCGCAGGAACAGCCAGCGTGGCGGGACCAGATAGGTGGTGATGGCGGTGATCTTCATGGTTGCGGGTCGGTTCGGGCGGCGTTCCAGGCGGCGACGAATTCGCGCGCGCGGCGGGCGACGTCGGCGGCGTCGCGGCCCGGCGCGTACAGCGCCGAACCGATGCCGAAGCCGGCGGCGCCGGCGGCGCGGTAGTCGGCGATGCGCTGCGGGGTGATGCCGCCGACCGGCAGTACGGCGGTGCCGGCCGGCAGCACGCTGCGCCAGGCTTTCAACACGGACGGGCCGAGTTGCTCGGCGGGGAACAGCTTCAGCGCATCGGCGCCGGCGCGCAGCGCGGCAAAGGCCTCGCTCGGCGTCGCCGCGCCGGGCACGCACGGCAGGCCGGCGCGCTTCGCCGCGGCGATCACCGCGGCGTCGGTGTGCGGCATCACGATCAACCGCCCGCCCGCCGCGGCCACGGCCTCGACCTGCGCCGGTTCCAGCACGGTGCCGGCGCCGACCACGCAGCGCTCGCCGAATCCGCGCGCCAGCGCGGCGATGCCGTCGAGCGGCTGCGGCGAATTCAGCGGCACCTCGAGGATGCGGAAGCCGGCGTCGTACAGCGCGGCGCCGATCGCCGGCGCTTCCGCCGGGGTCAGGCCGCGCAGGATCGCGACCAGCGGCAAGGGTTGCAGCCAATCGGGTTTCATCGGGGATGCTCCGTGGGGGAAACCAGGCCGGCGTCGGCGGCGATGCGCCACAGGCCATGCGCGGCGGCATCGGCGGCGGCGGTGCGCGAAGCGATCCCGAACTGCTGCAACGCAAGCCGGTAGCGCGCGCACAACGCGGCGTCGCCGACCAGCACCGGCGCGTCCGCCTCTGCGCCGGCCTCCGCGCACCGCGTGCGCATGCCGCGGATCTCCTCGCCGACCAGCAGGCCGGACAGCCAGGCCGGCACCGCGCGCGCGGCAAGGCTGCCGTCCAGCAGCCGCGCGCGCGCGGCGAAGATCCGGGTCAGCGCGCCGGCCGCGCCGCTGTCGCGCGCGGTGCGGACTCCGTCGACGAAGGCGGGTTCGTCGCCGGCATCGCGGTCGCCGCCGGTATCGGCGCCGAGGATCGAATGCCGCAGCAGCAGCGCGTACAGCTCGCCGGTCATCGCGGTGCGGAAGCCGCGCACTTCGCCGTCGCGCACCTCGACCCACTTGCTGTGGGTGCCGGGCAATACCAGGGTCGCGCGGGCGGCCAGCGCCGGGTCGCGCGCGACGGCGCCGAGTACCTGGGTCTCTTCGCCGCGCATCACGTCGGGGCCCCGTGGATCGCGCAGGCCGGGCACCAGCCGCAGCGGCGCGCCATCGGCGGCGACGATTTCGCCGAGCGCGCGCGCCAGCCGCGCCACGCCGGTCGGCGTGGCGAGGTAGGGCATCTCGCGCCAGCCGCCGCGCGCGCCGACCATGCCGGCGGCGATGCGCGGCAACCGCGGCCAGCCGCGGCTGATGCCGGCCAGCGCCGCGTCGAAGCCGCCTTCGGGCAGGCTGCGCAGGCCCCACGGTTGCCGCCGGGTCTCGAGGATCGATCCGTCGCTGGCGAGCAGGTAGCCGCGCAGGCTGCTGGTTCCCCAGTCGAGGGCGATCAGCGCGGCCATCTTCAGCGCGCCTTGCCGTCGCGGAAGCGGCGGCGCAGGTTGCCGCGCGAGTCCTCGACCAGCGCCAGCATCGCCGCGCCGGCGGCGTTCGCGCGCCGCCGGCGGATCGCGTCGTAGACCGCGAAGTGCTGCGGCAGCGAATACTTGAAGTCGACCGCGCTGCGCGCCGAAAGCCGGAAATACGCGGCCAGCGCGGTGTCGATGACCGCGAACAGCGAGGTCATCAGCTCGTTGTTGGCCGCCTCCAGCACGCGCTGGTGGAATTCGAGGTCGGCGCGCGCCCAGGCGTCGAGATCGGCGGCATCGGCCATCGCCTGGTAGGCGGCCTTCAGTTGCGCCAGCTGCATGGCGTCGCGGCGCCGGGCGGCGGCGGCGGCGGCGGCGGGCTCGATGATCGCGCGCATCTCCACCAGCTTCTCGACGAAGTCCGCGGTCGGCATCGCCGCGCAGCGCCAGGCCAGGACGTCGGGATCGAGCTGGTTCCAGTGGCGGCTGTCGCGCACGCGCGTACCGGTCTTCTGCCGCGATTCGATCAGTCCCTTCGCCGCGAGCAGCTTCAGGCCTTCGCGCAGCACGGTGCGGCTGACCGCCATGTCCTGCGCCAGCGCTTCTTCGCGCGGCAGCGCGGCGCCCGGCCGCAGCCGGCCGTCGACGATCTGGCGCCCGAGCTGCTGCACCACGTGGTCGGGCAGGTTGCGTGCCGCGCTGGTCCTCACTGCATCCCTCCGCCGTCGCGCCCGCGCGCACCGCGCACCCGGCTCCGGCCCGTGGCCGGGCGCGTGCCCGGCCTTTCGGCGGGTATCAGAACATATAGTCAGACAATATAAAAGCGGGCGCCGCGCAGGCCCGCGCCGCAACGGCGCGCCCGCAAGATCCGGATATCCGCCGCCGCCGGCCCGCGCGACGATGCGCATCGATTCGATATTCCGGAGTCCGTCATGTCTTTCCGCATCACCGGCCTGTCGCCGGAACCGTTCCGCCACCTGTTCGGCCTCGGCGACGAAGAACTGAAGGCGCACGGCGCCATCCGCGTCATCGTCGATGCGGCCAACGGCTATCCCGAACGCATCGAGCTGCGCGACGCCGCGCCCGGCGAAAGCGTGCTGCTGCTCAACTACACCCACCAGCCGGCCGACACCCCGTACCGCTCCAGCCACGCCATCTACGTGCGCGAAGGCGCCGAACGCGCCGCCGAGTTCCGCGACGAAGTGCCGGAAGTCCTGCGCCGCCGCGTCGTCGCCCTGCGCGCTTTCGATCGCCACCACTTGCTGATCGACGCCGACCTGGCCAGCGGCGACGGCATCGCGGCGCTGGCCGAGCGCCTGTTCGAGAACCCGCGCGCCGCCTACCTGCATGCGCATTACGCCAAATACGGCTGCTATGCCGCGCGCGTGGACCGTGCCTGAACCGCCGGCCCGCGCCGGCCGCGGCGGTTAACGCCGATTTCCCGTTTCGTTTACGGCGGCATGACAGATGGGAGATAGGCTGGCGTCACGCGACGACCGAAGAAGAGGTGACCACGATGACCCAGGTCTTCTATGCGCAGGACGAGGCGGGCAACCGGTGCCGGGTGATGCAGAGCCTCGAAGAACTGCAGCCGCCGGCCAACGGCACCACGCTCGTCTACCGGCTCGACGACGGCACGCCGGTGCGGCGCGTCGACAACGACACCTTCCAGGTGATGGGCAGCGGCGCCTACGTGACCATCGTGCGCGAATGACGCGCCGGCACGGCGAGAGCCCGCCGCCTGCGTGGCGAGAGCCGAACGGCTGAAAGCCCGTGGCTGGCCCGGAACGGGCCGGAGGAGACCGGCGGTGCGCGCCGCCTATATGATCCGGTCCCGTCACGACGCGAACCAGGAACCGGGCATGCGCAGCATCGAGCATTTCATCGACGGCCGGTCCGTGGCCGGCACGTCCGGCCGCCACGGCGACGTTTTCGACCCCAACAGCGGCCAGGTGCAGGCGAAGGTCCCGTTCGCGTCGGCGGCAGAACTCGAGCGCGCGGTCGCCAGCGCGGCCAGGGCGCAGCAGGAAT
>Ga0180220_1000081_pt1 | contig 183525 bp, 160 predicted proteins | sample eDN5th37CBELigBY_FD_151335 | JGI IMG/M metagenome (GOLD analysis project Ga0180220, IMG submission 151335) | Enriched backyard soil microbial communities from Emeryville, California, USA - eDNA 5th pass 37_C BE-Lig BY (version 2) (version 2) | ecosystem: Environmental > Terrestrial > Soil >... | reverse complement strand
GGACCTCGGTTCGGGCGTCGCTCTGTGGAAGGAACGACACCCTTCTACCGGGGTCCTGTCTCGTATCGGCGCAGGTCACCGCACCGGCGCGGCGCCCACACGCCCGACCCCTACTGGGAATGGCTCAATGGTGGGCCCCGTGGGGTTCGAACCCACAACCTACGGATTAAAAGTCCGCAGCTCTGCCAGTTGAGCTAGAGGCCCCGGACGCCGCTCGACGTCCTCGCACAGGCTACCCGCGTGCCGAGTTCGGCAGCTCGCGCCGAGATCGGCAGTCCCGTCCGGGATCGGCAGTCCGGACTGCCGATCTGAGCCGCGGATGCCGATCTCGACGACGGTTGCCGAAGTGGGAGTCGCGCGGGCGCGGACCCTACGCGGGTCGCGGAACGGTGTCACGCCGGGTCTTGCTCCGTGAGAAATTCGGTGAGAATCGGGCGATTCGCTTGCGAGCGGGACGCGTTCTTGTTTCGGTGGAGAAGACCGAGGAGCCCGCGGGAGGGTGCACCGACGGCAGGTCACGCTCTCCAGGCGTGAGCCGCACGGACGTGTCCCGCAGGCTCCGCCCGGCGACGAGAGGAGCTCTCGTGCTCACCCTGACCGACAACGCACGTACCGCTGTCCACGACCTGCAGACCCAGGCCGGTGTCCCCGAGGGAGGCGGTCTGCGGATCGCCGAGTCCGCGGACCAGGCGGGCAGCTTCGAGCTCGCGCTCGTGCCCGCCCCGCAGCCTGACGACACGGTCGTCGAGGACGGTGAGGCGAAGGTGTTCGTGGAGTCCTCCACGGCCCCGACCCTCGCGAACCTCACGCTCGACACGGACCCGAACGCGCAGGGACCGGCGTTCGTCCTGACGCCTCAGGGCTGATTCGTTCTTCCGGCGCCCGCGCCGGCTGATCTCGGCGACGCGTCCACCTCCTCCGGACGTCGTCCTCGATCGCACGACGGGCCGTCCGCCTCGGCGGGCGGCCCGTCGTCGTGCGGGGGCACGGCCGCGCCCCCGCACCGTGGGTGCTGCGCCGTGAGCGCGTTCGACGCGCCGCGCGGCCGTGTGCTTATGATGCGTATCCCTTTCTCCCCTTTTAGGTGGTATGCGTCATGCACGAGGTACATCACTTCTCGTACGGGGCAGTGACGCCCCTCATCGCCTACCTGGCCGCCGTCGTCGGGTCGGCGTGCGGCCTCTCGGCGGTCTCCCGTTCCCGCGTGGACGCGTCGTGGAAGGTGCGCTCCGCGTGGCTGTGGCTCGGCGCGACGGCGATCGGCGGCACCGGCATCTGGGTCATGCACTTCGTCGCGATGCTCGGGTTCACGGTCGACGGCATGCCGATCTACTACGACGTGCCGCTCACCGTCGCGTCCGCGGCGGTCGCCGTCGTGGTCGTCTCGATCGGCCTGCACCTGGTGATGATGGCCAGGTACCAGCTCGGCCGGCTCGTCGCAGGCGGCGTCATCGCGGGCCTGGGCGTCGCGGGGATGCACTACATGGGCATGGCCGCGATGCGCATGAACGGCGAGATGCACTACAGCCCCGTGTCGGTCGTGCTCGCGGTGACCATCGCGGTCGTCGCGGCGACGGTGGCGCTGTGGCTGTGCGTCCACGCGCGCGGCGGGACGATGCTCACCGTGTCGGCCCTCGTCATGGGCGTCGCGGTCGCGGGCATGCACTACACGGGCATGTGGGGCATCTCGGTGACGGGCCAGACGGGGGCGCCGGACGCGGGCGTCCCGATGATCGACCTGCTCGGCGCGCTCCTCCTGGGCGCGGGCGGCACGGTCCTGCTGCTCGTCTTCATCGTGGTCGGCTCGCGCACCGAGAGCGAGCGACGCCGGTACGAGTCGTTCCGGGAGCGGGTCGCCGACGAGCGCGTCGCCGACGCCTCGTAGCCCGGGCCCTGCGCGCGAGCGGCGCGCCCGGGCGGCGACGAGGCCGGCCCGGGCGCGTCAGGGCCGCAGGCCCACGCAGTCGAGCGCCCAGAACGCGTCCGCGTACACGAGCCGGCCGCGCATCCAGGGCGCGTGGCCCGAGAGGGGCACGACCTGGAAGGCGTGCGCCGGGATCCGGTCCGACGGCGCGACGAACCCGAGCCCGCCCCCGGCCACGAAGCCGTGCCGGGGGTAGTAGCCGGGGTCGCCCTCGAGGAAGACGAGCGGCCACCCCGCGGCGTCCGCCGCGTCCAGCGCGTGCCGCACGAGCGCGCCGCCGACGCCCGTGCGCTGCCGCTCGGGGACGACGCCGAGCGGCGAGAGCACGAGCACCTCGACGAGGCGATCGGGTGCGTCGAGCCACGAGCGCGTGAGCATGACGTGCCCGACGACCTCCTCGGTGCCGTCCGCCCGCCGGGCGGTCGCGACGAACGACAGACCGGGGACGTGCGCGCTCGAGGAGCGCAGCGTGTCCACGAGGTCGGCGGCGACCTCCTCGCCGGGCCCGAACGCCCGCAGCACGACGTCGCGGACGGTCGCGGCGTCGTCGGGCACCTCGGGGCGGACGACGACGGACGGCGACGGCGGCGGCGTGACGGACCCCATGCCGCGAGGCTAGGGTGCCGCGGTACCCGAGGGCCCCTGAATTTCCTGCGATACCCCTGGGCGAGCCGGTCCGTCAGGCCGCGGGGCCGACGATCCAGGAGCCGCCCACCACGGCGGCGCCGAGCGTCACGACGAGGAACACGCCCACCCAGACCAGGCCGGGCACGTGGGTGAGGCGGGCGAGGATGTCCGCGTCCGACGTCGCCGCCCGCCCGCGCGAGCGCTCGCCCTGCAGCTCGAGCACGGGACGGACCGCGCCGAGCAGGAGGAACCACGTGACGGCGTAGGCGACGGCGCTCTGCACGTCCGGCGTCGCCCACCACGACACCCCGACGAGCGCGGCGCCCGTGACGAGGACCGACCACAGCCCGAACCAGTTGCGGATCTGCAGGAGCATGAGGGCGAGCAGCGCCACGAGGAGCCACAGGAGCCCCACGGCGTAGCCCTGGCGCAGCAGCGCCGCCGCACCAAGCCCGATGAGCCCCGGGCCCACGTAGCCCATGAACGCCGTGAGGATCATGCCGAACCCGCGCGGCCTCCCGGACGACACGGTGAGCCCCGAGGTGTCGGAGTGGAGCCGGATGCCGGACAGGCGCCGGCCCGTGAGCAGGGCGGCGAGCGCGTGCGACGCCTCGTGCGCGATCGTCACCACGTGGCGCGCGACGCGCCACACGGGCGTCACGAGCACGACGGCGAGCGCGAGGACGCCCATGACGAGGACCACGGCCGGGTCCGGAGGAGCGACGGGCGTCGTCGCGGCCTGCCAGACCTGCCCGACGACGTCACCGACCGAGGACGCCGTGTCGCCCGCGGTCGCGGCGAGGGTGGGCGAGAGGAGCGCGTGCACGCGCGCCATTCCACCACAGCGGCGGGGTCGCGGGGCGTGCCGACCGCCGCGGGCGACGACCCCGGACGACGGCCCCGCGGGCCGCCGGGCCGCCCGTGGCACCGGGCGCGGGAGGGTGCGAGACGCACCTCACCCGGCCCCCCGCCGTCGGGCATGAGACACTGGAGGCTCGAGGGCAGCGCGATCCCGCGCGCCCCGCGTCGTGGAGATCCCCCCGGATTGCGTGCGGCGGACCCCGATCCTTGAGCCCCGAGAGGCCCATCACCTGTGACTTCCTTTGCCGATTTCGGCCTGCCCACCCCCGTCGTGCGCGAGCTCTCGCGCCAGGGGATCGACTCCCCCTTCCCCATCCAGACCGCCACGCTGCCCGACTCGCTCAAGGGCCGCGACGTCCTGGGCCGCGGCCGCACCGGCTCCGGCAAGACCCTCGCGTTCTCGCTGCCGACCGTCTCGCGCCTGTCGTGGGCCAAGACGTCGCGCCACCCGCGCCGGCCGCGCGCCCTCGTGCTGTGCCCGACGCGCGAGCTCGCCAACCAGATCAACGCCACCATGGAGCCGGTCGCGAAGGCCCTCGGCCTCGTGACGACGACGATCTTCGGCGGCGTCGCGCAGTCGCGCCAGGTCGCCGCGCTCGACAAGGGCGTGGACATCGTCATCGCGTGCCCCGGCCGCCTCGAGGACCTCCTCAACCAGCGCCTGCTCACGCTCGACGGCATCGAGATCACCGTGCTCGACGAGGCCGACCACATGGCCGACCTCGGGTTCCTGCCCGGCGTGAAGCGCATCATGGACAAGACCCCGAAGCACGGGCAGCGCATGCTGTTCTCCGCGACGCTCGACAACGGCGTGGACCAGCTCGTCAAGCGCTACCTCAGCAACCCGGTGCGCCACTCGGTGGACGACGCCGCGGCCGCGCCCCCGCAGATGACGCACCACATCCTCGCGGTGCGCGACGCGGACGCGAAGAAGCAGATCGTGCACGAGCTCGCCTCGGGCACCGGTCGCCGCGTGCTGTTCATGCGCACCAAGCACCAGGCGAAGAAGCTCGCCAAGCAGCTCACGGCCGCGGGCGTGCCCGCCGTCGACCTGCACGGCAACCTCGGCCAGGGCGCGCGCGAGCGCAACCTCGAGGCGTTCTCCTCGGGCGCGGTCAAGGTGCTCGTCGCGACGGACATCGCCGCACGCGGCATCCACGTCGACGACGTCGAGCTGGTCGTGCACGTGGACCCGCCGGCCGAGCACAAGGCGTACCTGCACCGCTCGGGCCGCACGGCGCGCGCGGGCTCGGAGGGCGTCGTCGTCACCGTCATGCTCCCGGAGCAGCGCGGCGACGTGCGCGACCTCACGCGCAAGGCGAAGATCACGGCCCAGCCGAAGCCCGTGGCGCCCGGCGACGCGACGATCAAGGGCCTCGTCGGCGAGGTCGCGCAGTACGTGCGCCCGGCGGACATCACGCCGCCGCAGACGCAGGCGAAGCGCGGCACCGCCTCGTCCAACGGCGGGTCGCGCGCGTCGCGCCGCGGCCGCGGCCAGGGCGGCGGTCGTCCGGCGGCGCAGGGCGGTCGTCCGGCCGCGCAGGGCACGGGCACGACGGCGCAGCGCGGCCAGGGCGGTCAGCGTGCGTCGGGTGCGGGGCAGGGCGGCGGCCGCGCCGCGGCCGGAGCCGGGAACGGCGCGAGCGGCCAGCCCGCGGGCCGTCGCCGGGGCGGCCGCGGCCGCGCGCAGCGTCCGGCCGGCGGGTCGAGCGCCGTCTACTCGACCTCCAGCCCGCGCTGACGTCCGCTCAGCAGGAGCACGACGACGCCGCGGCCGACACGATCGGCCGCGGCGTCGTCGTCCCCGGGGACGGGCCGGGAACACGGGCGCGGTACGCGAGGTTGGGACCGTCGGAGGTGGACCATGACCAACCCGATCCACGAGAACCAGCGCTACGACGTCGTCAAGACCGACGAGGAGTGGCGCGCCGAGCTGTCCCCGCAGGAGTACGCCGTCCTGCGGCAGGCGGGCACCGAGCGCGCCTGGACGGGCGAGCTGCTCGACGAGAAGCGCGTCGGCGTCTACGCGTGTCGCGCGTGCGGCAACGAGCTGTTCCGCTCCGACACGAAGTTCGACGCGCACTGCGGGTGGCCGAGCTTCTTCAGCCCGCTCGCGGGCGACCGCGTCGAGCTCCTCACCGACCGCAGTCACGGGATGATCCGCACCGAGGTGCGCTGCGCGCGCTGCGGGTCGCACCTGGGCCACGTGTTCGACGACGCGCCCCAGACCCCGACGGGCGACCGGTACTGCATGAACTCGGTCAGCCTGACGTTCGTCTCCGGCGAGTAGCCGCCCCCGCGTCGACCGCGCACGTCGCGGCGACGCCCACGAGACAGCAGACCAGGTCCCGCACCGCGAACGTGCTGCCCAGCAGCCACGCCGCGGGCGGGACCGCGTCGTTCACGGCCGTCGCGAGACCGGCCGCCTGGGCCGCCTCGACGGCCCAGCACCACCCGAGCGCGACGGCGCCCGCGACGACGGGGCGGACGCGCGCGAGCACGAGGACCACGAGGACGTAGGTCGCGACCGCGTACAGGACGTCACCGCCGACGTCGCCCCACGGGTCGGGCACCTGCGTCGCGACGAGGAGCCCCGCGAGGACGGTCGCGGCGAGCACGAGCGCGACGGTGCGGCGGCTCCGGGGCCGGCCCCGCGTCCCGTCGGACGCGGACCGGGACCGCTGCGTCGCGGCGGACGCGGACCGGGACGCCGCGGCGTCGTCGGGGGCGGTCGCGCGCGGCCGCCCCGGTGAGGTCACCGGTTGGCGTTCCAGCGCACGACGTCCTCGGAGTAGCGGTGCAGGAGCGTGGCGAGCGTCGCGACGTCGGACCGGTCCCAGCCCTCGAGCGCCTCGGTGATGGACGTGATGCGGCCGGTGTGGGCCGCGTGGAGGCGGGCCTCGCCGTCGGGGGTGAGCGTGATGAGCTGGCCGCGCGAGTCGTCCGGGTCGACCTCGCGCGCGACGAGACCCAGGGCGTGGAGCCGGCTCAGCTGGCGGGAGATGGTCGCGCGCCCGACGCCGAAGTGCGCCGCGAGCTCCGACCCGCGGACGCCCGGGTGGTCCGCGATGTGCGCGAGCAGCGGGTACGCGCTCGCCTCGAGGCCGGGGTGGATGCGGCGCGCCATCGCCGTCGCCACCGCTCCCGCGCGGCGCAGCAGGATCCGCAGCTCGCGCTCGAGGTCGACGTACGCGGGGTCCGGCTCGGCGGTCGCGACGTCGGGAGCGGGCTGGGCGGGGGCAGTCTGGGCGGACACACGCCCATCATGACGCCCCGGGCGGCGTGCGGTCACGCGCGTGTGGAAAACTCACCCGCTGGACGCTCGACCAACACGTTGGCGACACGAAAAATGCGGTCTCGAAGCGTTTCGAGACCGCATCCTCCGTGAACACCCGCCGCCCGGGTCAGCGCGCGGGACGCGCTGTCGGGTCGTCGACGACGCCCGCGGGCTCGAACGCCTCCAGGAGCGTGGACTCCGTCTCCTCGGCGAGCGACACGCGACCGGGCGTCTCGTCGGCCGGGGCCTCGTCCGCCTCGCCGGCGAGCGCGGCCTCCTGCTCGAGCCGCTGCTGCAGCCCCGTCTTGGTGCCGAGCGGCACCTCCTTGAGGAACAGGACCGCGATCAGGGCGACGAGCGCGAGCGGGACGGCGACGAGGAAGATCTCCGCGATGCCGTCGCCGTAGGACTTCTCCACGAGGTCCCGGATCGGCGCGGGCAGCATCGACACCTCCGGCACCGCGTTGCTGCCGCCCAGGGAGTCGGCCGGGATGCCGAGCTTCACGAGCCCGTCGCTGATCGACGACGTGACCGTGGACGCGAGCACCGCGCCGAGCACGGACACGCCGATCGCGCCGCCGAGGCTGCGGAAGAACGCGACGGTGGAGGTCCCGGCGCCCATCTCCTCCACGGCGAGCGTGTTCTGCACGGCGAGCACGAGGTTCTGCATGAGCATGCCCATGCTGGAGCCGAGGAGGAACAGGTAGACGCTGATGAGCACGAAGCTCGTGTGGTAGTCGATCGTCGAGAGCGCGAACAGCGACCCGACGAGGACCACGCCGCCGGCGACCATGATGTTCTTGTAGCGGCCGAAGCGCGTGATGAGCTGGCCGAACAGGGTCGACGCGACGAACGTGCCGATGATCATGGGGATCGTCAGCAGGCCCGACTCCGTCGGCGTCTTGCCGCGCGCGACCTGCATGTACTGGCTGAGGAAGACCGCGGTGCCGAACATCGCGACGCCGACCGCGACCGACGCGACGACCGCGAGGACGAACGTGCGGTTCGTGAAGAGGCGCAGCGGGATCAGCGGCTCGGGGGTCACGCGCTCGACCAGCACGGCGGCCACGAGCGCGACGACCGCGCCGCCCACCATGAGGAAGGTCTGCCACGAGAGCCACGCGAAGTTCTGCCCGGCGAAGGTCACCCAGAGCAGCAGCGTGGACACGCCGACGCTGATGAGCACGGCGCCCCAGTAGTCGATCCGCACGACGCGCCGCGCGGCCTTCGGCAGGTGCAGCGTGCGCTGGAGCACGACGATCGCGGCGATCGCGAACGGCAGCCCGACGAAGAAGTTCAGGCGCCAGCTCGCGGCGTCGGTGAGGAAGCCGCCGAGGAGCGGTCCGCCGATCTGGCTCACGGCCATGATCCCGCCCATGAGGCCCATGAACTTCCCGCGCTCGCGCGGGGAGATGATGTCGGTCATCAGGACGGTCGCGAGCGCCGTCAGACCGCCGGCCCCGATGCCCTGGAACGCGCGGAACGTGATGAGCGTCCCGACGTTCTGCGAGAGCCCCGCGAGCGCGGACGACACGACCGCGACGACGAGCGCGATCTGGATGAGGACCTTGCGGTTGGTGAGGTCGGCGAGCTTGCCCCAGATCGGGGTCGAGATCGTCATGGCGAGGAGCGTCGACGTGACGACCCACGTGTAGGACGACTGCGAGCCGTCGAGGTCGCTGACGATCTTCGGCAGGGAGCTCGACACGATCGAGCTCGCGAGGATCGCGACGAACATGCCGAGGAGGATCCCGGAGAGGGCCTCCATGACCTCGCGCCGGGTCATGGCGACCGAGGTGGGCGTGCCGCCGGGCGGTGCGGTGCGTGCGGGGGTGCTGGTCATAGGGCGCTGGCGTTCCTTGCTCGAGCGGGCCCACGCGCGGTGGGCGGTGTCAGGGGGTTCGGGGGCCGGTCCGCGGGGCGCGGGCCGTCGGCGGGGGCGTGCCCGACGGCGCGGTGCCGGCGGGCGTCGCGGTCACCCGGCCGTGCGGGGTGCGTCGTGGACGGCGACGACCGCGGCGGCGACGCGCTCGATCTGGCGCGTGGCCTCGACGATCTCGTCCTCGCGCCACTCGGCGAACGTCGTGGCGGCGAGGGCGTCGATGTGGTCGTACGCCCGCAGGACGAGCCGGCGGCCCGCGTCCGTGAGCTCGACGGTCCGGGCGCGCCGGTCGTCGTCGTCCACGGTGCGGCGCACGAGGCCCGCCTCGACCAGGTGGCTCACCTGGCGGCTCGCGACGGACAGGTCCACGCGGAGGCGGGCGGCGACGTCCCCGAGCGGGACGGGGCCGCACCGCTGGAGCGTGCGCAGGAGCCCGAAGGACGAGCGGGGGATGTCGAGGTCCCGCGCGATGCGGACGGCCGACTCGCGCTGGGCGCGGGCGAGCTCGTCGAGCGCGCGGATGAGGCCCGCCGCGGGCGACGGGTCGGGGGCGGGCGGCGCGGGGGCCGGCGCGACGGGGGTGGTGACGGGCACAGAGACTCCTTGGTTGCTGCAGGCAAGCATACTCCGTGAAGTTGCTTTCAGCAACCATTGTTCGTCGCAAGGAATTCCCGCGGGTGCGACGGAGCCCGGGCGCTCGGCCGACGACGGTGGCCGGGTGCCCGGGCTCGGGAGGTGTCAGGCCGCGCCGCGTCCCACGCGCTCGTCGCCCATGTCCTCGAGCTCGACGCCCTTGGTCTCCGGGACCTTGGCGAGCACGAACGCGAACGACAGGGCCGCGAAGATCGCGTACATGAGGTAGGGGATCGAGGCGCCGAACGCCGAGAGCATCGGCGGGAACGACAGCGTGATGGCGAAGTTCGCGAGCCACTGCGCCATCGCGGCGACGCCGAGCGCCGCGGCGCGGATGCGGTTCGGGAACATCTCGCCGAGCAGGACCCACACGAGCGGCCCCCACGACGCGCCGAAGAACACGACGAACGCGTTGGCCGCGACGAGGGCGATCGGCCCCCACGGGGACGGCAGGCTGATCTCGTCGCCGCTGCCGCTCGCCTGCGTGAAGGCGAGCGCCATGATGCCGAGCGACAGCGTCATGCCCGCGGACCCGATGAGGAGGATCGGGCGGCGGCCGACCTTGTCGACGAGCGCGATCGCGATGAACGTCACGGCGACGTTCGTCACGGACGTGATCGTCGACACGAGGAACGACTGGCTCTCGTCGAACCCGACCGCCTGCCAGAGCGTCGTCGAGTAGTAGAAGATCACGTTGATCCCGACGAACTGCTGGAAGACCGACAGCAGGATGCCGACCCAGACGATCGGCTTGAGGCCGAACGCGGAGCCCTTGAGCGAGCCCTCCTGGGCGTTCTTCTCGTCGACCGCGATGGAGCGGTGGATCTGCGCGATGCGGTCGTCGACGTCCTCGTCCGGGCCGAGCACGGAGTCCAGCACCGCGCGCGCCTCGTCGTCGCGCCCCTTGGCCACGAGGTAGCGCGGCGACTCGGGGATCCGCAGCGCGAGGATGCCGTACACGGCGGCCGGGACCACGCACACGAGGAACATCCACCGCCAGGCCTCCCACCCGAACCACAGGTCCTCGGCGGCGCCGCCCGCGGACTCCGCGAGGAGCTGGTCGGACAGCAGCGCGGCGAAGATGCCGATGGTGATCGCGAGCTGCTGCAGCGAGCCCATGCGGCCGCGCAGGCGGGCCGGCGCGATCTCCGCGATGTACGCGGGGGCGATCACGGACGCGATCCCGATGCCGACGCCGGCCATGAACCGCCAGATCGCGAGGTCGAACGCCGACCACGCGATCGCGGAGAGGATCGACGACGCGAAGAACAGCACCGCGCCGAACACCATGACGCGCGTGCGGCCCCACCGGTCGGCGAGCCGGCCGCCGGACCACGCGCCGAGCGCGCAGCCGAGCAGGGCGACCGCGACGACGAGGCCGGTGACCGCGGAGTCGAGGTCGAACTGGCCCTCGATCGCGGCGACCGCACCGTTGATGACCGAGCTGTCGAAGCCGAAGAGGAAGCCGCCGACGGCGGCGGCGACCGCGAGGCCGACGGCCTTCCGGTGCGCGCTGCGTTCGGTCGCCTGACCTGCGGTCCCGCTGCTCGACATGTCGCCCTCCGCGCTCCGTCCCGGAGCCGGGTGGGCCCCTTCCGTCACTGTAGGTCCGGGTGGTGTGCCCGGCGCGCCGAACGGGGTCGGCGCCCACGGCGCCCGGCGGTGCGACCCGGCGCGCACCGGGTGGAGACTGGGCGGGTGCCCGACGACGTCCCCGCCACGCCCGCGGACCGGTCCGACCCCGGCCGCTCCGACCGCACCCAGCGACCCCGCCGCCCCGCGATGCTCGACCCGCGCGACGCGGAGGAGCTCCCCGGAGAGCTCGACCCCGCGCTGCGCGACCAGGTCGCGCACACGACCGCGCACGCGATCGTGCACCGCGCACGCGACACCGAGGACCCGCAGGTCGTCGAGCGGCTCGTGCACCTCGTCGAGACGGAGGGCCTCGACGTCGTCGCCGCGCTGTGGTCGGACGCCGCGCCGAACTCGCTGCCCGGTGCCCTGTGGCGGCTCTACGTGCTGCGCGAGTGGGTGCGCCGCGACCCGCAGACCGTCACGCTGCGCTACCGGCTCGGCGTGGACGCCGCTCCGGTGCACGAGGCGATCGCGGGCGTCCCGCGTCCGCCCGGGCCCCAGGACGTGCGCGACCTCGCCGACGCCGTGCTGTCGGGCGTGTTCACCGGAGACCTCGCGGTCGCGCTCGAGCGCGCCGGGTCGTTCTGCCGGATCCTCGCGACCGGCGCGGCGTTCGACGCGGACGCGCGCGAGGTCGCCGACCCGGGCGGCGCGCTGCGCATGACGCGCGGTGCGGGCTCGCTGCTGCGGACCGCCCAGGAGCTCGAACACGCGGCCGAGCTCTGGCGCGCCGACCGCCTCGACTGACGGGCGCGCGTCTCGTGCGGCCGGGCGGCGGGCGCGGCGGGCGCGGCGGGCGCGGCCGGTGCGGCGGGTGCGCAGGGTGCGGGCTCGGGCGCGCGCACGCACGGCGGGCGGGCCGCGTCTCGCGGAGCGCGAACACGGGCCCCGGACGGTGCCGCACGCACGGCGCGGCACGTACGATGGGTGACGACGTCGGGCCGCGGTAGCCCCGGGCTCCACACTCAGCCGCTACGAGCGGCCACGCGCCGAGAGGCGCTCCCGGTCCGGCGTCACTACTTCCCCCGCGCGGTGCGCGAGGTGGCCACGACCCCCCGGCGACGGCGCCGGGAACGGTGGGTGAGCATCCTGCGGATCCGGGGACTTCACCCGGACGATTCCAGCATCGCTCCGCTCGTCGGCTACATTTGACGAGAGTTCGACGTGCGTTCATCGAGAGATCATCCGAACCGAGATCGTGACCACCCCGGCCGTCCGGCCCGTCCGGCAGCCGAGCGGCCCCCGTGGCCGACGCCAGCTCAGACCCCGACCCCGCGTCCCTTCCGGAGCCCCCCGTGCGCCTGCGCCTGACACCGCGCGACACCTCGTTCTTCGACCTCCTCGCCGCCTCGGCGCAGCACCTGGTCACCGGATCAACGCTCCTCGCCGAGCTGCTCGGGGCGGACCGCCCCACGCGCAAGCAGCTCGCGAAGCAGCTGAGCGAGACCGAGCACCTCGCGGACGACGCGACGCACTCGATCATGCGGCGCCTCAACCAGACGTTCGTCACGCCGTTCGACCGCGACGACATCTACGCCCTCGCGTCGGCGCTCGACGACTGCATGGACTACATGGAGGAGGCCGCCGACCTCATCGTCCTGTACAAGGTCGACGAGCTCCCGGCGCGCGTGTCCGAGCAGGTCCAGGTGCTCCAGCGCGCGTCCGAGCTCACGGCCGAGGCGATGCCCCGCCTGCGCTCCATGGACGACCTCCCCGAGTACTGGGTCGAGGTCAACCGGCTCGAGAACCAGGCCGACAAGGTCCACCGCAAGCTCCTCGCCGAGCTGTTCGACGACGTGTCCGACCCCGTCCTCCTCATGAAGCTCAAGGAGATCGTGGAGGTCCTCGAGCAGGCGGCCGACGCCTTCGAGAAGGTCGCGAACACCGTCGAGACCATCGCGCTCAAGGAGTCCTGAGCCCCGTGGAGGTAGTGCTCGTCGTCGTCGTCGTGGCGTTCGCCCTGGCGTTCGACTACACCAACGGGTTCCACGACGCCGCGAACGCCATCGCGACCTCGGTGTCCACCAGGGCCCTCACCCCGCGCGCGGCGCTCCTCATGGCCGCGGTCTTCAACCTCATCGGCGCACTCCTGGGCACCGCGGTCGCCCAGACGATCGCCGAGGACATCGTCGCCGTGAACGACGTGCCACCCCACCAGGGCCTCGTCATCGTGCTGTGCGGCCTCGTCGGCGCGATCACGTGGAACCTCATCACGTGGTGGCTCGGCCTGCCGTCGTCGTCGACGCACGCCATCATCGGCGGCCTCGCCGGCGTGGGCCTCGCGTCCGGCATCACGGTCCACTGGGACGCGATCCTCGACAAGGTCGTGCTGCCGATGGTGTTCTCGCCGCTCATCGGCTTCGGCCTCGCGTTCGCCCTCATGGTCCTCGTGCTGTGGGTCTTCCGGAACGCCGCGCCCGCCCGGGCCTTCCGCCGCTTCCGCATCGCGCAGACGGCCTCGGCCGCGGCGATGGCGCTCGGCCACGGCCTCCAGGACGCGCAGAAGACGATGGGCGTCATCGTGCTCGCGCTCGTCGCGGGCGGGTTCCAGGACGACAACACGATCCCGCTGTGGGTCAAGCTCTCCGCGGCGACCGCGATCTCGCTCGGCACGTACGCGGGCGGCTGGCGCATCATGCGCACGCTCGGGCGCAAGATCATCGAGCTCGACCCCGCGCGCGGCTTCGTGGCCGAGTCGGTGTCCGCCGTCGTGCTGTACGCCAACGCGTTCATCTTCCACGCGCCGGTCTCCACGACCCACACCATCACGTCCGCGATCATGGGCGTCGGCGCCACCAAGCGGCTCTCCGCGGTCCGTTGGGGCGTCGCCAAGAACATCGGCGCCGCGTGGGTGCTGACGATCCCCGCCGCGGCCCTCGTCGCGGCCGTCGTCTACTGGGTGCTCAGCCCGATCCTCATCTGACGGCCGTCAGTGCAGCGGCGGGGCGACCTTCTCCGCCGCGACGACGCGCGGACCCTTGGACGTCCGCGCCACGTGCGCGACGAGCATCTCGCCCGGCTCGAGGAAGGGGTCGTTCGTCGGCAGGGCGTTCGCGACCGCGCGGCGCGAGTGCTGGCCCAGGACGTCGAGCACCGTCGGCAGCACCGGGCGGTGCGTGCACAGCACCGACGACCGCTCGGACTCGAGGAGCTCGCGCACCGTGCGCGCGACGCGCGAGGGGGAGCGCTCGTGCTGCGCCTCCGTGAGGTGGTCGCTGCTCAGGCTCGCCAGCCCCGAGGCGCGCGCGTACGGCGCGATCGACTGGGCGCAGCGGTCCCAGCGGCTCGTCACCATGGCTTCGACCCCGTACGCCGCGAGCACCGGCACCATCGCGACGGCCTGCGCGTGACCCGCGGGCGTGAGCGGACGGTCCTGCTCGTCGCCGTGCCACGCCGAGCGCGCGACGGCCTTCCCGTGGCGCGCGATGACCACGACGTGCGTCGCGAGCCGCCCCTCCGCACGCTCCCGCACGAGCGCGTCGAGCGGCGTGCGGTCGGCCTCGCGCGTGAGGCGGCGCGCGGCGTCGTCGACCGACAGCCACGCCGCGCGGTCGATCTCCTGCGGCGACACCGGGGGCACGGGGGCCCGCGCGGCGAGGGCGCCGGCGTCGGACCGGCGTGACGCCTTGCGCGCGGCCCAGTAGTGGACCCGCTTCACGCGGCCCTCGGGCGTGAGGTACTGCAGCCCGGGCAGCGGGACGCCGAGGATCACGGGCTTGCCCGTCTCCTCCGCGACCTCGCGGGCGGCCGCGGCCTGGAACGTCTCGCCCGGGTCGAGCTTGCCCTTGGGCCACGACCAGTCGTCGTAGCGCGGCCGGTGCACGAGCCGGACCTGGAGCTCGCCGTCGTGCACGCGCCACACGAGCGCTCCGGCCGACTCGATGACCGGGGCGTGCGACACGTGCGTCGGGCCGAGCGTGTCCACGAGCGGCACGCCGCTGTGCAGGGCGGAGGAGGGCACTCCCATCCGCTACCGCCTCCCGGCGAGCCGACGGCGCTGGCGTTGCACGAGGCTCGCCTGGAGGTCGACGAGCGGGGAGCCGTCGGGGCCCGACTCGGGGCGGTGCCACGTGCCGTCCGCGTCGAGGTGCCACGACGCGGTGCGCTCGGACATCGACGCGTCGAGCAGGTCCAGCAGCTCCATCACCTGGTCGGGGTCCGTGATGCGCACGAGCGCCTCGACGCGGCGGTCCAGGTTGCGGTGCATGAGGTCGGCCGACCCGATGAACACCTCCGGACCGCTGTCCGGACCCTCGCCGATCGCCGGGCCGCCGGAGTTCGCGAACGCGTAGATGCGCGAGTGCTCGAGGAACCGGCCGAGGATCGAGCGCACGCGGACGTTCTCGCTGAGGCCGGGCACGCCCGGGCGCACGGCGCAGATGCCGCGCACCACGAGGTCCACCTTCACGCCCGCCTGCGACGCGCGGTACAGCGCGTCGATCGTCGTCTCGTCCACGACGGAGTTGACCTTGATCTTCACCCATGCCTCGCGGCCCTCGCGCGCGGCGACCGCCTCGCGGTCGATGCGCTCGACGAGCCCGGACCGGACCGTGCGCGGCGCGACGAGGAGCCGGTGGAACCGGGACTGCGGCGCGTAGCCCGAGAGCTGGTTGAACAGGCGCGTGAGGTCCTGCCCGACGTCGGGGTCGCACGTGAGCAGGCCGTGGTCGGTGTACAGGCGCGCCGTCTTGGGGTGGTAGTTGCCCGTGCCCACGTGGCAGTAGCGCCGCAGGCCGTCCGACTCCTGGCGCACGACGAGCGACAGCTTGCAGTGCGTCTTGAGCCCGACGATCCCGTACACGACGTGCACGCCCGCCTGCTCGAGCTTGCGCGCCCACGAGATGTTGGCCTGCTCGTCGAACCGGGCCTTGATCTCGACGAGCGCGAGCACCTGCTTGCCCGCCTCGGCCGCGTCGATGAGCGCGTCGACGATCGGCGAGTCGCCCGACGTCCGGTACAGCGTCTGCTTGATCGCGAGCACCGACGGGTCGGCCGCGGCCTGCTCGAGGAACGTCTGGACCGACGTCGAGAACGAGTCGTACGGGTGGTGCAGCAGCACGTCGCGCTCGCGGATCGCCGCGAACACGTCGGTCGGCGTCGAGCTCTCGACCTCCGCGAGGAGGCGGTGCGTCGTCGGGACGAACGGCGGGAAGTGCAGGTCCGCGCGGTCGAGGTCCGCGATGAGGTTGAGGCCCGTGAGGTCGAGCGGCTCCGGGACCTCGTACACCTCCTCCTCGATCACGCCGAGCTCGCGCACGAGCAGCGCGCGGATGCGCGGGCTGATCCCGGGCGTGAGCTCGAGCCGCACCGGGGGGCCGAACCGGCGACGCAGGAGCTCCTTCTCCATGGCCTGGAGCAGGTTCTCCGCGTCGTCCTCCTCGACCTCGACGTCCTCGTTGCGCGTCACGCGGAACAGGTGGCGCTCGCGCACCTCCATGCCCGGGAAGAGGTGGTCGAGGTGCTGGGCGATCACCTCCTCGATCGGGACGAACGACGTGGGCCCCCGGTCGGGAGCGGCGGTCTGGGAGGTCGGGGCGCTCGGGCGGCCCCGCGCGTCGACCGCGATGAACCGGGGCAGCAGCGGCGGCACCTTGACGCGCGCGAAGTGCTCCTTGCCCGTCGTCGGGTTCGCGACGACGACCGCGAGGTTGAGCGAGAGCCCCGAGATGTACGGGAACGGGTGCGCCGGGTCCACGGCCAGCGGCGTGAGGACCGGGAAGATCTGCTTGCGGAAGAACTTGTGCAGGCGCTCCTGCTCGCGCGTCTCGAGCTCGTCCCAGTGGACGAGCGTGATGCCCTCGGCGGCGAGCGCCGGCTGCACGTCCTCGGCGAACACGCGCGCGTGCCGTGCCATGAGGTCGTGCGCGCGCTCGCTGATCGCGTCCAGCACCTGGCGCGGCGAGAGACCGGACGCCGCGGTGACCGCGATGCCGGTCGCCATGCGGCGCTTGAGGCCGGCGACGCGGACCATGAAGAACTCGTCCAGGTTCGACGCGAAGATCGCGAGGAACCGGACGCGCTCCAGGAGCGGCTGGCTCGGGTCCTCCGCGAGCTCGAGCACGCGCTGGTTGAACGCCAGCCAGCTCAGCTCGCGGTCCGCGAACCGGTCGTCGGGGAGCGGACGGAGGTCGAGCTCCGCGCCCACCTGCTCGATCTCCGGCTCCTCCGCGATGTGCTCGGCGATGTGCGCGGCGAGATCGGGGTCGAGCGTGCGCTGGGTGGACGTGTCGGTCATGGGTTCATGGTGGCACCAGTTGGTGAACGGTGCGTGACACGCGTCACGAGGACGGCCTACGCCGTGGTCCCGCGGGCCGTGCGCGCGTACTGGACGTGGACCGCGCGGCGCGTGAAGCCCGCGCGCTCGTAGGTGCGCACCGCGGGCACGTTGTCGCCGTCGACGTACAGGACCGCCGTCGTGACGCCCTGCGCGGCGAGGTGCGCGAGCCCCGCGGCCGTCAGCACGCGGCCCAGGCCCTCGCCCTGCGCGGCGGGGACGACCCCGACGACGTAGATCTCGCCCTCGCGCGCGCCGTCGGGCTGACCCGTGGGGATCTTGGTCCACACGAAGCCGACGAGCTCCGCCGGGCCCGCCGGCGTCGTGCGCTCCAGGAGCAGCAGGCCCGCGGGGTCGAACCAGTCCTCGCGCGTGCGGGCGTGCAGGTCGGCGACGGTGAGCCGGCCCTGCTCGGGGTGCTGCGCGAAGGCGAGCGCGTTGGCCCGGACCCACGCGTCGTCGTCCTGGCCGGGCACGAAGGCGCGCAGCCGCAGCCCGTCGGGCAGGGTCGGGGCCGGGTGGTCCGCGGGCCCGCCGAGCGGGCGCTCCAGGACGAGCAGCTCCCGCACGACGGCGTAGCCCGCCCGGGCGGCCAGGCCGCGCGCCGCGGGGAGGTCGCCGTGCGCCCACACCCGCAGCGGTGCCGGGGCCGGCTCGCCGTCGTGCTCGGCGCGGGACGAGGGGAGGCCGTCGTGCGCGTCGTCGTCGGCCGTGGGCGGCGGCTCGGCGGCCCGGTCCGCGGCGCTCCCGAGCAGGTGGAACCCCAGCCCCCGGCGCCGGTGCCCGGGCCGCACCACGAGCTCGGCGCTCGGTGCGTCCCCCCGCTTGTCCACCTGGGCGTACCCCGCGAGCTCGCCCGCGCGCCACGTGAGCAGGTGCACGACGTCGTCCGTCGCGTCGCGCAGGTTGAGCAGCGGCTGCTCGGACAGGGGCGCGACGCCGTCCTCGCGCTCGGCCGCCGCGGCCAGGTCGTGGACCTGCGCGATCTCGACGTCGTCGATGAGGGGCCCGGTGTGCCAGAGGATCGCCGTCTCCACCCGTCCATCTTGCCCCCGGCCGCCCGGCGCGGCCGAACGGCGGGGCGCCGACGGGGCGTGCCGAGGGCGCATCCGGGCAGGTCGGGAAGGTCTGGTGCCGCGTGACGGTTGCCACGTCCGTGAGCGAGCAGCCGTGAGGCGCGGGACCGGGGGACCGCGTCGGTCTGCCCGCGCTCCGCACCGCGCGGGCGCTCGGCCGGTGACGACGACGGAGGGCGGGGACGATGAGCGCGTGCGCGGTGGGGGACGCGACCGAGGCGACGACGCGGGAGGACGGCGCGCCGGACGACGCGGCGGCACCCGTCGTCCCGGTGCCGGCCGGGCCACCGGGGTCGGCCGAGAAGCCGGGGCCGACGGAGCCGGCGATCTGGACGCGCAACTTCCGGTACTACCTCACGGCGCGCAGCGCGGGGCTGCTCTCCTGGGCGATGCTGCCGGTCGCCGTCGCCGCGGGCCTCGTGAGCGCCGGGTACGGGCTCGCCGTCGCGGGGTACGCGATGGCGTTCCTCGTCGCACCGTTCGCGGGCCTCGTGCTGTTCGGCGGCGTCCTCGCGGACCGGTTCACGGCCCGCCGCATGATGGTCGTCGCCGACGTCGCGAACCTCGTCGCGCACGTGCTCCTCGCCGTGCTGTTCGTGCGGGGGATCGACCACCTCTGGCACCTGTACGCCCTGCTCGCCGTCGCCGGGACGGCCAACGCGCTGTTCCAGCCCGGCGCGGCGTCCACGGTCCCGCTCGTCGCCCGGGACGTGCAGGGCGCGAACGGCGTGCTGCGCACGGCCGAGGCCATCACGGGACTCGGCGGTCCGGCGCTCGCGGGGGCGCTCGTCGGGTTCGGGTCGACGGGTGCCGTCATGGTGCTCTCCGCGGTCGCGTACGGGACCAGTGCGCTGTGCCTGGTCGCGCTGCGGCTCGGCGTCGTGCCCGCGCCGCCCGCCGGGACGGGGCTGTGGCGCAGCCTCGCGGACGGGTGGGAGGCGTTCCGGTCCCGCACGTGGCTCTGGGGCGTCATCGTCGTGTGGATGGTGTACGCCGTGCTCGCGTGGGGGCCGCAGCTCCCCGTCGCGGCGAGCGTCGTCGTGCCGGAGCACGGGGCCGGGGCGTTCGGCGTGCTCAGCAGCGCCCTCGGGGTCGGCACCGTCGCGGGCGGTCTGCTCGCGATCCGCGTCAAGCCGCGGCGGCCGCTCGCCGCGGGCGCCCTCGCGCTCGTCGCCTACCCGCTGTACCCGCTCGGCCTGGTGCTCGGCTGGCCGGTGGGGGCGCTCGCCGTCGCGCAGGTGCTCGTGGGCGTCGGGGTCGGCGTGTGGGGCGTCATGTGGGCGACGAGCGTGCAGACCCAGGTGCCGGGCGAGGTCCTCAACCGGGTCCACGCGTACGAGGTCGCGGGGTCCGTCGGCATGTACCCGATCGGCGCAGCGCTCGCCGGTCCGGCCGTCGCCGCGACCGGCACGGACCAGGTGCTCGTGGTGGGCGCCGTCGTCGGCGCGCTCACCGTCGTCGCGCTCCTTGCCGTGCGCCCGATCCGCACGCTCGAACGCGTCGCCGACCGCACCTGACGCGTAGCCGCCGCTGGACCCCGTGCGGCGAGCACGGGGTTGCGTGCCGTCGAGCACGGGGTTGCTGTCGTGATGGCGGCGACAACGACAGCAACCCCGTGTTCGGCTGCCGGGGTGGGGAAGGTTCCGGGGGTTTGGGTCGTTGTGCCGGGCGTGAGCGGACGAGAGACGGGGACCGGACGCGCGTGGTCGGACGACGCCGTGCGCGACGTCGTGGTGATCGGCGCCGGCCAGGCGGGGCTGTCCGCGGCGTACCACCTGCGGCGGGTCGGGCTCGACCCGCTCGTGCTCGACGGCGGACGCGGACCGGGCGGCGCGTGGCAGGACCGCTGGGACTCGCTGACGATGGCCGAGACCCACGCCGTGCACGACCTGCCCGGCGTCCCGCTGCCCGCCGGTGACCCGGACGAGCGCGCGAACGTCGCCGTCCCGCGCTACTACGCGGCGTACGAGCGGGAGAACGACCTGCGCGTCGTGCGGCCCGTCACCGTGCACGAGGTGGCGCAGGACCCCGACGACCCCGCGCTGCTGCGCGTCCGGGCGACGGTCGGCACCGGGCCCGACGCGCGCGAGCGCACCGTGCGCGCACGCACCGCCGTCAACGCGACCGGCACGTGGACACGGCCGTTCTGGCCGCGCTACCCCGGGATGGAGACGTTCCGCGGGCGCCAGCTCCACACGCACGACTTCCGTGCCGCCGAGGACTTCGCGGGGCAGCACGTCGTGGTCGTCGGGGGCGGCGCGTCCGCGACGCAGCTGCTCCTGCAGGTGGCCCCGCACGCGTCGGGGACCACGTGGGTGACGCGTCGCGAGCCCGTGTGGGTCGAGGAGGAGTTCTCGCCCGAACTCGGGCGGGCCGCCGTCGCGCGGGTCGCCGAGCGCACGTCCGCCGGGCTCCCGCCGGGGAGCGTCGTCTCCGTGACGGGCCTGGCCCTCACGCCGCGGTACCGCGCGGGGATCGCGAGCGGGGTCCTGCGGCGCCGACCGATGTTCGCGCGGGTGACGGCCACGGGCGTCGAGTGGGAGCCGGGCGCGAACGACGACGGGCTGCTGTTCCAGCCGGCCGACGTCATCCTCTGGGCGACGGGCTTCCGCGCGGCGCTCGACCACCTCGCCCCGCTCGGGCTGCGCGAGCCCGGCGGCGGGATCGTCCTCGACGGCACGACGGCGGCCCGCGAACCCCGCGTCCAGCTCGTCGGCTACGGGCCGAGCGCGTCCACGATCGGCGCCAACCGCGCCGGTCGCGAGGCTGCGCGCGGCGTGCTCCGCGCGCTCGGCGCGGCGCCGGGCCGCGGCACGGACCCTCGCCGGGAGGCCCAGACCGCACCCGTTGGGCCGCCGTCGGCAGGATCACGACGGCCGGTGGCGGCCTGAGGGCTCGTCACGACGGTCCGCCCCGGCCTACCGTGCCGGGGTGAGCACCGAGCACCCCGCCGAGCGGTCCCCCGCCCCTCCCGGGCCGTCCGACGTCCCCGACCTCCCGAGCCAGCGCCGCACCCTGACCACGCTCGCCACGACGCAGGTCCTCTCGGGCGTCGGCGTCGCGAGCGGCATCGCCGTCGCGCCGCTCGTCGCGTCCGCGCTCTCCGGCTCCGACGCGATCGCCGGGCTCACGTCGACCGCCGGCGTCGTCGGTGCCGCGCTCGTCGCCCTGCCGCTCGCGGACGTCGCCGGTCGGCGCGGGCGACGGCCGTCGCTGCTGCTCGGGTTCGGCGTCGCGGCTGGGGGAGCGGTCCTCGCGACGGTCGCCGTGCTCGTGGGCTCGTGGCCCCTGCTCGTCGTCGCGATGCTGCTGTTCGGCTCGGGCGCGGCCGCCGGGCTCGCGTCGCGCTTCGCCGCCACGGACCTCGCGACGCCCGAGCGGCGCGCTCGTGACCTGTCGGTCGTCGTGTGGGCGACGACCGTCGGCTCCGTCGTCGGGCCCACCCTCGCCGGCGCGGCCGACCGCGTCGCCGGGCCCGTGCTCCGCCTCGGCGAGGACGCGCACGCGGGGCACGGGGCGTCCGGGCCGAGCGCCGCCCCCTTCGTGCTCGCGTCCGTCGCGTTCGTGCTCGCCGCGGCCGTCGTCGCGGTGTGGCTGCGACCCGACCCGCTGCTCGCGTCCCGCGCGGCGACGGCGGTCCCCGACCGCGGCACCGCGACGGCGACCCCGGACCGCACCGCCACCGCTCCGGACCGCGGCACCGCGACGGCAGGGCCCGGTGGCGCGCCCGCGCCGGCCGCGTCGTGGCGCGCGGGACTGAGCGCGGGCTGGGCCGTCGTGACGGCGAGCCCCACCGCGCGTCTCGCGCTCGGCGCGATCGTGCTCAGCCACCTCGTCATGGTCGGGCTCATGTCCATGACGCCCGTGCACATGAACCACGGCGGCGCGACGCTCCAGGTCGTCGGGCTCGTCATCAGCGCGCACATCGCGGGCATGTACGCCCTGAGCCCCGTCGTCGGGTGGCTCGCGGACCGGGTCGGGCACGCGCGCATGCTGTTCGTCGGGGCGGCGCTGCTGCTCGCGGCCGCCGTCGTCGTGGCGGGCGCGCCCGGCGAGGACTCCGCGCGGCTCACGGTCGGCCTCGTGCTCCTCGGGCTCGGTTGGTCGTGCGGGCTCGTCGCGGGGTCCGCGCTGCTGGTCGACGCCACGCCCGCGCCGTCGCGCACGTCCGTCCAGGGCCTGTCCGACCTCTCGATGAACGCCGGCGGTGCCGTCGGCGGCATCCTCGCGGGCGCGATCATCGGGTTCTCGTCGTACGGCGCGCTCGCGTGGGGTGCCGCCGTGCTCGTCGTCGCCTGCGTGGTCGCCGCCGTCCCGCTCGCGCGGCGGGCCGCGCTGCGCTGACGCGCGAGATCGGCACCTCCGACCGAGGTCGGCAGCGGCGTCCGAGATCGGCGGTCGCACGTGCCGATCTCGGACGCGCCTGCCGATCTCGGACGCGCCGATCTCGGACGCTCAGTGCCGGAGAGCCGCCGGGAGGGCCGTGCGCTCGTCCCGGCGGACGGCGCCCGCCTGCGCCGGGGTGAGGAAGAGCGCCTGCGAGAGGTCGGTGCCGCGCGCGTCCGCGCCGCGCAGGTCCGCGCCCAGCAGGTCGACGACGTCGAGCCGGGACCCGCGCAGGTCGGCGCCGAGGAGCAGCGCGCCGCGCAGGTCGGCGCCCGTCAGGTCGAGCGCGCGCAGGTCGGCCCCCACGAGGTCCGCGCCGGGCCGCAGCCGACGGCGGACGGCCGGCGACGGCTCGACGAGGGATCGGGGGCGGGGCGCGGACGCACGGCCGCCCGCGGTGGCCGACGCCCGGGACCCCCGCCGGGAGCGCGCCGCGTCGCGGACCAGCGCGCCGGCGCGGTCGATCAGCGGGCCGACCTCGCGGCGCACGGCACCGACGTCGAGCGCGAGCAGGTCCGCCGGGGCGAGGGCCGCGAGGGCCGCGGTCCGGTCGAGGGCCCGCCGGGCGTCGTCGTGCACGGGCGCGGCCGCGTCGAGGGCGAGCACCTCGGTGAGGTACCACAGGAGCTCGTGGAGCTGCGTGACGACGGGCAGCGCGGCGAACGCGTCGCGCGCGGCGGCGGGGTCGTCACGCCAGGTGGCGCCGTCGTGGGCCGCGCGCACGGCGGCGGTGACGCGTTGCCCGGCCCCGAGGCAGTCGTAGGCGACGCAGCCGGGGAACCCGGACTCGCGCAGCCGCGAGTGGATGCCGCAGCCGAAGTCGCCGCGCAGGTTCGGGCAGGGCGTACCGGCGGGCTTGTCGATCGCGAAGTCGGCCGACCGCACGAGGTGCAGGCCCACGCAGCACAGCGCGGTGCAGCGCGCGCAGTCGCTGCGCAGGTCGAGCTGCTCGACCAGGAGGGTGCGGGCGCCGGGCGCGGGAGGAACGGGCACCCCCCGACGCTACGTCCTCCGCGCGCGCCCGGGCACCAGGACCGCGTCCGACGAGGACGGGGCCGGCGACCGGCTCCCGCAGGAACCGGTCGCCGACCCCGTGGTCGACGCGCGGCCGGTCAGTCCTCCGAGGAGGACGGCTTCTGCAGCCCGGCCGAGATGAGCTCCATCACGGACGAGTCCGCGAGCGTCGTCGCGTCGCCGACGGTGCGGTTCTCCGCGACGTCGCGCAGCAGGCGGCGCATGATCTTGCCGGACCGCGTCTTCGGCAGCTCGGGCACCACGAGGATCCGCTTCGGCTTGGCGATCGGGCCGATCTCCTTGGCGACGTGGTTGCGCAGCTCGGTCTGCACGGCCGCGGCGCCGTCGGCGTCCGCCGCCCGGTCCGCGTGCTCGCCGCGCAGGATGACGAACGCGACGACGGCCTGGCCCGTGAGGTCGTCGCTCGCGCCGACGACCGCGGCCTCGGCGACGATCCCGTGCGAGACGAGCGCCGACTCGATCTCCGTCGTGGACAGGCGGTGGCCGGAGACGTTCATGACGTCGTCGACGCGGCCGAGCAGCCAGATGTCGCCGTCCTCGTCCTTCTTGGCGCCGTCGCCCGCGAAGTAGATGCCGGGGAACCGGGACCAGTACGTGTCCTTGAAGCGCTGGAGGTCGCCCCAGATGCCGCGCAGCATCGACGGCCACGGCTCGGACAGCACGAGGTACCCGCCGCCGCCGTTCGGCACGGCGTGCGCCTCGTCGTCGACGACGTCCGCGACGATGCCCGGCAGCGGCACCTGGGCCGAGCCCGGCTTCGCAGCCGTGACCCCGGGCAGCGGGGAGATCATGATCGCGCCCGTCTCCGTCTGCCACCACGTGTCGACGATCGGCGTGCGGTCCCCGCCGATGACGCGGCGGTACCACATCCACGCCTCGGGGTTGATCGGCTCGCCCACCGAGCCGAGCACGCGCAGCGACGACAGGTCGAACTTCGCGGGGATCTCCTCGCCCCACTTCATGCACGCGCGGATCGCCGTCGGCGCGGTGTAGAGGATCGAGACCTTGTACTTCTCGACGATCTCCCACCAGCGGCCCTGGTGCGGCGAGTCGGGCGTGCCCTCGTAGATCACCTGCGTCGCGCCGTTGAGCAGCGGGCCGTAGACGACGTACGAGTGGCCGGTGACCCAGCCGATGTCGGCCGTGCACCAGTAGACGTCGGTCTCGGCCTTGAGGTCGAAGACGTTGCGGTGCGTGTACGCGGCCTGCGTGAGGTACCCGCCGGTGGTGTGGAGGATGCCCTTGGGCTTCCCCGTGGTGCCGGACGTGTAGAGGATGAACAGCGGGTGCTCGGCCTCGACCCACACGGGCGTGTGCGTCGTGTCGGCGGACTCGAGCGCGTCGTGCCACCACACGTCGCGGCTCTCGGTCCACGCGGTGTCCTGGCCGGTGCGGCGCACGACGAGCACGTGCTCGACCGTCGTCGGCTCGGCGCCCTCCTTCGGGGCGAGCGCCTCGTCGACGGCGGGCTTGAGGGCGGACGGCGCGCCGCGGCGGTAGCCGCCGTCGGCGGTGATGACGACCTTCGCCTCGGCGTCGGCGATGCGGCTGCGCAGCGCGTCGGCGGAGAAGCCGCCGAACACGACCGAGTGCGGGGCACCGATGCGCGCGCACGCGAGCATCGCGACGACGGCCTCGACGATCATCGGCAGGTAGATGACGACGCGGTCGCCCGTCTCGACGCCGAGCGCCGCGAGCGCGTTCGCGGCGCGCGCGACGTCGCGCTGGAGCTCCGCGTAGGTCACGGTGCGCGTGTCGCCGGGCTCGCCCTCGAAGTGGATCGCGACGCGGTCGCCGAGGCCGGCCTCGACGTGGCGGTCGACCGCGTTGTACGCGGCGTTGAGCGTGCCGTCGGCGAACCAGCGCGCGACGGGCGCCTGCGACCAGTCGAGCGTCTCGGTGAAGGGCGTCCGCCACGTGACGAGGTCGTTCGCCTGCCGCGCCCAGAACGCGAGCCGGTCGTCGCGCGCCTCCTCGTACAGCTCGGGCTTCGCGTTCGCCTGCGCGGCGAACTCCGGGCTCGGGGGGAAGCTCCGGGTCTCGTGGAGGAGGTTCTCCAGCCCGGTCTGAGCGGTGGTGGACTCGTTCTCTGGCACGCTGACCTCCGGTGCGCATCGACTCTGGTGCGGTCCCGCCGGCCGCGGGCCACCCGGGGGCGACGTGACGGTTCGACGGTACGACGGGGTGGGCGGCCTCACGACCGGGGCCCCCGACCTGGCGAGTGTAGACCCGTCCCGGTGAGGGTCGTCACACGCGTCCGGAGTTCGGAGGGACCGCTCGCAAAACGGGCGGCCGGGGCGACCACGAGCGACGCCGGGGGGCCCGCGGGGGCGGCCGTCAGGCGCGGGCGCGCCGCTGCCGGACCGCCTCGTACAGCACGACGGTCGTCGCGCTCGCGGCGTTGAGCGAGCTCGCCGAACCGAGCATCGGGATGCTCACCATGACGTCGCACGCCTCGCGCCAGCCTGCGCTGAGCCCGGTCGTCTCGTTGCCCGTGAGGACGAGCGTCGGCCCGGTGAGGTCGTGCTCGGCGAGCTCGACGTCGCCGTGCTCGTCCGTCCCGAGCAGGGTCAACGGGACCCCGGCGGAGCGCTGCGCGTCGACCCACGCGAGCACGTCGCGCCCGGCGGGGACGCGCACCGTCGGCACGGAGAAGATCGAGCCCGTGCTCGCGCGCACGGCCCGCGGGTCGTACGGGTCCGCGGCGTGGCCGGCGACGACGAGGCCCGCCCCGCCGAACGCGTCGAGCGAGCGCGCGACCGTCCCCACGTTGCCGGGGCTGGTCGGACGGTCGAGCACGACGCCGAGGAAGTCCGCGCCCACGGTGCCGCCGCCGATCCGGCGCAGGTCGTCGGGCGGCGTCGCGACGACGGCGAGCAGCTCGGGCGCCTCGTCCTCCTTGCCGCCGAGCTCGCGCATGAGGTCGGTGGACACGGCGTACCGCTTCGCCCGGACCCGGTCGAGCATGGCGTGCGCCCACGACGACAGCGACCGGTCGGCGTCGACGAGCCAGGTCCGCACCGTCCAGCCCGACTCGACGGCGAGCGTGATCGGCCGGACGCCCTGGACGACCATCTCGCCCGCGCGGTGGCGCTTGGTGCGGTTGGTCAGCAGCGCCTCCCACTGCTGGAACGCCGCGTTACGGGTGGTCACGCGCTGCACGCTCAGGCCTCCGGGGTCGTGGTGGGCGCGACGCGCGGCAGGCTGCCGGTCGGCGGGGCGGGCTCGGCCGCGCCCGCCTCCCGCGCGGCCGCCTCGACGGCGGCGGCGACGAGCGTCGTCACCTCCGGGTTGAACACGCTCGGGATGATGTACGTCGGGTTGAGCTGGTCCTCGTGGATCGCGGACGCGAGCGCCCGCGCCGCCGCGAGGAGCATGCCGTCGGTGATCCGGTGCGAGCGCGCGTCGAGCAGGCCGCGGAACACGCCGGGGAACGCGAGCACGTTGTTGATCTGGTTCGCGAAGTCCGACCGCCCGGTGCCGACGATCGCCGCGTGCTCGGCGGCCTCGACCGGGTCCACCTCGGGCCGCGGGTTCGCCATCGCGAACACGATCGCGCCGGGCGCCATGCGCGCGACGTCGTCGCCGGTGAGGACGTCGGGCGCGGAGACGCCGATGAACACGTCCGCGTCGACGACGGCCTCGCGCAGCGTGCCCGTCACGCGGCGCGGGTTGGTGTTGACCGCGGTCCACGCGAGCGACGGCGACAGGCCCGGGCGGCCGGGGTGCACGACGCCCTCGACGTCCGCGACGACGACGTCGTGCGCGCCGGCGGCGAGGAGCAGCTTGAGCACCGCGGTCCCGGCGGCGCCCGCGCCCGAGAGGACGATCCGCACGTCGGGCAGCTCCTTGCCCACGACCCTGAGCGCGTTGGTCAGCGCGGCGAGCGCGACGATCGCGGTGCCGTGCTGGTCGTCGTGGAACACGGGGATGCCGAGCTCGGCCCGCAGCCGCGCCTCGATCTCGAAGCAGCGCGGCGCGGAGATGTCCTCGAGGTTGATGCCCGCGAACACGGGCGCGATCGCCTTGACCGTGCGCACGATCTCGTCGACGTCGGTCGTGTCGAGCGCGATGGGGAACGCGTCGATGTCCGCGAACCGCTTGAACAGCGCGGCCTTGCCCTCCATGACGGGCAGCGACGCGAGCGGGCCGATGTCGCCGAGGCCGAGCACGGCCGACCCGTCGGTGACCACCGCGATGGTGTTGCGCTTGATCGTGAGCCGCCGCGCGTCGTCGGGCGTGGCCGCGATCGCCTCGCACACGCGCGCGACGCCCGGGGTGTAGATCATCGACAGGTCGTCGCGGTTGCGGATCGGCACCTTGGACTCGATCTTCAGCTTGCCGCCCAGGTGCAGCAGGAACGTGCGGTCCGAGACGCGGTCCACGACGACGCCCGGCAGCGCGCGCAGCGCCTCGACGATCTGCCCGGCGTGCTCCTCGCCGCGCGTCGCGACCGTGACGTCGACCGTGATCCGCTCGTGGCCCGACGCCGTGACGTCGAGCGCGGAGACGATGCCGCCCGTGTGCTCGATCGCCGTCGTCAGCTCGCTGACGGCGGTCGGCCGGGCCTCGACCTGCAGTCGGACGGTGATGGACGAGGACACGCTCGGCGCTGAGGTCATGGGGACCAGTATCGCGCGCCGGGCACGACGACGGCGCCCCGCGAGGAGCGCCGTGCCGCCAGCATCGCGGCGGTTATCAGGCGTGCAACGTGTCCGCTGCAACGGTGCGGGGTGGCCGCCGTGGCCGGGTCCCCGCCCGGTCAGCGAGTCCCTACGGGGACTACCGGCGCGTGGGTACCGCCGCGATGCTGTTGCCCTTCCATGACAGCCCCGGTGCGTGCCGCGCGCAACCTCTCGCGGGGTACTTCCACAGGGTGTTCTAGCGCGTTCGAACAGTCCCCGTGCGGTTGGTCCGGGAGGTCCGGATCGGGCGGCCCGGCGCAGGGTCGACGACGTCGGGTGGGCCGGTCGGGCGGGCGTCTCCGGCGCGTCGGCGCAGGCTCCTCAGGCGCGTCGGCGACGGCGCAGCGCGCGCCACACGAGCCACCCCGCGACGGCGAGGCCGACGACGCCCGCGGCGGCCAGGACCGGCGTCCGGGCCGCGAGGTGCGAGCGCAGCGCGACGGGCCGCGAGAACGTCAGGGCGCCCCACCCGTGCTCGGCGGCGAGCCGGCGCAGCGCCCGGTCGGGGTTGACGACGAACGCGTGCCCGACGACGCCGAGCATCGGGGCGTCGGTCACGGAGTCGGAGTAGGCGTAGCTCGCCTCGAGGTCGTACCCCTCGCGCCCGGCGAGCTCGCGGATCGCGACGGCCTTGTTCTCGCCGTACGCGTAGAAGTCGATCGCGCCCGTGTACCGGCCGTCCTCGACGGCCATGCGCGACGAGATGGCGTGGTCGGCGCCGAGCACGGCGGCGATGGGCTCGACGACCTCGCTGCCCGAGGCGGACACGATGACGACGTCGTGCCCGTGCTCGTGGTGGGACTCGATGAGATCGACCGCCTCGGCGTACACGACGGGGTCGATGTGCTCGTGCAGGGTCTCCTCGACGATGCGGGAGACGGTGGCGACGTCCCAGCCCGTCACGAGGTTCGACAGGTGCGCGCGCATGCGCTCGGTCTGGTCCGCGTCGGCCCCGCCCACCATGAACAGGAAGTGCGCGTAGGCGCTGCGCAGCACGTCGCCGCGGTTGATGAGCCCGCCCGCGAAGAACGGCCGGGAGAACGCCGCGGCCGACGACGTCGCGATGATCGTCTTGTCGAGGTCGAAGAACGCGGCGACCCGTCCGGCGGGCTGGTCCGTCGAGTCCGGGAGGGGGGTCACGATCGCGAGCCTAGCCGCGGAACCGGGGCGTCCACAGGAGCGCTCGCCGACGGCGTGCTCCCCAGCCTCCGCGGGTGTCGTTCGGGTCATGGTCCGGGCGCGGCAGGGTGGCGGTCGGTCAGGAACGGGCGCGGCAGGGTGGCGCGGTCGGTCGGGAGCGGGCGTGGCCGCCGTCGGCGGGCGCGCGCGTGCGGGGACGAAGGGGGCGGACGCGATGGGTGGAGCGGTCGTGGCGGTGGTGGGTGCGCGCGGCGGCGCCGGGGCGAGCGTGGTCGCGGCGTCCCTCGCGCGGGCGGCCGCCCGGCGGCGCGCGCCCGTGTGCCTCGTGGACCTCGCGCTCGTGGGCGGCGGGCTCGACGTGCTCCTGGGCGTCGAGCAGGACCCGGGCGTGCGGTGGCCCGACCTCGCCGACGCGCGCGGCCGGCTCGACGGCGAGGACCTGCTCGCGCGGCTGCCGCGGTGGGGCCCGGTACCGGTCGTGAGCACCGAGCGCGGCGGCGGCCCCGAGCCCGCGGCGCACGCGGACGTCGTCGCGGCGCTCGCGGAGGTCACGGCCGCGCGCTCGGGCCTGCTCGTGCTCGACGTCGACCGGGCGGCCCTCGGGACGGGCGCGGCGGGCGCCGCGCTCCTCGACGCGTGCGACGAGGTGCTCGTCGTGACCCCGCTCGACGTGACCGGGGTCGCAGGTGCCGCCGCGGTCCGCGACCACGTCGCCGGTCCGGCGGCGCTCGTGCTGCGCCGGCCCGCGCCGGGTCGGCTCGCGCCCGCCGAGGTCGCCGAGGCGGTGGGCCTCGACGTGGCCGCGACCGTGGGATGGGACCGCACGCTCGCCGGCGCGGTCGAGCGCGGGCAGGGCCCGTGCGTGGGGCGCGGCGCCGTCGTGCGCGCGGGCCGGGAGCTCGCGGCGCGCTACGCGGGGCCGGGACGGTGAGCCCGCGCGCGACGTCGCCCGGCCCGCCCGGGCGGGGACGCGAACCGCTGCTCGACGGCGTCCGCGACCGTCTCGTGCGGGCGGCCGCCGGTCCTGGCCCGGGACCGGGCGCCACCGCGGGGGAGACGCCAGACGACACGGCGGTCGCCGACGCCCTGCGCGCGTCCGGTCGCGTGCTCGGCTCGACGGCCCTGCGCGAGCTCACCCGCACGGCGCACGCCGAGATCTTCGGCGCCGGGCCGCTCCAGCGGTTCCTCGACGAGCCGGGCGTGACCGACGTGCTCGTCAACGGCCCGGACGACGTGTGGGTCGACCGCGGTGCCGGGCTCGAGCGGGTCGACGTCGCGCTCGGCGGGCCCGAGGCCGTGCGCGCCCTCGCGGTCCGCCTCGCCGCGGCCGGGGGCCAGCGCCTCGACGACGCCGCACCCGTGGTGGACGCGCGCCTGCCCGACGGCACGCGGCTCCACGCCGTCGTGGCGCCCGTGTGCGCGGCGGGCGCCGTCATCTCGTTGCGCGTGCTGCGCACCCGCACGTTCGGGATCGCGGACCTCGTCGCGGGCGGCACCGTCCCGCCCGCCTGGGAACCGCTCCTGCGCGGCCTCGTCGCGCGCCGTGCGAGCGTGCTCGTCTCGGGCGGCACCGGCACCGGCAAGACGACGCTGCTCGCCGCGCTGCTCGCGCTCGTCCCGCCCGACGAGCGCATCGTGTGCGTCGAGGAGGCGCGCGAGCTCGACCCGGACCACCCCCACGTCGTTCCCCTCACCGCCCGCAGGCCCAACGTCGAGGGCGCGGGCGGGGTCGACCTCGCCGACCTCGTGCGCGCCGCGCTGCGCATGCGGCCCGACCGGATCGTGCTCGGCGAGTGTCGCGGCGCCGAGGTCCGGGAGGTGCTCATGGCGCTCAACACGGGACACGAGGGAGGGCTCGCGACGATCCACGCGAACGACGTCGAGGTGGTGCCCGCGCGGCTCGAGGCGCTCGCCGCGCTCGCCGGGATGGACCGCGCCGCGGTCGCCGCACAGGCCGTCGGCGGTCTGGACGTGGTGCTGCACCTGCGCCGCGTCCGCGTCGAGGGCACGACGAGGCGGGTCCTCGCGCGGATCGGGGTCGTGCGCGGCGACGAGCGCGGCGGCCTGCACGTCGACGTCGCGGCGTCGTGGGACGGCGGCACCGCGCCCGAAGGGTCGGGTCCCGAGCCGGGGCCGGCGTGGGGCGAGCTCGTGGGCCGATGGTCGTGACGGTCGTCGGTGTCCTCGTCGCCGTCGGGGTCTGGTGCGCGACGGCCCGCGGCGGGCGGTCGGCGCGCTCCGTCGTCGGCCCGGCTCCACCGCACGCCCGTCGCCCGTTCCTGCGCCGGAGGGTGCGCGCTCGGGCGGTGCCGGAGCTCGTGCGCGTCGTCGTGACGCAGGTCGGGTCGCTCCTGCGGACCGGCGCGGCACCCGGGGTCGCGTGGCAGCGGGCCGTCGGGGTGCGGGTCGACGCCCAGGGCGTGCCGCGGGTCGCCGACCTGGCACCGCACGTCGGCGGCGTCGGGACCGCGCGGGCGCTCGTGGCCGCGTGCCGGCTCGCGGTCGAGGTCGGCGCCCCGCTCGCGCCGGTGCTCGACGAGGTGGCCGGCTCCGTGGCCGCGGACGCCGAGGCGCGTGCGGAGCGCGAGGCGGCGCTCGCGGGGCCCCGTGCGACCGCGCGCGTGCTCCTGTGGCTCCCGGGCGTCGGGGTCCTGCTCGGCTACGTGCTGGGTGCCGACCCGCTCGGGACCGCGACCGACGGCGGCCTCGGCACGGCGGGAGTGCTGCTCGGGCTCCTGCTGCTCCTCGCGGGCCGAACCTGGTCGGTGCGCCTCGTCGAGCGGGCGCGCGCCGCGGGCGACGACCGATGACCGCGCTCCTCCTGGCCGCGTGCGTCCTGGGTGCGGCCTCGCCGTGGTGGGCGGCGCGCGCCGCGGTCGGGCGGCGGGCCGCCCTGGTCGCGCGGAACCCGGATGCGGTGGGCGGGTCCGCGCTCACGGACGGGGGCGCACCCGGGCGCGGGTCGCGACGCTCCGCGGGCACCGCCGAGCCCGCGATCGAGACGGGAGTGCTCCTCGAGCTTCTCGCGGCCGCTGTCGGGTCGGGCGCCGCCCTCCCGCGCGCGCTCGAGGTCGTCGGGACGTGCGTCGGCGGGCGCGACGGCGTCGCGCTGCGAGCGGCGGGTGCCGCGCTGCTCCTCGGGGCGTCGTGGGACGGCGCGTGGGCGGGGGCCCCGGCCCGGCTCGGCGTCGTGCAGCGCGCGCTGCGCCCGGCGTGGCTGCACGGCGCCGCGCCCGCCTCGTCGCTGCGCGCGGCCGCCGAGGCGTCGCGGCAGGACCGCACCGGGGCGGCGAAGGCCGCCGCGGCACGGCTCGCCGTGCACCTCGTCCTGCCGCTCGGCACGTGCTTCCTCCCGGCCTTCGTGCTGGTCGGGCTCGTGCCCGTCCTGCTGTCCCTCGGCGCCGGTCTGCTCGGCGGGTAGGCGGCACGGGCACGAGCCCGGGCGGCGGCGTCGTGCGCCCGGCCACCGTTCCCGTCCACATGCCGCAGAGACACCGGACCGCTCCACAGGCTGCCGGCGCGGGGCTGCGGGAGCGGCGCGCGAGCCGCCACGGTGGGTCCGTTCGCCCGCGACCGCGGGCCGAGAGAGGGGAGAGGCGAGATGACAGGACACGCTCGGCGCGCGCTCGCGCGCCTGACGGGGACGAGCACCGGCCAGGACGGCGAGGAGGGCCTGGCCACCGCGGAGTACGCCATCGCGACGGTCGCGGCGGCGGGGTTCGCGGGGCTGCTCATCGTCGTGCTGAAGAGCGGCGAGGTACGCGAGCTCCTGCTCGGCATCGTGCGCAGCGCGCTCTCGCTGGGCTGAGCCGTGCGACGGGACGACGCGACGCGCGACGCTCGGCGTCGCACGCGGGCCGGGCGACGGCTCGGGCGCTCCACCGGTCACCGGCAGCGCCGGGTACCTCCGGTGGCGGTGCTCCGACGGGCCAGGCGCCCGGTGACCGGCGCACGGACGCGCGCACCACGCGGCCGGGACGGCGCGGAGGGCGAGCGAGGTGCGGTCACGGCCGAGCTCGCCGTGGCCCTGCCCGCGGTCGTGCTCGTCCTCGTCGTCGTCCTCACCCTCGCCGCGGCGGCGGGCGCCCAGATGCGCTCCGCCGACGCGGCGAGGGTCGCCGCGCGGGCCGCGGCCATCGGCGAGGACGACGCGGCGGTGCGGGCGACGGCGCTGCGCGTCGCGGGGGACGGTGCGACGGTCGACGTCTCGCGCGGGGACCCGTGGGTCGAGGTGCGGGTCACGACGCCCGTCGTCGGCGGCTGGCTCTCCGGCTCGCCGCTGCGCGCGAGCGGTGAGGCCGTCGCCTGGGTCGAGCCGTGAGCGCGCGGCCTTTCACGGTCCCGGGCCGGGGCCGTGCAGCCGGGGACGGTCCCGAGCGGGGAGGAGGCCGCGTCGGGAGCGGTGATCCCGAGCGGGGAGCGGGCACGGTTCTCGTGCTCGGGATCGTCGCCGTGGTCCTCGTGCTCGCGCTCGGTCTCGCGTCGCTCGCGCGCGCCCAGGCCGCACGCGGGGCGGCGCAGACCGGGGCCGACCTCGCGGCGCTCGCGGCGGCCTCCGCCGCCCGGGACGGCTGGGACCCGTGCGCACGAGCGCGCGAGGTCGCGGCGCGCAACGGCGTCGACGTCACGGCGTGCGCCGAGCAGGGCGCGGGCGTCGTCCGCGTCGACGTCGAGTCGAGCGCGGGCGTCACCGTGCTCGGCGTCGCGCTGGGCCGCGCGGCCGCGGCCGCGCGCGCCGGACCCGCGAGCGCGCGGTGACGGGCCTACGCCGCAGGGGTGTGGGCGGCCACGGCGTCGAGAAGACGTGCGGTGCCGGGCCTGTGCCGTTGGGGGTGTGGGGCGAGCCACGGCGTCGAGGAGACGTGCGGTGCCGGGCCTATGCCGTGGGGGCGTGGGCGAGCACGGCGTCGAGCAGACGCACGGCGGCGGCCTTCTCCAGCGGGGCGTTGTACGACCCGCACTTGGGCGACTGCACGCACGCGGGGCAGCCGTCGTGGCAGGGGCAGCGGGCGATCGCGTCGCGCGTGGCGCGCAACCACGTCGCGCCGAGCTCGAACCCGCGCTCGGCGAACCCGGCCCCGCCGGGGTAGGCGTCGTGGACGAACACGGTGGCCTCGCCGGTGTCGGCGTGCAGCGCGGTCGAGACCCCGCCGAGGTCCCAGCGGTCGCACGTCGCGAGGAGCGGGAGCAGACCGATCGACGCGTGCTCGGCGGCGTGCAGCGCGCCGGGCAGCTCGTCCGCGTCGACGCCCGCCTCCTCGATCACCGACGCCGGCACGGTCCACCACACCGCCATCGTCGGCAGCGTGCGCTCCGGCAGGTCGAGGAGCTCCGTCCCGAGCACCTGCATGTCGGGCAGGCGACGGCGCTGGAAGCTCACGACCTGGGAGCACACGTCGACCGGCCCGTAGCCCCAGCCGATCGGACCCCACCGGCGCTCGACGACCTCGCGTCCCGCCGCGACGTCGCCGTCCGCGGGGTCGTCGACGATCGTGATGGACGTCGTCGAGCGCGACCACGTGCCGTAGTCCACGTCCCGACGGCGCACGAGCGCGACGTGGTCGGCGAGGTCGAGGTGCTCGACGACGTAGGTACGGCCCTGGTGCACGTACACCGCGCCGTCGTGCACGGACCCGTCCGCCGACGCGGCGTCGACCGTGCCGAGGAGCCGACCGGTGTCGGCCTCCGCCACGCGCACGGGTGCGCCGCCCGAGCCGCGCAGGTCCGTCATGCCCGACGCGGGCTGCGCGTGCGTCCAGTACCAGCCCGACGCGCGGCGGCGCAGGGCGCCGCGCGCGACGAGCACGTCGAGCAGCGCGCGGACGGCCTGCGGGTCGCCGAACGCGCGCAGGTCGTCGGTGCGCAGCGGGACCTCGGCCGCGGCCGCGCACAGGTGGGGCGCGAGGACGTAGGGGTTCGCGGGGTCGAAGACCGTCGCCTCGAGCGGTGCGTCGAAGAAGGCCTCGGGGTGGTGCACGAGGAACGTGTCGAGCGGGTCCTCGCGCGCGACGAACGCGACGAGCCCGTCCGCGCCCGCGCGCCCGGCGCGGCCCGCCTGCTGCCACACGGACATGCGCGTCCCGGGCCAGCCCGCGATGAGCACGGCGTCCAGGCCGGAGATGTCGACCCCGAGCTCGAGCGCGTTCGTCGTCGCGAGCCCCAGCACGTCGCCCGTGCGTACCGCGTCCTCGAGCTCGCGCCGCTCCTCGGGCAGGTACCCGCCCCGGTACGCCGCGACGCGCCGCACGAGGCGCGGGTCGACGACCCGCACGCTGTCCTGGGTCTGCACGGCGACGGACTCCGCGCCGCGCCGCGACCGGGTGAACGCGAGCGTGCGCGCGCCGGCGATGACGAGGTCCGCGAGCAGGTCGGCGGCCTCGGCGGTCGCGCTGCGCCGTGGGTGCTCGGGCGCCTCGGCGGCGACGGCGGGGTCGTCGTCGTGGCCCTCCGCCGGGTCGGGCCCGGCCTCGAAGCCGACGACCTCGGGCGGCTCCCACAGCGCGAAGGTCTTGCGGCCCGCGGGCGAGGTGTCGCGCGCGACGGTCACGACGTCGTCGGGCTCGACGCCGACGAGCCGGGCGGCGCTCGTCGCCGGGTCGGCCGAGGTCGCCGACGCGACGACGAACGTCGGCGGCCGGTCGCCCTCGCGCGCGTAGTGCGCGGCGAGGCGCCGCAGGCGCCGGAGCACTAGTGACACGTGCGCGCCGAACACCCCCCGGTAGGCGTGCCCCTCGTCCACGACGACGTACCGCAGGTCCCGCAGCAGCCGCGTCCAGCCGCGGTGGTTCGGCAGGAGCGCGAAGTGCAGGAAGTCGGGGTTGGTCAGCACGACGTCGGCGTGCTCGCGGACCCACCGGCGCTCTTCCTGGCCCGTGTCGCCGTCGCACGTCGCGACGCGCACGTCGCGCGTGCCGGAGGCGTCGAGGAGCCGCTGGAGCCCGGCGAGCTGGTCGGCCGCGAGCGCCTTCGTGGGCGAGAGGTAGAGCACAGCGCCGCGCCGTGCGACCGACTCGATGCGACCGGGGTCGAGCACGCGCGCCGCCGCGTCGGCGCGGACGGCCGTGAGCGCCGGGAGCCAGAACGCGAGCGACTTGCCCGAGCCCGTGGAGGTCGCGAGCGCGACGTGCCGGCCCGACCACGCGGCGCCGGCGGCCTCCACCTGGTGCTCCCAGGGGCGCTCCACGCCGAGCGCGCGGTACCCCGCGACGAGCGACGCGTCGGCCCACGCGGGCCACTCGCCCTGGGTGCCGGGGCGCGCGGGCAGCTCGCGCACGTGCCGCAGGCGCTCGTCGCGACGCCCGCCCGCGCGCAGCACGTCGAGCAGCGTCGCGCTCGTCGGTCGCAGGGTGGGGGCGGGGGCGTTCGGCACGCCTCCGAGTCTCCCACCTCCGGCCCACGCGTCGGCCGAGGACCGTGCTGCGCGGGACCTCCGGCCCTCGCGCCGTGCGCACGGCCCGTCGCACGATCGGGGCATGGGGACGAGGCACGGGTTCCGGGCTGCGGCGACGGCGGCGTCCGCCGTCGGCGCGCTCCTGCTCACGCGCCGCCTGACCCAGACGTGGGGCACGTGGGTGGGCGAGCACGAGTGCGTGCTCCCTGGTGACGACCTCGTGCCCGAGGCGGGCGCCGTCGTCGCGACGCGGGCGGTGACGGTGGACGCGCCACCCGCCCGGGTGTGGCCGTGGCTCGTGCAGATCGGTCAGGGCCGCGGCGGCTTCTACGCGTACGACGCGCTCGAGAACCTCGTCGGGCTGGGGATCCGCAGCGCGGACACGGTCGAGGAGCGGTGGCAGGGGCTCGCGGTCGGGGACGAGGTGCGTCTCGCCGACGAGGTGGCGCTTCGGGTCGCGCTGCTCGAGCCGGGGTCGCACCTCGTGCTGCTCGGCGCCCCGGAGCCGGGGGAGGCGGCGGTGATGCCGTTCCGGTTCTCGTGGGCGTTCGTGGTGCGTGCGCTCCCGCCGGGGGACGACGGCCGGGCCCGGTCACGGCTGATCGTCCGCGAGCGCTACGCCCCGCGCGGGGTCGTGGGGCGCGCCGTCGTCGAGGTCGTGCAGCCCGTGAGCTTCCTCATGACGCAGAGGATGCTGCGCGGGGTCCGCGCCCGTGCCGAGCGGAGGTGAGGGCCGCCGACCATGCGGTCGTGGCCGCGCGACCATGCGGTTCTTGCCCGTCCGGTGCTCGGGACGGGCCACAACCGCATGGTCGGGGGGTGGGGGTGGGAGCCCGGTCAGCCGCGGAAGACCTCGGCCACGGCGCGCGCGAGGTACCACGGGTCCACGACGGCGGTGAGCTCGCGCGCGGAGTGCATCGAGAGGATGGGGACACCGACGTCGACCGTGCGGATGCCGAGGCGGGTCGCCGTGAGCGGGCCGATCGTCGAGCCGCACGGGACGGTGTTCTTCGACACGAACTCCTGGCTCGGCACCCCGGCGCGGGCGCACGCGCGGGCCCACGCCGCGGCGCCGTTCGCGTCGGTCGTGTACCGCTGGTTCGCGTTGATCTTGAGGATCGGCCCGCCGCCCGCGAGGGGACGGTTCGCCGGGTCGTGCCGCTCGGGGTAGTTGGGGTGCACGGAGTGCCCGACGTCGCTCGACACGCACAGCGACGACGCGAGCTGCCGGTGCCGCTCCTCCTCCGTGCCGCCGAGGCCGGCCGCGACGCGTGCGAGCACGTCGGCGAGGAACGGGCCCGACGCGCCGGAGCGCGACTCCGACCCGATCTCCTCGTGGTCGAACGCGGCCAGCACCGGGATCACGGCGCCCTCGACGGGCCGGTCGGGCGACCCGGCGACCTCGAGGAGCGCGACGAGCCCCGCGTGGACGGACAGGAGGTTGTCGAGCCGCCCGGACGCGAGGAACGCGTCGTGCGCGCCGAACACGCGGGGCGACTGGGTGTCGGCCACCACGACGTCGTAGCCCGCGACGTCGCTCGCGCGCACGCCCGCGTGGTGCGCGAGCTCGGCGAGCACGTCCCCGCCGCTCGGCCCACCGGCGGCGTCGGAGCCCGCGGGGCCGCCCGCCGAGGCGAGCCCCCACACGGGCTGGGTGTGCTGCTGCTTGTCGAGCGTGAGCCCGTCGTTCGCGGCGCGGTCGAGGTGGATCGCGAGCTGCGGGATGCGCAGCAGAGGGCCCGTGCGCACGAGGTGCTCCTCGCCGTCGGCCGTGACGAGGCGACCGGCGAGCTCGAGCTCGCGGTCGAGCCACGAGTTGAGCAGCGGGCCGCCGTAGATCTCCACGCCTGCCTGCCACCAGCCCTCGCGGCCCACGCTCGGGCGCGGCTTGAGCTTGAACCCGGGGGAGTCGGTGTGCGCGCCGAGGACCGCGAAAGGCGTCGTCGGGCTCGCGCCTGCGGGCACGGCCCACGCGATCACGGCGCCGTCGCGCACGACGACGTACCGCCCGCCCGCAGGCCCGTCGCCCCCGGCGTCGCCCACCCTCGGCCACGCCGCGGTCTCGTCGAGCCGCTCGAAGCCCACGGCCTCGAGCCGGCGCGCGACCTCGTGGGCCGCGTGGTACGACGACGGCGACGCCTCGACGAACGTCGCGAGGTCGTGCGCGTGCGCGAGGGCGCGGTCGCGCAGGGCGGGGTCGGTCACGGGGGTGCTGGGCGTCGACACGTGCCCCACCCTACGCACGCGCGGGAACCGCACGCCGTCACGCCACCGTCATCCGGACTCGGTCGGAGACGAGCCCGGAACGGTGCGCCGCTGCGGAACGCGTCGGGGTCGTCGGGGCGGGAAGACGGTCGGCACCCCGGGACCTACCCCCCGTCGCCCCCTCCCGGCTTTTCGGACGAGGGCTCGACGACGAACGGGACGGTCTCCGACACGAGCCAGCCGTCGAACAGCGGCTCGTCGGGGCCGGGCGACGTGACGGGCTCGCCCCAGACCCCGTCGCGCTCCAGCGCATAGGACGACACGACCCACGGGACCACGGCGGCGAGCTCGTACTCCCCGGGGAGCAGCGACGGCGCGTGCGAGGTGACGCCCTCCGGGTCGCACAGGGCGAACGAGTCCACCGCGCTCCCCACGTCCAGCACCTGGCCCTCGTCGAGCCGCACCGGGTCCACGGGCTCCTGGTGGTACGACACGGTCGACGACACGACGACGCCGTCCTGGAGGATCACGTACCCGGCGCGGGCGACCGGGTCCAGCACCTCGGCCCGTGCGTCGTCGGCGACCGTGAGGTGCGCCGCGACGTCGACGAGGCGCAGGGACTCGACCGAGACCGCCGCGGCGTCGACGCTCACCGTCGCGAGCAGGTCGGGTCCCGTGGCCGCCGGGGCGGGCGCCTGGCACAGGAGCGCGTCGCGGGTGACCGGGCTCGGGAACGCCGCCCGGTGCGTCGGGTCGGGGCTCGGCTCGGGCTCCGGGGTCGCCGTCGGGTCGGGGCTCGGCGCCGGAGCGGGCAGGACCGGTCGCGGGTCGTCGGCGAGCACCGCGCTCGCGCCGACGCCGACGGCGGCGACGGCCAGCACGGCGGCCGTGCCGACGAGGACCGCGCGGCGGCGCCGGGCGTGGCGCACCCCGCCCACCACGCGACGCGCGGCCGTCTCGTCGTCGGTGCGAGGCGTGACCTCGTCGGCGACCGCGCGCAGCAGGACGTCGAGGTCGAGGGGGCCGGAGGTCTGGGGGCGGTTCATCGCGCACCTCGCGGGGTCGTCGGGGCTGGCGGGGTCGGCGGGGCGGGCGTGGACGACGACGCGCGGGTGCGTGCGGTCGACGGTCGCGCCGGTGCGACGGGCAGGTCGTCGCCCTCGTCCGGGCGGAGCGGGCCGAGGCGCGCCGCGAGCTTCGCGTTCGCGTCGCTGAGGTACCGCTTGACGGTGCCCTCGCTCAGCCCGAGGCGCTCCGCGACGTCCCGGACGGGCAGGTCGGAGTAGTACCGGAGCACGACGCACGCGCGCTCCCGGGGGGACAGGACCGCGAGCGCCTCGACGACGTCGACCCGCGCCTCGACCGCGGGCTCGACCGGGTCGCTCGTGCCGGGCGCGGCGAGCAGGTGCCGCACCCCGTCCCAGCGCCGGCGCCGGCGGGTGCCGTCGAGGAAGACCGTGAGGACGGCGCGCCGCACGTAGCTCTCGGCGAGCGCGAAGTCGGTCGCCGCGCGGCCCGTGCGGAACGTGCGGTAGAGGGCGTCCTGCACCAGGTCCTCCGCCGCGGGGACGTCCCCCGTGAGCAGGTACGCGTACCCCACGAGCGCTCGCCGCCGTGTGCGGACGATCTCGTCCAGCACCTCTTCCCAGTGCGCCATCGCGCCCGCCCCTCTGCTCGTGGATCGGCTCTCGACCGTCTCAACGAACGGGTCGCGGGTCCGGTTGGGGGTGAAGTCTCCACCCCGGTGCGCCCGGGGCCCCGGATCGCGCGCGGCACCGCGCGCCGGGGGCGCGCTTGTGACATCGCGCACGAGTGGTCGTGACGTGTCTCACACGTGCGTAGACTCACCCCCATCGCTCCGGCAGGGGCCCGGTGCGGTGGTCGTCGCAGTCGTCAAGGAGGACGGATGCTCACGCTCGGTTCGGAAAGTCTCACCATCGTCGCCGTCATCGCGGTGATCGCGCTCGTGGCTCTCGTCTTCGCGTTCGTGCTGCGCAGACAGGTCCTCGCCGCGGACGACGGGACGGCGAAGATGCAGGACATCGCCCACGCCGTGCAGGAGGGCGCCGGGGCCTACCTGAACCGCCAGTTCCGCACGCTCGCGCTGTTCGCCGTCATCGTGTTCGGCCTGCTGTTCCTCCTGCCGGGTGACGGCGGGATCCGCGTGGGGCGCTCGGTCGCGTTCCTCGTGGGCGCGGGGTTCTCCGCGGCGATCGGCTACCTCGGCATGTGGCTCGCGGTCCGCGCCAACGTGCGCGTCGCGTCCGCCGCGACCCGGCCGGGCGGCCGCACCGAGGGCGCGCGCATCGCGTTCCGCACGGGCGGCGTCGTCGGCATGTCGGTCGTCGGCCTCGGCCTGCTCGGCGCGGCGGGCGTCGTGCTCGTCTACAAGGGCGACGCCCCGGCGGTGCTCGAGGGCTTCGGCTTCGGCGCCGCGCTGCTCGCGATGTTCATGCGCGTCGGCGGCGGCATCTTCACCAAGGCGGCCGACGTCGGCGCCGACCTCGTGGGCAAGGTCGAGCAGGGCATCCCCGAGGACGACCCCCGCAACGCCGCGACGATCGCGGACAACGTGGGCGACAACGTCGGCGACTGCGCGGGCATGGCGGCCGACCTCTTCGAGTCGTACGCCGTGACGCTCGTCGCGGCGCTCATCCTCGGCAAGGCCGCGATGGGCGAGGAGGGCCTCGTCTTCCCGCTCGTCGTCACCGCGCTCGGCGCACTCGTCGCCGTCCTCGGCGTCTTCATCACGCGCGTGCGCGGCCAGGAGAACGGGCTCAAGGCGATCTACCGCGGGTTCTACCTCTCGGCCCTCATCGGCGCGGTCCTCGCGGCGGTCGCCGCGTTCGTCTACCTGCCGTCGTCGTTCGCGGCGCTCGACGGGACCGCGGACCTCGGCGACCTCTCGGGGATCGCGGCCGACCCGCGCGTCGTCGCGAGTCTCGCGGTCGTCATCGGGATCGTCCTCGCGGGCATCATCCTGTGGATCACGGGCTACTTCACCGGCACGACGTCGAAGCCCACCCTCCACGTCGCCGCCACGTCGCGCACGGGTGCGGCGACCGTCGTCCTGTCCGGCATCGGCGTCGGGTTCGAGTCCGCGGTGTACACGGCGGGCGTCATCGCCGCTGCGATCTGCGGCCTGTTCCTCCTCGCCGGGGGCTCGGTGTGGCTCGCGCTGTTCCTCGTGGCGCTCGCGGGTTGCGGCCTGCTCACCACGGTCGGCGTCATCGTCGCGATGGACACGTTCGGCCCCGTCTCGGACAACGCGCAGGGCATCTACGAGATGTCGGTGGGCGAGGCGGGCGACGGCGACGCGGAGGCCGCGCAGATCCTCACCGACCTCGACGCCGTCGGGAACACGACGAAGGCGATCACCAAGGGCATCGCGATCACGACCGCCGTCCTCGCGGCGACCGCGCTGTTCGGCTCGTACGCCGACGCCGTGAGCCACGCGCTCGCCGACGTCACCGAGCGCGGCAGCGGCCTCGTCACGGCGATGCTCGACTACCAGATCATCTCGCCGATCACCCTCGTCGGCGTGATCCTCGGCGCTGCGACCGTGTTCCTCTTCTCGGGTCTCGCGATCGACGCCGTGACGCGCGCGGCCGGCGCGATCGTGTTCGAGGTGCGCCGCCAGTTCCGCGAGCACCCGGGCATCATGACGTTCCAGGAGCGGCCCGAGTACGGCAAGGTCGTGGACATCTGCACGCGCGACTCGCTGCGCGAGCTCGCCACGCCGGGCCTGCTCGCCGCGTTCGCCCCCATCGCCGTGGGCTTCGGCCTCGGCGTCGGGCCGCTCGCCGGGTTCCTCGCGGGCGCGATCGGCGCGGGCGTGCTCATGGCGGTGTTCCTCGCGAACTCGGGCGGCGCGTGGGACAACGCGAAGAAGATCGTCGAGGACGGCGCGTACGGCGGCAAGGGCTCCGAGGCGCACGCCGCGACCGTCATCGGCGACACCGTGGGCGACCCGTTCAAGGACACCGCGGGACCGGCGATCAACCCGCTCATCAAGGTGATGAACCTCGTGTCCGTGCTCATCGCGCCCGCCGTGGTGCTCATGAGCGTCCCGGCGGACGCGAACCACGCGCTGCGCATCGGTATCGCCGTGGTCGCGGCGGCGATCGCGTTCGGCGCGGTCGTCATGTCCCGGCTGCGCGCCGCGCGCGTCGACCGCGAGCAGACGACGGTCGAGCCGGAGAAGGTCGTCACGGGAGCCTGACCGGTCCCCGACCTGCGCGACGAGGGCGCCCGGGACACCCCGGGCGCCCTCTCTCGCGCGCGTCCTCGCGCTCGCCCCGCGCTCACGCGTCCTCGCGTTCGCCCCGCGTCGGCGCTCGTCCTCGCAGCCCCGCGTGAGCGCTCGTCCCCGTCTTCGCCCCGACCGCGGCCGACCGCGGCCGACCGCGGCCGACCGCGGCCGACCGCGGCCGCGCCGGTCAGGGCCAGGCGTCGCGCCAGGCGGCGAGGAACACGTCGCCGCCGATCCGGGTCGGGTACGTGATCTCCTCCGGCTCGGGGTCCGGCCCCGCGGTGAACCGCACCGCGAACGCGCCGCCCGCCCGGACCTGCACCGGCGTCCCGGCGGGCACCCGGACGGCGAGCTCGCGCGCGAGCGTCGCGACGTCGTCCTCCGTGAGCTTCGACTCGACGAGCTCGGCGTCGACCCGGTCCTGCGCGGCGAGGCGCACGAGGGCCGGCACGGCGGCGCCGAGGTCGCGCACCTGGGCCGCGGTGAGCGCGCCCGTCTCGTGCCCGGCGACGACCGCGCGGAAGACCCGCGGGGCCGGCACGTCCGCGGGTGCCGCGGCGTCGCTCGTCGCCACGACCGACCCCAGGGCGGCGGCGTCCGGGTCGTCGGCGAGGTCGTGCTCGAGCGCGGCGGCCGCCCCCACGTCGCGCGTGCGGACCTCGATCCCGTCCGCGCCGACCGTGACCGCCACGACGTCGGGGCGCGCCTCGAAAGTCCGCGCGAGGTCGAGCACGCGCGCGGAGGCCTGCGCGTCCGTCCCGTCGATCGCGACGCCCCCGCCCTCGACCACGAGGTCGCGCGCGAGACGCGGAGCGGCGCGGCGCGCGAGGGCCCGCGCGTCGGCGATGTCGGCAGAGTCCGCCACGCGGAGCTCGACGCGCGCGGTCGTCGTCTCGAGGTGCGCCCCCGTGACGCCGAACCGCTCGTCCACCGCACGGAACGCGGCGAGCGCGTCCGCCGGGTCGTCGCCCGCGCCGACCACGGCGGCGAACGACCCGGCCCGCACGTCGACGGCGGCATCCGCGAGCGGCTCCAGGTCGCCGCCGGGCGTCGCGAGATCCTCGACGAGGTCCGCGAAACGGGTCGGGTCGTCCAGGTCGACGTCCACGCCGCGCACGCCGAGCACGGCCGAGACGAGACCGGGCTCGGAGCGCAGACCGTGCCACAGGTCGAGGACGGCGTCGTTCGCGTCGCGGTCCGGGCGCGCCCCGAGCCGCACGTGCCCGACCTCGAGCGTCGCGTCGACGCCGCCGTGCTCGCGCACGTACCCGCCGAGCGCGTGGAGGAGCTCGGCGACCCGCTCGTCGGGCGTGCCGGCCGCGACGACGACCGTCCCGTCCGCGGTCCCGGAGAAGGGCAGGTTGTTGGCGCCGGACGCCGAGACGTCGGACACGTCGGGCGTGCCCTCCCAGTCCGCCTCGAACTGCCGTGCCTTCGCGGTGCCCGCGTTGACCGCGCAGCCGGCGAGGAGGGTCACGGCGACGGCCGCCGCCGCTCCGACCGGGACGGCGCGCTTCCTCGGGGTTCGCGTACGCATCCCGCGAGCCTACGAGACGGCGACGGCCCTCGGGCGCGGGGTGGGGACCCGCGCCCGAGGGCCGTCGTCGCTCCCGGGGCCGTCGGGTGCGCCGCCGTCGGGTGCGTCGCTGTCAGCTGCGCCACCGTGGGGTGCAGCCCCGACGGTGCGGCGTCGGTCCGGTGCTACGAGGACCCGCGCCGGCGCCCCAGGAGGACGCGCAGGACGACGTACGGCAGGAGCACGGCCCCTCCCGCGGCGAGCCACTGCCCCTCCGCGGCGGCGCACAGCGCCGCGGCGGCGACGGCGCCGGACGTGGTGACGGTCGTGACCGACCTCGGCTCCTCCCGCTGCTCGGCCGCGTGCTGCGACCACGCGACGAGGATCCCGAGCGCGCCGCACAGCAGGAGCCACAGGTTGGTCTCGGTCATCGGCAGTACCTCCCCGCCTCGGAGCCCGCGTACGGCTGCCACACGTTCACACGGTCGACGTAGTACACGAACTTGATGCACCGTCCCTCGTTGTACCAGAGGCGCGCGTAGAGCGAGCCCGCCTGCGCCATGGCGCCGATCGCCTTGGCGACGGCGTGCGGGACCAGCCCTCCGACGAGCGCCACGACCTGCGCTCCGTCGGCGAGCCGGCGCGTCTCGTTGCGGTTGAAGTACACGGTGGTGTTCCACCAGGTCTTGGTCACCTTCGGGTCCGCGACGACGGGGTAGGTCGTGCCGGGACCGGTCGTGATCGTCTGGACGATCGTGTCCCCGCGGACGGTGTACGCCGTGCTCAGCGGTGCGCCGTCGGCGTCGGTCGCCCACGGCGCGCCGACCTCGCCGACGGTCACGGCGACGCCCGGGGCGACCTCCTGCACGAGCTCGACGGTGCCGTCCGGACCCGGGACCGGCGTGACGCCCTCCCCGAACGCGTAGGTGAACTCGTGCGGGTCGTCGGGGCCCGGCGTGATGGTCTGGATGCGGACCGAGCCGTCGTCGAGGACCTGCACCGCGGCGTGGGCTCCGCCGTCGACGGCGGGGTAGACGATCGTGCCGTCCGAGGCGACCTCGCCGTCGCCGGTGGTGACCTCCGCCGGGAGCGACACCTCGAGCGCGGGCGACCGCTCCGACGCGGACTCCAGGAGCACGGGCCGGTCCGCGTCGAGCGGGACGGTGGCGTCGACGCGCGAGGCCCGGGCGACGACCGTCGCGTCCTGCCGCGTCCCGGTCAGGACCCGGCCCTGGTCGGGCGCGACGTCCGCGATGAGGTCGGCGGTGGCCTCGGCGCGGTCCGGGGCGGGGTGCCCGGGCCGGACCGCGCCGGCCGAGGCGCTCGTCGCCCCGACGGAGAGCAGCAGGGCGGTACTGAGTCCGACGGCGACGACGGAGGTGGCAGGACGAGCAGGCATGTGTTTCCCCCTGGGTGCGTGAGTGCGGAGGCGCCGGCTGGTGCCCCCGTCGGTTCGTGCTACGTAAAAGTAGCACCACGCCCGCCAGTTCGGCGCCGAGCATGTCGTGGGAGCCCGACCAGGCCGCGAGCCGGGAGACGACCGCATGGTCGGCGAGGGCGGTCCGGCGGAAAGTGCGGTTCGGGTGGTTCGTCCCGGGCGCCGGAGGCGTCATCATGGGGACCATGCGATCTCCGGTGCGCGTCGTGGCCCACGCCGCGGTCCTCGCCGTCGTCGCGGGGACGTGCCTGGCCGTCGTCGCGAGCGGGGCGTTCGACGTCGTGTCGCTCCCCGCGGCCGCGCCCGCCGCCGCGCCGCCCGCACCGAGCGCGGGACCGGGCGACGACGCCGCCCCGGCCGGCACCGGTCCGGACGACGAGGCCGGCGCGGACGACGGGACCTCCGGGGGCGACCCCGGCGCGGACGACGGCACGGGTGTCGAGGCCGGCACCGCGGACGACGACGGTGACGGCGCGGCGGACCCCACGGAGCCCGACCCACGGTGCCGCGAGGCCGAGGTCGCGTGGGGCGCCGCGGCCAAGGCGCAGGTGAACCTGACCGTCGAGCACCCCGAGGCGCTCGTGGACGGGTTCACGACGGCGCGCGACACGCTCGCCGGGGCGTCGCCGCCCGACGAGATCGCGCGGGACTGGGCCGTCGTGACAACCTACCTGACGATGATCGCGGACGAGGTCGAGGCGACCGGGTCGGGCGACACGGACGAGCTGTCCCGGGCGATCGACCGCGTCGGGCGACGTATCGACACGGGCGCGCTGACGTCGTCGTCCCAGGCCGTGACGGACTTCTTCCGGGCGGGTTGCACGCGCTGAGCGGCCCGACCACCACCCGCGTGCCGCGGGGCCGCCGTGGCGTGCGACACATGGGGAGCGGTCCCCACCTGGGCGGTTCGGGGGAGCGCGCGGCTCCGCGGTAGGAAACGATGGGTGTCATGAGCAACCGACTGACGACCCTGAAGACCACGACCGCCCTGGCGACGAGCGCCCTGCTCGTGCTGGGCCTCGCCGCGTGCGGCGGCTCGGGCGACGACGCGAGCACCGACACCGAGACCACGACCGAGGAGTCGACCCCGACCGAGGACGAGTCCTCGGCGTCCGACGAGCCGACCGAGGAGGAGTCCGGCGACGTCGAGGCGTCGGGCGACTTCTGCACCGCCTACCAGGCGCTGCTCGACGCGCAGAGCACCCTGGGCGCGATCGACACGAGCGACCCCGACGCGGCCGTCGTCCAGTTCGAGACGTTCACCGCGTCGCTCGAGGCCGCCGAGGCGCCGGCCGAGATCAGCGCCGACTGGGACACGGTGACGGGCGCGTTCCGCCAGCTCTCCGACACCCTGGAGGCGGCGCAGGAGGACCCGGCGAACGCCGACATGTCCGGGATCACGTCGATCATGACCGACGAGGAGTTCCAGACCTCGGCGCAGAACGTCGCGGTGTACGGCACGCAGAACTGCTGACGTCCCGACCGCACCCCGGACCCCGGCCCGCCTCGGCGCGCCGGGGTCCGGTGCGTCCGGTGCCGTCCGGTGCCGTCCGGTGCCGTCCGGGGTGCCGCGCGCGACCGAGCGCGCCCGCCTCCTCGCCGACGACCGGCCCGCCCCGCGCGGATCGGCCAGGATGGACCCATGCCTGCCGACGCCGCCCCCGCCTCGTCCCCGCCCGCCGGCCCGACGCCGCCCGGTGCCGGGCTCGCGCCCGCCGACCTCGCGGCGGCAGCGGCGACGCTCCGCGACGACCTCGCCGAGGCCGGCTTCACGGTCGACGGCGTCGAGCGCGTGCTCGGCCCGGTCGCCGCGGCCGCGCTCCACCGCGAGCAGGCCGTGCCCGCGCGCCGTGCGCTGCGGGACCGCCACGGCGACCCTGCGGCCGTGCTCGCCACGCTCTTCCTCCTCGGCGGGGAGGTCCCGCGGCGCGCGCTCGACGCCGCGCTCGCGAGGACGGGAACCGACGGCGCGCACCGCCTCGGGCTCGTCGAGGCCGCGGGCACGGGGGACGACGACGCCGTGCGGGCCGTCGTCGACCTGCGCCCCTACGCGGCGTCCGACGCGGCGGGGCCGGTCACGTGGTGGCTCTCGTCCGACCTCGGCGAGCTCGCGACGGGGCGGCGGCTCGCGCCCGACCACGTGCTCGGCGCGGGCGGGGCGTCGCTCACGCTCGCGCAGGTCACGGTCCGCACCCCGGTCGGGCGCGTGCTCGACCTCGGCACGGGCTGCGGCATCCAGGCGCTGCACGCGGCCCGGCACTCCCGCGCCGTCGTCGCCACCGACATCTCGCGCCGCGCGCTCGGCTTCGCCGCGTTCAACGCCGCGCTCGACGCGCCCGCCCCCGCCGACGGCGAGCACGGCGCGGCGATCGAGCTGCGCGAGGGGTCGATGCTCGAGCCCGTCGCGGGCGAGCGGTTCGACCTCGTCGTGTCCAACCCGCCGTTCGTCATCACGCCGCGCGCCGCGGGCGGCGCGCTGCCCGAGTACGAGTACCGCGACGGCGGACGCGCGGGCGACGACGTCGTGCGCGACCTCGTGACGGGCGTCGGGGCGGTGCTCGCGCCCGGGGGCGTGGCCCAGCTCCTCGGCAACTGGGAGCACCGCCGCGGCGTGCCGTGGGACGAGCGCGTGGGCGCGTGGCTCGACGAGGCGGGCCTCGACGGGTGGGTCGTGCAGCGCGAGGTGCAGGACCCGGCCCAGTACGCGGAGACGTGGATCCGCGACGGCGGCACGACCCCGGAGCGCGAGCCCGACGCGTGGGCCGCCGCGTACGGCGCGTGGCTCGACGACTTCGCGACGCGCGACGTCGAGGGCGTCGGGTTCGGGATCGTGACCCTGCGCCGGCCGCTCGACGGCGGCCGCCCGACGCTGCGCCGGCTCGAGGAGCACACGGGCTCCGTGCGGCAGCCGCTCGGCGGGCACCTCGCGGCCTCGCTCGCGGCGCACGACTGGCTCGCGGCCCGCGACGACGCGGCGCTCGCGGCGGAGCGGCTCGCCGTCGCGGCGGACGTGACGGAGGAGCGGTTCCACGCCCCCGGCGCGCCGGACCCGAGGGTCGTGCTGCTGCGGCAGGGCGACGGGCTCGGCCGGGCCGTCCAGGCGTCGACGGGTCTCGCGGCGCTCGTGGGCGCGAGCGACGGCGAGCTCACCGTCGGGCAGCTCGTGGGCGCGATCGCCGCGCTCTTCGAGGTCCCGGCCGACGACCTCGCGGGCGACCTCCTCCCGGCCGTGCGGGGCCTCGTGCGCGACGGCTTCCTCGCGCCCGCGCCCTGACCGGCGGCCCTCGGACCGCCACCGCGCCGGGCGCCGGCCGCGTCGTCGTCCGCGCTCACGACGGCAGCGCACGGGCGGGGACCGCGGCAAGACACGGCGGGGCCGCACCGATACGTTCGGGAGGCATGGACCTCGAGGTGCGTCACCTGCGCATGATCGTCACGGTCGCCGAGTCCGGCAGCGTGACCAAGGCGGCCGCGGCGCTCGGGCTCGCGCAGCCCGCCCTCACCGCGCAGCTCAACCGGATCGACCGCGCGCTCGGCGGGTGCGTCTTCACGCGCGACCGCCAGGGCGCCCGCCCGACAGAGCTCGGCGAGCTCGTGCTGCGCCACGCGCGCGTCGTGCTGCCCGCGATGGCGACGCTCGTCGACGACGCGCGGCGGCTCGTGAGCGACCGCGGCGCCGCGCGGGTCGTGCGGGTGGGCACGGTGAGCTCCGCGATCGGCGGGCTGTTCGCGAGCCGCCTGCACTCGGCGCTGCCCGGCGCGCTCGGCGCGGACGACCTGCTCGTCACGACGGCCACGTCGTGGTCCGTCGAGGAGACGGCGGAGCGGCTGGCCGGCGGGACGCTCGACGTCGCGCTCGTGGGGATGTGCGACGACGCGTCCCCGCCCGCCGACGGCGGCCTCGTGTGGACGCCGGTGTCGACGGACCCCGTGTTCGTCCTGGTCGACGAGTACCACCCGGTGGCGGCGCGCGAGGCCGTCGGGCTGGAGGAGCTCGCCGACGCGCTGTGGCTGACGGCGCCGGGCAGCGGGTGCTTCGAGCGCTGCTTCGTGGGGGCGTGCGCGCGGGCGGGGTTCACGCCGCGGGCGATGGGCGAGTCGGACCGCACGTCGTGCATCGACCAGGTCCGCGGGGGTCACGCGGTCGCGCTCGTCCAGCCCGTGCTGCTCGACGCGCCGGGCGTGCGCACCGTCGCGCTCGACGGCGCCCCGCTGCGCTGGACTCACCACCTGGGCTGGCGCCGCGACGCGGCCGACCGGCTCCCGGTCGACGTCATCGCGCGCGCCGCGAGCAGCGCCCATCGCACGGCGGTGCAGCGCTCGCCGCGGTACCGGCGCTGGCGGGCCGAGCACCCCGTGGAGACCGCGTAGGGGTCCACCCGCACATAGCGCCCGCGTATGACCTGATCGTGATCTGGGCGCGCGCTGGACGCCTCCCTAGCGTGACCCTCGACCGGGCCGCCCGGCCCGGCGAAGGGAATGGACGACATGACACGACCACTCCGCAGGAGGCTCGCCGCGGTCACCGCCGCCGCGACGCTCCTGGTGGGCGCGGCCCAGGCGCACGCCGTCGCCGCCACGCCCGCACCCGAGGACCAGCGCGCGACGGTGCGCGCGGTCACCAAGACGGCCCCCGGCCTGCAGCGCGCGCTGCAGCGCGACCTGGGCCTCAGCGCGCGCGACGCTCAGGTGCGTCTCGCGTTCCAGTCCGACGCGGCGGGCGTCGAGGCGGCGCTCGAGCGCCGTCTCGGCGACGACTTCGCCGGCACGTGGGTCGACGAGTCCGCGAACGTCCTCTACGCCGGCGTCACGGACGCCGCCGGTGCTCGCGCGGCGCGGGCCGAGGGCGCGACCGTGGTCGACGTGGACCACACGCTCGCCGACCTCGAGTCCTGGCGCGCGACGCTCGACGACGCGCTCGTGGACGACCCGGCGGCGCTGCCGGGCTGGTACGTGGACGTCACGCGCAACCGCGTCGTCGTCGGAGTGCGCGACGGCGGCCAGGCCGACGTCGCCGCACGCGTCGCCGCCGCGGGCGTGCCCGCCGACGCGGTCGCGTACGAGGAGACGACGGAGGCGCCGCGCCCGCTGATCGACGTCGTCGGCGGCAACGCCTACACGATCGGCAGCAGCCGGTGCTCCGTGGGCTTCGCGGTCCAGGGCGGGTTCGTCACGGCCGGGCACTGCGGCTCGACCGGCGCGCGCACGTCCGGCCCGTCGGGCACGTTCCGCGGGTCGAGCTTCCCCGGCAACGACTACGCGTGGGTGCAGGTGGACGCCGGCAACACGCCCGTGGGCGCGGTGAACAACTACGCCGGTGGCCGCGTCGCCGTCGCGGGCGCCACGCAGGCCCCGGTCGGCGCGTCCGTGTGCCGCTCGGGCTCGACGACGGGCTGGCACTGCGGCACCGTGCAGGCGTACAACGCGTCGGTCACGTACCCGCAGGGCACGGTCACGGGGCTCATCCGCACGACGGTGTGCGCCGAGCCCGGCGACTCGGGCGGCTCGCTCCTCGCGGGCAACCAGGCCCAGGGCGTCACGTCGGGCGGGTCCGGGAACTGCCGCTCCGGCGGGACGACGTACTTCCAGCCGGTCGGGGAGATCCTCTCCGCGTACGGGCTGACGCTCGTCACGAGCGACGGCGGGGGCCAGGACCCCGAGCCGCCGACGGGCTGCTCCGGGTACGCCCGGACGTACTCGGGCTCGCTCTCGGCGGGCGGCACCGCCGTCCAGCCGAACGGCTCGTACTACACGGCCGCGTCGGCCGGGACGCACCGCGCGTGCGTGAGCGGACCGAGCGGCGCCGACTACGACCTCTACCTCCAGCGCTGGAACGGGGCGTCGTGGGTGACGGTCGCGCAGTCGACGTCGCCGGGGGCGAACGAGTCCGTGACGTACAGCGGTGCGTCGGGCTACTACCGGGTCGTCGTGCACGCGTACTCCGGCTCGGGCGCGTACTCGGTGGGGCTCACCACGCCCTGACCCGTCCTACTGAGCACGAGGTCGCCGTCGTCCCCGGACGCCCCGGCGGCCTCGTGCTCGGCCGTCAGGCGAGCAGCGCCGGGCCGTACCTCAGCACGACGAGGGCCGCGAGCCCCACGAGCCAGGCCGCGACGAGGTAGCCGTACGCGCCCGAGCGCACGAACCCGAGCAGCCGAGCCTGCGCGCCGCGCGGCAGGTAGAGGTTGTCCTCCAGCACGTTCCAGTGCAGGAGCGACGCGAAGACGAGCGTCGTGGAGACGGTGATGAGCAGGCACCACGGGCACAGGGCCCCGATGACGACCATCGACTGGTAGAAGAGCCAGTAGGCGAACACGACCCCGAGGAAGTACACGCACTGCGCGGCGAAGAGGAACCACCGGGGGAAGCGCGTGCCGCCGAGGGCCGCGACCGCCGTCGTGATGACCACGGGCTCCGCGACGAGGCCCAGGAACGCGTTGGGGAAGCCGAACACCTGCGCCTGCCACGACTGCGCGACCGTCCCGCACGACAGCACCGTGCTGACGTCGCACGAGAGCACCGCGGCGGGGTTCGCGGCGAGGACCACGGCGTCGTAGGACAGCACGAACGCCGCGGTGAGGCTGAGCAGCCCGAACACGAGCATCTCGCCGAACAGCAGGCCGCGGGAGTGCGACCACCCCGTCGGCCGGGCGAACGGGTCGTACGCGGTGTCCTGCGCGGTGCCCGACGCCGGGCGCCCGCCCGGGCGCGCGTCGTCCGCCACGGCGGTGGTCGATCCGGTCACGGGCGGTCCTCGGGTCCGCGGGGTCCCGCCGGCTCGGGAGCCGCGCCGGCGGGCGGGCAGAAGGTGGCGCCGGCCCGGCAGGGTGGGCGCGCTGCCGGCCCGGCGCCGCACCCAGGCTACGGAGGCCCGGACCGGCGCCGACAGGGACCATGGTCCCGGATCCGGGGCCCGCGGACCGGTGCGAGGAGGGCACCGCCCGGTGGGTCGCGGGGGCGGTGCGGGTCGCCCGACCTAAGATCTGGGGGCGCCCGCTCCCCGGGGCGCGGCCCGGGCACCCCGGGCGCCCGCCCGACCCGCCCGAGAGGACCTGCGTGCAGCACGACGACGTCGACTCCCTGCGACGGTCGAGCGCGGCGTGGCGGCTCCTGCGCGCGGACACGGCCCCGCTCGTGCTCTCGTTCCTCGGGACGCTGTTCGTCGAGGAGAACGTCCGGGCGATCCCGGAGAGCGACCTCGTGGCGCGCCTCGACGACCACCTCTGGGCGGTCGACGGCCGGGCCGCCCGCAGCGCCGGCACCGAGCCGCGGTACCCGCGCGCGCCGCAGGCGTACGTCGACCACTGGGCGCACCCGGACCAGGGCTGGCTGCGCGCCTGGTACCCGCCCGGCTCGGCCGAGCCGCACTACGACGCGACGCCCGCCGTCGAGCAGGCGGTGCGCTGGGTCGCGTCGCTGCGCGGGCGCGGGTTCGTGGGCACCGAGTCGCGGCTCAACACCGTCTTCGAGCTGCTGCGCCAGCTCGCCGTGGGCACGCAGACCGACCCGGCGGAGCGTCTGCGCGAGCTCGAGGAGCGCCGGGCCGCGATCGACGAGGAGATAGCGCAGGTGCGCGCGGGCCGCGTCGCGGTGCTCGACGCCGCCGCGCAGCGCGACCGCTACCAGCAGCTCACGCAGACGGCCGCCGACCTGCTCTCGGACTTCCGCGAGGTCGAGGCGAACTTCCGCGCCCTGGACCGCGAGCTGCGCGAGCGCATCACCGGTTGGGACGGCGCGAAGGGCGAGCTGCTCGAGGAGGTCGTGCGGTCGCGCACCGCCATCGCCGAGTCCGACCAGGGCCGGTCCTTCCACGCGTTCTACGACTTCCTGCTCGACCGCCGCCGCCAGGAGGAGTTCGCGGCGCTCGTCGAGCGCGTGCAGGCGCTCGACGCGATCGCGCCCGACGTCGTGCCGGGCGCCCCGCGGGGCACGGCCGAGCACGAGCACCGGCGCCTGCGGCGCGTGCACTACGACTGGCTCGACGCGGGCGAGCGCACGCAGGCCACGGTGCGCACGCTCTCGGAGCAGCTGCGCCGGTTCCTCGACGACCAGGTCTGGCTCGAGAACCGGCGCGTCATGGACATCCTGCGCGGCGTCGAGGCCAAGGCGCTCGCCGCGCGCGACGTCGCCCTGCGTCCCGGTGCGGGCGACCCGCCGGGCATGGCGGTCGACGCCGTCGCGCCGGAGGTCGTGCTGCCCACGGAGCGGCCGCTCTTCGCGCCCCGCCCCACCGCGCGGCTGGACTCCGACCACGTCGAGGCCGGTGACGACGACTTCGAGGTCGACGCGCTCTACGACCAGGTGCACGTCGACCCCGAGCGGCTCGCGCGCACCGTCCGCGCGACGCTCTCGACCCCCGGCGGGCCCGGCGAGGTGGCGCTCGCCGACCTGCTCGCCGAGGCACCCCTGGAGCACGGCCTCGCCGAGCTCGTGACGTACCTGTCGCTCGACGACCCGCGCTTCGTCGTCGTGCACGACGACGAGCGCACCGACGAGGTCCGGTGGGAGGGCGAGGCGCCCGCCGGCCCGGTGGCCGACGACGGCGCGCCCGAGCCCGTGGTGCGCGTCGCGCGCCTCCCGCGCGTGACGTACGCGCGACGGACCGGGCCCGGCGCACCGCCCGGCCCGCCCGCGCCGCCCGACCTCGTCACCGACCACCGACCCGCCCCCGACCACGCCCCGGAGGAGACCCCGTGAGCACGACCCGCACCGCGCGCGACCCGGAGTTGTCCGTCGTCGTCACGTCGCTGCTCAAGGGCGTCGTCTACCGCGAGTCCGGCGAGGCGCTGTGGCGCGACCTGCTCGCGCGCGAGGCCCAGGTGCGCGACGCCGTCGCGATGCTCGGGCTGCAGGTCGTGGTCGACGAGGGCGACGGCTACGCGTACCTGCGCTCGCAGCCCGAGCACGAGCGCGACGAGCGCGTGCCGCGGCTCGTCCCGCGCCGCGAGCTGCCGTTCGACGTGAGCCTGCTCCTCGCGCTGCTGCGCAAGCGGCTCGCGCAGGCGGACTCCGAGGGCGGGGACACGCGCCTCGTGCTGACGCGCGCGGAGATCGTCGACCTGCTGCGCGTCTTCCTCTCCCAGGACGCGGGCGCCGCGGCGAACGAGGCGCGGCTCGTGGACCGCGTGGACGGGCTCGTGCGGCGCGTCGTCGAGCTCGGGTTCCTGCGCCCCGCGGGCCGCCCCGACCCCGACGCCGCGCCCGACGGCGCGGCCGCGGACGACCCCGCGGGCGGCGACGTCCGCCGGTACGAGGTGCGGCGCATCCTCAAGGCGTTCGTCGACGCCCAGTGGCTCGCGGACCTCGACGCGCGGCTCGCGCAGTACCTGGAGCTCGCCGCGGAGGGCGGGCCGCGCGGCGCCCTCGGCGCGTCCGCCACGACCGGCGCGACGACCGGCACGACGACGAGGACGGTGGCGTGATGGAGGGCCTGTTCAGCGCGGTCGAGCTGCACGACCCGGCGGCGGACGACGACGCCCGGGCCGGCTTCCGGCTCGAACGGCTCGAGGTGCTCAACTGGGGCACGTTCGACCAGCGCGTGTGGGCGTTCGACCTCGACGGGCGCAACGCGCTCCTCACGGGGGACATCGGCTCGGGCAAGTCGACGATCGTCGACGCCGTGACGACGCTGCTCGTGCCGTCGCACCGCATCTCCTACAACAAGGCCGCCGGCGCCGGGGCGCGCGAGCGGTCGCTCCGGTCGTACGTCGCGGGCCACTACAAGTCCGAGCGCGACGAGGCGACCGGCACGACGCGCCACGTGGGGCTGCGCGAGCGCGGCACGTACTCCGTGGTGCTCGGCCGGTTCTCCAACCGCGGGTTCGACCAGGAGGTCACGCTCGCGCAGGTGTTCTGGCTCGCGCAGGGCCAGGCGGGCCAGCCGGACCGGTTCTTCGTCACGGCCGACCGGCCGCTCACGATCACCGAGGACTTCGCGGGCTTCGGCGGCGACGTCGCGGCGCTGCGGCGCCGGCTGCGCGAGTCCGGCGCCCAGGTGCGCGACCACTTCCCCGAGTACGGGCGCGACTTCCGCCGCCTCCTCGGCATCCCGTCGGAGCAGGCGATGGACCTGTTCCACCAGACGGTGTCCATGAAGTCGGTCGGCGACCTCGGCGAGTTCGTGCGCGAGCACATGCTCGAGCCGTTCGACGCGGACCGCTGGACGGACCGGCTCGTCGCCCACTTCGACGACCTCACGAGCGCGCACGACGCCGTCGTGCGCGCGACCGCGCAGATCGAGCGCCTCGCGCCGCTGCTCGCGGACTGCGACGCGCACGACGCGCTGGGGGAGCGGGCCGCGGCGCTCGTCGCGCGCCGTGACGCCCTGCGCGCCTTCACCGCGTCGCGCCGCGTCGCGGACCTCGACGGGCTCATCGGCGCGCTCGACGAGCGCGTCGCCGACGGCGAGGCACGCCGACGCCGGGTGGGCGACGAGCTCGGCCTCCTCGCGGCCGAGCGGCAGCGGCTCGAGCTCGAGCGCGCGGGCCACGGCGGCGACCGGCTCGCCGCGATCGAGAGCGAGGTCGCGCGCCGCGAGGTCGAGCGGGCCGCGCGCGAGCGCCGCGTCGCCCAGCTCGCGGGGTACGCCGCCGCGGCGGGCCTCACGCTCGGCGGGGCCGCGGGCACCGGGGCGGAGGCGGGCCCGGCACCCGCGGGCGACGAGCCCGGGGACGCGCGCGCGGTGGCCGACGCGCTCGTCGACGCCGCGGCGTTCGCGACGCTGCGACGCGCGGCCGACGACGCCGCGGTCCGGGTGCGCGACGAGCTCGCCCGGGCGGAGGAGCACGCGAGCGAGGTCGCGGCCGAGCTGCGCGCCGTCGAGCAGGAGACCGCCGACGTCAAGGCCGAGCTCGCGAGCCTCGCCGACCGCCGCTCCAACCTGCCGCGCACCCACCTGGAGGTCCGGGACCGCCTGTGCGCCGGCGTCGGGCTCGCGCCGGCCGACGTGCCGTTCGTGGGCGAGCTGCTCGCCGTGCGGCCCGAGCACGCCGACTGGGAGGGCGTGGCCGAGCGCGTGCTGCGCGGCTTCGCGCTCTCGCTGCTCGTGCCCGCGGCGCACTACGAGGCCGTCGCGGCGTGGGTCGACCGCGAGCACCTCGGGCTGCGGCTCGTCTACCACCGTGTCCCCGAGCGCGTCGCCGCGGTGCGGCCCGCGCCGCGCGAGGACGGCGTCCCGCTCCTCGCCGACCTGCTCGACGTGCGCCGCCTCGACGACGCGCCGGCGCTCACGACCTGGGTCGAGGCCGAGCTCGAGCGCCGCGCCGACCACGCGTGCGCGCCCGACCTCGACGCGTTCCGCCGCCTCCCGCGCGCCGTGACGCGCGCGGGCCAGGTCAAGCACTCCCCGGACCACCACGAGAAGAACGACACGCGCGCCGTCGACGACCGCCGCGGCTTCGTGCTCGGCTGGTCCACCCAGGCCAAGATCGACGCGCTGCTGGAGCAGGCCGCCGAGGTGACGGCGCGGCGCGACGCGCTCGCCCGGCGCCGGGACGAGGCGGCCGCGGCACGCAGCGCCCTCCAGGCCCGCTCGGCCGCGCTCGGCCGTCTCGACGTCTACCGCGACTGGGACGAGCTCGACCGCGGCGCCGAGTCGGCGCGCATCGCCGAGCTCGCCGAGGAGAAGCGCCGCCTCGAGCAGGCGAGCGACGAGCTCGGCCGGATCGCGGACCTCCTCGCGGACAACGCACGCCGCCAGGCCGAGCTCGAGGCCGAGCGCGACCGGGTCGTCGCGACGCTCGGCGCCGACCGGCACGCGCTCGACGAGGCGCGGACCGCGCGGGAGCGGGCGCGCGCCGTGCTCGACGGCGCGGGCGAGACCCTCGACGAGGAGACGTCGGCGGCGCTCGCGGCGGAGTTCGACCGCGAGCTCGGCGCGGTCGGCGGTGCCGACGGGCCCTCGCGCGCGGCGGACCTCGACGCCGTCGAGAACGCCGTGCGCTCGCGGCTCACCGCGGAGGCCGAGCAGGCGCAGCGCGAGCGTGCCGACCTCGGGACGCGGATCGCGGGCCAGATGGCCTCGTTCCGCTCCGCGTACCCCGTCGAGACGGCGGAGCTCGACGCGGACGTGCGGTCGGCCGACGGCTACCGGGAGATCCACGACCGCCTCGTGCGCGACGACCTGCCGCGGTTCGAGGCCGACTTCAAGGCGTACCTCAACACGAACGCGATCCGCGACATCGCGGGCTTCGCGGCCGAGCTCGCCAAGCAGGCCGACGTCATCCGGGACCGGATCGACACGATCAACGACTCGCTGCGCGCGATCGACTACAACCCGGGTCGGTACATCCGGCTGGAGATGTCGCGCACCCCGAACCTCGAGGTGCGCGAGTTCCAGCAGGACCTGCGCGCGTGCACCGACGGCGACGGGATCCTCGCCGAGGACGACCGCGCGCTCGCGGAGGGCGACGGGTCCGTCGGCGACGGCGCGCTCGCGTACTCCGAGGACCGGTTCCTGCGCGTCAAGGCGCTCGTCGAGCGGTTCCGCGGGCGCGAGGGCATGACGGACCTCGACGAGGCGTGGCGCCGCCGCGTGACCGACGTGCGCAACTGGTTCGTGCTCTCCGCGTCGGAGCGCTCGCGCGCCGACGACTCCGAGCACGAGCACTACTCCGACTCGGGCGGGAAGTCCGGCGGGCAGAAGGAGAAGCTCGCCTACACCGTTCTCGCAGCGTCGCTCGCCTACCAGTTCAAGCTCGACTGGGGCGCGGTGCGCTCGACGGCGTTCCGGTTCGTCGTCATCGACGAGGCGTTCGGGCGCGGGTCCGACGAGTCGACGCGGTTCGCGCTCGAGCTGTTCCGCCGCCTCGGGCTGCAGCTCCTCATCGTCACGCCGCTGCAGAAGATCCACGTCATCGAGCCGTACATCTCCGCGGTCGGGTTCGTCGACAACCCGACGGGCCGGTCCTCGCGCCTGCGCACGCTGTCGATCGCGGCGTACCGCGAGGGACGGCCCGCGGGGGACGCCGCGCCGTCGGCCGCCGACCCGGTGCCCGAGCCGGCGGGACGCTGACGAGGACCCCGGGGCTCGGACGGCCGGCCTGCGGGGTCGACGAGTCCGGGGCTCGGGGCACGAGCCTCGTGCGCGGTCAGGGGACGACCAGCGGTCGCCGACGAGGCCCCGTCGGTCGAGGTCTTCCCGACGTCTCTCCCGAACGCACACACACGTCCTCTACGGTGGAGGGATGCCCTCCGACCACGCCCCGACCCGACCGCTGACGACCAGCGGCGGGACGGGAACGCGGCCGCTCCCGGCGACGCCGCCGGTCCCGCCGCCTGCACCCGGCGCGGCCGCGCCGCCGTCCCCGCAGCCCGCTCCCGCTCCGTACCCTTCCGCTCCGTACCCTCCCGCTCCGTACCCGCCGGCCCCCGCCGGGCAGGCGTACGCGATGCCGTACGCGCCCGGACCGGCCGGACCCGCCGGACCCGCCGGACCGGGCGGCCCGGCCCGGCCCGCCGGGGGACCGGTCGGGGCGCCGCGGCCCGCGTCGTCCGTACGTCCGGGCGCGCGCCCGGACGGCGAGGGGCCGAGCGTCGCGTCGCGCGTCGTCGCGGCGATCGTCGCGGTGCTCGCCGTCGCGGGCGGGTGGCTCGTGTGGCGCTTCTTCGTCGACACCTACGCGGGGCAGATGCTCGAGCGTGCCGCGTTCGACGGCGCCGTGACGGGTCAGGGCGAGCTGTGGACGGTCGCCGAGCCGGTGCTCGACACCGTCTCGATCGCGTTCGTCGTCGGCGGCCTCGGCGCGGCCATGGGCATCGCGCTGCTGCGCCGCCGGTGGGGTCTGGCCGTGCAGGTCGCGTTCCTCGTCGTGGGCGCGAACGTCACGACGCAGCTCGTCAAGCACTCGCTCCTCGGGCGTGAGGAGCTCATCGGCGGCTGGCACTGGGAGAACTCGCTGCCCAGCGGCCACACGACCGTCGCGGGCTCCGTCGCCGCGGCCCTGCTCCTCGTCGTGCCGCGCGGGGCCCGCGCGCTCGTGGCGGTGCTCGGCGGGGCGTACACGGCGGCGACGGGGGTGTCCACCCTCGTCGGGCAGTGGCACCGCCCGAGCGACGTCGTGGCCGCCGTCCTCGTCGTCCTCGCGTGGGCCGCGCTCGTGTGCGCCTTCACGCCCCGCTCGGCGCTCGACCCGGGCGCCGGTCCGACGCCCGGCTCGACCGTCGTCGCCGTCCTGCTCCTCCTCGGCGCGGCCGCGGCCGGGGTCGCCGCGGGGCTCGCGCTGCGCGCCACGCCCGCCACGTGGGGCACGACGACGGCGCAGGACGTCACCGCGTACGCGGGGGGCGTCGCCGGGGTCCTCGCGGTGACGGCCGCGGCGTTCGCTGTCCTGCTCCTCGTCCGCCAGGCCACCGGCCGACCGGACGCACGGGCCGTTCGGGGGTAGGGTGCGCCTGGCGCGACGGGAGTAAGGTCGTAGGCTGCCACGGCGACGACCGGAGGGTCGTCCAGAGGCGCCGGACGCGCCCGCGGCGGCGCCGGACGCCGTCGGGCGGGACGCCCCGCCACCCACACGTACTCACGGACGAAAGCAGGATCGGATGCCACGCAAGCTCGTGATCGTCGAGTCGCCCGCCAAGGCTCGCAAGATCCAGGGCTACCTCGGCGACGACTACGAGGTCGAGGCGAGCGTCGGCCACATCCGCGACCTGCCGCAGCCGTCCGAGCTGCCCGCGGACATGAAGAAGGGCCCGTACGGGAAGTTCGCGGTCGACGTCGACCACGGCTTCGACCCGTACTACGAGGTCTACGCCGACAAGAAGAAGAAGGTCGCGGAGCTCAAGCGCGCGCTCAAGGACGCCGACGAGCTCTACCTCGCGACCGATGAGGACCGCGAGGGCGAGGCCATCGCGTGGCACCTCCTCGAGGCGCTCAAGCCGAAGGTGCCGGTCAAGCGCATGGTCTTCCACGAGATCACGCGCGAGGCGATCCAGCGGGCGCTGCAGAACACGCGCGACCTCGACGAGCACCTCGTCGACGCGCAGGAGACCCGCCGCATCCTCGACCGCCTCTACGGCTACGAGGTCTCGCCCGTGCTGTGGCGCAAGATCGCCCAGGGGCTGTCCGCCGGGCGCGTGCAGTCGGTCGCGACGCGCCTCGTGGTCGAGCGCGAGCGTGAGCGCATGGCGTTCGTCCCCGCCGAGTACTGGGACGTCACCGGCACGTTCGAGCACGCCGACGCGTCCGCGCCGGACGCGGGCAAGGCGTTCGGCGCGCGCCTCGTGCAGCTCGGGGACGCGCGCGTCGCGTCGGGCCGCGACTTCGACGACCGCGGGCAGCTCAAGGCGGGTGCGGCGCGCGACGGCGTCGCGCACCTCGACGAGGCCACGGCGCGGTCCGTGGTGTCGGGCCTCGCGGACGCCGCGTTCACCGTGCGCTCGCTCGAGACCAAGCCGTACACGCGCCGCCCGGCGGCGCCGTTCACGACGTCGACCCTCCAGCAGGAGGCGAGCCGCAAGCTGCGCATGTCGTCGCGGCAGGCGATGCGCACGGCGCAGTCGCTGTACGAGAACGGCTACATCACCTACATGCGGACGGACTCGCCGTCGCTCTCGGCCGAGGCCACGACGGCGGCGCGACGCCAGGCCGCGGAGCTGTACGGCCCCGAGTTCGTCCCGGAGAAGCCGCGCGTCTACGCGGCGAAGAACCAGGGCGCGCAGGAGGCGCACGAGGCCATCCGCCCCGCGGGCGACTCGTTCCGCACGCCCGCGCAGGTCAAGCGCGAGCTGAGCGACGACCAGTTCAAGCTCTACGAGCTCGTGTGGAAGCGCACGGTCGCGTCGCAGATGGCGGACGCGAAGGGCTCGACCGCCTCGGTGCGCCTCGGTGCGACGCTCTCCGCCGGCGCGGGTGACGTCGCGGGGCGTGACGCCGTCTTCGCCGCGTCCGGCACCGTCATCACGTTCCGCGGGTTCCTCGCCGCGTACGAGGAGGGCTCCGACGTCGACCGGTACGCCGAGGATGCCGCCGCGGCCGCGCCCAAGGGCGAGGACGCGCGCCTGCCGCAGATGACGGAGGGCGACGCCCTGCGCGGCGACGACCTCACCGCGGACGGGCACTCGACCTCCGCGCCGCCGCGCTACACCGAGGCGAGCCTCGTCAAGGCGCTCGAGGAGCTCGGGATCGGGCGGCCGTCGACGTACGCGTCGACGATCTCGACGATCCAGGACCGCGGGTACGTGCTCTCGCGCGGGCAGGCGCTCGTGCCGAGCTGGCTCGCGTTCGCCGTCGTGCGGCTGCTCGAGGAGCACTTCGACCGCCTCGTCGACTACGACTTCACGGCGCGCATGGAGGCCGACCTCGACGAGATCGCCGCCGGCCGTCGCGACCGGGTGGAGTGGCTCACGCAGTTCTACTTCGGCGACGCGGCCAAGGGCGCGGACGCCGAGGGCCTGCGCGACCTCGTCGCGAACCTCGGCGAGATCGACGCGCGCGGCATCAACTCGGTGCCGATCGGCGAGGGCATCCAGCTCCGCGTCGGCCGCTACGGGCCGTACGTCGAGGACCTCTCGGTCCCCGTCAAGGAGGGCGAGAACCCGCCGCGCGCGTCCGTGCCGGACGACGTCGCCCCCGACGAGCTCACGGTCGCCAAGGCGCGCGAGCTGCTCGCCGCGGGTGCGGACGACGGCAAGGTGCTCGGCACCGACCCGGCGTCGGGCAACGAGATCATCGCGAAGGCGGGCCGGTACGGGCCGTACGTCACCGAGGTGCTCGACCTCCCGCCGATCGACACGAGCCTGTCCGCCGCGGCGCAGAAGAAGGCGAAGGCGGCGCAGCCCAAGCCGCGGACCGCGTCGCTCCTCAAGACGCAGACGCTCGACACGATCACGCTCGACGACGCGCTGCGCCTGCTCTCGCTGCCGCGCGTCGTCGGGACCGACCCGGAGTCGGGCGAGGAGATCACGGCGCAGAACGGCCGCTACGGGCCGTACCTCAAGAAGGGCACGGACTCGCGCTCGCTCCCCGACGAGGAGTCGATGTTCACCGTGACGCTGGAGGAGGCGCTCGAGCTGTACAAGCAGCCCAAGCGCGGCCGGGGTCAGCGCGCCGCGACGCCGCCGCTGCGCGAGCTCGGCGAGGACCCGAACAGCGGCAAGCCGATCGTCGTCAAGGACGGCCGGTTCGGCGCGTACGTGACCGACGGCGAGACGAACCGCACGCTCCCGCGTGACGTCACGCCGGAGTCGATCACGCCCGAGCAGGCGATCGAGCTGCTCGCGGAGAAGCGCGCCCAGGGCCCGGCGAAGAAGCGCACGACGGCCCGCAAGCCCGCGGCGAAGAAGACGGCCGCCAAGAAGTAACCCCACGCCGAACATGCGGTCGTGGCGCGTCCGGCGGTCCGGACGCGCCACAACCGCATGTTCGGCGGGCGAGGGTGGGGTCAGCGCACGAGCACCGTGATCGTCCCGAGGACGACCGTCACGACGGGCAGGAGCAGCGCTCCCCACCGCGCGGTCCGGTCGGTGCGCTGCTCCGGCGCGTCGTCGAGCGGGTCGACGACGGGGTCCCCGGTGCCCTGCTCGCGCAGGTTCCAGACGGTCCCGACGACGAGCGCGAGCGCAGCCCCCGCGAGTACCGGGACCGCGGGCAGGGTCGCCACCGGCTCGCGCAGCGTGACCGCGACGGCGACGAGCGCTGCCGTCACGACCATGTTCGCGACGACGGTGAGCACGGGGTGCGCGACCGCGGCGCGCAGCACCCGGTCGCCGGCACGCCACAGGCCGACGAAGCCCGCGAGCGCGGCGACGAGGACGAGCAGCATCCCGGCCGGGAGCACGAGCGGGGTCCCGTCGAGCGCGGACCGCAGCGACCACAGGGTGCCGAGCATCCCGACGGTCTGCACGGCCGAGGCGGCGACGGTCCGCCCGATCGACGAGCTCGACTGCGCGGGGTCCTCCGGCAGGTCGAGCGAGCGCGCGTAGGCGACGGCGTCGCCGAACGCCTCCTGCGCGGTCTCGCCCGAGTCGACGACGTGGGCGTCCACCTCCGCGAGCACGGCGCCGATGCGCGCGCCCGCGACGCCCTGGAGGCGCAGCTCCAGGAGCAGGGCCTCGGCCCAGCGCGGGTCGACGTGCGGCGCGTGGCGGCGCTCGATCGTGTAGCGGCTCGTGTCGCTCATGGGAGGGTCCTTCCCGGGGTGATGGCAGGGTGGGCGGCGTCGGCGGAGGACTCCGGGTCGCCGGGCGGGGCCTCTGGGCCGTCGCCGTGCGGCGCGTTCCCGCGTGGAGGCACGACGGCGTCCCCGTGCGGGGGTGCGGCCGAGCCCGCGAGGAGCGTGCCCGCCGCACCCGTCACGGCGTCCCAGCGCGTGGCCGCGTCCGCGAGGGCGACGCGGCCCTCGTCCGTGACGGCGTAGTAGCGGCGGCTCGGTCCGCGGTCGCCCTCGCGCCAGGAGGTCGTGACGAGCCCGTCGTCCTCCAGCCGTTGCAGCAGCGGGTAGAGCGTGCCGCCCTTCACGGTGCCGAGCCCGGCGTCGGCGAGCGAGCGCGTGATCGCGTAGCCGTAGGTAGGTCCGTCTGTCGCGACCACGGCGAGCACGCACAGCGGCAGGACGCCACGCAGGAGCTCGCGGTCGAGGCGCTCGTCGAAACGCATGACTAGACAGTACGGCTATCTAGTTAGCCGAGCAACCTAGTTCGGATGCGTGCGGGCCGAGCACTCCGGGCGGGCACGTGTTCGCCGCGGCAGGTCGTCGCGACGGCGAGGCCGGCGTGGGGGAGGGGTGCGGTGGTCGGCGCGGCTTCCGAAATCGTGTGAGGGCTGTTATAACAGTGCTGTGACATCAATCGACCCGACCACCGTCCCCGGCCGCTGGGACGCGTTGCACGCGCTCCTGCGCCGCCTCGACGACGAGATCGCGACCGTCTACACGGACCGCGGCGTGGAGGGCGTGCGCTCGCGCTTCGTCTACCCGCTGATCCGCCTCGCGCACACCGGGCCGCTGACGATCCGCGACCTCGCGGCGTCGCTCGGCCGCACCCACTCGGCCATGAGCCAGACGGTCACGGCGATGCGGCGCGAGGGCCTCGTCGAGACGGCGCCGGGCGAGGACGCGCGCACGCGCCGCGTGGCGCTCACCGACCGCGCGCGGAAGCTCGTCCCCCTGCTCGAGGCGGAGTGGCGTGCGACCGAGGAGAGCGTCGCCGAGATCGACGACGAGCTCCCGCACGCGCTGAGCGCCGTCGTCGCGGAGCTCGAGCGCGTGCTCGAGCGCCGGTCGCTGCGCGAGCGCCTCGCCGCGCGTCTCGACGCCGCGGGCTACCCGCGACCGGAGGACCGCTGACGTGCGCCGCCACGTGCTCGACCTGCGGCCCCTGCGGGCGAGCCGCGCCTATCGCGACCTCTGGGCGGGCTCGGCCGTCGGCGGCCTCGGGTTCCAGGTCGCGACGGTCGCCGTGCTGCTCCAGGTGTGGGAGCTCACGCGCAGCCCGGTGTGGACGGGCACGATCGGCCTGGCCACCGCGGTCCCGATGCTCACGCTCGGTCTCGTCGGCGGGCACCTCGCCGACGTCCACGACCGCCGCACGATCATGCGCCTCGCCGCCGCGGGCCAGGTGCTCGCCGCGCTCGGCCTCGTCACGCAGGCCGCCACGGGCAACCGCTCGGTGTGGGTGCTCCTCGGGCTCGTGAGCCTCGGCGCGGCGTGCAACGCGCTCGGGTCGCCGGCCCGCCGGACGGTCCCGCCGCGGCTCCTGCCGCCCGACCAGGTCGCGGCCGGGCTCGCGCTGCAGAACCTCGCGTTCCAGGTCGCGATGCTCGTCGGCCCCGCGCTCGCGGGACTCGTGCTCGCGCGCTGGGACCTGCCCGTCGCGTACGGGGTCCAGGCCGCGGCGGCGACCGTCGCGCTCCTCGGCCTCGTGCGCCTGCCTCCGCTGCCCCCGCTGCCCGCCGGTCCCGGTGCCGCGGCGCGCCAGGCAGCCCCCGCCACGCCCGACGACGGCGACGCGCCGGCCGGGGGAGCCGCGCCGCGCCGTCGGGCCGCAGCGGGCGGGTGGTCGATCGTGTGGCGCCGGCCGACGCTGCGCGGCTCCTTCGCGACCGACGTCGCGGCGACGGTGCTCGCGATGCCCGTCTCGCTCTTCCCGCTCGTCAACGAGGTCCGGTTCGACGGCGACCCGCGCACCCTGGGCCTGTTCCTCTCGGCCGTCGCGGTGGGCGGCATCGGGGCGGGCCTCGTCTCGGGCGCGGTGACGCGCGCGACGCGGTCGGGCGCCCTGCAGCTCGCCGCGGCGGCCACGTGGGGCGTCGCCCTCGCGGGCTTCGGGCTCGCGGGGCCGCTGTGGCTCGCGCTCGTGTGCCTGGCCGTCGCGGGCGCCGCGGACACGGTGTCCGTCGTGACGCGCGGCGCGCTCGTGCAGCTCGAGACGCCCGACGCGTTCCGCGGCCGCGTCTCCTCGGTCGAGCACGTCGTGGGCGTCGCCGGCCCGGAGGTCGGGAACTTCCGCGGGGGAGTGCTCGCGTCGCTCACGTCCGCGCCCGTCGCGCTCGTCGCGGGCGGGCTCGCGGCGAGCGCCGTCGTCGGGCTCGTCGCGTGGCGCAACGCCCCGCTGCGCCGCTACCGCACTCCGGCCCCGGAGCCCGCTCCCGCGCGCACGCCATGACCCTCGACGCGGGGGCGGTCAGTCGACGGTGACCGCCTCGAGGACGGGCAGGCGGGCGGCGCGGATCGCGGGCCAGACGCTCGCGACGAGGCCGATGACGACGGCGACCCCGAGGATCGCGAGCACCTGCCCCCACGGCACGGCGAGCGTGCTCAGCCCTTCGTCGGCGAGCACGCCCGGCAGGGCTGCGCCGATCCCGATGCCCGTCGCCACGCCGAGGACGGTCCCGTAGACCGCGGTGAGCACGGACTCGATCGCGATGACCCCGGCGAGCTGGAGCCGCCCGAGCCCGACGGCGCGCAGCAGCCCGATCTCGCGCGTGCGCTCGATGATCGACAGCGCGAGGGTGTTGACGATGCCGAGCAGCGCGATGACGATCGACAGCGCGAGCAGTGCGTAGAGGATGACGAGCACCTGGTTCACCTGGTCGGCGAACGCCGACGCCGTGTCCTCGCGGTCGAGCACCGTCACGACGAGGAACGGCTCGACGGCGGTCGTCAGGGACGCGCGCAGGTCCTCCACGTCGGCGGTGGTCGCGCCGTCCGCGGCGGACACGTAGACGATCCGCACGCTCGCCTGCGCGGCCGGCACGACGGCGTCGAACACGTCGTCGCGCACGAGGATCCCCGTCCCGACGAGCTGGCTGTCGATCACCGCGCCCACGCGCGCCTCGACGGCGGCGCCGCCCTCGCCGAGCCGCACGGCGTCGCCCACCTCCCAGCCGCGCTCGCGCGCGGTGCGCCGGTGCACGACGACGTCCCCGTCCTCCAGCGTCGACGTCGGGTCCCCGGCGAGCGCCACGGGGTCGAGCGCGGTGTCGAAGAACCCGGCGGGGACGCCCGCGACGTCGGTGCCGCGCGCCTCGCCCGCGTCCCCGGCGCCGTCCACCGTCGCGACCGGCGCGAGCCCGAGCCGCACGGTGTCGACGACCGCGACGCCCGGCGTGGCGGTCACGGCCTCGACCGCGCCCTCGGGCACCACGAGCGTCGCGGAGTCGACCACGAGGTCGGCCCGCACCTCGTTCTCGACGATGCCCCGCACCGACGCCTGCGTCGAGGCCGCGATGACGCCCGTCACGGACACGAGCGCCATGCCGATGAGGAGGGCCCCCGCGGTGCTCGCGGTGCGGCGCGGGTTGCGCGTGACGTTGCCGCGCGCGAGGCGGCCGAGGGGGCGCAGCGCGACGACGAGCGGCCACGCGAGCACCGCGAGGACGCCGCGCGCGACCGCGGGGGACCCGACGAGCACGCCCACGAGGACGAGGCCCGCGCCGACGCCGAGGAGCACGCGCGGGCTGAGGTCGTCGACCCACGCCCAGCCGGTCGGGGCGTCGGCGACGGACGCGCCGAGGTACGCGGCGAGCCAGAGGGTCCCGGCGCCCGCCGCGACGAGAACGGTCCCGCCCACGGCCCGCAGGCCCGTCCCGCGGTCGGGCGCGACGTCGTCGCGCATCGCCTGGACGGGCGGGATCGCGGCGGCGCGTCGCGCGGGCAGGACGGCCGCGAGCACGCTGACGACCGCGCCGAGCGCGACAGCCGCCAGGGCCTGCGGCGCGCCGAGCGGCACGCGGCCCGAGAACTCCATCCCGGCGAGCGCGAGACCCCACCGGATGACGCGCACGAGCCCCGCCCCGGCGAGGACGCCGAGGCCCCCGCCCACGAGCCCGACGACGAGCGCCTGCGCGAGCACCGACGCGAACACCTGCCCGGGGGACGCGCCGAGCGCGCGCAGCAGCGCGAGCTCGCGCAGCCGCTCGCGCACCGACATGGCGAACGTGTTCGCGATGATGAACGCCCCGACGAAGAGCGCGATCGCGGCGAACACGAGCAGGAACGTCTCGACGAACCCGAGCACCTCCTCGACGGCCTCGCTCGCCTCGGCCCGCGCCTGCTCGCCGGTCACGGCCTCGGCGCCCTCGGGAAGCACCGCGCCGACGCGCTCCGCGAGCGCGTCCTCGTCCACCGGTGCGGACGACGGCGTCGCCCACACCGCGAGCTGGGGCACCATCCGGTCCGGTGCGTACACCTCGCGGGCGGTCTCGCCGTCGATCCCGACGAGCACCGCCCCGGCCGCGGCCGCCTCGATCCCGAAGACCCCGGACACCGTCACGGGCGTCGGCTCGCCGCCCAGCACGACCGTCGTCGGGTCGCCGGTCGTGAGGTCCGCCGTCTCCGCTGCGCTCTGCTCGAGCACGATCTCGCCCGGCTGCGGCCACGCGCCGTCGAGCAGCGTGAGGCTCGGGTCCTCCGGGTCGACGGAGAACGCGGTGCTGGGCGGTCCCGTCGTCACGACGGCGGTCCCGTCGGCGGCGACGAGCACGACGGGCCCGGACACGTCCGCGACGGCGCGCGCGACGCCGTCCACCTGCTCGACGTCGGCCGTCAGGTCCGCCGGGACGAGCGTGCGGTCGCCCGTGAAGCCCGTCCCGCCGCCGCCCCCGCCGCCCGGCCCGGTCGCGTCCCCGGCGACCTCCTGCGACCCGCGCACGTAGACGTCGGCGGTGAGCGTGGTCGCGATGATGTCCTCGAACGTCGAGGAGAGCATGCCGCGGAACGCGAACGTGCCCACGACGAACGCGACGCCGAGCGTCACGGCGAGCACCGAGAGCACGAAGCGCACGACGTGCGCGCGCACGCCCCGCAGCGCGACGCGGATCATGCCGGGTCGACCGGGTCGACCGGGTCGACCGGTGCGGCGTGGCGCCCGACCGGTGCGCTCGGACCGCCCGGGGTCGCGGCCGGGCCGTCGAGGGTCCCCGCCGGTCCGTCCGGTGCCGCACGCGGACCGCCGGGGGCGACGGTCCCGGCCGCGGGCGGTCCGTCGTCCGCCGCGAGCGCGAGCGCGTCGAGGATGTCCTGCTGCGTCGGGTCGTGCAGCTCGCCCGCGAGCCGGCCGTCGGCGAGGAACACGACGCGGTGCGCGTACGACGCCGCGCGCGGGTCGTGCGTGACCATGACGACCGTCTGGTCGAGCTCGTCGACGGACCGGCGCAGGAACGTCAGCACCTCGCCCGCGGAGCGCGAGTCGAGGTTGCCCGTCGGCTCGTCCGCGAACACGATCGACGGCCGCGACACGAGCGCCCGCGCGCACGCGACACGCTGCTGCTGGCCCCCGGAGAGCTCCGCCGGGCGGTGGTGCAGGCGGTCGCGCAGGCCTACGGCGTCGACGACCTCGTCGAACCACGCGCGGTCCACGGGGGCGCGCGCGATGTCGAGCGGCAGGGTGATGTTCTCCGCGGCGGTGAGCGTCGGCACGAGGTTGTACGCCTGGAACACGAACCCGACGCGCGTGCGGCGCAGGGCCGTGAGGCGGCGCTGCGAGAGGCGGCTGATCTCCTGGCCGTCGATGACGACGCTCCCCGAGGTGGGGGAGTCGAGCCCGGCGAGGCAGTGCATGAGCGTCGACTTCCCGGAGCCCGACGGCCCCATGATCGCGGTGAGCCGTCCGCGCGCGAAGTCGACGTCGACGCCGTCGAGCGCGCGCACCGCCGTCGTGCCCGAGCCGTAGACCTTGACGAGGTCACGGGCCCGCGCGCGCGGCTCGGGCGCGCCCGATCCGTCGGTCGGGGCGGCGGTCCGGGGTGCGGGGGACGTCATGGTCCCCATCGTGGCGCGCTGCGCGGCCGTGCGCACCACCCGTACGGGGGAGCAGGGTCGGACGGCCCGGCCGTCAGCGGTGTCAGCGGGATAGCGTGAGCCCCATGAGCACCGACGCCCCGGCGGCCGCGCACCCGGCAGGGTCCGCCGTCCACCCCCGTCCCGACCTGTCCGCCGACGTGACCGGCACGGTCCCCGACCCGCGCACCGCGCCCCCGATCCGGTGGGGCATCCTCGGCGCGGGCGGCATCGCGTCGTCGTTCGCCGAGGCGGTGCGCGTGCACACCCAGGGCCGCGTCGCGTCCGTCGGCTCGCGCGACCGCGTGCGCGCCGAGCGCTTCGCGACCGCCCACGGCGTGCCGACGACGCACCACGGCTACGACGAGCTCGTCGAGGACCCGCACGTCGACGTCGTGTACGTCGCGACGCCGCACTCGCACCACCGCGAGCACGCGCTGCTCGCGATCGCCGCGGGCAAGCACGTGCTCGTGGAGAAGGCGTTCACGCGCAACGAGGCCGAGGCCGTCGAGGTGCTCGACGCCGCGCGCGAGGCCGGCGTGTTCGTCATGGAGGCCATGTGGACGCGGTTCCTGCCGCACGTGGCCGCGCTGCGCGGCGTGATCGCGCGCGGCGAGATCGGGGACGTCGTCAACCTCAGCGCCGACCACGGGCAGTGGTTCGCGTTCGACCCGGCGCACCGCCTCTACGCACCCGAGCTCGCGGGCGGCGCGCTGCTCGACCTGGGCGTCTACCCGGTCTCGTTCGCGCTCGACCTCCTGGGTGCGCCGGCGTCGGTCACCGCGGTGGGCTCGCTCACCGAGACGGGCGTCGACGGCCAGGTGAGCGTCGTGCTCGGCTACGGCGACGCGCAGGCCACGCTCTCGACGACGCTGTGGTCGCGCACCGCGACGACGGCCGTGATCTCCGGGACCGCGGGCCGCATCGAGGTCGAGGGGGCGTTCTACGCGCCGACGTCGTTCCGGGTCGTCCGCCACGACGGGTCGTCGTGGTACTACGACGGCTTCTCGGGCGAGGGCAAGCAGTACCAGGCGGCCGAGGTCGCGCGCCGCGTCGCCGCGGGCGAGACGCAGAGCCCCCGCATGTCGTGGGACTCGACGCTCGAGGTCATGCGCACGCTCGACGAGGTGCGCCGCCAGGTCGGGGTCGTCTACCCGGGCGAGTAGAGGTCCGGCGGGGTCGGCCGGGGGCGACCGGTCGACCCCGCGACCCGCCGGTCCCGCGCGGCCCTCCGGCCCCGCCCGGGTCAGTCCGTGTGCTCGACGACGTAGGTGCGGCCGTCGGGCCCGGTCACGCGCTCGAACCGCGTGCGCAGCTCCCGGTCGCGCTCGCGCTCGGCCTCGGAGACGCCGCGCCCGTCGGCGTCCTGACGCCCGACCTGCGCGGGCCCGAAGATCGGCAGGAAGCCCTCGGTGATGCGCATGCCGAGCGTGCGCCGGTCCTTGTTCCGCGCCACGGTGGTCCTCCGCTGCTGGGTGGGTGCGGGTGCCCGCACGGTCCTTGGTGCACCAATGATTGGTGTACCAAGGATAGCGCTCCGCTCGGTACGATGACGCGCATGACGGGTGACGAGGTCGACGGCACGGGCGCGGCCGGAGCGGGCGCGGCGACGCTCGACCCCCTCGCGCTCGAGGCGCAGGTGTGCTTCGCGCTCTCCGCGGGGGCCCGCGGCATGGTCGCCCTCTACCGACCGCTCCTCGAGCCGCTCGGCATCACGCACCCGCAGTACCTCGTGCTCCTCGCGCTGTGGCAGGACGACGCGGCGGGGGCGACGTCGACCGTGGGCGACCTCGCGGGCCGGCTGCACCTCGACGCGGGGACCCTCTCGCCGCTCCTCAAGCGGCTGGAGTCCCTCGGCTACGTGCGCCGGTCGCGCTCGCCCGACGACGGCCGCCAGGTCCGCGTGACGCTCACCGCCGAGGGGCGGGCCCGGCGTCGCGACGCCGAGCGGATCCCGCCCGCGATCGTCGCCGCGACCGGGCTCGGCCTCGACGAGCTCGCCGAGGTCCACGCCGCCGCGTCGAAGGTGGTCGCCGCCGCGCTGCGCGCGGGCGTCTACTGACGACCATGCGTCTACCGCCCGCCGAACATGCGGTTCCGGCGCGTCAGGGGACGAGGGCGGGAGGCAACCCCATGTTCGGCGGAGGGGTCAGGCGTCGGTGACGCGGACGCCGTCGGGCCCGACGACGAAGCGCACCGCCGCCAGACCCGCCGCGAGCGCGTCGGGCGCCGGGGACGCGGCCGCGAGCTCGTCCGCCGAGTGCGTGCCGGTCACGACGAGCACGGCGCACCCCGCCGCCCGACCCGACGCGACGCCCGCCGGGGCGTCCTCCACGACGAGGCACCGGCGCGGGTCCACGCCGAGGCGCCGGGCGCCGAGCAGGAACGGGTCCGGGTCCGGCTTGCCGTGCGCGACGTCGTCGGCCGTGACGACCACCGACGGTGCGACGAGGCCCGACGCGGCCATGCGCGCCGCCGCGAGGGGGCGCGTGCACGACGTGACGATCGCCGACCGCTCGGGCGGCAGCGCGGCGAGCGCGTCGCGCGTGCCGGGCAGGATCGTCACGCCCTCGTTGTCGTCGAGCTCGAGCGCGTGGATGCGGTCGTACGCGGCCTCGACGCGGTCCTCGGGCAGCAGCGCGGCGATGAGCGTGCGCGCGGGGGTGCCGTGCTGGACCTGGAACTCGTCCGCGTCGGGCAGGCCGTGCTCCGCGGCCCAGCGCCGCCACGACCGCTCGACGGCCGGGACGGAGTCGATGAGGGTGCCGTCCATGTCGAACAGCACGGCGTCGAACGTGCGGTCGGCGAACGCGACGCCGGGGGACGGCAGGGCAGCGGGCGAGGGGTCGGGCATGGGCCGAGGCTATCCCGGGCCGCCGCGCGCGGTCGGCGGGGACCGCCGGAGCCCCGCCGCGTGTCCGACGTCGCGGCTAGGGTGGTCGCCGTGAGCGCACCCGGGTACTTCATCTCCTTCGAGGGCGGCGACGGCGTCGGCAAGTCGACGCAGGCGCGCCTGCTCGGGCGGTGGCTGGGCGAGCTCACGGGTCGTGAGGTCGTGCTCACGCGCGAGCCGGGCGGCACCGAGCTCGGCAAGGAGCTGCGCGCGGCCGTGCTCCACGGCCAGGACATGGACGCGCGGACCGAGGCGCTGCTCTACGCCGCCGACCGCGCCCACCACGTCGCGAGCCTCGTGCGCCCCGCGCTCGAGCGGGGCGCGATCGTGGTGACGGACCGCTACCTCGACTCGTCCGTCGCGTACCAGGCCGGGGGGCGCGAGCTCGGCGCGGACGAGGTCGAGCTCATCTCGCGCTGGGCCGTCCAGGACCTCATGCCGGACGTCACGATCCTGCTCGACCTCGACCCGGCCGAGGCCGCCGCGCGGATCCGCCGCCAGCACGACCGGCTCGAGCGCGCGGGCTCGGAGTTCCACCGCCGCACGCGCGAGGCGTTCCTCGCGCGCGCCGCGGCGGACCCCGACCGCTGGGTCGTGCTCGACGCCTCCGCGTCCGTCGACGACCTCCAGGCGCAGATCCGGGTGGACGTCGCCGCGCGCCTCGAGCTCACGCCCGTCGTCGAGGAGGCCGAGGACACGGTCGCCGCCGCGCCCGACGACGGCTTCGACGACTCCGACAGCGCGATCGGCTACGAGCCGGGCCGGGGACTGGCGCCCGGTGCCGCCGCGGGCCCCGCGGGCGAGGGCGGGGCGGCGAGCGCATGAGCGTCTGGGACGACGTCGTCGGGCAGGAGGACGCCGTCGCGACGCTGCGCGCCGCGGCGACCGACCCGGCCGCGATGACGCACGCGTGGCTGCTCACCGGGCCGCCCGGCTCGGGCCGCTCCAACGCGGCGCGCGCGTTCGCGGCCGCGCTGCAGTGCGAGCAGGGCGGCTGCGGGCGGTGCGCCGCGTGCCGCACGACCCTCGCCGGGACGCACCCGGACGTGACCCTCGTCGCGACCGAGCTCGTGACGATCAGGATCGACGAGGTGCGCGACCTCGTGACGGTCGCGAGCCGCAGCCCCTCGCAGGGCCGGCGTCGCGTCATCGTCGTCGAGGACGCCGACCGCATGGCGGAGCGCACGACGAACGTCCTGCTCAAGGCGATCGAGGAGCCGTCCCCGCACACGGTGTGGATCCTGTGCGCGCCGAGCCCGCAGGACGTGCTCGTGACCATCCGGTCGCGCTGCCGGGGCGTCGTGCTGCGCGTGCCGCCCGTCGAGGCCGTGGCCGCGCTGCTCGTGCAGCGCGACGGCGTCGACGAGCACGTCGCGCTCGTGGCGGCGCGCGCGGCGCAGAGCCACATCGGGCTCGCGCGGCGGCTCGCGCGGGACGCGGGCGCGCGCGAGCGGCGGACGTCCGTGCTCTCGCTCGCGCGTCGCGTGCGGGGCGTGGGTGACGCCGTGCTCGCGGCGGGCGAGCTCGTGGACCTCGCGCAGGCGGAGGCGAAGGCGGCGACGGAGGAGCGCGACGCGGCGGAGAAGGCCGAGCTGCTGCGCACGCTCGGCGTCGCCGACGGCGAGACGCTGCCGCCGCGCCTGCGCTCCCAGCTGCGCGACCTCGAGGCGGACCAGAAGCGGCGCGCGACGCGGCACCAGCGCGACGTGCTCGACCGCGCGATGGTGGACCTGCTCTCGCTCTACCGCGACGTGCTCGTGGTCCAGCTCGGCGCGGACGTCGAGCTCGTCAACACCGAGCTCGCCGAGACCGTGCGCTCGCTCGCCGAGGACTCCACGCCCGAGCAGACGGTGCGGAGGATGGACGCGATCGGCGTCGCGCGCGAGCGCCTGGAGGGCAACGTGGCCCCGCTGCTCGCGGTCGAGGCGATGGTCGTCGCGCTGCGGCCTCAGGGCTGACGCCCCGACGAGCGTCGCAGGCGCCCGCCCTCAGCGGCGGCGCCCGGGGTCGACCCGCGCGCTCCCGAGCGGTGCGCGACCGCCACGGTCCTGTCCGCGACGTCGGCGCTGCCGACGGTCGACGAGCGCCTGGACGGCCACGACCGCGAGCGCGACGAGGACCGTCGCGACCGCGTCGAGGCGGTCGCCGAGGCGTCCGGGCACGGTGGACGACGCCGCGCCGACCGCGAGAGCGAACAGGAGCAGGGGAGCGCCGGGAGGCGGCTGGCGGCGTGGGTGCGGCGGCGTGCGCTCACGCGCCGACCCGGGCGGCGGCGGCCGCCCTCGACGCGGCGATGCGCTCGCCGTTCTCCTCGGACCACGCGCGGATCGCGTCGATCGGGCCGAGGAGGGACCGCCCGAGGTCGGTGAGCGCGTATTCGACGCGCGGGGGGACCTCGGCGTAGACGGTGCGGGTGACGAGGCCGTCACGCTCGAGCGAGCGCAGCGTCTGCGTGAGGACCTTCGGCGTCACGGCACCTACGAGGTCGCGCAGCTCGCCGAACCGCAGCACGCGCCGGCGCAGCGCCATGAAGACGAGCAGCGTCCACTTGTCGCCGATCCGCTCGACGACGAGGCGGCTCGGGCAGTCGACCGAGAAGACGTCCGGTCCACCAGGCGAGACGTCGTCGCCGCCCCGTCGGCCCCGGGAGCGCGCCATGGTATCCATCCGGGAAGTATGGCACGGTGAAGTCACCAGTACCTGTCAGATACCGTGCCGCTCGGCCGAGAGCCGGCCGCCGAACGACACGGGAGGTACGACATGCAGGTGCTGCTCACCGGGGGGACCGGTTTCATCGGGTCGGCCGTGCTGCGGGAGCTGCGCGACCGCGGGCACGAGGTCACCGCGCTCGTGCGGTCCGAGGCGTCCGCCGCGGCCGTGGCGGACGCCGGGGCGACGCCCCTGCACGCGGACGTGCACGACGTCGACGCGCTCGCCGCCGCGCTCGCCGCGACGGACGGGGCGATCCACACCGCGGCGCCCGACGACGGGACGAACGAGGCCCTCGACCGCGCCGTCGTGGCGGCCGTCGCGCGGGCCTACGGCGGCACGACGCGACCGTTCGTGCACACGAGCGGCGTGTGGAAGCACGGCAGCGGCGCCGGGGGCACCGACGACGCGCCGGCCGACCCGCCCGCGATCGTCGCGTGGCGCGTCGCCGTCGAGGAGCACCTGCTCGCGCAGGACGTCGTCGCGTCCATCGTGGCGCCCGGCGTCGTCTACGGGCACGGGCGCGGCCTGCCGACGCTCCTCGCCGGGGCGCCGCGGGTCGACGGGCCCGACGGCACGGGGCTCGCCCTCGTGGGCGACGGCACGCAGCGGTGGTCGGTCGTGCACGTCGACGACCTCGCCGAGCTCTACGCGCTCGCCCTCGAGCGCGGGGCGCGCGGCCACCTGCTCGGCACGACGGCCGAGAACCCGACCGTCCGCTCGCTCGGCGAGGCGGCGAGCCGGGCCGCGGGGCTGGGCGGCGTCGTCGTGCCGCAGACCGTCGAGCAGACGCGCGAGCGGCTCGGCGCGGCGCTCGCCGACGCGCTCCTGCTCGACCAGGCGCCGCGCGCGCAGCGCTCCGTCGAGCTCGGGTGGAGCCCGCGCCGCGGCACGCTCGCCGACGAGCTCGAGTCCGGCTCGTACGCGCCCGAGGCGGCGCGCGCCTGACGCGCTACGCCGTCGGGGCCGCCGCGCGGAGCTTCTCCAGCAGCGGCCCCGCGGCGTCCGCGAGGAACTCGCGCTGCCCGACCTCGCCCACCTGGACGAGCGCCAGGTCGGTGAACCCGGCCTCCCACCAGGCGGACGCCGCCTCGACGACCGCGTCGAGGTCGGGACCGCACGGGATCGCCTCCGCCACGTCCTCCGGGCGCACGAACGCCGTCGCCGCGTCGAACGCCTCCGTCGTCGGCAGGTCCGCGTTGACGCGCCAGCCGCCCCCGAACCAGCGGAACTGCTCGTGCGCCCGTGCGACGGCGACCTCCTCGTCCGGGTCCCAGCAGATCGGCATCTGCCCCACGACGCGCGACGCGGCGAGGTCGGCACGGCCCCGGACCGCGGACCACCGCTGCACCACGTCCGCGTCGGGCTCCGTGGTCACGAGGTGGTCGGCCAGCGGCGCGAACCGCTCGATCGACTGCGGCCCCGACACGGCGACGCCGATCTCCACCGTCTCGTCGGGCAGGTCCCACAGCCTCGCGGAGTCGACCCGGTAGTGGACCCCCTCGAAGGTGAGGCGCTCGCCGTCGAGCAGCGACCGGATGATCTCCACGGCCTCCTCCAGCATGTCGTGCCGCTCGCCGACCGCGGGCCAGCGCTCGCCCGCGACGTGCTCGTTGAGGTTCTCGCCCGCGCCGAGCCCGAGGGTGAAGCGGTCGTCGGACAGGAGCGCGACCGTCGCGGCCTTCTGCGCGACGACGGCGGGGTGGTAACGCATGAGCGGGCACGTCACGTACGTCATGAGCCCGACGCGCTCGGTCGCCTGGGCGACGGCGCCGAGCACGCTCCACGCGTACGGGGAGTGTCCCTGGGCGTCGAGCCACGGGAAGTAGTGGTCGCTCATCACCTCGAAGTCGAAGCCGACGCGCTCCGCGTCGACCGCGTGCTCCACGAGCGCGCGCGGGCCGGACTGCTCGGTCATGAGGGTGTAGCCGAAGCGGGTCATGCCTCGATCGTGGAACGGGCCGGGTGCGCCCGCACGCGGGTGCACCCGGCCCGTCGGCCGTGACGTCGCGTCAGGCGAGCGCCTTCGCCTTGAGCTGGGCGAACTCCTCCGGGGTGATGGCTCCCGAGTCCAGGAGGGACTTCGCGTGCGAGATCTGCTCGGCCGGTGACGTGTGCGCCACCTGGCGGATGTACGAGTCGGTCTCGTGCTTGGCCTGGGCCACCGCCGCGGCCTGCCGCTCGGCCATGCCGCGACCGCGGGCGATGAGGTAGACGAGCGAGGTCAGCACGGGCAGGAAGATGAGGAAGATGATCCACACGGCCTTCCACCACCCGGACAGCTCATGGTCGCGGAACAGGTCCGCGATGATCTGGAAGAGCACGATGAGGTAGGCGATGAAGAAGAAGCTCCACACGAGCAGCCAGAAGAAGTCCCAGAAGTCCACGGTCGCGCCCTTTCTCGACGTATCCCCGTAGCGCGCACGGCCTGCTGCCGCGCGCCGTCACGGCGAACCTAGCGAGGCGGGAAGGTTCGTGCCCGGCGAAGCGGGGTGAACCGGGCGGGGCCCACCGGGCGACGCGCCAGCGGTTCGCCGCGCAGAACGCCCGGCCGGGGAGCACGATGGTCGCACCCGCCGCCGACCGAGGAGTCCCCATGACCCCCGCCCGTCGCCCCGCGCCCCGCCCCGCCCGTGCCGCGTCCGCGCTCGGCCTCGCCCTCGCCGTCGCGCTGCTCGGCGCGTGCGCGTCCGAGACCGACGCCGGCGGCGACGGCACCGCCACCACGCAGGAGTCGCCCGAGCCGAGCGACGAGCCGTCCGACGAGCCGTCGGACGACGCGACCGGCGAGGAGGAGGGCCTGCCGGACGCCGCGACGATGGACGTCGTGGCCGGGGCGCACGGCACGGGTCTGCCGCCCGGCGTGGACGCGCCCGCCGAGGGCGGGACCGGCGCGGCCTGGAGCGCCGAGCCCGGGCTCCTGCTCGTCGTCTCCTACGGGTCGAGCAGCTGCCCGGTGCTCGCCGAGGACGAGGCCGCGGTCCGGGGTGACGAGGTCGTGGTGACGTTCGTCGAGATCGACCCGACCACGCCCTGCACCATGGACTACGTGCCCGCGACGTCGGTCGTCGGGGTGCCCGACGACGTCGACCCGGGCGCCGAGGTGAGCGTCGTGCTCGGGGACCGCGGGACCGTCGCCGTACCGCCCGCCGCGGAGGGCGCCGCCGGCGAGTGGGCCTGGGTCGAGGAGTAGCGACCCGAGCCGTGAAGAGGGCGTGAAAGGACGGCTCCGCGACCGGCCGACCGTCCTGCGCGCACCGGGGGAGCGGCTACCGTGTCCGGGTGACGACGTCCCCCGCCTCGCGCCCCGCTCGACGTGCCCTGGCCTGCGCCGTGACCCTCGTGCTGGCCCTCGTGGCGGCGTCGTGCTCGGTGCCGCCCAAGCAGCAGACCCCCGTCGAGGACGTCGCGACCTCCGCGTCGGGCACGGGAGAGACCGGCCCGGAGGGCTTCGAGGACTTCTACGGGCAGAGCCTCGCGTGGGAGGACTGCGGCGCGGGCTGGGAGTGCGCGACGGCGCGTGCCCCGCTCTCCTGGCAGGACCCGTCCGCGGGCGAGATCGAGCTCGCGGTCAAGCGCCGGCCCGCGAGCGGGGAGCGCATCGGCTCGCTGCTCACCAACCCCGGCGGACCCGGGGCGTCCGGCATCGAGTTCGTCACGAGCCTCGCCCCGATGGTCGGCGACCGCGTCACCGAGGCCTACGACCTCGTCGGGTTCGACCCGCGCGGCGTCGGCGAGTCCTCGCCCGTCGTGTGCCTCGACGACGCGGCCAAGGACGAGTCGCTCTCACGCGACTTCGACACCGACGAGGCGGGGCTCGAGGCGCTCGCGGAGGACCGCCGCGCGTGGGCCGAGGCGTGCGCGGAGAACACGGGCGACCTCCTCGGCCAGGTGGACACCCAGAGCGCCGCACGGGACATGGACATGCTGCGGGCCGTGCTCGGCGACGAGAAGCTCGCGTACCTGGGCTACTCGTACGGCACCCAGCTCGGCGCCACGTACGCGGGCCTCTTCCCGGACAAGGTGGGACGCCTCGTGCTCGACGGCGCGATCGACACGTCGCTCGACCCGGACACGATCTCCGAGCAGCAGGCCGTCGGCTTCGAGAACGCGCTGCGCGCGTACGTCGAGGACTGCCAGGCGGGCGAGGGGTGCCCGCTGCGCGGCGACGCCGACCAGGGCATGCGCCAGGTCCGGGCGCTGCTCGACGCCGCGAAGTCGAACCCGCTGCGCACCGACTCCGGGCGCCGCGTCACCCAGACGCTCGCCTTCTACGGCGTCGCGGTGACCCTGTACAACGACCAGAGCTGGCCCGTGCTGACGCAGGCGCTCACCGAGGCCTTCGACGAGGGCACGGGCGACCTGCTGCTCTACCTCGCCGACTTCTACAACGACCGCAACCCCGACGGGACGTACTCCTCGAACTCGACCGAGGCGTTCCGCGCGGTCAACTGCCTCGACGGCCGTCAGGACGACGACCCCGCCGCGATGCAGGCCCAGCTCGAGCGACTGGAGGAGGCCGCCCCGACGATGGGCACGTTCTTCGCGTTCGGCGGGCTCACGTGCGAGGGGTGGCCGTTCCCCGCCGCCGAGCCGGAGTTCGACCTGCACGCCGAGGGCGCCGCGCCGATCGTCGTCATCGGCACGACAAACGACCCGGCCACCCCGTACGTGTGGGCGGAGGGGCTCGCGGGCACGCTCGACTCGGCCGTGCTCCTCACGTGGGAGGGCGAGGGCCACACCGCGTACGGGCGCTCCAACGCGTGCGTGGGCGACGCCGTCGACGCCTACCTCGTGGACGGCACGGTGCCCGAGGACGGGCTGCGCTGCTGACCCGGAGAGCGCCCGCGGGCGGCCCACGGGGCCGCTTTGGAATCTGGCCCGGTCGTTGGGTACAGTAGGCGCTCGTTGCCAGCGGTTCGCGGAGCGGACCGGGGTGCAGCACGCCGCCTTAGCTCAGTCGGCAGAGCGATTCACTCGTAATGAATAGGTCGTGGGTTCGATTCCCACAGGCGGCTCCGACACGAAGCCCTGGCCAGCGGAAACGCGGGCCAGGGTTTCGTCGTTCCCGGGTGTCGTCCGGCCGGGTGCGGCCGGGTGCGGCCGGTCTGACCGACGTCGGGCCTCGCTCGGCGGCAGCGCTCGGTGGCGCCCCCCGGCGACAGCGTCCGGCGCGGTCGGGCGTCGTCCCGGAGAGTTCGCCCGCCGGACAGCGCCCGGTCACCGGGCGTCTGCCCGGGCAGGGTTGTCTCGGGGCGAAGATCGCCGGACGAGACGAGGACACGTGATGGTCGACACCCTGCCGACCCCCAGGACGACGGCGCGCGCGACCGGGACGCCCCGGCGCCACGACCGGGCGACAGCCCCCGGGCGCCCCGTGATCGCCGCCCACGACCCCGACGACGCCGACTACACGGCGGGCGACGTGGACGAGCGCGCGCGCTGGGAGCGGCGGGCGGCACGGAACGGGGCGTCGCCCGCGCCGCGCGCCTGACGGCTCAGCCGACGCGACGCAGGAGGAGGATCGCGCCACCGGCCGCGGCGGCGACGAGGCCGCCGACGCCGACCACGGCGAAGACCGGGAAGGACTCCGCGGCAGGCGGGGGCGGGGGCATGCGCTCCGCCACCGACACGAGCGGCGTGCGCGAGGGCTCCGGCTCCGGGGTCGAGGGCTCCGCGGTCGGGGTCGGCTCGACGGGCGCCTCGGTCGTCGGGTCCGGCGTCGGCTCCCCGGTGGTCTCCGGCTCGGGCGCGACCACGGGCTCCCGCGGCTCCTCGGTCGCCGGGGCGGGCGCGTCGGCGGGTGGCGGGGCCTGCGTGGGGGCCTCGGTCGACGGTGCGGGGGACGGCGTCGTGGGCGGCGTCGTGGGTGCGGGAGCGGGCGAGGCGGCCGCCGTCGTGCAGACCGCGGCGTCGCCGTTCCACCCGGCGAACTGCCGGTCGATGCCCGTCACGAGCACCCAGCTGATGCAGTACCCGTCCTGGTACGGGCCCCGGCGAGGCACGTCGAGCTCCAGGACGCCGTCGGCCGCGTCCTCGCGCGAGTAGCGGTCACCCAGGCTGCGGACGTGCGACCCGTCGGGCCTCGTGACGACGTACCCGAGCCACCCGGACGCGTCGCGCAGCCTGCTCGGGTCGAACGTCACGGCGTCCACGGTGACGGTGAGGCCGCCCCCGCCGTCGCGGTCCTCGGCCGCCGCCGGGGCCGCTGTCACCGCGGCCGTGACGACCCCGAGGGTCGCGAGGGCGAGCAGACGGCCAGCGGCGCGCATCATCACCTCCGGATCGGCACGAGCGTGGTCCGCGGCACATCGTACGCAGTGCGGCCGTACCGGAGGAAAGCCCTGTCGTCGGGGCTCGTCGCGCGGGCCGGGCGGCTCCGGGGGTCAGGCTCAGGCGGTCAGGCGGTCAGGCGGTCAGGCGGCTCCGGCGGTCAGGTGGCCGGTGGCGACGGCTGGTCAGGTGCCGATCGTCGTGAGCCACGCGACGATCGCCTCGCAGACCGCGGCGTCCTGGCCCTTGAGGTCGTGCGCGCCGGGCAGCTCCACGCGCGTGACCGGCCCGGGGATCACGGCGGTGTGCTCGGCGAGCTCGTCCGGCGTCGCGAACGGGTCGGTGCGGCCCGACACGAACAGGACCGGCACGCGCAGGTCGGGGAGGTGATCGGTCCGCAGCCGCTCGGGCTTGCCCGGTGGGTGCAGGGGGTAGCTGACGAGGGCGAGCCCGGCCGCGGGCAGGCCCTCGGCGACGGCCATCGAGCACATGCGCCCGCCGTACGACCGCCCGCCGAGCACGAGGCGGTCGGTCGTGGTGCCGAGCTCGGCGGCGAACGCCTCCGCCTCGGCGCGCACGTGCGCGACCGCGACCGGCGGCCGGTCGGGCATCCGCTTGCCGGCGATCCGGTAGGGGAAGTCGACGCGGCGCACCGGCACGGGCGGGTCGAGCGCGGCGAGCGCGTCGTCGATCGCGACGAGCGCGCGGTGGTCGCGGCTCGCGCCCGCTCCGGGCGTGAGCAGGACGCCGGCGACGGGCCGGTCGTCGGGGGTCGGCGTGGTCACCGGAACAGTCTCGCAGCGAGCACGGCCCTTCTCGCGGTCGAGCACGGGGTTGCTGTCGTTATCCGCCGGATAACGACAGCAACCCCGTGTTCGGCAGCCGGACCCCCGGGTCAGCGGGCGGCGAGGCGGGCCGGGTCGAGGTCGAGGCGGCGCAGGAGCTGCGCGTTGAGCGCGACGACGACCGTCGAGACGGACATGAGGATCGCGCCCGCCGCCATCGGCATGACGAACCCGACCGGGGCGAGCACGCCCGCGGCGAGCGGGACGGCGGCGATGTTGTAGCCCGCCGCCCACCAGAGGTTCTGCTGCATCTTGCGGTAGGACGCGTGCGACAGCGCGATGATCGAGAGCACCGCGCGCGGGTCGGAGCTCGCGAGGATCACCCCGGCCGACGCGATCGCGACGTCCGTGCCCGCGCCGATCGCGATGCCGACGTCGGCCTGCGCGAGCGCCGGGGCGTCGTTGACGCCGTCGCCGACCATCGCGACGACGCGCCCGCCGCGCTGGAGCTCGGCCACCTTCGCGTCCTTGTCCTCCGGGCGCACGCCCGCGAAGACCTGGTCGATGCCGAGCTCGCGCGCGACCGACCGGGCGACGGGCTCGGCGTCGCCCGTGATCATGACGACCCGGATGCCGCGCCGGTGCAGCGCGTCCACGGCCTCGCGGGACTCCGGCCGGACGGCGTCCGCGAGCGCGAGCGCGCCCACGACCTCACCGCGCTGACCGTCGTTGTCCGGACCGCCGTCGCCCGGACCCCCGGCGGGGGAGACGACGACGTGCAGGACGGTCGCGCCGTCGCTCGCCCACGCGTCGGCGTCGGGCAGCGGGTCGAGCCCGCGCTCGCCCAGCAGCGCGGGACCACCCACGGCGACGCGGCGCGGGCCGTCCGGCGTGGGGACCGTCGCCTCGACCCCGACCGCGGTGAGCGACCGGAAGTCCGTCGCCCGCGGCACGTCGAGGCGCGTCGCGGCGGCGCGCGCGACGATCGCCCGCGCGAGCGGGTGCTGGCTGTCGGCCTCGGCGGCGGCCGCGAGCGCGAGGAGGTCGTCCTCCGTCGTGCTGCCGGTCGTGGCGGCGTGCACGACGACGGGCTCGCCCGCCGTGAGCGTGCCCGTCTTGTCGAACAGGACGGTGTCCACCGTGCGCATGCGCTCGAGCGCGAGGCGGTCCTTGACGAGCACGCCGGCGCGCGCGGCCCGCTCCGTCGAGAGCGAGACGACGAGCGGGATCGCGAGGCCCAGCGCGTGGGGGCACGCGATGACGAGCACGGTGATGGCGCGGATCAGCGCCTGCTCGGGCGAGCCGAGGACGAGCCACGCACCGATGGTCAGGGCCGCCGCACCGAGCGCGTACCAGAACAGCCACCCCGCGGCGCGGTCCGCGAGGCGCTGCGTCCTCGTCGAGGACGCCTGCGCGTCCGCGACGAGCCGCTGGATCCCCGCGAGCGCGGTGTCGTCGCCCACGGCCGTGACGCGCACGCGCAGCGCGTCGTCCGTCGCGACGGTCCCGGCGACGACCGGGTCGCCCACCGTGCGCCGCACCGGGCGCGACTCGCCCGTGATCATCGACTCGTCGACGTCCGCAGCGCCCGACGCGACCTCGCCGTCCGCGGGCACGCGGCCGCCCGGCCGGACGACCACGAGGTCGCCCACGCGCAGGTCCGTCGGCGCGACGGTCGTCACCGTGCCGTCGTCGGCGACCCGCTCCGCCTCGTCCGGCAGGAGCGCCGCGAGCGAGTCGAGCGCCGACGCCGTCTGCGCGAGCGAGCGCATCTCGAGCCAGTGGCCGAGCAGCATGATGACGACGAGGAGCGCGAGCTCCCACCACACGTCCAGCTCGGGCGCGAGGACGCCGAGGCTCGCGCCGAGCGACGACGCGAACGCGACCGTGATCGCGAGCGAGATGAGCGTCATCATGCCGGGCGTGCGGCCGCGGAGCTCGTCGACCGCGCCCGTGAGGAACGGGCGCCCGCCCCCCAGGAAGATCACCGAGCCGAGCACGGGCGACACCCAGGGCAGCCAGGCCGCGTCGGGGAGGTCGTACCCGAGGAGCATCGCGAACATCGGGCTCAGCGCGACGGTCGGCACCGCGAGCGCGAGCATGACCCAGAAGAGGCGCCGGTACTGACCGACGTGGTCGCCGTGGCCCCCGCCGTGCCCGCCGTGCCCCGCGCCGTGCGCGTCGTGGCCCGCGGCGGTGTGGCCGTGGGACCCGTGGCTCGTCGTCCCGTGGTCGTGCGCCCCGTGGCCGGTCCCGCCGTGGTCGTGCGCCGGGGCGTGCGCCGGGTCGTGGCTGCGCGTCCCGTGACCGTCGGCGTGGTGCGCGTGCCCGGCGGGTGCGTGGTCGTGCGGAGCGTGGGTGCCCGGTGTGTGGGTGCCCTCGGGGTGCGCGCCGCTCGCCGTCGTGGCGTCGCGCGCGGTGCCGGCCGTGCGGTGGTCGTGCTCCACGTCGTCCTCCTGGTTCCCGGGCCGTCCTAATACCCCCGAGGGGTATATACGCCTCAGGATGCCGCGGTATTCCCGGAGCGTCAAGACTGGGGCATCCCCCTGTCCGGGGAGGGCGCGTCGTCGGCACCGGGCCCCGCGCGGCCCATGCCCGGGCCGTGCGCGCGCCGCCCGGATCCCGGGTCGTGCGCGCGACGCCGAGAGTCGCCGCGGCAGAGCGGCGCCACCCCGCAGGGGAAGCGATTTCCAGGCCGGCGGCGTCAGCCCGGCGGGGGCGTCGACTCCCGGAGCACGACGGTGCCCCGGACCTCGACCCGCTGCGGCGGCGCGTCCTCCTCGTACGGGGCGAGCGCCAGCGCGAGGGCCCGCTCGCCCACCTCGGTGAGCGGGATGCGCACGGTCGTCAGCGCGGGCGTGACGTCGCGCAGCGTCACGATGTCGTCGAACCCCGCCACCGCGACGTCCTCCGGGACGCGCAGCCCCGCGTCGCGCGCCGCCGCCATCGCGCCCACGGCCATGACGTCGTTCACCGCGAAGACCGCGCGCGGGGCGTCGTCGTGGGCACCGCCCGCACCCGGGCCCACGCGGGCGAGGAGCTCGCCCATGCCGCGGTGGCCGCCGTCGCGCGTGAACGCGCACTCCACGACCGCCGCCGGCTCGACGGGGGAGCCGAGCGCGGCGAGCGCCTCGGTGAAGCCGCGGGCGCGGTCGAGCGCGGTGCGGTGCCCCTCCGGGCCGGCGAGCACGCCGAACGACCGGTACCCCAGGCCGTGCAGGGCGCGCGCCAGGTCTGCCGCGCCCTCCGCGTTGGCGATCTGCACCGCCGGCAGGTCGCCGAGCGGCTGACCGACGAGCGAGACGCCACCGCCCGAGGAGCGGTAGCTCTCGAGCGCGCGGCGCAGCGCGCCGTCGGCGTCGTCCGCGAGCCGGCCGCCGCCCAGCACGACCGCCCGCGCGCGCTGGCGGTCCATGAGCTCGACGAACGCGCGCTCGCGCTCCGGCGAGTGGCGCGTGCTCGTGAGCGTGACGATGAGGCCGTCGCGGTCGGCCGCGTCCGCGACGCCCGCCGCCAGCGACGAGAAATACGGGTCGGCGATGTCGTGCACCACGAGGCCCACGCTCGTCGTGCGACCGCGCGCCATGGCCTGCGCGCTCGGGTCGGGCGAGTAGCCGAGGCGGCGTGCGGAGGCGAGCACCCGCTCCCGCAGGTCGGGGCGCACCGTGCGGTTCGCACTCCCGTTGATCGCGCGCGAGGCGGTCGCGAGGGAGACGCCGGCGTCTCGCGCGACCTCGCTCAGGGTGGGTCCGGGCACGGCCCCAGGCTAGCGGTGCGGCCCCCGCACCGGGTGGGCAGCGCGCGGAGAGGTTACGTTCGACGCACGACCGCCCCGACCGTCCCGGCAGGAGGACCCATGACGCCCGGCGACACCACCCCTGCGCACGGCACGACGGCGGCCCTCGTCCGGGCGCTCGCGATCGGCGCGGCTGCGGGGTCGCGCAGCAGCCTCGGCGTCGCGGCGCCGGTGCTCGCACGACGCGCGGGCGACCGACCCGGGGCGGGGTCGGCGTGGCGGCGGCGCCTCGTCCGGGCCGTCGCGTGCGCGGCGGTCGTGGGCGAGCTCGTGGGCGACAAGCTGCCCACGACGCCGAGCCGCCTCGACCCGCCCGGCGCCTACGTCCGCCTCGCGTCCGGCGCCGTGGGCGGCGTCCTGGTGGCCCGGCGACGCACGCGAGGCCTCGGCGTCGTGGCAGCCGCTGCGGCCGGGGCCGCCGGCGCCGCGGTGGGCACGTGGGGCGGCGCGGCGTGGCGGCGGCTCGCGGTGGGCGAGCGGCCCGACTGGCCGGGCGCCGTCGCCGAGGACGCCGTCGCGCTCACCCTCGCCGCGTGGGCGGTCCGCCGCTGATCCCGTCGCGTGGGCGGTCCGCCGCCGATTCCCGTCGCATGGGCGGCCGCCGCCGACCGGCGGCGCGTCAGGAGCCCGGGACGCTCGTCACGGTCGTGAGCAGGAACGCGGCGTCGTCGAGCGCGCTCACGGCGTGCCGCTCGTGCGTGAGCACGCGCAGCTCGCCCGCGCCGAGCTCGACGTCGCCCTCGCCGAGTGCCGTCACGCGGACCCGCCCACGCAGCACCTGGATCGAGGCCGCGGGCGGCGAGTTGTGCTCCCCGAGCTCGACGCCCGCACGGAGCGCGAGGATCGTCTGGCGCAGCGGGCCGTCGTGCAGCACGACCTCGGCGCTGCGCCCGTTCGGCGCGCTCCGGGCGTTCGTGAGGTGCGCGTCGGTGAGAAGGTCGACGTTCGTCATCGGGGCTCCGACCTGTCGGGGAGTCCCATCATGCCGCGCCCGAGGGGTGCGTCGCGTCCGGGGGGCGCACGACGGTGACGGGGCAGTGCGCGTACTCGATCGCGTGGCGGCTCACCGACCCGAGCAGGAGCCTGTCGAACCCGCCGACGCCGCGGTTGCCCACGACGATCCGCTCGGCGTGCGACGACGCCTCGATGATCCCCTTCGCGGCCTGGACGTGCCGCACGCTGCGGACCACGCGGTCGTCGGGCAGGTCGACGCCCGCGGCGTCGAGCGCGGCGTCGAGCTTCTGCGCGGCGAACCGCTCGTAGTCGTCGAGCGGCGGCGTCCAGCCCCACGAGTCGGGCAGGGGCGCGAGCGAGACGATCTGCCAGCAGAACAGGGCCTCGAGCGTCGCGCCGGTGCGGCGCGCGACGTCCGCGCCGTGGCGCAGCGCGTGGACGGACGTCGAGGACCCGTCGACCCCGACGACGACCGGCCGCGCGTGGTCGTGGCGCACGTCGGGCGTGCCGCGCACGACGGTCACGGGGACGGTCGCGTGCTGCACGACGGCGGTCGGCACCGAGCCGAGGACCATGCGGCCGAGGCGTCCCCGGCCGCACCGGCCCACGACGAGGAGGTCGGCGTCGTCGGTGTCGTCCCGCGCGGGGCGGACCTCGTCGTCCGTGGCCCGGGCGGTGCCCGGCTGGGCGGCGGCGAGCAGCACGGCGGCGGGGCTGCCGCGCTCCGCGACGGCGGCCGTGGTGACGGCGTCGGGGCCCAGGCCGGTGCGCGTGCGCGCGGCCTCCAGCCAGCCCTGGACGAGGGCCCGCTTCTCCTCGGCGACGTCCGCCTCGGCCCCCTGCCGCGACTCCCACGCGAGCACCCCCGTGAGCGGTGCGTGGCGGTCCGCCGCCTCGCGCAGGGCCCAGTCCAGCGCGCCGCCGGACTCCTCGGACCCGTCGACCCCGACGATCACGCCGCGCATCGCGTCACCTCCGCCCGGTCGGCCGACGGCGCGCGCCGCCGGTGAACCACCCGTGCCGGCGCCGTCGTCCGCGCCGGTGCTGTCTCGACAGTAGACCGCGGCGGCACGATCGGCCCGGGACGGCGTCGGGCGCGCGGGCGGCGGTCCCGACTGGCGCGTCAGAACCGGGGCTCGGCCTCGTCCTGGAGGATGTTGCGCAGCGGGCGCGTCACGACGTCGACGCGCGCGAGCAGGTCCGAGGGCCCGGAGACGACGAGCGCGCGGTCCTCGAGCGGCACGTACACGGCGGCGTGCTCGCGCACCGCGACGTGCAGGCACGCGCAGGGCTCGCCGTCGACGGCGAACGTCGTGCGGGCGACGTGCGCGACGTCGACCTCCTCGACGATCGCGCGCATCGCGCCGCGGTACTCCTGGTAGGAGTCGAGGAAGTCGTCGTCGGCGGGGTCGTCGGCGTGCAGGGGCGCGGCGAGCGCCCCGCTGAGCGCCGTGCGGACGATGTCCTCGGCCTGCTCGTCGTGCGCCGCGAGGACGCGCAGGGTCTCGACGTCGAGCGTCTCGCCCGTGAACGACACGTAGGAGCGCAGGAACCGCTCCTCCGCCGGGTCGTGCGCGCCGTGGGCCGCGCCCGTCAGGGTCTCCTCGTCGAGGTCGAGGCCCCACGTGAGGGGGTCGTCGACCTCGGCGACGACGCCCTCGAAGCGCGCGACGACCTGCTCCCACGTGACGGGCGTGCTCCCCGTGCGCGTCTCGCGCTCGTCGGCTCCCGGTGCCGGTTCCTCCGGCTGCTGGTCCGGCTGGTGCATCGCTCTCGCCACCCTTCTGGCCGTCCGTGCGGCGCGCACTCCCGAGCCTGCCCGCGGTGCGGTCCCGGGTCAACGCCCCCGGCGCGTGTCGGGGCGGGTGATCTGCGCGGACGGCGTCGCGGCGGGCGTCGCCAGGTCACGGCCCGACCCCTCTTTCACGCCCCTGGCGAACAACGGCATACGGAGGGGGTACGGCTCGTTCGAACCGCATAGAGTCAATGCGGTCAGGCTTGTACCCGTCGTCCGGCGGGCAGGTGTACGCCGCTCACGAGGAGCAGCACATGTTCGAGAGATTCACAGACCGAGCCCGTCGGGTCGTCGTCCTCGCCCAGGAAGAGGCGCGGATGCTCAACCACAACTACATCGGCACCGAGCACATCCTCCTCGGCCTCATCCACGAGGGCGAGGGTGTCGCGGCCAAGGCGCTGGAGTCCCTCGGGATCTCCCTCGACGGCGTCCGCACCCAGGTGACCGAGATCATCGGCGAGGGCCAGCAGGCCCCGAGCGGGCACATCCCGTTCACGCCGCGCGCCAAGAAGGTGCTCGAGCTGTCGCTGCGCGAGGCGCTGCAGCTCGGTCACAACTACATCGGCACCGAGCACATCCTGCTCGGCCTCATCCGCGAGGGCGAGGGCGTCGCCGCTCAGGTCCTGACGAAGATGGGCGCCGACCTCAACAAGGTGCGCCAGCAGGTCATCCAGCTCCTGTCCGGCTACCAGGGCAAGGAGCCCGTCGCCGCGGGCGGCCCCACCGAGGGCCAGCCGTCGGGGTCGGCCGTGCTCGACCAGTTCGGGCGCAACCTCACCCAGGCCGCGCGCGAGGGCAAGCTCGACCCGGTGATCGGGCGCAGCCTCGAGATCGAGCGCGTCATGCAGGTGCTGAGCCGCCGCACCAAGAACAACCCCGTCCTCATCGGCGAGCCCGGCGTCGGCAAGACCGCCGTCGTCGAGGGCCTCGCGCAGGACATCGTGCGCGGCGACGTCCCCGAGACGCTCAAGGACAAGCAGCTCTACACGCTCGACCTCGGCGCGCTCGTGGCCGGCTCGCGCTACCGCGGTGACTTCGAGGAGCGCCTGAAGAAGGTGCTCAAGGAGATCCGCACGCGCGGCGACATCATCCTGTTCATCGACGAGATCCACACGCTCGTCGGGGCGGGTGCCGCCGAGGGCGCGATCGACGCCGCGAGCATCCTCAAGCCGATGCTCGCGCGCGGCGAGCTGCAGACGATCGGCGCGACGACGCTCGACGAGTACCGCAAGCACGTCGAGAAGGACCCGGCACTGGAGCGCCGCTTCCAGCCGATCCAGGTCGCCGAGCCGTCCCTCACGCACGCGATCGAGATCCTCAAGGGCCTGCGCGACCGCTACGAGGCGCACCACCGCGTGTCCATCACGGACTCCGCGCTGGTCTCGGCGGCCACGCTCGCGGACCGGTACATCAACGACCGGTTCCTCCCGGACAAGGCGATCGACCTCATCGACGAGGCGGGCGCGCGCCTGCGCATCCGCCGCATGACGGCCCCGCCGGAGCTCAAGGAGCTCGACGAGGAGATCGCCGAGGCGCGCCGCGAGAAGGAGTCCGCGATCGACGCGCAGGACTTCGAGAAGGCCGCCGGCCTGCGCGACAAGGAGAAGCAGCTCACCGCGAAGCGCGCCGACAAGGAGAAGGCGTGGAAGTCCGGTGACCTGGACACCGTCGCGGAGGTGGACGAGGAGCTGATCGCCGAGGTCCTGGCCATGGCCACCGGCATCCCGGTCTTCAAGCTCACCGAGGAGGAGTCCAGCCGCCTGCTCAACATGGAGGACGAGCTGCACAAGCGCGTCGTCGGCCAGGAGGCCGCGATCAAGGCGCTGTCGCAGGCCATCCGCCGGACGCGTGCGGGCCTCAAGGACCCGAAGCGCCCGGGTGGGTCGTTCATCTTCGCCGGCCCGACCGGCGTCGGGAAGACCGAGCTGGCCAAGGCGCTCGCCGAGTTCCTCTTCGGGGACGAGGACGCGCTCATCCAGCTCGACATGTCGGAGTTCTCCGAGAAGCACACCGTCTCGCGGCTGTTCGGCTCGCCCCCCGGCTACGTCGGGTACGACGAGGGTGGCCAGCTCACCGAGAAGGTGCGGCGCAAGCCGTTCTCGGTCGTCCTGTTCGACGAGGTGGAGAAGGCCCACGCGGACATCTTCAACTCGCTCCTGCAGATCCTCGAGGACGGTCGTCTGACCGACTCGCAGGGCCGCGTCGTGGACTTCAAGAACACCGTCATCATCATGACGACCAACCTCGGCACGCGGGACATCGCCAAGGGCGTCCAGACCGGCTTCAACGCCGGCGGCGACCTGGTCACGTCCTACGAGCGCATGAAGGCGAAGGTCAACGAGGAGCTCAAGCAGCACTTCCGCCCCGAGTTCCTCAACCGCGTCGACGACGTGGTGGTCTTCCCGCAGCTCTCGCAGGACGAGATCATCCAGATCGTCGACCTCATGATCGCCCGTCTCGACGCCCGCCTGCGGGACAAGGACATGGGCATCGAGCTCACCCAGCCGGCGAAGCAGCTCCTCGCCGAGAAGGGCTACGACCCGGTCCTCGGTGCTCGTCCGCTGCGCCGCGCGATCCAGCGCGACATCGAGGACGTGCTCTCCGAGAAGATCCTGTTCGGCGAGATCAAGGCCGGCGAGATCGTGCTGGTCGACGCCGAGGGCGAGGGCCTGCTCGGGGAGTTCACCTTCCGGGGCGTCCCCAAGGGCGAGCACGACCGCGGCCCGGTGAGCGTGGGTGCGGCCGCCGCGCTCGACGCCCCGACCGGCGTCTCGGTCCGCGACCTGCCCCCCACGGGCGAGCTGCAGGCCGGCGCCGAGTGACGCGCCGCTAGACCGGCAGCCGGTCCACCGGCACCGCCTGACACACGGGCCCCGATCCTCCTGAGGGAGGGTCGGGGCCCGTCGTCGTTCCCGGTGCCGCGAGCACGGGATCCGACCCTGGACAGCGGAACCTGACAGATCTAGCCTCATAACACGCAGGATCGATCATCACGAAGGGCTCGGTCTGACGGCCGAGCTTTTCGTGATGTCCGATGACTGATGCCGTAGCACGGGTGATCTACGCATAGTGCCGCACATATCGGCCCTCCTGTGTACGATAGATTGGATGAATACGGAGCCAAGGTGGCTCGACCGCGGCGGGAAGGACGACGGTGACCGGTCACGACGTCGTGGACGCGCACCACCACCTCTGGGTGCGCGCGCGCACGCCCCAGGACTGGATCGACCCGGACACCATGGCCGCGATCGACCGGGACTTCGAGCCTGCGGACCTCCCCGCGGCGGCGCACGGCGTCCGCGCGACCGTCGTCGTGCAGTCCGCGAGCGCCTGGGCCGAGTCCGAGGAGCTGCTCGCGACGTGCGCGTCGCCCGAGGGGCGCGCCGCCCGCCTCGCGGGGGCCGTCGTCTGGGCCGACCTCACCGCACCCGACCTGGCCGACCGCCTCGCCGCGCTGCGCGCCGGCCCCGGCGGGGAGCACCTCGTGGGCGTGCGCACCATGGTCCAGGCCGAGCCCGACCCCGACTACCTCGACCGCGCCGACGTGCGGCGCGGCGTCGCCGCCGTGGGGGCGGCCGGCCTCGCGTTCGACCTGGTCCTGCGCGACCACCAGCTCGCCGCCGCAGCGCGGCTCGTCGCCGCGCTCCCCGACGTGCGCTTCGTGCTCGACCACCTCGGCAAGCCCCGGCTCGACGCCGCGTCCGCTCCCGGCGCGTCGCGCGACGTGCTCGCCGCGTGGCGCGCCGACCTCGCCGCGCTCGCCGCGCACGAGAACGTCACCGCGAAGCTGTCCGGCCTCGTCACCGAGGCCCGCTGGGACGCGTGGACGCCGGCCGACCTGCGGCCCGCCGTCGACCACGCGCTCGACGTGCTCGGGCCGGGCCGGCTCATGGTCGGGTCCGACTGGCCCGTGTGCCTGCTCGCGAGCGACTACGGGCGCTGGATCGAGACGCTGCGCGTGCTGCTCGCCGGGCTCACGCCGACCGAGAGCGCCGCGGTGTGGGCCGGGACCGCGCGCCGCGTCTACGGCCTCACCGGCCCCGCCGACACCACCGTCGCCGTCCCCCAGACCGAGGAGAGCCACCCGTGACAGCACCCACGAGCACGACCCGCGAGCTCGACGGCGTGCGCGCCGTCGTCACCGGCGGCGCCTCCGGCATCGGCGCGGCGATCGTCACCGCGATGCTCGCGCGCGGCGCGGCGGTCACGTCGCTCGACCGCACGACCGACGGCGTGCCCGACGGCGCCCGTGCCGAGGTCGCGGACGTCACCGACGACGCCGCGGTCCGCGCCGCCGTCGAGAGCGCGGCCGCCGCGATGGGCGGGATCGACGTCGTCGTCAACAACGCGGGCATCGGCGCGCAGGGGACGGTCGCCGACAACGACGACGCCGAGTGGCTGCGCGTCCTCGACGTCAACGTCCTGGGGATCGTGCGCGTGACGCGCGCCGCGCTGCCGCACCTGCGCGCGTCCGACCGCGCGGCCGTCGTCAACACGTGCTCCATCGCGGCGTGGACCGGCCTGCCGTCGCGCGCGCTGTACTCCGCGTCCAAGGGCGCCGTCCAGGCGCTCACGCTCGCGATGGCCGCCGACCACGTGCGCGAGGGGATCCGCGTGAACTGCGTGAACCCCGGGACCGTCGACACCCCGTGGGTCGGCCGCCTGCTCGACGCCGCGGACGACCCCGCCGCCGAGCGCGCCGCGCTGGAGGCACGCCAGCCCACGGGACGGCTCGTGAGCCCCGAGGCCGTCGCGCACGCCGTGTGCTACCTCGCGAGCCCGCTCGCGGAGGCGACCACGGGTGCGGCGCTCGCGGTCGACGGCGGCATGCACACGCTTCGGGTCCGCCCGCCGGCGGCGTCGTGACGCGCGAGACGGCGGACGCGCCGGCGGCCGCGCTCCCGACGCGCGAGGTGCGGGGCACGGGCGTGCGGCTCACGTCCCTCGGGTTCGGCGCCGCGCAGGCGGGCAACCTCTTCCGCGCCACGACGGACGAGGAGACGGCGGCCGCGGTCGAGGCGGCGTGGGACCTGGGCGTCCGCTACTTCGACACCGCCCCGCACTACGGCCTCGGGCTCTCCGAGCGGCGGCTCGGCGCCGCGCTGCGGGGGCGCCCGCGCGACGAGTACGTGGTGTCGAGCAAGGTCGGCAGGCTCCTCGTCCCGTCGCCGGGGACCGCGCACGAGAGGGACCCGGACCTCTTCGACGTCCCGGCGCACCACCGCCGCGTGTGGGACTTCTCGCGCGACGGCGTGCTGCGCTCGATCGACGCGACGCTCGCGCGCACCGGGCTCGACCGGGTCGACGTCGTCTACCTCCACGACCCGGACGACCACGAGGACGCGGCGGTGCACGAGGCGCTGCCCGCGCTCGTGGACCTGCGCGACCAGGGCGTCGTCGGGGCGATCGGCGCCGGGATGAACCAGTCCGCGATGCTCGCGCGGTTCGTCCGCACCGGGGACGTGGACGTCGTCATGTGCGCGGGCCGGTTCACGCTCCTCGAGCAGCCGGCGCTCGCCGACCTCCTGCCCGCGGCCGTCGAGCACGGCGCTGCCGTCGTCGTCGCGGGCGTCTACAACTCCGGCCTGCTCGCGCGCGACGTGCCGCCGGACGACGCGACGTACGACTACGCGCGGGCCCCGGCCGCGCTCCTCGACCGGACCCGGCGGATCGCCGCGGTCTGCGCCGAGCACGGTGTGACGCTGCCCGAGGCTGCGCTCGCGTACGTGCGGCGGCACCCCGCCGTCGCGAGCACCGTCGTCGGGCTCCGGACGCCCGGCCAGGTGCGCGAGGCGCACGCGCGGCACACCGCCGTCGTGCCGGACGACCTGTGGGACGCGCTCGTGCGCGCGGGCCTGCTCCCCGAGGACGCGGCGCCCCCGCGCGACGCGCCCACCCCCTGACCCGAGAGGAACGACCGCATGCACCTGCTCCGCCTGGGCCCCGCCGGCCAGGAGATCCCCGCCGTCGCGGAGGGCGGCACGACCTACGACCTGCGGCCCCTGACGGCCGACGTCGACGGCGCGTTCCTCGCGGCGGACGGCGTCGCGCGCGTGCGGGCGGCGCTCGCCGCGGGCGCGCTGCCCGTGCTCGACGGCGCGGACCGCCTGCGCCGCGGGGCGCCGATCGCGCGGCCGGCCGCGGTCGTGTGCATCGGGCAGAACTACGCCGCGCACGCCGCCGAGTCGGGCGCCGAGCCCCCGGCGACGCCGATCGTCTTCCTCAAGCACCCGAACACCGTGGTCGGGCCCGACGACACGCTCCCGGTGCCGCCGGGCGCCGAGCGGCTCGACTGGGAGGTCGAGCTCGGGGTGGTCGTCGGGCGTCGCGCGAGCTACCTCGCCTCGCCGGAGGAGGCGCTCGCGCACGTCGCGGGGTACACGGCCGTCGACGACGTGAGCGAGCGCGCGTGGCAGCTCGACGAGTCGCTGGGGCAGTGGTCCAAGGGCAAGTGCGGGCCCGGGTTCGCGCCGACCGGCCCGGCGCTCGTCCCCGCGGACGAGCTCGACGCGCGGGACGTGCGCCTGCGCTCGTGGGTGAACGGCGAGCCCCGCCAGGACTCGACGACGGCGGACATGATCTTCGACGTCGCGTACCTCGTGTGGCACCTCTCGCAGTACATGGCGCTGGAGCCGGGTGACCTGATCTGCACCGGGACGCCGCAGGGCGTCGCCCTCTCCGGGCGCTTCCCGTACCTGCACAACGGCGACGTCGTCGAGGTCGAGATCGAGGGCGTCGGCCGCCAGCGGCACGCGGTGGCCGACGCCGACGTCCCGGTCCGTGCTGCGGGCGCCGCCGTCGCCGCGGGGTGACGGCGTGCTGCGCTTCCCTCTCCTGCACCCGGAACTGATCGGCGCGCTCGCCGCCGCGGGGCACGGGGCGCGCGTCCTGCTCGCGGACGCGAACTACCCGCACTCGACGGGCGTGCGCGCCGGGGCGGCGCGCGTGCACCTCAACCTGCGGCCGGGGCTCGTCACGGTCGACCAGGTGCTCGAGGTGCTGCTCGACGCGGTGCCGGTCGAGTCGGCCGCCGTCATGGCGCCGTCCGGCGCCACGGGTGACGTGCTCCCGGCCGGCGCCCGGGTGCCCGCGCACGCGGGGTACCGGGACGCGGTCGCGGCGGCAGTGCCGTCCGCGACGTGGCAGGACCTCGACCGACCCGCGTTCTACGACGCGGCGCGCGGCGACGACGTCGCGCTCCTCGTGGCGACCGGGGACCAGCGCGTGTACGCGAACCTGCTGCTCACGATCGGGGTCCGCCAGGTCTGATGAACAGGCCCTTGATGATGGAATCATCAGATGTTGAAACGCTCAGGGCCGCTGTAAGGTCGCGAATCCGGCGCGAGGCTTGGCCAGAGATGGGACGAAGTCTTGAAATGCATCTGATGTCTGCGGTAGAACTGACCTCGGTCACCACCAAGCAAAGGGGCTTCACGTGAGCACGGACCCGACCCCCGCGGTGCGCGCGGGCGACCCGCCGACGGCGGGCACGCTGCTGCGTGTCGAGGGCATCACCAAGTCCTTCCCCGGGGTCCGGGCGCTCGACGACGTCCGTCTCGACCTGCGCCGTGGCGAGGTCCTCGCGCTCGTGGGCGAGAACGGGGCCGGCAAGTCGACGCTCATGAAGCTGCTCTCGGGGATCCACCAGCCCGACGCCGGGACCATGGAGCTCGACGGCGCGGCGCTCGACGTGCGCTCGCCCCGCGAGGCGAACGAGCGCGGGATCAGCATCATCCACCAGGAGTTCCACCTCATGCCCGACCTCTCGGTCGCGCAGAACATCTTCGCGGGGCGCGAGCCGCGGCGCCTGGGGCTCATCGACGACCGCGCGCTCGCGCGCCGCGCCACCGGGCTGTTCGAGCGGCTCGGGATCCCCCTGGACCCGCGCCAGCCGGTGTCGCAGCTCAGCGTCGCCGGGCAGCAGATGGTCGAGATCGCCAAGGCGCTGTCGTTCGACGCGAAGGTCCTCATCATGGACGAGCCGACCGCCGCGCTCAACGATGCCGAGGTGCGCACGCTCTTCCGGCTCGTCCGCCAGTTCCTGACCCCCCGGACGGGCGTCATCTACATCTCCCACCGCATGGAGGAGATCAAGGAGATCTCGGACCGCATCACCGTCCTGCGCGACGGCCGCTACATCGACACGCTCGACACCCCCGGGACTGCCGTCGCCGACGTCATCGCGCGCATGGTCGGGCGCGAGATCCGCACCGACGTGCGGCCCGCGCCCGCCCCGGCCGGCCGCCCCGTCGTGCTGTCCGTGCGCGGGCTGAGCACCCGCAGGCTGCTCAAGGACGTCTCGTTCGACCTCCACGAGGGAGAGATCCTCGGCTTCGCCGGCCTCATGGGCGCGGGCCGCACGGAGGTCGCGCGCGCTCTCGTCGGCGCCGACCGCAGCACGGGCCGCGTCGAGGTCCGCGGGCGTGCCGTGCACGTGCGCAACCCGGCCGACGCCGTGCGGCACGGCATCGGCTACCTGTCGGAGGACCGCAAGCGGTACGGCCTCCTGCTCGACCAGGACGTCACCGCGAACGTCATGCTGTCCTCGCTGGGCCGCGAGAGCCGGGCCGGGTTCGTGCGCGACGGCGACGCGCGGCGCGTCGCGACCGACATGGTCCGCCGCCTCGCCATCAAGACGCCGTCGGTGCGCCAGCGCACGAAGAACCTCTCGGGCGGCAACCAGCAGAAGGTCGTGCTCGCCAAGTGGCTCGTGCGCGACTGCGACGTGCTCGTCGTCGACGAGCCGACGCGCGGCATCGACGTGGGCGCGAAGGAGGAGATCTACGACCTGCTGCGCACGCTCGCGGACCAGGGCAAGGCGATCGTCATGATCTCGTCGGAGCTGCCGGAGGTCCTGCGCCTGTCCGAGCGGATCGTCGTCATGTGCGAGGGCCGGGTCACCGGCGTCCTCGACAACGCCGACGCCTCCCCGCACAACGTCATGGAGCTCGCGACGCGCTTCGGCGGCGCCGAGCACCTCCTCGCCACGACCGGAGACGCCCGATGACCTCGACCACCACCGTCACCGACGCCCTGCCCGACGCCGTCGTGACGTCGCGCGGCCCGCGCTACCGCCAGCAGCTCCAGCAGATCCTCGCGTTCGCCGGCCTCGTGGTGATCTTCGCGTTCTTCTCGGTCGCGAGCCCGTACTTCCTCGACTGGGCGAACATCAAGGGCATCCTGCTCGCCACCGCGGTCACCGGGATCATGGCGCTCGGCGCGACGTTCGTCATCGCCACGGGCGGGATCGACCTGTCGGTCGGGACCGGGATGACGCTGTGCGCCGTCATGACGGGCGTGTTCCTCACCAACCTCGGTCTCCCGCTCGCGGTGGGCGTGCTCGGCGGGATCGCGGCCGGGGCGCTGCTCGGGCTCGTCAACGGCCTCAACGTGTCGTTCCTCGGCATCCCGCCGTTCATCGCGACGCTCGCGACCATGATGGTCGCGCAGGGCCTGTCGCTCGTCATCTCCGGCACCAAGCCCATCTACTTCTCCGACGTCGCGGGCTTCGGCCAGATCGCGCTCGGCGAGCTCGTGCCCGGGCTGCCGAACGCCGTCCTCATCTTCTTCGTCGCCGCCGTCGTCGCGGGCGTGCTGCTCAGCAAGTCGCTCGTCGGCCGGTACGCGTTGTCCATCGGCTCCAACGAGGAGGCGACGGCGATCTCCGGCATCGACGTGCGGCGCTGGAAGGTCGTGGTCTACACGGTCGCGGGCGTCTTCACCGGGCTCGCGGGCGTCGTCATGGCGTCGCGGCTCAACTCGGCCCAGCCCGGCCTCGGGCTCGGGTACGAGCTCGAGGCGATCGCCGCCGTCGTCATCGGCGGCACGTCCCTGCGCGGCGGCAAGGCCACGATCCTCGGGACCGTGATCGGCGCGCTCATCATGGCCACGCTCACCAACGGCCTGCGGATCATGTCGATCCCGCAGGAGTGGCAGAAGGTCGCCGTCGGCGTCGTCATCCTCCTCGCCGTCTACACCGACATCCTCCGGCGTGGCAAGGACGCCTGACCCCGGCGCCCGCCCGCCCTCCACCCGTCCGTACCTCCCTCGTCTCCCCGACGACGACGTCATCCCCCGAAGGAGCACCCTCATGAAGACCACCCGTGCCGCACGCCTGAAGCACGTCGGCGCCGCGGGCGCCGTCGCCCTCCTCCTCGCGCTCGGCGCGTGCAGCTCCGCCGCCGACGACGGGTCCGCACCCGGCGGGGGCGACGGCGGCACCCCGTACGTCGCGCTCGTCTCCAAGGGCTTCCAGCACCAGTTCTGGCAGGCCGTGAAGCAGGGCGCGGACGAGGCCGCCGAGGAGCTCGGCGTCGAGGTGACGTTCGAGGGTCCGGAGACCGAGACGGAGGTCGACAAGCAGCTTTCCATGCTGCAGACCGCGCTCGACAAGAACCCCGACGCCATCGGCTTCGCAGCGCTCGACTCCGAGGCGTCGATCCCGCTCATGGCGGACGCCCAGTCCCGCGGCATCCCCGTCGTCGCGTTCGACTCCGGCGTCGAGTCCGACGTGCCGATCACCACGGTGTCGACCGACAACGAGGCCGCCGCCGCCGAGGCGGCGAAGCACATGGTCGAGCTCATCGGGGGCAGCGGGAAGATCGCCGTGCTCGGGCACGACCAGACGTCGCAGACGGGTCAGCAGCGCGTCTCCGGGTTCGTCGACTACATCGAGGAGAACGCGCCCGACGTCGAGATCGTCGACGTCCAGTACGCCGGCGGCGACCAGCTCAAGTCGGCCGACGCCGCGAAGTCGATCCTCCAGGCGAACCCCGACCTCCAGGGCATCTACGGCACCAACGAGGGCGCCGCGACGGGCGTCGTCAAGGCCGTGCAGGAGCTCGGCAGGGCGGGCACGCTCACCGTGATCGGCTTCGACTCCGGCAAGGCCCAGACCGACGCCATCCGCGACGGCCTCATGGCGGGTGCCATCACGCAGAACCCCGTCGGCATCGGCTACGAGACCGTCCGCGCCGCCGTCGCCGCGATCAACGGCGAGGACGTCGAGCCCGTCATCGACTCGGGCTTCTACTGGTACGACGCGACGAACATCGACGACGAGGACATCGCCGCGGTCCTCTACGAGTGACCGACGGCCCGTCACCCGACGACCGGCCCGGCGCGGGGACGACCCCTGAGGTCGCCCCGGCGCCGGGCCTTTCGCGTCGTGGTCCGGGTCACGCTCGGCGACGGCCCGCGTGGCCGGGTTCGCGGGTGGCGTGTCCTCGGCGCTCGGGCTGCCGCGCCGTCACCTGCGTCCGTCGGACGGCGGTCTGCGCGCGCCGTCGACGCCCTTCGCATCCGAGGCCACCCCGCCCGCTCGAGGTGCCCTCTCCCACCCGCCCCGACCATCCAGCCGGACGGACGCCGTCGTCCGCGCTCCTGGAGATATCAGGCGTCGTCGTCGGGGAGGTCGTCCGGGACGCGGGGGAGGGACTCCTCGACGCCGAGGAGGTGGTTCGCCATCCGCAGCCGCGCCCGCTCCGCGTCGCCCGCGGCGAGCGCGCGCCAGATCGCCTCGTGCTCTCCGTGCGTGCGTTCCTCGGCGCCCTCCTCGTGGAGGCCGCGCCACAGGCGCTCGCGGACGGTGCGGCTGGCGAGCGACTCGACGAGCGCGGCGAGGACGGGGTTGCCGGTGTGGGCGGCGATGATGCGGTGGAACGCGATGTCGGACTCGATGAAGCGCTCGTGGTCGACGGTGGGCTCGCGCAGGATGTCGTCGACCTGGTCGAGGACGGCGCGCGCCTCGGCGAGGGCCTCGGGGGTGATGCGGGTCGCGGCGAGGCCGGCGGCCTCGGTCTCGAGGATGCGGCGCACGTGGTGGAAGGGGAGGGCACTGCCGTCTCCCTGGAGGTCGACGACGAAGCCCATGGGGGACAGCAGGCGCCCGGGGTCGAGGCTCGTGACGTAGGTGCCGTCGCCCTGGCGGGTGTCGACGATCCCGAGGATGGACAGCGCGCGCACGCCTTCGCGCAGGGAGCCGCGCGAGACGCCGAGAGCCTCGGCGAGGTCCTTCTCGACGGGGAGGCGGTCGCCGGGACCGAGCTCTCCGTCGAGGATCATGCGCTTGATGCCGTCGACGACCTCATCCGTGCGGGACATACGAGAAGTATGACCTATCGCCACGCCGCGGCGGGCGATTCCTCTGATGACTGCGCGGTCACGCGTGCGGTCTCGCGCGCGCGGCGCTCGGCCCAGTACTCGCCGTCGGGGAACCGGAACCGCGCGACGGACGCGGCGTGCATCTGCGTCGAGTAGCCGGGACGTCGGGGCAGCACGTAGCCGCTCCCGGAGCCGGTGTCGGCGACGACGCACGGGTCGGTGAAGTGCTCGTGCAGGTGGTCGACGTACTCGGTGACGCGGTCGGTGAGGTCACCGGCGATCGCGACGTAGTCGAGGACGGAGACGTGCTGCACCATCTCGCACAGGCCGACCCCGCCCGCGTGCGGGCACACGGGGACGCCGAACTTCGCGGCGAGCAGCAGGACGGCGACGATCTCGTTGACGCTCGCGAGGCGGCCCGTGTCGAGCTGGCAGAAGTCGATCGCCCCGGCCTGGAAGAACTGCTTGAACATGACGCGGTTGTGGCAGTGCTCGCCGGTCGCGACGCGGACGGGAGCGACGGCGCGGCGCACGGCCGCGTGCCCGAGGACGTCGTCGGGCGACGTGGGCTCCTCGATCCACAGGGGGTCGAACGGCGCGAGCGCGGCCATCCACTCGATCGCCTGGGGCACGTCCCACACCTGGTTCGCGTCGACCATGAGCCGGCGCTCGGGACCGATGACCTCGCGGGCGATGGTGAGGCGGCGCACGTCGTCGGCGAGGTCGGCGCCCACCTTGAGCTTGATGTGCCCGTACCCGGCGTCGACGGCCTCCTGGCACAGGCGGCGCAGCGTGTCGTCGTCGTACCCGAGCCAGCCGGCCGAGGTCGTGTAGACGGGGTAGCCGGTGCGCTCGAGGTGCGCGATGCGCTCGGCCTTGGTGGCGGCCCTGGCCTCGAGGATCGCGACCGCCTCGTCGGCGGTGAGCGCGTCGGAGAGGTAGCGCAGGTCGGCGACGGCGACGAGCTCGGCGGGGGTCATGTCCGTGAGCAGGCGCCACAGCGGCTTGCCCGCGCGCCGGGCGACGAGGTCCCACGTCGCGTTGAGCACGGCCGCGACCGACAGGTGCACGACGCCCTTCTCGGGCCCGAGCCAGCGCAGCTGCGAGTCGGACGTGAGCGCGCGGTAGACGCCGCCCATGTCCGCGGCGAGCTCGTCGACGTCGCGCCCCACGAGCGCGGCGGCCTGCTGGCGCGCGGTCTCCGCGACGATGTCGTTGCCGCGGCCGATGGTGAACGTGAGGCCGTGGCCGGCGAGCGGGTCCCCGAGCGTGTCGGTGTCGTCGGTGCGGAGCACGACGTACGCGGCCGAGTAGTCGGCGTCCTTGTTCATCGCGTCCGAGCCGTCCGCCGTGAGCGACGTCGGGAAGCGGACGTCCTCGATCTCGACGCTCGTGATCCTCGCCATGCGTATCCTCGCCGTCCCCGCGGACGACCGCGGAATACATCAGATGACTTGATCAATCTAGAGGAGCGAATCGGGCGGGGTCAAGCCGATCCGCGTGCGCTGCGCGTCCAGACGTCAAATGAGTCACGCTCACACCGCGTGCGAGGGGTACGGTCCGGGCGTGGACCCGGAGCAGCTCGACGACCTCGCCGCGCGGCTGCGCGCCGCCGGGTGCGTCTTCGCCGAGGAGGAGGCCGCGCTCCTGGTCGAGCGGGCCGACGACGCGCACGACCTCGAGGCGCTCGTCGCGCGCCGCGTCGAGGGTGAGCCGCTCGAGCACGTGCTCGGGTACGTCGACTTCCACGGCCTGCGGATCGGCGTCGACCCGGGGGTGTTCGTCCCGCGCCAGCGCACGGTCCTGCTCGTGGACGAGGCGGTCGCGCTCGCGCGGCGGCGCGCGGTCCGCACGCGGCCGCCCGAGACCGTGCCCGGGCAGGCCGGCGACCCGGTCGTGGTCGTCGACGTGTGCTGCGGTGCCGGTGCGCTCGGTCTCGCGGTCGCCACGGACCTCGGGTTTGGGGCCGACGCCGGACGCCGCCCCGTGGACCTCCACGTGACCGACCTCGACCCCGCGGCCGTCGCGTGCGCGGCACGCAACGTCGCCGCCGTGGGCGGTGTCGCGTACCGGGGCGACCTGTTCGACCCCCTGCCGACGCGCCTGCGTGGCCGCGTCGACGTGCTGCTCGCCAACGTCCCCTACGTGCCCACCGGCGAGATCCCGCTGCTTCCTCCCGAGGCGCGCGACCACGAGGCGCGCGTCGCGCTCGACGGCGGCGGCGACGGCCTCGACGTCCTACGTCGGGTGGCGGCCGACGCGCTGCGCTGGCTCGCGCCCGGCGGCCACCTGCTCACCGAGTCGGGGGAGCGGCAGGCGCCCGGCGCCGTCGCCGTGCTGGAGCGCGCCGGGCTCGCGGCGCGCGTGGTCCGGGACGAGGAGATCGGCGCGACGGTCGTCGTCGGCACGCGGCGCGACGCGCGGACCGTCTGACGAGCGTCCGTCCGGACGGCGCGCGCCGACGACGAGGACGCGCGGCGCTGTCCGGGCGTCGTCCCGGCGCCCGGTGCAAGACGCGCGGCACCCGCCACACAGTCCGGGCATGAGGGGCAGGACCGGCGCGGCGGGCATGGTGCACCGTGGTGCGCTCGTGGTGGCGGTCGCGGGGGCGGCGGCCGTGGCCGTCGCGTGCAGCGGGCCGGGAGGCGGCCTCGTCGTGGCGTGCCCCGCGATCGGCTACGTCGGGCGGCTCGAGGTGCGGCTCGACGACGCGTGGCCGGACCGGGACGCGCACGACGTCCGGGTCACCTGCCTGCCGGGGGAGCGAGGGTGCGAGCTCGTGCGCGACGGCACGCTCGTCGTCGCTCCGGAGCCCGCGGAGCCCCAGGTGCTCGACACGCCGACCGCGCCGGGCTCCACGCCGGAGCAGCCGTCCTCGACGCCGGACGCGCCGGCACCGGCGCCGGAGCGCCCCGCGGTGACCGGTCCCGAGTGGACGGGGACGAGTCTCACCGCACCGGAGCAGGTCGCGGTGCGCGTCGTCGAGAGCGAGTCCGGCGCGACCGTCCTCGCGACGAGCGTCGACGTCCCGTGGGACGTCGACGACCACCCGTACGGGCGCGACTGCGGAGGGCCCTGGAGCGCGAGCGTGGAGATCCCGCCGCCCCCTGGATGACGCCCGCCGTCGGCTACGCCGCGGGGCGCTGCAGGAGCGCGCGGATCTCCTTCTCCGCCTGGGCGGGACCGAGCGCCCGGCACCCGAGCGAGGTCCAGTGGGCGACGAGGCGCGGCTCGGCCCGCAGCAGCGCCCACCCGCGGCGCACGAGCGTGAGCGGGGGCTTGCGCATCTCCGCGAGGTCGCGCAGGAGGCGGAACCAGAACGTCACGAGGCGCGGGCGGCGCAGGCACACCGCGTCGGCCAGCACGTCCTGCGCGCGGCACGCCGCGACGATCTCCGCCGCGAAGATGCCCTCCGCGATGACGACGCGCGACCCCGTGACGTCGACGTGCGTCGTCCCGGTGCGCTGCGACGTCGGGATGTCGTACACGGGCACGTCCGCGTGCCCGGTGCGCGCGAGGTCGACGAGCGCCGCGACCGCCCCTGCGCCGTCCCACGACCGCGGGTCGTCCCAGTCGACGATCCCGAACCGGCGCGGTAGGTCCGGGTGGTCGTGGTCGAGGTAGAAGTCGTCGAGCGACACGACGGGCAGCCCGAGCCGCCGCGTGAGCGACGTCTTGCCCGAGCCCGACGCCCCGGTGAGCAGCACGATCCGCGTCGGCACCTCGCGCGACCCTGGCGGGAGGTCGAACAGCGCCGGGTCCCCGGCGGGTCCGGCGGGTACCGGGTCGGTCCGGGTGGCGGCGTCGGTCGGACCGCCGTCTCTGCCGTGCTGAGGGTCGCTCACGGGACACCATTGTCGCAGCGCGCGCGACCGCCCGTCCCGGACGGGGTCGCCGCGGGCGCAGAAGGCGGTCGCGGGCCCGGGCGTACCCTTCCCCGGTGACCGCCGACCCCGCCGCCCTGCTCGCCCGCGACGCCCTCGACCGCCTCGACCGGTGGCAGCCGGTGGACCCCCGCCAGGAGGCGCTCGCGGCGCAGTACCGCGCGTTCGTCCGCGGCGACGCCGGCCCGCGCGCCGAGGCGGTGCGCCGCGACGGCGGCCCGCAGCACCTCACGGCGAGCTGCTTCGTCCTCAGTCCCGACCTCGACAACGTGCTGCTGTGCTTCCACCGCAAGGGCCGGTTCTGGGTGCAGGTCGGCGGGCACACCGAGCCGGGCGACACGACGCTCGCGGGCGCCGCGTACCGGGAGGCGCGCGAGGAGAGCGGCCTCGACGCGCTCGTGCCGTTCGACCCGGACCCGGACCCGTCGACCGGCGCGCCGCCGTCCGCGCCCGTCGACGTGCACCGCCACGACCTCGCCGCGGCGTTCGGCGCGTGCCGCACCCACTGGGACGTGGGCTTCGTCGCGTTCGCGGACCCGGGGGCGCGGACCGTCGTGAGCGACGAGAGCGAGGACGTCGCGTGGTTCCCCGTGGACGCGCTGCCCGCCGGGACGCCGGACGACTTCCCGGTGCGCCTGGCGACGGTGCTCGCCGAGGTGCGCCACCGCCGTCGGGCCTGACGGGCGGCCCGCGGCACTCAGGCGCCGATGAGCACGACGTGGAGCGTGCGCGGTCCGTGCACGCCCTCGACGCGCGAGAGCTCGATGTCGCTCGTCGCGCTGGGGCCGCTGATCCACGTCTGCGGGCGCTCGGGGTGGGCGGCGAGCAGGCGCACGGCCTCGGGCACGGTCTGCACCACCTGGTCGGTGCGCACGACGCACACGTGCACGTCGGGGACGAGCGTGACGGCCCGCCGGCCCTGGTCGGGCTCGCCGTCGAGGACGATCGTGCCCGTGTCGGCGATCGCGACGCGGGCCGCGGTCACGACGGCGTCCGTGCGGTCGAGCTCGTCGGGCGTGCGCGGGTCGTCGCGCGCGTCCCGTACGACGGCGGTCGCGTCGCCCAGCCCCCCGAGCCACGCCTCGTCGAGGCCGGCGGGCACGACGACGGACGTCGCGTCGGCGAGCAGGTCGCCGACGAGCGCGGCGACGTCGGCCGGGCCGGCAGCGTGGTGCACGTGAGCCCGGTAGTCGACGAGCCGGTCGACGAGGACCTCCACCACCTCCGCCGACCCGGGCGCCACGTCGCCGTGCGCCCGGTACTCCCGGGGGACGGTGCCCGCCGGCGCGGTGCCGCCGGAGGCCGCCGCGCGGCCTGCCGCCGGGCCCGGGCCCGGCGCCGGTGCTCCGAGCGCGGCGCGCACGCGCGCGAGGACGTCGTCGCGCGCGCTCACCGGCCCTCACCTCCCTCGGTGCGGGGCGCGTCGGCCGGGCGGTCGCGCCACCAGTCGCGGAACGTCTGCTGCGCGGGGGCGGGCAGGTCGCGCGAGCGGGTCCAGCCGGACGCGGGCGGCGGGAGCGTCGAGATCCGGCCCTTCGAACCGGCGACCACGCGCCCGAGGCCCGCGGCCTTCCCTGCTAGCCGGAACCGCCGCGCGTCGGACATGACGAACGACGCCGCCTTCATCGCGGCGCCCCACCCGGTGGGACGGCCGCGGTCGGCGTCGACCTCGCGCGCGCGGAGCTCGACGAGGATCGACGGGATGTCGATCTTCACGGGGCACACCTCGTAGCACGCGCCGCACAGCGTCGAGGCGTAGGGGAGCGAGGCGTTCGGGTCGTCGTGGCCCGAGAGCCCGCCGGAGGCCTTCGTGAGCTGCGGCGTGAGGATCGCCCCGATCGGGCCGGGGTACACCGACCCGTACGCGTGGCCGCCCACCCGCTCGTACACCGGGCACACGTTGAGGCACGCCGAGCAGCGGATGCAGTGCAGCGCGGCCCGCCCGACCTCGTCGGCGAGGACGTCCGTGCGCCCGTTGTCGAGCAGCACGAGGTGGAACTCCTGCGGGCCGTCGCCGGGCGTGACGCCCGTCCACAGGGACGTGTACGGGTTCATGCGCTCGCCCGTTGACGATCGCGGCAGGAGCTGGAGGAACACCTCCAGGTCCGTGTACGTGGGCACGACCTTCTCGATCCCCATGACGGTGATGAGCGTCTCGGGGAGCGTGAGGCACATGCGGCCGTTGCCCTCGGACTCGACGACGGTCAGCGTCCCCGTGTCCGCGACGCCGAAGTTCGCGCCGCTGATCGCGACCTTCGCCGAGAGGAACTTGCGGCGCAGGTGGGCGCGCGCGGCCATCGCGAGCTCGCGCGGCACGTCCGACAGGTCGGGTGGGGCGTCGCCCATGCGCGCGAGGAAGATCTCGCGGATCTCCGCGCGGTTGCGGTGGATCGCGGGCACGAGGATGTGGGACGGCATGTCGTCCGCGAGCTGCACGATGAGCTCCGCGAGGTCCGTCTCGTACGCCGCGATCCCCTCGGCGGCGAGCGCCTCGTTGAGGCCGATCTCCTGCGTCGCCATGGACTTCACCTTGACGACCTCGTCGACGCCCTTCGCCTTCACGAGGTCCGCGACGATCCGGTTCGCCTCGTCCGCGTCGCGCGCCCAGTGCACGACGCCGCCGCGCGCCACGACGTTGCGCTCGAGCTCCTCGAGGAGCTCGGGCAGGCGCGCCATGACGTCGGTCTTGATCGCCGACCCCGCGTCCCGCAGCGCCTCCCAGTCCGGCACCTCGCCCACGACGGCGGCGCGCTTGGTCCGGATCGTCGAGGTCGCGTGCGCGAGGTTGCGGCGCAGCTGGGTGTTCTGGAGGGCCACGCGGGCCGCGTCGGGGAACGCGTCTCCCCACCGCAGGGGGGCGTCCGGGTGCGGCACGTCGCCGAACGCGTCCGACGCCCGGCCCGCGCTCGCGGAGGTGCCGTGCCCGCCCGGGCGCGCGACGTCGTCGGGCAGGGTGCGTGCGCCGCGCCGGACGGGCAGGCCGAGGAAGGTGCGGGTCATCGCGCGCTCCCGTCCGCCGTGCCGGCCCCGACCGGGGCGGGCGCGTCCTTCGTGGACGCGAGGACCTCCGCGAGGTGCAGCGTGCGCACACCCGCGCGGATGCGCGACAGGCCGCCGCCGATGTGCATGAGGCACGACGCGTCGCCCGCGGTGAGGACCTCGGCGCCCGTCGCCTTCACGTGCGTCATCTTGTCGGCGAGCATCGCCGTCGAGGTCTCGGCGTTCTTCAGCGCGAACGTGCCGCCGAACCCGCAGCACGACTCGGCCGCGGGCAGCTCGACGAGGTCGATGCCCTCGACGGCGCGCAGGAGCCGCAGGGGCTTGTCGCCCACGTGCAGCATGCGCAGCGAGTGGCACGTCGGGTGGTAGGTGACCCGGTGCGGGAAGTAGGCGCCGACGTCGGTCACGCCGAGCACGTCGACGAGCAGCTCGGACAGCTCGTACGTCTTCGCGGCGACCGCGTCGGCGGTGCGCGCGAGGTCGTCGAGGCCGGCGCGTCGGCAGACCATGCCCTGCTGGTGCCGCACGGAGCCGGTGCACGACCCGGACGGCACGACGATCGCGTCCCACTCGCCGTCGAGCACGGGGGAGAACGCCTCGACGTGGTTGCGCACGACGGGCACGGCCTCGTCGAGGTAGCCGGTGTTGACGTGCATCTGGCCGCAGCACGCCTGGCGCTCGGGGAAGAACACCTCGTGCCCCAGCCGTTCGAGCAGGAGCGCGGTGGCGCGCGGCGCCTGGGGGAACATCACGTCGCCGAGACAGGTCGCGGTGAGGGCTATGCGCATCGTTGCTCCGGGAGACGGTGTGTCGGGTCCAGTCTCGTCGCGCCGCGTCCGCGCCGCGCGCCGGGACCCCGCGGTGAGGCGCCGCGGGTGTGGTCTGACCACAGGTCGCCACTGTAGACCATCGCCGGCGGTGTGGTCTGACCACAGGTCGCCTACCCTGGGCGCGTGCGCACCCACGAACGCGTCCTCGCCCGGATCGAGGCGGACCTCGCCGCGGGCCGCTGGGCGCTCGGCGAGCGGCTCCCCGCGGAGCGGGCGCTCGCCGACGAGCTCGGCGTCTCGCGGCCGTCGGTGCGCGAGGCCATCCGCGTGCTCGAGGCCATGGGCATCGTGCGCACGGCCGTCGGCTCCGGGCCCGACGCCGGGGCGACGGTGATCGACCGGCCCGCCGCGGGCCTCGGCGCGGCCGTGCGCCTGCACGTGGCGTCCGGGACGCTCGCGGTGCGCGACGTCGTCGAGACGCGCGTGCTGCTCGAGACGTGGGCGACGCGCGCCGCCGGCGCACGGGTCGCACGCGGGGCCGGTGGTGACGACGACGGTGAGGGGTACGACGGCGGCGGGGAGGGATCCGGCGAGGAAGGGGCCGCGGACGGCGGGGTCGCGGGCGTGCTCGCGCAGGCGCGCGCGCTCCTCGACCGCATGGACGACCCGTCGCTGCCCGCCGACGCGTTCCGCGAGCTCGACGCGACGTTCCACGTGCTGCTCGTCCGGCTCTCCGGCAACGCGCTCGTCGAGGCGATCATGACGGGACTGCGCGGCGCGATCGAGTCCTACGTCGCCCGCGGGAGCGCGGCCCTGCCGTCCTGGGAGCGGACCGCCGCGCGCCTGCGCGCCGAGCACCGCGCGGTGCTCGACGCCGTCGCCGCGGGCGACGGCGAGCGCGCGGCCACCGCCGTGCGCGCGCACATCGAGGGCTTCTACGCCGAGACCGGCCTCTGACAGCCGGTGTCGTCCTCGTCCTCGACGGCGGGCCTGGGCCCGTGGGCACGACCGTCTCGCCGGAGGTCAGAGGACGGACGCGGCGTGCGCGGCGGGGACGACGAGCGTCGTGAGGCTCGGGTGCCACAGCGGCGTCGTGTGCCAGGCGAGGGTCAGGCGCCCGCCCGGGCGCCCGGTCGCGACGAGGCGGTGCGGCGACGTGGGGACCACGGCGTGCACCTCGACGGAGCCGTCGGGCAGCGCCCGTCCGCGCGTCGAGAGGACGAGCACGGGGTCGGCGACGGGACCGGCCGTGGCCGGGCTGCCCGCCTCGGCGTGAGGCCAGGGCAGGACGCTCGTGGTCCACGCGTCGGGGGAGACGGGCACGCGCTGCTCGCCGACCGCGACCGTCCAGCCGCCGGGCGACCCCGCGTCGCCCGCGGCGAGCAGCGTCCACGGCACGGGGCTGAGCACGTCCTGGGGCGTCGGCTCGGGGTCGAGCGGACGGTCGAGGATCGCCGGCCACGCGTCGAGCGCCGCGACCCGTGCGGCAAGGCGCGCGGCCGCCGCGGGGTCGGGCGGCAGCGGGGTCGTGTCGGTGCCCGCGCGCTCGACGAACGCCCAGAACGCCTCCAGCACGGCCGGCGTGTCCCGCGTCGCGCCGCGGTAGCCGACCGCGAGCCCGCGCTCGGGCACCGCGAGCGCGAACTGCCCGTAAGCGCCGTCGGCCCGGAACCCGTACCGGCTCGACCACACCTGGTAGCCGTAGCCGAGCCTCCAGTCGGCCGCCTCGTCGGACGCGCTCGTGTCCGACCGCGGCACGCGCATCTCTGCCAGCCACGCGGACGGGACGACCGGCACGCCCCCGTACCGGCCGCCGTCGGCGAGCGCGACGGCGAGGCGGCTCACGTCGCGCGTCGTCGCGTGGAGCCCGGAGAACCCCTGGTCGAGGTCGTCGATCGGCACCCACCACGGGTGCTCGACGCCCAGCGGGTCGAGCACGCGCGGGCGCAGGTAGTCGAGCAGCCGCTCGCCCGTGACCGCCGTGACGACCGCCGACAGCGCGCGCGAGGCGGGCGAGCTGTAGACGAAGTGCGTCCCGGGCGCGTGCGCGGGCGGGGTCGCGAGCAGGCGGGGGAGGTCGAACCCGATCTTCTCGACCTGCTCCGCCGAGTGCCCGGTGCTCATCGTCAGCAGGTGCTCGACCGTGAGCCCCGTCGGGTCGGGCAGGCCGAGCAGCGGGCCGACGCGGTCGTCGACGGCGAGGCGGCCCTCCGCGACGAGGTGCCCCACGGCGATCGCCGTGAACGTCTTCGACACCGAGTACACGAGGCCGGGCACGCGTGCGTCGTGCGGCGCCCACGCCGCCTCGACGACCGGGACGCCGTCGCGCGCGACGACGAGCCCGTGCGGGTCGAGCCCGGACCCCTCGAGCGTGTCCACGAGGTCGAGGACGGCGGCGGACGGGATCCCGTGCGCCTCGGGCGCGGGTGCGGTCATGGGCGTACCTCCTGGCCACGAGGGCCGGTCCTCGGGTGACGGGCGGGCTCGCGGGCGGGCCGGTTCGGTCCCGTGCGCGGCGCCCGTCCGCGACTATCTCACGCGCCCTGCGGGGGAGGGGTAGGAGGCCCGCGGCAGGTGGTAGGCCAGGTCGACCGCGGTCTCCACGGCCTCGTCGAGGTCGAGGCGGTGCTCGGCGACGAGCCGGGCGAGGTGGCCCGCGTCGACGCGGCGCGCGAGGTCGTGGCGCGCGGGGATCGAGCAGAACGCGCGCGTGTCGTCGACGAACCCGCTCGTGTTGTAGAAGCCGGCGGTGTCCGTCGCGGCCTCGCGGAAGCGGCGCATGCCGTCCGGGGTGTCGAGGAACCACCACGGCGCGCCGAGCCGCAGCGCCGGGTACACGCCCGCGAGCGGCGCGAGCTCGCGCGAGAACGTCGTCTCGTCCACCGTGAACGCGATCAGCCGGAAGCGCGGGTGGTGACCGAACGCCTCCAGCACGGGGCGCAGCGCGCGCACGTACTCGGTGCGCTCGGGGACGTCGTAGCCCCGGTCGGGCCCGTACGCGTGCGCGACGCCGGCGCAGTGGTCGCGCAGGACGCCCGGGTGGAGCTGCATGACCAGCCCGTCCTCGGCGGACATCGCGGCCATCTGGAAGAGCATGTGCGCCGCGAACGCGCGGGCCTGGGCGGGCGTGACGTCGCCGCGCAGCGCGGCGTCGAGGATGCGGGCGGCGTCGGCGTCGTCGAGCGGTGTCGTGTCGGCCGTGAGGTGGCCGTGGTCGGTCGCGCGCGCGCCCGCCGCGACGAACGCCGCCCGGCGCGCGCGCAGCGCGTCGAGGTAGGAGCGGTAGTCGACGACGTCGGTCCCCGCCGCCGCGGCGAGCTCCGCGACCTGGGCGGACCAGTCCGCGCGGTCGACGTGCAGGAGCGGGTCGGGACGGAACGTCGGCACGACGCGCCGGCCCCAGCCGTCGGCGGCGAGGCGCGCGTGGTCGGCGAGCGACGACTGCGCGGGGTCCGTCGTCGCGAGGAGCTCGATCCGGAACCGCTCGAACAGCGCGCGCGGCCGGTACTCGGGCCGCGCGAGGCGGTCGGTCAGGTGGTCGAACAGCGCGTCGGCGGTCTCGGCGGACGGCCGCACCGGCGTCTCGAACACCTCGACGAGCGCGTGCTCGAGCCAGTACCGCGTGGGCGTCCCGCGGTAGAGGTGCCAGCCCGCGCAGAAGCGGCGCCAGACCGCGCGCGGGTCCCGCTCCGCGGGCGCCGTGCCGGACGGGGCGCCGGGCGCGGGAGCGACGCCGAGGTCGTGCACGCCGCGCACGCCGGGGGAGCCGTGCGGCGACGTGCTCTGCGCGACGAGCATGCGCACGAGGTAGTGGTCGGGCGTGACGAACAGCCCGGCGGGGTCGCCGAACGGCGCGTCGTCGGCGAGGAGCGCCGCGTCCACGTGGCCGTGCATCGAGACGATCGGCAGGCCGCGGGTCGCGGCGTACACCTCGCGCGCGAGCGGGCGGAGCACCGGGTCGGCCGGGAGCGCACGGTCGGGGTGCAGGGACCACGGCGTCGTCGCGGTGGTGGGGTCACGGTGGGTGGTGCTCGTCACGGGGTACTCCAGGCGGTTCGTCGCGGGATCGTCGTGCACCGGCGGCCACGGAACCCGGGGCCGCCCCGCGCACCGTGCGGTGCGCGCGACGACCCCGGACCGGTGACCGGGCCGGTCAGCCGCAGGTGGGCAGCCCGTGCTCCGGTGTCGCGACGGTCTCCCGCTCGTCAGAGGTGTCGGACGGGCGAGCGGTGACGGTCACGGATCCGGCCGCCGGGTCCTCGACGCCCCGGACCGGGAACGCCTGGTAGGCGTTCTGCCCGGGTGCGACGCCGTGGACGGTCTTCGACCCGAACGGCGTGTCGAGGACGACGTCCAGCGGGACGGTGTCGTCGTTGAGCGCGCGGACCGCGACGTACGGCGTGCCCGCGAGGCAGCGGACCTCGGCGGTCGCGGTGATCGCGACCTCCCCGGCTCCCGGCGCCTCGACGCTCGGCAGGCGCTCGATCCAGACGTTGCGGAACCGCGGGTTGAGGCCGGGGTCGCCGTGGTCCTGGAGCTTGATGTACCCCGACGTCGGACCCTCCGCCCTGCCGTTGCCGGTCTTGCCGTCGACGGCGACGTCGTCGTGGACCAGCTGCCCGTTCCACACGAGCGTGATGCGCGCGTCCTCGGTCTTCGCGCCGTCGGGGCCGAACCGCGCGGCCCGGAACTCGATGTCGTACGTCTGCCACGTGCCCATCGGGGTCGCGGCGTTCACGTCGGGCGCCTTCTTGAGGTAGATCGCCCCGGCGTCGTCGGTCCTGGGCGGGTCGATGCCGAACGACTCGAGCACCTGCACCTCGTAGCGCTCCTGGATGTAGACGCCGGAGTTGCCGCGCGCCTGACCGGTCACGTCGGGCGCGTGCTCGGGCTGGTACCACTCGACGTGCATCCGGAAGTCGTCGAACTTCTCCCGGGTGCGGATGTCGCCGCCGAACGACTCGAACGAGCCGTCCGCGATCGGCCACGTCGCGGGCCCGCCGCCGTTGACCGCGGCCCACGCGTCGAGGTCGTCCCCGTCGAACAGCGTGATGCGCTCGCTGGGCGTGACGGTGAGGCTGTCGAGGTTGACGTGACCGATGTCGTCGTCGTCGTGCCGGATCGTGATGGTGTTCGCGCCCTCGCGCAGCGGCACGGTCTCGACCTGGGTCGCCCACGTGGACCAGCTCACGGTGCTGTCGAACCAGACCTGCTTGAGCTTCTCGCCGTTGACGTAGAGGCTCAGGTTGCGCGGCAGCGGCGCGGGGTCGCTGTTCTGGCCGTTGGCGTAGCGGATCGCGAGGTCGTGCGGGCCGGCCTCCTCGGTGCGCACCGCGAAGGTGGTCTGCGCGCCGGGCTCCCAGTTGCGGTCGACGAACCCGCTGCCCGAGTAGCCGGCGTGGTTGCTGTTCCACCCGGCGCCGCCGGTGATGTCGGCGGCCTCGGCCTCGTAGACGGGCGGCGCGACGGAGCCGTCGGGCAGGCGCGTGAGCGTGTACCAGGCCTCGGTGCTCCACAGCTCCTCGCCGGTCTCCGACGCGAACGGGCGCGGCGAGTGGACGTTGACGACGCGCCCGGGCTCGAGCCCGTCGATCTGCAGAGTGACCGTCTTCCGGTTTTCCGACACGGTCGCCGCCGTGACGTCGAGGTCCTCCTCGTCGACCTTCGGGCCGCCGTACTGCGGGGTCGCGACGTAGCGCCACTGCGACGCCGTGTACCTCGACGCGAGGTCCTGCACCGTCTCCTCGGAGAGCGGCTGCGTGTACTCGATCTCGAAGCCGCCCTCGACCGCGCGCATCGCGAGCATGTCGAACGCGTTGTCGCCGTCGTACGTGAGCTTCTGCAGCCCGTACGAGAGCTTGCCCGCCTGGCCCCAGTTCCCGGACCACCCGATGCCGCCGACGTAGATCGCGCCGTCGGGGCCGACGCTCGTGCGGCTCACGCCGGACTCGAGGCCCTGCGTCATGCGGAACACGGCGCCCTGCTCCTGGCCCGCGACCTCCTCGAGGTACGCGCGCTGGAGGCCGCCGTACGTGACGTCGCCGATCGCCATCTGCCCCGCGAACACGCCCTCGGTGAGGATCACCGGGTTGCTCGGCGAGTTCGAGATCTCGCTGTGCGGCATCCACAGGACGGGCTCGGTGACGGGCTGGTCGTCGTACGGGCCGTCCGGGTTGGTGAAGTGGTTGTAGAACGCGCCCTCCTCGACGCGCACGAGCTTCGACGTCGGGATGCGCACGCCCTGGTTGTCGGTGACGTACATCGCGCCGTCGGCGCCCCAGCCGAGCCCGTTCGGGGTGCGCAGGCCGCCCGCGACGTACTCGACCTCGCCGGTGTCCTTGCTGATCTTCATGACCGAGCCGCGGTTCTCGGCGAGCTGCGGGTCGAGCGAGTTGCCGCCGGGGATCATCGCGATCCCGGTCGTGACGTAGAAGTACCCGTCCTCGTAGAGCAGCCCGAACGCGAACTCGTGGTAGTTGCCGCCGAACGGCCACGTCGCGATCGTGTCGTGCTCGTCGGCGACGTCGTCGCCGTCGGTGTCGACGAGCGCGGTGAGCCCGTCCTTCTCCGAGACGTAGATCGTGCCGTCGACGTACTTCAGGCCCATCGGCTCGGTCAGGCCCTCGGCGACCTTGGTGTACGTGACCTCGTCGGCGCCGGTGTCTCCCTGGACGTGGTCGACCAGGTAGACCTCGCCGAGCTGGGTGAGCCGGTCGCCGCCCCACGTGGAGATGGCCAGACGGCCGTCGGGCAGCCAGTCCATGCCCGTCACCTGGGGCTCGAACCCGTCGGGGCGCAGGTCGGTCAGGGTGTAGTTCGGGTGCACCTCGGTGAGCGGCAGCCCGTCGCCGGGGGCCTCGGTGATGCCCTCGCACTCCTTGCGGCCGGGCGACGTGACGCGCGTGACGTCGGCGTCGGTGCTCAGCACCGAGTTCGGGACGACGACGAAGTCCGACGCGCCCGGCGGGCGCCACTCGAGCAGGAGGCGCTGGTCGAACTCGCCGTCGAAGTGGTCGATGCGCAGCGCGCGGTACCCCGCGTCGAGCTCGATCGACCCGTCCTTGGGCGTCGCGCCGTGGCGGCCCGGGTGGTCGACCACGAGCTCGTCGTCGAGCAGCAGCCGCGCGCCGTCGTCGTTGGTGATCCGGAACTCGTACGTGCCCGGCTCGGGGACGTCGAGGTACCCCGTCACCTCGGTGACGAACTTGTCCGTGAGGCCGAAGTCGGCGGCCGTGGTCCAGTCGATCGTCGGCATGATCTTGTCGACGTTGGGCGTCTGCCCGGGCTTGAGGGTGCAGTAGTCGTCGAGGATCACCTGCACGTCGAAGACGCGCAGGGTCACGCCGGGCTCCTGGGGCCGGATGTCGTCCTGGGAGGCCGCGGGCGCGAGGGCGGGGACCGCCGCCTGGGCCGTCAGCACGCCGGACGGCACGGCCAGCGCGACGAGCGCGGCGACCACCGCGCGTCGTCGTCTGCGGCGGTGCGTCGTGGTCGGGGGTGGTGCCGGGGTCGAAAGGTGTTCCATCAGCCTGCCTCTCCATCGAGGGCCTTTGCGTGCCTGGACCGTGCACAGGGCGCGTCGGTGCGCTGTGCCGTCACTATCCGGGGGCGCGAACCGCAGGGGCAACGAGTTGCCGTTTGTTGCACCTGTCGTGCGCGCGGTCCGGGGCGCGCGGGGCGTGGAGGGGTCAGGCGGGGCGAGCCGTCGAGCCGCGCTCCACGAGCTTGGCCGGGAGGAGGGTCGGGCCGGCCGCTGGCGGCGGCGACGTGCGCAGCTGCGCGAGGAGTCGTCGGACGGCGAAGGAGCCGAAGTGGCGCAGGGGCGCGGCGACGGTCGTGAGCGGCGGCGTGCAGAAGTCCGAGCCGAAGATGTTGTCGAACCCGACGATGCTCATGTCGCGCGGGACCTCGACCCCGAGGCGTCGCATCCCGCGCATCGCCCCGATCGCGATGAGGTCGTTGTACGCGACGGCCGCCGTCGCGCGGTGCTTGACGAGCGCGGCCGCCGCGGCGAGCCCGCCCGCGAGCGTCGGCGCGAACGGCCCGATGCGGCGCGCCTGCACGTCGACGGCGCGCGTGGCCTCGCGGAACGCCCGCCAGCGCATGCCGTCCGCCCAGGACGCCTCGGGCCCCGCGAGGTAGGCGAGGTTCGCGTGGCCGAGGTCCGCGAGGTGCTCGACGGCGCTGCGCATGCCCTGGGCGTTGTCGGTGAGGACGCTCGGGACGTCCGTGAGGTGGCGGTTCATGACGACGGTCGGCCGCTGCTTGGCCGCGACCCGGATCGAGGAGTCCGAGAGGCGCGACGTCGCGAGGATCATGCCCTCCACGAGCGGGAGGGTCCGGTCGAGGGCCTGGCGCTCGGCCTCGTCGGACTCGTGCGCGTCGACCATGAGGAGCGTGTACCCGGCGTCGCGGGCCGTCTTCTCGGCGCCCCGGATGATCTCGAAGAAGAACGGGTTGGTCACGTCCGCGACCACGATGCCGAGGAGCGACGTGCGGCCCGTCGGCAGCCCGCGCGCGAGCGGGTTCGTGCGGTAGCCGAGCTCGCTCGCGACCTGGCGGATGCGTTCCGCGGTCTGCGCGTTGACGCGCCCCGGGCGCGAGAATGCGCGCGAGACGGTGGACGGCGCGACGCCGGCCGCCTGGGCGACGTCGTAGATCGTCGGGCTGGCACCATCGCCGGCGGGGGTCATGCGGTCGGACTGTAACGGTCCTGACAGCGCCGGACAACAACCGGTTGTCGCCGGTCGTGCCCCCGGGTCGGCGGGACGACGCCGACCGACGGCAGCCGACGGCAACCGACGGCAACCGCTTGACGGCCCACCGGGGTCGGCCTGCAATGACTCCGTGACCTCGCGTGCGAACGCGTCCCCCGGCCCGACGACGGCACGTCGGCGTCCTGGACCGCGACCCCTCGGTGCCGCTGCGGCGGCGCCGACCGGGCCGCGCCGATGAGGCGCGTCCTCCCGTCGGGACCGACCGCCGACCTCCCGCCGACCGCCGACCCCGGGCCACCGCCCCTGGACCGGCCTGGCGAGAGCGAGGCGGCCGTGCAGGTCGAGGCGGCGGAGAGCGAGCTGAGCCGCCTCGGCCTGGAGCACCTGCGCGTCCACCACCACGGGGACCTCGCACGCATCGAGGCCCCGCACGCCGAGCTGATCGCGGTCACGAGCGAGCCCCTGCGCGGGGAGGTCCTGCGCGCCGTCCGGTCGGCCGGGTTCCGCCTCGTCGCGCTGGACCTCGGCGCTCCCTGCGACCCCGCCCTCTGACGCGCACGACGGCAACCGGTGGCAGCCGCCCCCGCCGCCCGCCGGCGCGTCCCCGCGTCGGGTCGTCGACGACGTCAGGTGCAACAAGTGGCAACTCGTTGTCCGGCCGTGACGCGCCCACCTACTGTCCTAGCCAGGCGCCGCGGAGAACGACCTCCGGGCGCAGCACCTCGACCCACCCGCCCCGCACGCCCGTCCGGCACGCTCCTCGTCGACCTCGCCGCGCCCTCCCCGGCCGGCCCGCGTCGACGGGTCCGTCCGGTGCGGGACGCGGCCGGACGACGAGAAGGGAGAGCACGACGATGTGGACGCTCTCGGGATTCGTGGACGAGATCTCGCCCGACGTCGAGACGCAGTGCGTCGTCGCGGGCGAGCTCGGGCTGCGGTTCGTCGAGCTCCGCAGCGCGTGGGGCACGAACGTGCTCGACCTCGACGACGACCGCCGCGCGGAGGTCGCGCGCCTGCTGCGGCGCCACGACCTGCGGGTGTCGAGCATCGGCTCGCCCGTGGGCAAGGTCTTCGTCGACGAGGACCTCGACGCGCACCTCGACCGGATGCGGCACGCCGCGCGCGTCGCCCAGGAGCTCGGCGCCCCGTACGTCCGGGTGTTCTCGTTCTTCCTGCGGCCCGGGACCGACCCGGCGACCGTGCGCGACGTCGTGCTGCGCCGGATGGCGGCGCTCGCCGAGGTGGCGCGCGCGGCAGGCGTCGTCCTGGTCCACGAGAACGAGAAGGGGATCTACGGCGACGTCCCGCGGCGCTGCCTCGACGTCGTCGAGTCCGTCGGCTCGGAGCACCTCGCGCTCGCGTGGGACTCCGCGAACTTCGTCCAGGTCGGCGTGCGCCCCTTCACGGACGGCTACGCGCTGCTGCGGCCGCACCTCGCCTACGTCCAGGTGAAGGACGCCGACGCGGCGACGGGCGCCGTCGTGGCCGCGGGACGCGGGGACGGCGAGGTGGTCGAGACCGTGCGCGCGCTGCGCGACGACGGGTTCGACGGGTTCTTCTCGCTCGAGCCGCACCTCGGCGACGCCCACAGCCTCGGCGGGTTCTCCGGGCCCGAGCTGTTCACCGAGGCCTTCGACGCCTTCACCGACATCCTCACCGCCGAGGCGGTGCCGTTCCGATGAACGACGCACCGTCCCCGGACGTGCCGCCGGGCACCCGGACCACGACCATGGAGGACCGCACGATGACGACTGCCCAGGACGTGCGACCGGCGCCCGGTGCGGCGCGACCGCACGATGCCGCGGCCCGCGGCCCGCGCGCACGGGACCGGGGCACGACGCCGCTCGGCGCAAGGCTCGTCGCGCTCGCCGCGGCGTCGTGGCGGCCCGCCCTCGTGCTCCTCGCGCTGTTCGGCGTGTGGTGGTTCGTCGCGTGGCGTGAGCTGGTCCCGGCGTACCTCGTGCCGTCGCCCGGCGCGGTGTGGGACACGATGGTCGCCGACTGGGCGATGCTGCTCGAGCACACGTGGGTGACGACGATGGAGACCGTCGTCGGGTTCGTCCTCGCGGCGGTGATCGGGGTCGCGACGGCCGTGGTGCTCGTCTACTCGCCCACCGCGGAGAAGTCGCTGTACCCGCTCATCCTCTTCGCCCAGGTCATCCCCAAGATCGCGATCGCCCCGATCCTCGTCGTCTGGTTCGGGTTTGGCGCGACGCCGAAGATCGTCCTCGCGGTGCTCATCGCGTTCTTCCCCGTGGTCGTCTCGGCCGTGGCCGGCCTGCGGTCGATCGACCCCGAGCTGCTGGAGATGTCCGCGACGATGGGCGCCTCGCGCTGGCGGACGTTCCGCAAGATCCGGTTCCCCGGGTCGTTGCCGCAGCTCATGTCCGGGCTCAAGGTCGCCGTCACGCTCGCGGTCGTGGGCGCCGTCGTCGGCGAGTTCGTCGGGGCCGACCGCGGCCTCGGGTACGTGCTGCTCCTCGCGAGCGGCAACCTCGACGCCCCGCTGCTGTTCGCCGACCTCATCCTCATGTCGCTCATCGGCGTCGTGCTCTTCCTCCTGGTCGAGCTGCTCGAGCGGCTCCTCATCCCGTGGCACGCGTCCCGGCGCGGCAACCTCGTGCTCGCGGCCTCGTGAGGCGCGGGACACCGCCGGGCGCCGCCCGGCCCGCGCCGACAGCACTCTCGTCATCTCCCGCCCCTCGACGTCGAGGCGGCACGAGCAGAAGGGCTCTTCCCATGCGTGGTGGACGGTTCGCAGTGACGCTGGCGCTGGCCGGCGTCGTGGTGGCAGGGACGACGGCCTGCGGGCAGTCCGACCCGTCGGGCTCCGGCGGCGAGGCGGGGGGCGACGGGCTCACCGAGGTCACCGTCACGCTCAACTGGGTCCCGTACGGCGAGCACGCGCCGTTCTACTACGGCGTGGAGCAGGGGATCTTCGAGGAGGAGGGGATCGACCTCACGATCCAGCCGGGCAACGGCTCGGGGAACACGGTCCAGCAGGTCGCCCAGCGCAACACCGACTTCGGCTGGGCGGACACGCCGCCGCTCGCGAACGGCATCAGCTCGGGCATGCCGGTGCGCAGCGTGGGCGTGTTCCTCCAGACGGGCCCGAGCTCGGTCGAGTTCTTCGCCGACCAGGGCATCACCGAGCCGGCCGACCTCGTCGGCAAGACGGTCGGCGGCACCCCGGGCGACGCGATGTACGGGACGTTCCCGGCCTGGCTGGAGCTCAACGGGGTGGACCCTGCGGACGTGACCGTGGTCAACGTCGACGCCGCGGGCAAGATCGCCGCGCTCATCGAGGGCAAGGTCGACGCGATCCAGGGCTTCCACCACGACCAGGCGCCGACGATCGAGAACCAGACGGGCGAGGAGGTCGAGGCGCTGCCCTTCGCGGACTTCGGCATGAACCTGCTCGGCACCGGCCTCGTCGCGCACGAGGCGCTCCTGGCGGACGACCCGGAGCTCGTGGAGGCGATGGTGCGCGCGACGTCGCGCGCGTTCCTCGCGGCCTCGGAGGACCCGGACGCGGCGGTCGCGGCGATGGCCGCGGGCGCCGAGCAGGCGCCCGACGAGGCGGTCCTCGCCGCGCAGCTCGCGGCGACGGTCGAGCTGCTGGGCCTCGAGGACGCGCCGGCGCCCGGGGTGAACACCGAGGAGCAGTGGACGGACACCCTCACGTTCCTGTCCGAGAACACCGACTTCGACGGCGGCACGACGCCCGCGGACTTCTGGGACGGCTCGTTCGGGGCGGACCTGTGACGGCCGCGCCGGAGCTCGACGCGGCCGCCGCGCCGGCGGTCGCCGAGCCGGTCATCGAGGTCCGCGACCTGACGATGCGCTTCCGGTCCAAGCGGTCGGAGACCGTCGCGCTCGACGACGTCTCCCTGACGGTCCGGGCGGGCGAGCTCGTGACCATCGTCGGGCCGTCGGGGTGCGGCAAGTCGACGCTGCTGAAGATCGTCGCGGGCCTCACCGCCTGCACCGAGGGCGAGGTGCGCCTCCACGGGCAGACCGTCACGCGCCCCCAGCGCGACATCGGGTTCGCGTTCCAGCGGTCCGCGCTCCTGGAGTGGCGCGGCGTGCGCAAGAACATCCTGCTCCAGGCCGAGATGCGGGGCATGGACCGGCGCCGCGCCGACGAGCGCGCGGACGCGCTCATCGCGCTGACCGGTCTCACGGGCTTCGAGAAGGCGCTGCCGCACGAGCTGTCCGGCGGCATGCAGCAGCGCGTGGCGCTGTGCCGGGCGCTGCTGCACGAGCCGCGCGTCCTGCTCATGGACGAGCCGTTCGGCGCGCTCGACGCGCTCACGCGCGAGCAGATGAACATCGAGATGAACCGCATCTGGCGCGAGACCGGCACGACGATCGTCCTCGTCACCCACTCGGTGCCGGAGGCGGTCTTCCTCGGCAGCCGGATCGTCGTGATGAGCCCCCGCCCCGGGCGGATCGTCGAGACGCTCGAGCCGGGCCTGCCCGCGGAGCGCGACTACGCCACGACCCTCGTCGACCCCCGGTTCACGGGGGCCGCCGAGCGGCTGCGCGACCTGCTCGGCGCGAGCCACGTCGCCGAGTGAGCGGCCCGGTGGGGGAGCAGGCCGCGGGCGGCGTCGGCGTGGGCGTCGTGGGCATGGGCAGCATCGGGGTGCTCCACGCGCGGGCGCTGCGTGACCTGGCGCCCCGCGCGCGGGTCGTCGCGTACAGCGGCGGGCGGTCGTCCGACGCCGCCGAGGCGGCGGGGGACGCGGTGCGCGTCGCGGCCGAGGACGTGGCCCGGCACCCCGGCGTGGACGTCGTCGCGGTCTGCGCGCCGAGCGGCAGCCACGCCGGACTCGCGCTCGCCGCGCTCGAGGCGGGCAAGCACGTCGTCGTGGAGAAGCCGCTCGCGGTGACCGTCGAGGACGCCGTCCTCGTGGCGCGCGTCGCCCGCGAGCGGGGGCTGCTCGTCTCGACGGTGTCGCAGCGCCGCTTCGAGCCGCAGCACCGGGCTCTGCGCCGCGCGCTCGACGACGGCGCGCTCGGCGAGCTCCGCCTCGTCGCCGCGCACGTGCCCTGGTTCCGCGACGACGACTACTACGCCGCCGCGCCGTGGCGGTCGTCCGCGGCCGCGGGCGGCGGGTCGCTCATGAACCAGGGCGTGCACACCGTCGACCTCGTGCGCTGGCTGTGCGGGCCGGTCGAGTCGGTCACCGCCCAGGCCGGGACGCTCGCGCGCGCCGTCGCCGCCGGTCCGCCCGACGACGTCGCCGAGGACACGACGGTCGCGACGCTGCGCTTCGCGTCGGGGGCGCTCGGGGTCGTCACGACGACGACCGCGACGCCGCCGGGCTTCCCCGCGACCGTCGCCCTGCACGGCTCGCTCGGCTCGGTCGAGCTCGCGCAGGACGAGGTCCGCCGCTGGGACGTCCCGGGCGTTCCGGCGCCCGGCTCCGGGACCGCCCGCGGCGGCGCGGCCGACCCGCTCGCGATCGGGCACGCGGGCCACCGCGCCCAGTGGGAACGGGTGCTCGCGGCGGTCGCCGGGACGGAGCCGGTGCCCGTGGACGCCGCGGACGCGGTCGAGACGGTCCGGCTCCTGTGCGCGATCCGGCGCGCGGCGGCGACCGGCGCGCTCGTCCGTCCGGCCGACCTGTGACCCCGACCGTGCACCCCGACGAGACCCGTCCGACCCAGGAGGCCGCGTGACCAGCCCGACCGCCGTCCCCCGCCCGACGGGAGCCCCGCCGCAGGCCCGGCCGCGCCTGCACCGGGACACGCACCCCGCGTCGTGGCCCGCGCCCGTGCGCCCGACGCAGGTGGGGATCGTCCACCTCGGGATCGGCGCGTTCCACCGCGCGCACCAGGCCGTCGTCACGGAGGACGCCGCGCGTGCCACGGGGGACGTGCGCTGGGGGATCCTCGGCGTGACGCAGCGCTCCGCGGCGGTGCGCGACCAGCTCCGCCCCCAGGGCGGGGTGTACGCGGTGCTGACCGTCGGGCCCGACGGCGCGTCGCCGCGCGTCGTGGGGTCGGTGACCGACGTCGCGTGGCCGGCCGAGGAGACGCCGCGCGTCCTCGCGGCGCTCGCGGCGCCGACGACGCACGTCGTGAGCCTCACGGTGACCGAGAAGGGCTATGCGCGCCGCGCGGACGGTCACCTCGACACGGGGTCCGTGCGCGCGGACCTCGACGCGCTCGCCGCGGAGGAGGCCGCGGGGCCGCCGCCCGCAGCGCCCGGGCCGCGCGTCGCGCCCGCGACGAGCGCGGTCGGGCTGCTCGTGCGCGGGCTCGCGGCGCGGCGGCGCGCCGGGGGTGCGCCCCTGACCGTGCTGAGCTGCGACAACCTCGCGGACAACGGTCGTGTGCTCGCCCGGCTCGTGTCCGAGGCCGTGGACGCGGCGCTCCCGGGCGCGCGCGGCGACGCGCTGCGCGCGTACCTCGCCGCCTCCGTGACGTTCCCGTGCAGCATGGTGGACCGCATCGTCCCCGCCACGACTCCCGCCCGGCGGGACCAGGCCGAGGCGCTGCTCGGCGCGCGCGACGAGGGCCTCGTCGTCGCGGAGCCCTTCCTCCAGTGGGTGATCGAGGACCGCTTCGCCGGTCCGCGGCCCGCGTGGGAGCGCGGCGGGGCGACCCTGACGAGCGACGTCGCGCCCTACGAGCGCGCCAAGCTCCGCCTGCTCAACGGCGCGCACTCCTACCTCGCCTACGCGGGGTCGCTCGCGGGCCACGCCACGATCGCCGAGGCCGTCGCCGACCCCGCGCTCGCCGTGGGCGTCCGGGCCCTGCAGGCCGAGGCGGTGACGACGCTCGACGCGCCGGACGGCGTCGACCTCGCCGCGTACGCGCGGACCCTGCTCGACCGGTTCGCGAACCCCGCGACGGGCCACGCCGTGCGGCAGGTCGCCGCGGACGGGACGCAGAAGATCCCGGTCCGGTGGGGCGCGACGCTCGCCGACCTCCTCGCCGCGCGACCGGACGACCCGCTCCCGCCCGGCGTCGTCGGGGCGCTCGCCGCGTGGGCGCGGTACGTCGCGCGGGAGGCGCGCGCCGGCCGCGCCCCCGACGACCCGCGCGCCGACGAGCTGCTCGCGGCCGTCGCGGACGCGCCCGACGACGACGCCGCGGTCCGCGCGCTCGTCGCCCTCCCGGGGCTGCTGCCGGGCGTGGCGCAGGACCGCCTGCCCGGGCTCGCCGACGCGGTCGCCGGCGCACGCACACCGGTGACGACCGGCACGACGACCGAGGAGGTCACGCGATGAAGATGGGGTTCCGCTGGTACGGCGAGGGGAACGACACGGTCACGCTCGACCACGTGCGGCAGATCCCCGGCGTGGAGACGATCGTGTGGAGCCTGCACGGCAAGCAGGCGGGCGAGGTGTGGGAGCAGGCGGAGATCGACGCCGAGGTCGCGACGATCACCGGCCTGGGGGAGGCGGCCCGCGCGCGCGGCGTCACGCGGACGTTCGACGCCGAGGTGGTCGAGTCCGTCAACGTGCACGAGTCGATCAAGCTCGGGAGGACCGTCCTCGGTGTGAGCCGCGACGAGGCGATCGAGAACTACGTGACGACGATCCGCCGGCTGGGCCGGGCCGGGGTCAAGGTCGTCTGCTACAACTTCATGCCCGTCGTCGACTGGCTGCGCACGGACCTGTGGCACCCGCTGCCCGACGGCTCGACGGCGCTGTTCTTCGAGCGTGCCGTGGTCGACGCGACGTCGCCGCGGCGGCTCGTGGCCGAGACGGTGGCGAGCACGCACGGCCTCACGCTGCCCGGGTGGGAGCCCGAGCGGCTGGCGCGTCTCGGGGAGCTCGACGTCGCCTACGAGGGCGTGACCCGTGAGGACATGTACGCGCACTACCGGTACTTCCTCGACGCCGTGGTCCCGGCCTGCGAGGAGGCCGGCGTCAAGCTCGGCGTGCACCCCGACGACCCGCCCTACGACGTCTTCGGCTGGCCGCGCGTCGTCTCGACCAAGGACGACCTCGCGCGCGTGCTCGCCCTCCACGACAGCCCGTACCACGGGCTCACCCTGTGCCTCGGCTCGTTCTCCGCGAACCCCGAGCAGGACCCTGTCGACGCGGTGCGCACCTTCATGGACCGGGTCCACTTCACGCACGTGCGCAACATCAGGCACCTGGGGAACGGGGACTTCACCGAGGTCGGTCACCGCGCGTGCGAGGGCAGCGTCGACACGACGGGGATCATGCGCGCGTACGCCGAGGCGGGCTACGAGGGCTACGTGCGTCCCGACCACGGGCGCCACCTGTGGGACGAGAACACGACCAACAGGCCCCGGCCCGGGTACGGCCTGTACGACCGCGCGCTCGGCGTCCAGTACCTGCTCGGCGCGTGGGACGCGTTCCGGTACGACGCCTGACGGCGGGCGACCCGTGGCTACGCGTCGCCGGCGGTCCGCGCGTCGCCCCAGCCGTACCAGCGCTCGACCTCGATCCACGCGCTGACGCGCGGGCTGTGCCGGTTCGGGTAGCCGTGCCCCGTGTAGTGGGTCGAGATCCGGTCGATGTCGGCCAGGCCCTCGTCGGCGCGCAGCTCCACGACGCGGCCGACGAGCGTCACGTGCGTGTACCAGTTCTCGTCGAGGACCGTGAGCGAGACGCGCGGGTCGCGCTGCAGGTGCTTGAGGCGCACGCGCGACTCGTCGAGGTTGACGAGCACGCGACCGTCGTCCTCCCACACGTACCACGTGGCCGCGGTGACGGGGGCGCCGTCGGAGCGCACCGTCGCCATGACGGCCGCGTTCGGGCGGCGCAGCAGGTCGACGAGGCGGGCGGGCAGCGGGGGACGGGACACGACGGCTCCTCGGGTCGGGGGCGGGACGACCCGACGCTACGTCACGCACCGGCCGCCCGCCGCGCGGGCGGGCGCTCAGTCCTCGGCCCCGGCCCGCGCGTACGCCGCGACGTCGGGGTCGTAGGCGACGGGGCGCGACTGGTCGAGCTCGACGAGGACGACGTCGTCGAGCCAGCGGCCCCGGCTCGTGCCGCCGCGCGCGGCGAGGCCCGGGCCGCCGGGTCCGGGGGCGGTGCCGTACCCCGTGGGCTCGTCGGCCGGGTCGTGCACGACGACGACCGGTGCGCCGGGCAGGGGCACGCGGTCCGCGGGGGCGACGAGCAGGAGGTCGACGCGCCGCTCGGCTCCCGGGGTGCCGAAGGTCACGGTCGCGTCGAGCCGCGGGCGACCGTCGTCGGTCCACCTGCCGTCGTACCGCACGCTCTCCAGGCGTCCCTCCGTGCGCATCCCGTCGCGCCGCAGCGCGCGCAGGCGGTCCTGGACGGTGCGCGCCTCGCGCCGGGCCGCGAGCGTCGCGGCGACCGCCGCGCCGCCCCCGGCGAGCGCGAGCACGGTGGTGAGCGCGAGGGCCGCGAGCGGCAGCGGCTCCAGGCCGCGCGCGAGCGGGTGCTCGACGCCGGCCCGGTCGAGCGCCACGACCGTCCCGGCGCCGAGCGCGACCGCCAGGAGGGCGGTGGCCGCCGTGAGGCGCGAGCCGACGCGGGACGAGCCGGTCGCCGCGAGCGCGACGGTGTGGACGCCGATCAGGAGCGTGCCCGGCACGAGCGCGACCACCGCGAGCGCGAGCACGAGCCACCAGGGTGCGGGTCGCCCGTCCGGCAGGGCGCCGGACCCGAGCAGGTGGCCCGCGAGCAGCGTGAGCGCGGCCCCGGCGACCGGCGCCACGAGCACGCCGGCCGACGCGACGAGGCGCGCGAGGTACAGCGTCTGGGCGCGCGGCGAGAGCGGCGTCTCGACGACCGGCCGCCCGCGCGGGTCCCGGACCGCGAACGCCGGGACGAGCGGGCTGAGGAACCCCGGGTTCCCCGGGAGCCCCACCGGGTCCGCCGCGGTCTCGGTCACCGACCCCCAGTCGGGGACGTCCTCCGTCATCACCACCACCTCCTCCGGTTCAGGTCAAGTAAAAGTAATGCAGAGGGTAGGTCATGGGGAAGGGCGGCCGCGTGACATGATCACCTCATGCTCACTCCCGCCACCGGCGCGGCCGGGTCGCGCATCGTCGGACTCGGTCACTTCCAGCCCGAGAAGACCCTCACCAACGACGACATCGCGCAGCTCGTCGAGACGAACGACGAGTGGATCCGCTCGCGCACGGGCATCGTCACGCGCCACGTCGCCGACGACGACACGACCGTCGCCGACATGGCCACCGCGGCCGCCCGCCACGCGCTCGACGACGCGGGCGTCGAGCCCACCGAGGTCGACCTCGTCATCGTCGCCACCGCCACTGCGACCGACCGCTCGCCCAACACCGCCGGTCGCGTCGCCTACCACCTGCGCACGGGCGTCATGCCGGGGCAGTCCACGCCCGAGGAGGCGTCCGAGCTCGACCTGCGCGGCGTCGTCGGGCCCGCGGTGCTCGACGTCAACGTCGCGTGCTCCGGCTTCGCCCACTCCGTCGGCCTCGCCGACCAGGCGATCCGCGCCGGCTCCGCGCGCACGGCCGTCGTGATCGGCGCGGAGAAGCTCACCGCGTTCACCGACTGGACCGACCGCAGCACGTGCATCCTCACCGCCGACGGCGCGGGCGCCGCGGTGCTGCGCGCGACGGACGAGCCCGGCGTCGGGCCCGTGACGTGGGGCTCCGAGCCCGACCTCACGCCCGCCGTGCTCATCGAGACGCCGCACGAGAAGTTCGCCCAGGACGGCCGCGCCGTCTTCAAGTGGGCCATCACGCGCGCCGCCGACCGCGCGCGCACCGTCGTCGAGCGCTCCGGCGTCTCGCTCGACGACATCGAGGTGCTCGTCGCGCACCAGGCGAACCTGCGCATCATCGAGCCTCTCGCCAAGGCGCTCGGCCTCGAGTCGAAGGTCGTCGTGACGGACATCGTCGAGTCGGGCAACACCTCCGCCGCGTCCATCCCGCTCGGGCTCTCCAAGTGGTGGCACGCCGGCAGGATCCCCGCGGGCGTCCCCGCGCTGCTCTTCGGCTTCGGCGGCGGGTTCGCGTGGGCGGGCCAGGTCGTGGAGACACCGACGCGCTGACCGCGGGCGGCCCCGTCCGCCGCGGCCGGTCCCGGCCGACGCCTGCGCGGGGTGCGGGGCGGGGCAGAATGGGGCCCATGCCTCTCGCCCCCCGCTACGTCGCCGCCGACGACCGCTACGACACGATGACCTACCGACGCACGGGGCGCAGCGGCCTCGACCTGCCCGCGATCTCGCTCGGGCTCTGGCACAACTTCGGTGACGTCAACCCGTTCGACACCCAGCGCGCCGTGCTGCGCCGCGCGTTCGACCTGGGCATCACGCACTTCGACCTCGCGAACAACTACGGCCCGCCGTACGGCTCGGCCGAGGAGAACTTCGGTCGGCACCTCGCCCAGGACCTCGGCGCGTACCGCGACGAGCTCGTCATCTCCTCCAAGGCGGGCTACGACATGTGGCCGGGGCCGTACGGCGACGGCGGCTCGCGCAAGTACCTGCTGTCCTCGCTCGAGCAGTCGCTGCGGCGGATGAACCTCGACTACGTGGACGTCTTCTACCACCACCGCCCGGACCCGAGCACGCCGCTCGAGGAGTCCATGCGGGCCCTGCACGACGCCGTGCAGCAGGGCAAGGCGCTGTACGTCGGCGTGTCCAACTACTCGCCCGCCCGCACGCGCGAGGCGGCCGCGATCCTCGCCGACCTCGGCACCCCGCTCCTCATCCACCAGCCCAGCTACTCGATGCTCAACCGGCACGTCGAGGACCCCGCGCACGACGACCCGTACGACGGCGTGCAGAGCGAGTCGCTGCTCGACGTCGTGGGCGACCTCGGCGTGGGCACCATCGTGTTCTCGCCGCTCCAGCAGGGCCTGCTCACGGACCGCTACCTGTCCGGGTCGGCGCCGGAAGGGTCGCGCGCCGCGCGCCCCGACTCGCCGTTCCTGTCGGAGCGGAACCTCGACGAGGCGTACCTCGAGCGCGCGCGGGCGCTGAACGAGATCGCCGGCGACCGTGGCCAGACCCTCGCACAGCTCGCGCTCACCTGGGTGCTGCGCGACGACCGCGTCACCTCCGCGCTGGTCGGTGCGAGCAGCGTCCGCCAGCTCGAGAGCAACGTCGCGGCGCTCGCCGCGCCCGCGCTCACGGCGGACGAGGTCGACGCGATCGAGGCGGTCCTCACCGCGTAGCGGCCCGCGCGCGGAGCGTCGCCGGGTCGGCTCCTCGGTGGCGTGACGCCGCGACGGCGTGCGAAGTCGGCGCAGTTGCCGTCTCCTAGCAGGAGGGGGCGTGTCGTGACCACTCGTCGCGCCGACGTGCCACCGGGTCGGCGCCCCCTCTGGCCCCGGCCGCCCCGAGCGGCCGCGGCGGTCGTCGACCAGGTACTGCCGCAGCGGCCCTCACCGAGGCGAGGAGGAGCCGATGACCAGGACCAACCCGATGGTCTGGCTGGGGCGCACGGCGCGACGCGGCCTGACCGATCTCCCGCGCAACATCCTGTGGGCGCTGGACGCCGGGGTCACGAACCCGGCACGGTCCGCCGGCCAGACCGTGCAGGCCGCCGGCCAGCGCGCGGCCACGGCAGTGGCGGACGTCAACCCGTTCGGCGACCGCGTCGAGCGACGGTCGAACCGCGTGGACTCCGCGATGGAGCGGGTGCACGAGCTCGAGCTGCGCGCGCACGAGGCCGCCCGCGAGGCGAAGGAGCGCGCGGACGCCCTGAGCGCCGCGGAGGAGGAGGGGAGCAGACAGCTGGAGACGGCCCGCGACGACGCCGACCGCGAGGTCGCCCAGGTCGTCGCGGAGTCGCAGCGCGAGGCGGACGAGTACGTCGCGGCGAAGCGTGCGCAGGCCGAGCAGTCCACCGCGCGCCGGGTCGCGGAGGTCGAGGCGCAGGTGCGACGCCGCGTGGAGCAGGCCGAGGAGGAGGCCGAGCGGGCGCGCGCCCGGGCGGAGCAGGCCATCGAGCAGGCGCGTCGGGAGATGGCGAGGGCGCGCGAGCTCGCGGAGGAGGCGGCCGCTGCCGCGCGCGCCGCGGCCGAGGAGGCTCGGGAGCGGGCCGAGCGCCTCGCCGAGCAGGCGGAGGCCGAGGCGGAGCGGGCCCGGCAGCAGGTCGACGCCGCCGAGGAGCGTCGCGAGGCCGCCCTCGGCGAGGGCCGTCGGCTCGGGGCGGACGCGGACACCGACCCGCTGGACCTCGACGACATGACGAAGGACAAGCTGCTCGAGCTCGCCCGCGAGATGGGCCTGGAGCTCACCTCGTCGATGCGCAAGCAGGCCGTCGTCTCGGCGATCCGCAAGCACTCCGACGAGCACGAGCAGGAGGCGAGGGCATCATGAACCTGACGGGGATGTTCCGGAGGAAGACGTTCCTCGACCGGGCGCGCGAGGCGCTCGGGCTGCAGAAGAAGCGCTCCGGCCCGGACATGGTGCGGTCGGGCCTCGTGACGCTCGGGTCCCTCGCCGCGGTGACCGCGGCCAGCGCGGCGGTCTCCGCCATCCGCACCCGGCAGCAGGGAGGCGACGATGCTGGGGAGTAAGACGCTCGGGCGCGCGGTGTTCTTCGGGCTGGGGTACGTCGTGGGCACCCGGGCCGGCCGGGAGCGGTGGGCCCAGATCGAGGCGGGGGCCCGGGCGTTCGCCGAGCGGCTGCGCGAGCGGTTGGACGACGGCGACGGCGTCCCGGGCTCCCGCCCGACGTCCCGGTCCGACGACGCGGGACCCGACGAGGACATCCGCCTCGGCGGCTAGCGGGCGGACGCCATGCGTATCGAGATCCATCTCCTCGCCCGGCTCCTGCGGATCCCGCTGCTGCGCGTCGAGGGCGTCGTCGACATCGACGACCTGCCCGGGTCGGACGGGGGGAGCACGCGGCGCGTCGTCGAGGTCTCGCCGCGCGTCCCGCACGGCCGCGGGCGCCCGCACGTGCACCGCCCCGCCCCGACCGTCGGCCGCGACCTCGCGGCCGCGGAGGCCATCGTCTCCGGCCTCGACGGCGACGTGGGGCGCGCGGCACGGGCGCGCCCCGCGCGTCGCCCCTAGTGTCGCGCGGCCGGGCGGGCGCCCGGCAGGTCGTCCCCGGGGTCGGAAGCCGCCGCGGCACGCTCGCGCAGGAGCCGCCGCTCGCGCGGGGTCGGGGCGAGCGCCGCGGCCCGTTCGAGCACGTCGGCGGCCTCGCGGTGGCGCCCGAGCCGCACGAGCAGGTCGCCGCGCACCGCCCCGTACAGGTGGTGGCGGGCCAGGCGCGGGTCGTCCGCGACGTCGTCGAGCACGGCGAGCGCCGCCTCGGGGCCGTCCGCGAAGCCCACGGCGACGGCGCGGTTGAGCTCGACGACGGGGGAGGGCGCCACCGTCGCGAGCGCGTCGTAGAGCGCGGCGATCGCCTCCCAGTCGGTGTCCTCCCAGGACTCCGCGCGCGCGTGGCACGCCGCGATCGCGGCCTGGAGCGAGTAGGGGCCGAGCGCCCGGCCGGTGCGGGTCCCGAGCGCGAGCGCCCGGTCGAGCGCCGCGAGCCCGTGCCGCACGAGCAGGCGGTCCCAGCGCGAGCGGTCCTGGTCCTGGAGCAGCACCGCCTCGCCGTCCGGGCCGGTGCGCGCGCGGAAGCGCGACGCCTGCAGCTCCATGAGCGCCACGAGCCCGTGCACCTCGGGCTCGCCCGGCAGCAGGCCGACGAGGACGCGGCCGAGGCGCATCGCGTCCTCGGCGAGCTCACGCCGCACCCACTCCTCGCCCGACGTCGCCGCGTAGCCCTCCGTGAACACGAGGTACACGACCTCCAGCACCGCGGGCACGCGCTCGGCGAGCTCCTCGGCGTGCGGCACCTCGACGCGGACGTTCGCCTCGGCGAGCGTCCGCTTCGCGCGCGAGATGCGCTGCCCGACCGTCGCGGACGGGACGAGGAACGCGCGCGCGACCTCGTCGGTCGTCAGGCCACCGACGAGACGCAGCGTGAGCGCCACGCGCGACTCGCGGGGGAGCACGGGGTGGCACGCGACGAGGACGAGCGCGAGCAGGTCGTCGCCCACCGGGTCGTCGACGATCGCGTCCGGCGCCGGGACGGACCCGACGAGGGCGGCCGCACCGTCGCCCGGGTGCGCGACGGGCGTCGTGCCCGACCCGGGCGCGGCGAGGCCCGCCGCGAGCCGCGCGTACTTCTCGTCGCGCGTGCGCTCGCGGCGGACCAGGTCGACGGCGCGCCGGCGCGCGACCGTCGTGAGCCACGCACCGGGGTTGTCGGGCACGCCCTGCGCGGGCCACTGCTCGAGCGCCGCGACGAACGCCTCCTGCGCGACCTCCTCGGCGAGGCCCACGTCGCGGAGCGTCCGGGCGAGGCCCGCGACGAGGCGCGGCGACTCGATGCGCCACACGGCCTCGACGGTGCGCGAGACGTCGGTCATCGTCGTGCCCGCTCCCGACGGCGGCGCGTCAGGCGCCGTGCTGCTCGCGGATCTGCTCGGCGAGGCGCTCGTCCTTCTCGCGCTGCTCGGGCGTGTACTCCGCCCCGAAGTCCTCGGCCTCGAAGATCGGCCGGATCTCGAGCACCTCCTCGAGCCCCAGGTTCGGGTCGCTCGGGCACTTCCGGGCCCACTCGACGGCCTCCTCGAGCGAGGAGACCTGCCAGATCCAGTACCCGGCGACGATCTCCTTGGACTCGGTGAACGGCCCGTCGACGACCGACGTCTCGCCGCCGCGGAACACGACCCGCGTGCCCTTCGACGTGGGCTGCAGCCCCTGGCCGTCGAGCATGATGCCGGCCTTGACGAGCTCCTCGTTGTACGCGCCCATCTGGGCGAGCATCTCCTGCGTCGGGGCGATCTTGTCCTCGTCCGCCCCGTGGCCCGTGATCATGACCATGACTCGCATGACTGCCTCCTCGGTGAGTGCCTCCACGACCCTATGCCGTGGGGTGCCTTCACCTGCACGTCGGACGGCCCGCCCGGATTTCGACACGGACCGCCGACGAGCTCTCCCGGGTCAGCGGAAGCGCTGGACGGCGAGCGGCGCGGCCTCGGCGAGCCCGCGGACCGCGGGGTGGTCGGAGCCCGGGGCGGCGCCGGAGAAGACGTCGCGCAGCGGACCGGAGGACACGAACGTCCCGTCCGCGAGCACGTGGACCGTGGGGCACAGGCGCTCGACGAGCTCGAGGTCGTGCGAGACGAGCAGCACCGCGGTGCCGAGCGCGGCCGTCGCGCCGGCGAGGCGGCGCACGACGTCGCCGCGCATCGCCGGGTCGACGGCGGTGAGGGGCTCGTCGAGGAGCAGGGCGCGCGGGCGCGTCGCGAGCGCGACGGCCAGCGCGACGCGCTGCTTCTCCCCGCCGGACAGGGAGTGGACCGTGCGCGGCGCGTAGCGCGGCTCGAGCGCGACGTCGCCGAGCAGCTCCTCGACGGACCGGCCGCTGGGCCGTCCGGCCTTGCGCGCGTCCTTGAGCGCCGCGGACAGCGTGCGGTCCACGGTCCAGCGCGGGTCGATCCCGATCCCCGCGAGACCGTCCTGGGAGACGCGGCGCACGTCGGCCGTGAACTGCTTCTTGTCGCGGCGCGAGAGCTTGGTGACGGTGCGCCCGGCGTACGTGACGTGGCCCGCGGTCGGGCGCACGAGCCCGACGAGCGCACGCACGACCGTCGACTTGCCCGCGCCCGACTCGCCGACGATCCCGACCGGCGCCGCGCCGGGCGTCACGTCGAGGTCGAGCCCGCTCACGACGTCGGGTCCTCCGTAGCCGGCCGCGAGGCCGGTGGCGCGCAGGATCGGGGTCGCAGTCGTGCTCATGGGTCACCTTCTGGTCGTCGGGGCCGGGCGGGCGGTCCGGGGGTCCCGCACGTCCGACGAACGACGCTACCGCGGAGTTCCGTGGCGCTGCTCACGGGCCGTCCACCGCGCCCGACGTCGCCGGAGGGGATACCCTCGCGGCGCGGCCGTGCTGCGCGGACGCGGTAGCCTGAGGCACTCGACACAGGATCCTCGAGCCCAGGTGGTCCGTCGACCCGCCCCACACCGCGTGCGGCGACCCGGACGGAGGACCATGACCAGGACGGTCGACGAGCCGGAGCTTCTCGCGCCCGGCGAGGCGGTGGACCTCGACAACTGCGCGCGCGAGCCCATCCACGTCCCGGGCCTGATCCAGCCGCGCGGCGTGCTCCTCGTCGTGCGCGAGGCGGACGGCGTGCTGCTGCAGGCCTCGGCGAACGTCGAGCGCTACCTCGGTGCGGCGGCGGACGACCTCGCCGGCCGTCCGCTCGCGGACGCCCTGGGCGAGCAGCCGGCGCGCCTCGTGCTCGACCACGCCGCGAGCGTCGCGGACCTCGCGACGCGCAACCCCGTCGCGCTCCGCCTCGCCCGCTGGGGCGGCTCGACGGACGAGATGGTCGACGCCGTGCTCCACCGGCCCCCGCTGCCCGCGGAGGGCCCGGGCGCGGAGCCGGTGCTCGTCGTCGAGCTCGAGACGGCGGCCGGCGCCCGGCCCCTGACGTTCCCCAACACCTACCTCGCCGTGCGGCACGCGCTGCGCGACCTCGAGCGCGCCGCGAGCCTCACCGAGCTCTACGACGACGCGGCACGGCACGTGCGCGCGCTCACGGGCTTCGACCGCGTGATGATCTACCGCTTCGACGCCGACTACAACGGCGAGGTGGTCGCCGAGGCACGCCGCGACGACCTCAACTCGTTCCGCGGGCTGCACTACCCGGCGTCGGACATCCCGCCGCAGGCCCGCGCGCTGTACGAGAAGAACTGGATCCGCCTCATCGCGGACGTGGACTACGAGCCGCAGCCGGTCGTGCCCACGCTCCTGCCGACGACGGGCGCGGCGCTCGACCTCACGTACTCCACGCTGCGCAGCGTCTCGCCCATCCACCTCGAGTACCTGCGCAACATGGGCGTGCGCGCGTCGATGTCCATCTCCCTCCTGCGCGAGGGGAAGCTGTGGGGGCTCATCGCGTGCCACCACTACGCCGGCCCGCACGAGCCGCCCTACGAGGTGCGCACGGCCGCGGAGTTCCTCGGCTCGACGCTCTCGGTGCGGCTCGTCGCGCAGGCCGAGGACGAGCGCGGCGTCGAGGTGCGTCGTGCGGAGGGCGTGCTCGCGCACCTCGCGGCGGACAGCCGCGACGAGAGCGTGCCGATCGGCACCGCGCTCACGCGCTCCGGCTGGCTGCGCCGCCTCGTGCGCGCCGACGGCGCCGTCGTCGTCGCGGAGGGCGGGATCATCACGGTCGGCAACGTGCCGGACGAGGACGGGTGCCGTGCTCTCGTGGCCTGGGTGCTCAGCCATGACGAGGACCTCGTGACGACCGAGGCGCTCGGCCGGGACGCGCCCGACGTCGCCGCGCTCGCCCCGGACGTGGCCGGGGTCATGGGCATCGTGCTGCCCGAGGGCCAGGTCGTGGTGTGGGTGCGCGACGAGGTGCTGCGGCACGTCGACTGGGGCGGGGACCCGCACAACAAGGCGATCGCGAGGCGCGAGGGCGACACCGTGCGGCTCAGCCCGCGCAAGTCGTTCGAGCGGTGGCGCGAGGTCGTGCGCGGGCACAGCGCGCCGTGGACGCCCGACCAGCGCGACGTCGCCACGTCGCTGCGCGGGCACCTCGTCGAGGCGCTGTACCTGCGCGGGCGCAAGGCCGTGCGCGCGACGGAGGAGCTCCAGCGCAGCCTGCTGCCGGCGCTGCTGCCCGACGTGCCCGGCTGGACGCTGCAGTCGCGCTACGAGTCGGCCGGGACCGGACTCGTGGGGGGCGACTGGTACGACGCGCTCGTGCTGCCGTCGGGGCGCATCGCCCTCGTCGTCGGTGACGTCACGGGGCACGGCCTCCAGGCCGCGGCGACGATGGGGCAGCTCGGCACCACGCTGCGCGCCGCGCTCGTGAGCACGGGCTCGGCGGTCGAGGCCGTCGCGCGCCTGGCCCACGTGGCGCGGTGGACGCTCCCGGGCGAGGTGGCGACGCTCGCCGTGGCACTCCTGGACCCGCAGACGGGCGTCGTGGAGCACGTGTCGGTGGGCCACCCGCCGCTGCTCGTGGTCGGGCCGGACGGCACCACGCGCTGGGCCGGTCGCGCGAGCGTCCCGCCGCTCGGGCTCGTGGACCGCGCGCCCACCGCGGAGGAGGTGCAGGTGCCGCCCGGCGGCGCGCTCGTGCTCTACAGCGACGGGCTGGTCGAGCGGCGGGGCGAGTCGATCCGGGACGGTCTGGACCGGCTGGCGGCCGTCTTCGCGGACGGGCCGGGGGTCGAGGTGGACGGCATCGTGGCCGCCGCGCGCGACCCGCGCTCGGCGGACGACGCGACGCTCCTCGCGGTGCGGCGCGACGCCTGAGCCGCCGGGCTCCTCAGCGGACGGGGAGGAGCGCGCTGCGGGCGGACGCGCCCGCACGGAACACGGGCACGTCGAACCGTGCCCACACGTGCTTCTCGTCGGTGCCGGTGCGGCACCAGCCGACGCAGGCCGCCGCGCGCTGCGCGAGCACGAGGCCGAAGCCGCCCGCCCCCGGCGACCGGCGACCGGCGACCACGGGCGGGACGTCGGGCGAGTGGTCCACGACGTCGACGACGAGCTCGCGCCCGTCGCTGAGCAGGCGCACGCGCGTGGGGGGCAGCCCGTGGCGCAGCGCGTTGGTCGCGAGCTCGCTCGCGACGAGGACGATGCGTTCGGGCGTCGCCTCGAGCGCGCGGTCCTGCGGGAGCGGTCCGCCGGTGAGCATGTGGTGCAGCCCCTGGCGCAGCGCCGCGAGGTCCGTGAGCCCGCGCAGCGGCCACGCACCGATCTCGACGAAGCCGGGCGGGACCGCGGCGTGGGCGACGCTCACGCGCCGTCCTCGTCGGCGTCGTCGTCGATCTCGAACAGCCCGGCGACGCCGCTGAGCTCGAGCAGGTCGCGGACGCGGCGCGGGACGCGCTCCAGCACGGGGACGCCGGAGCCGGCCGTGGCGGCGTGGTACAGCAGGCGCAGGCCGCCGGAGTCCATGAACGTCACGTCACCGAGGTCGATGTGGATGCGCCCCTCCGCGGACTGCGCGAGCCGCACGAGCTCGTCCTCGCGGCGCGCCTGGACCGCGGCGTCGATCTCACCCTGCATGGTCCAGCGTGTGCCGTCCTCCGCCGTCAGGACGTCGCCGCTCGTCGTCGAGGTCACCGTGGTGCGCTCCTCCTCGTCCCGGTACGGTACCGGGCACCCGGGACACGCTACGCGGCCACGCCCACGCTCGCGCGCCGGTGCCCACCGTGTGGCCGCGATCACGACGTGACATTTGTCTCCTCTGCGCGTGGGGTCCGGTACGGCGACGGGCCCCGCCGGCGGGATGCGCCGGCAGGGCCCGTCGGGCAGGCGGATCAGCAGGTGCGCGCGTCGAACGCGACCTCGACCGGCACGGACCCCTCGACCGTCACGACGGCCGTCCCCGCGGGGACGGACGTCGCGCGCGCAGCGAACGACTGGTACGCGCTCGCGCCGGGGACGACGCCCGTGACCGTGCGCGTGCCGTACGGCGTCGTGAGCGTCACGTCGAGCGGCGCGTCGCCGCCGTTCGTGGCGCGGACCGCGACGTACGCCTTCCCCGCCAGGCACCGCGTCTCCGCGGTGACCGCCACGGGCGCCGACCCAGCGTCGGCCGTCCAGCGCAGGGCGTACGCCCGCTCCGTCCCGTCCTCGGCCGTGACACGCACCGTCGTCGTGCCCGGGACCGCGTCGGCGGCCTCGACCGCGACGGTCGCGTACGGGTCGTGCGCGACCGCCTCGACGGCGGGCACCGCGCCCGCGACGGGCACGTCGTACGCCGTCACCGCGGGGTCGAACCCGGCGAGCGGCTCGCCGTCGACCGCGATGCGCGACGCCGTGGCGTCCGTCCCCGTGCCCGGCACCTTGGCCAGGACCTCGATCTCGGAGACCACCATGTGCGTGTTCTCGCGCGCCGTGAGCACGACGCGCACGGACGACGTCCGCACGTCCCCGAGGATCTCCACGGCCGGCGCGGGGCCGTCCGGCGAGGCGTCGACCGTGACGGGGGCGCCGACGTCGGTCCACGTGCCGTCCACGAGCGCCTGGAGCTGCACGGACCGCGCCCAGCTCGCGCTGGACCCGTCCTTCCAGAACCGTGTCACGACGCCGGTGACGTCGCGGTCGGCCGGGAGCGTGACGGTGAGCGTGTCCGAGGCCCGCTTGGCGCTCGACACCCAGTTCGACCACGCCTTGTCCGTGAGGTTGCCGTTGACGACACCGCCGACGGAGTAGCCCGGCTCGGTGAAGGTCGCGCTCGCGGTCGTGCCCGCGGCGAGCGCGCCGTTGGCGGAGTCCGCCTCGGTGACCTGGACGCGGACGGTCGCGGGCAGCGTGGCGCCCGCCCCGGCGTCGGCCGTGCCCGTGAGCTCGACGACCCCGACGGCGTCGAACGCGCCCGCGGGTGCGTCGTCCCAGACCACCGGGCGCCGGACTTCCGCGCCGCCCGCAGCGACCGCGGTGACGGTCGCGGGCAGGTCCGGCGTGCCGCCCGCGTACGCCTTGGCGCGCGCGGGGAGCGTGGAGGCCAGAACGTCGACGACGACGGTCGCGGTCGCCGCGACCGTGCCGCCGGTCGGGGTCGCGACCGTGCCCGTCACCTCGACGGTGCCCGCCTCGGCCCACGCGTCGTCGCCCGGCACGTCCCACGTCACGGGGAGCGCGCCGCGCGCGCCGTCGCGGTAGACCGGCGTGACGGTCGCGGGCAGCTCGGGCGCGGTGCCCGGCGTCGTGAACGCCTCGACCGGCTCGGTGCCCAGCACCGTCTCGTCCACGACCCGCCAGCGCTGGTTCACGCCGGAGTTCGCGAGGTACGTGCCCACGGGGGACCCGTCGGCCGTCGCCTGGCCGCCGACCTCGAGCAGGGTCCTCGACGACGCGTTGACGAGCGTGTACGTGCCGTCGCCGGTCGTCGAGAGGATCCACTGCGCGGCGAGCGGGGTGTCCGCGACGTCGGCCGGGGCGTCCTGCAGGACGGCGGACGTGTCCGCCGAGACGGCGAGCTGACGACCCGTCGCCGCGTTCGTCACGGCGTAGCGCGTCCGGTTGCTCCCGGAGCCCTCCGGGGCGCCGAGCGCGGTGAGCTCCCACGCCTGCTCCGCGACGGGCGCGTCCGTGCGGATCACGACGGTGTCGCCGGACGCCGAGGGCGCGAGCGAGCGGTCGGACTGCACGCCGTCGAGACGGTACACGTGGCCGTCCTGGACGAGCGCCGCGTCGTCCGCGACGCCGGAGACGCCGTCGACGACGAACGTCGTCACGGACTCGGCCGGCACGACGAGCGTCGCGCTCGGACCGGTCGTGCCGTCGTCGGTGCCCGGCGTGACGGCCACGGGCTCGCCCTCGACGAGGTAGCCGGCCGTGCTCGTGACGACGGGGGTGACGGTCGCATCGGACCCGACCGCACCGAACTTCGACAGGTCGAGCGTCACGGCGCGCTCGGCCGTCGTGGCGTTCACGTGCACGACCGTCGCCGACGTGCCGTCCGCGGACACCGCGGCCGTGCTGCTCGCGTCGTCCGAGCGGATCAGCGAGTCGCCCGGCTCGATGTAGTGCGTGAAGTTCTGGGTCGCCCAGTACTTCGTGTTCGTGTAGATCGGGCACGTCTCGAGCGTGTCGTCGGCCGTGCAGTCGAACGGGATCTGGATCTCGCCCCAGTTCATGCCGTTCGCGCTCTCGCCGCCCGGCGCCATGTTGTCGTAGTCCTCGACCGGCTGCCAGAACACCCACGCGTCCGGCTCGAGCTCGCGCAGGTCGTCGACGATGTGCTGCGCGCTGCCGAGCCCGGACTCCATGGTCTCGAAGTCCTGGCCCGTCGAGGACCAGTTGCCGCCGACCTCGCTCATCCAGAGCGGCTTGTCCTCGCCCTTGGCGATGTCGCGGACCGTCGTGCGCTGGCCCGTGCCGTACGTGTGGACGTTGAGCTGCGACACCTGGTCGCGCACGGCCTGCGGGTACGCGTTCCAGTTCGTCGCGAACGTGCCGGGGTTGGTCTCGTCCATCGCCGAGACCACGGCGTCCGTCGAGGCGCCCTCGAGCGCCGCGGCGAGCGCCGGGACGACCTTCGCCTGGAGCTCCGGCCCCATGTGGGCGCCCTCCTGGCGGCCTCCCGTCGGGTTGCCGTCCTCGCCGAGCTGGGTGCCCCAGTAGTTCGTGTTGGGCTCGTTGAACGGGTCGATCGTGTCGACCTCGATGCCGTGCGCCTCCTCGAGGCGCTCCGTCACGCCCACGAGGTAGGCCGCGAAGTCGTCGATGCTGTCCGCCCTGAGCTGGTCCGCGGTCGAGCTGAACCCGCCCGAGACGTACCCGCTCACGGTCATGAACCACGGCGGGGAGTTGCTGAACGTCTCCCAGTGCGTGACGTCGTCCTTGATGCGGTCGACCCACCAGCGCTGCGTCGCGTCGGCGTCGTCGTCCCAGTGGTCCGGGTTCTCGGGGTCCCACCAGTCGACGTCGGTGCGCGTCGTGCCCTCGGGCGCCTTCCACCAGCCGTCGACGGCGCCGCCCGCGCGCAGGTAGTCCGGCACGTCCGGGGCGTTGCCGCCGCCGACGTTGTAGCGCGCGATGTTGAGGTTGAGCCCCTCGTCGCCGAACACCATGTCCGCGAGCTTCTCGCGGATCTCGTCCGGGTAGCCGCCCGTGGCGTTCGCGAACCACACGAGGCTCGTGCCCCAGCCCTCGAACGGCGCGCCCGCGTACGACGGGTCGGGCGTGACGGTGACGCCCGGGACGTCGGCGGCCGCCGCGGCGCGCACCGCCGCCGCGTCCACCGCCGCTGCGCCCACCGCCGCGACGCCGAGCGGCGCGGCCTGCGCGGGCAGGGCGGCGAGCGCGCAGGACGCCACGAGCGCACCCGCGCCGAGACCGGCCGCGAGCCGTGCCCCCGCCCCTGTGGTGGCCCGGCGACCCGGGCTCGTGCGGCGGGGACCGGGTGGTCCGCCCCGTGCGGTGGTCGTGTCGGTGTGGGTCGGGCTCATCCCTGAGCCACCTCCTTCGCGTCGCTGCGAACCGGCGGATGCACCGGGTGCGGGGGTCTCCCCGCGGGGGTCTGCGGCGCCGACGGGCGGCGCGGGGTGCGAGCACGGAGACCGTGCCCGCACCCCGCGCGGCGCTCGCGGCGGTGGGGCGTCAGGCCGTGGCGGCCTCGGCGGCGCGGCGCACGACGGCCACGCCGCGCGGGTCGAGCAGGAGCGCACCGGGTGCGTCCGCTCCGGTCGTCGCGGACGCCGCGAGACGGCGGCCCGCGAGCACGTCGCCCGTGACGCCGGGCACCTCGACCGGCCGGGCCGTGCGGTTGACGAGGAACCAGAAGTCGTCCGTCCCGTCCGTGCGCACCGCGAGCTCGACGTCGCCGCGCACGGCGGCGGGCAGCTCGCTGCGCACGCCCGCGTCGTCGAGCAGGCGCGCGAGGACGGGGACGAGGCCGAGGCGGCCGAAGCGCGTCGACACGTACGCGGCGGAGCCCGTGCGGTCGCCGGCCCGGACCGTGCGCCGCGTCACCGCGGCGCGCCCGGCCTGCTCGCCGGTCTTGTACCAGCCCAGCACCTCGACGTCCGGGCCGACGACGTCGACGGGCTCGGTCCACAGCGTGCCCTCGAGCTGCTCGCCGGCGAGCTCGACGGTCGCGCTCTCGCCGTCCAGGAGCGGGGCGAACTCCTCGACGCGGATGCCGAGCAGGTCGCGCAGCGCGCCCGGGTACCCGCCGAGCCACGCGTGGTCGTCCTGGTCGACGACGCCCGAGAAGTAGGTCGTCACGAGGTGGCCGCCGCCCTCGACGAACGCGGTGAGGCGGTCGCGCAGCGCGGCGGGGACGACGTGCAGCACGGGCGCCACGACGACGTCGTACCCCGCGAGGTCGGTGGCCGTCGGCACGACGTCGGCGCGCACGCCGAGCGCGAGGAACGCCGAGTACCAGTCGAGCGCCTCCTGCCGGTAGCGCAGGCGGTCGGTCGGGTGCGAGTCGAGCTCGCTCGTCCACCACGAGTCCCAGTCGAAGACGATCGCGGCGCGCGCGGGCTTCTGCAGGCTGCCCGCGACGGGCGCGAGGTCGCGCAGGGTCGCGCCGAGTGCGACGACGTCGCGGAACAGGCGCGAGCGCTCGCCGGCGTGCGGGACCATGCCGGAGTGGTACTTCTCGGCGCCCGCCGCCGACTGGCGCCACTGGAAGAAGCAGACCGCGTCGGCCCCGTGCGCGACGTGCGTGAGCGAGTCGCGCGCGAGCTCGCCGGGCTTCTTGGCGACGTTGACGGGCTGCCAGTTCACGGCGCTCGTCGAGTGCTCCATGAGGAACCACGGGCGGTGGCGGGCGATGCCGCCCGTGAGGTTGGCGGAGAACGACAGCTCGTCGAGCGCCTGCGGGCCGGGGAGCACGTAGTGGTCGTTGGAGACGAAGTCGAGATCGTCCGCCCAGGCGGCGTAGTCCATGCCCTTCGTCTCGCCCATGACCATGAAGTTCGTCGTCACGGGGACGTCGGGCGTCACGCGGCGCAGGATCGCGGCCTCGGCGCGCAGGTGGTCCCGCAGCGCGTCGGACGAGAACCGCTTGAAGTCGAGCTGCTGCGTGGGGTTCGGGTGCGACGCGGCCAGGCGCGGCGGGAGGACCTGCTCCCACGCGCTGTAACGCTGCGACCAGAACGCGGTGCCCCACGCGTCGTTGAGCGCGTCGAGCGTCGTGTACCGGTCGCGCAGCCACGCGCGGAAGGCCGCGGCGGCGTCGTCGGAGTAGTCGTAGACGTTGTGGCAGCCCAGCTCGTTCGACACGTGCCACGCGACGAGCGCGGGGTGGTCGGCGTACCGCTCGGCCATGCGCTCCACGAGGCGCAGTGCGTGCTCGCGGAACACGGGCGACGTGGGGCGCCACTGCTGGCGCGCACCCGGCCACAGCGTCTCGCCCGTGCGGGTCTGCGGCAGGACCTCGGGGTGCTTCGTCGTGAGCCACGGCGGCGGCGAGGCCGTCGCCGTGGCGAGGTCCACCGTGATGCCGTTCTCGTGGAGCAGGTCCATGACCTCGTCGAGCCACGCGAAGTCCCACGTGTCCTCGCTCGGCTGGATGCGGGCCCACGAGAAGATCGCGAGCGACACGACGGTCACGCCCGCCTCGCGCATGAGGCGCACGTCCTCGTCCCAGACCTCGCGCGGCCACTGGTCCGGGTTGTAGTCCGCGCCGTAGGACAGGCCCGTCGGGGCGTGCGTGCCCGGCGCGGCCTGCTCGCCGGAGGGGGTGCGGGGACCGGGACGTCGCAGCCAGCGGTGCGGCGTGGGGGAAGGCATGTGTGCTCCTCGCGGGATGCTCGGTGGAGGGCGGGCGGGGACGCTGGTCGCGCCCGCGGGGGTGGCCGCCGGGCCGGCGCTCGGCCGGCCCGGCGGCCCGGGTCAGGCCGTCACTCGGAGACGGTGAAGCCCTGGTCCTTGCCGTACGTCACGGACGCGTCCTGCCACGCGGACAGGCCGTCGGTGAGGGTCGTGCCGGAGACGTACGCCTTGCCGACCGTGTCGTTGAAGATCGAGTTCGCGTAGACCTGGAACGGCAGGTAGGTCCAGCCCTCGGCGACGTTCGCGGCCGACTCGGCGAGCACCTCGTTGACCTTCTGGCCGCCGAAGTACTCGAACTCCTGCTGCGTGAAGTCGTCCGCCTCGAGCTCGGCCACGGTCGCGGGGAACGCGCCCTCCGCGACGCGCGTCGCGATGCCGTCGCCCGCGGTCGAGTACTCGAGGAACGCCCACGCGAGGTCCTGGTTCTCGCTCGCGGCGGGGATCGCGAGCGAGCTGCCGCCGTTCTCCGACGTCACCTGCTCGCCGGCCTCCCACTGCGGCATCGGGGCCACGGCCCAGTCGCCCGAGGCCGACTCGACCGACGTCTCGAGGTTGCCGCGCATCCAGGCGCCGATGACGAGGCTCGCGATCGAGCCGTCGGCGAGGCCCTGGTACCACTCGTCGCTCCACGACGTCACGGGCGCGACGAGGTCCTCGTCGAGCATCTGCTGCCACGTCGTGGCGAACCGCTGCGTGCCCTCGTCGGAGAAGTCGATCGTCACGTCCGTGCCGTCGACCTGGTAGGGGCGGCCACCGGACTGCCAGATGATCGACGTCGTGAAGCCCGCGTCGCCCGTGTCGTTGGTGATGTAGGTGCCCGGGTCCGCGGCGTGCAGCGCGCGGGCCGCCTCGACGTACTCGTCCCACGTGGTCGGCACGGCGATGCCGTGCTCGTCGAACACGCGCTTGTTGTAGAACAGCGCCATCGGGCCGGAGTCGGTGGGCAGGGCCCACACGCCGTCGCCCTGCGTGACGGCGTCCCACGGCCCGGGCGTGAACGTGCCGTCGAGCTCGTCGGCGCCGTACGACGACAGGTCGGTGAGCGCCTCCGAGAGCGCGAACTGCGGGAGCGCGTAGAACTCGATCTGCGCGACGTCGGGCACGCCCGAGCCGGCGGCGATCGCGTTCTGGAGCGCGGTGTACTGGTCGTTGCCGGTGCCGGCGTTGACGATGTCGACCTCGACGCCGGGGTTCGCCTCCTCGAAGTCGGCGGCGACGCTCTCGAGCGTGGGGTCCCAGGCCCACACCGTGATGGTGCCGCCCTCCTCGACGGCGCTCTCGGCGTCGTCGGCGCTGCCGCCGCCCGAGCCGGAGCTGCATGCCGTCAGCACGAGCGCGAGCGCGCCGGTGGCGGCGATGGCGGCGGTCGCGCGACGCGACCGGCGGGTGATGGGGGACATGAGGGTTCCTCTCACTTCGTCGTCAGACGGACGGGTGGTGCGGGTGGTGCGGGGTGCGGTCGCGGGGACCGGGTGGGGGAGCGATCGGGGAGCGTCGTCCGGGGGCGGGCGGTCACTCCTTGACCGAGCCGGCGGCGAGGCCGGACTGCCAGTAGCGCTGCAGGAACAGGAACGCGATCACGAGGGGCAGGATCGTCAGGACGGCGCCCGTGATGACGAGGTTGAAGATCGCCTGCCCGCCGGCCGTGGCCGCCTGGGCGTTCCAGGCGTTGAGCCCGAGCGTGAGCGGGTACCAGTCGGGGTCCTTGAGCATGATGAGCGGCAGGAAGTAGTTGTTCCAGGTCGCGACCATCGTGAACAGCAGGACGGTGACGATCCCGGGGGCGAGCAGCGGGAGCGACACCTGGAAGAACGTGCGCGCCTCGCTCGCCCCGTCGACGCGGGCCGCCTCGAGGAGCTCCTGGGGCACCGACTCGGCCGCGTACACCCACATGAGGTAGAGGCCGAACGGCGAGATGAGCGACGGGATGATCACGGCCCACGGCGTGTTCGTCAGGCCCATCTGGCTGAACATGAGGAACGTCGGGACGGCGAGCGCGGTGCCGGGCACGGCGACCGCGCCGATCACCGTGGCGAACACGCCGCGCTTGCCCGGGAAGTCGAACTTGGCGAGCGCGTAGCCCCCCATGACGGCGAGGAACGTCGCCCCGCCGGCGCCGACGACCACGTACAGCAGGGTGTTCCCGAGCCAGCGGACGAAGATCCCGTCGTCGTACGTCAGGGTCTGCACGACGTTGTCGACCAGCGCGAACTCGCCGCCGAACCACAGGCCGAAGCTGTCGAACAGGTCGGGCTGCGTCTTGGTCGCGTTGACGACGAGCCACACGAGCGGGACGAGCGAGTACACGAGCACGACGCCGGTGAGCACCGTGAGCAGCACGCTGCGGCGCGGGTGGTCGGCCGAGTGGGGGCGGCGGCGCGGGGTGCGCAGGCGCACGGGGCGCGCGGCGGTCCGCGCGGCCGGGGCGGCGGACGTGGGGGTCGCGGCGGTCATGGTCTCAGGCCTCCTTGCGCATGCCGCGGAGCTGGACCACGTAGGCGACGATCATCGTGACGACGCCCATGATGATCGCGACCGTGGCCGAGTAGTTGTACTGCTGGCCCGAGAAGGACAGCGAGTAGGCGTAGAGGTTCGGCGTGAAGTACGTCGTGATCGCGTTGGGCGCGAGCGCCTGGAGGATGCTCGGCTCGTTGAAGAGCTGGAACGACCCGATGATCGAGAAGATCGTCGCGATGACGAGCGCGCCGCGGATCGCCGGGAGCTTGATGGCCGTGATGACGCGCCACTGGCCCGCGCCGTCGAGCTCCGCCGCCTCGTAGAGCGACGTGGGGATCACGCGCAGCGCGGAGTAGAAGATGAGCATGTTGTAGCCCACGAACTCCCAGGTCACGATGTTGCCGATCGACGCGAGCACGAGGTCCGGCGACAGCGGGTTGGGCAGGGAGATCCCGAACGCGTCGTTGATGTTGCCCACGAGCCCGAACCGCGTGCCGTACATGAAGCCCCACATGAGGGTGGCGACGACCGCGGGCACCGCGTACGGCAGGAAGATCGAGATCCGGAAGAACGCCTTGCCGTAGAGCCGGCCGCTGTCGAGCGCGAGCGCGACGAGGAGCGCGATGCCGAGCATGATCGGCACCTGCACCACGAGGAAGAGCGCGACGCGCCCGAGCGCCTCCCAGAACTGCGGGTCGGAGAACGCCCGGCCGTAGTTCTCGAGGCCGACGAACCGCGTGCCGCCCACCATCTGCGTGCGGAACAGGCTGAGGTAGATCGAGTACGCGATGGGCGCGAGGAACACGAGCGCGAAGACCGCCATGAACGGGCCCACGAAGCCCCAGCCGGCCCATGAGCGCCGTCGGCGCCGCGCCGGTGGGGACGAGGGGGCGCCGACCGGTGGCTTGTGCCCTGCCACGGGGAGGGACGTCGTCGTCATGCGTTGTGGTCCTCGCCATCGGGGGACGGCGACATCGGGCGTCGCCGCGTGTTTGCGTAAACATGAGCATGGCACGACGTTCGGTGTTTGCGCAAACATCGCCTACCCTGGTCCCTGACCGGCCAGGACGCCGGTCCGGCGCAGGCGCTGCGCCGACCTGACGAGGACGAGGACGCCATGACCGACGGGCTCGACGACGAGACGACCGCCCTGACGCGCCCCGGGGGGATCGCCCTCCGCACGGCGCGGCGCGTGTCGATGGCCGACGTCGCGCGCGTCGCCGGCGTCTCGGCGCAGACCGTCTCCCGTGTGTCCAACGGCCACCCCGGGGTCGTCGAGGCGACGCGCACCCGCGTGCTCGCGGCGATGGCCGAGCTCGGCTACCGGCCCAACAGCGCGGCGCGCGCCCTCAAGAGCGGGTCCTTCCGCACCATCGGCGTGATCCTCTTCTCGCTCGCGACCACGGGCAACGTCCGCACGCTCGAGGCGATCGCGACGTCCGCGGCCGCCGAGGGCTACGCGATCACCGTCATCCCGGTCGCGGCCCCCACGCAGAGCGGCGTGCACGGCGCGTTCACGCGCCTCGGGGAGCTCGCGGTCGACGCGATCATCCTGCTCATGGAGGTGCACCTCCTCGACGTCGCGCAGGTGAGCCTGCCGCCCGGCGTCGTCGTGGTCGTCGCCGACTCCGACGCGGGCGAGAAGTACGCCGTCGTGGACACCGACCAGGCCGACGGCACGCGCCAGGCCGTGCAGCACCTGCTCGGCCTCGGGCACGAGACCGTGCACCACCTGGCCGGGCCTGCGGCGTCCTTCGCCGCCGAGCGGCGCGCGTCGGCGTGGCGCGCGACGCTCGAGGAGGCCGGCCGCGCGGTGCCCCCGATCGAGCGCGGCGACTGGTCCGCGACGTCCGGGTACGAGGCCGGGCTGCGCCTCGCGCGCCGCGACGACCTCACGGCGGTGTTCGCCGCGAACGACCAGATGGCGCTCGGCCTCGTGCGCGCGCTGCACGACTCCGGCCGCCGCGTGCCGCAGGACGTGAGCGTCGTCGGGTTCGACGACCTGCCGGAGTCGAGCGAGTTCCTGCCCCCGCTCACGACCGTCCACCAGGACTTCGCCGAGGTCGGGCGCCGGCTCGTCGACCAGGTGCTGCGCCAGGTGCGCGAGGGCGTCGTCGAGACGGGGACGCGCCTCGTCCCGACGCGGCTCGTGGAGCGCGCGAGCACCGCCCGGCCCCCCGCCGCACCGTCCGCCTGACCCCGACCGACCCGACCCACCCGACCGACCCGACCCACCCGACCGACCCGACCCACCCGACCGACCCGACCCGCCCGACCCCGCCGGCACGAGCACCCCGGAAACGAGGACCATGACGCACGCACGCATCCGGATCGACCCGACCGACGTCGTGGGGGACCTGTCCCCGCGCGTGTTCGGGACGTTCGTCGAGCACATGGGCCGGTGCGTCTACGGGGGCATCCACGACCCGCAGCACGCGTCCGCCGACGCCGACGGGTTCCGCGGCGACGTCCTCGCGCTCGTGCGCGAGCTCGGCGCGACCGTCGTGCGCTACCCCGGGGGGAACTTCGTCTCCGGGTTCCGCTGGGAGGACTCCGTAGGTCCGCGCGAGGAGCGGCCCGTGCGGCTCGACGCCGCGTGGCACAGCATCGAGACGAACCAGGTGGGCCTGCACGAGTTCGCGGGCTGGGCCGAGCGTGCGGGCCTCGAGGTCATGATGGCCGTCAACCTCGGCACGCGCGGCGCCGCCGAGGCGGCCCAGCTCCTCGAGTACTGCAACCACCCGGGCGGCACCGCGCTGTCGGACCAGCGCCGCGCGAACGGCGCGGCCGACCCGTTCGGCTTCCGCCTGTGGTGCCTCGGCAACGAGATGGACGGCGACTGGCAGATCGGGCACAAGACCGCGCACGAGTACGGGCGCCTCGCCGCGGAGACGGCGCGCCTCATGCGGTTCGTCGACCCGACGGTCGAGCTCGTCGCGGCCGGGTCGTCGTCGGCGGACCAGCCGACGTTCGGGGAGTGGGAGCGCGAGGTCGTGCGCCTCACGGCGGGACTCGTGGACCACGTGTCGCTGCACGCGTACTACGAGGAGAAGCCCGGCGACCTCGCGTCGTTCCTCGCGTCCGGCGTCGGCCTCGACCGGTACATCGAGACCGTCGCCGCGATCCTCGACGAGGAGGAGGCCGCGCTCGGCGAGCGCACGCAGGGCCGCCGCCTCGGCATCAGCGTCGACGAGTGGAACGTCTGGTACCTCGACCGGTTCAACGAGCAGGACAAGGAGCCGCTGCTCACGGGCGCGTGGAACGTCGCGCCGCGCATCATCGAGGACGAGTACGCGGTGGCCGACGCGGTCGTGGTCGGGAGCCTGCTCAACTCGCTCGTGCGGCACGCCGACCGCGTGACGATGGCCAACCAGGCGCAGCTCGTCAACGTCATCGCGCCGATCCGCACCGAGCCGGACGCGGACGCGTGGCGGCAGACGATCTTCTGGCCGTTCGCCGTCACGGCGGCGCGCGCCCGCGGGGCGGCGCTGCGCGTCGCGGCCGAGTGCCCGACCGTCCCGACCGACGCGTACGGGGACGTGCCCGTCGTCGACGTCGCCGCGACGACGGCGGGCGACCGCGTCGAGGTGTTCTGCGTCAACCGCGACCCCGAGAACCCGGTCGAGGTGACGCTCGCGGGGGCGCACGGCGCGCTGCGGGGCGCGCACGACGCCGTCGTGCTCACGGTCCCCGAGGGCCACGACCGCTTCGTGACGAACACGCGCGACGCGCAGCCCGTGGGCCTGCGCGAGCTCGACGTGCGGGTCGAGGACGGCGAGGTGCGCCTCACGCTGCCCGCGCTGTCGTGGGCCGCGCTCGGGGTCGTGCCGGCCTGAGGGTCAGTCCTCGCCGACCCAGGCGCTCGGCTCCTCCACGACGTGGCGCAGGACCTCGCGCGCGCCGCCCGTGAGCGCCGCGTGGTCGCCCACGGGGGCCGCCAGCAGCACGACGTCGGTCCAGGGCGCGGCGAGGACGCGGGCGCGCAGCTCGGCCTCGGCCGCGGCGCGCAGGTACGGCAGGAGAGCGGGGTAGATGCCGCCGAGCAGGACGGTGTCGATGTCCACGAGGTTCACGTAGCCGGCGAGCGCGCTCCCGAGCGCGGTCCCGGCCCGCTCGACCGCGGCGAGCGCGCGGGGCTCGCCGGCGTCGAGCGCCGCGACGAGCGCGCCGGTGTCCGCGTCGACCGGCAGGCCGGCGCCGTGCAGCAGCGCGTCCTTGCCGGCGTACTGCTCGAGGCAGCCCGTCGCGCCGCAGCGGCAGCGCGGCCCGCCCGGGTCGACGACGACGTGCCCGACCTCGCCCGTCCACCCGTGCTGCCCGTGGAAGAGGCGCCGGTCGACGACGATCGCGGACCCGATGCCCACGTCGCCCGAGACGTAGAGGAAGGTCGACGGCGCGGTGCCGGTCGCGTCGTCGAGCACGACGCCGCGGCCCGCCTGGGCGAGCGCGGCGAGCTTGGCCTCGTTGCCGATCTCGACGGGGACGTCGGGGTCGAGGCCGAGCAGCTGCACGGGGTCGAGGTGGGACCAGCCGAGGTTGGGCGCGACCTCGAGCCGCCCCGCGCGCGTGTCGACGAGGCCGGGCAGCGCGAGCCGGGCGCCCGCAACGGTCATGCCCTCGGCGCGGACCGACGCGAGGAGGTCCTGCGCGATGCGTCCGAGCCGTCCGAGGACCTCGGCCGGGTCGCTGTCGTGCAGGTCGTCGGGGTCGACGTGCTCGGCGACGACGGTGCCGGTGAGGTCGAGGACGCGGCCGCCGAGGTAGTCGACGTTGACCTCGAGGCCGAGGCCCACGAGGGAGCGCGGCGCGGGGGCCAGCGGCACCGCGGGGCGGCCGGCGCGCTGGGGCGTGGCGGGCGGGAGCTCGGCCACGATGCCCGCGGCGACGAGGCGGTCGACGAGCGTCGAGACGGTCGCGCGCGTGAGGCCGCTCGCGGCGGCGATGTCGGCCCGCGAGCAGGGCCGCGACGCCTCGAAGACCGCGCGGGCGACGAGCGCGAGGTTGTGCTCGCGCAGCGTGGCCTGCCGGGCTGCTGGAGGACCCGACCGGGTCGCGGCGCTGCGGTTCACGGTCTTGACCTTACCGACCCGGGCGGATAAGTTCAGCCGTAAGACATAAATAGGCCGGGTCGACGTCGTCCTCCCGGCCCTCTCGACGAGGAGACACCGTGGCCGACGAGACCACCCAGGACATCAACTTCTCCTTCGGTCTGTGGACCGTGGGCTGGACCGCGCAGGACCAGTTCGGCAGCGCGAGCCGCCCGGCGCTCGACCCGGCCGAGTCGGTGCGCCGCCTCGCGGACCTCGGCGCGTGGGGCTTCACGTTCCACGACGACGACGTGGTCCCGTTCGGCGCGGACGACGAGGAGCGCTCCAAGCGCCTCGCAGCGGTGCGCCAGGCCGCGGAGGACACCGGCCTCGTCATCGAGATGGTGACGACCAACCTGTTCAGCCACCCCGTGTTCAAGGACGGCGGCCTCACGTCCAACGACCGCGGCGTGCGCCGCTACGCGCTGCGCAAGGTGCTGCGCAACGTCGACCTCACCGCCGAGCTCGGCGCCAAGACGTTCGTCATGTGGGGCGGCCGCGAGGGCACCGAGTACGACGGCGCCAAGGACCTGCACTCCGCGCACGAGCGCTACGCCGAGGGCATCGACCTCACCGCGGCGTACATCAAGGAGAAGGGCTACGACCTCAAGATCGCGCTCGAGCCCAAGCCGAACGAGCCCCGCGGCGACATCTTCCTGCCGACCATCGGCCACGCGCTCGGCCTCATCGCGAAGCTCGACAACGGCGACATCGTGGGCCTCAACCCGGAGACCGGCCACGAGCAGATGGCGGGCCTCAACTACACGCACGGCCTCGCGCAGGCCCTGTGGGCGGGCAAGCTCTTCCACATCGACCTCAACGGCCAGCGCTCGATCAAGTTCGACCAGGACCTCGTGTTCGGGCACGGCGACCTGCTCTCGGCGTTCTTCACGGTCGACCTGCTCGAGAACGGCTTCCCGAACGGCGGCCCCACCTACACGGGCCCGCGCCACTTCGACTACAAGCCGTCGCGCACCGAGAACGAGGTCGGCGTGTGGGACTCCGCGCGCGCCAACATGGAGACGTACCGCCTGCTCGCGCGCAAGGCCGCCGCCTACCGCGCCGACAGCCGCGTCCAGGAGGCGTTCGCGCACTCCGGCGTGTTCGAGCTCGGCCAGCCGACGCTCGGCGAGGGCGAGACCGTCGCGGACCTGCTCGCGGACCGCAGCGCGTACGAGGAGTTCGACGTCGACGCCGCGGCGAACCGCGACTTCGGCTTCGTGCGCCTCAACCAGCTCGCGCTCGAGCACCTCATCGGCTGACGTGGCCGCCGACGCCAGGACGTCGGACGCCGGCGGCGAGCGCACGCTCGTCGCCGGTGTCGACACGTCCACGCAGTCCTGCAAGGTCGTCGTGCGCGACGCGGAGACGGGTGCGCTCGTGCGCACCGGGTCCGCGAAGCACCCCGACGGCACCGAGGTGCACCCCGACGCGTGGTGGGACGCGTTCCGTGAGGCCGCGTCCGCCGCGGGTGGGCTCGACGACGTCGCGGCGCTCGCCGTCGGCGGGCAGCAGCACGGGCTCGTCGCGCTCGACGCCGACGGGAACGTCGTGCGCGACGCGCTCCTGTGGAACGACACGCGCTCGGCGCCCGCGGCGCGCGACCTGATCCGTGAGCTCGGCGAGGCCCGCCTCGCCGAGGACGTCCCGGACGCGCACGACCGCGTCGTGTCCGCGGACGAGGCGGGCGCGCAGGCGTGGGCCGACGCGATCGGCTCCGTGCCCGTGGCGTCGCTCACCGTGACCAAGCTGCGCTGGCTGCGCGACGCCGAGCCGGAGAACGCCGCGCGCGTCGCGGCCGTCGCGCTGCCGCACGACTGGCTCACGTGGCGCATCGCGGGCTACGGCCCGGCGGGCGACCCGTCCGCGCCGCTCGGCCCGGACCTCGACGCGCTCGTCACCGACGCGTCCGACGCGTCGGGCACGGGGTACTACGACGCGACGCGCGACGACGGCGACGACGGGCGGGGCGCCTACCGCCTCGACCTGCTGGAGCGCGCGTTCGGGCGCACCGACGTCGTGCTGCCGCGCGTGGTCGCGCCGTCCGCGTCCGCGGGCGTCGCGCACCCCTCGGTCGCCGGGTCGGCCGTCGAGGGCGGCGCGCTCCTCGGCCCCGGCGCGGGCGACAACGCGGGGGCCGCGCTCGGCCTCGGCATGGTCGCGGGCGACGTCGCGGTGTCGATCGGCACGTCGGGCGTCGTGTCCGCCGTGACGGACGACCGCACGGCCGACGGGTCGGGCCTGGTCAACGGGTTCTCCGACGCGACCGGCCGGTACCTGCTGCTCGCGGTGACGCTCAACGCGAGCCGCGTGCTCGACGCCGCGCGCGCCGTGCTCGGGGTCGACCACGCGGGCCTCTCGCGCCTCGCGCTCCAGGCGCCGCCCGGCGCGGACGGGCTCGTGCTCGTGCCGTACCTGGAGGGCGAGCGCATGCCGAACCGCCCCGACGCGACGGGCACGCTGCACGGGATCCGGCTCGGCACGTCGACGCCGGAGCACCTCGCGCGCGCCTACGTCGAGGGCATGCTCTGCGGGCTCGCCGACGGCCTGGACGCGCTGCGCGCCCTGGGCGTGACGGTCGAGCGCGTGCAGCTCATCGGCGGCGGCGCGCAGTCCGAGGCGGTGCGGCGCATCGCGCCGCAGGTCCTCGGGCTGCCGGTCACCGTGCCCGAGCCCGGCGAGTACGTGGCCGACGGCGCCGCGCGCCAGGCGGCGTGGGTCCTCGCCGCGCACGCGGCACGGTCCGCGGGTGCCGACCCGGGCGACGTCGCACCGCCCACCTGGGCCGCGTCGTCGGCCACGGTGGTCGAGGCCGACCCGGTCCCGGCGATCCGCGAGCAGTACGCGGCGGTCCGCGACCTCGTCTGACCCGCACCGCCGAGAGCCGCGTCCGAGTCCCTCGGGCGCGGCTCTCGCGTGCGCGGAGCCGGTGGCGCTCAGCCGCCCCCGGCGAAGCCGGTCTGGCGCCACGCCTCGTACACCGCGATCGACGCCGCGTTGGTGAGGTTGAGCGAGCGGCGCCCGGGCAGCATGGGGATCTTCAGCTGGTCGGTGAGGCGCGGGTGGGCGAGCACGTCGTCGGGCAGGCCGGTCGGCTCCGGGCCGAACAGCAGGACGTCGTCCGGCCGGTACGTCACGTCGGTGAACGACGTCGTCGCGCGCGTCGTGAACGCGAGGACCCGCCCCGGCAGGGTCGCGAGGGCGGCGTCGAGGTCCGCGTGCACCTCGACGCTCGCGAGGTCGTGGTAGTCGAGCCCCGCGCGGCGCAGCCTGGGCTCGTCGAGGTCGAACCCGAGCGGCTCGACGAGGTGCAGGCGCGCGCCCGTGACCGCGGCGAGGCGGATCGCGTTCCCCGTGTTGCCGGGGATGCGCGGCTCGAAGAACACGAGGTGCGGCAGGGTCGACGCCGGTCGGGCCGCCGGGTCCGCGACGTGCGGTCGCCAGTCGGTCGCGGGGTCGGGGGAGTCGTTCACGCCTCCGATTCTCGCAGCGCCCGGGCCGGGGTAGCGTCAGACGGGTCGACGACGACCGACCGAGGAGGGCCCGTGGCCGGTACCGCCCCGCGCGACGCCGTGACGGCGTGGGTCGCGGCGTACGAGGAGGCGTGGCGCGCGAGCGACGCCGACGCCGTCGAGAGGCTCTTCACCCCGGACGCGACCTACCTGCGCTCGCCCTACGACGACGCGCCCCTGCGCGGGCACGACGCGATCCGCGGCTTCTGGACCGCGGACCGGGGCGCGACCTTCACCGTGACCGCCGAGCCCGTCGCGGTCGAGGGACGCGACGCCGTCGTGCGCCTCGAGGTCCGCTACCTCGCGCCCGAGGAGCAGGAGTACCGCGACCTGTGGGTGCTGCGGTTCGCCCCGGACGGGCGCGTCGAGCACTTCGAGGAGTGGCCGTACTGGCCCGGCAGGTCGTACACGGCGTCCGACGGGTCGTAACGCCTCACGCGCCGAGCGCGGCCGCCTTGCGGCGCAGCAGGTCTCGCTCGCGTGCGTTCGGGCACAGCCGCACCGCGAGCGCGTATTCCGCGCGCGCCTCCTCGACGCGGCCGAGGCGCCCGAGCAGCTCGGCGCGCACGCTCGGCACGAGGTGGAACCCGGGCAGGCGGTCGGTCGCGACGAGCTCGTCGACGATCCGCAGCCCCTCTCGCGGACCGCGCGCCATCGCGACGGCCACGGCCCGGTTGAGCTCGACCACGGCAGACGGAGCGAGCCGTCCCAGCGCCTCGTAGAGGAGGACGACGCGGTCCCAGTCGGTCTCCTCGACCGAGGCGGCCACCGCGTGGCACTCGGCGATCGCCGCCTGCAGCCCGTAGGGGCCGCGGCCGTGGCCCGGTGCCCCGACCGCGTCGGCGCGCGCGAGCGCCGCCCGGCCGCGCCGGATCGCGGACCGGTCCCAGCGCCGTCGGTCCTGGTCGGCGAGCAGCACCGGGTCGCCGTCGGGGGTGGTGCGTGCGGGGAAGCGCGCGGCCGTGAGCTCGAGGAGCGCGACGAGCGAGTGGGCCTCGTGCTCGTCGGGGACGACGCCCGCGAGGACGCGCGCGAGCCGGAGCGCCTCGTGCGCGAGGTCGGGCCGCAGCCAGTCCTCGCCGCTCGTGGCCGTGGACCCCTCGGTGAAGATCACGTACAGGACGTGCAGGACGGAACCCAGCCGCTCGCGCCGCTCGTCGGCCGGGGGCACGCCGAACCGGACGCCCGCCGCGGCGAGCGTCTTCTTGGCGCGCGTGATGCGGGCCTGGACCGTCGCCGTGGGGACCAGGAAGGCCCGCGCGATCTCGTCGCTCGAGAGGCCGCCCACCACGCGCAGGGTGAGCGCGATGCGCGCCTCCGGCGAGAGCACCGGGTGGCACGCGACGAACATGAGGGCGAGCACGTCGTCGTCGACCTGGTCGGGGTCCCACAGCAGGTCGGCGCCGGCGTCGGCCGCGGGGTCCGACGCCGTGCCGCCCGCGACGACGGCGCCCTCGCCCAGGCCGTGGGCCAGGGTCGCGTAGCGCTCGTCGAGGGCCGCGCGCCGGCGGAACGCGTCGATGGCGCGGCGCCGGCCGACCGTGAGGAGCCATCCCGACGGGTTGCGCGGCACGCCCTCGCGGGGCCACGCGACGAGCGCCTCGGCGAGCGCCTCCTGCGCGACGTCCTCGGCGAGCGCGAAGTCGCCGGTGTACCGGGCGAGCGCCCCGACGATGCGTGCCGACTCGATGCGCCACACGGCCTCGACGGCGCGCCGGCCCGGGTCGGTCGGCTGACTCCGACCGGCACCCGGGCCGGCGCCCCCGTCGGGCGCGCTCACAGCTGGCCGGTCGCCTCGCGCCACGCCCGCTCCTTGCGGATCCACTCGTTGTCCTCCGGGAACTCGTCGATCGTCGTCACGCGGCGGATCTCGACCTTCGCCCCGGGGCCGGAGTAGGGGAGCCGCTTGGCCCACTCGACCGCCTCCTCCTTCGAGGCGACGTCGAGGACGTAGTAGCCGCCGAACAGCTCCTTGGTCTCCCCGTACGGGCCGTCGGTCACGACGGGCACGCCGGACGAGAGGTCGACGACCACGCCCTGCTCGGGGTCGTCCAGGCCCTCGGCCGCGAGCAGCACACCTGCCCGGATCAGCTCGTCGTTGAACCGGCCGACGGTCTCGAGCATCTCCTCGAACGAGACGTCCTCGAACGCCGCCTGGCTCTCGTCGCTGCCACGCATGATGAGCATGTACTTCATCGTCGTCTCCTGGTGTCGGTGGGCCGGACCTCCCGGCCCTCTCATCCTCAGGTCGAACGGGAACCCACGAGATCGACACGCGGGTCCGCGACCTCGCGGAGCGTGTCGAGGACGGCCCGGGCCGGGGGCGTCCTCACGACGGCGTCGCGCAGCACGGCGTGGATCGACCGCACCGGGGTGGGCCGCACGACCCGGACCGCGGCGAGGCCCGGCGGCAGGTGCGCGGCGCCGAGCTCGGGGAGGACCGTGACGCCGACCCCGGCGCCGACGAACGCGATCGCCGTCGGGTAGTCGTGCGCCTCGACGTGGAACGGCGGGCTGAACCCGGCGGCCGTGCACGCCTCGACGAGGTTGCGGCGGCACCAGCCGCGCGCGAAGTCGTTGTCGACCCAGCGCTCGACGGCGAGCTCGGCGAGCTCGACCTCGGCGTGCCCCGCGAGCCGGTGGTCGTCGGGCAGCACGACGACGTAGGGGTCGTCGAGGAGGTGGCGCGCCCGGAAGCCGCTGCCGGGGTCGAAGCCCACCGGCGCCACGACGATCTGCACGTCGGCGCGCTCGTCCGGGTCGTCGGGGATGGTCTCGCGCAGCGTGAGGTCGAGCCGGACGCCCGGGAAGTCGGCCGTGAGGCGGCGCACGACGCGTGGCAGCCAGGCGGCGCCCACGGACGCGAAGTACGCGAGAGACAGCGAGCCGGTGCGTCCCGCCCGGAGGTCCGCGACGACGGCCTCGGCCTCGCCGAGCCGCGCGAGGACGCCGTCCGCCTGCTCGGCGAGCGCGATCCCGGCGGCGGTGGGCCGCACGCCGCGGCCCGCGCGCTCGAGCAGCGCGAGGCCCGTCTCGCGCTGGAGCGCGGCGACGTGCTGGCTCACGGCCGACGGCGTGTACCCGAGCGCGGCGGCGGCGGCCTGGACCGAGCCGCTCGCGACGACGGAGCGGAAGATCCGCAGGCGGTGGACGTCCAGCATCCGTCCACCGTACAGCGACACTGAATCGAACGGTAGGAAGGCGTGCTGGTGCTGAAGCGTGACCCGGGGCGACGATGGTGGGGTGAGCACCCCCGAGGCCCCGCCCTCCGCCCCGTCGCGCGTCACGCCGACGCCGCCCGGTCCCGCGCGCACGGGGGCCGCGCGCCTCGCGGTGCCCGCCGCGGTCGCCGTGACGGTGCTGCTCTGGGCGTCCGCGTTCATCGGCGTCCGGGCCGCCGGGCACGACTACGCGCCGGGTGCCCTCGCGCTCGGCCGCCAGGTCGCCGGGAGCCTCGGGCTCACCGCGATCGTCGCGGTCCGGTGGTGGCGCAGCGGCGCCCGGCCCGTGCTCCCGCGCGGGCGCGCGCTCGCCGCCGTGCTCGCGTGGGGCGTCGGGTGGTTCAGCCTCTACAACCTCGCCCTCAACGCCGCGGAGCAGCACCTCGACGCGGGCACGACGGCGCTCCTCGTCAACGTCGCCCCCGTGCTCGTCGCGGTGCTCGCCGGGGTGCTGCTCGGGGAGGGGTTCCCGCGCCGCCTCCTGCTCGGCATGGCCGCGGCGTTCGCCGGGGTCGCGATCATCGCCGCGGCGACGTCGTCGGGGGAGCGGGACGCGCTCGGCGTCGCCCTCGGGCTCGCCGCGGCGGCCCTCTACGCGGGCGCGGCGACGTCGCAGAAGCGGCTGCTCGCACGCGTCGACGCGCTGACGATGACGTGGGTCGGGTGCCTCGCGGGGACCGTCGCGCTCGTGCCCTTCGCCCCGACCCTCGCGGCCCAGGGCGCGTCCGCCCCCGCGTCCTCGACGTGGGCCGTCGTGCTGCTCGGCCTCGGCCCCACGGCCGTCGCGTTCACCACGTGGGGATACGCGCTCACCCGCCTCAGCGCCGGCCGGGCCGCCGCGACGACGTACCTCGTGCCGCCGATCGTCGTCCTGCTGTCCTGGCTCGTGCTCAGCGAGGTCCCCGCCCCGGTCGTGTTCGCGGGCGGCGCGCTGTGCCTCGCCGGGGTCGCCGTCGCGACCCTGCCGCGCCGACGCGCGCTCCCTGCCGCGCACGGCGTGCGTTGAGTCGCCTGATCACCCAGAGCTGGTGGTGGCTGCCCCCGCAGCCGTGACCAGGCCTGCCCACGCCCCGGCTGCGCGCCGCAGCCGGGACGTCGTCACATGCGGGCCCTGCCCCACCGGGACGCGGCGCGCGGCTGCGCGACCCGCGCGCAGGGCCCAAACCGGCGCGACCCGGCGGGACGGACCCGTCCCGCCGTCAGACGTCCAGGCCGGCGCGGTCCACCTTGCGGTGGAAGCGCATGCCGGCGATGCCGCCGAGGACGGCGCCGACGAGGCTCACCACGGCGGTCGCGACGAGGGCGACGACGCCGCCGGTCGTGAGGTCGCCGGCGCTCACGGGGATCTGCGGGAACGCGTTGAGCTGCGACAGCACGTTGAACTGGCTGCCCGCCACGAGGCCCAGGAGGGCGAGCACGATCGCGATGACCACGGCCCACAGCCACACTGCGAGGCCCTGCTTCGCGCCGTCGAATCGCGCTATGCGGCCCGCGACGTACCCGCCGCAGAAGTAGGCGACGAACAGGACGACGACCAGCACGATGCCGCCGACCACGCCGATCGTCCCGGCGTTCTCGGTCGCCTGCTCGACGGCCTCCTGCGCGTCGGTCGTGCCCGACAGCCCGAAGGCTGCGCCCGCCGCGGCCGCCAGAGCCGTGAGCAGGACGGCCGTCCCGGTGGCGGTGAGCCACCCGAAGAAGGCCGAGCCGATCTTGATGCCGCCGTACTCCTCCTTCTCCCGCGCCACGACGGAGTCGCGGTCACGGGCGAGGGCCTCGTCGGCCCCACGACGATCCGTGCGGCCGGTGTCCGTGACGCGAGGGTCGGTGCCTCGCGGGTCCCCACCGCGCGGGTCGCGGCCCGCACGGTCGTCCGGGGGCGGGGTCGCCCCGTAGCTGGTGCTCATGACGGACGCCCTTCCCGGAAGCTCGTGCCGTGCGACGACGGTCCGCCGACGCCCTCGCCCGGGGCTTCGGGCGGAGGCGGCACCTCCTCGCCCGGCACGGTCTCGGCGACGTACTCGGTGACCACGTAGCGGCGGAGCCGGTACGTGCCTTCCCCGCCGGCTCCACGGTCCCTCCGCTGGTCCTCGGAGGCGGACGACGCGTCGTCCCGCAGCGGGCCGGCGGAGTGCCTGCCGACACCGCGGTCCGCGTCGTCGCCCTCCCGGTCGAGGCCGGGGGAGCCCGCCTCGCGCGGGGAGGCGCCGTCGTCCGCCGCGGACGCGCGGCCGTAGTAGCGGTAGAGCTCCACCTCCTCCTCGTGCGAGAGGTGGCCCTCGGCGTCGTCGACCCGGGGCGAGCCCTTGACCGTCTCCTTGGTGTACGGGACGCGGACCTCGTCGCCCCGGACGTCCGCGTCCGTGAGGGGCACGAAGGACTCGGCGGTGCCGAACAGGCCGGTCTTGACCGTCACCCACGCGGGCTCGCCGCTGCGATCGTCCAGGAAGACCTGGCCGACCTTGCCGAGCTTCTCACCGGCCTGCGAGACGACGGTGCCGCCGGAGAGCAGCCTCTCGATCTGGTCCGTGCTGATCATGGTGGGTCCTTCGGACGGTGCTGCACCGAGGCCCGTCTGCTGGAGCCGACCCGTCCATCGTGCGAGCGCGCGCGGGCGCACGCACGTGGGCGGGCCCGCCCCGCGCCCGGCACCCCGGGCGGGCGACGTGACGCGAGGCGGACGGTGCGTCAGGCCCCGAACCGGTCGCGGAGCCGGGCGAGCTGTGCCCAGAGCTCGTCCGGCACGCGGTTGCCGAACGTGTCGAAGAACTCCGCGGTGAGGTCGGCCTCGGCGAGCCACTGCTCGGGCGAGACGTCGAACAGGGCGTCGAGGTCGCCGTCGTCCATCTGGAGCCCGCCGAGCTCGAGCGCACCGGGCGCGGGCAGCAGGCCGACGGGGCTCGTGACGGCGCCGCAGTCGGTGCGTACGCCGCGCGCGCGGTCCACCTGCGCGGCGATCCAGGCGACGACGCGCGAGTTCTCGCCGAACCCGGGCCACAGGTAGCGGCCGTCCGCGTCCTTGCGGAACCAGTTGACCTGGAAGATCTTGGGGCGCGTGTCGGGGTCGAGCGACGCCCCGACGCGCAGCCAGTGCGCCCAGTGGTCGGCCATGTTGTAGCCGCAGAACGGGAGCATGGCGAACGGGTCGCGGCGCAGCGCGCCGACGGTGCCCTCGGCGGCGGCGGTCTGCTCGGAGGAGATGGTGGCGCCCATGAAGACGCCGTGCTCCCACCCGTACGCCTGCGCGACGAGCGGCACGTTGGTCGCGCGGCGCCCGCCGAAGATGATCGCGTCGACCGGGACGCCCTCGGGGTCCTCCCAGGTGTCGGCGATCGTGGGGCACTGCGCGGCGGAGACGGTGAACCGCGAGTTGGGGTGGGCGGCGGGTCGGCCGGAGTCGGGGGTCCAGTCCTGGCCCGTCCAGTCGATCAGGTGCGCGGGCGGCTCGGGTGTCAGGCCCTCCCACCAGACGTCGCCGTCGTCCGTGAGCGCGACGTTCGTGAAGATCGTGTCGCGCGCGAACGTCTCGACGGCGGCGGGGTTGGTCTCGACGCCGGTGCCGGGCGCGACGCCGAAGAACCCAGCCTCGGGGTTGATCGCGCGCAGGCGGCCGTCGGGGCCGGGGCGCAGCCACGCGATGTCGTCGCCGATGGTCTCCACGGTCCACCCGGGGATCGTGGGGCGCAGCATCGCGAGGTTCGTCTTGCCGCACGCGGACGGGAAGGCAGCGGCGAGGTGGTAGGCCCGGCCCTCGGGCGACGTCGCGCGGATGAGGAGCATGTGCTCGGCGAGCCAGCCCTCGTCGCGCGCCATCGCGGACGCGATGCGCAGCGCGAAGCACTTCTTGCCGAGCAGCGCGTTGCCGCCGTACCCGGACCCGTACGACCAGATCTCCCGGGTCTCGGGGAAGTGGACGATGTACTTCGTGTCGTTGCACGGCCACGGCACGTCCTCGCGGACGGCGCCCGTGTCGTCGACGAGCGGCGCGCCCACCGAGTGCACGGCGGGGACGAACGCGGCACCGGCGTCGATGAGGTCCATGACGGCGGTCCCGACGCGCGTCATGATCCCCATGCTCACGACGACGTAGGGCGAGTCGGTGACCTGGACGCCGACCTGGGAGATGGGGCCGCCCACCGGCCCCATCGAGAACGGCACGACGTACATGGTGCGGCCGCGCATCGAGCCCTCGAACACGCCGCGGAGCTCGGCGCGCATGACGTCCGGCTCGCGCCAGTTGTTCGTCGGGCCGGCGTCGACCTCCTCGCGCGAGCAGATGAACGTGCGCGACTCGACGCGCGCGACGTCGCTCGGGTCGGAGCGCGCGAGGTAGCTGCCGGGGCGCAGCTCGGGGTCGAGCGGGAGGAGGGTGCCGGCGTCCACGAGCAGGTCGATCAGGCGCTGCTTCTCCTCCGCGGAGCCGTCGCACCACACGATCGCGTCCGGCTCGGTGAGGTTCGCGATCTCCCGCACCCAGGCGCGGGCGTCGCGCGGGCGCGGGTCCGGCCCGTCGGCTCCTGCGGCCGCGGGGGTCGTCGCGAGCCCTGAGACGTCGGTGTCGACGTCGTCGAGCAGGGCGGCGTGGCGCGTGCGGCGGGTGGGGCGCGAGCCTGCGGCGGTGGTCATGGGTTCTCCTCGCTCGGCGGTGGGCGTGCTGTACCCCCAGGTTCGCTCGGCGTCGGGGCGGATTTCCTGCCGGAGCGCTGTGAAGAACGAAGGATCTTGACGTACTGTCAAGGACATGCCGAGCACGACGCCGCCGACGCGCCCCCGCCCGAACGGCCGCTCCCCACGCCCCGCGGACTCGCCCACCGAACCGCAGGCGGACCTCATCACGCTCGGCCGCCGCGTGCGACACTTCCGCACCGCGCGCGGCCTCACGCTCGACGCGCTCGGCGAGGCCGTCGGGACGGCCCCGAGCCTGCTGTCGATGATCGAGAACGGGCGGCGCGAGCCCCGGCTGTCGCTCCTGCAGCAGCTCGCCCAGGCGCTCGACGTCTCCCTCACGGAGCTCCTCACCGACGAGCCCCCGTCCCGCCGCGCCGCGCTCGAGATCGCGCTGGACCGCGCGCAGCGCGGCCCCCTGTTCGCGGGCCTCGGGCTGCCGCCCGTCAAGGCGAGCCAGAAGCTCCCGCTGCCCGTGCTGGAGAACCTCGTCGGGCTCCACGCCGAGCTCCAGCGCCGCGCCACGGAGGCCGTCGCGACCCCCGAGGAGGCGCGCCGCGCGAACACCGAGCTGCGCCTCGAGCGCCAGGCGCGCGACAACTACTACCCCGAGATCGAGGAGCTCGCCGAGGAGATGGCGCGCAAGGCCGGGTACACGGTCGGGGCGCTCACGCACCGCACGGTCGCGCGCATGGCCGAGCAGCTCGGCTTCACCATCTGGCACGTCGACGACCTGCCGCACTCCACCCGCACGGTCACCGACCTGGAGAACGGGCGCATCTACCTCCCGCCCGCGTCGATCCCCGGGGGCCACGGGCTGCGCTCGCTCGCGCTCCAGGCGATCGCCCACCGCGTCCTCGGGCACGAGCGCCCGCGCTCGTACGCGGAGTTCCTGCGCCAGCGCGTCGAGATCACGTACTTCGCGGCGTGCTGCCTCATCCCGCAGAGCGCCGCGGTCGACTTCCTGGAGCGGCGCAAGCGCGAGAAGGACCTCGCGGTCGAGGACTTCCGCGACGCGTTCGGCGTCACGCACGAGGCCGCGGCGCAGCGCTTCACCAACCTCGCGACCGTGCACCTCGGCATCCCGGTGCACTTCCTGCGCGTGGGCGACGACGGCGCGCTGTTCCGCGGCTACGAGAACGACGGCCTGCCCCTGCCGGCCGACGTCACGGGCGCGATCGAGGGGCAGATGGTGTGCCGGAAGTGGGCCGTCCGGGAGGCGTTCACGCGGCGCGACCGCGCGCAGGAGTCGTACCAGTACACCGACACGCCCGCGGGCACGTTCTGGTGCTCCACCCAGACGGGCACGACGACGACCGGCCAGTTCTCGATCGCCGTCGGGGTCCCGTTCGCGTCGGCCAAGTGGTTCCGCGGCCGCGACACGCCCGTGCGGCGCCAGTCGTCGTGCCCCGACGAGTCGTGCTGCCGTCGCCCGGCCGCGGAGGCCGCGGCACGCTGGGAGGACGCGTCGTGGCCGAGCGCGCGCATGCACCAGCACGTGCTCTCCGCGCTGCCGTCCGGGGCCTTCCCGGGCGTGGACGCGACCGAGGTCTACGCGTTCCTCGCGAAGCACGCCCCGTCGTCCGACCGCTGAGCGGGCGCCCGGGGCGCGTCCCCGGGGCGCGTCGGTGCTCAGGCGACGGGCAGGGGACCGCCGCGGGCGGCGAGGCGCTCGACGAGGCGCGCCAGCACGTCGCCGGTCCGCAGGCCGTCGTGCTCGAACTCGTTCGTCACCCAGGTGGCGACGTTGCCCACGTGCGCGGCCGTCTCGAGGGACAGCCCGGCGTCGACGAACATGTCGTCCGCGTACACCGCCGCCTCGACCGGCACCTCGTTGCGCGCGAGCACGTCGAGGTCGTACAGGTCGGGCCAGTCGTCGCGCGTGGCGAGCGCCTCCGCGGCCGCGCGGAACGGTCGCAGCGCCGCGACCTCCTCGAACATCCAGGGGTAGATCATCTCGCCCGTGAGCAGCAGGGGCCGGGCCCCCGGGTCGAACGCGGGGTGCTCGGCGCGCACCGCCTCGGCCGCCCACGCCGTCGGCCCCGTGCCCGACTGCGCGTAGATCGACTCGTGCAGCACCGCGTACAGCGGGTTCGTGCGGAACGACGTCGCCGCCGCGACGTCCGCGAGGAACGTGTCCGTGAGCTCGTCGGGAGCGCCGGCGTCGAACGCCTCGTCGACGACCCAGTGGATGCGCTCGGGGCCGGGCTTCATGCCGAGGTCCATGCCGAGCGACTGGAACCGCCGCACGGTGAGCGCGTCGCCGTCGGGCAGCCGCACGTCGCCCGCGGCGAGTCGGTCCGCGACGCGCGCGAGGCGGGCCGCGTCGTCGGGGTAGCGCGTGCGGTAGGCCGCGTTCTTCGTGACGACGCGGGGCTGGGTGCGGCGGTACACCGCGCGCGCGTCCGCCGTGAGGCCCGGCAGCCCGCCCGTGACGTAGCACGCGGCGAGCGCCTCGGGCGCGCGCGACAGGTACGTCATCGTGAGGAAGCCGCCGTAGGACTGGCCGAGCGACGTCCAGCGCCGCCCCCCGTACACGGTGCGGCGCACGTGCTCGGCGTCCGCGACGATCGCGTCCGCCCGGAAGCGGGAGAGGTACTCGGCCTGGACGGCGCCCGTGCCACGGGCCGCGAGCGCGGCACCCCGCACGGCCGACGAGCGGCCCGTCCCGCGCTGGTCGAGGAGCACCACGCGGTGCGTCTCCAGCGCCGTCGCGACCCACCCGTCGCGCCCCGTCGGGCGCGGCCCCTTGCCCCCGGGGCCGCCCTGGAGGAACACGAGCAGCGGGAGGTCGTCGCGGCGCCGCACCGGGTCGACGAGCTCGCGCACGAACAGGGTGAGACGGCGCGGGTCCGCGTCGTCGTCCCAGACGAGCGGCACCTCGAGCTCGCGGTCGGTCACGTGGATGCCGGGGACGGTGTAGCTGGTCTCGCGCACGACGCTCACCCGGTCACCCTAGCCGCGACGCGGGCGGCGGCGAACGCCCTTGCCCGCCCCGCGGGGCGGGGCTACCGTGCGGCGATGCCCCTCTTCGCGCCGTCGCTCGCGGCGCTGCACGCCACCGTCCTCGACCTTCCGGACGAGGACTGGGCGGCGCCGTCGGGCTGCGCCGGGTGGCTCGTGCGCGACCTCGTCTGCCACCTCCTGATCGGTGCCCAGGACGTGCTCGTCACGCTCGTCACGCCGACCGACGCCGAGCCGACCGTCGACGCGGTGACGTACTGGCGGATCGGTGCCGGGTCGTCGGACCCGGGACCGGACCCGCACGGCCGGCTCGTCGCGCGGCTCGCCGCCGCGTACGGGGGACCGGGGCCCCTGCGCCACCACGTTCGACGACCTGGCGTCCGCTGCGGTCCGGGCCGCGCGTCTCGCCGACCCCGAGGCCCGCGTCGAGACGCAGGGCGAGGTGCTCGTCGTGCGGGACTTCCTCGACGCGTACGTGCTCGAGTGGACGGTGCACCACCTCGACCTCGTGGCGCACCTGCCCGGGGTGCCGGGACCGCCCGACGACGGGCTCGCGGCGTCGCGCGCGACGGTCGAGGCGCTGCTCGGCGAGCCGGTGCCGGCCGCGCTCGCCGACGCGGACGCCCTGCGCGTCGTCACCGGCCGCCGCGCTCCCACGGCGGCCGAGCGTGCCGCGCTCGGGCCGCTCGTGGACCGGCTGCCGGTCACGCTCGGCTGACTTGGCGCTCCCGGAGCGTCAGAGCGCGACGGTCTCGTTCTCGCCCCCGTCGTACGGCTTCCCGGTGACCTTCGCCTTGACGAGGCTGAAGAGCGTCGCGACGCGGCCGCCGGGGGCGTCCCAGTACTCCGCGGTCTCGGCGTGCAGGCGGATGAGCACGACGCCCGGCGTGTCCGGGCCGTCGGGGAACCACGCGTCCGCGACGGGGTTCCACAGCTCGCGGATCGTGTCGGGGTCGTGCACGAGCGTCGCGCGACCGGACAGCGAGACCCACGAGCTCGAGCCGGAGAACGCCGCGTTCGCGGCCGAGTCGCGCGCGATCTCGGCGACCTTGTGCGAGTCCGCCGCGGCGAAGAACCACAGGTCGCCGTCGAAGTCGACGGCCTGCACGCCCATCGGCCGGCTGACGAGGCTCCCGTCCTGCGCGACGGTCGTGAGCATCGCGATCCGCTCGTCCTTGATGAGGTCGCGGACCGTCGCGACCTCCTCGGACCCGGCGTGGGGAAGGTCCTGGTGGGTGTCCGTCATGTCGTCTCCCGTCGTCGGCGGCCGCCGGGCGCGGCCTCGTCCGACGCTAGGCACGTCCCCGGCCGCTCGCCCCCGGGCGGGCGCGACGGCGAGCCCGCCCCGGAGATGCGGGTGCGGACGGTGCGTGCAGGCTGGGGTGTCTCACGTCGATCCCCGAGGGAGTCACGAATGCGCGCGATGACCTACCGCGGCCCGTACAAGGTGCGGGTCGACGAGAAGCCCGAGCCGGTGATCGAGCACCCGAACGACGCCGTCGTGCGGGTCACGCGTGCCGCGATCTGCGGCTCCGACCTGCACCTGTACCACGGGATGATGCCGGACACGCGCGTGGGGCACACGTTCGGGCACGAGTTCGTGGGCGTCGTCGAGGAGGTCGGGCCGTCGGTGCGGAACCTCAGCGTCGGGGACCGCGTGATGGTGCCGTTCAACATCTACTGCGGCTCGTGCTTCTTCTGCGCGCGCGGGCTGTACTCGAACTGCCACAACGTCAACCCCAACGCGACGGCCGTGGGCGGCATCTACGGCTACTCGCACACGACCGGCGGGTACGACGGCGGCCAGGCGCAGTACGTGCGGGTCCCGTTCGCGGACGTCGGGCCGTCGGTCGTCCCGGACTGGCTGCACCCGGAGGACGCGCTGCTGTGCACGGACGCGCTCGCGACCGGGTACTTCGGCGCGCAGCTCGCGGAGATCGCCGAGGGCGACGTCGTGGTCGTGCTGGGCGCGGGGCCGGTCGGGCTGTTCGCCGCGCGCTCGGCGTGGCTGATGGGCGCGGCGCGCGTCATCGTCGTCGACCACCTCGAGTACCGCCTCGCCAAGGCCCGCGAGTTCGCGTTCGCGGAGACGGTGAACTTCACCGAGGTGGACGACGTCGTGCTGCACCTCAAGAAGGCGACCGACTGGCTCGGGGCCGACCGCGTGATCGACGCCGTGGGGGCCGAGGCCGACGGGAACCTGCTCCAGCACGTCACGGGCGCGACGCTCAAGCTCCAGGCGGGCTCGCCCGTCGCGCTGAACTGGGCGATCGACGCCGTGCGCAAGGGTGGCACCGTGTCCGTCATGGGGGCGTACGGCCCGCTGTTCACGTCCGTGAAGTTCGGCGACGCGGTGAACAAGGGGCTGACGCTCCGCATGAACCAGGCCCCGGTGAAGCGGCAGTGGCCGCGGCTCCTCGAGCACGTGCGTGCCGGGTACCTGACCCCGCGCGACATCGTCACGCACCGTGTGCCGCTCGAGGACGTCGCCGAGGGGTACCACATCTTCTCCGCGAAGCTCGACGGGTGCATCAAGCCCGTGATCGTGGTCGACGAGGACTGAGGAGGCGCACCATGACCGACGCCGAGACGCCCTACGTGGCCGGGCCCGCGCGGCGGCCCGTCGACCGCGACGCCCTGCGCGCGCGCATCCCCGGGTGGGGTGCGGACCTCGACCCCGCCGACCGGCCGTCGTACCCGCGCGAGGTGTACGACCCGGCGGCCACCGGCGCGCACTGGGACCTCCCCGAGGCCCAGCCCGAGCTGCGCCCGCGCGAGCGGTCGGTCGAGCACGCACGCCTCACGCCGGTGTTCGGCACGTCCGCGCCCCTGCACGGCGCCTCGGGCGCGGTGCGGCGCCTCGCGTACCGGCGCTTCAGCGAGGGCCGCGCGGCCCACTGGTTCCTGCTCCTCCTCGGCGACCGCGTCGACGCCGTCGAGAGCCACGTGCGGTCCCTCGCCTCACGGCGCCCCGACGACCCGATCACCGAGACCGGGGTGCTCGCCGAGGCGCGCGCCCACGGCATCGCGTCGCGCCGGGGGCGCGTCGACGTCCGGCACCAGGTGCTCGACCCGGTCGTCGTGGCGGGGCCCTGGGTCGCGGCCGTCGGCGCCGGCGCATGGGCGGTGCGCACGCTCGTGCGCCGCGCGCGGCGCTGAGGCACGCCGGCCCGAGCACGACGGAGGGGTGGGGTGCCGGGCACCCCACCCCTCCGGGCGGTCACGACACGGCCCGAGCGGGCCGCGGCACGACGACTACTGCTCCACGTCCTCGTCCACCCACTCGAAGGTCTTCGTCACGGCCTTCTTCCAGTTGCGGTAGAGGCGCTCGCGCTCGCCGGACTCCATCGACGGGCTCCAGCGCTTGTCCTCGGCCCAGTTGTCGATGACGTCCTGCTCGCCCTTCCAGAACCCGACGGCGATGCCCGCGGCGTACGCGGCGCCGAGCGCCGTCGTCTCCGCGACCTTGGGCCGCACGACGTCGACGCCGAGCTGGTCGGCCTGGAACTGCATGAGCAGCTCGTTCGCGACCATGCCGCCGTCGACGCGGAGCTCGGTGAGGTCGACGCCCGAGTCCGCGTTCATCGCGTCCAGCACCTCGCGCGTCTGGTACGCCGTCGCCTCGAGAGCGGCGCGCGCGATGTGGTTGCGGTTGACGTACCGCGTGAGGCCCACGAGCGCGCCGCGCGCGTCCGAGCGCCAGTACGGGGCGAAGAGGCCCGAGAACGCGGGCACGAAGTACGCGCCGCCGTTGTCCTCGACCTTCCCGGCGAGCCACTCGACGTCGGGCGCGTCCTCGAACATGCCCAGGTTGTCGCGCAGCCACTGGATGAGCGAGCCGGTGACGGCGATCGAGCCCTCGAGGGCGTAGCGGGCCGGCTGGTCGCCGATCTTGTAGCAGACCGTCGTGAGCAGGCCGTTCTGGCTCATGACCTTCTCGGTGCCCGTGTTGAGCAGCATGAAGTTGCCCGTGCCGTACGTGTTCTTGGCCTGGCCGACCTCGAAGCACGCCTGGCCGAACGTCGCCGCCTGCTGGTCGCCCAGGATGCCCGCGATCGGCACGCCCGGCAGGAGGCCCTGCTGGCGGCCCTCGCCGTACACCTCGGAGGACGACCTGATCTCCGGGAGCATGGACATCGGGATGCCCATGTCCGCGGCGATGTCCTCGCGCCAGCTCAGCGTGTCGAGGTCCATGAGCATGGTGCGCGACGCGTTGGTCACGTCCGTGACGTGCACGCCGCCGTTGACGCCGCCCGTGAGGTTCCACAGCGTCCACGTGTCGGTGTTGCCGAACAGCAGGTCGCCGGCCTCCGCCTTCTCGCGCGCACCCTCGACGTTGTCGAGGATCCACTTGACCTTCGGGCCCGAGAAGTACGTGGCGAGCGGCAGGCCGACGATCGACTTGTACTTGTCGGGGCCGTCCGAGCCGCCCAGCTCGTCGACGATCTTCTGGGTGCGCGTGTCCTGCCAGACGATGGCGTTGTACACCGGCTTGCCCGTGGTCTTGTCCCACACGACGGCCGTCTCGCGCTGGTTGGTGATGCCGACCGCCGCGATGTCGTTGTGGGTGACGTTCGCCCGCGTCAGCGCGAGGCCCACGGCCTCGCGCACGTTGTTCCAGATCTGCTCGGGGTTGTGCTCCACCCACCCGGCGCGGGGGAAGATCTGGTCGTGCTCGAGCTGACCCGTGGAGACGATCTCCCCGGAGTGGTTGAAGACGATGGCCCGGGAGCTGGTGGTTCCCTGGTCGATGGCGAGAACGTAGTCGGCCATGGTGCGTTCAGTCCTTCACGTCGGTGTGGGTGTGCAGGTAGGTCGTGGGTGGGTAGGACGGCGCGCCGTCGGACGGTCGGGCCCCCGTGCGACGCCCGACGGCGCGGGTCGCGTGGCCGGGACCCGCGGTCCCGGCCACGCGCGGATCAGATGTACGCGGCGCCCAGCAGGCCGGCGAGCACGCCGCCGACGAGCGGACCGGCGACCGGGACCCAGGAGTAGGACCAGTCGCTCGAGCCCTTGCCCTTGATGGGCAGCAGGGCGTGGGCGATGCGGGGGGCGAGGTCACGAGCCGGGTTGATGGCGTACCCGGTCGGGCCACCGAGGCTCGCGCCGATGCCGACGACGATGAGCGCGACGGCGAGCGGCCCCAGGCCGGACGGCGTCTTGCCCGAGACGACGACGAAGAACACGAGCACGAAGGTCGCGATGACCTCGGTGAGGAAGTTCCACCAGTAGGAGCGGATCTCCGGACCGGTCGAGAACACGGCGAGCTTGGTCGCGCCCGGGGCGTCCTCGTCGAAGTGCTTCTTGTACGCGAGGAAGGCCAGGACCGCGCCGATGAACGCGCCGAGCATCTCCGCGCCGAAGTACATGAACATGTTGCCGACGGTCGGCTCGATCGTCGCGGTGACGACGCCCTCCGGCCCGGTGATCGTCGCGAACGGCTGGTCCGCCGTGAAGAGGCCGATCGTGACGGCCGGGTTGAGGTGCGCGCCCGACTTGTGCGCGACGTAGACGCCGGCGAAGACCGCGAGGCCCCATCCCCAGTTGATGAGGAGCCAGCCGCCGTTGAAGCCCTTGGTCCTCGGGAGGATGACGTTCGCGACGACGCCCGCACCGAGGAGGATCAGTGTCGCCGTGCCGAGGACCTCGGACCAGAAGGCGTTCATCAGGAGTTGATCCATCGTGCTCTCTCTTTCGTGGTGGACTTCTCTGTCTCAACCGTCCCGACGCGCCTGAGCGCCGGGTCCTCGGGCCGGCCGCCGGCGGCGTGCGTCCCGTGAGGTTCGTGTGCGGGGCCCGGGCCGGGCGCCGTCCGTGCGGACGACGCCCGGGACCCCGCGCGGTGTTCAGGTGTCAGGTGGTGCGCAGCGGCTGCAGCGGGGACACGTCGTCGGCCTGCAGGCGGACGCGCTCGGCGGACGCGTCGTCGGTCTCCTGCTCGGCGGCGGCCTCCGCGTTCGCGCGGTCGGTGTAGCTCGCGATCTCCGCCTCCCGGGTCGCGTCGTCCCACCCGAGCAGCTCGCCGGCGATCCCGGCGATCTCGGGGAGCGCCGCGAGACCGCGGTCGGGGACCTCGTAGTTGAGACGTGTGCGGTGCAGGAGGAGGTCCTCGAGGTGCAGCGCGCCCTCGTGCGAGACGCCGTAGGCGATCTCGGCGCGCAGGTACGCCGGCGCGTGCTCGAGCGGCTTCGCGAGGTCGGGCCGCGCCTCGCACAGCTCGACGATCTCGCGCAGGTTCGACCCGTACCGGTGCAGCAGGTGGTCGACGAGCGCGGGCGTCCAGCCGTAGCGCGAGGCCCAGGGCCGCGCCTGGCGCCGCACCGCGTCGAGGCCGACGGCCCCGAGCAGCGGGATCTTGTGCGTGATCGAGGGCAGGGCGCTCGCGCGCTGGCCGATCGCGAAGTCGACCGCGTCCTTCGCCATGACGCGGTACGTCGTGAGCTTGCCGCCCGCGATGACCGTGAGGCCCGGCGTCGGGGAGGCGACCGTGTGCTCGCGCGAGACCTTCGCCGAGCTCGTGCCCTCCTTGGTACCGGGCTGCAGGAGCGGTCGCAGGCCCGCCCACGTGCCGATGATGTCGTCGCGCGTCAGCGGGTGCGCGAGCACGGCGTTCGCGTGCTCGAGCACGTAGTCGATGTCGGCCGACGTCGCGACGGGGTGCTGGAGCTCCTGCTCCCACGGGGTGTCGGTGGTGCCGATCACCCAGTAGCGCGACCACGGGATGACGAAGAGCACGGACTTCTCGGTCTGGAGGATCAGGCCCACCTGGCCCTTGATGCGCTCGCGCGGGACGACGATGTGGATGCCCTTGGACGCCAGCACGCGCAGCCCGCCCTCGCTGCCGGCGAGCGCCTCGGTGTCCTCGGTCCACACGCCGGTCGCGTTGATGACGGAGCGGGCCCGGACCGTGATCTCCTTGCCCGTCTCGAGGTCCATGAGGACCGCGCCGTTCACGGCGCCCGTCGAGCCCTTGGTGAGCGAGACGACCTGGGTGCGCGACGCGGCGTGCGCGCCGTACGACGCGGCCGTGCGCACGAGCGTCGCGACGAGGCGCGCGTCGTCGACCGACGCGTCCCAGTACTGCACGGCACCGACCGCGGCGTCGTGCGCGAGGTCGGGGAACTTCTTCTCCATGCGGCTGCGCGACAGGTGCCGGTGCAGCGGCATCGCGCGCTTGCCGGGGGCCACGCTCGCGAGCGTGTCGTAGAGGGCGATGCCCGCGCCGACGTAGGCGCGCTCCCACACGCGGTGCTCCAGCGGGTAGAGGAAGGGCACGGGCCGCACGAGGTGCGGGGCGATGTCCTTGAGCAGCAGGTCGCGCTCGGTGAGCGCCTCCTTCACGAGGTGGAAGTCGAGCATCTGCAGGTAGCGCAGGCCGCCGTGCACGAGCTTGCTCGACCTGCTCGACGTTCCTGCGGCCCAGTCCTGCGCCTCGACGATCGCGGTCGACAGACCGCGCGTCACGGCGTCGAGAGCGATCCCGGCGCCCGTGACGCCGCCGCCGATCACGAGGACGTCGAGCTCGGCGTCGGGGGTCGTGCTGGCCTCGAGCGCGGCGAGCGCCTGTCGGCGCGCCTCCGCGGTGAGTCTCGTGGATGCCATCCGTGTTCCTCTCTCGTCCCTCGGGCCTGCGGGCACGCCGCGGGACGATGCGCCCACGGTGCGCTCACAGCGACGGTCCCACGCCCGACCAGGGTGCGCGAGCGGGAGCCGCCGGTGCGCACGCCGGGTTCCCGGCGCGCTGGCACGCCCACCAGACGACCACGCGGCGAACGGACGCGCAACCGTAGTGCACAAACGTGCAGAATGGTGGGGAGCGGAAGGAGGCCGTCATGGTCGATCGGGAGCAGGACGTCCTGCGGGCGGCGTCGATGTACTACCTCCAGGACATGAAGATGGAGGCGATCGCGAAGCACCTGCACACCTCGCGGTCGACGGTGTCGCGCCTCGTGAAGCGGGCGCGCGACACGGGGCTCGTGGAGATCTCGCTGCGCCCCGCCCAGAGCCGCGGCCCGGGACTGGGGCAGCACCTCGCGAGCACGTGGGGGATCGACGCGTACGTCGTGCCCGTGCCTGACCAGGCGCCGCAGGTCGAGCGGCTCGAGCAGGTCGCGCTGACGACCGCGCGCCTGCTGTCGACGTGGTTCGACTCGAACATGATCCTCGGGATCGCGTGGGGGACGACGCTCTCCGCGGTCTCGCGCCACCTGCCGCGCAAGCCCACGCGCGGGAGCGCGGTCGTGCAGCTCAACGGGGCGGCGAACACGCGCACGTCGGGCGTGCACTACGCGGGCGACCTCATCGCGGGCTTCGGCACCGCGTTCGACGCGCACGTGCACCATTTCCCAGTCCCCGCGTTCTTCGACTACGCGGAGACGAAGCAGGCGATGTGGCGCGAGCGGTCGGTGCGCCGCGTCCTCGACGTGCAGCACCGCGCGGACATCGCCCTGTTCTCCGTCGGCGCGGTTGCGGGCGGCGTGCCCTCGCACGTGTACTCGGCCGGCTACCTCGAGCCGGAGGACATCGCGGTGCTCGACGCGGAGGGCGTGGTGGGGGACGTGTGCACGGTCTTCCTGCGCGCGGACGGCACGTACAGCGACATCGCGCTCAACGAGCGCGCGACGGGACCAGCACCGCAGGAGCTGCGCCGCGTCCCGCGGCGCGTGTGCGCCGTCGCGGGCGACAACAAGGTGGCGCCGCTGCGCGCGGCCCTGCGCGCCGGCGTCGTGACCGACCTCGTGGTCGACGAGATCACGGCGTCGCGGCTCGTCGCGGGAGCCTGACTCCCCGGGCGGGGATCTATGCGCTCGCCTGCATGACTATGCATCGAGCGCCGATCCGGCGTACAGTGACGCGGTGCCCACGACCTCCGCCGTCCGCGTCCGTCCCGCCCTGCCCGCGGACGTGCGCGCGGTCCGTGCGCTCGTCGAGCCGTACGCGCAGGCGCGCATCCTCCTCGCCAAGGAGATGGTCGGGTACTACGAGGCCGTGCAGGAGTTCGTCGTCGCCGAGGCCGAGGATCCCGCGACGGACGACGGCGCCGGAGGGCCGCGCGTCGTCGGGTGCGGGGCGCTGCACGTCATGTGGGACGACCTCGCCGAGATCCGCACGCTCGCCGTCGACCCGGCCTGGCGGGGCCGGCGCGTGGGGCACGCGCTCGTCGTCGAGCTCCTCGCCCGGGCGCGCGCGCTCGGCCTGCGCCGCGTGTTCTGCCTGACGTTCGAGGTCGAGTTCTTCCGCGCCCACGGGTTCCGCGCGATCGAGGGGACGCCCGTCTCGCACGACGTCTACGCGGAGCTGCTGCGCTCGCACGACGACGGCGTCGCCGAGTTCCTCGACCTCGCGCGCGTGAAGCCCAACACGCTCGGCAACACGCGCATGCTGCTCGACCTCGACGACCCCGACCGCCCGGACGAGGTCGGCCCCGGCGGCGCGCCGCTCAGCTGATCGGCACGGTCGACGCGCGCGTCACGACGCGGCACGGCAGCTCCTCGACACCGGGCCGCACGGTGCCGTCGATCGCGGCGAACAGGCGCTGCGCGGCGACGCGCCCGAGGCGCTCCAGGTTCATGTCGACGCTCGTGAGCTGGGGGCGCGCGTTCGTGGTGAGCACCTCCCAGTTGTCGAACCCGATGACCGACACCTCGCCGGGGACGTCCCGGCCGAGCTCGCGCAGCGCGTCGAGCACGCCGCGCGCGATCTGGTCCGAGCCGCAGAAGAACGCGTCGACGTCGCCGTGCTGCTCGACGATCATGCGTGCCGCCCCGCGGCCCCAGCCCTCGCTCCACGAGCCGAAGAACGTCTGCCCGCCCACGAGCTCGAGGCCCGCGGCAGTCATCGCGGCCGCGGCCCCGGCGGCGCGGTCCTGCGCGGCCTTGTAGCCGGGGTCGCCCGAGACGTGCGCGACGCGCCGGCGCCCGCACGAGAGCAGGTGCTCGACGGCGAGCCGTCCCGCGCCCACGTTGTCCGCCGTGATCGAGACGTCGGACGCGTCCTCGGAGGGCGCGTACGCGTACACGACCGGGACGGGGACGTCGGCGCTGAGCGGGGGTCGCGGGTCGGTGCGCGAGCCCACGACGATGAGGCCGTCGACGCGCCGGGAGAGCAGCGCGCGCACGTGGTGCTGCTCGCGGATCGCGTCGCCGCGCGCGTCGCACAGGAACACGGACACGCGGCCCGCGCCGAACGCGTCCTCGGCGCCCATGAGCACGGGGATGGAGAAGCGGCCCTCGAGGTCGCTCGTGAGGAGCCCGACCGTGCCGGTGCGACCCTTGAGGAGGCCGCGCGCGAGCGCGTTGGGTGCGAAGGACAGGCGCTCGGCGGCCTCGAGCACGCGCAGCCGCGTCTCGGCCTTCACCTGGTCGCGGCCGTTGATCGCCTTGGACGCGGTCGCGATCGAGACGCCGGCCAGGCGCGCGACGTCGGTGAGTGTCGCCGCACGCGGCGAGGCGCTCCCGCTCTGGGTCGTCATGAGGCCGTTCCCCCTCCTGCCGGCGCGCTCCGCGGCGTCTCCGACGATCGAGCCGTGATCGAACTGTAACCCGGTGCCCCGCTTGACGAGGCTATCGCCCTGCCATACATTCAGAAAACCTTTTCGGTTGGTTTCGGTGCGAGCGGCGACGCGAGCACATGGCTCACGGTCGACGCCAGGACATCGAACACTAGCCGCCTGAGGGGACGGACGGCCACGTGGAGCGCGCCGCTGCGCGACACGTCGACCGAAAACGTGTTCGCCCACAGCGCGGGCACGGGGCGCAGGTGCAACGGCTCGAAGACGAGTACGAGGAGACACGAGATGAAGAACCACCGCGGGACCTCCTGGCGGAGGTCCGTGGCCACGACGACGCTCGCCGGCCTCGTCGCGCTCGGGCTCGCCGCGTGCGGCGGGTCCGGATCCGGCGGCGACGACGCCGCGACGGGCGGCACGGGAGAGGGCGGCGTCGAGGGCGTCGACGACGGCAGCACGCTCACGCTGTGGACGCGCGCACCGCTCGAGAAGCAGGCGAAGCTGCTGGTCGACGCGTACAACGCGAGCCACGAGAACCAGGTCGAGCTGACGATCGTCCCCAACGACGACTACGTGGCGAAGGTCGGCGCCGCCGCCGGCAGCGGGGGCCTGCCGGACCTGTTCGCGGCCGACATCGTGTACGTGCCGAACTGGGTCGAGCAGGGCCTCTTCCAGGACGTCACCGACCGCATCGACCAGCTCGACTTCGCGGACGAGATCAACCAGGGCCACCTCGAGGCGGGCACGTACGAGGACGCGGAGTACGTGCTCCCGTTCGTCCTCGACGTCTCGGTCCTGTTCTACAACAAGGAGCTCTACGAGCAGGCCGGTCTCGACCCCGAGGCCCCGCCGACGTCGCTCGAGGAGTTCGCCGAGCAGGCGAAGGCGGTCGACGCGCTCGGGGGCGGCGTGGACGGCACGTTCTTCGGCGGCAACTGCGGCGGCTGCCTCGTGTTCACCTGGTTCCCGTCCGTCTGGGCGGCCGACGAGGACGTGCTGAGCGCCGACGGCACCGAGTCGCTCCTCGCGAGCGAGACCGCGCAGGAGGTCTACGCCGTCTACAAGGACCTCGTCGACTCCGACGCGGTCGGTGCGGGCACGCGCGACGAGACGGGCGCGACGTGGGTCGCCCCGTTCCAGGAGGGCAAGGTCGGGGTCATGCCGTACCCCGCGACGCTCCTGTCCACGGCCGACCAGACCGTCGACGTCGGCGTCGCGCCGATCCCCGGCCCCGGCGGCGGCGGGTCGACGTTCGTCGGCGGCGACGGCATCGGGATCTCGAAGGACAGCGACAAGGCCGACCAGGCGTGGAGCTTCCTGTCGTGGATGCTCTCGGAGGAGGCCCAGGTCGAGGTCCTCGCCAAGAACGGCGACGTGGTCTCGCGCGCCGACCTCGTGGACAACGAGTACTCGTCCGCCGACCCGCGCGTCGTGACGATCAACGAGGTCGCGAGCACGGGCCGCACGCCCGTCGCGCGCAACTTCCAGCAGGCGTTCAACGCGCCGAACAGCCCCTGGCTCACCCTCGTGCGCAACGCCGTGTTCGGTGACGCGTCGAGCATCGAGCCGGACAACGAGGAGATCACCGCGGTCCTGTCCCAGTGACCGGCGAGGTTCCCGGCGCCCCCGGAGAACCTCCCGCGCCCGCTCACGCGGGACCGCAGGGCTCGCCGCCGCCCGCACCCGGCGCGGCGGCGAGCCCCGTCCGGCCTTCCCTCGCACCCGTTCCTGGAGACCAGCCATGTCCGTGCAGTCCGCGTCCTCGACGCCGCCCTCGCCCGCGCCGGACGGCGCGGCGGCGCGGGGCCCCGCCGCGAGCGACGACCGGCCGCCCCGCACCGCGCGGGCCGTGAGCGCCGACCGCCGTCGCCGGCGGCCCGGGCGCTCGCAGGCCGCCCGCGGCTGGGCCTACGCCGCCCCGACGGCGGCGTTCGTCCTCGTCCTGTTCGTGCTGCCCGTGCTCCTCGTGGGCCAGATGTCGGCGTCCGACTGGCCGCTCCTCGCGGGCAACCGCGGCGTCAACTTCCCCGACAACTTCCGCGACGCCGTCGAGAACCGGTTCTTCTGGGACTCCGTCGTCTTCACGCTGAAGTACACCGTCATCGCGACCGTGCTCCTCATCGCCCTGGGGCTCGGGTTCGCGCTCCTCGTGCAGGAGTCGAGCCGGTGGAAGAGCTTCCTGCGCACGTCGATCCTCGTGCCGAGCGCGCTGGGCCTCGCGTCCGCGTCGCTCCTCTTCTACGCGCTGTACTCGCCGCAGGTCGGGCCGATCTCCCCGCTCCTGGAACGGCTCGGGATCGTGGACGAGCCGATCTCGTTCCTCGGGTCGCCCGACGGCGCGCTGTGGTCGACCGTGTTCCTCATCGTCTGGCGGTTCGCGGGCTTCTACATGCTCCTGCTCATGGTCGGCCTCCAGGGCATCCCGCACGAGGTGTACGAGGCCGCGCGCATGGACGGCGCGAGCCGCTGGCAGACGTTCGGGCGCGTGACGCTCCCGCTCCTGCGGCCGTCGCTCGCGCTGTGCACGATCCTGTGCGTCACGGGGTCGCTGCTCGCGTTCGACCAGTTCTACATCCTCACCAAGGGCGGGCCGGACAACAGCACCATCACGGTCGTCCAGCTGATCTACAACGTCGCCTTCCAGGGTCAGAACGACCTGGGCGTGGCCGCCGCGCTGTCGATCATCGTGCTCGCGGCCCTCGTCGTCATCAACATCGCGCAGGTCCGTGGCATGCGCGCCCCCGAGGAGAAGTGACATGGCCGTCACGGCACCCGCACCCGTCCCCTCGACGAGCCCCGCGCGCCCGGGCGCCGCGGCGCCGCGCGCCCGCATCGCCGGCGTCCTCACCCGGACGCCCTACTGGGTCCTCACGGGCGGGCTCGCGATCGTCTTCCTCTTCCCGCTCGTGTGGGCCGGCGTGGCGTCGTTCTCGCCGCAGCCCGGCAGCGCGCAGGTCGACGGCTGGGGGTTCGGCAACTACGTGACGCTCGCGCGCTACCAGGCCGGCATCGGCCAGTACCTGCTGAACTCGGTCGTCGTCTCGGGCCTCACCGTGCTCTTCACGCTCGTGGTCTCGCTGCTCGGCGGGTTCGCGTTCGCGCGGTTCCGGTTCCCGGGGCGCGACGTGCTGTTCCTCGTGACGCTCGCGATCCTCATGGTCCCGTACGCGACCCTGCTCATCCCGCTCTACGTGCTGCTCAACACGCTGCACCTGCAGAACTCGCTGCTCGGGCTCGCGCTCGTCCTGACCATGTTCCAGCTCCCGTTCGCGACGTTCATGATGCGCATCTCGTTCGAGTCGGTGCCGCGCGAGCTCGACGAGGCCGCGATGGTCGACGGCTGCTCGTCGTTCGGCGCCCTGCGCCGCGTGCTCGTGCCCGCGGTCAAGCCGGGGCTCATCACGGTCGGGCTGTTCGCGTTCCTCGCCGCGTGGAACGACTTCGTCGCGCCGCTCATCCTCATCACCGACTCGACGAAGGCGCCCCTGCCGCTCGCGGTCGCGAACATGCGCCAGCAGGTCATGGGGATCGTCGACTACGGCGCCACACAGGCCGGCGTCGTCGTGCTCGCCGTCCCGTGCGTCGTGCTCTTCCTGCTCCTGCAGCGCCACTACGTGCGCGGCTTCATGTCCGGGGCGCTGAAGGGATGACGACCCACGCGCGCGAGCCCGCCCCGGCCCGACCCACCGACACCCCGACGCCCCGCGGCGTCCCCCACGAACGACGAGGCGACGCCGTCGCCCCCGGAGGTGCAGCCATGACCACGACCCCCACCGTGCCCCGGCCGACGGGGACCGGTGCCCGCCCGACGGACGGGGGCCGCCCCGTCGTCCCCGCGACGGGGAGGCTGCAGCCGCTCGGGCTCGCGCAGGTGCGCATCACGGGCGGGTTCTGGGCCGAGCGGCAGGAGGTCAACCGGGCCGCGACCCTCGCGCACATCGAGCGGTGGCTCGAGGACGAGGGCTGGCTGGGCAACTTCGACGCCGTCGCGCGCGGCGACGTCGCGACGACCCGCCGGGGCCGCGAGTTCTCCGACTCCGAGGTCTACAAGCTCCTGGAGGCCATGGCGTGGGAGCTGGGCCGCCGCCCCGACGACGCGCTCGAGCGCCGGTTCGCCGCGATCGTGCGGCGCGTCGCCGCGGCGCAGGCCCCCGACGGGTACGTGTGCACGCGGTTCGGCAACCCCGGCCAGCCCGCGCGCTACTCCGACCTCGAGTGGGGCCACGAGCTCTACGTCCAGGGGCACCTCATGCAGGCGGCCGTCGCCCGCGTGCGCACCGGGCACCCGGACGACCTGCTCGTCGAGGTCGCACGGCGCTCCGCGGACCACGTGTGCGAGACGTTCGGGCCGGACGGCCTCCAGGGGGTGTGCGGCCACGCGGAGGTCGAGGTGGCGCTCGCGGAGCTCGGGCGCGCCCTCGACGAGCCGCGCTACGTGCGCCAGGCGGCGCTCTTCGTCGAGCGCCGCGGGCACGGCACCCTCGCGGACATCGAGTGGGGCCGCGCGTACTACCAGGACGACGTCCCGGTGCGGGAGGCGACCGTCTTCCGCGGGCACGCCGTGCGGGCCAACTACCTCGCCGCGGGCGCCGTCGACGTCGCCGTGGAGACCGGCGACGACGCGCTCGTGGCCGCCGTCGCGCAGCAGTGGGAGCGCACGCAGGCCACGCGCACGTACGTCACGGGCGGGCAGGGGTCGCACCACCAGGACGAGGCGTTCGGCGACGACTTCGTGCTGCCGCCCGACCGCGCGTACTCCGAGACGTGCGCGTCGATCGGGTCGGTCATGGTCGCCTGGCGCCTCCTGCTCGCGCAGGGCGACCCCCGGTACGCCGACGCCGTCGAGCGCGCGCTGTTCAACGTCGTCGCGACGTCGCCCGCGCGCGACGGCCGCGCCTTCTACTACGCCAACACGCTGCACCAGCGCGTCCCGGGGGAGCCCGCGGCGCCGGACCAGGTGAGCAAGCGCGCCGAGTCGTCGCTGCGCGCGCCGTGGTTCGAGGTGTCGTGCTGCCCGCCGAACGTCGCACGCACGTTCGCGAGCCTCGCCGGGTACGTCGCGACCGTCGACGACGGCGGCGTGCAGCTCCACCAGTACGCGCCGAGCGAGGTGCGCGCGACGCTGCCCTCGGGCGAGGCCGTCGCGCTCGAGGTCGAGACCGGCTATCCCGCGGACGGGCGCGTCCGCGTGCGCGTCACGGAGGCGCCCGAGCGCTGGGCGCTCACGCTGCGCGTCCCGGCGTGGTCGGGATCGGCGGTGCTCGTCGTCGACGACGGGCCGGCGCGCCGCGCGCCCGTGGGCACGGTCGCGGTCCCGGACCTGCGGCCGGGGAGCGTGGTCGCGCTCGAGCTCGACGTCGCGCCGCGGTTCCTCGTGCCGGACGAGCGCGTGGACGCCGTGCGGGGGTGCGTCGCCGTGCAGCGCGGCCCCGAGGTCCTGTGCGTCGAGTCGGTCGACCTGCCGGACGGCCGCGACGTCGCCGACCTGCGGGTGGATCCCTCGGTGCCGCCGCGCGAGGAGGACGGGCGCGTCGTCGTGCGCGGGCTGCTCGTCGACCCGCCGAGCGCACCGTGGCCGTACGCACCCCTGCAGGACGGGGCCCCGGGCCGGGCGGCCGGCGGCGCGGACCCGGCCGGGCCGGCCGTGGACGTGCCCCTCGTCCCGTACCACGAGTGGGCCGAGCGCGGGCCGTCGACGATGCGCGTCTGGCTGCCGACCGTCTGACGCGGGTCAGGCGGGGAGCCGGTAGAGCGCGCCGCCCGGCCCGTCCACCTGCTCGACGAGCCCGTCCTCCACGAGGCTCGCGACGCAGCGGTCGAGCTGGGCGGCGTCGTGCCACGCCTCGGTCACGACCGCGCGCGGCACGGGCCCGGGCGCGTCGCGCAGGACCGCCATGACGCGCCCGCGCGCCTGGCGGTCGGTGCCCGCCCAGGCCTGGGTGCGGCGGCGGCCGGCGTGCTCGTCGCCGGGCCGCCCGGCGCGCCGCCACGCGCACGCGTCGCGCACCGGGCACACCCCGCACCGGGGAGCGCGGGCGGTGCACACGAGCGCGCCCAGCTCCATCGACGCAGCGGCCCACAGCACCGCGTCCTCGTCCCCGGGCGGCGCCACCGCGGCGGCCGTCGCGCGCTCGGCCGCCGTGTACGACGGCGCGGGCAGCGCGACGCCCCCGACGGCGCGCGCGAGCACGCGGCGCACGTTCGTGTCGACGACGACGGCGCGGCGCCCGTGCGCGAACGCGGTCACCGCCGCGGCGGTGTACTCCCCGACGCCCGGCAGCGCGCGCAGCGCCGCCTCGCCGCGGGGCACCTGGCCGCCGTGCCGCTCGACGACGGCGCGCGCGCACTCCTGCAGGCGCAGCGCGCGGCGCGGGTAGCCGAGGCGCCCCCAGGCGCGCAGCACGTCAGCCGTCGGCGCCGCCGCGAGGTCCGCCGGCTCGGGCCACCGGTCCATCCACGCGCGCCACACGGGCTCGACGCGCACGACCGGGGTCTGCTGGAGCATGACCTCGCTCACGAGGACGCCCCACGCCGTGCGGTCCGCGGCGCGCCACGGCAGGTCGCGCGCGGTCTCGGCGAACCAGCGCCCGACGGCGTCGCGCAGCCCGGCGTACGCGTCGGGCGTCGCGGGGTCCGGCGACGCGACGCCCGGCGACGTGGCGTCGGGGGACGCGGCGGTGGACGACGGGGCAGCGGCCGTCCGGGCGGGGCGCACGGCGGTCATGGGCGACGGTCGTCCTCTCGGTGGGC